>BNJT01002527.1_pt1:0-667500 | contig 726255 bp, 765 predicted proteins | sample 8540491 | NCBI WGS metagenome assembly BNJT01 (sample SAMD00202455, study PRJDB9452) | human saliva metagenome | host: Homo sapiens | reverse complement strand
CTACTATCGTCGCGCCTTCACTCGCTCGATGCAGGGCGGCGAGTGGTACAACCGCAATAAGTTCTGGTTCGGTCACACCGACGGCGGAAATAATAAGGGAGCGCGCAATGACCGCTACCAAACCGCCGTGGAATTCGAAGGGGAACCCGCGATTCTCATGCAGTCCGGCGGCTACATCGAGCCCAAGGATCACAACGGATGGGTGAACCTTGCCTACCAAAAGGATCCCGACTACCTGCCTGCAGACAGCGTGCTCGCCAATTTGGTGAAGCGCGACGTGCTTCCGGCCATCCATGCACAGGATGTAGAGCGCATGCGCACTGCACTCCGCGACACCTACGCAGAAATTCCCCAGTCGGAATGGAAAGTGGCCGCCTTCAGTTCGCAAGAGGCGCAAGGGGAAAGCAATGGTAAGAACGGTTTGGCGAAACTCGTCCTTGATGGCGATAACAGTAGCTATTGGCACACCGAATGGAAGAGTGGGTCGAAGACCAACTATCCGCACCACATCACCTTCTCGCACAACGGCGAAACTACAGTTGAACGCATCACTTTGACCACCGACGCCGGTCACAGCGATGTCAACCAGTATCTCGCCAGCACCGTGCAGGTGCAAACTGCCACGCGCACGAGCGGTCCGTGGAAGACGGTGGGTACTTACACTTTGCCCAAGTCCACCACGCAAGTCTTGACCCTCGACAGCCCCCTGACCCTGCCCGCCGGTCAGTTCCTCCGCTTGAATTTCACCAAAGGTTTCTCGACCGGTGGAAAACACTTCATGGCGCTCTCGGAGGTCAACTTCCAAGTGAAGGATGCTGCCGCTTTGCGCACCTTGGTTGAGCGACATTTCGCCAATGCCGGCCAGTTCAATTACTATGCCACGGCCGATGTGGAGAAATATCTCGGCGGTGTGCGCGACCATTTGGCCACCGCTACCGGTGCTGAACTCGAAGAAGCCCTTCGCAACTTGGCGAACAACGCCCGCGTACTCAAGTACGGTCCTGTGACTTCGCTGTCCGATCTCAATGCTGAGCGTGCCTATGTCATCACGAACCAAAGTGGTTACGGCACCTTGACGGCAGAAGCCGGCGAAACTTCCCCACTTTGCGCGGCGCCGCCCCCATCGACGGAAAGAACGTGCTCGAACTCTACAAAACGGCTCCCGATTTGGCACAAGCCAATGCCTCGTGGATCATCGTCGGTGTGGATCACGGCCGCACCAATCAGTACTTGGTGTTCAATGCCGCCACTCGTCAGTTCCTCAATCCCGCGGCGCAGGGCAGCAACTCCGCCAGCACGATGAGCGACACGCCCGTGTTCGTCAACATCCGCATGAGCGGTGGGCAGTTTGTCTTCAGTGCCGTGAACCAAAGTTCGCGTTCGGTAGCGTCGGCCGACCTCTGTGCCGATCCGACCAAGGTAGACGGTGCCGCCCTCACACAGCGTTCGCGTGCAGGTGAGGCCGGAAATTTCTGGACGCTCAGCGACAACTACGCCATCACGCCCGACAAGGCGCTCGTTCAGGCGCTGCGCGAAGCCGCCAAGACCGGTAAGTTCAAAGCCCCCACGGCAGTGACCTCGCCCTCTTTGCACCGCGAAGCATCGGCCGCCGAACTCTATGATTTGCAAGGCCGCCGCGTGCAGCAACCCGCCGCCGGTACCGTTGTGGTGAACCGTAACGGCAAGCACATCGCACAATAATTTCGGTGAAGTTCGCCCCCACTGCAGGGGGCGCGCACTTTTCACACACTTTCAAAAGCCGCTCCTCGTGGGCGGCTTTTTTCGTGCCACTGCACTCAATAAAAGCGTCGCGTTCGATGAAAATTGCGAACTCCCCCGCCGGTTTGGCTCGAAATCTCTATCTTTGTAGACCTAAACAACGCATTCACTCATGAACATTCTCTTTATTTGTCTCGGCAACATCTGTCGTTCGCCCATTGCCGAGGAAATTTTTCGTCAGCACGTCGAGCGTGCCGGCCGCACGGCCGACTTTCCGCTCATCGACTCGGCCGGCATGATCGACTATCACGAGGGCGAACTCGCCGATGTGCGCATGCGCAAGCACGCCGCCGCGCATGGTTATCATCTCTCCCACCGTTCGCGCCCGATGAAGGCCGAAGATTTCGAAACCTTCGACCGCGTCGTGGCCATGGATGCCGACAATCTCCGCCGCCTGCGCGCGCTTTGTCCCGACGAAGCGCTGATGAGCAAAGTCGTGCTCCTCTCCGATTTTCTCACTGAGCACCCCGATCAGCACTCCATTCCCGATCCTTATTACGGAGAGTCCGACGCGTTCGAATATGTCATCGAACTTTGCGAAGACGCCTGCGCCGAACTGCTTCGCCAACTCTAAACTCCTCCTCCGCTCATGCAAACCATCATCGATTTCCTGCACCTTTTGGCTGCCAACAACAACCGCGAGTGGTTCACAGCACACAAGGATGAGTGCAAAGCCGCGCAGGCGCAGTTCGGCACGTGGGTCGAAGCCTTGGCACAGCGCATGGCCGCCGACGATCCCACCCTGGCCGGACTCACCGCCCGCGACATGACCTATCGCATCTACCGCGATACCCGTTTTTCGCACGACAAAACACCCTACAAAACTCACATGGGCGCCTTCATCTGCCGCGGCGGAAAGAAATCGGGCTATGCCGGCTATTATTTTCAGATCGGTGCCGAAGACAACTGCGCCGATTTTGGTTCCTTCCACTGGGAAACGCAGCACATCGTCGCGCCCGGTCACTACTGCATCGAGCCGAAGGCTCTGCAAGTGCTGCGCGAAGACATCGTCTACGGCGAGGGCGATTTCGATCGTCTCGTGCGCAATGCTGCCGAGGCGCGCTTCACCCTCCTGCGCGAGAATGCCCTCAAGCGCAACCCCAAGGGCTTCGACAAAGACGCCCCGTGGAGCGAATACATTCGCCTGCGCAACTTCTGTTTGGCCTACACGCCCACCACGGCCGAGGTGACCGCCCCTGATTTCGCCGATCGCCTGCTCGAATCCTTCACGGCGGTGCGCCCCTTCATCGACTACATCAACCGCGCCATCGATTTCGCGCGTGAGGAACTGTAGTTCTCGGCATGATAAGTTCGCGCGCGATATTTTGCCACCGAATGTTATTTATTCCCACATTCTGACGTTTTGATTTGTTTTCGCCGCGCTTACGTGTTACATTTGCAAGCACAGACGGGAAAAATCAGACGTTTGTAAAAAGATTACCTCGTGAGTCTTGACAAAACTCACTCCAAAGCACAAACAAAACCATACAACAACACGATTATGCAATTCCAACTCAACTCCCTCCTCCGCGGTTTGGCTTTCGCCGCCGTGCTCTCAGTAGGTTCCGCCGCTTCCGCACAAGTGGTGAAGGTAGACACTGAAGCCGCTAAGCAAGAAGTGAAATCTTGCTGCAAAAAGAACGCACAGAAAGCCTGCGCCGAGGGGCAAAAGGCTGCCAATGGCGCCGCAGAACAAGCCGCCAAGGCCAAAGCGGCTGCTCAAAAGGGCGCAAAAGCCGTGGAAAATGGCGCGAAGTGTGCCGGAGAGAAAGCCAAGGCTTGCGGTCGCCAAGTGAAGGGCGCGGCGGCAGCCGGTGCGAAAAGCCGTGGAAAGCGGCGCGAAAGCGGCCGTGAACAAGGCCAACGCTGCTGCCGCCAACGGCGCACAAAAAAAGCTGTGAACAAGGCTTATGACGCGGCTACAGGGGCAACCAAGTAAACGCGCGCCACGTGAAGTAAGCGGAAACGCTGCTTCATGTTTGGATTGAAAGACAAAGGACTGTACAATGAATTGGGGTGCAGTCCTTTTTTTGTGCCTTGTCGCGAGCGCGGCACGCAACGGGGCAGAAAAAGTGGGGTACTTTTCTCCAAAAACAGAGAAGTTTTGGCCAAAAGTAGAGAAGTTTTGTGCGAAAGGTGTGGAGAAAATGAGCGCTCTTCTGAATATGCGCATAAAACATCCCCCTCAAAGTATAAATACAGTGGGCGGTCGGTGAAGTACGCTTGGCTTAGAGCAAGCGCTCGGCTTGAAAATGTGACATATTTGCATCGAATTGGCGCTTTTGTGGACGTTTGTCCGGAAATAAGTGGGTGGACGAGCAATTTTTTTTCTACTCTTGGCCGAGCGAAGCGCACTTTACTTTTTTAATACGGCGCATTTTTAAAACTTCCGTTACTAATTTTCTGATAAGTAGTTTGTTGTGCATTTTCACGCCCGCGAGATGAGATAAAATACAGTCTTGCTATGGTTAATAAACGATATAGGATTTTCAAGTCTTTGATGGGCAAAGCAATTTAACGGCTTAAAAAACGGCAAAGTCGTGCGCGATTTGTATGAAAAAATAGGATATATATTTGGTCGATTCGACTTTTGTCCGTACTTTCGCAGTGTTAATGAAACAGCACCGACCATTGTAGTGGAAGTGGTGACATTGACAACTAAATTCCGAGATAGTTTTTTCAACTCTATATAAGTTCTGTGAGGGAATGTTTCGTCGTGAGACGGTTCATTCCCATCTTTTTGTCCATTTTTCTCCTTTTTCTTTGTTTTTCTGTCCCACATCGTGTCGTTTGTTCGCCCCATCGGCGATTTTTCCGTGCGTCGGGAGCGTGTTGTGGGGAAGTCTTCTCATTGTTTTATCGTGCAGTTCCCTCTCCTTCGACAAGTCTTTGTGCGTTTCGCTTCGTCACGAAGGGCAAAGTTCGCCACCGGCGCGAGTTGGCGTGCGGTGTTTTTGAAGGGGGATGGCCGTCGTTTTTTGTTTCCCCCGAGTCGTGCAAAAAAAGCCGTGCCCCCCCCCGAGTGAAATGCCGAGAGAAATGCAGCGAGTGGCCGGGGAGAAAACGTAAAAAACCAGACGAGAAAGGCAAGAGATTTAGCCCTCTTGCCGATTATTCCCATCGCAGCCGAAAAATAAATGCAGAAACGCTGCGTTTCGTTGTTACTATTCACTAACTTTGCAGGCGTAATCTTTTTACACAACGTCCAAACAAACATTTCCCCCTTCATGAGAAAAAGAACTTTTGCTCGCAGCCTCGGCCTTTGTTGTCAGTGTTGCCGGCAGCAGTGTTGCACAAGCGCAGTGTGTGCTCAAAGGAACAGTCATTGACGCAGCCACCAACGATCCCCTCGTCGGCGTAACCGTGTCGCTTCAAGGCACTCCCACCAAGGTCTTCACGGACAACGATGGTAAGTTTGTCATCAAATCGCCTAAGACGAAGTGCAATTTGCAGTTTTCCAGCGTGGGTTTCGAAAGCACCACACTGGCTTCGAATCACGCCGGCGAATATGATTTCGGATTTATCCCCATGGCCAGCGCATCCATCGCGCTGAAGGATGCCGTGGTGACCACCCGTGCCGTGGCGCGCAAGACGCCTGTGGCGTTAACCACCCTCGGCGCCATCGCCATTGAGGAACGCGTCGGCACAGCCGACCTGCCCAAGGTGCTCGAAACCACGCCCGGCGTATATATTATGCGTGAAGGCGGCGGCTATGGCGACACGAAAGTGAACATGCGCGGCTTCAAGAGCGAAAACGTGGCCGTTCTTGTTAACGGCGTCTCGATGAACGACATGGAGTGGGGCAATGTGTACTGGTCCAACTGGGCCGGCCTCACCGACGTGGCTTCGAGCATCCAAACCCAGCGCGGTTTGGGCGCAGCCAAGGTGTCGACGCCCTCAGTCGGCGGATCGATCAACATCGTCACCAAGACTACCGACGCCCGCAAGGGAGGTGCTTTCACCTACGGCTTGGGTAATGACGGATACAACAAACTCGCTTTCTCTCTCTCCACGGGTCGCACCGCCGACGGCTGGGCTTTGACCGTCATGGGCGGCAAAACTTGGGGCGACGGCTACATCCAAGGCACCGATTTCCGCGCGTGGAATTATTTTGTTTCTGTGTCCAAAGAATTGGCCAAGAACCATATGCTCACCTTCACCGCCTTTGGCGCGCCGCAAGTGCACAACAAGCGTTCCAACTACGACGGACTCACCGTGCAAGGATGGCAGGAAGTGGGTAAATATATGCGTCCCGGCGAGCAATATCTCTACAATGCCACCTATGGATACGACCGTTACGGACAGATTCGCCACTCGCAACAGAATGTTTATCACAAGCCCCAACTCCAACTCCAGCACCTCTGGCAGATCGACCGCACCTCGTCGTTGAACACCGTGGCTTATCTCTCGCTCGGCTTCGGTGGCGGTGAGAGCGGACAGGGCACGCCGGAATACAGCTCCGGATGGTACGGTTCGAATAATGGCATCCTCTCCACACAGTTCCGCAATGCCGACGGCACTTTCGCCTACGGCAAAATTCAGGAGATGAATGCTGCGAGCGAAAGCGGCTCGAAAATGGTAATGAGCATGAGCAAAAACCTCCACAAGTGGGTGGGGCTCGTGTCTACCTACACCAAAGAGATCAATGACCGCTTCAATCTCTACGGAGGTGTGGACCTGCGTTACTATGTCGGCACGCACACCAACGAAATCACCGACCTTTACGACGGTGCTTACTACATTGACCGCTATCGCAAGGACGTGAAGCCCGAAAACTTCGCCGGTGCGGGCACCAACGCCTTCATCAATAAGAAACTCTCCGTGGGCGACGTTGTGCAGCGCGACTACGATGGTTTCGTTGCCCAGTCGGGTGTGTTCGGACAAGCCGAGTATGACTTCAACAACCTCACCGCGTTTGTAGCAGGTTCGGTGAATAACACAGCACAATGGCGTAAAGACCGTTTTTACTACGATGCCGCGCACGCCGAAAGCGAGACGGTGAACAAAATTGGCTTCACCGTCAAGGGAGGTGTCAATTATAAGTTCCCTCACTTCGACGCTTGGGGCGGACAGCACAACGTTTTCGGAAACATCGGCTACATTTCGCGCGCACCCTTCTTCTCCGGCGGCGTCTTCCTCGCTTCGCAGGTGTCGAATCAGGTGAATCCCGACGTCTCGAACGAGAAAATTTTCTCCGGTGAGCTTGGTTATTCTTACCACACCGCCGCTTTCACCGCCAATGTCAACGTCTATCACACAGAATGGAAGGACAAGACGATGGCCAGAACGTCGGAAGTAAAAGTTGGCAGCAATGTTGAGCGCACATGGATCAACATGCAGGGCGTAAACTCCGTCCACGAAGGCGTGGAAGTCGACTTGAGCTACAAACCCGCCAAGTGGTTCTCCCTTCGCGGTATGCTTTCGGTCGGAAACTGGCGTTGGACCAACAACCCCGTGGGCTATTTCTACAATTTTGCCGGACAACCCATCGATAAGTTTGGACGTCCGCTCGAACAGAGCCAAGGTGCCGACCACGCCCGCATGCGTTTCTATCAGAAGGACGTGAAAGAAGGAGGATCGGCGCAACTTACCGCCGCTTTGGGCTTCAATGTCTATCCCATGGAAGGCCTCCGCATCGGATTAGATTGGAAGTATTTCTCCAACTACTACGCCGACTACGCCGTAACGGCCAACGATTTCAGCCTCGACGGCGTGAAGACGTTCCACACCCCCTGGAAGGTGCCCGCCTATGGCTTGGTTGACCTCTCGGCCGGCTACACCTTCCAAATGGGTGGCTACAAAACCACACTTTCCGGCAACGTCGAGAATCTCCTCGACCAGGAATACATCAGTCAGGCCTACGATGGTGCCGGACACGACTGGAGCACGGCAAATCGTGTCTTCTACGGTTTCGGACGTCAGATGTCTGTTAAGCTCAAAGTCAATTTCTAAACGCCGGAAGCGCTGTGCCGCAACGCACACCGCGCCGGCGGCACAGCGCATCCCTCTTTTTTTTCTTGATCACAATGAAATATTCTGCATATCTCGCCCTCGCCGCTGCGGCCTTCCTCACTGCAAGCTGCGATTACAACGAGCAATTCGACGGATTGGTCAAGGGTCCGCAGCCCACCGACGTCAAAAAGATCGAATACACCCTCACTGCCGCCGACTACAAGGCCATTGCCGAGAATAAAGCCAACCTCGCGCTCTGCACCACCAAGGCCGACAGCGCCGCCCTCAAAGGCCTTTGGCCAAAACGCAGCAGTTCACCGAAACCGTCACCGCGGCCAAATTCCTCCCCGCCTTCCTCGCGGAGAAATGGTTCACCGCCGACGACAACAGCGCCGTGGTGGTCAACTACAATCGCCGTGAGGTGAAAGGCACGCTCGACTTCAAAGAAGATTTCGAGGGAACCGGTGCGCAAAGCACCCAGCCCGCTGTTGTGAGAGGCTGGACGACGCTCCCCGCCCTCGGTGGTGACAAGGCCGCATGGAGCACCGTTTTCCGCAACAATGCCCACTACGTGCAGGCATCGGCCTACAAAGCAACCCGACTCCACGCAAACCTATCTCGTTTCACCCCACTTCACCGTGACGAAGGGCTCGCATCTCACCTTCGATGCGCTCTATGGACACTATGCGGCCGCAGGTGGTCGTCTCAGTGTCTTCGTTGTCGACGACAATATGAACAACGGGTCCATCGAGCACCACCTGATCGAAAAACCTCACCGCGAAGGTGAAGATCGAAGTCCCCGCCGCAGGACAATCCTTCGGCACCTTTAAGCAAGCCATGGATCTCGATCTCTCCAAGTACGCCGGCAAAAACATCGGCCTCGCCTTCCGCTACGACGGCAACGGCAAGACCGGCGCAACGACCACCGTGCAACTCGACAATGTCGTGGTGGGCAACCAAACCATCGACGAGACGCCCGGCAAAGACCAGTTCGTTCGCAACAACGGCAAGTGGGTTTACAATCCCTCCTCGCTCATCGAACTCAAAGCCGAGAAGGGCAACCCCCTCACCACCGCTTACATGCAAGCCGGTGTGGACTGGGTGAAGGAACACGTCGACGCGCCCCTCGGTGTGGCCGCCGGTGCAGGTTATGTTTCCAAGTATGGCAACAACGAAGTCTACTCCGGACTTTCGGCCTACTACGGCAACGCAGATCTCCGTGCCTCTACCGCACGCGCACAGTATGCCACGGAATACGCCTCGATGAGCGACGCTGAAATCACGGCCAAAATGGCCGAACGCCTCCAGCAAACGCTCGGTGCCGCCCTCACGAAGCTGAACCCCGAAGCCGTGCCCGTGGCCGGACTTGACGTGATCTACACGCTCCGCTTCGGTGTTTATGACGGCAATGTCACCAAGACCTACGAAATGAAGTTCAAGGTGGTGGGCAAAGGCCAATTCGAATACGTCAAAGACAGCTACAAAGCCCTTTGATCATCCCTCTCTCGGTCGTTTTGCGGCCGCTTTCCCCGTCCTCGCCTCGGCGAAGACGGGGATTTTTCGTTCCGGTTGGTGCAACTGCGCGGCATTTTTTCACCGCCGCGCGCACTTGTCTCCCGTTCGCTCGTAGAGTGCCGGCCGACAAAGACAAGGGCGAACGAAAAATGGACAAGTATCGCCGAAAAGCCGTGGACTTTTCGCGAAAAGTAGGGACATTTTGCGCAAAACCTCCCCACTTTTTTCAGCCCACTGCGCAGATTCGTCGCGCAGGGCAAAGACTGCGCAAAAAACGCCCCTTCTTTCGCACGAGCCCCCGCATTTCTTCGTACATTTGCAGGCACAAAGCGCCGCCGCCGAGCGGAACGCCGCAGCACTACTCGCCCCTATGGCACAACACAACCACTTCACTGAACTCGGAGAGCGCCCCGTCGGCGCGCTTCTACTCAATATTCCCCTGCCCGCCATCATCGCGATGGTGGCTTCTTCGCTCTACAACATCGTCGACGCCATCTTCATCGGCCAGAGCGTGGGCAAGTTTGCCATTGCCGGCTTAGCGCTCACCTATCCTCTCATGGCACTCACCGCCGCCTTCGGCGCGATGGTCGGAGTCGGCGGCTCTACACTGATGAGCATCCGTCTCGGACAGAAAGACTACGAAGCGGCGCGCCGCATCTTGGGCAATGTCGTGATCCTCAACGTCGTGATGGGCTTCACCCTCGGGGTGGTTTTGTTCAGCACCCTCACGCCCATTCTTCGCCTCTTCGGGGCGAGCGACAACACCCTGCCCTACGCCCACGACTACATGAGCATCTTGCTCTGCGGCAACGTCGTGACCCACCTCTACTACGGCCTCAATGCGCAGTTGCGCAGCACCAATCGCCCGAAACTGGCCATGTATTCCACCTTCGGCAGCGTGCTCATCAACGCCGTCCTCGCGTGGCTCTTCGTCATGGTGCTGGGTTGGGGCATCAAGGGCGCGGCGTGGTCGACCCTCATCGCACAATCGTCGATGCTCCTGTGGCAAATCTACCTCTTCACGCGCCCCGGCGACATGATTCGCTTCCGCCGCGACATCTTTCGTCCCGACCGCCGCATCATGCGCGAGGCCATCGTCATCGGACTGCCCCAGTTTCTCGTCAACTCGTGCTCCTCGCTCATCAGTAGCCTGCTCATGTACTCGATGCAGCGCTACGGCGGCGACACAGCCGTGGGGGCTTACGGCATTTGCAACCGTTTGGCCATGTTCGTCGGCTTCGTCGTCATGGGACTCGACCAAGGCATGCTCCCCATTGCGGGCTACAACTACGGCGCGCGCAAGTTCGATCGCTTGGTTTCCGTGGTGAAATACACCCTCGTGGTGGCCACCGTGGTTACCACCTTGGGTTTTGCGGCGAGCCACCTCTTCCCCGTGCCCCTCGTGTCGCTCTTTGCCAAAGACGCCTCGCTCATCGCGGCATCGGCGCAGGGGCTCAAAATCATCTCCCTCTTTTGGCCCGTGGTCGGCATGCAAATCGTGTCGACGGCCTTTTTCCAGAGCATTGGTATGCCCGGCAAGAGCATTCTCCTCTCGCTCACACGCCAACTCCTCTTCCTCGTGCCCGGCATTCTCCTCCTTCCTCACCTGCTTGAGGGGTGGGTCAGCCCGAGCGACGGGGTATGGCTCGCCATTCCCATCGCCGACGGTGCCGCTGCCCTCCTTTCGGGCACGATGCTCGTCGTCCAACTTCGTCAACTCCGACGTTCCGCAGCCTGAGTGCGGGCGGTTCGCTCTTCGCTCACTTTTTTTTCTTCTTTTCCTCCCTATGACCTCTCCCTTCGTCATCACCGTGGGCCGCCAGCTCGGAAGCGGCGGCCGACAAATCGGCAAGCGTCTCGCCGAACGCTTTGGCATTGCTTATTACGACAAAGAAATTCTCTCGCTCGCTGCGCAGGAGAGTGGACTCGGCACGGGTGTGTTCGAGCGAAGCGACGAGCGGAAAGGCTTTCTCCACTCCATCGCGCAGGTGGTGCAGCCCTTTTTCGGCGGCGGGGGCAGTTTTTATGACAATCAGCTCAGCGACGAGAATCTTTTCACCATCCAGAGCCGCGTCATCCAGAAGGTGGCGGCCGAACGCTCCTGTGTGGTCATCGGACGCGTGGCCGACTACATCCTGCGCCACCATCCGAACCACATCAACGTGTTCATCACCGCCTCGATGTCGGAGCGCGTGCAGGAAATGATGCGCCGTCGCGGCATCGACGCGAAGTCGGCGCGCCGCATTCTCGAAGAGGCCGACGAGGAGCGCGCCACTTATTATAATTTCTACTCCCTCGGCACGTGGGGCACAGCCGAAACCTACGATCTGTGCGTCAACTCCTCGGTGCTTGGCGCCGAAGGCACCACCGACTTCATCGCCCGTTTCGTCTCGGAGCGCTTCGGTTTGGGAGAAAACACGGCGGAATAGCCCCGCAACTCCTCATTTTTTTTGACGGAAAAAGCCCCTGCTCAGTACGAGTAGGGGGCTTTTTGCGGCCAGCGGGGAAGAGAGGGAACGAAAAAGCGCGCTGCGTTTTTTTGTTTTGACGCAGAGTGAAAGGCGCGGTGGACGATCAGCGGCGCGAAGTGCGGGAGGGGCGGAAGGAAGCGCGCGATCGGGCGAGTAGATCAGTCCGGCGAGGGCTTGCCGCCCGGTGAGATCGGTGAGCACAAAGGTGAACATCCACTTTTTCAGCCGCGTTCCGCTATCGGGTTGGAAGGGGAGTTTGAGCAACACCTTGTTCCAGCCGGCGCGGAGCCAGACTTTTTGCGGCGCACGGCCGGTGAAATTCTCGTTGAGGAGGAGATCTTCGTGGCTTATGGGCGTTTTGCCGCTATTGTCGAAGCGCGGCGGCGCGATGAGGCTGTCGTTGAGCCAAATTTGTGTGCCCATGCGATCCCAACTTCCGGAGGGTGGGGCTAAATCGCGTTCGGAACGACTGTAATTGTAGCCCTCGATGAGCGCGCCGGCGGCTTGTGGGCGCGGGGAATAGACGTAGGTCCAGGCGTAGGCCGTGGAGTGGGGTTGTGCTTCGGCGAAGAGAGCGGGGACGATCTGTCCCCAAGTGTGCCGCAAGTAGAGGCCGGCGCCGGTGATTCGGTGGGTGGCGTAGGTGCGACCGCCGAGGGTGTAGGTGGTTTTCAGTCCTTCGGTTTCGGGCGGGAGGGCAAGTTGCGGGATCACCGCCGTTGGGGAAGGCATCGGTGACGCGCCACACGACGTTGGTTTGTCGGACGTAGGGGCACCGGTTCTGCGGCGAGGGTGGTGGACTTGTGGAAGAGAAAACGGCGTTCCCAGTCGCGAAACGCTTCGAACTCCGCACCGGCGTTGGGAAGCGCGACGCCGCCCTGCTCGATGTAGGCTTCTCCGCCGCCGATCCAACCGCGTTCGGCCGAAGCGAGGACGTTGGCGTAGAAATTGTTTTGCTGCAGAATGGCAGAGGCGTCGGAGAGTTGGCGGTCGTTCCACAAGCACGAAATCGTACCGGCCAACTCGGCGTTGCCGCGCGGCGCATAATAGATGTTGCTCTTGTAGATGCCGACGAGATCGGCGAAAACATCGAAGTGGTTGGTGTAGTTGTAGCGGCAATCGATGTTGGGTTTTCCGGCGATTTTTCGTCCGGCGGTGCTCCACATCTGCGTCATATCGATGTCAAGGGTGGAGAGATCTACGCCTTGAACGGGGTTCCAAACCACGACTTTGCGCCCCAAAGCGTGGACTTTGGCGATCATTTGCGGCAAAAAGTTGGGATAGGTGATGCGCTTCTCGTCGGCGCCGATGTGAAGGTAGGGGGCATGGGGAAAAATGGCGGCCACTTCCTCGAGAATGGTGTGGAGGGCGGCGACACCCTGCGCCGATTGCATGTCGAAACCCATGGCGCGGACGAAGGCTTCGCTGTGGCCGGGCATGTCGATCTCGGGGATAATGGTCACCCCACGCTCACGGGCGTAGGCTTTCGAGGGCGCGGGCTTCGGCTTGCGTGTAGTACCGTCCGGCGAAACGCGTCATGGAGGCGGCGGAAGTCAGTTGCGGAAAGGCTTTGATCTCAAGGCGCCACGCTTGGTTTTCCGTGAGGTGCCAATGAAAGACGTTGACTTTGAAGCGCGACAAGAGGTCGATTTGTCGGCGAAGGTCGTCGATCGGGATAAAAGAGCGCCCGACGTCGTGCATGAAAACCGCGGATTTTGAAGGCCGGGGAAGTCGGTGATCGTGAGGCATTCGAGCCGTGGTGTGGCGCTACCTTGCGCGAGTTGGCGCAAAGTCTGTGCGGCGCGAATCACACCGACGGGCGTGGCGGCGGTGATGTCGATGCTTTGGGGCGAAATGCGCAGTCGATAGCCTTCGGACGGGAAAGCCTTCGAGCGGATAGTCGAAGGTGTCGAGCGTGGAGTCGAGGCGAACGCGCACCGCGGCTTGGGCTTTTTTTCGGAAAAGGGGCACCGCATTGCTGCGAACACCGCAGCGAGTTGCGCACAGTGGGTGGGGTCGTCGAGCAAGATGGGGCGGGCGAGCGAAAAAAATGGCCTTTGGTGCGCACCACAGCGTGAGGACGGGGCAGCAAGTGGGCGATTTTTCCCCAACTCGAGCCGACAATGCAGCATAAACAGAGAAGCGAGAGGAGGCGAAGGCGAAGTTGGGACATAAAGTTGGGCGGTGGGTAGAGAAAAAGGAGAAAAGGGCGCGCCACCGTGGGGAGGCGCACCCAGAAAAATGCGGAAAGGTGCCGGCGAATCAGACCATCGGGAGCTGCTGGCCGTTGATTTTTCGATAGAGGTCGAGGGCAAACACGTCGGTCATGCCCGAGAGGTAGTCGAGAACGGCCATGAAGCGCGTGGAAAGGTCGTCGGATTGAAGTTCATATTGCGACGAAACTTGTTTCAACAGCAGTTGCGAGTATTTTTTTTCTCGGGATTCATCACAGCTTCGCACATGAGTTCGAGCAGCGTATAGATGATGTGGAAACCCGAAAGTTCGATGTCTACGACTTCTTTCGAGAGGTAAATGCGTTTGTGCGCCACCGCTGCGCAGTTTTCGTAGGCCGTTTTCAGGCGTTCGGGCAGGTGGCGAATGAGCGAACCGGTGAAGGTTCCGCTCAAAATGGCGGCTTCGTTTTCGACAAACACGCGGACGCAGGCACGTTCGAGGGCGTTGATCACACACGAACGGAGGAATTTGATCTGATCGCCCGCATCGGTGTCCTCAGGATAGGAGTGGCGCAGTTGTTCGCGCTCAGTTTCGTCGAAAAATCCGAGGTAAAGTTCGATGGTTTCGGCGGTGGAGAGTAGCCGGAGCTTGTGGGCGTCTTCGATATCCATGATCTCGTAGCAAATGTCGTCGGCGGCTTCGACGAGATACACCAGCGGGTGGCGCGCATAGCGGATGCGATCGCCTTCATGTTCGAGGGCGGGGATGCCCAGGGTGTCGAAAATCGTGAGAAAGGTGTCGCGTTCGGGCGTGAAGAAGCCCATTTTCGGTTTATTGCCGGCCAGTGCGGCCGAAAAGGGGTACTTGACCACCGAAGCGAGGGTGGAATACGTCATGACGAAGCCGCCTTTGCGCCGACCGTTGAAGCGATGCGTGAGCAAACGGAAGGTATTGGCGTTACCGTCGAAGTGAGTGATGTCGTTCCAGGTGGATTCGGGGAGGAACTCGCGGTATGGCTGTCCCGCGCCCTCGGAGAAGAAGGAGCAAATGGCCTCTTCGCCCGAGTGACCGAAGGGAGGATTACCCATATCGTGCGCCAAACAGGCGGCAGACACGATGGCGCTGATACTTTCGAGGGCGGCTGTGTCGGCGGCGTCGTGGCGTCCTTCCAAAGCGCGCGCCACATCCGCACCCAATGAGCGGCCTACGCTCGACACCTCGAGCGAGTGCGTCAGGCGGTTGTGGACAAAAATGCTACCCGGGAGGGGAAACACCTGAGTCTTGTTTTGCATGCGCCGAAAGGGCGAAGAAAAGATGAGACGATCGTAGTCGCGTTGGAATTCAGTGCGCTGTTCTGCAGGATGCTTGTCGCGATCTTCCTTGCCCAAACGGCGCGAAGAGATGAGATTGTGCCAATTCATAAGTGAAAAGATTCTGACAAGTTTAAGTTCCTTGTATATAGTTGGTTATGATAATCTTTCTCTATTTCTTGCACGATGGTTGCATTGTTCATTATTGGGCTGATCCACGCCGAAGTAGAGCAATAATCTCATCTTTATCGCGCAAATGATCTTCGAGTTGAGCTATACGGGCTCGCAAATCTTGGTTCTCTCCTTTCAAGGCTCGTTGAAGCGGCCAGCGATATGTTGTTACCATTAAAGGATGATACGGAGTTATTCCCAATAGATAAAGAAGCCTGATCATCAGGAAAGAACTCAGTAATATTTACGTTCAACGCACGAGCGATACGTTCAAGATCTTGAGCCTTAATAGACCCTTCACGTATGCAGCGGAATAGATTAACATCGCTCATATCAACGTCCGCAGCAAGTTTTTTGATGCCACCGGGGCGTTTCAATCCAAGCGCTCTAATTCGTTCTAAATCCATGGTTTTCTGATTTGAAACAACTTACACCTACCATTAAATGTATCTATTAGATAAAATATCGGACAAAAGATTTGACGGTAAGCAATAGAAGTGATACCTTTGCAGAACAAAGATAACAACAACAACAACAACAACGAAAAAAAGCCGATGGATAATTTAGTACAAAAGGATATTCTTACTGCAGCCGTGATGAGAGAAATCAAAATCGGGCAGACCTATGAATTTCCCATTAAGAACTACGATAGAGTAGGAACTTACAAAAACAGATATGGCAAAAGTCTACAGCGAAAATTTAAAACGCATGTAGACGAAGCTAAAGGAGTAATCTATTTAACACGAGTATCATGACACACATCCAACCCCAAACCATACCCGGTGCACGTTACGACATTACGCAAACGTGCGCGCTGCTTGGTATCCACCGCAATTCATTGCGCATCTACACTGAGAACAAGGATATTGTCGCCGAGTATCATGCCCCAACGGCGCGGAAACTCTATACCGCGGAAGAGATTCAGCGCTTTTGGCAAAGCACCCTAAAGTTAGGATAAAGATATATGCTGCCGATAAAGTACGAAACACCCCGAGAAGGCGTACAGGTACTCCTTTCGGGGTCCAGACATGAATACAAGCTCGATTGCTCCTTTTGGGCAATTCGTGCGAAAGCGTTTTTCGCCACACTCGAAAAAGAGTTTAGAGTAGAACGGGTGAAAAACGAAGATGATGGAAGTAGCATAGTCTACTTCAAGACAAATAAAGAACAAGCCGACCGGCTTGTTGAACAAATGCAAGATATTGTCGAAGCGACACTCTACGATTTATGATTACAACCGAACAACTATATGCGGGTACACGTGACGGGCTGGACATCATCCTTTCCGTGTACCCGCAGGCGGAAGTTTGCGTGAACAACCCAAAGGCGAAGTTCAAAGCTCGAGAAACCGAACGAACCCCGTCTGCGACTTTGATAGCAAGCACTGACAAAAAGGGAAACCGCGTTTGGAAGGTGGTTGATTACGGAGACGAGGGGCACGCACTTTCGCCGGTCGACATCTGGATGAAAGAACGGGGAGTGAATAGATTCGGCGAGGCTGTACTGCAGATCGCAGATTTGTTCAACATACGTTCTGAAATCAACAAGACGATCAACCGTGCCGAGTGGGAGGAACGGCCGGCAAAAGCTGATGAAGCGGAGGGGCAGACGGTATTCGAACTCATGGAGGAGATACCGGAGCCATGGCTGAAGGTTTTAGGGCCAAAGGTAACTCGGAAGGTGGCAGAAAGTTTGCACTGGCATGCTGCCAAATATGTAGGCTATGTCAAGAACCGTGTGGTAAATGCGAGTACTCCAATGAGAATTACCCTATTCTTTTGAGAGAATGCATTGTCCCCGCACAAGGCGACGAAAAAGGTCGCACATTCTACAAGATATACAAGCCGCTCAACCCGGACAAGGCGTTTCGCTTTTCGTACGCGCCGAGAGGAGAAAAGCCGAGGTATTATATCAATGGACTCGAAGAGCTTAGAAAGCAGTGGAGAGAGCTCAATGACAGACTTGAGCGCGAATGGAATTCAGACCCTACCAATGAGAATATTCCATACAAAGAGACTAAAATCTCGGAGGCGGTGATCTGCAGTGGAGAACGAGACGCCTTGTGCTGTAAAGCCATGGGATACGCCCCACTTTGGTTTAACTCGGAGACTTATCGCGTTTCGGACGCGGAATTTCGCGAGATCACAAAGTATGCCGAGACGATATATAATATCCCCGATCTCGACGCCACAGGCAAAAAGAAAGGGTGCGAAATGGCGCTGAGATTTATTGACGTGAAAACGGTTTGGCTACCTGAATGGCTTACCACTTACAAAGATAATAGAGGACGTCCGAGAAAAGATCTTCGTGACTGGATGGAGTTGAGAGGTGAGATTGCAGACTTCAAGGATCTCCTCATGATGGCGACACCGGCTAAATTTTGGCGCGAGAAAATCAATGAAAAGAAGAATAAAGCAGAATACTGGATCGATACGGTTTCACTTTTAGCATTTCTCGAACTCAACGGATACCACTGCTTGAAAGACGAGGACAGTGATTTGACAAGATATGTACATATCACGGGAACGACTGTGCGTGAAATCAAGCAAAAAGATATCAGACGTTTTATTCGACTTTGGGCTGAAGAGCGCGCGTTGAATGCTGATATACGAAACCTCATTCTCAATTCAACAAAACTTGCAGGATCAGCCGTATTGGAAAACCTTTCAGAGGTGGAGTTAGACTTTTCAAATAGCACAGCTGATTCGCAGATCTTCTACCTAAAGAAAAATGAATTGCAAAACGTTGCTGTTGAAATCACCGGGGAGGGACTGAAAGAGCACACTGATGGTGCTGCATTTGGGCATTACGTTTGGGAAGAGAATGTGATTCCACATAGATTCACTAAACTGGAGGACATGTTTGAAATTACATCATCTGTTGATGAAACTGGGACGAGAGTTTGGGATATTGATGTGAAGAATATCTCTTCTCCCATGTTCGGGTATATCATCAATACTTCGAGAATACATTGGAGAAAAGAAATTGAAGAACGATTTGCAACTTCAAAAGAGCGAGCAGCCTACCATGAAGCCCATAAATTTGACATAGCGGGCGAAGGACTAAGCGATACCGAAATTCAGGAGCAGAAATTGAATTTGGTAAACAAAATCTTTTCAATCGGCTACATGCTCCACCGTCACAAAGACCCGTCAAGAGCATGGGCACCTCAAGCCATGGACAATAAGATAGGTTCAGATGGTGAATGTAACGGTAGATCGGGAAAATCCTTTCTCTTCAAAGCGTTCGAACATTTCATGAAGCAGATTAAGCTTTCGGGAAGAAACCCGAAGCTTATGGACAACCCCCACGTATTTGACCAAGTTGATAAAAGTACGGACTTTATACTGGTCGATGATTGTGCGCAATATCTTTCGATGGGTATCTTTTACGATATCATTACAGGGGCATTGACTGTAAACCCAAAGAACAACAGATCTTTCACAATCCCATTTCACAAAGCACCCAAGATGGGATTCACTACAAATTATGTCCCAACAGACTTTGACGCCTCTACCATGGCAAGGTTGCTGCCTATGGTTTTTTCTGACTACTATCACCAAAGAGCGGAAGAAAACAACTATATTGAAGACAGATCAATTCGCGATGATTTTGGACGAAACCTTTTAACCGAAGATTATCCAGAATGCGATTGGAACAGTGACATCAACTTTTTTATGCAATGCTGTAGATTCTATTTGAAGGTCGGAGGAGAGAGTGGGAAGATATTACCACCTTTGGGCAATATTCTGCAGCGTAAGTTTAAGGCAGACATGGGTGAGAACTTTGAAGACTGGGCTTTGACGTACTTTGCTGAAGAAAGTGGCAACCTTGATTGTTTAATCGTCCGAAGTTTGGCCTTTGAGAACTACACAAGGTTTGCCGGTAATTTGGGTAACAGATACACGATGAAACGCTTTACCAAGCAACTCAAGTCGTTTGTTACATTGTCCGAGGAGATATACATGATGAACCCACCCGAACTTTGTAACTCGCAAGGGCGAATTTCGCGAAGAGTGGACGGGAAGTTAGTTGACGTGATATATTTACGCTCTAAGAGAGCACAAGAAGCGAGAAAGCCTGTAAATGATTCTTTCAACCCACCATACGTAGATTCGTTCTAAATTAGAAGAAACGCGTCATGCAAGCAGCATGGCGCGTTTTATGTATATTTAGCGCATTATACGCGAGGGGCACAGTTCGCAGCACTTCAAAGGGATAGATTGAAAAAAATAGATATCCCTTATTTTGTACTATTTATTTGTATCATCGTATCAAGGGAAGAAATAGGAAGTATAGATGCTTCTAAATCAAGGTTTTAATAGGTGATACAGAACTGATACAAATCCGTTACAGAACTGATACAAAAGAACGAGGAACTGTATCAAGGGGAAGTGTATCGGAGCAAATTGAGCCGTCAGAGCATGGTGTTTGAGTGGTTCGGTGCTCTTTCATGGATTTGTATCAGTTCTATCTGATTGATATACAGTGCTGATACAATGATACAAAAAAATACGGCAAAACCAACCTATAGAAAAAAAGCAAGAGAAAAGAATTTGATGGCGACAATACACAGATATACGAGAAAATATTGTACCTTTGCTTCTGTAATAGCTTAATTATGAAAGATATAACGACGGAGTTGACGGTTCCACCTTACTTGTTTGATTGGCTTGTTAATAAGTATGGCAATCCGTTACGATTCCCCGCGAGGTCGCCCCATAATGATTTGCTTCATGCCTTGGTGGCTGTAGCGCGACCCAAGCAAGGAGGGGAAGAGGTGGAACAGAAAAGTGGCATGACTTTGAAAGTCGTGTTACCTAATAGGAGTAGACACAAGCCCGAGCACTACCATCATTTGTCGAAAGCAGCCAAAATCATATTTACAAGAGATCTCAAGCGCTTTTTTAGATTAGACTTGACGGCATTCGTACTCAATACTGCTTCCAAAGGCTGCTTGACGCTGGAAAGCCTGGAACAGTGGTGCAAGAGCCACGGTATAAGGATCACCCACCGAGACGCAGTCAAGCGGATATATTACCGCATGAAAAAGCAGTTGGAGGAGCAAGGTATCTTATTACCGCCGAAATTCCCCAAATCGTTGCAGCCATAACGGACGATTTGGCAAGATTACAACAACGACAACAACAACGCCCCCACGTTCAATTTACGTGGGGGCGTTGTTCATTCTACTCTTCGGTGGTATTTTGCGCCTGTTCCTCTAAATAGCGGTGGTAAAAGCGGATCGCGTCGGACACGAATGCAGTCTTGTACAAATAGCTATCATAGATTTGCAACGCGTCTTCTGGTAGGCCGATTGTGATTTTGCGTGCTACTGTACGCGGGCGGCCTTTGCTTGGAACACTACCAAGCGGATTTTTCGGGTGTTTTGTTTGTTCCATTGTACTTTTGTTTGTATATTTGCACTGAACCTCAAAGATTTCAAGAGGGGGCGGGGTCTCCCCCGCCCGTTGCTTTAGCCTTTATAGGTGAACGTGAACGTCCATTTGCCAAAGCTAATCTTGATTGAAATCTTCATATCTCGAAAATTTGAGGTTGAACATCGCTGACAGCCTCGTGCTGAAAGCGGCAATTTTGAGAGTTCCTTCCTCTCTCAATTGCAATACAAAGATACGATTTTCTTTCTAAATAAGCAAGTTTTCCGCTTGATATTTAGGGAGTTGTCGTATCTTTTTTGCTTGCTTTTATCTTGATCGGAGTGTGCAGCCTGATACAAATCGGGCGGCATATTCCGATTCTTTTTTAGCGCTCATGAGTTTCGAAGCGTAGGGCGCCAGGGGGGTGCATTCGCACAAAGGCCGCACTTTCGTGACGGCCTTTCGGGAACAAACGGCTAAAAACCAAAGGAATAGGGCAAAGCAGAGCCGGAAAGACTGAAAAACAGAGTTTTTTGCCTTTCTCTTTTGTCCTATTCCTTTGGTTTTTAGCCGTTCGGGACGTTTTGGGGCGCCTATGTCCACCCTTTCGGGATGAACATAGGTACCCGCCCCAAAACTTGAAAGAGGAAGGATCATGATCCATATTTTTAGTCGCTGAACTGGTATATCCGTTCAGCGGCTTTTGTCATTTTTTGCCCACGCGCGTTCTCCTATCTTTGCACTAAATCGAAAACGCAGAAAATGGCAAGAAAATACGATATCAACATTGAGGGCGAAATTGGCGATTGGATCACAGGAGATAGTGTGCGCAAAGCCATGCGACCTTATGGTGACAATGAGATTAAGGTGCGCATTTCATCGTTAGGCGGCAGCCTTTCGCATGGTTTGGATATCTGTACGCTCTTTCGCAGTCATGGAAAGATCAAGGTCTATTTGAATGGTTTTGTTGCATCGGCCGCAACGATTCTCGCAATGGGAGCGCAGCGCATTGTGATGGCACCTGAAGCGGTCATGCTGGTGCACAACTCATCGATGATTCTTTTTAACTGGGAGAGGGTAAACAAAGAAGACATCACGAAAAAGAAAGAGGAGCTGGAAAACATTCGCAAGACGCTTTCCACCTTTGACGACTTGATTGCAAATATCTATTCTGCACGCACAGGGAAGAGCGTTGAAGAGATGGCAGCACTCATGAAAGAAGAGCGCTGGATCACGGCAAAGGAGGCTCTCGAAATTGGACTGATCGACGAAATCGACAAATATGATGAGAGTGCCACCGGGCAGGAGGGGATAACGGCCACCGTGACAGCCATGTGCAGCGAATACGGTTTGCCGGTGCCACCGCTCCCTATTGTTAGCGAACCCTCAATGATTGAACGCGCGCTGGCCAAATTCGGTTTCGGGAAGAAAAACGATGACGTGCAAAACAAAAAACACTGTTTGATCATGGATAAGACTACACACCCCAACTTGTTGAACGCTTTGGGCGTTGAACAAATCACAGCCTCGGAGAAAGGCGTGATGATTTCGACCGCACAGGCCGAAAAACTCAACAACGCGCTCGCAACGGCAAACACGGAAACCGCCGACGCGAAAAAGCATGCAGAAGAACTCAAAAAGCAAAACACCGAACTGCAGGCGAAGATCGATAAGCTCCAAGAAGAGATTAAAGCGGCAGACGGTGCAGACGGAGATGAGACGAAACAGGTCAATGACACCGGCGAGCAACCGCAGAATGACGAGTTGATACAGGCCGCGGCAAATGCGAAAGCCCAACTCGAAAAAATTAAGGGACTGCTCTAAGAAGAGACGACACAGACCGAAATTATAACAGACAGATCTATAAAATATGAGCTTGACAATCTCGCAAGACGATCTCAAGAAATCGGCGACTACCTATAAAAAGCAACTCCTGATGACGCCCATCATCAGTAGCGAAGAAACTTTGCGACATTTTACCCCACGTCCCGGCGTGGCAGGGCGTGAAATTGTGGCAGAATTGAGCGGAAATATCGAACTCGGCCCCTACGATCCCAATCGAGTGGATAATGACGGCGTGACGGCCGACGCACGTACGCTGGAAACATTCCTCGGATCGGTCGTGAAGCGTTTTGACGTCAACACCGCGGCTAAATCCGTTTTTGGAGAAAACGTGGCACAGGGCAACCAACTGACAACGGCTGATTTGGCTCTGCAGGTACTCACTTTCTTGTCAGGCCAACTGGGTAAGAAACTCAACGAAGTGCTTTGGACGGCCAAACGCAACGATTCGGGAACACAAACCAAAGACTTGTTTGATGGATTCGACACGATCACCAAACAAGAAATTGACAAGAACAGTATTGCTACCGGCAATGGAAATCTTGTCGAGTTTGCGGCGCCTATCACGAAAACCAATGCTGTCGATACACTCATGGACTTTTATGAAGCGGCAGCCCCCGAATTGCAAGGCGTGCAAACAAAGCTCTTTGTGCCTTTAGCGTGTATCAAGCCTATAATCGGGACTATGCGACGCGCTTTAATGCCACACCTTACAACAAAGAGTTCTCAAAGACCTTCCTCGAAGGGACGCAGAACCTTTGCGAGCTGGTGCCTTTGGTTTCTAAAAAAGGATCGGACTATTTGCATTTGACCACGAAGAGTAACATGCTGTATGGATATGGCGCCGGGCTGGCGAAGGAGAATATCGCGATTGAAAAACATCACGAGTTTCTACTTTCATACGTGGCAACAATGTTTTTCGGTACGCAGTTCGAGTCTATTCAAAAAGAACGCCTGTTCGTCGGCAAACTGCACGCTTAACCCTCAAAGACAACATCATTATGGCAAATAAATGCAACGGAATTCCTACTCTCACAGAAAGTTTGGTACACTGCCAAGGTAGCAGGGTGCAGCCGGGCTTGAGAGATCACGTCTATTTCCTCTCAAAACGTGACGTCGTGAAGTGGCCAAAACGTGTTTTGGCCACAGACAGCGGGGCTACCATGGAGAAACTTGCAACATTGGAAGGCGATTTCGTGCTGAAGGCGGATAAGAAGTGGAAGCGTATTGACGTGATTGACAGTAAAGCGCAGATGGAATCCGATATGACCGGAGAAGAGCCGTCTAAACTTTACGAGAATAAGCTGACATTCCTTTACCCCGGAGTAGAGGAAGCCGCCACCGGTTTCTGTCAGTTGGCTGCTGAAGATAAGTTCATTTTCCTGTGTGTGCAGCGAAACGGAAAGACGCGACTCGTGGGATCGGAAATGTTCAGCACAGAAGTAAAGCCCAAGCTCTCAACCGGAGAAGGCTATTCGGGCGGTGGAACAACGATTGAAGTCATTGCACGAGATATTTCGCCCGCACCTTTCTACACCGGAAAAATCGAAGTAGACGAGGGCTCTATTTCAGGAGCCACCGACGAACCCACTGCAGCGGCTGCTGTAGGATCACATGCCTGATTATGGATAAGGAATTTACAGAAAGCCTTAAACGCTGGCTTGAAACGCCGCGAGAAGAACGCGACGTGAGAGAGGGGGCGGAACTGCTTTTGCGGATCAACGGCAACCGCCACATTTATAATTTGGCGATGAACCGCCCGGAGGCCGCACACGATCACGTAGAGTACGACTTGAAGAAGTTTCTACAAATTCGGCTCGACGGGCATACCGTGGAAAGCATTCGCGAGATGGAACGCGAACTGCTCCCCAAAGTACGCACCCTCATCCCCCCCGCCCGAAGAGGAGACGGAAAGCGAGCTCTCAGAAGACGACACCGTAGAAGAAACACCCACCGCCCCGAATGCCCACAGAGGACGCCGCCCCGACCACGATGAACTCCCCGAGCATATCCGAGCGATTTACGACCGCGGTGGAGAGCTCTATGAAAAGATCAGACGAACGTTCACAGAGTTGCAAGACCTGGAAAAAGCCCCGCCGTGTGATCGCTACGAGAAGATAAAAATCTTAGAGGGGCTTTATGAAGAGTACATCGCCGGCTGGGATGAATACGACGCGTATGGCACCGCCGACGAAGACGAAGAAACAGCAGAACCGGAAGATCCGGGCAACGAGGTGAAAAGAGTGTCAGCCGCACGCAAGTTTATTTCAGCCCATGTAGCAAAACTCGAGCAGCTCCTTAAGACCGAAGAGCCCGCGCCCGACGAAATTGAAGAGGAACGCCGTCAAATCACGGAACGAATCAATCTGATCGTGGAAACCGGCGGTAGTTTCAAACCTGATTTCGCCCAACGGTTGAGAGATATCGGGGTGGAAATGCCAACAGAGCAGCCCACCGCCGAATGAGTTAGAGATTGATTTATGAATTTGCACGGGGCGGACGTTGTGATAATGTTCGCCCCGTAATTTTCAAAGACGACAACTATGATAGAAGATAAACCGGAAATACACAACCCACGCGACGAACCTTTGCAGCTGTTTATTAGCGATAAGATCCAACTGGGTGAAGTCATCGAACGTCTACTGCAATTCACCGGGAAAGCCAATGTGCTGATCGCCTCGTTTTCGGTGGGGGAAGAGTTCACGCGAAAAATACATGTGCTGAAAAAGAAAGGACTCATCGGCCGCGCCGATCTGTACATTGATATGAAGGCAGCGGAAAAGACCGCGAGAACAAGGGAGCTCACAACTGCTGTTTTTGACACTGTGAACTATTGTGCCAACCACGCGAAAGCCGTGGTGATAGAGGGGACGGAGCAGAGCTGCACCGTGATCACTTCACAAAACGGCACGCGTGGCACAAGAAACGAGGTATATAACATTACAAACAAGAGGACTTTTGCGGAATATGTGCGAAGAAAATTTCAAAACATCCCCACTTTTGGGCTTACATGATGAGTTTGATTTTCAATACTTCGAAAGACTCGTCAAAGCATTGACGCCGATCGCGGACATCGCGGTGCTGATGGACGTCGATGAAACAATTTTGCGAGACGCTATTGAAGACCCAAATCAAGACATCAGCAAAGTTTTTCGACGCATCAGAGCACAAACCACGCTCGAAATGCGAGAACGCAACATTGAGTACATGGAAGCCGGATCGCCCAGTGCGACGGAACGCGTGGCAGAGTATCTCAAACAAGCACAACTCGACTTATGAACATCACGCTGCTCGACACCGCGCAAAAATTTCTCTTTGCCGACGAGAGAGAAATGCAAGAGGCCGGGCTTTCGACGGGCACGCGGGGGAGAATGATCCGTTTGCGGGATCTTTACAACTACTGGCTGGCTCATCCCCGCCTGTTGGATAAAGATATAGTGGCGGAAATCATTCGGAGGTATCGAGTCGGAAAGTCCATGGCATACGAAGATCTGAAGGTGATCAAGTATTGTTTGGGCGCGATGAATCAGAGCACCGTGGAGTTCGAACGCTGGCAGTTTCGCCAAAGGCTCGACGAGGCCTGGAATACTGCACGAGTCAACGGAGACGCCCGTGCCATGGCACAACTCGTCAATGCGCAGGGCAAGTTTATGCGACTCGACAAAGACGAAGCGGCAGCCCCGGACTACTCGACGATTACACCGCCGTTCTTGGAAATTTCGGGTGATGTTTCGGTAGTTGGTTTTGAACCGATTGTCGACGTGGAGAAGCTCGTGAAGAAATTGACGGCGCGCTACATTAAAGCCGAAGCGAAAGACGTGGAGTTTGAGGAAGTGGATAACGAAACAACACAATGAGAAAGTATCTGAATCAGATAGAGGCAATCACCGCCGAAGAGGTGGAGGCTTGCATGCCCACCGCAACGGCCGACGGCTTTCACGCGGCATTTGCCCGTGAGCACACTCCACGCACAGAAACATTCTGTTTGACCGATATCGCAGAGGCAGAAGTAACGGAGAACATCGAAAACGGTTTGCGGCTGCACACTACCAAAATAACAGCGCGCTGCAGCGTACGCCACTCCCTCACAACGGCCGTCGCTTTGCGACTCACAGACACGGAAGGAACGCAATGGCTCGTGGGAGGCGTAGGAACGAACAAACCGCTCATCACCACAGAGCAAATGCACCCGGGAGAGTATGAATCACCCACCGTGGTGCAAGTGAATGTGATATGGACGGGGATCTTTCCCCTGTTAGAATTGATTTAATAGAAGAGGATATAATGATGGAATTCCTTAAATGGTTTGGTGAAGTTAATTGGCTGTTCCTGAAACAGAATGCCGGACAGCACACAGCGATGATTACATGGGGAGCCGGTTTTCTGCTCAGTTTGGTGCTCGTTGATTTGGTTTCGGGCGTATACAAGTCTATTAAGAACAAGAAGAAAATCGTATCGTCGAGGTTGAGAGACACCGGAAACAAAACGGCAATCTATCTTGTCATCTACATTATTCTGGCTCAACTGGACATGATGGCATGCACAATTTTGCCGATCCCCATATTCTGTTTGGGGTGTGTCATTGTCTGTGGCGGTGTGGAGTTGAAGAGCATTTTTGAATCTGCAGAGGATAAGGCGAAAATTGAGCAGCAAAAGAATACGGTGCGCGTCGTTTTGGAAAAGACCAATGAGATCCCCGGACTGCCGGGCATCATTTCGCAGGTGCTATTCCAATTCTTGAAAGACGCAGACAGCGGACAGCCCGCGGAGAACAAGGACGAGCTGATAAAGAAACTCGTCGAGCAGCTTGAACAGGCGAATAGAAACCAAGGAAACGACGTAACTCAATAGGGACTATGACAACATTGCTGGAACGAGCCGAACAAATTCGGGACGAGGTACAAGAGGCGGCGAATACGGCGCAACGCGTCGGACAGCTGCTGATTGATTTGATTACGCAGATGAAGGGCGCTGACAGTCGTTACCTTTCGGGGATACGCCCCGACACAGCACATGCTCCCATCCGTTTTGCTCAAGGCCTGACTGCGAGCGAAGTGCGCACAGAAGGAACGGAGCAAGTACAGGAACAGTTGCTCGTCGGTGACTTCCTTTCGGGACAAAGTGGAGCGCGTATCAATAAAGACGGTGCAGCAGAAGTGGAAACCCTTACCGTACGTTCGCGGCTGGAGGTGGCTGAAATGCAAATCAATCGTCTCACTGCAGTGGAGGGCGACTGGTTGCTTACAGAAAGCGGGACGGTGGAACAGGTTGAACAGAGAGGCACGCAATGGGTGTTGACTATGCGCCGCCGATTTGAGGGTGACATTACGGCTTTCGCTGTTCACGACGTGATTAAAGGTATCGTAAGCACAGCGGCTGTCAGAGCCTTTCGCCCGAACACGCCTTTGCCCACCCCTGAAACGGCACTTTACGCCGTGGCATGGTTGAGAGTCGAAAGTGTTGATATCAACGATAATTCCATTACTTGCTCTTTGTATGACAACGCCGACGTCCCCGGTGGAGCAAATATGCAGCCGTGCGAGGGGATGAATCTTGCACGGTGGGGGAACACGAGTATTGCAGAACGCCGGTCGTGCTTGTATCTCTCATCGCGGGAGGGACGTATCATGCACTTGCAAGGAGTAACCGCCCCGAAAATTACCGCCGAGCACCAACGAGCGTCCTTTGGAACTTTGCCTGACTTCTTAAAATCAGAACTGGGTGAAATCGTGGACGGCAAAGATGATTATTTGTTTGCACGCGGACTGGTGGTGCAGGATATCATTCGACTGGACGCCAAAGCGAATCCTATTCCTGAAATCGTGGATCGGGGCAACTGGACAAAGGGAGCTAAGTATTTTGGGGGAACACGCAACCCCGAAACGAAACGCTTTGAGATCAGCGACGTGTGGGTGGACGGTGCGAGATGGAGATGCACGACAACAATGTCCGAAGGGACGACAGAGGCACCCGCGACAAACTCTATTCACTGGACGCTCATTCAAGCGAAACCGAAGGACGGAAGCCCCGGCTATGATGGTAAGTCCGCCCCGCCGACGAACCCAAACTTGCTCAACTTCACCGCGAAGTGGAGAGACAAGGAGGGGAATATTCCTTACCAAACAGGAGAGTCGCGAAAAGGCGGAGCGAATATCACCACACCCGACGGGGGGAAATACGGAACAAAGTGCTTTCGTGTGCAAGCCGACCCCGAAGCAGCACCGGGAAATAATGGAATATACGCCTTTAATGTCGGAAATGAACGAATCACCGGCACGCTCAAAGCGGGGCAATGGTACACGTACTCGTTCTATGTTCGTGGCAAGGGGTATCTGCGCAGCTCGTTCTACTTTCAAATGAACCCGGTGGTGGAGAGACGCACGTCTGTAAACGGACTTAGCCGCGACAATGCCAATTATCTGTATCAGCCTATTTCGGACGAATGGCGGCGCGTTGTGTGCACGTTTCGCGTAGAATCGGGGCGTGTCTTTCCGTGGTTCTTCTCTTCACTTTCGGAATCGCAGAGCACGGACGATTGGCTGGAAATCTGTTGCGCCAAGCTCGAAGAAGGAGAAGATGCCACCCCGTGGTGCTTATCAGAAGAAGATAAGAAGGGAACCGACGGCCGAGACGGGGAGAGCTACCATACCAATTTGCTCGACAATAGCGCTTTTGCAAAAGGTTTGGAGAGGTGGAATTACGAGACGGCAGCCGCGGAGATTGACGATACGACGAAAGCCCCATCCCCGGAACACACGCGGTACGTTACGAAACTCAAATGCTCAATGGGCAAGCGTTCGCATCAATGACTCAGGAAGTCGGGAACCGTTTACGGCCAAACACGACTTACACACTCAGCGCATGGGTCAAGACGACCAAAGGGATTGATCGTGCTTCTATCGTTACGGCTCATAAACCTCTTGATGCGATTTACATTAACCACAGCCACGACGGCGAATGGACTCGTTATGCACTGACATTCACAACTCCAGAAGTGCTCAACGCAAAGCAATGGATACTCCTACGATTATTCAGACCCGCGACAAACGCCGCGGTATGGTTTGCCGCCCCCGAAACTCGAAATCGGCGACACCCCCACCGAGTGGACGACGTCGGAGAACGACCGAAAGGGCAAGTCGAGCCACATGCACACGGCCTACGCCAACAGCGCAGACGGACAAGTGGGTTTCACCACCACGCCGGGCGGAGCGGATTTTGACTACATCGGGATCTACACCGACTTTGAAGAGGAGGCGTCGCCCGACCCGCTGCGTTATGCCTGGGCAAAGGTGAAAGGCAAGCAAGGTGCCCCCGGCGAGAAGGGCGACCCTGGCGAGAAGGGCAAAAACGGCCGCGGCATTGCCCACATCGAAACGTTCTATCTGCTCACGGCCGACGGCACAGCCCCCGGATACGACACACGCGGTTGGAGGAGCGCACCGCCCGTTCCTACCTCGCAAACGCCTTGGCTTTGGACGTATGAGCGGGTCGTTTATTCAGACGGGAAAAGCGAACGGAATAGAGTCCGTTTGGTTACGCGGTTGGGGACAGACGGAGCCGAAGCACAACCCACGCGTCGAAATCTGCTTGATGGGACGGACTTTCATCAAGCCGGAGCATGGGAGCCGGGTATCAACGGCGTACACGCCAAGACTGAGACTGTAAAAGACGTACAGCCCGCCGTTACAGGTGTGGAGTGCTGAGAATAATTGTGGAACGCGGTGCCGTGGGCGAAGAGTACGCACAGTTCTCGCAGCGCATACCGGCGGACTTAATCGCGGGGCAGGACTACACATTTTCGGTTTATGTCCGTGGTAGCAATACCGGCTGGATGATCGTCTTTCCCAATTCGGGTGAGCATTTTCGTCTTTCGGCGGCAAAGCCCGGGGAGTGGAAAAGAATGTCGGTGTCATTTAAGGCGAGAGCTGCAAGACCGGGAGAAGAAAATCGCGCTTATTTACGCTGCTGGTTGAAAAACGCCGACAACACACAGCGACACGAGGTGCTATTTTGTGCTCCCAAGTTGGAAGAGGGCACAACGGCCACGCCATGGTGCTTGTCTGAAAACGACAAAGTGGGCGCCACCGTGCAATATCGTGGTTTTTGGGACGCGTTTGCCGACGGGACGGTATTTCGGGGACGCAACGAGACGGGGGGAGGTTATGAAGACGTGGTGGATATTTTGACGCCCGCGGGGACACGAGAAGCATATCGTTGCACCCGCACGCATACCAAAGTGGGAAACGATACGCGCCCCGGTGCCAATTCTCCATATTGGAAAAAGGGTGACTCTTTTGAGATGGTTAGCACGCGCTTGCTGTTAGCCGGAAGTGCGCAAGTAGACAAACTCTCAACGGGGAACATCTCAGAGGATCGTATGGTTACGGCTGGAGCGGAAATGAGATTTTACGCCGCAGGCTGTAAGCACCCGGGGACTCGTGTTTGGATATAGATCTGATACCCAAAACAGACGATTCCCGGTAATGCAATGCTTTGACCCCGAAACGGGAGCACTACTCTATGATTTGGGACCTGAAGGGATCTTTGCCAATGCACGCAGAGTGGCGGGAACATGGACGCCGTTGCAGATGATTCGCCTGACAAGATACACTACGATTTCGCAACTCTACAACTGGTTAACGGCCGATATTGATAACTGGCATGATCAAGAGATTGAGGAAATGAAAGTAGAAAGCCCTTATTTCGCCGACAACGTCGAAGAATTCCCTCTCTATCATTTTGGGCATGGGGCTTATTACACAGAAGGATGGAGTGAATTCAGGCGCGCAGATGGCAGCATGCACAAAATCTTTGAGAGTTCGCGCACATCTATACCGGCAGAACATTACCCCGCGGCTTTTTGGTTCAATCCATTGGAGAATAATTTCACCACAACGGCAGCACCGGAAAATGCGCTGGTGGACGAACACGGAGCGGCGATCGGGGATATCAATGCGACACGAGTGGAAGACGGCTGGTATTGTTCACGTATTTGCCCGATACGCATTGAACAATCGAATTATCAAATCAATGTCGAAGGCCGAACGCTGAATGTGCCACTGTACGCAATTGATCTTTGGAAATTCCACGCTGGGAAAAAAGTTGAAACCGGGACGACCTATTTCGTAGAATACGATTTGGACAAAAAGGGGGAAGCTCCCAGCGACGGCCGAGCACACAAAGGACGCAACCGCAGGGGATTCGTCGACGAAGATAGCCGAAACATTATCAATAATCACATAGCGATTTTCGACATACAAGGCTTTGAGACAAGACCAAACAATAGTATTAAACCGCAACAAAATTGATTATGCCAAACATCAATCCCTTTTTGCGCCACTTGCTACGATTTGAAGCAGGCGTAGAGAACAAGAACAAATCAACGGACGCACTGTTCGAAAAAGCCCGCTTGCAGGGCTTTGCCAACGACCCGGACGACCGCGGTGGAGCCACGATGATCGGGGTAACACTCGCAGCTTTCACCGCATGGAGAAAATCTCAAAAACGACCCGCCCCGTCGGTCAAAGAGTTGAAGGCGATTTCTTATGAAGAGTGGAGAAATATCGCGGATCACGATTTCTGGCAACGCTGTAAGGCCGACGAATTGAAATCCCAATCCGTGGCAATGATGGTCGCAGACTTTACATTCCACAGCGGAGCACATGGGATCAAAGCTCTTCAGCGTGTTTTGGCGCAGAATATTGACGGAGTTATGGGGGCGAAGACTTTGGCCGCGGCCAATGCAACACCGGCCGAGACGCTGTTTCTTGCGCTCAAAAACGAGCGGCTGCGATTTTTGCGTGCCATCGTGAAGAATAACCCGCGCCAACAAAAGTATCTCAAGGGCTGGATCTCGAGAGTGGAAGCGATTCCTTTTACAGACTGACATGAAGATAGATTCGAGCATAAAACTTTCACCGCTGATTCTGCTGGTGCTTAGCCTTTGCTTTTCAAGTTGCACCACCACCCGAACCGTGGAGCGGCGCGTTATAGTTCACGACACGCTGAAAGTCAACAGAACCGACACGCTTAGATTCACGGCACTTGTACGGGATAGCGTCTATTTGCATGATAGCGTTTATCTCGAAGGAGCAACCACCGTCAAAGAACGCATTAAAGAACGCTGGCACATTCGAACGGACACCGTTTGGCGAACAAAAACGGAAGCTCTTCACGCAGCACACTGGGAAACGGCACAACAGAAAGAAAGCCCAGAACCATCGGGGCAGCCTGGTATTTGGTGGGTGCTGCTGCTCCTCGCCATAGCCGGGGCGGTTCCCGTTCGATCAGGCAAAAAATAAATAGCGTAAGGTATGCAGTTACTCTCATCGATTCCATCATTGACCTTTCCTGATGAGTGGGAGGCTTTGACTATATCCTCAAGCACCCCCCTGAAGTGTTTGGTAAGCGTGAACGCGGCCGTCGTGCTGGACTTGACTTTGCGCCCATACAACGGGAAAATCGTACTCCATGACGTGGGTACGTTGATACGCGACCGCGCCGAGGGGAAAATTTCCGAGGTGAAGCTGGAGGTGGTGAAGGAAGGCAACCGAACAACACTGGTAACTTCATCAGTCATACCGGCACAGCGCCGAATGGGTGAAACGGCCACGGCCTTTGCCGCAAGCTCTTTCCTTTCGCTTTTGCAAACGACCAAGATCACGCACCGTGCAGCCACGGAACGCGTGGCTTGGATCGGTAGCGATAGCGGAGTGACGGTTACCACTGTATGGTCAACGCCCAAAAGCGTTTTGACACGAGCCGAAAGCATAGCTGCACAATCCACAGACGGAGCGAGCATTGCAGACGTTTCGCCGAATCGATTTACCCCACCCACCGCGGGAGCACAGCTTTGTAGGTACATCGTGAGTTGTGGAGCCCGACGCCGCCACTTCATCATGGCGCCGCCGGGGCTTTCATTAGCGGGAGGAGTGGAAATCGAATACCGGAATGCATTCGGCATCATGGATACCGTGCACGCATTCGGAACCGTGGAGCGGAGCGCAAAGCAGACGTACAAGACAGCGCGTATTTCAGGACGCACAAAGAACTACCAATCAGAAGACGAAGTACAGTTGTCATGCACATTCGCACCCCTTGCACCCGGCGATCACAGCGTGGAGGAAGTAGCCCTATCTCGAGAGGTACGTTTGCTGCCAAGCCGCGCGACGATCATACCGGTCGAATCTGAAATTAAAGAGAGCGACGACCCGACCAAAATAGGTTTGGCAACTGTAAAGTTCAAAGTAGACGAGGAGGCGGCAGTCATTGACAACACAAGCACCGCCGCTCGCAGAAAGGTTTTCGACGATAGTTTTGACAATAGCTATGAGTAATCCAGAAAAGAGAAAATACCCCACGCGTATCCACCAAGCCGAGGCGCGACGTTTGTTGAGAGACGGGCAACCGCACCGCTTGAGGGTATGGGAACTCAGAACAGGAGAAATCTTGTTGTACCAGAGAGCGATCTTTCACAGTGAATATCGCAAACGGAGAAACACCCGCGTTCTGCTCCTACCATCGGGACAGATACGAGAGTTTCGGAACTATATGCTTTTTGAAATCGACGACATGAAAATTTATATGTAATGGAGACATCATTCGACTTTTGGACTATAGGCATGGACGGCGTGCAAGCCATGGTTGCAGAAGTGGGAGACACCACTGAAGTCTTTGACACGGTGGTGGGAGCCCCCAAGTCTAAAGCTTTGCCGGGGAGCAATCAGGAGAAATACATCCCTTTCGGCAACGACGATCAACTGCCATACGAGATGAAACGACTCATCGACGGCGATGAAGTGACAGCGCAATGCCTAAATTTCAACGTCACCGCCTTGTATGGAGCGGGCGTCTACACCGGCGAGGACGACGCGCAAGCAGAACAATGGATCAGCCGACAGGCTTTGCCCATGTATGTGCTTGACCAAGCCACCGACATGCAGCTCTATTACTTTGCGGTTTCGGTCGTGATCCTTTCGGCAGACGGGAAACAAATCAACCGCCTTGTCCACAAAGAAGCCCCCTATTGTCGTTTGGCCGAGGCGGACAAGTTTGGCAGAATCCCCTTTGTCTATTATGGCAACTGGCATGGCAGCGCCCCGAAACCCGAGGAGATCGAAAAATACCACTGCTGGACATGAGAGACCCGCTGGGAGATTTGAAAGTGCGCATGGGACTGGACGTAGATCCGAAGACCGGACGCATGAGACCGCCGACGCGTGAACGGAAATTTGCCGTCGTTTCGAGATTCCCTACAGCGGGCTGCCAATATTACCCCGTGCCCTACTGGTCGTCCATACTGCGAGGGGGCAGCTATGACGAGAAGCGTTTGATTTCCGTGGGTAAGCGCGCCAAGCTGCGAAATCATACGAGCGTGAAATACTTGGTGGAGGTGCAGAACGACTATTACAGCCGAATTTGTCAAGAAGAGGGCTTGACTGATCCTGAGAAGATCCAAGAACGGGTACGCCGAGAGAAGGAGAACATTCGCAAGTTCCTTTCGGGCTTGGAGAATTCGGATAAGGTTTGGGTATCGAAATACTACATTTCGCCCGACGGACACGAACAACGCGACATTCGCATCAACGTCATCGACGGTAAGAAGGAAGGCGGAGAGTGGGCAGAGGATATCCAAGCCGCGGCAAATACAATCTGTTTCGCCTTTGGCGTTCACCCCAACATGGTGGGAGCGGTGCCGGGGAAAGCGCAAACCAATAACAGCGGATCGGACAAACGAGAACTTTACACAATGAAGCAAGCACTCCTCAATCCGATGAAGGACATACTGCTGACTGCTTTGCGGTTGTGTTTTGCTTACAACGGCTTTCGGGGAACCCCCACGCTGCCAATGATTCAATTAACCACACTCGACGAACATCGAGACGCTAAAATTACACAGTCATGAGTATGATCACAAAACAGAAGTTCGACGCCGTCGTGCCGGCATTCCGAGACGCAACAGACAGCGTATATCGCAAAATGGTGCCACAACTGGAGCTCTACGAAAGCCGGACAGCCGAGTTTGCGCCATACGAGAAACTGAACGAACTGCGAGAACGCTACATCTGTTTGGCCGCCGCTCACAACGCGGTGCGCAGCTTGGATCTCGTTTTGACCGGATCGGGCTTTGGCGTCATCTCCACCGCTGAGAAAACCCCCGCCTCTCAAGCCCGTGTGGACGCACTGCAAAGACAGCTCTATCAAGAAGCCTCGGAAGTGTTCGACGAGTTGAGAACGATGGCTTTGACCACCGATTGGAACAAGACGCACAACGCACGGAAGATGGTGGACAGTTTCCTTTTCACTCCCACCATGCTGCGAGAATACGGGGTGACATGCGAGGAACAAGACGTTTATGCGCGTGAATACAGCCGTTTGGCTGCAGAACGACACGAGGGGGCGATTCGTGTTCTCCACGAGATTTCCCCCGAACTCTACGAGGTCATGCTGGACTGGTTGAGAGACGGCGGCGAATATCGCACCGACGACGATTCACCCCGACAGCGGGCACTCAACGTCATCTTGCAACGAGGACGCATCCTCATGGCAAAGGACATGATAGGCGGGTCGACAATCAAAGCAGTCGATAATCTAAGAGCGTCCTTAGCCCTTTATGGCGAGCACCTCCCTGAGTACACCGGTTCTGCTACCTATAGAGCACGACACAGCGGCTTTTATCAGAATGAAACAGACCACCCCACGTTCTTTTTTTCCTGAGACCATACAAGTCCATATTCCTCAAGGCTGGACAGCACTCACAGATTTGCAGCTGCAATACCTTTGCGCGCTCATGGCAACGGAAAAATTTACCACCGAAGAAATTCAGCTGCGCTTTTTGCGCCGCTTTGCTTTCCACCGCCCCAACCCGGATATTTGGGCGCTGCTTTCTTCCCATGCTTTGCTGAAGGCGGCAGAAGCGTTGGAGTGGATAGAAAGTCCGCCCGACACGCCCATACGAGTAGAGCGGATCGGGAAGTACAAGGCGGTGGACGCGCATTTGTTTGACGGACGACTCAAATTTGGAGATTACCTGATTTGCGAGAACCTTTTTCAAGGCTGGTTGTCTTCACGAGCCGACGAACCGCTGGATCAGATGGCAAGAATTCTTTATCGCACCGAGCAAGATGAGTATGCCGTCGACATTCGCCTTTCGCCCGGGCAACGCTATGCCGTGATCTTTTGGTGGACGGGGCTGAAAGCCGAACTCGCAAATCGATACAACGAACTCTTCAAGCGATTACCGACCGACGCCGAGGAGTTCGACGACCTTTCACCCGCAGAGCGGCAAAGAGAGAGTACCGACGCGCAAATTCGCGCATTGACCGGCGGCGACATTACGAAAGAACCCGCGGTGATGGACACGGACACGCATAGGGCACTGACTGAACTCAATGCCAAAGCGCGAGAGGCAAGAGAGACGATTCAAAAAAATTCGGCAAATGAAGATCTACATGAACCGCATGCAGCGCGAGAGTTTGGCCGTAGGCGCGCGCGACACGATTGTAGTAGCCGGACGCGGCACCGGAAAAGGCTTGTTGCAAGCCGCACAGGCGCTTAACGTCATTCAGGCCATGCCGCGCAGCACATCGGCCTATGTAGCCCCCAATGCCATACGCGCCATGACAAACACTTTGCCCTCCATGACAATGCACTGGGAGAGTTGGGGTTATAAGCGCGACGTGCATTGGACGATAGGCAAGCGACCGCCGAAACACTTAGGCTGGGAGAAACCGCTGATTGAGCCGCACAGCTGGGGAAAAACATCATCTCTTTTTACAACGGCTCGATCATCCAAATCATTTCCCAAGACCGAAAAGGAACATCCAACTCAAAAATCCTTTTGACTTCCTTTTCATCGACGAGGCCAAGTTTATCAAGTTCGAACGACTCAAGGACGAAACATTCTTAGCCAACCGCGGACAGCAACGAGAGTTTGGCCATTGTCAGTTCCACCATGGCATGCTCGTTACCTCCGATATGCCAATTACCAAAGAAGGGTCGTGGTTTCTCAACTACGAGGATAAGATGGATCCTGAACTCATCGCCGCGATTGTGGCACTACGAGACGAGCGTTGGAAGCACCTCAATCGAATCAAACAGCTCGGGGTCGATAGCGTGCCGGACTATTTGCCCAAACGCGTGGCACGCATTGAGCAACAACTTTCGACACTCCGAAAGCACGCCCTCTTTTATCGCACCTATTCGACGCTGGAGAATATCGAGGTGCTGGGAGAACAATACATCAGACAAATGCAGCGCGACTTACCGCCGCTCGTTTTCCAAACGTCCGTGCTTTGCCGCCCCGTTCGTCTACTCAAAGATGGTTTCTACTCCTCCATGAAAGAAGAGCACTTGTACACGGCGGCCAACTTCAACTATTTAGACGCGTTGGAATACCAATTCGCCGAGCTGGAAAAGGTCGACAGCCGTGTGGACGACGACCTGATACCCGACGCACCGCTGTGTATAGCGTTCGACTTCAATCGCAATATCAACTGGCTGGTGGTGGGACAGGTCGACGAAGAGCTGGGACGCATGAACACCGTCAAGTGTTTTTTCGTCAAGTACGAGCGCAAACTGGTCGAACTCGTCAACGACTTTTGCGACTACTACGAGAACCGACCCAATAAGGAAGTCGTGTTCTATTACGACAGCACCGCCATCGGTTCCAATTACGCCGTCAATGATATCGACTTTCGCCGCGTCATCGAACAGACCCTCAGAAAACGCCGGCGCAGCGTGCAGAGCGTCTATATCGGGCAGCCCATGAATCACGCCGAAAAGCACCTACTCATCAACCGAGGTTTCCAAGGACAAGGAAACCTAACACCCTACATCAACGAAGAGAATTGTGCAGATCTCATCGTTTCGCTCCAATCGGCGGGCGTCTACAACGGCAAGAAAGACAAGCGCGGCGAGAAACTCGCAGAGACAGAGGAAGACCGGCTCGAAACACGCACCGACGGTTCAGACGCATGGGACACCTTATATATAGGCTGCGAGCGGTTCCCCACCCGGGGCGGTGCACTGCTCATCCCCTCATCCAACTGGGCATAACACAACACACCCGACTAACAGTTTGCCACCATGATCAATTTCCACGACTATTTCGCCACGCTTTGCCGACGCAATCGCATGGCAGCCGACCACCAATTTTGCACCGTCTCCTGTTCCGGGATCAATCATTTGGACAGTGTGCTCAACCGTTACGACACGGACGCCAATTTCGTAGCCGTCGACGACGTTTGCGACGAGGCCACCTTTCGCGATAGCGGCGGCTGGTTCAAACGAAAGGCCTACACCGTCTTTCTCCTCATGCGCTACGAGCACGACGACGAAACAGACCGGCAGCGCAAGATGGATATTTGCCGCGAACTCCTTAGGCAGTTCCAATCGGGACTACTCAACGACGCACCGCGGTTTGTAAAAGAAGGCTTGTATGTGCAGATGGACAACATTCGTTCGCGAGAGATGGGGGGAATTTTCCTCACAGACTGCACCGGGCTCTACTTCATGTTCTATGTCGACGAGCCGGTGAGTATCGTTTACAACCCCGAAGAGTGGAACGAAGAGCCATGAAGCAACCCGAAGAGAAAGATTTTACCGCCTTTGCCCGCGAGTGGCACGATATGATGGTGAAGATCTGGACAGATCGCATTCAGACCATGGACATCCACCGCACCGGCACGTTGCAGCACAGCGTGCACGCGCAAGGGCTTAGCGTCGACCCAGAAGGTTTTTCCATGCACGCGGCCTATCGCTTTGTGGAATATGGCATTTATGTCGACGCCGGCACGGGTAAAGGCTACAGCCGGGGCAACGGCGGCGACCTCAAAATCTTAGACCCCGTGGTGCGCGCGCAACGAGGGCTCGGGGAGCCGAGAAAAAAACGACCGTGGTTTTCTGTTTCGTGGGAGATCTCTAAGAAGGTACTCAACAGACAGCTTACAAACGAGGTGGGTAAGGCGTTTGTCGGCATGTTCGATTCGTTAAACCAACAGAGCTGAAGATGCGATTTGGGAAGACTGATTTGGAACTTCGCATATAAAGAGGTATTTTAGCGGGACGAAAACATGGCGAACCTTTCAAAATAAAGTGATTATGATCAGCGATTATTTCTTCTATTTGGCCTGTGTGATTGGTTTCTTGCTCATAGTACGTGTCTTATACGTATATGAGAAAGACTATGAGCAATTCAAAAAAGAACTTCCTGAAATCGTAGAGAAAGAACAGCATGAAAAGGCGGTCAAGAGAGCCGTCAGGGAACGATATAAGCGAATTGAAAGCGAAGCCTTTCGGAAATACCCCGGACTGGGAGGGAACTATCTGAAAAGACGAGACTACATCAAAAGAAAGTGGAGAAGAGCAGGAGGCTGATTTTGTCATTTTCTATTTTTACGCATAGCGGTATCTTTGACGCAAAAGGTCAAGATACCGCTTTTATTTTTCCAGTATGGTAGAAAAGGACATCAAGATTATCGAACTCCACGTCAACGACAACGACGCAAAGGAGAATATTGAGCGACTCCGAAAGAAGGTGGAGGAGCTCAACCAACAGCGAAAGATCGCCGAACAGGTGCTCAAAGACAGTAGCTCCACCGACGCGCAACGCAAACGCGCCATGGAGACAATCAAGAAATCAACTCGGAACTCAAAAAGAGCACCCGAGAATTGGAACGCTCGGAGAACCGTGTGGAAGCGCTCACAAACGGTTTGCGACGCATGGACAAGCAGACGCCGAAGGAGCTGCAAAAGACGATTCGCCAAATCAACGCGGAACTCAATTCGGGCGCCGTCAAACGCGGATCGGAGCAGTGGGATGCCTACACCGAGGCACTCAAGAGTGCCAAGAAGGAGTTGCAGGAGATTCGCGCACAGCAGGAAGTAGAAGAGGAAAAGAGTATTGGAGATAAGATCTCTGATTTCGGTAACAAGTGGGTGGGAGCGGTCGCATCCATTGCAGGCGTTATGGAGATCTTTGACAACGCGAAACAGTGGGTGAGTAGTTTCGTCAACATGTACGCCGACATGAAGGAGCACATGAGTGGCGTGGCGAAATACACCGGGCTGGCGGCAGAGGAAGTGGACGAACTCAACGAGGCGTTCAAGAACATGGACACCCGAACGCCACGCGAGAAACTCAACGACTTAGCCGCCGACGCCGGACGTTTGGGCATTACCGGCAAACAGGAGATTCTTGATTTCGTCGACGCCGCCAACCAAATCAATCTCGCTTTGGGTGAAGATTTGGGCGAGGACGGCGTGAAGAATATCGGTAAGCTCACACAGCTCTTTGACGACAGCAAGGCTTTGGGACTCAAGAACGGCATGCTTGCAACCGCCTCTGTGATCAACGAACTGGCACAGTCGTCTTCAGCCTCCGAACCCTATCTGTTGGAATTCACCGCGCGTTTGGCCAGTATCGGGAGCACAGCCAAAATCGCGCAGTCTGATCTTACTTCGATTGCAGCCGTCTTGGATCAGGGCATGGTAGGCGTGGAGAAGGGCGCCACCGCCATGCAGAACATATTGACCGCTATTTATCGCCGACCCGCCAAGATGGCAAAGGCCGCCGGACTCGACGTGCAAAAGTTCACAGAACTCGTCAAAACCGACGCCAACGCCGCGCTCTTGCAGTTCATCGGCGCGCTCAAAGAAGCACGCTCGTTGGAGAACATCGCGCCCATGCTCGAGGAGATGAAGCTTTCGGGATCGGGAGTGACGCAGACGCTTGCAACACTCGCAAACGGGCTCGACAACCTCAAAGCCACGCAGCAGCAGGCCTCAATCGCATTCTTGGAACACACATCGGCCACCAAAGAAGCCGAAGTCGCCAATTCCACCGTGCAGGCACAGCTCGAAAGGCGCAGAAGGCCTACAAAGATTTGGCCGTCGAACTGGGTGGTCATTTGGAGCCCGTGGTCAAACACATGGTTTCATCCACCGGACTCATGGCAAAGGCGCTGCTCTATTCGATTCGGTTTGCCATAGAGCACAAACGAACGCTTATTGCACTCGCAGCAGTTTTGGCCGCATATCGAGTAGGACTAATGATTTCTGTCGCATGGGAGAATCGTTTTTGGATCGCCAAAATAAAGAACATCGCGGCTGACAAGTTGAGCGCCGCGTGGACTTCTATCGTAACCACCGCAAAGGCCGCATGGGCTGCAATCGTGCTTGTCGCAACCGGACGACTCAACGCGGCAACAATAGCACAGTGGCGACTCAATGCAGCCATGGCAGCCAATCCCATAGGGCTGGTTATTGCCGGAATTGTGGCACTCATTTCCGTCATTTGGGGTTTGTCGCAACGCATGGAGGACGCGACAAAGAAACATTCGGCACTCAACGACGTACAGAATGAAGGAAAGAAAAAGGCGGCAGAGGAAATTGAGGTAGTCAAACGACTCCACCAAATCATTCGCAACAGCAATGAAGCATACGACACCCGACGTAAGGCGATTGAGCACTTGCAAAAGATGGTACCGGGCTATCACGCCTCATTGACCAAAGAGGGGAAATTGACCGAGCGCAACACCAAGGCGATTGCTGATTATATCCGATCATTGCAAAACAAAGCCCTGGCTGAAGCCGCCTACGATAAGCTGGTGGAACTGCAAAAGGCGCGAATTGAGCAGCAGATGACAGTCGAAAGAAAGAGGTACAACATCCGAGCCGTAGAGCGGGAAATGCAAAAACCGCAGTATAAATCGGTTAAGACGAGTAACATGACAGGGACCGGGCGTGTGTATACCTACGAAACCAACGGAACCCTAATAGAAAAGCAAAAGGAACTGCAAGCGCAGACCGACGCCCTCAATTCCGCACAAAAAGAGGTGGACGAAACCACCAAGCAGATCAATCAACTCAACAACTTTGTCCAAGGAAACAACGAGGTCAAGAACTTTTACGGCAAACTCATCAATCAGAAGGCCACCGACTTTTCCACCGACGACACCGGAAGCGGCACCTACACGCCACACAGCACCACCAACGGCACCCCCCCACGGCGCACCCGGCAACAAGAAGGGTACCAAGGAAGACAAACTCAAGAAGAAGGAACTCGAAGACGGAAAGAAGTTCATCGTCGAAGTGGACAAGCAGCACCGCGAAGCCAACGACAAGCTCAAGGTGCAGTTCGCGCAAGGGCTCATCACCACCGAAGAGTACAACAACGCCGTGGCGAAGAACGACGAACAAGCCCTCAAGCGCAAGCGCGATTTCTACACCCGCAATCTCGATCAGCGACAGAAGTGGCAAGACGAACTCAATAAGTACGCCGACAAGGAGAAGAAGCGCACCGAGGACTGGTCGATTGCCGAAATCGACAAGCGCCACAAAGCCGAACTCGACGCACTCGAGCACAAAGAGGCCGAGGGGCTCATCACCACCGAGGAGTACGAGAAGCAGCGCGACCGCCTCACACTCGAGCACCTCAAAGCCCGAGCCGACTATTACAAACAGTGGGGGCGCGTCGACGACTACGAGAAGGCCGCCGCGGCACTGCAGGAGGAGGACAACAAGCAGCGACTTGCACGAGAGCGGAAGTACCAAGAGAAAGTGAAACAGCTCCGAAACGAGTATCTCAAGAAGAGCGCCGGCGAACTCTTTCAAGAGGAGATGAAGGTGCTTTCCGAACTCCATACCCGCAAACTCATCTCCGAAGAGGAGTATTTGCGCTTGCAAGCGGCTTTGCGGCTCAAGTATCAAGGCGACGACGGCCGCGGCGGACTCATCGCCGAGGAGCGGCAGAAGCGCACCGACGAGTTCCTCACATCGGCACGCCACAGCACGAGCCGAGAACTCGGAACGCCGCGCGACGACAAGGACGAGAGCAGCCATACCGCCGGCACCAATGCTTTCGGCGTTTCCGAACTCGCAAAGAGCGCCCTCAAGTTGCGCATTCACGCCGCCACTTACGACGCGCTCAAACGCATGCGCGACAAGGACAAGGAGCACGCACTGGAATACGCCGCCGCGTTCAAGCAGCTCGACCGCGAACGCTTGCAGGGCATCACCGACGCGGCCGCGGCGGCTTATGCCACCTTTGGCGCCGTCGTTTCCACATTCGGCGACTTGCAGCGCGCAGAGGCCGACGCGCAAGTGGCACGCACGGAACGAGAATACGAGGCCAAGATCAAGGCCGCCGAGGGCGACAACGAGCGTACCAAACAGCTCGAAGCCGAAAAGCAGGCAGCCGTCGCAAAGATCAAGAACGAGTACAACCGCCGCGCCACCGGCGTGCAAATCGCGCAGGCCGTGGCAGGCGGTGCCATGGCAGCCATCAACGCCTACTCATCGGCGGCGGCCATTCCCATCGTGGGACATGTGCTGGCACCCATCGCCGCCGCGCTGGCAGTCGCCACCACGGCCGCGCAGATCGCCACCATTCAAAAGCAGGCCGAGGCGCAGCAGACGGGATACTACGAGGGTGGTTTCACCCCCGGCCGACGCTATCGACAAACGGCGGGCGTGGTGCATGAAGGCGAGTTCGTGGCCAACCACAAGGCCGTGAACAACCCCGCGGTTTTGCCCGTGCTCCGACTCATCGACCACGCGCAGCGCAACAACACCATCGCGTCGCTCACTGCAGCCGACGTGAGTCGTGCCATCGCGGCGCCGGGAGTTCCGCCGCAAGGGCGAACACCCGCCGCCGAAAGCAGCGCCACAAGGCCGGCCATGGCACAGAGACGGGCACAGCCCGACACAGTGCCGGCCGATACCGTGGCGCAGGGGCTGCAGCAAGCCATCGACCGCCTCAATGCTCGCTTGGAGCAGGGCATTCGCTCCACCGTCTCCATCGACGGGCAAGACGGCGTGGCTTATCAGCTCGACAAATTCCGTAGATTGTCCAACCACAAATAACCCCCACCTACGTGACAAACCTCTATATCGACGGCCGGCAAGCCGTGTTGGAAGCCGGCACCAATATCAAGATCACCGCCGAAAACCCGCTCTTCACCGACGCCGGCACCTACACGCTCGAAGTGACTTTGCCGCTCGACGGCTGCGCCGAAAATCAACGCATATTCGGCGCCATACACCGCCCCGACGTGCTCAAGGGCGAACTCGTGGCAAAGCGCTGGAACTTCGTGCTCGTCGCACCCCCGCTGCACATTGAGGGCAAAGCGCGCATTTCGACCGTCGACCACGAGAGCGTCAAGGTGCAACTCCTCGCAGGCCGTTCGGCACTCAACGACGCGGCCACCGACCCACAGGGGCGCGACCTTTATGTGGACGAACTCAAAGGACTCAACGACAGCAATCAGTATGGGTGGCTGTTTGCAAAGCCCGTTCGCGAAAAATACCAAATCCCACCGTCTTATCCACATGCGAGAGACATGTGGCTCAACGGCGAAATCACATACAAGGGACGAGCCGGTGACGAAAACGCAGTGGTTTTGCCCATCTATTCCACAACAGACAAAGTGATCGTCAATGAACTCACAGTGCTACTTTGGGGCGGCAAGGGGAAACTCCTGAAGGAAGATAGGCACGGGCGAGAATATGAATTCGACCGGCACGGGGCGATCGTCACACCGAGGCCGGACGAAGGTACATACGTAGACGCTGAGAGAAGACCGCATCTGCAAAGCAATCCTGTCTTTGCACCGCAGCCCTTTCTCATCTTTGTCGTCGAACGTGTCCTCAAGGCCTTAGGTTTCACCGTAGCCCCCGAAGACAACGCCGTGCGCGGCACATGGCAGGAGCGGCTCATCATCGCCAACTGCAGACCCACACTGCAAATCGCACAAATGCTACCACACTGGACGGTCAAGGAGTTCATTCGAGAGGTACAGAACTTCTTTGGAGTAGTCATTTATTTCGAGGGGCGACAGGCGAAGATTGTCCGAAAGCGAAAAGCACACGGGCTGGAGACCACCACCCACTTCATCGACCAACCCATAGACGAATATACCGCCACCGTCGAAGAGAACACTAAGGGGAAAGATCCGGTGGGAGCCAACGTGGCATACAAGTTTGCCGAAGTCGAAAAGCGAATGCAACTACCCGGAGACATCGAACTAAAGGCCAAACCGGTGCTCGTTCCGAGCTTAGAGTTCATCAACACGCTGCCAAGGGCGAATTACAGCAAAGACCATATTTTCACCAACGCAAAAACAGGGTTCAGATACGCACACTTTCGTATTCACGCCACGGAACAGTGGCAGGTCGAAATCGTCGACCCCATGGGAGGACGCTTTCCAAGCTTGAATTACATCATAGAAAAAAAGCCCAACCCCGACGTGGAACTCCGAATCGTACCCGTACAAACCGCCGTACCCGAGAGAGGCATCAGGGACGTCGTGCTTTGGTGGAATGACAAAACACGACGATACGACAACCGCGTGGAAGGAACGACGCCGGCGCCTATCATGGCTACAGCCGACACGGTGCCGGACTACACCAAACAGTGGAGCGTGTGCGACGAGCTGTATCCCAAAGTCCAAGACACCGGCAAAGCCGAGCCCAAGGAGCGCGACGTTATCGAAGTGGCTTACTACAAAGAGGGCATGCTGCAGCACGTGGCTTGGGGAGAGTTCTATTCAGCCGACTTTCCCACCGCCGTGGGCAATCCTTTTTACGTAGAGCAGGAGAACATCAAAGAGCACCCCGCCGCCACCTACAGACTACTCCTCAACTTCAACGGGCTCAAACCCGACGAAACGCCCGCCGAAGACCCCGACGACTGCATGCTCAAAACCGCACTTTCGGGCTACACACCGCCCGACACCAACGTGCAGCGCGTCGTTTCCTTCATCGACCGCGGCGACTTCCACCCCGAAGACATCTACATCATCAAAGGCCGACGCTACTTTTGCCGCAAACTTGAGTTCAATGTTACAGAACAAGGCATGGAACGCCTCGTAAAGGGCTATTTTCACGAGGCGGAATAGTGTTATTTTGTAACATTCTGTACCACAGCGTACCTTTTATCACTATCTTTGCGGCAAGAAAACAACAACAACGATAACAACAAGGAACAACTCATGAAACCCGACGCACTCGCAGTGGCAAACTACTTGATCGAACTCGCAAAAGAGAAAGGCATAGACTTGCAGCCGCTCAAGCTCATGAAGCTCGTCTACATCGCCCACGGCTTTATGCTCGCATTGTTCGACCGTAGCGCGCTCAACCCACGTTTCGACCGCGTCGAAGCGTGGAAATACGGCCCCGTCATCCCGTCCGTGTACCACTCCTTCAAGTGTTACGGTAAGGACAACATCGACAAGCTTACCACCGTCTTCGTGCCGACAGACGACGGCAAAGACTTTGACGTGAAAACCCCCATGCTCGAAGACGAAAGTCTCCAACTCGCATGCGAAGCCGCCCTGTCTAATTACGGAAAGTACACCGGAAGCCGGTTGGTGGAACTGCTACACCTAAAAGGAACACCGTGGCAGCGGTTCTACATTGAGGGAAGAAACACAGAAATCCCCGACGAAGAGACAAAAGACTTCTTCGTTGCATTGATTGACCGCATCCTCAAAGGCGCGAAAGACCATGAGAACTGAAGATCAAAAGGAAAATGAAGCAAAGAAGCTGATCCAAACCGGCAAACAGCAGGACAGCAAGAGGTACGACGACTTTAGCACTACCGCGGCAGAGGAGAGGGAGAGCAAGAGAAGAAGAGAATACCTCGAATTGAATGCAAGGGCAAACACCATCTTCACAAGGCTCGAACGATATGCCGACACCAGTAGTCTGAGAAGACGAACGGCGAAGTGGGTCATGTGGATCGTTTCGCTTTGGCTGGCAGCGGTTATTGTAGTCTTGGTTTGCGCCGGTTTGGAGTGGGTCACACTTTCGAATCGGGTGCTCATCGCACTTTTGACAACGACCACCGTCAATATTCTCGGACTTCCTTTGGTCGTGCTCCGAGGACTATATCCCAAAGAGGAAGAAATCGACCAAATCAACGATAACATTTCCGAGATTAGGAAGATAAGCGAAAGGTGATCCCCCAAAAACCCCACGCCTTTTTCCCTCAAAAAGCCCCCACTTTTCTCGAAAACACCCCTGTTTCTCGAAGAAGTAGGGGACTTTTTGTGACATTCACCGTCAAAAGAGAGAGAAACAACAACAAAGCAGACACAAGGCCACGGACACAACAGCCGAAATCACTAACTTTGCACAAACCCTCATTCACAACAACACCATGGACTTCACATTCAAATCATTCATCCAAGTGCTTAGCTGTGGGTTTGCCCTACTCGCAAGCGCATTTCGCGCCGAACCGCCCAAAGGCTCGCAGCCCATCGACGAAATGCGAAAGAACATGGAGCGAAAAATGACACTCACAGACAAGCAGCGACTACAAGAAGACTGGAAAGCCGTCAAAGGCGACCAAATGCGCGCATGGACGAAGATAAAACAGATCTATGGATAACCCACCGCCCCCCACTTTCCACCGAAAGCAGGGGGCTTTTTGTCGAATACGGCCAAAACACGTCCAAGACGGCAGCCGTTTTGCCGGCGAAAGCCGTGGAGAGCCGCGCAAGACGTTGAGCGAGAAGCCGTTGGAATACGGCCAAAACGCGGCCAAAAACGCGCACTCGCTGTGACACTCATTGTCAAAATGCGAGCGGCGGCAAAATAAAAGACGAAAACGTTTGGCCGTTCCGAAAAGTGTTTGCACCTTTGCAGTGCTAATAAACATCGTCATTACGACACCGCTGGGCATTCGGTCAAATGCTCGCCCACGGCGGGCACGTTTCGTCTTCATAGGCGAACAGCCCCCGACCGATCTTATCGACTTTACGACAGCAATAACATCTCTTTTTTGCGGTCGCCTTTCCGAAATTTTTTATTGTCCCACGGGTCAAGACGAAGTTTGTTAGCAACGGAAACGGCGGCCGTTTTTTTTGTATCCCGCCCATAGCTAACAAACAAACTCATCACACGATGAAACAGACCCAACAGCCCGGCGCATTCGCCCTACTCACCGGCGCCACCCGCCACTACATGCAGCGCCGCTCACAGTTCGCACGCAACTTCACCGGCGCCAACCTTTCGCGAACCCTCACCGCAGAGCTCCTCATCGGAGCGGCCTTTTTCGCTACCGCGCTCTTCACCGGATCGATCCTCACGGCAGCCGCTTTCGTCCTTGCCGGACTCCTCATTTCGCGACGCGCTTGTTCGACCATCGACGCGCAGCTGGACGACTATGCCGACCCCATCGACCGCGCCGACGACGATCTCAACGAGGAAGGAGGTGCACGATGATCTATTTTGACGAACACAACCGCCTACACATCGTTGACGAAAACGGCTGGTGGGCACCGTCCATGCTCCCCAATCTCTTGTCCGAACTCTACAGCGCACTCGCAGACGGTGCCGAAGACGGCCATGTTCCTACAACTCCTCCTCCCCACCGAACAGCAAATGACGAACATGTTTGGCGCACGCCGCACCACAAACGAAACCGATAAGGAGAACGCGCAATGAAAAAAAGAAATCGGCACGGTCGAAGTGAAAGGTACCGTCGATATGGACGACCTGTTGGCAGCACTGCCCGAAGAGGAGCAAGTCTTCATGCTCTTAAAGGCTTTCCTCCAGTTCGAGCCCCGAAACGTGAGAGAGGCCATCGACATCTATTTGGAACAACACCCTCAAGAGTAATATAGCTATGTATATACCAGTACCTGTAAACATCGAAGACCTTCTGCACGAGGCTTCGATATACCATGCCGAGGAGTTCCTCGAAATGGTGCTTAATAAATTCTTTTCGAGAGCCGACGTGGAAGACGCGATCAGAGCGCACTTCAAGCAAAGGCTGCAAAAGGACGAACCGCTGCCGGACTTCATCGACCCAAGCAAACTGTAAGGACTATGAACAAGCGACAACGAAAGAAACAGCTCAAGCAGCGATACATCAAGCGAGCTCTTAAAATTCTCTCAATGTTCTCGAGCTTCAGACAGAGCGACGTTAGAATCAAAATCACATTGAGGAGAATAAAGCGCAATACCGACGAGGCGTTGCAAGAACGTGAAGACAATGAAGAAGAGGTTGGAGAAGAAACGGATCAGGCAGAAGATCGTTAAGCACTACCTTGATTTGTTTGCCCCATGCAGCGTGCACATCAAGCTCCTCATCAGACGATGGACACGCAAAGAACGTCGCAGCCGGACGCATTGACCGCTGTGTGACAGACCATTTTCGCGGTGTCACGAAAAAGGTTAAGACACAAGAACGCCGCGCCCCGGACTATTCCGAGGCGCGGCGCTTCGTTTTCCACCGCAACGGCTCATTCGCCGTGCAGCACGAGATCAATCACCCGACGGTTGGCCGCGTCCACCTTTCGGCGGTCGAAGTCAATATACACGTCCGTCACAGTGTTCGCCCCGTGTCCCAACGCCGCGGCGATGGTTTCCTTTGGCACATCGAGCCCGGCGGCCAACGTCGCCCACGTGTGGCGCGCCCAATAGATCGTAAGCTCGGAGGCAAACGGCACGTCGAGCGCATGCAGCGCGCGTTTGATGCGATGAATTGAGGTGTTGAAGTTCACCCCCGGCCAGAACTCGAGCAGACGCGCACCGCGCCCCCGATACTTTTCGATGAGTGCCAGGGCTTCGGGCTCCAACTTCACCGAGTAGAGCCGCCCGGTCTTAGCACGGCGATATTCCACACGGCCGTCGACCGGCGCACCCATCGCGAAGAGATCCACCGGGTTCATACCAATCAGCAGAAACGAGAGCCGGAACACGTCGAGCGCCACGGCTTGCAGTGGTTTTTCGGGCTGCATGGTGAAGAGCAAGCGAATGTTTTCCAGCGACAGTGCGCGCTTTCGCGTGGCTTCACGGCTCAGTCGGATCCCCTGAAAGGGGTCTTTGGTCATCAGCTCGTCAATGCGCGCCATACGAAAGAGGCTGCGTAAATTAGTCATGTAGTGCACCACCGTGTTGTGTTTGAGTCCTTGCTGATCCATGTGGCTTTGCCAATCGCGTATGAACCGCGGGGTGAAATCGTCAAACGACCATTCGCGCACATTCGGCTCAAAGGCTTCCAAGTGGCGCAACATCACCTCAAGACTTGAGCGACGATTGTGTTTTTTGCCCGCGGCCTGTTCCAAAGCCCAGTCGTAGAAACGCGGCGCCACCGTCTTTGCCACCGTGCTCAGATAGCGATCGCGAATTTGCCGCGCCGTTAGGGTGTAGAGTTCGCCTGCGAGCTTGAGATCAAACATGAAATTGAGCACTTGCATGCGATACTGCTCCAAGAAGTCGTTGTAGAATTGACGGCGGCGGTGCGCCACCACCTTTCCCAGCGCGGCATTCCACTCGGAAGGCAGCACTCGGATATCGGTTGTGAGGAAAGCGGAGGTGTTGTAAATGCGAATCGCCAAACGAATAGGCGACGGTTCGCCGGCCTTTGTGGCACGGGTGTCGAGATAGTACTTAAGAGTTGCCATAACATCTTTCTTTTGCACGGCTGTTGCACGGAATTTGCACCGTTTTGTGCAAGAATGTGCAAGATTGTGCAAGGCAGCCGTTTTTTTTTCGACAGATCAACCACTGTTGTTCAACGTCGAAAACGAGAAAGAGCCTCGTATTGATGGGAAAAGTGCTGTTTTTCACCGAGTGGCAAAGGGAAAACGCGAGTTCTTTCCTCATTGATAAGTGCAAATGTAGTGGTTTTCAGAAAAAAGCCAAGCACGCAACGGCGCTATCTGCGTATTTTTCTGTATTTTTGCTCACCAACCGTTTAGTTTTCCCATTATGCAAATTCGCATCATCAATCGTTCGCATCATCCCCTCCCCGTTGCCGCCACACCGTTGAGCGCCGGTTTGGATCTTCGCGCCAATTTGGAGGCCCCACTCACGCTGGCACCGGGCGAACGCGCGCTTGTTCCCACCGGTTTGTCGATCGCTTTGCCCGAAGGCTACGAAGGGCAAGTGCGCCCGCGCTCGGGTTTGGCCTTGCGCCACGGCATAACGGTGCTCAACTCGCCGGGAACGATCGACGCCGACTACCGCGGAGAGCTGAAAGTGCTGCTCATCAACCACGGACAGGAGCCCTTTGTCGTGCAAGACGGCGAGCGCGTGGCGCAACTCGTGGTGGCGCGATACGAAACGGTGGACTGGCAGCCCGTGGAAGCGCTCGATGACACAGAACGCGGCGCCGGCGGTTACGGACATTCCGGAACGAAATGACAACACGCTTTCTTTTTTTGTTTTTGCGGAGAACTTTCTCCTTATATTTCCTGTGTGCCGTGTGCGCGGTGTCGGCAGTGGTCGGCATTTGTGTCGGCTGTGGCTCACGCTATCCCGACATTACGCCCGAACTGCTCATGGAAGGCACCACGCGTGCCCGAAATCTGCTGAATGTGCGCGAGCGGCGCACGTTCGACAGCATCTATCTCGAAGCACTCCGCCTGAAATACAAGGATTCGACCGAGGCGGCGTTCGATCTGCTCAACTGCGCGTTGGAAATCAACCCCAACGACGCAGAAGCCCTCTACCAACAGTCGATGTTGGTCCTCGATTCAGATATAGAACCCGACAGTGCCAAACAAGAGCACGCCACCCAGCAATTAGTCCGCGCCACGCAGCTCGAACCCTCCAACGAATTTTATCTCCGCACGCTGGCTGCGCATTGGATCTCCCGCGGAAAGTGGGTGCGCGCCGCGCGTTTGTTCGAAATGATCACAGCGCGCAACGAAAAGTCCGAAGATCTCGCTTCGTTGGTCTCCATTTATGACTACGCCAACGACCCCGAAGCCGCACTTTACAGCCTCGATCGCTACGAAAAAGTGGCTGAACGTGATCAGTCTACCGTGGGGCAGCGTGTGAAGTTCCTCATGGCGCTCGGCAAACAAGAACAGGCTTATGAGACCATGCGCGCCTTTTGCGCAGCACATCCCGACAATTTGAACTATCGCCTCGAAATGGCCGACCTGTATGTGCGCACCGGTCGGCCCGACGAAGGCTACCATATCATTCAAACGTGCTCGAAGTGCATCCCGGTCACGGGGGCGCGCTCATTTCGCTCTTGGCTTACTACGAAACCAAGCGCGATCGCGTGCAATTTGAGCGGCAGTTCACCGCCGTGATGCGCTCAACCGAAGTCCTACCGCGGCAGAAAGTGGCCATTTTCGAGAGCATGTCGCGGGCGGTCGAGGCCGGACAATACGACAAATCTCTCCTCTATCGCCACGGCGTTGAGGCCATTTCGCTGCCCGGCGGCTCCTATCCGATGCCCGAAGTGGTGTCTGATTTCGTCACAGCGGCCAAATTGCCGAAAGACTCCCTCGCCGCGCCGGCACGCGCCCTCCTTGAAGCCGATTCCACCAACCGCGAAGCCCGATGGCAGGTGTTGCGCTCCGCTTTGCTCAACAATCGTGTCGATGAAGCCGACACCATCAGTGCCGCCGGCCGACGTTTGCACCCCGAAGACCTCACGTTCTATTATTTCGGTGGCTTGGCGCGCCTCACCAAGGGGCACTCCGCCGAGGCCATTGCCCTCTTCCGCGCCGCGTTGCCCCACGTCACGCCAGAAAGCGACAGCACCCTCGTGTCTACCGTCTACACTGCGATCGGCGATGCCCAACATGGGCGCGGACATCTCCGAGAAGCCTTCGCCGCCTACGACACCGCGTTGATCTATGACCGCAACAATGTCGAATGTCTCAACAACTATGCCTATTATTTGGCCGTAGCCGGACAGCGATTGCACGCAGCTTTGCGCATGGCGCAGCGCGCGGTAGAAATCTCCCCCTCCGAAATTTCCTATATCGACACGTATGCGTGGACGCTCTTCCGCAACCGGAAGTACAAAGCCGCGCAGGAACAGATTGACGAAGTGATCAATGTGATCGAAAGTGCCAATGACACCGCCACACCCAATGCGACCGCTGCCGGATACTACGACCGTGCCGGCGACATCTACGCGGCACTCGGCCGCCGCAAGGAAGCTGTGCACTATTGGAAGCGCGCGTTGCAATTTTCCGACGACGCCGCGCTCAACAAACGCCTCTATCGCAAACTCAAACGTCGCCGCGGCTGACGCCTTTTGCCCGTCGGCGCGACGAAAGTCCCCCATTTTGTTCCACACAGTGGAGCGAAACGCTCGGCCTCGCCGTCCTTTTTCGCCCCCGTTGTCTCAATTCTATCTGTGATGAAACAGCTTTTTTTTCTCCTTTCCCTGCCTTTGCTCCTCCTCTTCACCGCCTGCGGTTCTTTGCGCGGCGGTGACGCCTATCGTCCCGACGAACCCCTGTCGGTGGTAGCCAAAGTTTCGGCCGATGTTGACTTGGCCGAGTCCAACAAAGGCATCGGCGGCACGTTACGCATGCGCCGCGATGCCGTTATCCAGCTTTCGCTCACCCAATTCGGCATCGAAGGCGCTCGATTGGTGTGCACCCCCGACAGTGTGCTCGTCTTCGACCGCATCAACAAGCGCTATCTCCGCGCCACTTATGCCGAGCTGCAAGAGGCTTTTCCGGCTCGATCGTCCCTTTACCTTCGCCGTGGTGCAGCGTTTCTTTTGGAACGATCAGCGCAAAAATCGCGAAGAAACCGAACTCATGGTGGCCGATCTCTTGCACGTCAACCTCAATGTGCGCCGCACGGGCACGGTGAATGTGCACGGATACCCCGTGGCGCGCCTCACCCAACTCCTCGTGCAGGTGCTCGATCGCGATTTCCGCCTCAATCTGGCCCTTTCTCAGGTGAAACTCCGCTATGATTGGTCGGCCAACACCCGCATTCCCGACAACTATAAGCCCATGGATGCAAGCATATTGGCTCGTATGATCAAAAATGGTCAAATAATTTTTATCCCCCCATGCGTCATTTCTTCCTTTCGTTGCTCGTCTTCTTGCTGTTTTTTGCCTTCGGTGTGCCGTCTGTCGCGGTGGCTACGGGGCAAAAGGCCGATGTGGCTCGTCGCAACGGCGACGAACGGAAAAAGAAGACTGAGAAAACCACGCCCAAATCCGCGGCTTCCGCCCAGAAAAGCACGCAGACGTCGAAAAAAACTGTGCAAGGCACCGTAGAGTCTGGCGATAAAGGTAAAAAGCCCGTAAAAAAACAGCGCCGCCCCGAGCCTCGCCAAGACAAGGCGAAGACTACCGCCCCCAACACGGCCGGCATCCGCAAGTTGCAGAGCGAAAAAGACGATCTGCAGCGAGAGATGAACGAAAACTCGCGCAAACTCTCGACCACGCGGCAGAGTGTGTCGTCGGGACTCGCCCACTTGCAGACCATCAACGGCCAAATCTCTGACCAACAGCGCGTGGTCAGCGGCATTCGCCACGACCTCGACACCCTCAATCGCAGCATCGGCCGACACGAGTCGGAGTTGCAAACCCTCGAACGCGAACTCAACGAATGCCGTCGCCGCTATGCGCGCGGCATCGTCTTCATGTTTCGCAATCGATTGACACAAAACAAGTTGATGTTCGTCTTCTCGGCGCGCAACTTCCACGAGATGTATCGCCGCATACGCTATGCCCAAGAATATACGCGCTACCAGCGTGCGCAGGGACTGGCCATTGCCGAGCGAGAAGCCGTGATTCGCGGCAAACGTGAGCAACTGTCGAGCGAACGCTACACTAAAAACACGCTCCTCGCCCGAGGGCGCGAGCAACAGACCAAACTCGAGGGACAACAGCGCGAACAGCAGCGTGTGGTCGACGACCTGAGCCGCCAACAGCGTGAGCTCCAGGCCACCATCGCCGCACAACAGGCACGCCACGCCGCCCTCAACAACCAGATCGACCGCCTCATTCAAGAAGAAATACGCAAGGCCGAACAGCGCCGCCGCGAAGAAGAGGCCCGCCGCCGGCAAGCCGAAGAAGAAAGGCGCCGTGCGGAGGAATCCCGTCGCCGTGCCGCCGAAGAAAAGCGCAAAGCCCTCGAGGCTGCCCGTCGTGCCGAAGCCGAGGCGCGTCGCAAAGCCGAGGAAACCAAACGCAAAGCGGAGGAAGCCCGTCGTCGTGCCGAAGAAGCCAAACGCAAGGCTGAAGAGGCGCGCCGCAAAAGCTGAAGAAGCTCGTAAGCGCGGCGAGGCCAAGGCCGCACAAGAGCGGGCCGCCGCTGCCGCCAAGGCCGCGCGCGAAGCCCAAGCGCGCGAAGAAGCCCGCGCCAAAGAGGAGGCGGCTCGCGCCAAACGGGCAGACGATCAGAAACATACGGCAGAAAACAAGACCCGAACGGCCGAAAAAGCCAAGACGCAGCCCGAAGAACGCTATGTTGCCCCGACGGCCGGCGACGATCGCAAACTGGCCGGCAAGTTCTCGGCCAACCAAGGCCGATTGCCCGTACCGGTGAGCGGAGCCTACACCGTTTCGAGCCGCTATGGCTCGTACAACGTGTCGGGGCTGCGCGGCGTGACGCTCGACAACAAGGGGGTGAACCTCACTTGTGCTTCGCCGGCTCAGGCGCGCGCCGTCTACGAAGGCCATGTCACCGCCGTCTTCTCGGTGGGAGGACTCAAAAACGTGCTCATTCGTCACGGATCGTACATTTCGGTCTATTGTAACCTGGCCAGTGTCTCGGTGCAAACGGGGCAGCACGTCAAAGCCCGCCAATCGATCGGAACGATTGCCCGCGATGCTTCCGGACGCTACACCCTGCATTTCCAACTGCGTCACGAGACGCAAAAACTCAATCCCGAGCGCTGGCTCGGCCGATAAGCGAACACGACCGTAGCTCACGCGCTGCGGTCGTTTTTTTTCGTCTTCGTCCGCAATAGCGGCTGTGAGGGGCAAAAGGCGGCGGTTGAGTTAAACATAATTCTCCTCCTTTATTTTTTCGCGTGTCGGCCATTTGCCTGAAATACGCGCGTTTTGGACGATTGCCCCGAAAGCCCTTTTTCTCTCTGTCGCAGTGCCGCATTGGCGTGCTCCCTTTTTCTTCAAATCACCCATAGTCCTTATGATCTACCTTGCTCCCAAGGCCGAGCAGCCCGATGCCCGCTTCTTGGCCAACGCCGGTTGTGTGTTGCTCACGCACGATCCCGATGCCGAAACCCTCGCCCTTGCGCTCCGCCTCCTGCACCGCGCCGCAGCAGCGCACGATGCCTTGGCCGAGAGTGTGGTGGGCTGGTGCCATCTTTTCGGCCGGCATTTGCCTCTCGACGAGGCGCGTGCCCTTCGTCACTTGCGGGCGTCGGCCGCGCAGGACTTTCCCGATGGACTCTTCTGGTATGGGCTGTGCTTGTGCGAAGGTCGCGGCACGGCCGCCGATCCCGCGGCCGGTCGGGCGCTGATCGAACGTGCGGCCGCCGCCGGCCATTACGAGGCCGCCGAGTGGTTGAGCGAAAGTGCCCAACCGACCAACTAAAACGGACTACTTTTTGCGCAAAATCCCCCGTGTTTCGCGAGAAACACGGGGGATTTTTGTGGCTTGTGGGGCACTGCGGTCGGTGCGCCGTAGGGGGCTGAACGTGAGTTGCCGAGGGGCACGAAAAAACGGCAGTCGCTCGGGGAGTGACTGCCGTTGTGAAGGGGCGATGCGCCACTTCCGGAGCGGAAGTGCGGCACGGTTGTTTACTTCGTTTCGAAAATGGGCGTGATGCGCTTGAGCAGCACTTGGTAGTGCGCGCGGAGCACTTCGTCCTTGGTCGACTTGGCGGCGGTGCGCAGGAGGTTGCGGGTGCGAAGACCGAAGTAGTAGAGCGTCTGGTCGGTGCGGTTGATCATGTTGGCCCAGATGTCGCCGGGTTCGCCGTAGGACTTGCCGAAAGTGCTGAAGGCATATTGGCCGGTGCGGGCGGCGCCGTTGAGGGGGAGGGCGTCTTGGTCGTGATCGTGGCCGCAGAGCATGCCGTTGCCGGCGGGTGCCGAGGCATGGAGCGGATCGGTCGTCTCTCCGTTGAGTAGGTGTTGCACCTCATTGTCCGAAAGGGGAAGGAACGACTTGCCCGTCAGCCCCACTTTCGCTGCATTTGAGTTGGTGAGGTTGCTGATGTTCGAAAGGAGGTAGCGAACGTAGAGATTTTTGGAACTGCATCTCTTCGGGAGTGAGGCTTTCGTTGCCGGCGATGGTCTTTTCGAAGACGTTGTTGTAGACATCGGTGGCGTACTCCGTGGGAGAGTAGGACGTAGAGTCGAGATAGTAGCTCAAGGCCAAGCGGGCTGTGTTGTTCATCGCCATGCCTTGGATGTTGGGCAGGAGGCTCTTGAAGGGCATGTTGCCGGCGCCGGGGAGTTTGGCCTCGAGGGCGGCGTTGCCGAGCGAGGAGAACTCACGAGCGTAGCGTAGCATCCAGAGCGCAGAGGCGCGCTGTTGGTCGTGGGGCACGACTTGGTAGCGCGGAAGTCCCGACTTTTCGCTGGTTTGGTAGAGGTAGATGCCGGCTACGTTGAGATGAACGTGGTTGGCATAGCGGAAGGCTTGGCTGAGTGCCTGACGATAGAGTGTGGCCTTGGCTTGGTTGTCGTCATCGTCCTTGATCCACTCGTCGAGGTGGGCGATGATGTACTTCAAGTTCTTGACCCCGTAGTCACTGGCCTTGACGGGATCGTTGCCGAGCGACTCTTCGATGGCAGAGGGGTCGCGTACGGGCGTGGACTGCTGGAGTCCGTAGCGATAGAGGGGATCGCCGGCGTGCGACTCGATGAGATCGCGCAGCTTCTTGTTCTCGGCCACGTAATCGCCCTTGAGTTCGGGGAAAGCGCGGTAGGTCCAGTCGATCATGTAGTAGTCATAGATGCCGAGGGCGGGGGGATCGAGATTGGTCACGGGGTCTCCGGGCTGTGCGACGTAGTTGTGGCGCGCATAGTCCATGATGGAGGGCGTGGTGCCGTAGACATCGGTGAAGGTCTTGGAGCGCAGGGAGTCGACGGGGTAGGCGAAGGAGGCCGCCATGTTGTGCATGAAACCGAGGGTGTGGCCGATTTCGTGGGCAATGACGTACTCGAGCGACTTGCGCATGGCTTCGTCGGGCATCTTCTTGGCGCGCACGGTGCTGTCGATCTGCGAGGTCTGGATGAAGCGCCAGCTATTGAGCACCGAGGCCACACCGCGGTAGACGTAGACCGAGCCGTTGATGATTTCGCCCGTGCGCGGATCGCTCCACGAGGGACCCATGGCGTTTTCGACGGCGGTGGGCACGTAGCGCAGGCACGAGTATTCGAGGTTGTCGGGGTCGAACTGCGGATCTTCTTTTGCCGTGGGATAGTCGCGACATTCGATCACGTCTTTGAAACCGATGCGCTCGAAGGCTTTGTTCCAGCGGAGCACGCCGACGCGGATGGCTTGTTTCCACAAATCGGGGAAGCCGGGATCGACATAATAGACGATGGGCTTCTTGGGTTTCACCAACTTGCCGGCCATATAGGCGGCGGTGTCGGTGGGTTCGACGCGCCAACGGCGCACGAAGGTGGTGTTTTCGATGCGCTTGTCGTTGTCGAGGATGTATTTGCTGGTGAGGAAGAGCCCGATGCGGGTGTCGGAGAGACGCGGCACCATGGGGCGTTCAGGCAAGGCCATGAGGGTGTAGTTCACGCCCACGGTGACGGGATAGTCGGACGCTACTTTGCTGCGCTCACCCATGATGTCGGCGCTGTAGCTGCGCTCGACGAGGACGCTGGCGTTGGTTTTGAAGCTCTTTAGCGTCTTGATGAGCGTGAGGTCGTCCTTCAACGTGGTGTTGACGCTCAGTCCGTTCATGTCATCGCCGATGACGGGGAAGAACTTGTTGTCTTTGAGGAAGAAGGAGGAGGCATCGATGAGCACGGAGGCACTGTCCTTGCTCCATCCCTTGATGGGGAAGGAGGTGAAGGAGAGGTTGGTATAGTTGTCCTTGGCGCTGCGCTGCACGGCGGCGTTGGGGGTGGGAATGAGGAAGTCGGTATTGACGAGATCCATGACCACCACGCTGTCTTTGCGTACGAAGCGGAAGTGAACGGGGTTACTATTGCGGAAACCTACGGTGCCGAGGCTGGCATTGGAGACCGAGGCGAGGGTGACGCCGAGGAGAAAATCCTTGCCGAGGGTGGCTTTGGGCAACTCGAGGTAGAGTTTGCCGTCGGCCTTGTGGAGGGTGAGAAGAGGGCCGGCCGCTGTGGTGACGGGCTGGTCGGTGAGGATCTTTTCGTAGCTTGTCTTTTGCGGGGCCTTTTTCTCGGTCTTTTTCTTATGTAGGAAGCTAAAGATGCCCGCTTCGGCCGGTTGCACGGCAAGGAGCGATGCGGACAGGAAAAGCGTCCCGAGGAGATATTTATTCATGAGCGGTGGGGCTTATTTCTTGTCGTCGAGAGCTTTGTCGATCTTTTGGAGCATGATCGAGTAGTGGGCTTTGAGGTCGGGTGTGCCGGCAGAGGCAGCGCGACGGGCCATTACGGGGCGAAGCTTGACGAGGGCGGCTTGATAGAAGAGATCGGAATTGTCGTGGCTCGAGATGCTGAACGTGGGGTAGGGCGACTGAGCGGGATTTCCGAATTGGACGTTCTCAGTGAAGAGCTGATTTTTCAACTCGGCGGGAACGGTGCCGAAACGGTTGACGAGATCGAAGTAGATGTCGGTGGCGTCGCTGCCGGCGAGGGCAGTGGGCACGGTGGGAGCGGCTTTGGATGAACCGCCGCTCACAGCGGCTTCGGCTGGTTGAGGAAAGTCTGCTCCAAGAGCTGTTCGATGTGGGTCGGGGTGCGACCGGCGATCGTCGAGGCGAAGACTTGGCCGTAGAGGTCGTCGAAGTATTCGCGCAGGGTGTAGCTCTTCGGGTCGAGGGTTTGCGCCATGATGACGCGCGCACGGCTGTTGAAGAGGTCGCGGATGAGGAATTCGAGGAGCTGATCGTAGTAGCTCACGGCCATGTAGTCCTTGCGCTCGGCCTTGCGGTCGGCGTGGCCGGTGAAGTTCTTCACTTCCTTGAGCGTCCAGAGGAAGGCTTCGCGCTGACGGGCTTTGGGCAATACCTTGTAGGGAGGAACGCCGGTGTTGGCCTTGGCGGTGTTGCAGACGATACCGCCTACGAGGTTGAGGACGTTCTTGAAATAGAGGTGATATTGCTTGGCGATGGCGAGGTTGAGCTCTTGCTTCTTGCGGCTGTCGTCGTCGTTTTTGATCCACGTGGCGAGTTTGCGCTGAATGGCGGCGAGGTTTTTCTTGCCGTATTCGGCGGCCTTGATGGGATCGTTGCCGAGATCTTCGGCCACGACGGTGGGATCGATGATGCGCGACTGGGTGGGCATGAAGCGGAGGTGGGGATTCTTCACGGCCTTGTCGGTCATGGCTTCGATGGCCTTCGTTTCGTCGTCGAACTTGCCGGCATACTGGGGATAGTAGCGGTAGTTCCAGTCGATGGCGAAGTAGTCGTATTCACCGAGTTCGGGGGGCGTGAGGCGCACGCCCTTGTCGCCGGGCTGGGCTACGTAGTTGAAACGAGCGTAGTCCATGATGGAGGGCGTGGTGCCGTATTTGCGCGTGAAGGCGGCGTTGCGGAGCGAATCGGTGGCGAAGGCGGCGGAGGCGGCCATGTTGTGTTCGAGACCGAGCGTGTGACCTACTTCGTGAGCGATGGCATAAGCAAGACCTTGTTGGAAGATGGCGGTGGGCAAGGAGTCGGCACGCACGGCGGGATCGACGTTGGCCGTCTGCACGAAGCGCCATTTATAAAGGAGGTCTTCGATGTTGTTGTAGACGATGACCGATGCGTTGATGATCTCGCCGGTGGTGGGATCAACCCACGAGGGACCCATGGCATTCTCGTCGGAGTTGGGGACGTAGCGGATGCAAGAGTAGGCGAGGTTGTCGGGATCGAACTGCGGATCTTCCTTCGCGGTGGGGAAGTCGCGCACCTGCACGGCGTTCTTGAAGCCGATCTTTTCGAAGGCCTTGTTCCAACGCAACACACCTTCGCGGATGGGCTGTTGCCACGTGGCGGGGAAGTTGGGATCGACGTAGAAAACAATGGGTTGCTTGGGCTCTACGAGACGGCCGGCGGCGTAGTCGGCCAACTTCTTGGGCTCGAGGCGCCAGCGGTGGGCGATATAGATGTTGCGGGCGCGGTCGGCGGCGCTGTTGATGTCGTATTTCACCGAATTGAAGATGCCGACGCGCGCGTCGGAGAGACGGGGCGTCATTTTCTCCTCGGGAAGAAGGAGAAGGGAGTAGGTGACATCGACGGTGGTGGGGGCGTCGCGCTGCAGGAAGAAGATGTTCATGATCGAGGCGCTGAGCTTGTAGTTTTCCTCGACCTTGATGCTGACGTTGTTGTCGAATGCTTTGAGCTGCTTGATGAAGGTCAATCCGTTGTCGCGGTTGCCTTTGAGCGTGAAGTTGCCGGATTTGGGTGGAATGACCTGTACACGCGAGTTGCCGGGGCCCATAAATGAGGTGACATCGAGGAGCACGGCGGTGCTATCGGCGTTGTAGGCCTTGATTTCGAACGAGGCAAAGGCCGGATCGCGGTAGTTGACGGCCAAGACGTTGCGTTCGCGCTCGCTGAGATCGCGATCATAGACAACGGTGTTGGGGGTTTTGGCGACGATGCTGCTGTCCTGACGCTCGAAACGGAAGTGGATGGGCTTCGAATTCTTCATGCCCACGCTCAGATAGCTGGGATCGGAAACGGCAGAGATGGTGGCACCGAGGAGCATGTCGCGACCTAAGTATTTGAGCGGGAGCTCAAAATAGACTTTTCCGTCGGACTTATAGAGCGTTATGAACTTACTTTTGACTGTCTCGTATTTCTTTTTCTCGAAGAACTTGGCGATTTTGTCTTTAGAGTCCTTCTTGACTTTGTCGGAGAGGGTGACTTTCTTGTCGTCGGGCGCGGCTGCGAGTGCTGTTGCGGGAAGAGCGACAGCGAGTGCGGACGAAGCGATCAAGAACTGGAGGAGAGTGTTCCGCATTGTCTGGTTTTAAAGTGTTTGTGAATAAATCTTTTGTGGTGATGTGTAGAAACACAAAAGCCTTACGCCGTTGCTCCGATGCGTCGTTCCCCTTTTTTAAGAGAAACGACGCATGGCGGAGGGAGAGCGTAAAACTTATTGACCTGTTGGAGGGACGCGCGCTTAATTGCGCAGGGCAAGTTGTTGAATCATGCCGCTCACGTTGGATTTTTTTCCAAACGCGTGTGCGCTGATTGAGGTCGAAGCAGTAGACATGACCGACTTTCGTGGTGGGATTGTTGGCTGCTACGTAGAGATATTGGTCGTCGGAGGAGACAACGAGGCTCGAAATTTGCTCACCACTGTCGCAAGTCAGCGTGGGAGTGGTGGGGAAATTACCTTTCGAGAGGCACGCTGTAGGCATAGAGTGCGTTGCCCGACGAGTAATACATGAGGTTCGTGCTCGGAATACCCACGACTTTCGTGTCGTCCTTCACACCGGCGGTGGCAGGTACGGTGCCGATGTATTTCAACTCGGGATCATAGGTGCGCGTCTTGACGTAGGCATCGTAAGCACCCGGATCAATCCACACGTGGTAGTAGGTAGAAGTGGAGGTGTCCTTGAGGAGCATGGCGATTTCGTGGTAGTTGTCCACCACTCCCATGCCGATCAATCGCTTACCGGCGAAGCTTTCGGGGAAAAGACTGCGGTATTGATTGCGAGTGTCGCGTTCGTTTTCCGCATAAGCGATGAACCGACCTTGCTTGTTGTCGTAGAATGCCGTGCCGTTGTAGTACTCATCGGCGCGACGTGCCCAACTTATGGCTTCAGGGGCAAGAGAATAGTTCTTGATCACCTGAGACATGTATTGATTGTTGAAGTTGGTGAGCAGTACGCTGATGGAGGAGTTCGAAATTGAAGCGAAGGTTCCGTCTTCGAGCACATAGATCACGCCGCCGATGCTGGGGCTGTTGGTACGGCCGGAGCGCTTTCCCCAGAGGAAGGGCGCGGTTTTCCTTCCGTCGTTGTAGCCGACCACGCTCATCGTGTTGCCGTCGAGCTTATAGATGCGGCTGGGCGAGCCGATCGAGACGAAGATTTGTTGCTTACCCAAGGCACTGGCGATGCTAATGGCCTGCGGAGCGCTCGAAAGGTGCTGACCGGGATTGTTTTTGGCGAAGATATCGCTTTCCGGTTGGCGACCGTCGAGGGGAATGTAGGCCAGTTTCGTGCTATCGCCCGAAGCCGCCACGGCATAGAGGCCGGCGCGGTACGAATACTGCACGTTGAGACGGAACTGTTTGTAGTAAGTCGCGTCTTCGTTGCTGATTTTCAGACGGCAGACGAACGTTCCGTAGTCTTTGCAGACATAGGCCAGGTCTTTCTCCTTGGAAACGACCTTACCGTTCACTTCCCATTGGTAAGACAAGGGCTTGGCGGTGTGTTCCTGTTTCACTTCCGGCGCTGCGATGCGCAGTGTGTCCCAGTTGTCCACGTTGTAGACCTCTTTTACCGTAGAAGCGGCGCTAATGATCGAGAGCGGTTTGTGGGCACCCTCTGAATCGTCGGAAATGCACGACGACAAACACGGCACGAGCGCAACGCCCAGTGCGAGTGTGTGAAGAATCGAAAGTTGTTTCATGATTTCGCGGCGATTTTTATTTGTACGGATTATAGAGCTTCTCCTTTGTGGGGAGCCAGTCCTTATATTTGTAGTCAGGGGTCAGCCGTTAGTTTCTCCCATACCTTGACAAAGTTGAGGAAGAAGCGCACACCGTCGGTGTTCACCGAGTTCCACATCTTCGTTTCTGAGGAGTCGTAGTAAGCCAACATCTCCAAATACTTCCGACGTTCGTAGCGTCCGAAATAATATTCGAAGTAGCGCCACATTTGTGGCTCTTCGAGTACGTTGTTGAAGGTGATTTTCACCGTGTTGTTAGTCGGATAGCGAAGTCCGAGGTCGTTTGTGGCTTGCAAGTGGAGGATGAGCGTCACGGTGTCGCGGTCTGTCGGCATGCCTGAGCGGAGGAACGTCACAGTCACTTCGCCGTTCACCGAATCAGCGGGGATGGTGTAGGCTGTAGGCAGGGCAGTGTAGTGCACACCGACCTTGGCTGTGGAAGCCGTGTCGACAACAACCTGGAACGACTGCGCTTTTTTGCTCGGCACACCCGCCAGGCGGACGGGGACTTTCACCGTTTGCGAAGTCATGCTCTCGGGTTGTGCACCGAAAGAGTATTGTCGCAAAGTGTCGTCGGGGTTCTCGTAGTAGAAGTAGACGTTGTTCTTTCCGTGGTAGAACCCATCTTTGCTATATTCGTCGTCGTAGACGATGCTCTCGCACGATCCCAACGCCAGAGCGGTGAGCATCGGAACGAGCAGCGTGTAGATGAACTTTTTCATATCGGGGATGAGCTTTATTGTTGCTTATTGCCGAATTCCAATTCGCGTTCGGGACGCGGAAGCACGAAGATGCGTTTTTCCGGTTGGATCATGTTTCGGCCGCGGATGTCGGTAAAGCTGCGATTGAAGTGCTTCAGCGAGAAGAACACCTGACCTTCGCCCGGCATTTCGCGCATGCGTTCGGCCATCAGTTCCTTTTCGAAGCTTTCGCGGTTCAAGAGTTTCGCGTCGTCGGCCGCAAGTGCCTTCAATCCGCGGCTGGTGCGCACGGCGTTGAGGGCTGCCAAGGCACCTGCCTTGTCCGTGTCGTAGATCGACTCGGCCAGAATGTAGTACATCTCGGGCAGACGGAGCAGTGTGATGCCTTCTACCGGTGCATTCTTGATTTCGCCTTCGCTGTTGATCAGACGTTGGAACGTGAACGTGCCGGCGTTTTGACGATAGAAGGCGGCAAAGCGCACATCCGTGTTGTCCGAAGCGAAAGAACGCGTTTCGTACACCTTGTCCAAGTCTTGTCTGGCTTCAGTGAAGTTACCCGAGGCCTGAATCGTGCCGAAGAACGTCTTGTAGATCGACTGCGAAAGACCATTATTATAAAGGCCGAAAAATCATTTCGCCCTTGGCGAGGGAAGCGGCGTACGTCGTTGAACTGCGTAGATGCGGCGAGGGCGAAGTTTTGCTTCTCGTTGATCACGCGGCGAGCGTAGTCGGCTGCCTTGGTGTAGTCGCCCATGCTCCAATACACGCGCGCTTTCGTCGCATACACGGCATAGAGGTTGAACTGGCGCGGACGATTGAAGTCATATTCGCTCTCGCGACCTTCGACAGCAGCCATGGTCGTGTCGTTGTGGAGATATTCTTCCGCTTTGTCCAAGTCGCCGAGGATGCGCTCGTAGGGTTCCTTTGAGCGTGTAGACCGTCTTGTTCTCCAAGTTGAAAGCGTCGGAATAGGGCAAGCCATACTTTGCCTCGGGTTGCTGACGGTAGTCGGGGCAGTAGAGGCGGAGCAGGTCGAAGTGCAGGAAGGCGCGCAGACCATAGGCCTCACCGCGCACCAAGCGCAGGCTCTCGTCGCTCGATTTGAGCTGATCGAGGTTGCCCAGCACGTTGTTCACGTACGAAATGGCCTGATATTGCGAATTCCAAATATTGTCTATCGTCGAACGCACGGTTTTTGTTCGTGTAATTGTAGTTCAGAATCTCCGTATCGTTGTTCTCTGTGTTGAGATAGCCGAACATTTGGCCGATTTTGTCGAGGAAACCGTACGAAAGGTTCTCGCCGTAGAGCTTTTGGGTCGCCATCGTGCCGTAGACACCGTACATGGCATCGTAATAACCCTGCGTGCGTTGGAACTGAACGTCTTGTGTGAGTTCACCCTTCGGTTGCACATCAAGAAAGTCGTTGCAAGAAGTGGCACCCAGCGTGAGCGAAGCTACGCAAAGGGCTTGAATGATTCTGTGGTTCATATTTCGGAGTGCAAAAGGGTTAGAACGAGAAACGAAGTGACATTTCCACGCTGCGCGAGAAGGGATAATCCAAACCGCGTTCGCGCTTGATGCTGCTCAAGTAGAAGAGATCGTTCGTGAGCAATTCGAGGCGCAGGCGAGAAAGGCCGAGACGGCGGATCTGCCAAGTGTTGAATTCGTAGGCCACCGAGAGACTTTGCAGCGCGAGGTAGTTGTTCACACCCACGAAGCGGCTCGTTTGGTTCGGTGTGCCCGTGAAGGCGATGTCGCGATACTTCACATAGTCGCCGACTTGCTTCCAGCGGTCGTCAAACACGCGGCGGTCGGCGTTCTTCTTCGGGTCGGCGCCTTCCACACGCGTCACGAGCGTATGGTTGTAGGTCACCGCGCCCAACGAATAGGCAAAGGAGGCCGAGGCCGACCACTGCTTCCACGTCAGGTAGGTGCTGATGTTGCCCTGTGCCCAAGGGGTTTGGTCGCCGAACTTCACTTTGTCGCGTGCATCGTAGACGAAGGTGTACGAGCCGTCGCGCTTGATGTAGATTTCCTGACCGGTGGCCGGATCGATACCCGCTGAGGGCACCACCTTCAAGTCCGTGAGCGAACCGCCTTCCTCATAGATGGGCAACGGGCGCACACCTGTGGAGTCGCGGTACGCGAGGTTCTGCGCTTGCAGCGCGTTACTGATGCGTTTGATGCGATTTTTGTTGTAGGCGTAGGTCAAAGACCAGCTCCATTGCAGGTCTTTTGTCTGAATCGGCACGAAGCGCGTGCGCAATTCGACACCCTTGTTCTCGATCGCGCCGAGGTTCTCGCGCGCCGTCTCGATACCTACCGAAGGTGCCTTCGTTACGTTCACGAGCAGATCGTCCGTATTCTTAATATAGGCGTCGAAACTCACGTCGAGGCGGCCTTTGAGCATCGTGAGGTCAATACCCACGTTGCTGCTCAGCGTGCGTTCCCAGCGCAGGTCGGGGTTACCGATCGTCTTGGGGATCGCGCCGATGCCCTTGCCGTAGTTCAGACCCGAATTGTAGCTGTAGGACGTGATGGCTTGGTAGGGTTTGAACGAGATGTTACCCAGGTAACCCACACTCGCGCGGAGTTTGAGCAGCGACACGCCGCGACCCTTCATGAAGTCCTCGTTGTGCAAGTTCCAACCCGCACCGGCGCTCCAGAACGGCGCGAAGCGCGTGTGCTTACCGAACTTCGACGAACCTTCGTAGCGGTAGATCAAGTCGAGGAAGTACTTATTGTCCCACATCGTGTTGGCATTCACGAAGAAGCCCACGTTGTGGTAGATACCGTCCTCACCGCCCGGCTTGCCCGAGGGATATTGCGCCGCAAAAACGGGGTGAGAGAGGGTGGGCGAGTAGTAGCCCATCGACTCATACGAGGTGTTGTTGCTGTTGTAGCTCTCAATCGTCGTACCGCCCGTCACCGTGGTGTAGAGCTTCTCGAAGAAGTTGCGGTTGTACGACAGCATCAACTTGCCCGAGTAGCGCGTGAGTTTGCTGTGGGTCTCCGTCAGTTTGCCGCGTTGTGCCAAGTCGCGCAGTTTGAGCTGCGAGTACGAGAGGGGCGAAACGAAGACGTTGCTTTCGTTCAGCTCCTTGGTGAACGAGAAGTCACCGTTGAGGCGCAAATCCTTCATCAGCCACACTTGCAGGCTCGTGGTGTTGAGCAAGTTGAAGTTGTCGCTTTCGTTGAAGTTGCCCGCCTGTGCTTCGTAGAGGGGGTTGTCGATGTTGCCCGTCAGGCTGCGGCGGAGCGAGCCGTCGGCTTCGTAGGGCGACTCATAGGGGTTCATGCTCGTGTAGTCCGAGAAGTTGCCGTAGGGCGACTCCGCGGCGTTCACCAGCGTGAGGGTGGTGTTATTATTGATGGTGAACACACCCGCCTTATTATAGGAGAGTTTGAAGAAGAGCGAGAGGCGGTCGCGCTTCGAGCCCCGCATCACACCGTCGTCCGTCGCATAGCGCACGCCGAGATTGTAGCGTGTGTATTCGTCACCGCCGCCGTCTATGCTCAAGCTGTGGGTTTGCGAGAAACCGTTGCGCAGGGGCTTCGCCATCCAGTCGGTGTTCACCCCGCTGCGCACAAGGCGAGCGATGCGTTCGTATTCTTTGTCGAGCAAATACTGGTTCTCGAGGTTGTTCTTAGCGGTGTATTGTCCGGCCAAGCGCTCGTATTCGAGTTTTTGCGCCGAGTTGAGCAGATGGTAGTCGCTCAGATCGGGCATGTTCAGACGGTAAGTGCCGCTGTAGTTGAGGCGCAGCCGACCGCCCTTCATGGCCTTGGTGGTGATCACCACCACACCCGCCGAAGCTTTCGAACCGTAGAGGGCCGAAGCCGAGGCGTCTTTGAGCACCGTCACCGTCTCGATGTCGTTCATGTCCATGTCGTAGACGTAGTCGGCGCTCACTTCCGAGCCGTCGACCACAAAGAGCGGCATGTTGGCCGAGCCGTCGAACGTGGCGCGGCCGCGAATGTTGAGTTCGGGCTTCTTGTTGGGGTTCGAACCGGCGAAGTTGTTTTCCGGAATCACCAGACCCGGCACGAAACTCTGCAGGCTCTCGAGCACGTTCTTCGTGCCCACCGAGAGGAGTTGTTCCTTCTTGACGGTCGTTTCCGATCCGGTGAAGCTACTCTTCGCCTTGTTCACAAAACCCGTCACCACCACTTCGCCCAGCGCCGTGTTGTCTTCCGAGAGCGGAATCGTGGTCGTGTTGCCGGGGAAGACGGTCACGATTTGCGACACATAGCCGATGCTACTGCACGTGATGACTTCGCGTTTGTTCTTGGTGACGATCTTAAATTCGCCGTTTTCGTCTGAATAGTAGACGCCTTTTTGGCCTTTCACTTTGATGGTCACGCCGGAAAGACCCTGACCGGTGGCGTCGACCACACGACCTTTGATGACGTTGCCGTCTTCTACTTGGTCTTGGGCGACAAGCGTGGGCGCAGGAGCCGAAGCCTGGGCAGCATAAGCGGTCATGCTCATGCCGGCAATCAGCGTACATAGTGGAATTAGGACTAACCTCATGTGCTTGTTCTAAATGGGGTGATGTGAATGTTCGATTCGTCGAACCCTATGGCGAGGGCCTTTTTTATTGTAGCGCGCGTGAAGACAAGGGCGAGCTGTGGCGTTTCGCCGGCGACGAAGGAGAGGAGCGTTTAGTTCTGTCCGGGGGCGGAGCGAAACGGGCACACCCGATCGATGCCGACACCCCCTTGCTTTGACATTGTTCACACCCATGGAGGAATGGGTATGAGTGGCATTTTGCAAATATAAAGTTTATCGTTTGGTTCGCAAAGCGTAAAAGCGCTTTTTGTTGCCCGAAAGCTGAAAAAAATGATTTTTGTCGCTCATCGTCGCGCAAAACTTTCCGTTTTGTAAGTTCTGACGTGCAATTTTTTTGAGGTCTTCGCAGTGAAGCCGTGGCGAGCGGCGGATTTGATACTGTCCCCAAAAACGTGTGTAAGCTCCAAAGTTCTTATATTTGTGGTGAAATAGCTAATCAAACAAAGAACAATGAAGCTTACAGCTGAACAAAGATCGGAAATTATTTCCGAAATGGCCTCAAGTGAGGCCGGTTTTAATGAGTTAATGCGCGTGCTTTTGGATAGTTTTTCCAAGCAGGAGCGCGCCCTCTTCTTAGAGGAACATAAAGGTGAACAAGGCAATGGTTTCCGTCCTCGTCGTTGGCGTGGCCACGGTTGCAGTTTCAACTTCGCATCCCTCGCACTCGCTCGGGTGCTTTTCAACCGATCATACTCGGCGTCTTGGCTGCTCAGGAAAGCGAGCGTGCACTGCTTTTTCATGAGTTGTATGCGCGTGGACTTTCCTGTGAAGACATCGCCGAAGTGGGTCGTCGCATCTACGGTCACCACTACAGCAAACAGCCGATGAGCCGGCTCTCCGGGGCTTGTTACGAGGAGATCCAAGAGTGGCTTTCGCGCCGACTTTCTTCTCATTATTTGGCCGTCTACATCGATGCCACGTTCTGCAGCACGCGTCGCGACGGGAGCGTCTCGAAGGAGGCCTACTACACGATGTTGGGACTGTTGCCCGACGGCAGTCGCGAGGTGCTCACGGTGGTAAATCACCCCACAGAAGGGGCAATTACTTGGGAAATGGAGCTCGAAGCGCTCAAGGAGCGCGGCGTGGAACAAATCGATTTGATCGTCTCCGATGCCTTGAGCGGTATCGAAAAATGCGGTGTGTTCGGCTTTTCCCACGGCGCTGCACCAACTCTGCGTCGTGCATTTTCAAACGCAAGGTTTTGAACACCGTTTCCACCAAAGACAAAAGCCGAGGTCGGAGAGGAACTCAAGGCGCTCTTTCCCGTGGAGCATACCGACATGACACCTCTTGCGGCCTATGAGAATTTGCGTACCTTTGCTCGGCGTTGGGGCAAGAAGTACCCGAGCCTTGCCCTGATTGGCCAGAGAACGCAATGCGGCCGATTTCACCTATCTGAGGTTTCCCGAAAATGTGCGCCGAATGATTTATTCGACCAACTGGGTGGAACGTCTCAATCGCTGCTACAAGCGCACTTTGCTCATGCGTGGCGCGATGCCATCTCCGACTCGGTAGTATATCTCTTGGGCTCTGTGGCCAAGGAGAAAAACAGAAGGGACGTATGCAAGACGACTTCCATTTTTTTTCGGGAATGGAAAAATCAAGTAAAACGACAAAGAAAAAAATCAACATCACAAATCCCCTCCGGCTTGGGGTACCCCTAAAGCCGGAGAGGGAGGACAAAGGAGAATCTTACACTCTTTTTCGGACATTACCGCGGATTTTGGGCGCAGTGGGCGAGTGAATCTACTTGTCGTTTTCGACAAGATCGCCTCCTTCTCCTTTCTTCTCGGCGGGAGGGCGATGGTTGTTCGGCCGATGTGGGGTGCGAGGCGGTGGTGTGAGGGCTGGGCGGTGGGCGAGAAAACGAGGAGCGGCACCGCGCTTTCGAGGAGAAAGGGCGGTGCCGCTGTCGGTAAATGGGGAGGGGTTATTTCGCTCAGCGCCGAGTGAGGCGCGCGCCGGCGCGATTAGCCGAGATATTTGATGAGGATGCTCATATTGGCCTCCTCGCGCAGGCGACGCAGGGGCGCGTTCCTTGATTTGGCGCACACGTTCGCGCGTCAGGCCGAGGTTGGTGGCCACTTCTTCGGCCGTCATTTCGGTGCGGCCGATGCCGAAGAGCATTTTCACCACCAGGCGTTCGCGCTCAGAGAGCACTTGCAGGGCGGTGTCGATGTCGGTGGCCAGCGATTCGCGCTCCATCGAGTTGTCGGTGCCCGGGGCGGAGTCGTCGGTCATGATGTCGATCATCGAGTTGGTCTCGTCGTCTTGGAAAGGGGCGTCTACGCTCACTTTCTTGCCGCCGGCGTTGAGACTGTCTTTGATGCGATCGAGGTCGGTGTCGAGGAGTTCGGCGAGTTCTTCGGCCGAGGGGCGGCGTTGGAACTTCTGTTCGAATTCCGTGCTGGCGCGACTGATCTTGGCTTGCAGTCCGACTTGGTTGAGCGGCATGCGCACAATGCGGCTTTGCTCGCTGATGGCTTGCAGGATGCTCTGGCGAATCCACCACACGGCGTAGGAGATGAATTTGAAACCGCGCGTCTCGTCAAATTTTTGTGCCGCTTTCATCAGACCGATGTTGCCCTCGTCGATCAGGTCGTTGAGCGACATGCCTTGGTTCTGATATTGTTTGGCCACCGAAACCACAAAGCGCAGGTTGGCTTCCACCAAACGCTTCAGCGCGGCCTCGTCGCCGTGGCGGATGCGCTGGGCCAATTCTACCTCTTCTTCCATCGTGAGCAGTTCGAGACGGCCGATTTCGGTGAGATACTTGTCGATTGCGGCATCGCCGCGGTTGGTGATGCCTTGTTGAATCTTTAGTTGACGCATGATTTCCTTTGAACTAAACGCTAATGCCGTTGGGATACAATTTGCAACGGATATGCAAAGATACGACTTCCTTTTGCTTTCTCCAAAATAATAGTCAGCTTTCTCGCAAAAGTCCACAGCTTTTGCGCAAAAGTGGACGGTTTTCGCGCAAAACGTGGCGACTTTTGAAGCTACGTGGGCGCGCGGGCACCAAAAAACTCCCCTGCATCGAACGGATGCAGGGGAGGAAAGAGGGGCGAAATGGGCAAGTGGCCTTTATTTGCCTTCGAGCGCCAGGCGAATGCGGCGCGCCAAATCGGTGTAGTGTGCGCGCGTGCCGGCATCGGTGCTGTGGGCTGCGTCGAAGCGCGTGCGCAGTTTCGCTAGGAGGGCGGCCACATAGGCGTGACCGTCGCCGTGGGTGTCGCTCTTGTAGGCCTCGAGCAGATTGTTCACCGCGAGGTTCTGCACATACATGCGCCATGCGCTGAGTTTCGCGCCGGTGAGGGTCTCGCGGAAGAGCACGCGCGCCAAATCGTCGGCATAGGTTGCGGGCGAATAGGCTTGGGCGGCCGGTTGCTGCGCGGCGTTGGTGGCGAGGCGGTCGAACATGGTGGCCGAAGTGAGGTAGTCGACGGCCGAAGCGGCCACGGGGCGGACGCGGAGTTGGGGCATGCCGATGCGCGCACCGTAGGCGGGGGCGGTGAGCCACGTGGGTTCGGTCAGCACACGGCGGTCGAGCCAAGCGAGGGCGCGCTGTTGGCGTTCGCGCGTGTCGTAGCTGAACACGTCGCCGGCTTGTTCCACGCTTTTCACCACGTGCTTCACACCGCCGATCTGACGGCAGACGTGACCGACGTAGCGGCGGAATTGACTCACGGCGGCATCGTAGCCGCGAGTGAGGTTGTCGCCGAGGTTGCCGGCTTCGTACGTCCATTCCGGCAGGGCTTTCACCACGCGGCGCAGGTTGAGCAGACCGTAGTCGGAGGCTTTCATCACGTCGTCGCTGAGGTCTTCGGTGAGGGCGTAGGGGTTGTTGTCACGACCTTCGCCGCCGAACCACAAACGCGGGTTGTCGGTGATGGTTGCGACCGTCAGGCGGTTGAGCGTGGCGCGTTCTTCGAGTTCGCTCTTCGCGTCGGGATAATAAGTGTAGCCCCAACGGATCGCCCATTCGTCGTAGTCGTTCACGCGGGGGAAGATGCCGGCCTCGCCGATGTGGTCTTCGGGCTGGGCGACGTAGTTGAAACGCGCATAGTCCATGATGGACGAGGTGTGACCGTACTTCTCCACCCATGCTTTGTCGCGCAAGTTTTCGACAGGAGTGGCGCTACTGGCGCCCATGTTGTGGCGCAGACCGAGGGTGTGGCCGACTTCGTGCGAGGAGACGAAGCGAATGAGCTCGCCCATGAGGGCTTCGTCAAATTCCGGCTCGCGGGCGCGCGGATCGAGGGCGCCTACTTGCGTTTGATACCAATCGTGGAGCAATTCCATGACGTTGTGATACCAACCGATGTGGCTTTCGATGATTTCGCCCGAGCGCGGATCGTGCACATTGGGGCCGTAGGCGTTGGGAATGGGCGAGGCGAGATAGCGAATCACCGAGAAACGGGCGTCTTCGAGGCTCATCGTCGAGTCGTTCTCCGGCCATTCGCGCGCTTGGATGGCGTTTTTGAAACCGGCCTTCTCAAAGGCTTTCTGCCAGTCCTCGACTCCGAGTATAAGGTACTTGCGCCATTGCTTGGGCGTGGCGGGGTCGATGTAGTAGACGATGGGTTTCTTGGGTTCGACGAGTTCGCCGCGACGATATTTGTCCATGTCTTCGGCGCGGGGCTCGAGGCGCCAACGCGCAACGACCTGGCGCGGCTTGACACGTTGCTGGTTGTCGGCATATTCCACGAACGATTCGGTGAAATAGCCCACGCGCGGATCGAAAGTACGGCTCCGCATCGGCACACGCGGCAGGAGTACGAATGAGGTGTTGAGCTTCAGCGTCACATGTCCCGTCTCTGCGCCGGCGGCCAGGGAGGTGCCGGGTTTCGAAAGGAAGGTTTTGACGGTGGTCACTCGGTGTTGATGGGGAAGGTGCGGAGGGTGTCGATATACGAGAGCTCGGGTTTGAAATTCCCGAGGTTGAAGCGCGATTTGTTGCCGGCCGAGAGGCTCAAACCGGGGGTGTCGCCTTTGAAAAGTTCGGTGGCTTTCACCGTGTAGTGGCGACCGTCGCTGCCGCGGTTCTCAATTTTGAGGGCGGCGATGATGGGATTTTCGGCACTGGCCTCGACGGCGCGCCAAATGGCCTGCGTGCTGTCGGCCGAAGTTTCGTGCATTTGGGCGCGAAGCAGGAGTTTGTCGCCTTTCCGCTCCCACGTCATGACTTGACGGTTGGCGAGTTCGCCGCCGTAGATACTGGCCCCGCCGGAGTGGAGACGTAGCGTGTGGTGACCAGCATGGGGCGACCGAGCAAGGAGTCGTGGACGACGACATACCAGTCGTCTTTTTCGTGACTTACGCCGAAGAGACCCGGGCGCACCGGGGCTTTTTTCTCCGCGACGACGGGGGCTTTTTCTTCTTTCTTCTTGCCGGCGCTCGCAGACTGCGCAAGCAGTGCGGCGGCAAGGGGGAGGAATAGATATTTGTGCATGTTGATGGTGGATTGGTGGCGGGGTTTTATCGAATAGCGGCCGAGATGCTTCGAAAATTCTTCCGGTTTACTTCGAAAATACTTCTGTTTCCTTTTGAATCTCGGGCGGGTATTTGCTCAACGCACACCACCCGAGATGTGACACACGGGGAGTGGGCACATCTCGGGCGGAGGTGTTGAAAAGGGGTTGCTCAACGGGCGGCGCCGCGTGGGGAACAACCCATGTGAAATGGCGATCAGCGAACGAATACCTTGCGGCCGCCTACAATATACAAGCCTTGGGGCAGACCGTTGGTGTCCGTTCCGTCGGCCACCTTGCGACCGCTGAGATCGTAGACGCCGAGGCGTGCGGCGGCGGTGCGCATTTTCGGCGCGAAGAGGCCGGTCACCGTCTTATTGTTCCAAGGAAGGAACGAGTGGTCGGCTTTGTCGCCGAAAAGCAGGTTGACTTTTGCTTCTTCAACGCGGGCATACACGTCGGTGCCGTGTTCCAATTCGAGCTTTTGTCCGTCGTCGTTGCCCAAACGCAGGCCGGCTCCGGCAGCAGTGCTCTCCCATTTGAAGAGTTGTTCGCCGGGCAATGCGCTGGTTTCGCCGGCTTCGCCGGCGATGCTCAGCACGTTACCGTTTTCGGGCGTGGAGCCTTTGGCCAAAGTCAAGGTGACGGGATAGGTTCCGGGCTTACCTCCGAAGATATAACCCTTGCCTCCGCCGGTAATCACCGAGTCGGCTACTGCATAAGAGTGATATTCGAAATCGCCTCTCTTCTCTTCGTTGATAGAAGCCGTGGTATAGGCCATTTTGCCGGCGTTTTCAACGAGGAAGTTGCAGTTCAGACCGAAAGCACCGAGTTGGTTTTCGCCAATTGTCAGCGAGTATGCGCCCGAAACTTCTGTGCCCTTATATTTATATTGTCCTTCTACTTCTTCTACGTGAGTGACTTTCACCACATAGTCCTCGCGTTGCTCTACATTATAGAGTGAAAGAACGAGTTCACCCACCTCAACGGTGACGCGATACTTCTCTCCGTCGAGAATAATGTTGAGGACTTCTTCCGGAAAGTCTTGAGGTTTTGCGGGATTCGCGCCGAAGCCGAGGAAATTGCCCTTGACATAGACCTCGGGCTTCTCTACTTTCGAGAGAGAATCGCTGGCGGCGGCCAGTTCATAAGGCGTGTAAGGATCTTTTTTTTTGTGCCATCGCCGGCGAAAGCGGCGGTGAAGGTGCCCAAGCTCAGCGCGAGGGCGAAAAGAGTACGGGTAAAATGCTGCATAAGCGGTGAGGATTGAAAGTGAATATCGGTGTCAGTGTGTCGATCGTGTGCGGGAAAACGATGACAAGTGGGCTGTTTTTGACGTTTTGACGTTTCATTTGTAGTGAAAAGCTGGCGTTTTGAAGAACCCTTGGCAAATTTACATTTTTCAATCCGAGTTTCCAACTTTTGGTTGGGGTATTTTCCGCAAAAAAGTGCGATGCAGCCCGAAATGTAGTGTGCAGTCAGCACAAAAGCGGGGACGGCGCGCGCAAAGCGGCCGAGGGGTGCCACCTCGTCGTACGACTCCTTATTATATATACGCGCGTGTACATTATTATATGTGCGCGTGTCTTTTATTAGCGGCGTGCAAGCCGGATGCCGTCGTCCGAAAGTGTGATGAGTTGGCGCTTGTAGAGCGTGCCGACGGCGCGTTTGAACGTCTTCTTCGACACTTCGAAACGCTCGGCGATGACTTCCGGCTCGCTGTGGTCGGTGAAGGGCAGAAATCCGTCGGCTTCGTGCAGTGCTTCGAGGAGCGTGTCGGCAAAATCGCGGAAGCGACCCTTGCCGATGCGCTGCAAACTGATGTCAAGTCGGCCGTCGGGGCGCAGTTGCACGACCGTTCCCTCCAGCACCTCGCCGCGGCGCGGCAAACGGTCGTAGGCTTCGCCCGCATAGATGAGGCCGGCGTAGGCATTGTCCACAATCACCTTCATGCCCAAGGGCGAACGCTGCCAAGCCAAGAGCTGAACCGTGCGGCCGCGGTGGTAATCGCGCGAAGGGGCGGGACGAAGATAGCGATCCACCTTGGCGGTGGCCGCAAGACGCCCCGTCGATTCGTCAATGTAGACATAGACCACATGCTGTTCGCCCACTTCCATCGTGCGGCGCTGTTCGCGGAAGGGCACAAAGAGGTCTTTCATCACGCCCCACGAGAGAAACGCCCCGTGCTCGTTGACCCACGCCACTTCCAAGCAGGCAAAGTCGCCCACTTGTGCCAAGGGGCTTTCGGAAGTGGCCACCAAGCGCTCGCTTTGATCGAGATAAACGAACAAACGCTGCGTGTCGCCGGGTCGCCATTCGGGACGAACGTAGGCTTTGGGGACGAGAATTTCGCCCACCTCCCCACCGTCGACGTACGCGCCGTGGTCGGTGAAACGAGTGAGGGTGAGTGTGTTGAAACGGCCGATTTGAAGCATGGCGGGCAGGAGGGTTTTGAGGGTGAAAGAAGGGAAGGGCGGTGGTGAAGGCGGCGAATCAGATCTTGCGCACCTCGTCCACGCCCTCGATCGCGCCGAGGAAGCGAACCGCCGAGCGAAGTTCGCCGACAGAGTGCACGGCATAGTGCACGGTGAGTTCGACAATGTGGTCGCGCGTGGCCACATGGAGTTCGTTCATCTCCAGTCCGAGTCCGTCGGTGAGGCTGGTGATGATGTCGTGGAGGAGTCGCGGCCGATCGACGGCACGAATGCGCGTGGCCACGGGATAGGTCACGTTGGGATGGTCGGGAAACTCTACTTCCACGATGGCATCGCCGTGTTGCGCCGAGAGACTGATGGCGCGCGGGCAGTCGCGGCGGTGCACCGTCACGGTGTTTTCGCACGTTTCGTCGGTGAAACCGATCACTTCCTGCCCGGGGAGCGGCAGACACTCGGGACAGCGGCACGGGCCGGCCGAGGCTTCGCGGCGGAAATAGGCTTTGAGGAAATTCTTTGCCTTGAAGGTCTTCACCGCCTCGGTCCATTCTGCATAGGGGCGCGTCTGTTCGGCGGTGAAAATCTCGACACAGTTGCCGTGTTCGAGGGGCGTGACGAGCGAAGCTAAACGACCGTCGATGCGCGCATAGTGGGCTTTCTCGCCCACCCCGCGTTCGAAAGCGCAATCCAGCGCCGTGGCGTGTTGCGGCAGGCGCGTGGGCGTGCCGGCGGCGTCGTAGACCGTGATGTCCTCGGCATAAAGCGCGTCGGCCACCCCTTCCATGAAGTGAATGTCGCCTTCGCCCTCGGCAATGCGCTCGAGCATGACACAAAACTTGTCGATCCACTCGCGGTCGCCGCGTTCGAGCAGGCGATTGGCGTCGCGCACGTCGCCGTCGGCGCGGCGATTGCCGATGCGCTCGAGCATGATGCCCAGTTTCGTGCGGCGTACCATCTCTTCCGACGAGATGTGAATCTCCTCCCACGTGCCCATTTCGCCCAACAACTGGACGTGCATCGAGCGGTAGCCGTTTTCCTTCGGGTGGTCGACATAGTTGACCAGACTACCGGCCTTTTCGCGAAATTCGGCGGTGAGAATGCCGTAGATGCGCAGGCAAATGGTTTTGTCGGGCACCGATTCGAGCAAGGGGGTGAGACGTGCGCGATCGTAGATGACGCGCACCACATAGCGGTGCTCCACATGTTCCACATCGCGCCCCGTGCCGCGCATGCTGCGGTCGATGCTGTAGGGCAAACGATAGCGCACTTCGGTGCGCACCTCGATGCCTTCCTCCGAAAGTAGGCGGCGGATGCGCGCGGTGAGCCGTTCGAGGCGCTCACTTTGCTCAGCGCGGTCGGCCTCGAGGGCACGGCGCAGGCGTTCGTAGCGTTCCGGACAGCGGAAACGGAAGGAAAGATTTTCCAACTCGCGGCGCAGGTTGTTCAGCCCGAGACGATTGGCGAAGGGGGCGTAGAAAAAGTCCGTCTCGCCGGCAATTTTCATCTGCTTGACGGGCTGCATGCTCCCGAGTGAGCGCATGTTGTGGAGGCGGTCGGCGAGTTTGATGAGCACGGCGCGGATGTCGCGGCGCATCGAGTCGAGGAGCTGGCGGAAGTTGTTCTCCTGCTTGGCGCGGTCGGCCTGTCCCGGAGTGTGCGACTTGGGTTTGGTCACGACCTGCACGAGGAAGGCCACATCGTCGCCAAACTCGCGGCGAATGTCGTCGATCGTGGTGTCGGTGTCCTCCACCACGTCGTGAAGGAGGCCGGCCGCCACCGAATTGGCGTCCATCATGAAGTCTTCGGCGATGATTGTCGCCACCGCCACGGGGTGCATGATGTAGGGTTCGCCGCCTTTGCGAAACTGTCCCTCGTGGGCGGTGCGCGCCAAGGCGTAGGCTTTGCGCAAAAGCGCGATTTCCTCGGCATCGAAGCGCGCCGAGAGTCGCTCGAAGAGGGCTTCGGTGGTTTTGGTTGAGGCGTGCCACATATTCGGCGGGCGTGCAGTGCGCGGCGTCGGCGAGTGGGAGGGAGAAGCGGAGTCGGGTATCGTTTTCATGGGCGCATGAAATTGGAGAAGTTGCTTCAAAGTTAGCGCAAATGCACGAGACGAACAAGGGCGACGGAAGATAACTATAAAAAGTCCTCTTGTTTTGCCGAAAAACTGCACGGCTTTCGTCGAAAAGTGGTGGGTTTTTTTCGGTAAAAGTTGGGGGCGTTTTTCGCGCTGAAAGTTGCGCGCCGGGTGCTATCGTGCGACGGCGACAGAGAGGGGGCGAAAAAAATGAATGAAAAGAGGCGTAGGAGGGCGAAAAAGTGTGCGCTTTTTTTCGCCCACTTGTGCTTTCGTTTGTGGAAGAAGTTGTTAACTTTGTAGCACACGATGGCGCTTTTTCGCTTCTCTTCGCCCGTGAGTCAGCGCAAAGTGCGTGGCACAGGGGCGAAAACCCCGGCTGAAACCCCGTTGCCGAGGAGAAAAACGAAAACACAGCGCGTGAGGATTTCCTCCACACGAATGACTGAAAAACAAAGCGATATGGAAAATAAAACGCCTTCCCCCCATTTCACGCCGCCGGCCGACTTCTTCGGTCGCGAAATGGAGCGCAGTCGCGAGTTGCCGCCCCGGATTGAGCATGTAGAATCCTACATCGACGCTTGTTTGGGGCGGTGGAAAACGCTCTATCCCTCGCCCCGAAAGGTGAACGACGAGGCGCGGCAAGTGGGCACCGACGTGCTCGATGAGGCACTGCGCAAGATGAGCGAAATCGCTGAGCGAGCACAAAAAACTTTTCTCGAGAAGGGAAAAAGTCCCGACGCTTGTCGCGAATATTATGCCGAGGTCAGTGAACTGATCGACGTGGCTCGCGATTTGGCCGACTGGGAAAGAAACGATTTGCGCTCGGAAATCGTGCTGCTCCACATCGACAAGTGGAAGGCCATGCGCCGAGAAGCGCACACGGCCTTGGAGGTGCAGGGCGAAGACCTCGATCTCGATGCTTTCTACGCCGACGATGAGGAGCGTCTTCCCCCCACTTGGCGTGATTCGCTGTGCTATTCCATGCCGCTGCTGCTCTTTGGCGCGCTGTTGTTCTTCTTCGGCCGCTTTGCCGGAGCGAAAGTGCAGGCCGGGGCCACGGATGTGTGGGCACAGTTGGTCGGTTTGCGCCCGACGATGGGCATTTGGGTCGTGGTGCCGGCCGTGCTGCTGTTCTCCTGCGCCGTGTTCTTCCTACTCTACGGCGTGAAACAGCTGTTTCAAGGCCCGAAACCCTCGCTACTCGATATTTTGAAGCTCTGGGCGCCGCTGCTCATCGTCTATTTCGGTTATGGTGTGGAGAAAATGCTTTGCATCGACAACGGATTTTTTGACCCGGTGCTGCCGAGTAGCTTCGATCCGACGATGACGGTCGTGACGTGGTCGATGATTTTCCACACGGTTTGCAGCCTGATCATCTTCGGGGTGATGCCGTTGGTGGGTACGATTGCGCTATTCACCTATGTGTGGAAAACGATGCAAGCGCATCGCCGCGCGAAACTGGAAGAAAAGCAATCAGCATAAGATCATGGCTAAAAGAAAACGCAAAAAAATCCCGCCTTGCGGTGGGTGTTGAGTCTACTGGCGGCGGCCGGTGGTTTCGAAGTCGGTGCCTTTTTCGGCAACCTCTTCGCCGCTCTTTTGTCGGCCGGCGTGGCTTTCTATTTGGTGTGGACAGCCCTCCGCTGAAGCCGCCCTTTGTTCGGCCGAACGCCTCTCTTCTTCGTGCGAAGCGGGCGCTTCTTTCGCCGTCTCGGTGCCGTGCTGTGTGCAATGGCTCGATGAGTCGGCGCAAGTCGATGAAAAATTTCCCCTCCGTGGTGTGACGTCACACTGCGGAGGGGAAGTTTTTGTCGAAACGGCTTTGTCCGAGCGAAAAAAGGGAAGAGACGGCCGAGAAGGTTCAGGGCAGCACGGCGGCGATGGGGAGTTCGCACTCGCCCCAGCCGAGGAGGGCGTTGAAGAGGCGCAGGCGGGTGAAGCGCACGAGCGATTCGGGCGTGAGGGCGGGGTGGGGTGTGAGCACTCCGGCCGATAGGAGGGCGGAACGGTGGGTGCCGGCGAGCAGCGGGACGGCCGGCGTGTACCAACGGCCGGTGTGCGGATCGAAGAGGGCGAGGTTGGCCACGGTGGTGTCGGTGAGCAGACCGCGGTGCACGATGATCACGTCGTCGGCCTCACGTCGGCGAGCGAAACAGGCATTGAGTGCCGAACGGTCGGTACGTTTCAGGGTGTAGTCGATGTGGTCGTCGTGAACCAAACGGAGGGTTTCGATGCGACGCGGGGCATAGGGCAGAAGCGAGAAGTCGGCTTCGCCGTGTAGGTTGTAGACCAACCGACCGCGCAGGCGGGGAACGTCGGGTGCCTGGTGGGCTTCGTGCGCAGCGAGCGCGAGCAACCGCGACACGGCGGGCGAATCGGGGGCGCAACGGAGGGTGCGCGCCAAGCGCAAGCGATGTTCGGACTCGCGCACCAGGCGACGATGCGCCACGAGGAAGGTTTCGAGATAAGAACTCATGCGGGGGAGGAAAAAAAGAAGGGTGGGAGGGGACAAAAACATTGCCGCGGGCACAAATCGCTGTGTCCGCGGCAAATTTCAAAAAGGGGATGTAGATTTTGTCGCGAATCTCGGCATATTCGCGCTCTTCGCGGCTGTGTGCGGTGATGCCGCCGCCGGCTTTGAAGACCAAGCCCTCGGGTGTTTGTTCGACAAAGCGGATGAGCACGGCGCTGTCGAGGGTGCGGCCGTCGCTCCAGCCTGCGATGCCGGTGTACCACCCACGATCGTAACCTTCGGCTTCGGCGATGAGGGCGACAAGTGGCGCTTTTCGGCGCTCCCGTCACGCTGCCGGCCGGAAGTAGGCGGAAGAGAATTTCGCCCAAGTGGGCGGAATAGTCGGCAGGGAGTCGTCCGGCGATCTCACTGCTGGTTTGTAAGAGCGGCCCGCGGTGGGTGATGACGCGTTCGACGTAGCGATAACGCTCCACGCGGACGTGTTCGGCCACGCGGCTGAGGTCGTTGCGCAGGAGGTCGACCACGGTGGCGTGTTCGGCGGCTTCTTTGGCGTCGGCCATGAGGCGTTCGGCTGCGCCTTCGTCGTCGGGGAGCGTGCCTTTCATGGGAAAGGTGCGGATGTGGCCATCGGCGATGCGCACGAAGGGCTCGGGCGAGAAACAAACCCACTGCCCGGGCACGAAAAGTCGATAGCGGGCTCGCGCTCGGGCGAAGATGTCGGCGAGCGTGAGGGGCGTTTCGATGGGAACCCGTTGGGTGAGGTTCGTCAAGAAGGAGTCGCCGCGGAGCAAACCGCGCTGCACGATGCCGAAGGCGCGGCGGTAGTCGTCGGCCGAGGGCATTTTCGGGGTGAGCGTGGGGGTGTTTTTCATCGAACAACGACGCGTGGGGCGCGGTGCGTTGGGGGCTTTCGGCCGAAAGATTGGTGACGCCGCCGAAATCGTAGGCCAGAACGTCGGGCGCGAGGGGCGTCGAGCGGTTCGACCACGGCGTGTTCGGCTGCATAGTTCACCAGAAAGAGAAAAGGGTGGCCGAGGGTGGCGAAATGGTTGATGCGCGCGATGGCTTCGGCGCGGTCGCGGAGGGGCAAACGGCCGAGCATCGGCGCAGACCGGCGGGCACTCATCGCGTGGTGGGGAGGGCGGCTTCGACCCAGCCCAACCAACCGGTGGACAGTTCGTAGACTTGGATGCCCTTGCGCGAGAGTAAGGTGGCAGCCTGCTTGCTGCGATGGCCACTGCGGCAGTAGAGCGCGACACTGCGCTGCTTGCCGAGCACGGCTTCGGCGCGCTGTTCGAAATCGGGGGCGAGTACGTCGACATTGACGCTCTTGGGCAGATGACCTTCGGCGTATTCGGAGGGAGTGCGCACGTCGAGGAGGATCAAATCGGGCTTTTGGCTGAGTAGCGTGGAAAATTCGCCGGCACTGAGGGAAGAAAGCCCCTCGGGTGTGGAGCAAGAGAAGAAAGAACAGAGACTCATAAAAAGAAAGCGGGAGAGTGTGCGAAAATGCATCGTGATGAGAAGAAAAAGTGGAGAATTGTTGACCGAAAACGGGGGAAGCGGGGCGCAAGGCCGGGGCATGACCGGCTGTGCGCGTCGACTTTTGGGCGAAAAACCGCGGGTAGGCGCCAAGTGTGGACTCAGAAGCGCAGGGCGTAGCTGAGGGTGAAGCCTTTCTGGGCAGGAACGTAGCGACAGACGCCGCCGGCGCAGTTATAACCGGCACGCGTGGAGCCATAGCCCAGTTGTAGGCGATGGCGAGTGTCGGTGTAGGTGGCGAAAACCTGCCAGTAGTGCACGCTCGAGGTGGTGCCGCGCGTGGGAGAGGGGACGCGGGCGTTGAATTGGTCGGAGAGGGTGAACATGAAGCGCGACGAAAGGCTCAATTCGAGCAAACCCACCCACCAATCGCCTTGATCTTGGCGCGTATGTAGGTATTGTGCTTCGGCGCGCAGGGCGGTTTTGACATTCGCCTGCCACTGTCCTTCGAGAATGCCGATGAGGGTGTTGACGCGTCCGCCGTGTCCTTCGACGGCGGTGCGGTCGATGGTCTGCGACATGAGGGTGGCGTGCAAACGGAAGTCGCGATTCAGCCGGCGCTCGGCATCCAATGCCCATTCGCCGTAGCGTGTGCCGCCCATCGCCCAGAAGTTGCACGCACGGCGGCCGTCGGTGCCCATGGCTTCGACGCCTTCCAGCCCGTCGGTGAGGGCGAGGTCGCGAATGTGGGCGGCGCGGAGTCGCAAGGTGGTGCCGTAGCGGCCGCCCCACGCGGTGCGGCGCGGCAAAGTCCACGCGGCTTCGGCGCGGAACGCCCATTCGCCGGGCACATTGGCCGTGGCGTAGGGATAGAGTGCGGTGAGGGCGTAGGTGGGTTGGGCGGCAAATGGTGGAAGGTGGTTGAGTGTCGACGCGGAGAGGGCAGCGCTGCGCCGACCGCGGAAACTTATGTTCTCGGCGCGCTTGACTTGCATCAAAAAACTCTTGCCCCGCTTCGACCAACTGCCGCTGAGCAGCAGCGCGGAGCCGTGTCCGTAAGTATAACCGTTGTCGAACGAGGGATCTTGCCCCTTCCACGCGTATTCGGCCAGCCACTGCCAGCGACGGGTGTGCCAAGCGGCGCGCAAATCGAAGGCACTCACGTTGGTGGGTTGTACGAGGTGGAAGCGACGGAGGGTAAAGGTCTGCGAAAAGCCCACAGTGTCGATGCGACTCAAGGCGTCGGGCTGTTCCCGGCGCATGACCCACGACGCGCCGAGGGTGAGTCTGCCGCGGCGGGTGGGGAGATCCCATTCGCCATCGGCACCATATATATAAGAGGCGTCGGTTTCCCAATAATTGCGCTGGCGGCCGGCGAGGGCTTGAGGCGCACACCCTCGAAGGGGCGGGCGGTGAGGCGCAGGCCGCGCAGGTGGTTGTCGATGCCGAGCGAGGGTTCTTCGTAAGTGCGCAGCACGAGACCGGAACCAAACTGCTCATAATAACTGCCGAGGGTGATTTCGGCGCGATCGAAGCGGGCTGTGGCGTAAAAATAGGGCACGCCGGCGCCGCGGAAGGCGGGATCGAAGCCCGGGAGGGGCTGTTTCATGTACTCTGCGCGCAGTCCTGCCTCATAACGACGGCGGAACGCGAGCCGGAGGTCGAGATAGGAGTTGCTGAGCACCCGATTGTCGACGCGATCAGTGCCGATGCGCTCGTCATATTGCGGCACAAGCGCGTCGGTGCGCAGACTTCCGTGCACTTGCAGGGCGGGTTCAGCCGAAAGCGGTGGGGTTTCGCCCGAAGGTGGGGGCGTGTAGTTCCCTTCTTGCGCGAAGAGAGGCAAGGCCAGCAGGAAAGCGAGGAGCGAAAGGACGTGTTTCATGGAAAAGCGGCCGAAAATCAAGGTTTGGCGATGAGTTCACGCACTTTTTCAATGAGTTTTTCCTCGCCCCCTTCGGTATAGCCCGAGCGCGAATAGGCGATTTTGCCTTTGCCGTCGAGGATGAAGACGTGAGGGATGAGGCTTACGTTGAGCGCGCGGCGGAAATTGCTGTTGGGGTCGAGCAGTACGTCGTAAGTCCAGCCCTTGCCGTCGACGAAGGGGCGCACGCGCTCGCTGTTTTGCGCCTCGTCGATGCTCACGGCAATAAGACGCACGCCGGTTTCTTCGCGCCACTCGTCGTAAACGTCGGCGATGGCCGAGAGTTCGCGAGTTACAAGGTTTGCACCAAGTGGCGAAAAAAACTGATGATGATGGGGCGTCCGGTGTTAGACAGCGTGTCGGTGCGCACGGCGCGGCCATCTAAATCGCGCAACACCGTAGCCGGCAACTGCGCGGCGGCACCCAGTGTGCAACAGAAGAGGACGAGGGCGAAAAAGAGTCGTTGCATGAGACGAGAGGATAAAGAAAAAACCGGCGGGGTCGGCACGTTTGTGCCGACTCTCCGTCAGTTCTGTGTTGGGGTTGGGATATAAATAATGTATCTGCCTTTCGCCGCGGTCAGCCTACGCTGCCTTCGAGCGAAACGGCGAGCAATTTCTGTGCTTCGACGGCAAATTCCATCGGAAGTTTGTTGATCACGTCGCGCGCATAGCCGCCCACGATGAGATTCACGGCATCTTCCATCGGAATACCGCGCTGGCGGCAGTAGAGGAGCTGGTCTTCCGAGATTTTCGAGGTCGTTGCTTCGTGTTCCACCACGCTGTCGTCGTTGTCCACGTCGATGTAGGGGAAGGTGTGCGCGCCACATTCCGAACTGAGCAGGAGCGAATCGCATGAAGAGTAGTTGCGCGCGCCGTGAGCTCGCGACGACATGCGCACTTGTCCGCGGTAAGTGTTCTGACTCTTGCCGGCCGAGATGCCTTTCGAGATGATTGTCGAGCTGGTGTTGGGCGCTAAGTGAATCATCTTCGTGCCGGTGTCCGCTTCTTGGAAGTTGTTTGTCACGGCCACCGAGTAGAATTCGGCCTGCGCGCCCTCGCCGCTGAGAATGCACGAGGGATATTTCCACGTGATGGCCGAGCCCGTCTCGACTTGCGTCCAAGAGAGGCGTCCGTTGCGGCCGCGTACGAGACCGCGCTTGGTGACTAAGTTGAGCACACCGCCCTTTCCTTCGGCGTCGCCGGGATACCAGTTCTGCACGGTGGAGTATTTCACCTCCGCCTCCTCGCCTACGACGATTTCGACGATGGCCGCGTGCAGTTGGTTCTCGTCGCGCATCGGCGCGGTGCAGCCTTCGAGGTAAGACACGTAGCCCCCGTCTTCGCAGACGATGAGCGTGCGCTCAAACTGCCCGGTGTTGCGCGCGTTGATGCGGAAATAGGTCGAGAGCTCCATGGGACAGCGTACGCCCTTGGGGATGTAGACGAACGAGCCGTCGGAGAACACGGCCGAGTTGAGGGCGGCGAAATAATTGTCGGTGTAAGGCACGACCATGCCGAGGTATTTGCGCACCAACTCGGGGTTTTCGCGCACCGCCTCGGAGAACGAGCTGAAAATAATGCCCTTCTCTTGCAGGCGTTCCTTGAAGGTTGTCTTCACCGACACCGAGTCCATCACCGCATCGACGGCCACGCCAGCCAGCGCCATGCGCTCTTCGAGGGGAATGCCGAGCTTCTCGAACGTCTTCATCAGTTCGGGATCGATTTCCTTCTTCTCGTTTTTCTTTTTGGTCGGGTCGGCGTAGTAGTGAATGGCCTGATAGTCGATTTCGGGCAGGCGCACCAGCGCCCAATCCGGGCAGGGGAGGGTGAGCCAGTGGCGATAAGCCGTCAGACGGAACTGCAAAAGCCAGTCCGGCTCGCCTTTTTTTTGACTGATTTGGCGGATGATGTTTTCGTTCAGACCGGCTTCGAAAATTTCGGTCTCGACGTCGGTCACAAACCCCGCTTCGTATTTTTGTTCGGTGAAACTTTTGAGATATTCGTTAGCCATAAAGGGGAACTGCGTGTTGGAAAAATAGCTGAGTCGCGCCGCTTGGAGCCGCGTTTTGGGTCGACTTGCGGTGCTTAGGCTACAAATATACGATAAAAAAATATGTCGTGTGCCAAATTTCTCGTCACGTTGAGTTTTTTTATCGACCGGATTCCTCTCCTCGGCGCACGTCTCTATTTTAATATGGGTGTTGAAAACAGCCATTTTCATCGCAATGAAATAGAAAAGTTGAGCGTTTTTTGCCGATTTGTTCAGAAAAAAGAAAGCAAACTCCCCAAAAACTTTGTATATTTGCGGAAGTACTAATTCCTAAAACCACGATGTGATGAACAACTCGGCTACTCCTTCTGCTGTTCGCCGCCACGAACCCCACAGCGTGGCGCTGCAAGACATGCGCCCCTACGCCCTGGGAACGGAACTGCTCGACGACGAACTGCTCATCGTGGAAAACTTGGCCACGTTGCCCGCTGACACACAAGCGGTGCAGACCTCTTTTTTCACTATCGGCTATTGCACGGCCGGAAGCGCAAATTGTGTGTTGAACGATCGCTCCTTCCATGTCGAGGCCGGCGACCTCTTTTTGGCTTTTGGGCAGCAAACCTTCAGCGAGATCCAGTTTTCACCCGATTTTTCCGCACAGGCCATCTTTCAGAACCTCTCGTTCGTGCAAGAGACGCTCATGTCCATGACCCAACTGTGGCCCTATCTGCTCTCGCTCATGGAGCAACCGGTGCTCTCGCTCGACGAAGCGGAAAAAGCGCTCGTCGTCGCCGACTATCGTGCCCTGCACGCTCGTATGCTTGACCACAATCACTGCTTTGCCCGCGAGGTCATCAAAACCTGCCTGCAGAGTTTCTATTTCGATGTCTGCCAGCTGCTCGAACGCCGCGGAGCGCGACGCGATAACTTCAACACCCGCACGTTCAACATCTTCTATCGCTTCATGCAGCTCCTCTCTCGCAATTTTGGCGAGCAGCGCAGCGTGAATTGGTACGCCGATCAGCTCCAACTCACCCCGAAATACCTCTCACAGCTCATCAAAAACGTGAGTGGCCGCACCGTTGGGCAGTGGGTTTCCGTGTTGGTGGTGATGGAGATCAAGAATCTCCTGCGCAACACCGACTTGAGCATCAAAGAGATCTCTACCGGCCTCAATTTCCCCTCCCAAAGTCTCATGGGGCGCTATTTCAAAAACTACACCGGTCTCTCTCCGCTTGACTATCGTCGACGTTGACGGCCCGACCCTGCGCGCGCACTTTTTTCAAGGCATCGCACACATTATATATAAGTTCAACCCGCCCAATATCTAAAAGAACCATGTATGCGCTACAAAATGCCGCCCTCCGGCTCGAAGTCTCGGCTCGAGGTGCAGAAATCCAAAGTCTGGTAGATTTGACCGACGGACGTGAAATCATCTGGCACGGAGATGCGACCTATTGGAACGGTCGTTCTCCCATTCTCTTCCCCATCACCGGCGGATTGTGGAACGGAACGTGCCGACTCGACGGACGCAGTTACCAAATTCCCAAGCACGGCTTTGTGCGCCGGCGCGATTGGCAGTTCGTTGAGCAGGGCGAAGATTTCATTCGTTTCGCCATTGAGAATACCGACGAGGAACTCAAGCAGTTTCCTTGGCCCTATCGGCTCGAAGTGACCTACACCTTGCGCGAACGCACCCTCCGCACCGATCTGCGCGTGACCAATCGCTCGCATCACAGCTCCATGTGGTTCCAAGTCGGCGCCCATCCCGCCCTCAATCTCCCCGATTGGACGCCCGACGGGCAGCGCGTAGCCGGATTCCTGCGCTTCGAAGGGGCACCCCGCGACATGCTGCGCGCCGGCAGCCAAGGGTGCATTGAACCTGCGCGCGTGGCCATCCCGTGGAGCAAGAATTTGCAAACGCTCGCAGCCTTGGCCTTTCACCAAACGGGCAATGCGCTCGTGCCCATCGGCGTCGACACCTTCGCCCACGAGGCGTTGATCTTCGATGCGCGCCAGGTGGAGGCCGTCGAAGTGCTCGATCGCAAGCGGAGGCGCCATGCCCGCGTGGCTTCTTCCGCACCGGTGTGGCTCATTTGGCAACCCGCCGGCAAGCACGCCCCCTTTGTTTGCGTCGAACCGTGGTACGGGCTTCCCGATTCCGTCGATTTTGACGGCGAAATGCCCCTAACGACCCGAAATACAACGCGCCGCACCACAAGAAACGTGGGAAGGTTGGTGGACTTTGGAGGTCTGAACTTGGTCAAAAAGACAACAATGTGTATATTTGCTGCACGCGCCGCGCGAAACTCACGAGGTTCGCACGGCGCGTGCCGTCCTTTGGGGCAACGGCGGCGCAACGGCGGCGCAAAACTCCACTCCTTTTCAAGAAAACTCCTCCTGTTTTCCCGAATTCTCCCCTTGTTTTTCTCGTTTCTTGCCGTACTTTCCGCAGCGGCACAGCGAGAAGTGCCGTGCCTGCGGCCACGCGTAGCGAAAAGGCACCGATCTATACGCTCGATGGCCGCCGCCTTTCGCCCGGTGCAACCCGTCCTGCGGGCATTTTGCTCCAAGGCGGTCGCAAGATCGTGGGCAATCGCCCCTGATCGCTCCCCCGTTTTCCACCTATCAACTCAACTTCTTTACTGCCCATGCCGGTCAAAGCTGACAAAGACCTCAAACTCTATTATTCCATCGGCGAAGTGGCCGAAATGTTCGGCGTGAACGACACGCTGCTCCGCTTTTGGGAACGCGAATTTCCGCAGATCGCACCCAAAAAAGGCGCGCGCGGCATTCGCCAATACACCAAGCGCGACATCGAAACCGTGCGCGTGGTCTATAATCTCGTCAAGGTGCGCGGTCTGCGCATCGAGGCGGCGCGCGAAGCCCTCCGCAATAACTACAATGCCACCGCGAGCGCCACGGAAGTGGTGGATCGCCTGCGCGCCATTCGCGAAGAACTGGTGAACATTCGCGAGGAACTCGGCAGTTTGCAGTAACACGATTTTCTTGCCGCACCCCTGCCGTTGCTCATCTCTCCCGAGGTGAGCGGCGGGAGCGAGTGCTTTTCGCTTGAAAAAACGACCCTTATGGCCAAATCAAAAACCGCTTACGTCTGCGATGTCTGCGGCTTCGACACCCCGAAGTGGGTGGGCAAATGCCCTTCGTGTGGGAATTGGAACACGATGAAGGAATTTTCCGTCGGTCCTGTCTCGCCTTCGCGCGGCGCGGCCGTCGTGCAGCAGGCCGGACTTCGCCGCGAAACGGCGCGCCCCGTCCCTCTTTCAGCAATTGACGCCACCGAAGAACCGCGACTCGACACCCACGACGCCGAACTCAACCGCGTGCTCGGCGGAGGCATCGTGCCCGGCAGCTTAATCCTCTTGGGCGGCGAACCGGGCATCGGCAAAAGCACCCTTTTTGCTCCAAACCGTGCTCGGCATGTCCGATCGGCGCATCCTCTATGTGAGCGGGGAGGAGAGCGAACGCCAGATCAAACTGCGCGCCGACCGCCTTTTGCCCGACGCACCCGCCGGCGGTTCGCCGCTGCTCCTCTGCGAAACGCGCATGGAGCGTATCTTCGAGGAGGTACGCACCGTCAATCCCGAATTACTCATCATCGACTCGGTGCAAACCATGCACACCGAGACGGTAGAGAGCTCGCCCGGCAGCGTAACCCAGATCCGTGAGTGCGCAGCCGCCTTGTTGAAATTCGCCAAAGACCAAGGTGTGCCCGTGTTGCTCATCGGCCACATCACCAAAGAGGGCAGTATCGCAGGGCCGAAGGTGCTGGAACACATCGTGGACTGCGTGTTGCAGTTCGAAGGCGACCGCCATTATTTCTATCGCATCCTCCGCAGCATCAAAAACCGCTTCGGATCGACGGCCGAACTCGGCATTTACGAAATGAACGCCAACGGACTGCGCCCCGTCGACAACCCTTCGGAACTCCTCCTCACGCAGCACGACGAACCCCTCTCGGGTGTGGCGATTTGTGCCGCCCTCGAGGGCGTGCGCCCCTTCTTGATCGAAACACAAGCCTTGGTTTCGACCGCCGCCTACGGCACGCCGCAGCGATCGGCCACCGGGTTCGATCTGCGCCGCCTGAATATGTTGCTCGCCGTGCTCGAAAAGCGCGTGGGCTTCAAGTTGGGGGCGAAAGATGTCTTCCTCAACATCGCCGGTGGCCTGCGAGTGACCGATCCGGCCATCGATTTGAGCGTCATCGCCGCGGTGTTGTCGAGCAATGTCGACACGCCCATCGAGCGCGATGTGGCCATGGCAGGCGAATGTGGCTTGAGCGGCGAGATTCGTCCCGTCACGCGCATCGATCGCCGCATTGCCGAGGCCATGAAACTGGGTTTCCGCCGTTTCCTCCTCCCGGCGCAGAATATGAAGTCGTTCGATGCCTCTCGATTCAAGGGCATCGAACTCGTTCCCGTCTCGCGGGTTGAGGCCGCCCTGCGCGAGTTGTTCGGATAGGGTGGGCTGTCGCTGCTCACTTTCCGAGCCTTGCTTGCGCCAAGAGGGCTTTTTCCTTTCTTTCGCCTTGCTGCGAATAGCCAAAAACGAGGCGGTCGTTGTGCATCAACGGCCGCCTCGTTTGTTTTGAGCGAATGGAATTATGTTGAATTTCTCGACAAAAGTTGGCTTCTTTTTGCCGAGTCGGCGAAAGTCGTCGCGGAAGAAGTAAAAAAGCGCGCGCACCATGGAAAGGTGCGCGCTTTTCGATCAGCGGATGAAGAGGAGTTCGCGATATTTGGGGAGCGTCCACATTTCGTCCTCGACGATGAGTTCGAGTTTGTCGATGTGGTAGCGAATGTCGCGCAAGAAGGGCTCGACCTCGTCGTGGTAGGCCACGGAGAGGGCGCGAATGTCGGTGAGGCGGTTCACTTCCTTGCGCTTCTCGACCATGGCTTCGACGGCGTTGACGATGAAATCGGTGTGGTGGTTGATTTTTTCGATGAGCGTGACGTTGTAGGCGCTGAGCTGCGCGGCTTTCTCGGCTGGGAAGGCGGAGATGATCTTACTCACGTTGTCGACGAGCACGCTTTGGTACTTGGTGGCGACGGGAATGATGTGGTTCATGCACAGATCGCCGAGGACGCGGCTTTCGATTTGGATCTTTTTGTAGTAGATCTCGCGCTTGATCTCGTTGCGGGCGGCGAGTTCGTGGCGCGTCATGACGTGCATGCTTTCGAACATGCGCACGGAGGCTTCGTCGGTGTAGCGATCGTAGACCACCGGGCAGCTGGTTTCGCAGTCGAGTCCGCGGCGAGCGGCTTCGGCCTTCCACTCTTCGCTATAGCCGTTGCCGTCGAAGTGGATGGGACGGCAGGTGCGGATGTCGTCGCGCAGGGTGTTGAGGAGGGCTTCTTCGGTGCTTTGGCCGGCGGCTATGAGGGCATCGACGCGCACCTTGAAGTCGGTGAGCGCTTCGGCCACGGCGGTGTTGAGCACAATGAGGGCGCTGGCGCAGTTGGCCGACGAGCCGACGGCGCGAAACTCGAAGCGGTTGCCGGTGAAGGCGAAGGGCGAGGTGCGGTTGCGGTCGGTGTTGTCGATGAAGAGTTCGGGAATCTGCGGAATGTCGAGCTGCACGCCCTGTTTGCCCGCCATGGGAGCGAGCGGGTCGGCTGACTGTGCGACGCGGTCGAGGAGTTCGCTCACTTGTTTGCCCAGGAACGAGGAGATGATGGCGGGCGGGGCTTCGTGGCCGCCGAGGCGGTGGGAGTTGCCTGCGCTCATGATGCTGGCTTTCAGTAGGCCGTTGTGGCGATAGACGCCCATGAGCGTGGCGACGACGAAGGTGAGGAAGCGGAGGGTGTCGCTTTCGGAGCGACCGGGGGCGTGAAGAATGACACCGCTGTCGGTGCAGAGCGACCAGTTGCAGTGTTTGCCGCTGCCGTTGATGCCGGCGAAGGGTTTCTCGTGGAGCAGGCAACGGAAGCCGTGCTTGCGCGCCACTTTGCGCATGAGCGAGACGAGCAACATGTTGTGATCCACGGCCAAGTTGCACTCTTCGTAGATGGGGGCGAGCTCAAACTGGTTGGGGGCCACTTCGTTGTGGCGCGTTTTGCAGGGAATGCCGAGACGGAGGGCTTGTATTTCGAGATCGCGCATGAATTCGGCCACGCGCTCGGGGATGGCACCGAAATAGTGGTCTTCCATCTGCTGATTCTTGGCGCTGTCGTGCCCCATGAGGGTGCGTCCGGTGAGCAAGAGGTCGGGGCGCGCGGCGTAGAGGCCTTCGTCGACGAGGAAGTACTCTTGTTCCCAACCGAGGTTGGTGTGCACGCGCATGGGTTGGTCGTAGAAATAGGCACAAACGGCTTCGGCGGCGCGGTTCACTGCGGCGATCGACTTTTTGAGCGGGGCTTTGTAGTCGAGGGCTTCGCCGGTGTAGCTGATGAAGACGGTGGGAATCATCAGCGTGTCGTCGATGATGAAGACGGGGCTGGCGGGATCCCACGCAGAGTAGCCGCGGGCTTCGAAGGTGGAGCGGATGCCGCCGTTGGGGAACGAGGAGGCGTCGGGCTCTTGTTGCACAAGGAGTTTGCCGGCGAAGTCTTCGATCATGCCGCCCTTGCCGTCGTGCTCCACGAAGGCGTCGTGTTTCTCGGCCGTGCCCTCGGTGAGGGGCTGGAACCAGTGGGTATAATGCGTGACGCCCATCTCGATGGCCCACTGCTTCATGCCTTGTGCGATGGCATTGGCGGTGTGCATATCAAGTGGGCGTCCGGTGTCGAGGGTTTCGGCGTAGCGCTGATAGACTTTCGAGGGGAAGATACTTGCGCATCTTCTCTTGGTTGAAAACGTAGGGTGGCGTAATACGCCGAAGGACGTTCGGCCGGTACGGTCACGGGGACGGGGCGTTTTTTTGAAAGCCTCTTCCACGACTTTGAAACGGAGTGTGCTCATGTGTTGATGCCGGGGTGTGTCGCGCAAAGTGGGCGGCACGCTTTTGGGGGTTGGGGGAAATGAATTGGGGGTGGCCAAAAGCCGCGGCAAAGTTACAAAAAAACTGAGTTCGGTCTAAGCAATACACCTATCTCGTAGGTGGGCGGGATGCTTTTAGGGGAGATGCTTAGACCGAACTTAGATCAGCATGTAATGTCTGCTGCGTCTAAACTTTTCGCGGACGGCAAGAAACCGAAATCAGCACGCTGATCTCCTTGGTCTCCTCGTTCGTAGGCGACACGCTTGCCGGCAGGCTTTTAAGAAAGAATAAGATATTGTGACACAGCGGATTGAGTACTTTGTGAACAGTGGGTTGGGGCGCTTCGATAATGCCTCGTCTCGGTCGCGTAAAGACGCACCCCGAGCGTTTCGTAGCGCCTTTTTGTCTCTTCCGATAGGTGGAGATATGGCAAAGTCGCGCCGGTTCAGTAAGTCAAAGAGCGTTTGCGCCGGATGGTCGGGGCTGCACCTCGACTTTGCGCTATATGGACGCCGCAGTGCGGCGGGATGATGGGAAATTGTGTTTTATCAAGCGCAAAAGTAAGGATTTAGTTTCGAACTGTCGAATATTTCTCGAGAAAAATGTTTCGTTTTTTGAGGACGGGGAGAGATCGAATAAAAACTTGTGGACTTTCTTTCGAAACGCCCCTTCTTTTTTCTTCTTCCTCCCCGCTTTTTTAGAAAAGACGCCCGTCCCTTCGCTCACGGTGTCACCCACTGTTTTCTCATCCGCACCGCCTTACGCGCGAACGGACACGCCCCTGCGCATCGCGCACTCAGCGAGTTCGAAATTCTTGCCTTCACCCTTCACCTTCACCCGCAAGTCGTTGATGCAGTGTGTATTGTGGGTGAAGGAAAAGCCCTTTTTTTGCCTTCACCGGTGAAGGCAAAAGGGGTGAAACCTTCACCCGCAAGTTGCTGTTTCCGAGCCTCTTATCGTCATATGGTGAAGAGGTGAAGGCAAAAAACGAAAAACAGCGGACGCGCGCGCTACGCGTGCGCGTTGGAGGCTGAAGTGGGAGGCTGGTGCACTTTCGAGAACGATCTTCGGGTTGTTGTCGCCTCACTCCAAATTCCGGACGAACCTTATTCTTAGAGAAGAGGCTTAGACCGAACTCAGGTAAAAAACACCGCCTCTTTTCGAAGAGTCGGTGTACTTTGTGCGGTTTTTTCGCCGAGAGGGGGGCGATCTGCTCCACAGATTGTGCAGTGTGGAGCGCAAAAAGGGGGGAGCGTGGCGCTTTCTTCTCCACCACGCGCGCTTTCGCCTCGTGTTTTGGGTGACTTCACTCCACCACGCGGCCGTCGGCGAGACGAATGCAACGATCGGTCTGGGCGGCAAATTGCTCGTCGTGGGTGACGATGACGAAAGTTTGTCCCAATTCTTCACGCAAGCGGAAGAAGAGGGTTTGAAGTTCGGAGCGGTTGTGCGTGTCGAGCGAACCTGTGGGTTCATCGGCGAAGACTATGTCGGGACGGTTGGTGAGGGCGCGCGCGGCGGCCACACGTTGCTGCTCGCCGCCCGAGAGTTCGGTGGGTTTGTGCTCGGCGCGTGCCGAGAGTCCCATGAATTCGAGCAACTCGGCGGCGCGTGCCGTGGCGGCGCGCTTGCTTTCGCCGGCAATCAGCGCGGGAAGCATCACATTCTCGAGGGCGGTGAACTCGGGCAAGAGCTGATGGAACTGAAAGATGAAGCCAATGTGGCGATTGCGGAAGCGTGAGAGCGCGGTGTCGGAGAGTCGCGTCACATCGGTGTCGCCGAGCGTGATCGTTCCCGCGTCGGGGCGCAGCAAGGTGCCCATTACTTGGAGCAAGGTGGTTTTTCCGGCGCCGGAAGCGCCGACTATGCTCACCATCTCGCCGCGGGCGATGTCGGTGTCGATGCCTTTCAGCACTTCGAGTGTGCCAAATGATTTATGGATGTCGCGAATGGAGAGAATGGACATGGGGTGGGAGTTTTTAGACGTGGAGGAGTGGGAAAAAGTGGGCACGTTCGCGCTGAGCAGGGCGGCCTTTCGGCTTGAAGGTCGGCACGCTTGGCCGCGAGTGAACCGACTTTCGACTTAAAGGTCGGGGAGGATGAGGGCATTGCGGCCATCGCCCGACGAAGAGGTGGCGCCGGAGCGCGCAGGGACGATGAGCATCCAACTGCGGGCGGAGAAATAGCGCTCGAGTTGCCCCGGTATCGCGTCAAGACGGCGGTGGTAGGAGGGCATACCGCGGCGGGCGAGCACAAACACGGCCATGTGGTCGGGACGGGTGCGGGCAGCCACGGCGGCGAGGCCGTCGGTGGGCGACAACTCGTGGTAGTCGGCCGAAAGGCTGCGGCGATCGGCCTGCCAAATGCCTTCGACGGCGCGCAAAGTGCTCGGTTCGCCGTAGACAGAAAGCCGACAAGCGGTTTGTTCGGCCAAGGTGGCGATGCGCCGGCACCAATGTTTCAATCCCGGGTCGAACTCTCCGCGCCGAGGCACGATGATGTGCAGGCGACGCAGGGAGTGAATGGGCACCAACGGCCGATAAATCAGAATTTGTTGTGCGGCCGACGCGATCAAGTCGGTGGCAAACTTACCGTAGAAGGTTTCGCCGATGTGCTTTTTGCTGTGGAGTCCGATGAGAATGTCGGTGGCTTCGTGTTCGCCGGCGGTGTGTGTGATGCCCGTCACGGCGTTGACCGATCGGCGGCAGTGGGTTTGCATGCGCACCCCCACGGCGGCGGCCATCTTGGCGGCGTAGTCCAGTCCGCGGCGCGCTTCTATGCGGCGTTCGGCGTCGTCGTCGAGCACCACGGTCACGGCGGTGAGTTGCGCCGTTGCGCTCGGTGTGCGCAACATCAGCGCCATATTCGTCAGCGGAATGAGCATGTTCGGGTAGCTCAGTGCGACAATGATCGAATCCTTGTCGGCCGACGCGTCTTCTTGCGCGGCTTCGCCCGAAAGCACGATCTTCCGCGCCGCGCGATCGGTGAGGGTTGAGGCCACAATGCACGAACCGAGAATCAAAAACATGGCGGCGTTGATGATGTCGTCGCCCAACAGGTGCGAGCCGTCGGGGAGTATGATCTCATAACCCACAAGCGCGATGGCCAACGTGGCGGCGGCGCGCGCAGTGGAGAGACCCGACACGAGTTGCGCCTCGCCGGCGCTGAAACCCATGAGGCGAATGCCGTGGGCGGCGAGGATTTTGCCCGCCGCGCCCGTGACAATCATCACGCCGGCGGTGACAAATATACTATAGTCCGAAGCCATCGCCTGGACATTGATGATCATGCCCACGCCGATGAGGAAATACGGCACAAAGAGGGCATTGCCCACGAAATCGATGTGGCTCATCAGCGGTCCGGCGGGAGGAATCTCGCGGTTGAGCACCAGTCCGACCAAGAACGCGCCCAAGATGCCTTCCATACCCACCCATTCCATGAGGCCGGCGCCGAGGAAAACGAGTGTCAACACGAAGATGTATTGCACCACATTGTCGTCGAAACGCCGGAAAAAGCGCCGACAGATCCACGGGAACACCACCACGATGCCCGCACTCAGCGCCAACAATCGCGCGCCGAGCAGCAGGAAGTTGAAGCCCTCGCCGTCGGGTTTGTAGGCGCCGCCCACAATGGCGAGCACCAAGAGCGTGAGAATATTCGTAATGATGGTGGCGCCCACCGCAATGCCCACAGAGCGGTGCTTAGACAAGCCCCATCTCATCACCACCGGGTACGTTAGTAGCGTATGGGCGGCATACATCGATGCCACCAGCACGCCCGCCGGTACACTCATGCCCAACGCCCACACGTTTACCCCCAGCCCGAGGGCAAAAGGTAGGGCGAACGAGACGAGACCAAAGGAGAGCGCCACATAACGGTGGCGCATCACGTCCGTAAGGTTCATGCCGAGCGATGCCATGAACATAATATAATAAAGACCCACCTTACCGAAGATCTCAAAACTGGCGTCGCGGTTGAGCAGGTGCACACCGTGCGGCCCGATCACCACGCCGACCACGATCAACCCCACAATGGAGGGAATACGAAGGCGTTCGAGGAGCATGGGCGTGAAGAGAATCACACCCAAGACCACGAAGAATATCCACGTCGGATCGGTGATGGGAAGCGGAATAAACGACATGTGCGCAAGATAAATGCCCGAAATCGGGACGTTCGAGGGGCAAAGTAACAAAAAAAAATGGCATACCGCGCGCGAAATACGGGATTTATCGATACTTTTGCAGACACCTATTCACTCATTCTTCCGACGAGTTGCCCGACGCAAGCCCTTTTCGCGCCGCATCTCGTCGGCGAAATCTTTATGACAAACTATGAACGTAGCCATTGTAGGCGCCAGCGGTGCCGTAGGCCAAGAGTTTCTCCGCGTACTGGCCGAACGCAAGTTTCCCATCGACGAACTTCGACTCTTCGGTTCGAAACGTAGCGCCGGCAAGGTCTATCGTTTCGGCGATCGCGACGTGACGGTGCGCGAACTCCGCCACGACACCGACGACTTTCGCGACATCGACATCGCCTTCACCAGCGCCGGCGCCGGCGTCTCGCGCGACTTCGCCGAAGACATCACCCGCTACGGCGCCGTGATGATCGACAACACCAGCGCTTTCCGCATGGATGAGGACGTGCCCCTCGTCGTGCCCGAATGCAACGCCACGGATGCACTCAATCGTCCGCGCGGCATCATCGCCAACCCCAACTGTACCACCATCATGATGGTCGTGGCGCTCCAAGCCATTGAGCGTTTGAGCCACATTCGCCGCGTGCACGTGGCAAGCTACCAGGCCGCTTCCGGCGCAGGCCAGGCCGCCATGGACGAACTCGAGGCGCAGCACCGCGCACTCGCCGCCGGCGAAACGCCCCACGTCGAGAAGTTCGCCTATCAGCTCGCCTATAACGTCATTCCGCAGATCGACGTCTTCACCGACAACGGATACACGAAGGAAGAGATGAAGATGTACAACGAAACGCGCAAGATCATGCACTCCGACATCGTAGTGAGCGCCACTTGCGTGCGTGTTCCGGTGATGCGCAGCCACTCCGAAGCCATTTGGGTGGAGACCGAGCGCCCCCTCACGGTCGAAGAAGTGAGCCGTGCCATCTCTGAGGGCGAAGGCCTCACCCTCGACGACAATCCCGCCGAGCGCCGCTATCCCATGCCCCTCTTCTTGGCCGGTTGCGACGATGTTTACGTCGGCCGCATCCGTAAAGACCTTGCCAACCCCAACGGAATGACCTTTTGGTTGGTGAGCGACCAGATCAAAAAGGGCGCTGCGCTCAACGCCGTGCAGATTGCCGAGTGGCTCATTGCCCACAACGGCCTGAAAGCCTAAGCCCCGCCGCGCGCCGCCGCTCGATGGCGGTGCCGCCCACCACAATGCGCCGCAAGAGCGCGCCGATCCCTATTCAACAACGGCCAAACCGCCGACCGACACCCTGTGTGTCCGTCGGCGGTTTGGCCGTTGTTATGCATCGGTTCGCCCCATCGAGGGGCAAACTTCATGAGGTTTTGCTTTGAAAAGGGGGATAAAAGAGGAGCATTAGGCTTCTTCTTTCGGGAGTTCAGAGAGTTTGTCGCCTGCAACGTAATAGTTCTTTCCGTAGTAAACGCCTTTTTCTGTTTCCGATTCGCAGTGGTACAATCCATTGTCAGTGAGTCCTATTATGGTCACGACAGCTTTCAGTTTTTCGCAGTAGAGTTTTTCGCCGGGTAGGTAGATGCGTTCTCCTTTAGCGAGACTATATTCACCCAAGCGGTGGATGCATTTGAGTTTCTCGAACTCTTTGCGCAAAAAATGCAGGTCGATGGTGGAGCGAATGAAGAGATACAAAACGATGAGTTGTAGGATGGCGGCAAGGACGCCGAAGAAAATGAGTAAACCTTCCATAATACTGTTTTTTTGATGAAGAGCATTCACCGAAACCGTGCGGAAAGCCGGCAACAGTGTTGTGATTTTGTTTCGCAAATATAGTCGATTGTTTTCAATCTGTGTGTACGTTGTGGCGGTTTTTAGTTGTTCAATATGAAATTTAGCCTTGCTGTGTGCAAACGAAGTGCAGTTACCCGTCGAGATCGGTGCGCGCGGCAAGGAGGTTGCGGGCTGTGTGGGCAGAGAGTGGGGCGTAGTGGAGCAACTCTTCGAGCGAGAAGGGACAAACGACGGCCGAGTCACCGCACCGCGTACCGATGTTCTCGCCCTGATGCGCCCGGCCGGTGCCGCAAAGGGCGGCGCGTCGTCCGAAAAACCACGGCTTTTCCGAAAAAGGTGTGGACTTTTCGCTCAATCTCCACTTGTTTTGACGAAAAGCTGTCCGTTTTTGAGACACTGAAGGCCTATAAAAGAAGAAAAAGAGCGCTGAAACGTGTTGAAGATGCGATATTTCGGCCATTTGACTTGACAGAAATTAAAAATAGCGCTAACTTTGCCCTGCGGCGACCCGTGGTTGCTGCACAAAAGTGTCAAAAAAACTTCCCCATTTCATCACGATATGAAACGTATTTATCTCCTCGCACTGGCGGCCAGCCTGAGTTTCGCCGGCCTGTCGGCGCAAACCACCGCCCAAGGCGCCAACGGTAGCCCGATGGGTAGCATCGTCACCGATCGTGACCTGCCTGATCTCATCGTCTTGCGCGACGGTATGAGCGCCAAGTGCCGCATCATCACCTATGTGCCCGGACATCCTGTCAAGGTGCTCCTGGCCGACGCGAAAGTGCACGTGTATAGTCCCGAAGAGGTGACGCGTGTGGAGCGCGGCAAGCCCGCTGTGACCCCCGTGAGCGGAGCCGCCGAAAGCCAAACCGCAGTGCCTGTCGAGACGAAGGCCGAAGTGCACGCAACCCCCAAGACCGCAGCCCCTGCGGTGGCGAAGCCCGCTGCCGGCGAGAGCGAAATTCTGCCCGATGCCGCCGCCAATCAGTATGCCTATGACTATGTGGTGCTCAAAAAGTGGCCGCACGCTCAAGTGCAAGGTGCTCGAATCGAACGACAACGGCGTGCAGATCGAAATACCCGACGGCAGTATCTTCTACTATCGCGCCGTGGACGTGGAGCGCGTGGAGCGCCGTCCGAGCGCGAAGGCCATCGCCGATGCACGCGACGTGATCGTGCTCAAAAAAACGGACAGAAGGTGCAGGGGCACGGTGCTCGAACGTAGCCTCGAAAGCCCCGTGAAACTCCGCAATGTGCACGGACAGGTCTTCACCTACAAGTGGGATGAGGTGGAACGCATCCTCATCGACAAAAACAAAAAGGCCGAAGCCCCCGTCGAAAACACCAAGTCGCGCAAATTGCGCCTCGGTTTCACCGCCGAACTGGGCATGGGCTACGGATTGGAACAGAAGCACCACCTCGTCGGTGAGATGAATCCCGAATTCTCCCTCACCGTCGGCACGCGCGTGAGCCGTTTGGTCTATGTGGGTGTGGGTGCCACCGCGCAACGCTACGACCGCACGGAGATTCTCCCCATCACGCCCATGCTCTTGGCGCGCTTCGACTATCCGCTCCAGGGCAAGTTTACCCCCTTCCTCGACCTGCGCGCCGGCTACACGGTGAACACGATGAGCGACAAGAAGAACTACCCCGAAATGGCCGTCTATGCCGGTGTACAACTCGGTGTGCGCTATCGCAAGTGGACGTTTGGCGTGGGTGGTGTCTATCATCAAGTCAACAAGTCGATCATTCCCAATGCCGGCAAAGCGGCTCCCGACGGATCGTACGGCAAACGTATGATTCCCCAAGCCGGCTGGCAGAACCAACCCGAATTTACCGTGCGTCTGGGCTATCAGTTTTAATTTTGCTCTCGACGCTTCATCTATAATATAGCCCAAGACAATGAAAAAGATATTTGCTTTCGCGCTCTGCATGACGCTTGCGGTAGGCAGCGTACACGCGCAGCAAGTCAAGGATCACGAACCGACAACGAAACAAAATGTGCTCTCCGAAACCGAACTGACCGATGTGGTGCTTTTCACCAACGGTCGTGCAGAAAAAGGGAGTGGTGCTCGAAATGAGTTCGGGACAGCCTGTGCGCATTATCCAAGCCGACGGCGTAGTTCACGCCTATTCGGCTGCGTTGGTGGATCGCATCATTCGCGGTTGCGGCGTGGAAATCTTCCATACCGCAGCCCCTGCCGCCAACGAACCGGTCGAATCGCATGACGACAATGCCGGCTACGATGAAGAAACGTATGCAGGCCGTGCGCCGCGTCGTGCCGCCGCGCGTCCCGCTGCCCGCCGTCCGTTGCGCGGAGTGCAGCCCGTTGCGCCCCATCGTGCGCAGGTGGCCGGTGCCGCTCGCTTGCGTCCCGCACGCCGTGCCGCAGAGGTGGAGGCACGTCCCCGTGTGCGCGCCGCCAAGGCCGGTGCCGCCGCACGTACCCGCGCGGCTCGTGGTGCCAAGCGCCGCTAAATAGAAGTCACTGCCGTGACTTTTCGCTGCACCCCCTGTTAAATCAGCGTTTTGTCGGAGATTCTTTTTCTTCGCAAAGCGCTGATTCTCTTTATAATAGGTGGATATATAGAATCTGTCTATGTTAAAGTTGATCCTGTCTGTTGCATCTCGCGACGAAAGCCCTTAACTTTGCAACAGCAAAACAGGAGAACGCCACGCTTGCCCAACGGTTGCGTACCGCTCTCCATCGATTCTAAAGAAAGTTACATAACAGAACTCTATAAACATAGCAAAACAATGAGCACACTCAACTACACTCTCCTTGATGCACAAAAGGTGCAACCCGTCGTTTCCGCACTTCGTCAGCTTCTCGCCGACGTACAGGTATACTACACCAATCTCCGCGACTTCCACTGGAACGTGCAAGGCACGAACTTCTACAACCTTCACGAAGAGTTCGAACGTCTCTATGACGGCGTCGCAACGAAGGCCGACGACATCGCAGAACGCATCCTCCAACTCGGCGAAACGCCCGAACACCGCTACAGCGAATACCTCAAAGTTTCGCAGGTGAAGGAAGCCGAAGTGACCCATTGCGGTCAAAGCGCCTTGCAACAGGTGCTAGAAACCGAAAAACAACTCATCGCCCAGGAGCGCGTGGTGTTGGCTGCCGCACAAGAAGCTGGCGACGAAGCTACCTGCGCCCTGGTGAGCGACTGGCTCCGCGAGCAAGAGAAGCTCGTTTGGATGCTCGTGGCTACGCTCAAACAGGAGTGCAGCAAGTAAAAAAAAACTCCTCGTGCCGATTCGCTCGCGCGAACGGCGTAGGATATCATTCTTTATTGACGTGTACGCCCGTTTCGGTTCGCAATGAACCGGAACGGGCGGCACTTTTTTTCGCCACCGCCGCGGTGAGCACGACAAAAGTGGACGCGCAGGTTTGGCCATCACGGCGAGAATGTATATCTTAGCGGCGAGAACCCTCGGCGGTTTTCCTCTTTTTGTATTCACCTCTTCAAAACATTCTACTGATATGGCACTTGAAAAAACACTCGTTCTCCTCAAACCTTGCACGGTGCAACGCGCCTTGATGGGCGAAGTGCTCGCGCGCTTTGAGAAAAAGGGGCTCCGCGTGTGCGGACTCAAAATGATGCAGTTGGACGATGCCCTCTTGTCCGAACACTATGCCCACTTGTCGGGCAAAGAGTTTTTCCAACGCGTGAAAGACAGCATGATGGTTTGCCCCGTTGTGGCGATTGCCCTCGAGGGCGTGGGCGCAGTGGAAGCCGTGCGCACCATCACGGGGCCGACCACGGGACGCAAGGCACCGGCCGGCACGATTCGCGGCGATTTCAGCATGTCGTTCCAAGAGAACATCGTGCACGCCAGCGACAGCCTTGAGGCCGCGGAAGTGGAACTGAAGCGTTTCTTCCGTGACGAGGAACTTTTCGACTACCGCCTTTCGGTCTTCGATTCGCTCTATGCCAACGACGAATTCTGATCGCTACCGCTGACGACCGCGCTGCGGCCTGAACGCAAAACAATCCCCGCCATGTCCTTCGAGACAGGCGGGGATTGTCTATATATAATAAGGAGTGGTTCTCGATCAGCGCAAGGGGATGCGCGCAGCGGCGGGGCGGGTGGCGGCGCCGTTGGGCAAATAGGTGAGCGTGGGGTTGATGAACGCGGTGTAGAGGCCAAGGTAGGTCTCGAGCGAGAGCTTCGTCGAACTGGCGCGGCCAATGGCGTAGCTGTTCCACAGCTGTTGCAGACTGATCGTCTCGTGTTGGCGGAACACGAGTTCGCCGTTGTCGCCGATGGCGAGGCGGAGGGTTTCGAGCGTGCCGATGATGCTGTTGAGATGTCCGGGGCGGAAATCGTTGGCGGCGAGCAACGAGACGAGATAGGTGCTGGGCTGGGGCGGATTCTTCACTTCGCGCAACACTTTACCATTGTTCATGAACAGCCCTTGGCCGGGTTTGAATTCACACTCCCAGTTGAGGTTGCCGTCGATGGAGAACACGGCTTGCGTGTCGGAGACTTTCGAGATGGTCACCACGTTGGTGGTGTCGATCATGCGAGTTTTGCTACTATCGAGGGTGGATGCGTGCTGACGATACGTGCCCACGATGTCAGAGAGCGTGGCTTGCGTGATGCGCACGGAGTCGGTGAGGCCGTGGGCGCGCGAAAGCAACCAGCCCACGCGGGGGCGGCCGGTGGTGTTGGCCGTTACCTTGAAAGTGACGTCACCGTCGGCGGTGTGGTTGACAGTAATCCAATCGGCCGACGAACGAATGTCGAGGGGCACGTTGAATTGCACGTGAAACGAGTGTTCGAGTGCACGGTCGTCGCTTTCGATGATTGCCGAAGTGGGGAGACGGAAGACAAGCCCCTCTTGGTGGATGTTGATCGCGGCGGAATCGCCGGTGTTGTCCTTGACCACGAGGAGTGTGTTGCGCGACTGTTCGTCGGTGTTCACGCCGGTCTTGACGATCACTTGGCCGTTTTCGACACGCACCTGTGCCCATCTGTCTTGGGCGTAGGCGGTGGTTGCGGCGCGGGCGAGGGTTACGGTGCGCTGACCGCCGTCGACGGGGAAATTGGTGTCGGACGACACGACTTCGAGGGTGCGCTGTCGCACGGTGTTGCCGTCTTCACTGCAAGCGGTGAGGAGGGCGCCGGCACCGGCGAGGAGGGCGATGAGAAAATGCTTGTGCATGAGGAGAAGTCTTGGGGGGTGATTATTGAACGCGGCGGATGTATTCGATGTCTAACATAATGATGGGAATGATAGGCCTGCCATCTTTGTCGGTGTTCTGGTGGAGTTCGTCTTTGTAGCCGATACCGAGCATACCTGTGGCCTTGCTATTTTCGAAAGTCGTGCCTTTGGCGGTGGCATATTCGAAGTTGGGGTCCCATTCGAAGGTGAAGGGCACATCGACCTTGCCGAGGAGCCGCGAACCGTCGACGCCGACGAGATAAATGACGTAGTTGGTCTTCGTGGGATCCTCAACACTTTGCGCGGGAAGGCTGATGGTTCCTGTCGTTCGGTTGTAGATCACATAGATTTCGTACTCCGTGTGGTTGAATTCCAGCACGGCTTTGAGGCCTTGTGGGCTGCGCGCGCTGCGTTCGTTGTAGATGGTCAGGTAAGTCGGGCGACGTCCGAGCGCACGCAAAGGGGGGTGCTTGATACTCCACTTGCCGATCCAGAAGCTTAGGGGCTTGTAGGTCTCGGGAATGCGGAAAGAGATGGTCATGTCGCGGTCTGTGAATGTGCCCGCAGAGTCGTTCCATGCGAAGTCGCTATACACTTGTCCCTTGTAGTGAAGGGGCTGCGCCAACGTGAAGCCTTTCGGCGTGAAGACCATGGGGGAGGAGAGTGGCACGGCACCGTGGATGTCGAAATGGCGGTTGTCCAAGTCGAAGGCGGCGCCGCGAATCGTGTCCTTGCCGTGGCAGAGATAGATGCTGTCGGTGATCATCTTCTCGCGCATCTTGATGGCGCCCATGATCACGGCGTCTTGTTTCAACCCGACGGGGTTGCGTGTGAGCATCATCTCGTTGCCCCACTTCTTACCGCGCAGACGAATCGTATCGGCTGAGGTGGAGAGAATAGAGAACTCATAATCGCCTTGACGCCCCTCGGGGAAGCTGGCCATACCGCCGGCCAAACTGTGGATGGGTTCAAGGAAGGTGTTGAATGTGAGGACGGGACCCTGATCTTTCACCACATCGTAGTCTGAGGTGTAGAAAACGGCGGTGTCCGACGCGTCGGAAGCCATGGTGGCCTTGCCGTTTCGGAACGTAACCATCATGGCTACGCCGGGTCCTGAGTACTTGCGGCCGAGAAAATAGTCGAATTTCCAGCCATTGGGTGCTGCTTCGAGCGCGGCGCGATCGTTTTTTACGATTTGGTCGATGCGTTCAGCTGCGGAGAGGCGGAAAAGTTCTTTTTCGTCGTTGGCGCAACTCACAGCACCGAGGGCTGTGAGGGCGATGACGAGGGTATGAAGGATGCGCATGGGAAGTTTTTACTTGAAGTGTTGGAGATCGAGATGACGCATGTTGTCGCTGCGGCTGAGAACGGCGTTACGGAGTCTATCAAGGTCAATGTTCCAGGCTGTTTTCATGTATTCCTTGATGATTTCGAGTTTTTGCTCGATTATCGGTGAACCTGTTGTGCCGGCTTCTTTGAGGATGTCGTTCCACTGTTTGGGAGGAAGGGAGACATAGAAGGCGAGAGTTTCGGCAAAGTCTTCGTAGCCGTAGGACATGGCGTAGGTGGATACGAAACCGGCGTGGCGCGCGTCGCGTTGCTTTTGGTGACTCCAGTTACTGCCCACGTAGTCTGATTTGGAAATGAGGTCGTAGGCTGTGGTGTAGGGCTTTTTCTGATTGAGAATGTGAGTGAACTCGTGGTGCATCGTGTGGAAATAGAAATGCGTCATGGCAGCGTAGTTCGTTAATGTCACGCTGTCGAGTGCATTGATGTTGTTGAGTGTCACTTTGTAGCCGCCTTCTGCACTACCGAGCACCATAGTGCGCTGACGGGTGTAGCCCGGAATACCGACGGCCACTATTGTGCGCGGTGCGTTGGCCTTCAAGAAGTTCACACCTGCCACTTCGCCGTAGGCATCAAACCAAAGGTATTTGGTTAAGATGGCCAATTTGGCTGTTTTGGCGGAGTCGGCGGGCACAAGGTGGTAGGTGTAATCGGTTTCGCTGTCTTCGAGTCGGTATTTGAACTCAATATTATAGGGGTTGGTGTAGTTTTTGAGTAGCCAAGTGTCGAAAGCGTTGTGCCGGATGGGTGTTGTGCGGAAAATGCTGGCTCCTTTTGGTGCATCGTCCGAGCAGTTGCTGAGCCCCAAGCACGTAAGTAGCAACAGCGTGGCGAGGAGTATCTTGTTCATGCGGATATTCATTTGGTCGTGGTCGTTTTGCGAGGGTTGGGTTTGAGACTGCCGTTATAACGTCTTGTGGGAGCTGTATGGCTCGGCGTGGATCGCCTGCCGGCATAGAGTCTGTGACGGTGACAAACTTGTCATTGGCGTCGAAGTCGCGACGATAGATTGTGATGCCGTAGCGTTTCACGTCTTGCATGCGGAGTCCTTCGTGCACCGTCATGATGCGGCGCAAATGCAGGATGCATTGCAGCAGCGGTTCCTGCGTGGCGGTGTCGAGCGGCTCGCTGATGTGGAAAGCTTTGCGCACCGTTGCGCTGTCCGGGCGGTAGTATTTGAGCTTCTTATAGAAGTTTGTGAGCTGCGGCGTTGTGAAGGTCTTGGGTTTGCGAGCAAATGCCTTCATTTCGGTGTTGATGTCGGCTGTGGCTTGCTCGTATTGCTTGAGACGAGCGTAGGCTTCGGCGCGCACGAGGAGGGTTTCGTCGGTATTAAACACCGAATACTCCGAATAGTAGTTACCTGTACCGGCTTCACGGTCTGCATATTTGAAGTTGATGGGCAACTTTTTGAGCGTGATTTGGGTTTGTCCGGTGTTGCTGCCCACGGTGTAGTTGAAGGCACTTTCGCTTTCGCCCCAAGGGCCGGTGGAGTTGAAGGTCTCTTTGTCGGAAACGCTACGTCCGTGGCTATAACGATCGCCGACTTTGTAGGGACCGCTGTAAACGCCCCAAGCCGTAATGACCATTTGGAGCAAAAGGTTGGCTTTCGAGTCCGAACGCACATATTCGTTGGGCATGGCTTCGCCGTTGAGTCCCTGTTTGTTCCAAAGCGCCCAGTTGCGCAGTTGGTTTTCGGGGTGTGCGCCGAGGGCTTTCGTGGCGTGATCTACGGCTTTTTGCCAATCTTGTTTGTAAAGGTAGAAGCGAGCAGCGAAGGCGTGCGCAGCTTCGGGGGTGAAGTGGAACTTGGGTGAGGTGTAACTGTTGCCCACTTCGGCCAAACCCTCGGTGATGTCCTTCTCGATGTGGGCATACAACTCGGCAAGTGTGCCACGTTGATAAGTTGTGCCGATGCGTTCTTCCGGTTGTTCGGGATAGGGGAGCCCGAGGTGCGAAGCTGCCGTTGTGGGATCGTAGGCTTCGCAAAAAAACGTTGGCCAAGCAAAACATGGCATAAGCGCGGCAGAGTTTCGCCTCGCCCTTTTGTGCGCGGAAGGGGCTTTGCTCCTTTTGTTTGCTGATGAAGTTCAGTGCCTCGTTGGCGGTGTTGACGGCGAGGTAGTGGGCATTCCATATCTGGTGGGGCGATTCGCTACCACTCACATCGGTGATGTCTGCCCATTGGTAGGCTTCGCGTTGGAAGCGGTCCACTTCCCCCCAAGAAGGGGAGAGGTGTTGGTCGGTGTTGTCGGAGTACATCTCGAGCAAGTAGGCCGGATGCTCTTGCGGGTAGGCCGAAGTGAGGAGCTGTGCCAGGTGATCGGGCGTGCGAAGCTCCATGCGCTTGTCGGGATACTTGTCCAAATAGTCGTTGCACGAGGTCAACGTGCCGGAGGTACCCAGTGCTGCGGCACCCAGTAGGAAGGAAGCTATATATTGTTTCATACGAGCTGTCTAAATTGATTAGATTCCGAATTTGAGGGTGAGGGTAAATTGCTTGGGCATGGGCGAAGCCACACCGCCGGCGTTGAGGAATTCGGGATCTTGTCCGTGGAGTTTCTTGTCAGAGTAGAGCAAAAGGAGGTTGGTGGCCTGAAGTTTCACCGAAACGTCGCGAATGCCTTTGTCTTTGAAGAGCGATGCGGGCAGATCATAGGTGAGGGAGATTTCCTTGAGGCGTACAAAGTCTGACTTTGCCGTGCGCACTGACGAGAAGTTGTAGGCATTGTAGGCATAGATCAGTTGGCGGTTTTGCGTGAACTGGCGTTTGCTCAGAATGCCCGGAACATTCGTTGTTTTCTCCTCACCGGGAGCCATCCAGCGGTTGAGGAATGTATTGGTCATGGAGGTCATGTCCGTATAGCGCGTGCGGAATTTCGGATCCAAGCGCACCACGCCGCCAAACGAGTAGGTCAAGAACACATTCAGGTGGAATCCTTTGTAAGAGAACATGTTGCCCAGCGAACCGACGTAGATGGGGTCCGTCGGCCCCTCATATTTCAGGTAGCCGGTGTTGTTGCGTTCTTGGAAGTTGATGTCGTCGGTCGTGATCATGCCCTTCTCGTTGCGGAAGAGGGGGATGCCGGCATCGTTCAGGCCTACGAAGGGCACAGAGAAGAGGGCACGAGCCGGGAAACCTTTCATGGCGAATCCGTTGCCCGACACGAGATCGATCACGCGGCCGTTGTTGAACAACTTCGTGATCTCCGTGTTGGTGTAGGAGAAGACGACGCTCGTCGACCAGGCGAAGTCTTTTTTCTTGATGTTGGTCGAAGTGACGCTCAGTTCCACACCGTTCGATTTCATTTCGGCCACGTTACCCCATTTAACGATTTGTCCGCTCATGCCTTGGGTCACGATGGGGCCGATTTCGTCGTAGTTGTTGCGCGTGTACACGTCGAGGGTGGCGTTGATGCGGTTGTTCCACAAGCCGGCATCGATACCTACGTTGAATTCGTTCTTCTTTTCGTAGGTGAGGAGCGAGTTGCCCAGTTCGGTGATGGCCAAGCCCGATTCTTGGTCAGAGGCAAAGAGACGGTAGGGCGATGAATTGCGGAAGATCGTTGTGGAGGAAACGATCGAAGGTTCGGGGGCGTGCCCGTTAGGGCTGTAGGAGGTGCGGAGGGTGAGGTGCGAAAGTGGGTTGAGTTTGGCAAACCATTGCTCTTCGTGCACGTTCCAAGCGCCCGAAAGGTTCCAAGTAGACATCCAACGTGCGTCGGTGTTACGTCCCAGTTGGTTCGAACCTTCGTAACGATAAGTGCCGTTCACCACATAGCGGCCGCGGTAGGAGTAAGTGGCGTTGCCGTAGAAGGCTACTGTGCGCCAGTTGGTGTTGACTAGTTGATAGTAGTCGTTGCTTTCTTCGATTGCTTTTTTGAAGTGTTGATAGGGATAGAAGGGGGCTTCGCCGCTTTCGTATTGCAAGCCCCAGCCTTCGAATCGCGTACGGGTGCGGTCGATGTCCGAGGTTTCCATACCGCCGAAGAGGTTCACCGTGTGGCGGTTGTCAAAAGTGCGGTTGTAGTTGGCCGTCGCACGGAAGTGATAGTCACTCATCCGGTTGTCGGTCTTGTGCATGATACCGCCCTTCGGCAGCACACTGTAAGGCAATTCGGTGGGATTGTCCGGATCGTGATAGAGGTACTTGTTGGCGTCGCGGATGATGCTGTTTTGCATGGCACGGTAGGCCATGGCTTGATTGGAATTGTCCTTAATATTGTGTTGCTGCGAGGTGGCCGCGTGCTTGAATGCCCCCAGCGCCGTGAGTTCGAGGCCGCGGATGGGCTTATATTTCAGCTCAAATTGGAATTTGGCATCCAGCACACCGAGGTCGATGTAGTTGTTGTCCAGTTCGTTGAAGATGTTGAACGGCGCATAGTTGGCCACATAGTAGGCCTTGGGGTCGAGCACACGCGAGGTGTTCACCGCATAGGAGTAGGGGTTGATGTCGAAGTCGCGTTTCACCGCGCCGTTCACCACGTCGACATCCTGACCCAGCGAACCGGGGGCGCGCTGATCGCGGTATGAGGCACCGCCGATGAGGTTCAACGTGAGGTTGTCGAGAATGTGGTGCGTGAGGTTGAGGTTCACCGTGTAGCGCTTCACGTCGCTTTGCTTGTACCAACCCGGATCGAGCAACGCACTGAGCGAAGCATAGTAGCTCGATTTGGCCGTACCGCCGCTCAGACTCACCGAGTGGTTTTGCATGACGGTGGGCGAGAAGAGCTCTTTGAACCAGTTGGTGTTGCGGAATTCCGCTTGTTGCAGGTAGGCATCTTCGGCTTCTTTGGTGTGGGGCAGCAAGAATTGGCCGCGCACCGGGTCGAAGGTGTTTTGCAGTTCGAACATTTTGCCATACACACCATAGTCGCTACCGTTGAGCACGTCGTTGTAGTTGAGCCATCCCTTGTCGCGGAGTTCGCGGTAGACGCCCATCTGTTGTTGCGAATTGAGGATGTCGAAGTTGCGATAGGAGGGCACCAGGCGCGTGGTGAACTCGCCCGTGTAGTTGAGGTGCGCTTGTCCTTGGCGACCCTTCTTGGTGGTCACGACAATCACACCCGCCATGGCGCGAGCACCGTAGATCGAGGTGGCCGAACCGTCTTTGAGCACTTGGAAGCTCTCGATGTCGTCGGCGTTCAGGCCGGCGATGGCCGAGCTGATGAGCGTTTCGGGGTTACCCGAGGCCAGATCGTCGGCGCCGATGTTCGACACGTCTTCCATGATCACGCCGTCCACCACCCAAAGGGGCTTCGAAGCACCGTAGATCGACGTGGCACCGCGCACACGAATCTTCGGGGCGGCACCGAAGGTTCCGCTCACGTTCTGCACCGATACACCGGCCGATTGTCCTTCGAGCGAACGACTGATGTCGGCCACGCCCGAAAGGCGCGATTTGCTGATGTCGATCTTGTCGGTCGCGCCCGTAAAGAGGCGACGGTCCGTCTTGGTCATACCTGTGGTCACCACGACTTCGCCGAGGTTCTGGTTGTCTTTGAGCACGATGCGCATATTCTCGCCGCCTTTGACGGTGGTCGATTCCATGCCGATGTACGACACGGTGATGCGCGTGTCTTTTCCTTTGATGGTGAGGGCGAATTTACCATTGTCGTCGGTCACGGTGAGCTGTTTGTGACCGATCGTGGCGATGTGTGCGCCGGCTATGGGCTGATTGTCCGAAGCCGAGATCACAACGCCCGACACTTTGGTCTGCGCCAGCGCGGCGGTGACACAAAGCATCAGACCCAGCAGGAGGGTGGTCAGTTTTTTCTCCATAAATCTTTTTTGATTCGTTGTGAGTGTGTATAAATGCATTGATCCTTTCGCGGAGAGAAAACACGAAAGGAAAACGAAAAAGCGGCGGAAAGAGCGAATTGAAAAACGGGGCACGCGCCGGTCTCACGGGGGCGGCCGATGCCACACAAGAAACCGACACTCTGCGCTGCGTACCGCGCGCGATGCGAGAAGCGGGCTCTTTACCATTTGGCAAAGGTACATATAAAAATCGGGAATACACTCATTTTGAGCGCTTTATTTTTTGTTCGGTGCGACGTGTTGGCGCGCTTTTGGACCAGTGATTGACAAATGTAAGCCGAAGGATGTTGCTTTTCCCCTTGTTTTGCGGCGGTGTGCTATCGTGTGTAAAGCGCTTTCTAATTGTTAAAGCACATTTTGGAGACAAAAAAGTGTTCTTGTGCGTTGAGCGCGTGCGTTTTTCACGTCCGCTTGTGGGTTTTCTACACAGGATGGTCGGTGTGGCGATGCACCGTGCGCAGAAGGAGAAAGAAGTAGGCCGGTTTTTGGCGAAAAACTGAGCGTTTTTTTCTGCAAAAAGTCGTCGGCTTTTTTTCGCAGAAGACGCGGAATTTCGTATTTTTGTGCCCTCACGCGCCGAACAGTCGGCGCCGGGCGCGCAGAACGCCCCCGTTTTTTCATTACAGCACCCCCTTCTTTTCTTTTTTATGACTCCCACTCCCGACCTCGATGCCCAAGTGCGCGACATCAAGCGCCTACTGCGTGCCGCCATGGACGGCGTGCTCAGCCACGCCATGCGCCAAAGCGGTGTGAACTATCGCGTCAACTTCGGTGTCGAAACCTTCCGTTTGGTCGAAATGGCCGCCGATCTTCCGCACTCCGTGCGCCTGTCCACCGCGCTCTATGCCGACGACATTCGCGAACTCCGCCTCTTGGCCTTTCTTGTTGTGCCTCCCGAGGAGGTCGATGAGGAACTGGCGCTCCACTACGTCGACGGTCTACGCTATGTGGAGGAAGCGCAGATACTCGTGCTCCACTTGCTGGCCGAGCGCCCCTTCGCCTCGCAGTTGGCCTTCCGCCTCTTGGCCGCCGAAGCCCCCTTGGCGCGCTTGGTGGCGTGGTTGCTACTCGGCCGCCTCTTCATGGGCGGACTGATGCCCACGCAGCGCGACGCCGACGAGATTCTCGACCACGCCGCCACCGAGTTGGCCGACACGGCCGGCGAGATCGGTGTGCGCAAAGCCGCCCTCAACGCCCTATATAAGTTCATGGAGCTCGGCCCCGCAGAGGAAGCGCGCGGCGAACGTGTGCTGCGCGAAGCCGGGCTTTGACTGCCGGCTCACCGACCGATACGAAAAAACCGCGCCGCGAATCCGAGTGATTCGCGGCGCGGTTGTTTGCTTTTCGCCCGATGGCGGGCGGGACAGGCCGAGCCTGTGCGGGGCGGTGTCGCCCGGTGGGGGAGGAGCTTAGATTTGCAGCACGTAGCGCAGCACGAGGAGCGCCGACACGATGTAGAGCGTGGGGCTGACGTGGCGCCAACGGCCGCTGAGGGTCTTGACGAGCGTGTAGGAGATGAGACCCAACGACATGCCTTCGGCGATGTTGTAGGTGAGAATCATCATGATCACGGTCACGAAGGCCGGAAGGGCTTCGGAGATGTCGTCGAAATCGACATCTTTGATCGAACTGAGCATGAGCACGCCCACCAACACGAGGGGCACCGGTGGTGGCGGCCGACGGAATGAGCAGGAAGAGGGGGCAAAGAAGAGGGCGACGGCAAAAAAAGCAGTCCTGTGGAGAAGGAGGTCATACCGGTGCGGCCGCCTTCGGCGATGCCGGCGCTACTTTCGACGAAGGTGGTGACGGTCGAGGTGCCGAGCACGGCGCCCACCGAGGTGCCGATGGCGTCGGCCATGAGCGCTTCTTTCATGTTTTTCACGTTGCCCTCAGCGTCCATCATCTCGGTGTTGGCGGCGGCGCCGATGAGCGTGCCGATGGTGTTGAAAATGTCCATGAACACGAGCGCAAAGATGGTGAGTGCCATGTCGGGGGTGAGGAGCGACTTGAAGTCGAACTGCAAGAACGTGGGCGCGATGGACTTGGGCATCGACAAGGGCGCGAAGCCTTCGGGGATAACGGTCACGCCCAGGGGAATGCCAATGAGGGTGCAGGCGGCAATGCTACAGAAGAGCGCGCCGCGCACACGCAGTTTCATCAATACGCCGCTGAGTACAATGCCCAAAGCGGCTAGTGATGACACAGGGGTGAAGGATCCGAGCGAAACGAGGGTGGCGGGATTGGCTACGATGATGCCTGAGTTCTTCAAACCGATGAAGGCGATGAAAAAGCCGATGCCCGCCGAGATGGCGAAGCGAAGGGTCTTCGGGATGCAGTGGACAATCTGTTCGCGCACGTTGAAGGCCGTGAGCACTATGAATATAACGCCCTCAACAAAGACGGCGGCGAGCGCCGTTTGCCAACTGTAGCCCATACCCGCCACGAGGGTGAAGGCAAAGAAGGCGTTGATGCCCATGCCGGGGGCTTGGGCGAAGGGCAACTTGGCGAGGAAGGCGATGAGCACCGTGCCGAGTGCCGAAGCCAAGGCGGTGGCGGTGAACACGGCGCCTTTGTCCATGCCGGTGCTGGAGAGAATGTCGGGATTGACGGCGAGGATGTAGCTCATGGTCAGGAAGGTGGTGAGACCGGCCATGAGTTCGGTGCGGAGGTTGTGCTTCGTGGGGTCGAAACCCAGGAGACGATAGAGCGTTTGCATGAGTGGGAAAGTGAGTTGATGGGGGAGGAGGAGAGAGATGAAGGAATCGGAGGTTGATCAGCCGGCGATGCGAAGTATACTTACCGGCGGGACTTCAAAAAAAAGGGGAGCACACCGCCTCGCGGGGCGAAGCGGTGAGCCGACCGATTAGAAATTCCACTTCAGCGCGAGGGTGGGATTGACAAAGGTTTTGCCTTCAGAGAGCAAGTTGTGGCTGATTTCCACTTCTGAGCCCACACTGAGACGAAAAATCGGGGTTTACACCGCGCAATTTGTTGAGGTTGAGCCAAAATTGGGGTTCGGTGATGAAGACCAGATTGTTCTTGCCACTGTGGCCGTTAGCCCACAGGTCGGCGAAACCGCAGAACGAGAGCGCGCCGCCGGCAAAGTGGCGATACCAAGTGCCGGTGAGTTGCCACGAATTGGGCTTCGATTCCTTGGCCAAGTACTTATACATGGGCGTGAAGGTGAAACCGGCGTTGAAGTCGGCGGCGTTCCACGCGTAGGTGAGGCCGACGAGGTAGGCATTGTTGGGGCTGAAATGTTTGCCCAGGCCGCCGTCGAATTCAACGTGGGCGGCGAAGGGCGTTTTGCCGAGCGAAAATTCGCGCGAGATTTCCCAGTAAGCCGATTCTACGCCCTGATCAGCATAGTCCATGTCGACGAAGAAGAAGGTGTTACCCCAACGGTCGGGACGGAACATCTCGACCGTGGTGGTTAATTGGGGACGAGTGTGCAGATCTTTCTTGTTGAGATGACGGCCGAAGTCGTAGTGCAACTGGATGTTCTGAGCTTGTGCCGGACGTGCGAAGGGCGCGAGGAGCACGAGGAGGAGAAGCACGAGTGTGGTGCGCATGGGGGAAACGAAATGATTAAAGAATTGTGATGGATGAATGCCGGTGGAGGAAATGGGGCGGGAGCGGGGCATCGTTGCGAAACGGCCGCGCCGCGCACGGTGGTTTTAGGCTTCGGACGCCGGGTGCTCTTCTTCTGCGTGAGGAGCGACGGTGGGGATGCGGTCTTCGGCGCGTTCGGGCAAAAGGAGGTTGAGCACGACGGCCACCAAGGCCGAAAGACCGATGCCGGCCAACGAGAATTTGCCGAAACTCAAGACGGCACCGCCGATGCCGGTGGTGAGCGTCACGGAGATGATGACGACATTGCGCGAAGAGGAGAGATTGATGCGGCTGTGGAGCAGGCTCGAGATGCCGGCGCCCGCAATGGTGCCGAAGAGTAGGAGCATGATGCCGCCGAGGATGGCTTGGTCGATGCTGCGCAACAGGGCGCTCACCTTACCCACCAGCGAGAAGACGATGCCGGTGAGGGCGGCGATGCGGAACACGAGGGGATCGGTGATGCGCGTGAGCGACATGGCGCCCGTCACTTCTGAATAGGTGGTGACGGGGGCGCACCCACGAGCGAGGCGAAGAGGCAGGCGACGCCGTCGCCGAGCATGGTGCGGTGCAGGCCGGGCGATTTGACGAAATTCTCGCCCGTGACGTTGTTCACTACGTAGACGTCGCCGATGTGTTCGATGACCGGCGCGATGGCCACGGGGATCATGAAGAGAATGGGTTCCCAAGATATTTTCTCGGGCAGGATGAAGTGGGGCAAACCGAACCAGGGAGCGGCGGCCACTTGTGCGAAATCGACCTCAAAAAAGAGGAGGTCGGCCACATAGCCCACGACGATGCCGAGGAAAATGGGGATGAGCTTGAGCATGCCACGCCCGTAGAGGGTGACCACTACGGCGGTGGCGAGCGAAACGGCGGCCAAAAGCCAGTTGGTCGAGGCCATCTTCACCGCCGAACTCGAGAGCGAGAGACCGATGAGCATGATGATGGGGCCGATCACGACGGGCGGGAACAGGCGGTCGATGAAGCGCAAACCGAACAGGCGGATGAGTAGCGACATGAGGGCGTAGACCGCGGCCACACCTACGCAACCGAAGAGCGCACCGCCGAGGCCGTAGAGCTCGGTGGCCTTGATAATGGGCGCAATAAAGGCAAAGCTACTACCGAGAAAGATAGGAACTTTGCCTTTGGTAATGAGATGAAAAATGAGGGTACCGACGCCGGCCGAGAACAATGCCGTGGAGGGATCGAGACCTACGAGCAGAGGGACGAGCACAGTGGCGCCAAAAAGCCACAAGAGGTACTGCACGCCGGCCAAGCCTTTGCGTGCGGGACTGAGGGTGGTGGGGGTGGAGGACATGAATTGGGGGAGCATTTTTGATTTCCGAGTGCAAAAAAATAGTTGTTTTGTTTTAATCTCAAAACGCAAGATGCCCGCCGATGGGAGGGTAATGCACCGGAAATGCAGGAAAGACGGGAGGAAGAAAAAAAGGAAGTCTTGAAAAATGACATCTGTGGTTTGCGAAATCAATGGCTCATTTTTGGGCGTTCGCGGGGTTTCTTGCGCCGTTTTTCGGTGCCGGTCGGGGTGGTTACCCCTGCCTTCTCGGCCGCGACTTTCGCCCGTTGGGCACCGTCGGGGACAAAAAAAGTGGAGGTTGGTGCACTTTTTTTCACACGAGGGTACACTATATATTAGGGACTTTTGCTTTGCACTTTCTCCTTTTTCCACTACTTTTGCAGTGTCGTCTCTCTCCCCATTTATGAGGAGGAGGCGAAACGCGTCGCGTTGTGGCAGAACCACCACCGAAAAAACAACAACACACGCAATCATCTAACAAGTTCATCAACAATTTAATTTCTTCAATCTCTTATGTGGTTAACTACTTCATCTATCGGAAGAAAAGTGATCATGTCGGTCACCGGACTGGCGCTCATCCTTTTTCTCACTTTCCACGGTTGCATGAATGTCGTTTCGCTCTTCTCGGCAAGCGGCTACAACTGGGTCTGCGAGATGCTGGGTGCCAACTGGTATGCTGTGGCGGCTACGGCCGGACTCGGCGTCTTGGTGCTCCTGCACTTCGTGTTTGCCTTCATCCTCACCTTCCAAAACCGTCGCGCTCGCGGTAACAGCCGCTATGCTGTGGTGGATCGTCCCGAAAAAGTGGAATGGGCTTCGCAAAACATGCTTGTGCTCGGTATCATCGTGGCGCTCGGCATGGCATTGCACCTCTACAACTTCTGGGCTAAAATGATGTTTGTCGAATTGGCACACGTAGGCGACGAGTTCTACGCCACCGACGGCTATCATTGGATCCAATACACGTTCTCCAACCCCGTTTATGCGGTGCTTTACCTCTTGTGGCTCGCCGCCCTTTGGTTCCACCTCACCCACGGCATGTGGAGTGCCTTCCACACCATCGGTGCCAGCGGCAAAACGTGGCTCCCCCGTGTTAAATTCATCAGCTATATCTATTCCACCGTGTTGATGGCCATGTACGCCGCCGTGGTGATTAAGTTCTGTGTTCTGGCCATGCTCGAAGGCAACCTGCACTTCGGCTGCTAAGCTGCGGAACTTCTACCTCCTACACTCATTATATATATAAGCATCCATCATGGCTATTCTTAATTCACGCATCCCCGAAGGCCCCGTGGCCGAAAAGTGGACCAACTATAAAGCGCACCAGAAACTGGTGAACCCCAAAAACAAACGTAAGCTCGACATTATCGTCGTGGGTACGGGATTGGCCGGCGCCAGCGCCGCTGCTTCGCTCGGCGAAATGGGATTCAAGGTCAAGAACTTCTGCATCCAAGACTCGCCCCGCCGCGCACACTCGATCGCGGCTCAGGGTGGTATCAACGCCGCCAAGAACTATCAGAACGACGGTGACTCGGTTTATCGCCTTTTCTACGATACGGTGAAGGGTGGTGACTACCGCGCTCGCGAAGCCAACGTCTATCGTCTCGCCGAAGTGTCGAATGCCATCATCGACCAGTGCGTCGCACAAGGTGTGCCCTTCGCTCGCGAATATGGCGGCATGTTGGCCAACCGTTCGTTCGGTGGCGCACAGGTGAGCCGTACGTTCTACGCCAAAGGTCAGACCGGTCAGCAACTCCTTCTCGGCGCTTACTCGTCGCTCATGCGCCAAGTACACGTCGGCACCGTTGAACTCTACACGCGCTACGAGATGCTCGACCTCGTTATCATCGACGGTCGTGCACGCGGTATCATTGCGCGAAATCTCATCACCGGCGAACTCGAACGCTTCGCCGCTCACGCCGTGGTAATTGGCACCGGCGGTTACGGCAACGCCTACTTCCTCTCGACCAACGCCATGGGCTGCAACGCATCGGCCGCCATCGCTTGCTACCGCAAGGGTGCCGTGTTTGCCAACCCCTCGTATGTGCAGATTCACCCCACGTGTATCCCCGTACACGGCGACAAACAGTCGAAACTCACCCTCATGTCCGAGTCGCTCCGCAACGACGGCCGCATTTGGGTGCCCAAAAAGATCGAAGACGCCAAAGCGTGCCAGGAAGGCCGTCTCCAAGGTAAGGACATTCCCGAGGAAGACCGCGACTATTACCTCGAACGCCGCTATCCCGCCTTCGGTAACCTCGTTCCCCGCGACGTGGCCAGTCGCGCTGCCAAGGAACGTTGCGATAAGGGCTTCGGTGTGAACAACACCGGCTTGGCTGTCTATCTCGACTTCTCGCAAGCCATCCGCGACTTCGGCCGCGATGAGATCGCTGCGCGCTACGGTAACCTCTTCGATATGTACGAAGAAATCACCGACGAGAGCCCCTACGAAACACCCATGCAGATTTTCCCCGCCATCCACTACACGATGGGCGGTATCTGGGTGGACTACGAGCTCATGACCACCGTCAATGGTCTGTTCGCCATCGGTGAATGTAACTTCTCCGATCACGGTGCCAACCGCCTCGGCGCTTCTGCCCTCATGCAGGGATTGGCCGATGGATACTTCGTGTTGCCTTACACGATCCAGAACTATCTCGCCGACCAAATCACCGTTCCCCGCTTCTCGACGGAACTTCCCGAATTCGAAGCCACCGAAAAGCATGTGCGCGAACGCATCGAACGCCTCTTTGCCATCAAGGGTAAGCGCTCGGTCGACAGCATCCACAAGGAACTCGGCCACATCATGTGGGAATACGTCGGTATGGGTCGCACCAAGGAAGGCCTCGAAAAGGCACTCACCCTCTTTAAGGAACTTCGCAAGACCTTCTTCAACGATCTCTTCATCCCCGGCACTCCCGAGGGCGTGAACGTGGAACTCGAAAAGGCATTGCGTCTCGAAGACTTCATCCTCATGGGCGAACTCGTGGCCAACGATGCGCTTCACCGCGAGGAATCGTGCGGCGGTCACTTCCGCGAAGAGCACCAAACCGAAGAAGGCGAAGCAAAGCGCGACGACGAAAACTTCTTCTACGTGGGTTGCTGGGAATACCAAGGCGACGACGACAAAGCACCCGTCCTCTCCAAAGAACCCCTCGAGTACGAAATCATCAAGGTGCAAACGCGTAATTATAAGTCGTAATTAGTTCATTGTGAAGGGATCGATAGTTTAATTACACATGGCGTGTAAGTTCGATCCCGGTGCCATATCCATGAGATCTGAGGCACCCTTTTAATGCACTAATCCAACTCACGTACACGAAAATGGCTAAGAATATATCTTTCACAGTAAAATATTGGAAGCAGAACGGGTCTAAGGACGCCGGACATTTCGAACAGCGCGAAATGAAGAACATTCCCGACGACACCTCCTTCCTCGAAATGCTCGACATCCTCAACGAGGAACTCATTAACGACGGAAAAGAGCCCTTCGTCTTCGACCACGACTGCCGAGAAGGCATCTGCGGCATGTGCTCCCTCTACATCAACGGTACGCCCCACGGCAAAACCGCACAGGGCGCCACCACCTGCCAACTCTACATGCGTCGTTTCAACGACGGCGACGTCATCACCGTAGAACCCTGGCGCTCAGCTGCCTTCCCCGTTATCAAGGACTGCATGGTCGATCGCACCGCTTTCGACAAAATCCAGGCGGCCGGCGGTTACACCTCCATCCGCACCGGACAAGCCCAGGACGCCAACGCCATCCTCATCCCCAAACCCGACGCCGATGAGGCCATGGACTGCGCCTCTTGCATCGGTTGCGGCGCTTGCGTGGCCGCTTGTAAGAACGGTAGCGCCATGCTCTTCGTTTCTTCCAAGGTTTCGCAACTCGCCCTCCTCCCCCAAGGTCGCGTAGAAGCCGCACGTCGTGCGAAATTCATGGTGGCCAAGATGGACGAACTCGGATTTGGTAACTGCACCAACACCCGTGCTTGCGAAGCTGTCTGCCCCAAGAACGAATCGATCGCCAACATCGCTCGCTTGAACCGCGAATACATCTTCGCCAAGCTCGCCGATTAAACAAAGAATCGCCAAGTTCTCACGCAGAACGCCCGCGATCTCCGCAAAACCAACCCTCGCGTCGCACTCCTCCGTGGAGTGCGGCGCTTTTTTAGCAATTTATTGGAGCCACACCTCCCACTTCCACCGTAGCGTCAGGATGATGTGATAAAAACGAGTATTACTGATACTGTTCCCAAAACGTGTGTATTTCGGACATTCCCCCTGATTGGGAGGGAGAGCGTCTTTGGGGCATGTTTCGATAGGTAGGGATAAGGCAAAGTCACGATGGTTCAGTAAGTCAAAGAGCACTTGCGCCGGAGGGTCGGGAAAAGTTCCTCGACTTTGCGCTATATGGACGCCGCAGGGCGGCGGGATGAAGGGAAAGTTGTGTTTAATCAAGCGCAAAGGTAAGATTTTAGTTTCGAATAATCGAATCTTTCGCGAGAAAAATATTTCGTTTTTTGAGAATAGGGAGAGAATGAACAAAAACTTGTGGACTTTCTTGCGAAACGCCCCTTCTATTCTCTTCTTCCTCCCCATTTTTTGGGGAAACGACGCACGCTCCTTCCCAACCCTGCCGTTAGCCGTTTCTTCCTCCGCAGCTTCGTACGCGCGAACGGACACGCCCCTGCGCATCGCGCACTCAGCGAGTTCGAAATTCTTGCCTTCACCCTTCACCTTTATCCGCAATCCGTTGATACATTGTGTTTTGCGTGTGAAGGAAATGCCCTTTTTTTGCCTTCACCGGTGAAGGAAACGCGTGTGAAGTCTTCACCTGCAAGTCGCTGTCTCATAGATTCTTACAGTCGTATGGTGAAGAGGTGAAGGCAAAAAACGAAAAACAGCGGACGCGCGCGCGTAGCGCGCGCGTTGGGAGGCAGGTGCACTTTCGAAAAAGATCTTCCGGTAGTTGACGCATCACTCCAAATGTCGGATGAACCTTATTTTTTGCCGTGTAAAACTTTTACCGGAGAGCAATAGTTTTCCTATTGCATATTGAGTCGCTCCGTACTTTCAAAATCGAAGTGCAACAAATCATTCGTTTTTTCATAGGATCTAATCCACGAAAAACACCGCGGGTTGGCCTCGCGGCCGGGGCGCGTAGCCCCGAAGAGCGATACCGGCAATACAAAAAAAGAGTCCCTTTCGCGGACTCTCGGAGATTTATTATCTTTGTATTGCGTATGTATAAACAACAAACCTCGGAGCAAAGGTCGCAAATCTTCGCCTTATAATGAGATAGTTGCACGTTGCTGAGCATGTTACTTGACGATTTTCCATTGGTCAAGGCTCGTCTTAGGCATGATAAACTCAGTGTGTCTCCTGTAAGCAAGAGACACACTGAGAAAGATGCAGTGTTGTGCGTTATCGAGCCGAGTTTCGGTAAGGTTCGGCTTCTTCTGTTTATTTCTGACTCACGTATGTGTAGATGATATCTACTGGCATACGTCCAGGGCGGAAACGAGTGGTGATGTCGATTTTTCCGTTCTTAATTGTTCCTTGAGTGTACACGGTGCATGGATAATCAAGGAACTTGACGTCTTCCATTTTGTCCGTGCGATTCACAGAGCGTATCACCATGGTCACAGTTTCTTCTCCCGTGAGTTTCACTGTGCCATCACCGAGTTTTGTGGCTTTCACCTTGGTGAGACGGAATGGCTTCTGGGCTATGTATTGTTCAGGAGCTTTTGCAGGCAGATCTGAGGTTTCGTAACCTGAGAAATCCAATGTGAAGGTGTTGTTTTGGGAAGCCACAATTTTCACTTGTTGATCCTTTATTGTCATCACGTGAAAAGTTTTATCTCCCTTTCCACCACCAATGTTGAGGTCGGTGTGGTAAGTGCCATTGATGTTCACAACATTTTCTTGCACTGTTTTCTCATCGTTATCGCAAGATGCGAAAGAGAAGGTCGTACCCACGAGGGCGGTTGCCATGAAAGCCACAGCAAAAATCGACTTGATGTTCATATTGTTTATAGATAAAAATGATAATTCTAATGAGCTCGTTGCACGTTGCTGAACACGTGCTCTGCCTTTTTAGCAAATGGTGCCTTGCTTTTGTGGAAATTCTCGATGATGGCGCAAAGTTACGAACTCCTTGAGATTGAGACAATCCCCAATAATGAGGAGATTAGAATTCGCCCAGGTGAAGCAAACTCTCAAACTGAGCCGCAGAGAGTCCCAAGAGTTGCCAATTACACCATACCCCAAGCAAAGAAGGCGCAACGAGATGCCCTCTCGATTACGCCTGCAATATAATGAATTCTCTGCGCACTTTCGAAAAAGGTCTTCCGGTAGTTGATGCATCACTCCAAATGTCGGATGAACCACAAAAGAGGCTGAAATCCTATAAGAGGGTTTCAGCCTTATTTTTTGCCGTGTAAAACTTTTACCGGAGAGCAATAGTTTTCCTATTACATATTGAGTCGCTTCATCGATTCGGTTGCAGAATCCTTTCTTTGGTGGATTTTCTTTTGATTAAATCGATAGCGGAGCTGGATGGAAACACTGCGAGTGTCGCTATAATTCTTGTCATATAGTCTGACATCCTCTATTTGTGTTAATCCCGAATTCCAAGCTGTTTTCAAGAGATCCGTCCCAAGAATAGACACGTCCATTTTCCCTCCTAAAAGTTGTTTGCGAACTTCAATATCCAACTGGTGTTGCTGCCCAACTTCAAAGACTCCAGTTGTCAGCGGACTTTGATAAGTATAGTTCAATTCGACATCACACCAATTGGGCACAGTTAGTGTTTGAGTTAGTCGAGTATAGAACAATGGTTTTTGCTTAATACTCAGATTGTATTTTCTACCATCAAGTTGTTCATATTGTATCATGCCTAATAAATTGGAAGCATACCATCCCCAACTCTTAGACACATTCCCCATTAGTTGGACTCTATGGTGGTGATCAAAATTGGTTTTGGATATGATGTAACCTGACGCTAAATCATCCTTTTTCTGAACATAGTTGTCAATATGATCACGTGAGTACTGATAGTTTAGAGCAAGATAAAAGATCTTATATATAAACTCATATCCTACTCGATAGTTCTTCTCAGGCAATAAGTTGGGGTTTGAATTTGAAGAAACAAATTGATTGGAGTAATAACGATTGTTGCTTAAGTCTTCCAAACTGGGTCTGCGAGTCCCTGAAGTAAAACTGAAATTGTGCATTGACGCTCCCAACGTTCCAGATATCTTTCCAACAAAGAAAATATCATTGTAGCTACGGTTAATACTGTTCAGAGGTTCGTTGGGCACCAATAGAAAACTATTTGCATGCTCAAAACGAAGTCCCAAAGATGCACTCCACCTGCTTAGAGGAAATGAATAATTGAGATACCCGGCATATACTCTTTCGTTGTTAGTACCAATACTTGAATAACTCGCATCTGTGGTTTGCTTCCTATCTCCCTTGATTTGGTACAAATCGGCGCCTCCTTCAAGACGGTGCTTGTCCGAAAGGCTATAAGATAGAGATGGGGAAAGTTGGAAAAGAGTATAAGATGCATTAGTGGAGAGGTGATGCTCTCCTATTTTTCCCCTCTCACTCTCTCGTGTGATTTGCTGACGATCCATATCTTTGACAATAGCATCGGCATTGATTTCAAGTTTCAGTCTATTGGAGGCTTTCCACTCTGTATAAGCATTAAAATGATGAAAGACACTTGTGTTATCAAGAGAAGTGTTGGACTTCAAGTTTTGCCATCCTTGTTTACTTGTATTATAGCGCGTGTTGTCTCCGCCATGACTATTGATTTTGCTGCTTGACAAATTATATCCTATCCCCCAAGTCAATGTTTTAAGAGGGGTGAAGTTTGCCTTCATGAGCAGGTTGTTTGCCAAATCACTTATTGTGTCCGCAAGTTGAGTTTGTAGGTCCAACTGAGGAATGACTTGAGCCTCAATGCGCTCTGTCTTGTTCATACGGTTGTTCCCTTGATTAAGCTGAAGACTGACATTGTATTTATCATTGGCATAGCCCAACAAGAGATCTCCTAAATATGAAACAGCATGGTTGAATTGCCCCTTACTTTTTGCTTGACCTGTGAAAGCATCTTTTTGGTGTTTGGTCTTTATGTGGAGTACAGCGTTTACACTGCCACGATACCTTGGACCCGGATTTCGTTCCAGCGTTATAGACTTGATGACTTTGGGGTCTATTGACATTAGTTCATCGTGAGAAAAGCTCTCTTTATTATCCAATAATACGAGAATCTTTCCTCCGCCAAGCAATGTTACGCTTCCATTTCCATCCACTGCGACTCCGGGAAGTTGTGCCAACAGTCGAAATATACTCGATTGTTGTGCCAAAGGTGTACCTTCTACATTGACTTCTAGTTGATGATTACTCAATTTTATTCCTCTTTTCTTTCCTCTTGCTGTCACCTCTCCCAAAGTGTAGGACAAAGGGTGCATTTCCACTTTTACGGGGAATGCGTTTATGTTTATCTTTTGTGTCTCATATCCTATACGAGTGAAACAGAAGTAACTGATTTGCAATGACTTCTCAAAACTGAATACACCGGTGCTATCAGTGACTACTCCCTGCAACAATGTACTGTCTTTGCTATAAGCAACGACATTACAGAGTTCTAAAGGTAACTTATGCTCATCTACAACCACGGACTTAATGACTTCTTGCCCCCATAGAGACGAAATGTTGAGGCATAAAGCCAAAAGAACGAATAAAATTCTATGCGTTTTCATATTCATGCGTTGTCTTATTATGATAAACCATACAATAGAGGGAGCCATATTCTATTTTTGCCTTATGGCTCCTACCTTAATTTTTCCCTTGCAATATTACAAACAAAAGTCGAGGACTCCGTTTTTTTGCAAGTTTTTTTGTGTTTCGTTTTTTTGCTCGCTGTTTTGAACGCAATCACTCCAAATGCCGGATGAACCCGAAAAGCTCGCCGTGGCGCGTGGCGTCGCACGTATTGTCGGAGCAAATCAAGGAGAAGACGACTTCCCTTGAAGAGGGGCGAATAAGGCTTGACAACACCTTCGATACGAAGCAGATCGCGATTCGGCGCATAGCATTTCAAATTTTCGATTGCACAAAACCCCTATTTCAGCCCCCTTTCAGTGTCAAAATCACCCCTTAAATGCAAAAAACGAATCCTATACGCAATTTTTTGGCATTTTCGGTTTGCAATCCCATGACGATGTAGTAACTTTGCGGCATAAAAGGCTTTTAACACCACTTTTGCGGTGCACCGGAGCCATGCCCCCAAGCGAAATTCCGATTATACCAGAGAACTATGGAGACTTTCTTTCAATCACACGCCTATCTCGTGGAGCACACCAATGCTCCCATTCGGCGCGCGCTCATGGATTCGATCGACTGGAGCTACCGGCTGATCGGTATTCGCGGATCCCGCGGTGTAGGGCGCACTCAATTCCTCCTCTCGTATGCCAAGGACAATTTTGATCCTCGCATGCGACAGTGTCTCTATGCCAACATGAACTCCTTCTACTTCCAGGGAAGGAAACTTGTTGACTTCGCCGGCGACTTTGTGAAAGCCGGCGGACAGGTGCTACTCCTCGACCAAGCCTTCAAACTACCCAATTGGCGCGAGCAGATCATCGAGTGCTATGAGCACTTCCCCCTGCTCCGCATCATCTACTCCACCACTTCGGTGCGCGGAGGCGAGAACGACCACACCGAACTCAACTCTCTGTCACGCCAATATTGGTTGCACGGATTCTCCTTCCGCGAATTCATCAATTTGCAGACCGGAGAAAACTTCCGCGCCTACACCCTCAAAGAGCTCCTTGAGGATCACAAGGGCATTCTCAAAACCATTCTGCCCAAAGTGCGCCCCTGGGAGTACTTCCAGCAGTATCTCCACCACGGTTACTACCCCTTCTTCCTCGAAGGCCGCAACTTCACCGAGCAACTCCTGCGCGCGATGAACACGATGATCGAAGTCGACATCCTCTTCATCAAGCAAATCGAGTTGAAATACTTGGAGCGCATCAAAAAGCTCCTCTATCTCCTCGCTGTCAGTGAAAACACCACGCCCAACGTGAGCCGTCTCGCAGAAGAGATCGGCACTTCGCGCGCAACGGTGATGAACTACCTCAAGTATCTCGAAGAAGCCCGTCTCGTCAACCTTGTTTACAAGGAAAACGAAGGCTTCCCCAAGAAACCCGCGGCGGTTCTCCTTCACAATCCGAATCTCATCTACTCCATCTACTCGCCTTCCATCTCCGAGCAGAACATTATGGAGACCTATTTCGTCAACTCCCTCTGGCGACACCACACCGTCAGCAAAGGACGCCGCGACGGACTCTACCGCATCAACGGCAATGTCGAAATCCACGTCTGCGATCGCAGCAAGCGCGTCAAGAGCGATCCCAACATCGTCCTCGCCCGCTACAACACCGAGGTGGGTCGCGGCGACAACGAGATTCCTCTTTGGCTCTTCGGCTTCCTCTATTGAGGCTGTCGCGTCGATTCGTCGATGGTCGCCCCCCCCACAGTGTGGGCGTCAGCTCCATTCAGTCACAAACCCCGCTCTTGTGCCGCGTGCACAAGGGTGGGGTGCAGTTTTTTCGTTTGCCGCGCTTCCGGCGCACTCCAATCTTTTCGCACGCCCCCGCGCGTCTACGTAAGTCGGCCACTTCTTGCTGAAACACGGCGAGTTTTACGAAAAAGTCCCCCACCATTGCGAGATAGTGGGGGACTTTTTTGTGGGCGTGCCCCTCGGGGAAACGAGGGACGCGGAGCGGGTTTAGCACTTGGCGCAGGCGGGGGGCAATTGCTTGAAGAAGTCGTTGCCCTTGTTGTCCACGAGGATGAAGGCGGGGAAGTCTTCGACCTCGATCTTCCAAACGGCTTCCATGCCGAGTTCGGGATATTCGACGCACTCGATGGACTTGATGTTGTTTGTGCCAAGATGGCGGCGGGACCGCCGATGGAGCCGAGGTAGAAACCGCCGTGCGCCTTGCAGGCGTCGGTGACTTGCTGCGAGCGGTTGCCCTTGGCGAGCATGATCATGCTGCCGCCGTGGCTCTGGAAGAGATCAACGTAGGGGTCCATGCGGCCGGCTGTGGTGGGACCCATGGAGCCGCAGGCCATGCCGGCGGGCGTTTTGGCGGGACCGGCATAGTAGACGGGGTGATCCTTGAGATATTGGGGCATGTCTTCGCCGCGATCGAGGCGTTCCTTGATCTTGGCGTGGGCGATGTCGCGGGCCACGATGATGGTGCCGTTGAGGGAGAGACGAGTCGATACGGGGTAAGCATCGAGTTGTGCGAGGATCTCGGGCATGGGGCGGTTGAGATCGACGCGTACCACTTCGCCTTCGCCGGCGTTGCGGAGGTGTTCGGGGATGAGGCGGCCAGGGTTGTCGTCGAGTTTCTCGATCCAGATGCCGTCGCGGTTGATTTTGCACTTGATGTTGCGGTCGGCCGAGCAGCTCACGCCGAGGCCTACGGGGCAGGAGGCGCCGTGGCGGGGCAAGCGCACGACGCGGATGTCGTGGGCAAAGTATTTACCGCCGAATTGTGCGCCGAGACCAATGTGACGGGTCTCTTCGAGCAAGCGGGCTTCGAGCTCTACGTCGCGGAAGGCACGACCGGTTTCGTCGCCGGTGGTGGGGAGCGAGTCGTAGTAGTGGGTGGAGGCGAGCTTGACGGTGAGCATGGTCTTCTCGGCGCTGGTGCCGCCGATGACGATGGCGATGTGGTAGGGCGGACAAGCGGCGGTGCCGAGGGTTTTCATCTTGCCGACGAGGTAAGGCACGAGGGTGTCGGGGTTGAGGATGGCCTTGGTTTCCTGATAGAGGTAGCTCTTGTTGGCCGATCCACCGCCCTTGGTGACGCAGAGGAAGTGGTATTCGTCACCCTCGGTGGCTTCGATGTCGATCTGTGCGGGGAGGTTGCAACGGGTGTTGACCTCATCGTACATGTTGAGGGGGGCGTTTTGCGAGTAGCGGAGGTTTCCTCGGTGTAGGTGTCGTAGACGCCGCGCGAGATGGCGGCTTCGTCGCAGGTGCCGGTCCATACTTGCTGGCCTTTCTCGCCGTGGACGATGGCGGTGCCGGTGTCTTGGCAGAGGGGCAGACGGCCTTTGGCGGCGACTTCGGCGTTGCGCAGGAAGGTGAGGGCAACGTAGCGGTCGTTGTCGGAGGCTTCGGGATCGGAGAGGATGGAGGCCACCTGTTCGTTGTGCTCGCGGCGGAGGAGGAAGGAGACATCGCGGAAGGCTTGGGCAATCATGCGGGTGATGCCTTCGGCTTCGACTTTGAGGACGGGGTGTCCTTCAAATTCGCTGGTGCTCACGTGGTCGCTCGTGAGGAGATAGTACTCGGTTTTGTCTTCGCCGAGTTGGAACATGGGGGCGTACTTGAATTCGGGGGCTTGTGCCATAAGAAAAAAAGTTGTTATGTCGGTGTTGTGCACGCGGTGTGCCGGGCGCGAGGCGGGGCTTCGCGGCGTGCGGTTGAAATTGTCGGTTGTGGGGCGGCGAGGATGTTCGGTCGCTGTCCGAGCCTTTCGGGGTCAGGGTGGACTTAGAGATTGCTGAGGTTGCCGATGATTTCGCGCGGCTTGCCGCCGCCCGCTCCGTCGGTGGCGGTGAGGTAGGTGAGGGTGCGGCGAACCCAGGCTTTGACGGGGCGTCCGCCCTTGGTGGCGGGGGTGAAGGTTTGTTTGCGCAGGAAGCCTTTGACGGCGGCCTCTACTTCTACGTCTTTGCAGTCGGTGACGTTGATGACGGTGGTGCGTCCGTCGGTGCCGACGAGGAATTGGACGGTGATCTCGTGGCTTTGGGTGGGATGGCCGGCCGTTTCGTAGGGTGCGAAGCGGAGGGCGGCGACGGCGGCGGGGCTGCCGTTGAGCAGGGGCGGGGTGTCGTAGTTGTTGGCCACGCTGCCGTAGAGGTTTTTCAGGTCTTTGGGCAAACTGAGGAGGCGAGCCATGGGGGCACCCTTTGGCGGGAGCTTTGGCTTTGAGGGCTTCGGCGGTGAGGGGCGTCGACGGCTGTGCGCTCTTCGGGGAGGACGTAGAGGGTGCTGTCAGCAGCTACGTAGTAGCCGTCGAGGAAGTCGGGCAGATCGGTGCCGAGATCGCCTACCATGCGGCCGGCGAAGTAGCTGCCGTCGGGGAAGACGTGGAGTCCGACGCCGAGGCTGTCGATGACATTGCGCGAGTTGCGGATGGTACCGCCCTGTCCGCCGCGCGAAGCGATCTCGCGTTGGGTGGCGGGGCCGATGTAGATGCCGCCGCCTTCGATGGGTTGGACGACGCGGTTGACGAGTGCGGTGTCGCGGCCTTGAGGTGTGCCGGAAGCGGGGACGACGATGCCGTCGATGAGGGTGCTTTCGCCTCCGACGCGGCCGACGAAGTGAGCGATGGTGAGGGTTCCGTCGGCATTGAGGCTTTGGGTGAGGCGCGAGGAGTCGATGCGCACTTCGGGCTCCTGCTCGAAGAGGTCGCCGGCGGAGAGGGTTTTGCGATCTGCGCGAACGGCGAAGCCTTGCCACGAGCGTACGGCGCCTTGGGCTGCGGTGTAGGTGAGGAAGTTGCCGGGCTGCGATTCGCGAGGCGGCAGTTGGTAGGTATAGCCGTTTTTAGTTTGGGTGTTGCTGCCGCCGCAGGAGCTGAGGATGAGGCCGAGGGCGAAAAGCAAGGGGAGGATGCGAGAAAACTTGTGCATGTTCTGAGGTTTTGATGGGGCAAAGGTAGTGATTTGCCCTCAATGTGCAAAAGAAAAACAGCCTCACTTACCACTGTAAGCGAGACTGTTCGGAAACTATAAATACGAGAAATGCCGTGGGGAGTGGGTGACGGTCGCGAATCGCGGGGGAATGCGGGCGACGGTCGCCGAGGCTTTGCGGTGCTGCGGGGGCGTTTGTGCCGGTGTGCGGCTGCCGCGAGATCGAAGTGGGAGCGCTGAGGCGTTTACTTCGAGAGTTTGAGTCCGATGCGCATACCTTGGTAGTTGCCGAGGAGCGAAGAGACCATGGCGAGGTTGGAATTACCCATCTTGCCGAGGAAGGAGGAGGCGGTGCTGAGGAGGCCCAAGAGTTTGTCAGACTCGAAAAGGAGGGCGATGCCGTTGCCGTTGCGAGTGACTTGGGGGCGGAGGTTGAGGAGTCCGCCTACGAATTGAAGTTGTAGCGTTTTCGACGCGGTGTCGAGGCTATAAGTTCCGCTCATGTTGCGACCGTTGAGTGTCGCGGTGAAGGTTTTGTCGGCGTTGAAGGTGAAGCGGGTCACGCCTTTGCTGATGCCGTAGCGCTTTGAGTTGCTCGTCGATTTTGGTTTCGAGCGCGCTGGATGCGGCGACGCCGCCGGCTTGTGCCAAGAAGTTTTGGCTTTCGAAGACGCAGCTTGTGCCGTTGTAGGTCCATGTGCCGACGAGATCACGTTCGGTTACGCTGCCGCCGCTGAGAAAGTTGCCGACGAGATTGGTAAGCATCGTGCCTCCGGTGTTGAGTGCGGAGAGAGTGTTGGCGGCTCTGGGCTGTACTCTGTTGAGGGTGTCGGGGGTGTCGCAGGAGGTGGTGAGGAGCAGCGAAGACGCGAAGGCGAGGGCTGCGAAAAGTGACTTCTTCATTGTCTTTTTGTTGTTGCAAAAAAATAGAGAATTGGGAGGTAAAAAGCAAATGGCCTTTCGGGGAATGCGCTGTTTCGGATGAACTTATCGACCAATGAACGGGTTTTGTCGACGAATGGCCTTCTTCTCCCTGCTGTTTTGTGACGTTTCGGGGCGTTTTTGTGCAAAAGTGGGTGATTGCCGGGCGAAGGTACAAAAAAAGCCGCGATCGGAAAGGAACCGATCGCGGCAATGTGTGGATTAAGCGTTGAGCTTTTGCTTGATTTCGATTTCGCGGTAGGTTTCGATGGTGTCGCCTTCCTTGATGTCGTTGCATCCTTGGAGGAGATACCGCACTCGAAGTTGGTGGTGACTTCCTTGACGTCGTCTTTGAAACGCTTTGAGGGCGGCGATGTCGCCGGAGAATACCACCACGCCGTCGCGGATGAGGCGGGCTTTGTCGGAACGGGAGACTTTACCGTCGATGACGTAGGCACCGGCGATGTAGCCGACCTTGGAGATGTGGAAGACTTGGCGCACTTCGACCATCGCGGTGATCTCTTCCTTGACGATGGGCTTGAGCATGCCTTCCATGGCTTCCTTGACTTCCTCGATGGCGTCGTAGATGATGGAGTAGAGGCGGATGTCGACGCCTTCCTTCTCGGCGAGTTTGCGCGCACCGGCTGAGGGACGCACTGGAAACCGACGATGACGGCCTTGGAGGCAGCAGCGAGGGTGACGTCGTTCTCAGAGATTTGACCCACGCCCTTGTGGATGACGTTGATGGCGATGGACTCGGTGGAGAGTTTGATGAAGGAGTCGGAGAGGGCTTGTACCGAACCGTCCACGTCGCCCTTGACGACAATGTTGAGTTCCTGGTAGTCGCCGAGCTTCAAGCGGCGGCCGATCTCGTCGAGCGTGAGCATCTTGGAGGTGCGGAGGTTTTGTTCGCGCTGAAGTTGCAGACGCTTGTTGGCGATCTCGCGGGCTTCTTGCTCGGTCTCCATGACGTTGAACTGGTCGCCGGCTTGGGGTGCGCCGTTGAAGCCGAGAACGGTGGCGGCGTGTGCGGGGGGCACTTCTTCGACGCGGACGCCGCGCTCATTGAAGAGGCTTTTACGCGTCCGGCGTGGGTACCGGCCACGATGACGTCGCCTTGGCGCAGGGTACCGTTGGAAACGAGGACGGTGGAGACGTAGCCGCGACCCTTGTCGAGTGAACTCTCGATGACGGTGCCGAGGGCGCGACGCTTCGGGTTGGCTTTGAGCTCGAGGAGGTCGGCTTCGAGGAGCACTTTCTCAAGGAGTTCGAACACGCCTTCGCCCTTCTTGGCGGAGATGTCCTGCGATTGGTATTTACCGCCCCATTCTTCGACGAGGAAGTTCATCGAAGCGAGGGTGCTCTTGATGGCGTCGGGGTTGGCGCCGGGCTTATCGATCTTGTTGATGGCGAAGACGATGGGAACGCCCGCAGCCACGGCGTGGTTGATGGCTTCCTTGGTCTGGGGCATCACATTGTCGTCGGCGGCAATGATGATAATGGCGATGTCGGTGACTTGTGCACCGCGAGCACGCATGGCGGTGAAGGCTTCGTGACCGGGGGTGTCGAGGAAAGTGACCGAACGGCCATTTTTGAGGCGGACATTGTAGGCACCGATGTGCTGTGTGATGCCGCCGGCCTCACCGGCGATGACGTTGGCGTTGCGAATGTGGTCGAGCAAGGAGGTTTTACCGTGGTCGACGTGACCCATGACGGTGACGATGGGGGCGCGAGGCTCGAGATCTTCGTCGCTGTCCACTTCTTCGATGATCGCTTCTTGCACTTCTGCGCTGACAAACTCAGTGCTGAAGCCAAATTCGTCGGCCACCATCTCAATAGTCTCTTGGTCGAGGCGCTGGTTGATCGAAACCATGATGCCGATGCTCATGCAGGTGCCGATGACTTGCGTAACGGGGACATCCATCATCGTGGCGAGCTCGTTGGCGGTCACAAACTCGGTGAGTTTGAGCACGCGGCTCTCGGCATCGCGACGCATGAGGTCTTCTTCGTGACGCTCGCGGGCGGCTTCGCGCTTCTCCTTGCGGTATTTCGCGCCCTTGCCCTTGCCGGCACCCTTCGCTTGCAGACGTGCGAGGGTTTCTTTTACCTGCTTTGCTACGTCTTCGTCGCTGACGGGCTGTGCGGGGGCGTTGCCTTTCTTGCCCTTCTTGCCTTGACCCTTGGCGGCGTTCTGGTTATTGCGGTTTTGGTTGTTGCGATTCTGACCTGCACCTGCACCTGCGTTGCTGCCGGCATTGTTCTTTTTGGCTTCGGCGCTCACGTCTACACGCTCGTTGCCGATGCGTGCGCGCTTCTTGCCGGCGGGGTTGCGCTTGTCGTTGCGCTCTTTGCGGAGCTCTTCTTTGCTCTTTTTCTTGGGACGCGTGTTGGCGTTGATGGCATCGAGGTCGATTTTGCCGACCACCTTCGGGCCGGTGAGGCGCGGAGCACCACCGACGGTGGCTGTTTCAGCGTCGTTCTCGTCGCCGGTGGCGGCAGTCGCATCGGCAGTGGCCGCGGGAGCGGGTGCTTCGGCGGGAGCTGCTGCGGTTTCGGTGGCGGGCGTTTTCTCTTCCGCTGCCGGTTGTGCAGGAGCTGCGGGCTTTTCGGCGGTCGCCTCGGGGGCTACGCTTTCGGCTGCGGCAGGAGCTGTCTCGAGCTTTTCGACAGGTGCCGATTTTTCGGCCGTTTTCTCCGTCTTGGAGGCGGCAGTCGTCTTGCGCGAGCCGCGTTTTTTGCCGCCGGCGTTGTCTTCGAGCTCAATCTTGCCGAGCACCTTCACTTGGGGCTTGAGGTCTTCGGGCACTTCGGTCTTGGTGGCTTCGGCGGTGGGCTGGGCTTCGGTCGAAGTTTCGGCCGCGGGAGCGGGCGTTTCGGCAGGAGCGGCGGTCGCCTCGTCGTTCACTTCGGGCTTATCGGCCTTCTCGTTGCGTTTCTCCTCGCGTCGGCTGGGGAAGAGCTTTTCGGCCTCGTCCTTTTGGGCTTTGTCGCTGGCAAACACCTTTTTGAGAATCTCGTATTGTGCGTCGTCGATTTTTGCATTGGGGTTAGCCTCGACGACGTGACCGTGCTCTTTGAGCGTGTCAACGGCTCTTTGGGTTGCGATGTTAAATTCTTTGGTAGCTTTGCTTAATCTCATTGTGTGTGGGTTGTGGCCGCGTGCATGGCCGATGTGACGAAAGGGGAAGGCGGTGGGGGCCGAAGCCCTCGGCATTAGCTTTCGCTGTCGTCAAACTCTGCGCGGAGCACGGAGAGGAGGTGGTCTACGGTGTCATCTTCGAGGTCGGCCTTTTCAGCGATCATATCTCGGGGGGCATTCAGCACTTCTCGTGCGGTGCGCAGACCCATGTTCTTCACGGCGTCGATGACCCATTGGTCCACTTCGTCGGTGAATTCGTCGAGATAAATGTCGTCGATGGGCTGTTCGCCTTCGACTTCGCGGAAGACGTCGATGGTATAGCCGGTGAGCATGGAGGCGAGCTTGATATTTTGGCCGCCTTTACCGATGGCGAGGCTCACTTGGTCGGGATTGAGGAAGACGTCGGCCTTTTTGAGTTCTTCGTTGATCTCAATGTTGTTGATGTGTGCCGGATTGAGGGCACGTTGGATGAACAACATCGTGTTGGAAGAGTAGGGAATGACGTCGATGTTCTCGTTGCGCAGTTCGCGAACGATGCCGTTGATACGGCTTCCGCCCACACCCACGCACGAACCGACGGGATCAATGTTGGGGTCGAAGCTTTCGACGGCGATTTTGGCGCGTTCGCCCGGGATGCGTGCCACAGCACGGAGCTGAATGATGCCATCGGCGATTTCGGGGATGTCGCGTTCGAGTAGGCGGCGCAGGAACATAGGGCTGGTGCGCGAAAGATAGATCTTCGGATTGCCGTTCGTGTTGTCGACGCGGTCGATCACGGCGCTGATGTGGTCGCCCTTGTGGTAGTAGTCGCGAGGAATCTGCTGGCTTTTGGGCAGCAAGAGATCGTTTTTCTCTTCGTCTACGAGGAGCGTTTCGTTCTTCCACGTTTGGTAAACTTCGGCCGTCACCATCTCGCCCTCACGATCCTTATACTTATTATATATGGAGTCGTGTTCGAGCTCAAGGATCTTGCTGGCCAAGGTTTGGCGGAGAGTTAGGATGGCGCGTCGGCCGAAATCTTCAAATTCGATGTGCTCGCTGCAGTCTTCCCCCACTTCAAAGTCGGGTTCGATGCGGCGAGCTTCAGAGAGCGCGATTTGTTTGTTGGGATCTTCCACTTCGTCGTCGGCTACGATCTCACGGCTGCGCGTGATCTCGAAGTCACCTTTGTCGGGATTGACCACGACGGTGAAATTTTCGTCCGTGCCGAAGATTTTGGCGATGACACTGCGGAAGCTCTCTTCGAGCACGCCGAGCAAAGTGGTGTCATCGATATTTTTGGTTTGGTTGAAGTCTCTGAAGGTCTCCAACAAACTGGGAGTTTCGGTTTGCTTTTTGGCCATGGTGGGTCGCTGTGATATATGCGAATGGGGTGTATAAGCCGGCCTCGCGGTGCAAGTGGCTGCCGCGTGCGCGGTGGTTGCGCCGAGCATGGAGCATCGTCGCGCGTGGGCGGGCGCTATTTTATTTGAAGTCGATGTAAAGTTTGGTCCATTTCACCGCATCGAGCGAAAGCACGGTTTCCACTTCTTCCAGGTGGGGGCGTTTTTCGCCCGGTGCCTTCACTTTCACGGTTTGCGTGAGGGTGATTTGGCCGTTGTCGACAGCGGTGAGGCGGCCGACGAGTTTTTTGCCTTCGGCGGTGAGCACCTCCACATCGTCGCCGACGTGGATTTCATATTGGCGCAGCACTTTGAAGGGCTGTCCCAAGCCGGCACTGCCCACTTCGAGCTCGAAATCCGTCTCGTCGCGGTCCAGTCCGTCTTCGATGTGGCGAGAGAGTGCCACGCAATCTTCGATCCACACCCCTTCGGCGTGGTCGATTTCCACGATGATGCGGTCATCGGGCGTGATGACCAGGTCGGTCAGGAAATAGTCTTTGCCGACGAGCCAGTCGGCGATGAGTTGTTCTACGGCTGCTTTACTGATCATGTGTCAGTCGGTGTGAAAAGGGGTTGGGGTGTCTCGACTTCGGTGGCGAAGTGGGGGTGAGACACGGCTAATTAAAAGAAGTGAGGAGCTTCGTTTGAGCCCCTCACGTCTGTTTGAACGCTGCAAATATAAGCAATTTGCGGGGACTGTACAAATTTTTGAGGAGAAAAAGCCTTTTTATACGATGCTTTCCGCTCCTATCGACGCATTTCGTTGCATCGGCGGATTTTTTTTGAGCGCAGAAGGCATTTCGCCTCGGTCGTCTCTCGCCTTGTGTACAAGGTTGCGCAAGGTGAGGGCGAAGGACGCCGGCGGCTTATTTTCGCGTGATGCGAATCAGGTTGGCCCGGTTGTCGATTTCCACTTTCCCCAGTCGGCTGAGCACCGACTGGCCGAGGAGGAGCGGCGCGTCCTGACTGTGGGTGATGGAGGCGCGCACGTTGTCGAGCGCCATGCCGCCGAAGGTCACAGAGCGCAGGCGCACGCTCGTGCCCTCCACCACATCGCCCGAGGCGGTGAGATAGGCGCGGCGGCCGATCACGTCGGTGGGTTTGAGATAGCCGTTCTTGAACATAAACAGCGCTTCGACCGATGAGAGCGTCACGTCCGCGGCACCCGTGTCGAAAACAAAGTGGAGGGGCAGCCCATTGATGGTGCAAGGCACCTGCGTGACACCGCCCGCGCGGGTGAAGGCGATTTCCGAAACGCCGTGCTTTGTGGCGGCCGCCGCCGTTCCGGCGGTCTTTTTCGTGCTGGGTGCCGGTGCGGTGTCGGTGGCCGATGCGCTCTTTGCGCCCTCTGTGGCGCGCGGATCGAGGAGTTTGCGCTCAGCGGCGAGGTGGGTTTCCCACGCCTCGCGATATTGCTTGACCAAAGCCTTGAAGTCGGCATCGTTGCGTAGGCCGTCGAGGTCAGAATCCACATCGATGTGGTCGAAATCGGTGTACTTTCGGCTCTTCAGCGCACGCTCCAAATAGGTGAGTGCCTGCTGTTTGTTGCCACACAGTGCGTGGAGGCAGGCCGCGTTGTAGGCCTGTTCGTCGTCGCCCTTGGCCATGATGGAATCCATGCGTGCGGCGGCCGTTTCCGGGTGTCCGAGGAAATAGAGGGCAAAGGGCGAGACGAAGTAATCGTCGGGCGTTTTTCGAGTTCTAACTCGCGGCGGAAATCAGCCGCGGCGCGGTCTTTCTGTCCCATTTTCAGGAGCAAGCGTCCGCGCAGGTCGTGGAGGAAGGCCGCTTCTTCGTTGAGCGAGAGCGCCATGTCCATGGCTTCCACCGCGGCTTCATCGTTTTTCTGTTCGCGGTGGATCAAGGAGCGCTGCACGTAGGTGCGGGCGTCTTCGGCATCGATGGCCTGTGCGCGATCCAGCGCCGCCTTGGCTTCGTCGTAGCGGCGAAGGTCGGTGAGTAGTTCCGCATGTAAGAGTATAGTCGACAGACTGCTGGAATCCTCTTCCTCGGCGCGTGCAGCCCATGCCACTGCGGCCTCCGTGAGTCCGAGGGCATTGAGGTCGGTGGCAATGCCGTTGGCGGTGCCGGCCGAGGGCTCCATGGCATACTCTTCGAGGCGGTAGTTCACTGCACGACCGTAGTGGTGTTGCGCGCGTTCGATACCGGCCAGGAGCAAGGGCCATTTCCGTTCGTTCGGCTCTTTGTTGCGGAGCACTTTGAGGCGGGCCCGCAGCGGGGCGGCGGCAGAATCGCAGAGGGTGCCGAAGACTTGGAAAGCTTTGTTGTCGATGTCGTCGCCCACGTGGACGAAGGCCGTGGCACAGTCCTCCACGGCGCGTGGATAGTCGCGACGCAGCAAGTGCACCTCGGCGCGGAAGGAATAGCCTTGGCTGTATTCCGGGGCGAGTTGCACCACGCGGTCGAAGAGGGTGAGGGCACGGTCGTAGTCTTTGCGTGCCACCGCGTTGCGCCCCATGCCCATATAGGAATAGGTGTTGCCTTTGTCGAGCTTTTGCATCAGTTCGTAGTCTCGGTCGGAGAGATCGTAGCGCTTCATCTCGTAGTAGAGGTCGCCGCGCTGTTGGAGGTAGTCGCCGTCGTCGGGCGCGAGGCGGATGGCGGTGCCGAGGTCGGTGAGGGCGGCCGTGGTGTCGGTGAGCGCCAGGTGAACGAGGGCGCGTTTGGATTGCACAAGGGCAAGCGTTGTCTTGTCTTTCTTGGGCAGATGCTTGACAGCCAAATCAAAAGCGGAGAGGGCGTTGCCGTTTTCGTCGTTGTCGAGATGGACGAGTCCAATGAAGAAATGGGCATAGCCGTTGCGCGGATTTTTCTCGAGTGCCGTTTGGAATTGCTTGAGCGCTTCGCCTTGGTCTTCGTCGTTTTTCAGCATTTCGAGGCCGCGTTGCACGTTGTAGTCCTCGAAGTCCTTCCCCTTCTGCGCCGCGAGGGGCAGGAGGGCGAAGAGGAAAACGAACAGCACGCCGAGTAGGCGGAGAGTGGGGTGTGTCATTGTGTGATTGTATTTAGATATTGAGGTATTGCGGAGATGGATATCGTTGAATTGCTGTGGTGTGCTGCGCTCCTTTTCGTGAACTCACGGAAAGGAGGGTTGCACTCGGGGCAGAAATTTTGGGGTTAGGACGATTTTGTATGGACTGTGTGGCGTGGCGCACTGCCGAGCCTTACTGCTTTCCCGAGCGTGGCGTGGGGCTGTGCGGACTATTTGTCGCCGTAATGCCCTCGCATGGAGAGCACATACACACAGACGGTCTCTTCGTAGATGGAATAAATGAGTCGTGCTCCTTTGTCAATGCGTCTGCTTCACAAACCGGAGAAGTCGCCTTTGAGGGCTTCGGGCTTGCCGGTACCGGTTTTGGGGTGCACTTTGAGTTCTTCGAGGAGTGCCACGATTTTCTTCAACACCTTTTTCTGTCCCGATCGTTTCCAGTAGGCGAGATCTTCGATGGCTTCCGGGAGTAGTTGCAGATCGTAGGTCGCAGGTCGGCCAATCGTTTGATTTCTTCGATCGAAAAAGTCTGCGCCAAGCCGGCCGCTTGTTGCTGCCGGCCGCGGCGAACGGCGGCGACGTTTTGCGGATGGTCAAACCAGGCGTCGGCAGAAGGCGACACCCGTTCGGCAAAGGACGGCGCGTTGGCGTCCTCGATCAGCAAACCTTCGATGTAGGCTTTGAGCGACATCCCGTTGTGGAGTGCCTTGGCGTAGAGCTTTTGCAGAGCCTCTTCGGGAAGTGTGATGTTCGGGGGCTGAAGTGTGGTGTTCATTTGGGTTTTCCGGTAGGTCGGGTGAAGGTGGCTCTCGGAGTCGTTGGTGGGAAACGGGCAACCAACGGCTTGCTCGGACGAGTGGACAAAGTTTTTTCCTTTTGTCTGAAGTCGGGGCGCTTACACCGGTGTTTTCTGTAGGATCTTGTGGAAAGAGCGTGCGCCGGTGTCCTCTTGTTTCGTGGGGGCATGGCGTGTGCGGATGAGTGTCTTTCCGGTGCTCGGATTTGAGTGGATGGGAGGTTGTGCAAGGGCTTCGCTTTCTGCGGATGGCCGGTGCGGAAGCACGACTTTCGCCCGTTCGTGGTGCGATGAAGGCTCATGCTTTTGGGCAAAAGTACAAATAATATGGAGATTACAAAGTGTTTGTCGAGAAAACTTTCGCGAAGGAAGGTGATTTCATATATAAATGAACGCGCGCGCGTGAAAGAAGGGCAGAAAACGGCGAGGTATCGGAAAAAAGTTTGGGAGTTTTTAGCGAAAGGCGTGGACTTTCTCGGAAAAGTAGTGGAGTTTTGGCGTTGCGGTGTGCGATGATTGGATTTTGGCGCGAAAAAGGAGGGGGAAAGGGTGCGAAAAACGAGGGCGGAGGTGCAAAAAGCGTTATTTTATCGGATGAAAAGCCTATCGGGTGCGAAGTTTCGTTTTTGTGCACTTGGCCTATCAGAAAAGAAATATTACCTTTGCCCTACGGACGCTCGCGCCCACAGACGCGAGCCTCGGTGCATAGTCCGTGAGGACTATTCGTTTTTTCTATTTTTGTGACCGACCTCGCTCCACCCCCGTGTGCACAACGGGCAGCAGCGGTTTCCGGCATGGCACGCCGGCTCAGGCGGAAACTTCCGCCCACAAGGACATCATAACATAACAATCATAACACCATAGAATGAGTATGGCTAAAAAATTCATTACTTGTGATGGTAACCAGGCTGCAGCCCACATCGCCTATATGTTCAGCGAAGTGGCGGCAATTTACCCCATCACGCCGTCGTCTACGATGGCCGAATACGTCGACGACTGGTCGGCGCAGGGCCGCAAGAACATGTTCGGCGAAACGGTCTTGGTACAGGAAATGCAAAGCGAGGGCGGTGCCGCCGGCGCTGTGCACGGTTCGCTCCAAGCCGGCGCATTGACCACCACCTTCACCGCATCGCAGGGCTTGTTGCTCATGATTCCCAACATGTACAAGATCGCCGGTGAACTCCTCCCCTGTGTGTTCCACGTTTCGGCGCGCACCATTGCCAGCCACGCGTTGAGCATCTTCGGCGACCACCAAGACGTGATGTCGGCGCGCCAAACCGGTTTCGCTATGCTGGCCGAGGGCTCGGTACAGGAGGTGATGGACTTGGCCGGTGTGGCTCACTTGGCTTCGATCAAGACGCGCGTGCCTTTCATCAACTTCTTCGACGGTTTCCGCACCTCGCACGAGATCCAGAAGATCGAGCGCCTCGACACCGAGGACCTCAGCCCGCTGGTGGACCAAAAGGCCCTGAGCGAGTTCCGCGAGCGTGCGCTCACCCCCGAGCGCCCCGTGGCACGCGGTACGGCCGAGAACCCCGAAACCTTCTTCGCTCACCGCGAAGCTTCCAACCCTTCTACAACGTTGTGCCCGAGGTGGTGGAAGAATACATGAAGGAAATCAGCCGCATCACCGGCCGTGAGTACGGCCTCTTCAACTACTACGGCGATCCTGAAGCCGACCGCGTGATCATTCTCATGGGTTCGGCCTCGGAAGCGACCCGCGAAGCCATCGACCACCTGCGCGAACAAGGCGAAAAGGTGGGTATGGTTTGCGTACACCTCTATCGCCCCTTCTCGGTGAAGCACCTCCTTGCCGCCGTGCCCGCCACGGCCAAGCGCATTGCGGTGCTCGACCGCACCAAGGAACCCGGCGCCAGCGGCGAACCGCTCTATCTCGACGTGAAGGATGCCTTCTACGGTCGCGAGAATGCCCCCTCATCGTGGGCGGACGCTACGGTTTGGGCTCCAACGACACCACGCCTGCGCAGATCATCGGCGTGTATGAGAACCTCGCGCTCAACGAGCCGAAGGATCACTTCACGGTGGGTATCGTCGACGATGTGACCTTCACGTCGCTCCCCAAGAAGGAGGAAATCAGCCTCGGCGGCGAGGGCATGTTCCAGGCCAAATTCTACGGTCTCGGCGCCGACGGTACGGTGGGTGCCAACAAGAACTCGATCAAGATCATCGGCGAAACGACCGACAAGTACTGCCAGGCTTACTTCTCCTACGACTCGAAGAAGTCGGGTGGTTTCACTTGCTCGCACTTGCGTTTCGGCGATCACCCCATCCGTTCCACCTATTTGGTGAACACTCCCAACTTTGTGGCCTGCCACGTGCAGAGCTACATGCACATGTACGACGTGCTGCGCGGCATTCAGCCCGGAGGTACCTTCTTGCTCAACACCGTTTGGGACGATGAGGCTCTCTCGCGCAACATGCCCAACAAGATCAAGCGCGTGTTGGCACAGAAGAACATCACGGTCTATGTGATTAACGCCACGAAGATTGCCGCCGAAATCGGTCTCGGCAACCGCACCAACACGATCTTGCAGAGCGCCTTCTTCCGCATCACGGGCGTTATCCCCGTCGAAAAGGCCGTTGAGGAGATGAAGCACTTCATCGAAAAGACTTACGGCAAGAAGGGTCAGGACATCGTGGAGAAAAACTACGCCGCTGTCGATCGCGGTGGCGAATACCACACCTTCGCCGTGGATCCCGCATGGGCTTCGCTCGAAGATGACAAGCCCGTCGACGACGGAGCACCCGCTTTCGTGAAGGATTTGGTGCATGTCATCAACGCACAGGTGGGCAACGACCTCCCCGTGAGCGCCTTCAAGGGAATTGAAGACGGTACGTGGCAGCAAGGTACGGCCGCCTATGAGAAGCGCGGTGTGGCCACGTTCGTTCCCACTTGGGACTTGGAGAACTGTATCCAATGTAACAAGTGCGCCTACGTTTGTCCTCACGGCTGTATCCGTCCCTTCGTGCTCGACGCCGACGAAAAGGCCGGTTTCGAAGCACCCACGCTCGAGATGAAGGCGCCCGTGCCCATGAAGGGTATGAACTTCCGCATCCAAGTGAGCGTACTCGACTGCACGGGTTGCGCCAACTGCGTGGATGTCTGCCCCGGTAAGCCCAAAACGGGTAAAGCCCTCGCCATGACGACGCTCGAAAAGGAACGTCAGGAGGCCGACCACTGGAATTACCTCGTGAAGAACGTAAAGAGCAAGCATCACCTCCTCGACATCAACGCCAACCCCAAGAATTCGCAGTTTGCGCCCACGCTCTTCGAATTCTCCGGCGCATATGCAGGGTTGCGGTGAGACGCCCTACGTGAAACTCGTCAGCCAGCTCTTCGGCGACCGCGAGATGGTGGCCAATGCCACCGGTTGCTCGTCGATCTACTCCGCATCGATCCCTCCACGCCCCTACACCACGAACGAAGACGGCCACGGCCCGGCATGGAGCAACTCGTTGTTCGAAGACTTCTGCGAATACGGTCTCGGTATGACCTTGGCCAACAAGAAAATGCGCAGCCGCATCGCCGACATCCTCACGCGTTGCCTCGCCGACGACCATGTGAGCGCCGAATTCAAGGAGGCAGCACAGCAATGGCTCGACGGTAAGGACAAAGCGGCCGAGAGCAAGGCCGCCGCTGAGCGCCTCAAGCCGCTCATCGAGGCCGGCAAGCAAGAAGGATGCCCCATTTGCGCACAACTCAGCGAGTTGAGCCACTTCCTCACCAAGCGCTCGCAGTGGATCATCGGTGGTGACGGCGCAGCCTACGACATTGGCTACGGCGGTCTCGACCACGTGATCGCCAGCGGCGAAGATGTGAACATTCTCGTCCTCGACACGGAGGTTTACTCCAACACCGGCGGTCAGTCGTCGAAGTCGACGCCCACAGGTGCCGTGGCGAAGTTTGCCGCCAGCGGTAAGCGCATCCGAAAGAAGGACCTCGGTCTCATCGCCACGACCTACGGTTACGTTTATGTGGCGCAGATCGCGATGGGTGCCGACCACAATCAGACGCTCAAGGCCATCCGCGAGGCAGAAGCCTATCCCGGACCTTCGCTCATTGTGGCCTATTCGCCCTGTATCGCCCACGGCTTTGAAGGCCGGCATGGGCAAATCGCACCACGAAGAGGAACTCGCCGTGAAGTGTGGCTACTGGCAGCTCTGGCGTTACAATCCCGAGCTCGAAGACCAGGGCAAGAACCCCTTCTCGCTCGACAGCAAGGCGCCGAAGTGGGAGGATTTCCAAGACTTCCTCACGGGCGAGGTGCGCTTCCAGGCACTCAAAAAGCAATTCCCCGAACAGGCCGCCGAACTCTTCGAGGCTTGCGAAGAGAACGCCAAGCGCCGCTACCAAAGCTACGTGCGCATGAGCCAACAAGACTGGTCGAAGGTAGAGGCCTAAGCCCACTTCGCGACACGGTCGCACCACGATAACGCGCGAGGGCGCTCCACATCATAGTGGAGCGCCCTCTTTTTGTGCGATTTCGGCCTCGGGCAGTGGACAACCCTCGCCTATCGGTGGCAACAGGCCGAAGTGCTTGCGAGAAGACGGCGCGACGGTGCACACCAAGGGAAGCGGCTGCGGAAACAAGGCCGCATTTGCCGGATGGTCGGGAGGCGCAAACAAAAACAAGCGCCGAGGGAGAATGGACTCCCTCGGCGCTTTGATGTGAGTGTCGAGTTTTGCGGAACAAAAATCTCTTTATTTCGCCGGTTTTTCAGCGGGCTTTTCGGGCGTAGCGGCCTTGCGAGAGAGCGTAGCGGGCTTCACTTCAAAAATCGTTGGTGGTGTTGTCGGTGTCGACCAAGTGCTTACCGTCAAATTTGCGTTGGAGCGAGATGCCCATCACCTTGAGCATAGCCTCGTGTTGTAGGAGGCAAAGTTCTCTTCCGTCACACCGAGGAAACCTTTGTCCAACTTTGAGGGGCGCATTTGGAATCGCTTGCGCGGACAGATGGTGATGCAATCGATGACCTTGGTGAAGGGAATTTCGATGGCGGTGAAGTCGGCGAAATCGGTGTTGGTGACGTTGATGTAGTGCACCACCACGTCTTTGCCCTTAGAAGCCGGTCCGGCTTTGGCTGCGCGTTTTTCAGCTTCTTCGAATACCTTGGGCGACCAGGGCAGGCGGACGAGTGCAAGGCCGACGGCTTCGCTGATTGTGCTCAGGGCATGGTTGGAGGTGATGGGCAGCAAGTCGGGCACGTTGGGGTTGTTGTTCTTGTCGGTGCTGTTGCTCCATTCGAAATCAGCTTTCGAGAGGTCGAGCAGGTCTTCGTATCCGGAATATTCTTTGAGGTTTTCACCGTTCTCTTCGAGATATTTGGCAAAGGCCTTGGCATGGTCGACGGCATGGTTGGCCACAACGATGGTTTGGCCGGGCTTCACGGGATAGTCTTTGCCCTTGCCCGGGAAGTACATGACGGAGTTCACACCGTAGTAGGTGTTGACAAAGTCGTCGCCGGGGGCAAATTCGAAGTGGATGCGTGGGTCGAGTTGATTGGTGACGATGGCCAAGCTGTCGAGATAGAGCGTTTTGTCCGAAGGGTTGTAGATGGTGATGTATTGGTCGTCGTAGTTGCGGGTGTAGAAGTGCTGCTTATCGGCGGCGGCACGTGTGTTGGCTTCGGCTGTGGAGTCAGCATCTGAGGACGTGGAGTCGCTGTCGGAGTCTTCGGTGCCGGGGAAGGGGACGTAGCCGAAGCCGCCATAGTCGTTAGAGGGTGTGCGCACAACGGCGTGACCGGCATAGAACACCTCTTTGATGATGAGGTGGTCGGTGGTGGTTTCGGAGGTTTGCACGTTGGTGTTGCCTGATTCTCGTGCGCAGCTGCCGAGTCCGAGCGCTGCGAGGGCGATGAGGGAATAGAAAATCTTTTTCATTGCAATAAGATATGACTATAAAGTGTGTGGCGAGGTGCCGGCTCTATGTCTGAACCGTTGCCTGCCGGAAGTTAATTTTCAGGGGAAGGATTGGGATGGGGGGCAGCAGTGGCCGGATCAGGCCACGTGGGCTTGGGCATCGTGTTGCCAAGATGGGTGAGGCGGGAGGTTATAGGAACCAGTTGCCAAAGCCCGAACCGCCACCGATGCCGTGCGTCTGCACGTTTTGTGTGGCTTCGAGGGCATCTTCAGGGGTGAGTCCGATTTCGTGTCCCAAGAAGAAGTAGAGTGGGTCGTTGGGATCCACGCCTGTGGGGTCGGAGTCGAAGCTACTGCAATAGATTTTGATGGGGATGTTGAAGCGCAGCACCTCTTTCCATTCCGAATCTTGTCCATATTCTTTGGCTTCGTCGGGATTCGTGGCCTCAGCGCAGATGCGGTCGCTGATGAACTCATAGGTGGAGTGGCGTTTCAGATATTCATCGCGAGGAATGAGCGCCTTCTTGCCTTTGGGACATTTCATCACGCGGACAGAAAGGTAGAACTTCGGCAGGAGATAGGTGGGGCGCGTGTATTGGGACGGTTCTCCCGTGACGAAATCGGGGCGGCGTGCGATGAGCAGGGGCCATTGTTCGTGGTGTCTGTCGGTTTCGCCCAGGTCGATGTCGAAGTTGAAGTGTCCCTTCAAGCCCACGCGGTCTTGGTCGTAGGGAGCCACGGCATAGTCTACGGCCGATTTGTCGAGCGGTGGGAGCAAACGCTGGTTGAACAACTCGCGTGCGCCGTCGCCCATCACACCGTGCGTCCAGGTGTCGCGATAGGTGTATTCAAAAATCTTTGACGACAATTCAGCGCGTTGCTTCCAGGTCGTGGCATTGGCAAAGGCTGCCGCCTTGATGGGGGTTGGATCGACGGTGCCTTTCTTGAGGGGATCGGCGCTGTTGGGGTCGTAAGTCCATTTGCCACGGCAGTCCATCACGTCATAGGGCCTACCCTTGTCGTCCACATCACTGACGGTGAAGAAAATCTGGTATTCGTCGGAGTGATTGAGGATGTCGTCATTCATGAGCTTGCCGTCTTTGTTGAAGAAGTAGAGGCAAAGTCCCCAGCGTTTGAGGCGTCCGCCGATGATGCGGATGTAGTCCGGCCCTTGTTTGCCGTCGATCGATTCGAGGTAGTCACGGTTGAGGAGCGTTGCACCTCGACGCCGGGCCACGGGGTGTTGTTGTTGCGAACGAGGACAAACTCTTCTTGCTTCCAGGGTGCGTTGCGATAGACGAAGTTGCCGTGCATTTTTCCGTCACCGTGGGAGTGTCCTTCCTTGAACATGGCCAGGCAGGTGGCCCAGTTGTTGAAAGCTCCGTCGGGATCGGGGTTGGCCATCGCGGCGGTGGTCTTGATTTTGGTCAGACTGTCGACGTAGTGGTCGGCTCCTGAGTGGGCAATGGGTTTTGCTTCGAGAGGATTGTCGTCGTAGTTGACGTGGACGTTGCCAAAGACAAAGTCGTCGCACGAAGTGGTGAGGCATCCGACTGCAAGCAGACAGGCGGAAAGGATGGATAGCTTTGACATTAGAATAATACGGTGCTTTGTCTGAATCGGTGTGATGAGAAATAACTTTGTGGCTCTGAGAGCATGCGCCACAGATTGGCCGCGTTGGCCGCAGGATAGAAGCGTTGGATGTCTTTGACACACTGTTCTTCTCCATCGTCAGTGTCGGCAATGACGCGAATGGGCAAGGGATAGTCGATGTCGAAGTTATCCCAACCGGGTTGTATTTGGTTGAAATCCCACACATATCCGATAGCAGAGTTGCTCACGTTGGTATATTTCGCAGGCTTGTCTTGAGAAGTTGCTCCGGCACCGGCTTGCTGATGTCCGCGGTTGAGGATGTTGCAAATGCGTGCTTGCAAGGAGAACTGAACGTTTTTGCGTTTGAAGCGCAAAATGCCTTTGAAACCGAGACGGTCGAAGGGTTTACCGGCATCAAGACTGCGCTCTTGGCGCAACAAACCCACGGTGTGGCTATAACGCTGACGGGGCAAGTTGGTGTCCGGGTCGATGAAGTCGTCATTGTAAGACTCCACAAAGAGCTTTCCGATTTCTTCTTCCACAGGGTCGGTGTCGCGATATTCGTAGCTGAAGAGTTCGGACGTCAGTTCATTGAGTTTTGTGCCTTCCACTGTTTGGTAGAGGCGCATATTGCCTTCGGGCGTGCTGATGGTTTGCAAAGCCTCGGGGCGTCCACCCGTTTCGATGGCGCGCCAAGCCAGATCCACATTGTAGGGCACGGCGTTGTCGCCCAAAGTAAAAGACGCGGGCGCATAGACGTTGCTCGTGCTGTATTTGGTGGCCGGCAAAGGTTGTCCTCCCTTTTCGCGGAAGGTGTAGCGATCGATGTAGCGCGGCGTGGCGTCGAGGGTGCGAGGATAGGCCATTTGCAAACCTTTCTCCACGATGGGGGCTTTACCGGCTGCAACAACGGCATTTTGGTCGAGGGTGCTGTGGCCGATGCCAAAGAAATGTTGGTGCATTTGGAGCGCACTACTGATTTCGTCGGGCACTTGATTGCCTTGTTTGTCGGTCTTATAGAAATAGCTGGAGAACTGGTGATTGATGAGCAGTCCGTTTTGGTCGTAGTAGCGGAGTTCGAGACCGTAGACGAGGCTGTCCGATGCCACCACATCGAAGTGGTTGCGGGCGGTGGTGACCGTCATCTGCCCATCATCGTCTTTGGCAATGTCGATTTCCTGCATCACGGGCAGCGAAAGACTGTCGCCTGCCTCGTGGATGGTGCGATAAACATTGATTTCGTCTTCGCCGTTAGGCCCAACATTGAGTGTGCCACCCGGAAAGCCCATGCGCAAGATGGCGTGGACGGCATAAATTTGGTCGTGTCCCTTCACATCGCGTTCGATGGACGAAGGGGGGGCTTTGACGACTTTCTTGAAGAAATCGTCCACTTGGTTGTCGGAGCAGCTCAACAGGCCGGCCAGTGCCAGACAACCGGTGCAGAGGAGGGTGAGATAAGGATGTTTCATTGTGGAGAATCGTTGAGATGAGGCGCTCGGGGCGACGGGTTTCCGCTGCGGCGCTTCGTCGGCGCGCCGCCCTATGGTGGAAGCACCGGCGAAAGCCCACGGGTTTCCGGAGAAAGTGCACGGCTTTCGCTCGAAAATGCAGCACTTTTCTGCAAAAGTCCTGTGCTTTTGCAGCGACGGCTGCGCGCCGATGTGCCGAGCGCGGGCGGAGGCTAAAAGCGGATGAGCGTGCGCAGCGAGAAGTTGGCGCCGCGCTCGTGGGCGTAGTAGCGGAAGCGATCGGTGTACTCCTTTATAGAGCGCATTGAGCACGTTGTCGCCGACGAGCATGAACTTCACTTCGCGCCCCCGGGGAGCTTAATGGCGAAATCGGCCGTGCCGTTGAGCAGGAAATAGCCGTCGGGCGAGTCGGGCACGAGGTCTTTATCGGGGTCGAAGCGCGTTTGCTTCGCCACGTAGATGCCCGAGAGGGAGAGCGAGGCCACATATTGCTTGCGGCTGCCCAGTGCCTTGCTGTAAGTGGCCGACAGGCCGTAGCGATCGGAGGGCATGAAGGGCAACCAGCCGCTGCGCGTGAGGTTGCGACCGAAGATCCATTCGGCTTTCGCCACGAGGGTGAGCGGCTCGACGGGCTTGTAGGTGGCTTCGATGTCGCCGCCGTAGAGGCGCACGTCGTCTTGGTCGTAGATGAACTTGGGGTACTTGCCGCTGGGGTGGTTGTGGTAGCGGTCTTTGCCCTCGCCGATGTGGTCGTAGATGTAACTATCGATGCGTTGGTAGAACATGCTCGGTTCGACGGAGAAGCGACTGTTGCGCCACTTCGTGCCGAGCACCGCCTTGTAGCCGCGTTCGCTCTCCAAATGGCGGTTGCCCACCACCCAGTAGGAGCCTTCTTGCAGCCCGATGGCGTAGAGCTCGTTGATGTCTGGTGGTCTCCACGACCAACCGACGTTGGCGCGAGCGTCCCACCGGTCGCTGATTTGATAGTGCGCGGCGAGTGAGGAGGTGAAATTGCTGTAGAGCTTGAAGTCGTCGTAGTAGGTGTAGTTGCTCAAACTCGTGTAGCCGTTGACCGACATCACGCGGAAGTCATAGCGCAGGCCGAGGGCGGCTTGCAAGCGGCCGAAGGTGGCTTTGTGCAAGGCGAAACCACCCATCGAAAGCGCGGCGAAGTTGGGCACGAAGGCCGGCTGCTTGGTGCCGGGATAGTTGAAATTCTCTTGGTAGGAGTTGGCCAGTCCGGCTTCGGTGCTCATGTTCCAAAAGTTTCCATTTGGCATTCCAGGTGGCATCGAACTTGAAGGTCTTGAGGATCAGGTCTTGCATCGGAATCCAACTCCACTGTTGTTTTTTACGGTTTTCGAACTCCTGACGCAGGTTCTCCTGGAAGGAGGCCACGATGTCGAGCTGGTGGTCGGGATTGATGCGCCATTTGAGTTCGCCCTTGACGGTGAAGTGCTGCGACTGCTGGAAGGGGGCTGGATGTCGTAGGAGAAGGGGCGCAGAGTGGTGGGATCGGGGCGGCCGGCCTCGAAGCGTTTGATGAGTTGGTCGAGGTCGGAGATCTTCGACCCGTAGTAAATGCCGCTGCGCTGGTAGTAGATGCTCGAAAGGAGCGTGGCGGTGATGTTGCGATCCTGATAGCCCACCATGGAGGAGAGGGCGATGTTGTTGTAGCCCGTGTTGTTCAGGATATAGTTGGCTGTGCGGTAGTCGCCCCCCTTGGTGTAGTTACCGTGCACGCGAGCGCCCCAACGCTTATAGCCGGCTTCGAGGGTGCCGCTGCCCGACACGCCGCGCGCGTTGGTGTCGTAGCCCAGGTTGGCCGAGCCTTTCACGTGGAAACGCGTGCTGTCGTAGGGCAGGGGCGCGTCGTTGAGGAGCACCACACCGCCCATGGCGCCGAAACCGTAGCGAATGCACTCGGCGCCCTTCACCACTTCGACCATGCTCGAGCCGGTGTAGTCGACTTCGGGCGCGTGGTCGGCGCCCCAACTTTGGCTTTCGAGGCGCACACCGTTGTTCATGAGCAGGATGCGACTCGAGTGCATGCCCTGGATCACGGGCTTGGCGATCGTGCCGCCCGTGCTGATGGAACTGACACCGGGGATGGTTTCGAGCAATTTGGCCAGCGACATGGCACCGCCCTTCTCAATGTCGGCCGTTTTTACGGCGGCCGACTGCTGCAACACGGAGGTGTGTTTGCGGTGGGTCGTGACCACGACGCCTTGCATCTCTTGGCTGGCGTCTTTCAGGGTGAGCGAAATGCGCCCGTCGGCGGGGACAGCGAGCGTGCGCACGAGTTTGTGGCAACCAATGTAGGTCACTTCAACGCGTACGTGGCCGGGATTGTTTTTCAGCCGGAGGGTGCACTGCCCTTTGTTGTCCGTCACACCGATCAGCCCCTCGCAGCGCACGGCGGCGCCGATGAGGGCTTCGTGCGTGTCTTGCCGCGTGATGGTGAAGCGCAACACTGTTTGTGTTTTACCTGCCGCATCGGTGGGCGGAAGTGTGGAGCCGGGTTGCGCTGCGTCGGTGGATGGGGTGGAGGAGTGAGGAGAGTTAGGGGAATGGGTGGGGGTGGGGGTAGAATGTGCGCCGTTGGCCGTCGCAGCGAGGGGCGCCCCTTGTGCTGCCAGTGCTAGGGCAGAGCGCCATGGGGGCTATGCCGAAATGCAGTGGTGGGGACGAGGTTGTTTTCTTCATATGGTGATTCTTGCAATGTTTCGCCTTGAGGATGGAATCTGTGTGGGGCGAATCTGATGGAGGGGTTGCTCTACCGGGGAATGGCGCTTTCTTCTCATTTTTGCAAGACGAATCGAAAAAAAGAGGACTATGCGCTTTGTGAGTGCAAAGTTACGCCCTTCCTAGTTGGCATTCAATACCCAAATGTGGGTATTTTTTTAGATCTGTATGGTGTGTTTTTGCACTTGTGATTGAGCAAAATTGCGTTGCTTGTGCCGGTGGGCAACGAAAGCATCCCTTTGAGTGGGTAATGAGTTGCCGGATGCTGTCGGCGTCTCGCAGGGGCGTTGTGTTGCTCTTTGGCCGGATCTGAGGCGAGAATGGCCGGTTTGTGCCGGGAATGGGAGGGATAAATAAATGGGGATGATTAAAATTTGCAAAAATCGGGGGGGGTAAGGTGTTGAGTTACCCGATTATAATTATATTTGCAACTTATTGACGGCACAAGTAGGTCGTGTTTCCTCAGCATGTAGAGATGCTCTGAGCAAAACGGTGTGTGCAAACGCTGCGGATTTGCGCGGCTTGCTGTCATTTCATGTGATGTTATCCTCACTTCAAAAGAACATTTATCCGAACACATATACTTATATATAATGAGTCGATCAACGAAAAGCAAGAGTTTCCGTCTTTTTCTTCGCAGCCTCATGCTGTGGTTGTTATTTTGGGGCTTGGGTGCTCTCTCGGTCAGGGGACAGATACAGGTAGGGCCTTCCTGTCCCAATTTGGGCACTCCCCAATTTGAAACGCACCTTGTGGCGGGAAATCGGGATTGTGGCAGTCCCGGTATCTTCAGCATTCGCTGGACGAATTACTCCCCCGGGATTGACGAAGTGCGTTATATAGTGAGCTCCGGAGATTGGCATGCAGAGGTTGTTGCAGCGGCTCCCATGGCCGTTGTCAAGATCCCGATACCTGCCTCTGTGGAGAACTTCAGTTATTATGCCGCATTTAAATGTGGCAGCTCGTCAGATTATTCACCGGGATATGGGGCTCTTATGGAAACGCTTCCGGCCGATTCTATCAAGTTGGTGACGAGCAGTACACCGACGGGCAATGGCACGTTGTCTGTCGGAAGCGTACAGGCCAAGCTGGAGGGACCGACCGGTTTCCCCCAAGCGACGTTTAGACTCTACAAACGCTCGGATCTCAACACCGTGATCGCGTCTCAGCGCACGTCTCGTCCTTATGACGGGGTGACGTTCTTTAATCTGCCGGCCGGAGATTATGTGGTGAAAGTCGATGCCAAACCGGAGTGCACACTGACCTCTACGGCCGCGAACTGGGTGAACGACCACTATGAGTTGTCGGCAGAGGTGACGATACACCCCTTCACGCTCGTTCCTACGCTGATCAATCCCCGAGGAACGTGTTTGGGTGGCATAAAGCTCGAAGTCTCTAAGGCGTTGGGCGTACAAACCATAGAATATGCCTTGGCTTCGGCCGATGCGCCCGACACTCCTTTGCAGACCTATACGGCCACCTATCCCTATTTCGCACACACCTTCTTCGGATTGCCGGGCGAGAAAAAATATATCGTCACGGCGACTGAAAAACCGGGAATGTCGCGGTGAAATATCCCTTTGAACTTCCAAAAGACACATCCGAAATTAAATATGATTGGGGTGGTCACGGCACCATACCCGGTGCGAATGAAGGAACCATTTATCTTGTGTTGAAAGGCACATCGGCGGCCTGTCCGGTCAAGTATACAATCACGCGTGTCCGAGGAGAGGGTGACTTTCCGCCCATTGTGAAAGAGAATGTGACCGAGGAACGTCTACTTGTCGAAGGACTTGCACACGGATTCTATAATGTGAAGGCGGAATATGGAGGCATTGTCAAAGAATCTTATTTTGATATATATGAGTCGAGGTTGTCCGCCTATTATCCTAAGCTGGTGGATGCCAAAAGGGTTTGTGACCCTTCGGGCGGAGCAAAGTGGAATCTTGGTCGACCGGGGCATTATGCCCCAATCAAGGTTCGTGTTTTCAACAACGATTCGAAGTCCTTGGTGCGCGAATTTCTTCTCCCGGCTGAAACACCGACCTTTGAAACCAACAATCTTTTTCCCGGAAATTACCGGCTCACGTTGAGCAGCGAGACAGAAATAGCGATATGGGCAACGGATTTTACAATAGGTTTGAATGGGGATTTTAGGTGGGATCGTGGGCTCAACATCGCTTATGATCGTATGATCATGGATTTTTGTAGAGAGAAAGCCATCACGCGCATTCCGGTGAACTTCATCGGAGATGGCGGTATCGAAAACGATCCGGTATATCAAGCTTTCCTCGATGGGGCAAGCTACGAGATCTACAAGCCGGACGGCAAGACTTTTGTCTACTCAGGGCCTATGCCCACCTTGACGGGTAATTCCATCAGCTACTTGGAGAGCCCTGAGGTCAAACGCGGATACAAATTGTTGATTAAGTCAGCTTGCGGCTATCCCGTGTTGCGCTACGATTTGGATGGCGATGACTTCCGATTCAGCTACACCACGGCTTTCCGTGGCTGTGGTGATTTAGGTACGGATGTGTTTCTTAGCGTCGCTGATGCGCAACATGGCGTTGTTCCGAAGCTCACCTATAGGGTCAAGGACCTGCGCACCGGTGCTTTGGTGACGGAATATGCCATGAAAGCAGAAACCGTGAGATCACCTTTGGTCGGCATGCAACCGGGCGATTATCTCGTGGAATGGTTCCCTCAATGCGCTCCATCCCAAATACACAAGGATACCATCCATGTCGACAATAAGCTCCGTGCGCTGAAGGTATCCGCCACTCCGGCCGTTTGTGCCGACAATGGGGCTATCATCATCTATTATAACGTCCTCGAAAACATCAATGCTTGGCGTCATGAGTTGATTCGCAAGCACGATGGGAAGCTCGTCGCGGTCTATGGTAGCACTCGGGATGAGAAGATAAGCGCTGATTTCAAAGGACTTGCTGCCGGAGACTATATTGTGAAGACGACTCCGATTGTCGAATGCAACGAAATGGTGCCTGCCGTGACGGAAGTGACGGTGCCGACCGGAGAGCTCACCGACGAATTCATTCCCAAGAATCCCGAAGTGATCCGAAAGGCAGAGCTTGGTGACCCTGTCGGTGAAGTGCGCTATAGGTTTCTAGTCGAGTCGAATCGGTGAAATGGAAAGTATTCGATGTGGTGACCGGCAAAGAAATCAACAAAGGCGAGTTTAGTCCTCTCAACGAGGGCTCTCCCAACGTATATACTTCGTTTCGTGTCGATCAACTCCCTCAGACTTATCGGATTGAATTCACGCTGCCCTGCGGAAAGATTACGCGCCTCGATTCCATCCCCTTAAAGGAGGGGGTTGCACTGCCCGACTTCGATGTGACACAGTTTGCCGGTATTGAATTTGGGGATTGTCACAAATTGCCTACAGTCACCGTGAAGTCAAAGCTCAAAACGGCCGGCTTTCCTGACAAACCCACGAAAATCATACTCTATAAGGTTGGATTTGAGGACGGAAAGTACGTCCAGAATCCGATAGATTCGGTCACGAACCTAACCTCTATCATTGAGACGCATACGTTTACGCTTAAGAATGCCGAGAACTATGATAGTTATGAGGTGCACTATTATTACAATGGTGTCTCGAAAGTCTCATCCTTTGAGAAAGAGAGAACGCAGGACAATTATTTTTTTATATACGAGGATCTGGGTCGGAGTTCAATTTGAAAGGCCTTGGGACGCTCACCGTTGAGGTACCGATGGCCGAGCCGGGAACGAAAATGCGACTGATAGTAACGAATACAAACACAGATGAAGTTCTCTTCAACGATGTGGTGCCGGCAGACGAACCTTTTCACATGACGGTCAAAAGGGCAAATCGTAATGTGACCTATCATGTCGAAATGTTAGATGGATGCTATGCAGGAAAAACAGACTGGAATCGTGTGAGTTTTTATGGCGGTTCCGGTTCTGATGGTTCCAATACTTTCGATTTCGAGTTGAAGGCAAACGATATGCAGTGCAGCAACGATGGGGTGATAACGATGATCGTCCCCAAAGCATTCCAAGACGTAGACCAAATTCACTACACACTCACCAAAATCTCAGGAACGCCCTATTCTGATCAGACAGAAACCGCGACGCCCGCAGTGTCCAAATCCTTTATCGGCTTAGTGGCCGGCACCTATAAGGTCACAGCGCGTGCCACTCTGTTCAAAGACGAAAACGGCGAACCCAAAGTGTTCGAGGGCGAGCAAGAAGTAACACTCTATGCTGACTACCGCCCACTCGAAGCCAGTGCGAGCCCCGACATCATGTGGCCGGCTTTCAGAGAATGCCCCAATGGCCGCATCGGTTTGAATCTCAGAGGCGGAAGCTGGAATTATCGTGTCTTCTTGAAATCCACTCCTGCCGGTGTGCTCAATCCCGCACAAGAAATCTTCACCGAACCCGGTCACGACAGTAGGTTATGGGGCAAAGGCTTAGCACCGGGGCATTATTCGCTGACCGTGTCAGACGGCTGCATGGAGCGCGACGTGCCCGATGTCGAAATCTTGGAAATCCCCAACACACCTTTGTTTGATTGGCCCGGTAAAATAGGGATCAGTAACGGTATTCTCAACAAAGTCGGTGACACACGCGACTCCTTAAGGTTTACCCTGCGATTCAATCCCTCACAATACCCCGAAAGGTTCAGACGCACGGCCTATAGTGCCTATGAAGTGCAGATTGTGCCCAAAGGCGATCAGCCCGACGAAAAGAACTGGATCGCGAATTGGAGTGCCGATGACAGGGGTAGAAGCACAATTTCCGGTCTTGTCAAGCGATTCAACAACTGCAACGGCATCGACGTCCTCTTTCGACTCAAGGACTGCCACGATGTCGTGACCCGCTTCTCAAAGCAACAACGAGATCGAAAATCCTTTCTCGGGCAATTGGACTCAACTCAAGTGCAACACCGTGCAGTGGGCCTTCACCGATGGAGAAATCGGGCATGCCTATCATATCAAGGTGATACGAGGGAATGACGGGGTCGTACTGGTAAACAAAGACATCACCTATCATTCGCGTGAAGAATATCTGCAACGCGACCCTGACCTGGAATTCCCGGCTGAGAGCAGTTATCGCATCGAAGTGACGCCCAAAGACTATTGCGGCAGTACGATGTTGGGGGGAGCCGGCCGTGTGAATCGCATCTACTACTTAGACGAGAACTTGGGCAGGGATATCTTTTCCGACTGTGACGGGCGTCTCATGGAATTTAGAGCATGGACAGATTGCCGGTTGCCCATGAAGTATTATATCTACGGCGTGAACGGCACGCAAGAGACGCTCATTACAGAAAGCGACTATATCGAAGTTCGCCGCTTTTGGTCTTGTCCCTACAAGTTCATGAAAGATGAGTCTTATGTGCTTTACGCCGTGGAATACGGACAGCCGGAAGCCAACAAGGTGGAACTCTTGAGATTCACCCTCAACTATCGCCTCCCCTCCGGCTATCGTGTGGATTCGAGAAATACATTCAGTGCCCGCTCTTTCTGTGGAGCCGGTTACAACGCCGTAAACGGCTATTGGAGCGAATCCTTGGAATTCGGCTTAGCTGCCACGTGGGAGGGGGGTGCCGCCGGTCGAACAACGTCACTTTCGAACCATCCCGAAGATGAAAATCGTGGCCACGCAAAAGGAAGCACCACACCGCAAGTTTGTCGCCACCGTTTCACGGAATTGGGAATCCGTCGGAATTGAAAAATGGCGGGAATTGTTGGAAAACGGCAAACTGAGTGAGGACGATGCCTATTTGCCGGGAGGAGAGTATGAAATGATGGCACAAACCGTTTGTGGCAACATCCCCCTGGCCGACGATTATCTGGGTCGTCCGGTCATCGACCTCTCGGCCTCTAAGGTCGAAGTGGCCTGCGACGGCAAATTCACCATCACACCCAAAGGCACCGTCACCTATCGCGGAAGTACCGAAACGGTTGAAATCACCTCCTTCTACATGGATGTAAACAATGCCACCACCCATAATTGGGGAGAGTCGTTCGAAACCTATGAGCGCAACTTCGATTTGATCCTGAACGTTCGTCGCAAAAGCGATGGACTGACCTGCACCATGAGATGGCCTTTCTCTTTGAACGACTATATCCTCAGTTTCGATCAGTCGCAAACCGTAAGTCTCTTCTGCAGTGATTCGGGCAAAGGCATCATTCACATGGCGCTGAAAGGCGGCAAGCCCCCCTTACACCTACACCCTGAGCACCCTCGATGGTACCGTTCTCGAAAGTAAAACTTCAGCCGGCGCGGTCGATTTCTTGCATGGTGCCCTCGGACAGCGTTATCGCATCACTGCGTCAGATGCCTGTGCACTGACAAGAATTTATCAAGACGTTTTGTTGCAAGATCCGGCAGTCGTTTCGTCCACCATGGTGGAAAGAAAGTCGTATTGTGTCGGAGACCATGTGAAGATGGCCGCTCGGTTTTTCCCGGGTGCCACCTATTTGTGGCATCTTCCCGACGGCACCACACACGAAGGCCGCGAAATTGAATTTGAAGCCCGGACAGAGAGCGCAGGTCTATACAAGGTGGACATCAGATTGACCACTTGCACCGTGACCTTGTACGGAAAGATCACCGTGCGCATTGTCAGCATTCAAGAGGCGCAGCCCACCTCGCAGAGCAAGCAGAGCTGTGCGGGTGAAGTTGTTACGTTCGTGTTAGACCCGGCAATAGCTCAAGTCGACGGCCGTGATGCACTGTCAGGCGATATAGAATATCAATGGGAAACCACGACTACCCCCAATGATGAAGATACGTGGAAACCCATTACCGGCGCCACAAAGTCCGAACTCCACTACACCGCCCCCAAAGTCGGAGTTTACTACGTGCGACGCACTGCGCGGGTCGATGAATGTAAGGCGCTCGGTGCGCCTTCGAAACTGGAGGTCGTACCCGGCATACGGGTGGCGATGACACCGGAGGAGCAAAAAGTGACCGTCTACAACAAAGATCCCTTCACCCTCACGGCCGGGATGATCACCGGCAATCCTAACCGCACCTATCTCTGGCAACGCAGTTTCGATAAAAAGACCTGGGAAGATGTCGGCAGTGGGGAAACCTACACCGAAAAACAGCCGCAGGGATACCTCGTTTACTATCGGCGCATCGTCTCTGCCGGAACTTGTCGTATCGAAGGGCAACCCATCACCGTACGCTTCAAAAGGCGAGCACCGGCTTACATCAACCCATTTTTGCGACAGCGTACACTTGACCTCTAATCCTGAAGGCCGTCAATCCTGAAGGTCGTCTTGCGTCGGCCGCTCGTATGGCATTCGGCCGGTACAACCGGCAACGCATCCGCGTCCGCATCCCATCAAAGTGGAGATGCGGACGCGTTGCTATTCTCATGCCCTAAGATCTTCTCCGCTCCACCTACAACAAGGCGGAGCCAACTTCTCGCAGCTGCCATCGTTTTGCCCCTTACTCGCGAGAACCAAGGAATGCTTCGCGCCTCTCCCCATCGTTCCCCCCGATCTCGTTCATTTCTCGATTTGAACTACTTGACGGAGCGGTGGGTGAGAGGGCGAAAAAGCCCAAGATGACTCGACTAAGCCCAAGGAGATGATACACACAAAACGCCGGGTCTGCATTATGCAGACCCAGCGTACCCTTATTTTAAGGAAACCTGAGCTTTTTCTTACTTCACTTCTTCGAAGTCAGCATCTTGGATATCTTCCTTGCCGTTTTGCTGCGCGCCGGCTTGGGCACCCTGTTGTGCGCCCGTACCCTGTGCGAAGTCTTGCGCGCCCGGTTGGGCAGCCTGTGCCTGGGCATAGAATTTCTCCATCGCCTTGTTGAGCGTTTCGGTGGCTGCATCGATCGCCGCCACGTCTTGCGACTTGTGCGCCTCCTTCAGCGTGTTGAGCGCAGACTCGATCTCGCCCTTCACGTCAGCGGGCAGTTTGTCGCCGTTCTCCTTCAGGAGGTTCTCCGTCTGGAAGATCATGCTGTCCGCCTTGTTGATTTTCTCAATGCGTTCAGCCTCCGCCTTGTCGGCCGCCGCGTTGGCCTCCGCCTCCGCCTTCATGCGGTCGATTTCTTCCTTCGAGAGGTTAGAAGAAGCCTCGATGCGGATGCTCTGTTCCTTGCCCGTCGCCTTGTCCTTGGCGCTCACATTGAGGATACCGTTAGCGTCGATGTCGAACGTCACCTCAATTTGAGGCACACCGCGGCGTGCGGGAGCGATGCCGGCGAGGTTGAAGCGGCCGATGCTCTTGTTTTGTGCCGCCATGGGGCGCTCACCTTGGAGCACATGGATGGTCACTTCCGGTTGGTTGTCCTCGGCCGTCGAGAAAGTCTGGCTGCGCTTGCAGGGGATCGTGGTGTTGGCTTCGACGAGCTTGGTCATCACACCGCCCATCGTCTCGATACCCATCGAAAGCGGGGTCACATCGAGCAGCACGATGTCGCTCACGCCGCTCTCCTTGTTGAGGATCGCGCCTTGGATTGCGGCACCCACGGCTACTACTTCGTCGGGGTTCACACCCTTAGAGGGAGCCTTGCCGAAGAAGTCTTCGACCAACTTCTGCACTGCGGGGATACGGCTCGAACCACCCACGAGGATCACTTCGTCGATCTCGCTTTTCTCCACACCGGCGTCACGCAATGCGTTTTGGCAGGCATAAGGCAAGCCTGGATGAGGCCGTGTGCCAACTGTTCGAACTTGGCGCGAGTCAACGTGCGAACCAAGTGCTTGGGCACGCCGCCCACGGGCATGATGTAGGGGAGGTTGATCTCCGTAGAAGCCGAGCTCGAAAGTTCGATCTTCGCCTTTTCGGCGGCTTCCTTCAGGCGCTGCATCGCCATCGCGTCGGTGGTGAGGTCGGCGCCCTCGTCGTTTTTGAATTCCTGTACGAGCCAGTCGATGATCACTTGGTCGAAGTCGTCACCGCCCAAGTGCGTGTCGCCGTTGGTTGAGAGCACTTCGAACACGCCGCCGCCGAATTCGAGGATCGAGATGTCGAACGTACCGCCGCCGAGGTCAAATACGGCGATTTTCATGTCCTTGTGCGCCTTGTCCACACCGTAAGCCAGCGCGGCAGCGGTGGGTTCGTTCACGATGCGCTTCACTTCCAGTCCGGCGATCTGACCGGCCTCTTTCGTGGCCTGACGTTGCGAGTCGGAGAAGTAAGCCGGCACCGTGATCACGGCTTCCGTCACTTCCTGACCGAGGTAGTCTTCGGCCGTTTTCTTCATTTTCTGAAGAATCATGGCCGAGATTTCCTGCGGCGTGTAGTTGCGGCCGTCGACGGCCACGCGGGGCTGTCCGCCCTCGTCCACTACGCTGTAGGGCATGCGGCTCACTTCCTTCTGCACCTGAGCGAAGCTCTCACCCATGAAGCGTTTGATCGAATAGATCGTGCGAGTGGGGTTGGTGATGGCTTGGCGCTTGGCGGGATCGCCCACCTTGCGTTCGCCGCCTTCGACGAAGGCCACCACCGAAGGCGTGGTGCGCTTGCCTTCGCTGTTGGCGATGACAATAGGTTCGTTACCTTCAAATACGGCTACGCACGAGTTCGTGGTTCCGAGGTCAATTCCAATAATCTTTCCCATAGTGGTATGTTGCTTTTTTATTTTTGTTGCTATATATAATAATTGAGTGTGCGGCGCGTCGGGCGGACTTATGTTGCCGCGCTGCGTTCGGTGGCTCGCGCTCTTGAGGAGGCGTTGGCCTTGCGCCGTATGCTTTCTTTTTGCAAGCCGTGTGCCAATGTCGTGTGGCTGACAAAACGGCAGAAAAAGCCCCCTTCTGCCTGCGTGGGGCGGAAGGGGGCGACAAAATGGGACGGTTTTCGAGCGAAAAACGCGCCTTAGCGCATCATTTTCTGTCCGCCGCGGATGACCAGGCCGCGAGGCGCGGCGGTCGAGACGCGGCGACCGCTCAAATCATAGGTCGTGTCGGTGCGCGAGTGGGGGGCAGTGCGCGGCGCGGCGACGACCGCGTCGGGCAAGGGCGCGGTGAGCGTGAAGCGCACAGCCGTCGGCGAGGAAGAAGGGGCAGCTTTCGCCGGTCGGGCGTAGACCATCAGCGTGTAGGCGCCGGCTGTCGGCACGCGCAGGGCGTAGCCATCGGCCGGAGTGGCAGCGGTGGCGGGATAGACGGCCGAAACCAGGCTGTCGCGGTCGTTGCGCAGTTCGAGGCCGCCGAGGGTGAAGGCCGCGGTGGGCGAGCCTGAGGGGAAGTGCACACCGAGCGTACCGCCGAGCGTGAAAGTGAGCGTGCGCGTGAGGAGGTGCACTGAGGAGTTGCCGTCGGCGGCCGGAATGAGGGCGGGCGGCACGGCATCGGCGGCGACCCATTCGTGCGGCGCCCACGCATCGGGCAGCGTGTCGGCATAGACAGCGGCACTGTCCACGGCGGTGGCACCGGCCGGCGCGGCCGTGGGAGCGAAGAGGGCTAAACTGAGGAGGGGGAGGGCGATCATGGTGGAAAAACGAGGAATGAAGATGGGGGAGCACGGCGACTTTGGCAGTCGCGCGCCCTAAACGGCTACAAATATAGGGAATTTTCGTGAGGACAAGGCGCGCGAGCTACAAAAAAGCGCTCTCCCCGACGCGGTGCGTGGGGAGAGCGTGAAGAGAGGTGAGGCGATGCGTGTGCAAAGCCCGATCAGCGCATTTGTTTCTTGCCACCCGTGATGACGATGCCGTGGGGAGCGGCGGTCGACACGCGGCGACCCGTCAGATCGTAGGCCGGTGCTGCGGCGGAGGGGGCAAGTGTGGGCGCATTGACCGCCGTGGGATCGGCCACATTGAGGAGAATATCCGTGATCGAGCCGCGGTTCTTCAAAATCTCGTTGCCCGCTGCCGTGCTGCCCGCAGGATCGAGGTTGTCCCAGTCGATTTTCAGGCGAAGGCGGTAAGTGCCGTAGGTCGTGGGCAGGGCAAAGGCCGGAATCGTCATGCCCGGGTTGTTGTTACCCTGCGTGGTGAGGCCGTTTTCGCCCTTCGCCTGGCCTTTGTAGTAGGTGAAGGCCACCACTTCGGGCGAGTTGGGGCTCGAAGCGTCGAACTTGCCGTCGTTGTTCAGGTCGATATACACGTAAGCGTGCATCCAATTGCCTTTCCACTCGGGCGCAATCGTCACCGCCGAGCCGGCTCCCACCTTGACGGGCGGTCGGTGAGGTCGGTGTAGGCCTTCGGGTGTTCGCCGAGCGTGAGCACTGTGGGTGTTTGTTGGGCGGGATCGGTGATCGTCACCTTGCGTACGGTGCGCTCGCCGCTTTGCGTCGCGTCGGCATCGAACGAAATTGCATAAGGCGGGGTGCTCACCTTCACACGTACGGTGGCGGTGTGTCCGCCCTCGGCCGTTACGGTCACCGTGGTCTCACCGTCTTTCACACCGCGCACCACGCCGTTGTCCACCGTGGCGATGGACGGATCGGCCACCGCCCATTGCACGGCGGTGTGGGTGGCATTGACGGGCGCAATGTCCCAAACGAGGGCTTTCTCGCGACCCGGTGCCACATTCACCTCGGGTCCCGTGAGCGTGATGCCCGTCACGGCCACCGCGGGTACAGAACTTTCGCGACCGTTGAAGACATAGACGCTCGAAGCCGGGAACGACAGCGTGAGCGGCGTGTCGATGTCGATGGGCGTGTCCTCGTTCAAGCCCGTGAGCGCGTCTTGTCGGCCGAAAGCCTTCGAGAGAATGAGGCTACCGTGCACATAGTCGGGGATTTCGAGCGCTTGGCGCAGCGTGGTGCGGAAGGTCGCAGCCGAAGCCGAGGGGTTGCGGAGCGCGAGGGTGGCCTTTTGGCCGTTCCACGACGCCCAACCGTACACTTCGGCGCGCGATCCCGTCCAGGGGTCGCCGCCCACCCAGTGCGCATCGGGCAGTACGTCGGCATTGTTCTTTTGCCAGCGGATGGCCTCGGCCAGATCGCCCCACAGGCGGCCGCCGCGGATCGAATTGGTCAGGGCGTAGTCGTTGTAGAGCTCCACCATGCCCGAACCGCAGGCGAAGGCGCAGCGCAATTCGCGCACGATGCCGTCGTAGTCCATGTTTCGACACCTGTCCGTGCGAGGAGAGGATGAAACCGTGGGTCATCAGGGTGTTGATGGGACACAGCGGCGAGTTCTTCACGAAGTTTTTTTGTGCACCAGCGCGTCGCGATAGGGTGATCCACCGCTCGCGGTCGCTGCCTTGGTTGCCCGCTTCGCCGTAGTCGCCCTCTTGGCGCCACACGGCGTCGGTGTATTGGAACCAGAAGGGCGAAGCCCACGTGCCGACGGTGGTGTTGAAGAAGATATCGGGCTTGATGGTTTCGCGCACCATGCGTTCGGCGCGGATGATGCCTTCGGCGTTCTCCTCGCCCACCGTGCCCGCGTCGGGACCCACGGCCGAGAATTGCGCACTGATGCCGTCGAACTTGAAGAAGCGGAAATCATAGCCGCGACGGTTGCACAGGTCGGTGATGGAGCGCGTGAAGGTTTCGTAGTACTTCGGGTTGGAGAGCTGCATGCCGCCCTTGCCGTTCCAGAAGGCGCGACGATAGTTGCCACTCTGCCCATAGCCGCCCACCGGGCCGAGCCAGGCGCCGATGCCCGAGCCCATTTCGCGTGCCAAGGCGTCGGCTTTGCGGAAGCCGTCGGGGAAGTTGGGCGAGAACGTCCAGTCGCCGTAGTGATCCCAGCCGTCGTCCCAAACAAAGGAGTTGACCGCCGTGCGATAGGGCTCGAAAAGATTCTTTTTCCACTGGCGCACCACCTCTTCGCACTGCCAATCGTGCATGTTGCCCGTATAGTTCGGGTCGTTGTTGCGGTCGATGTTGAGTTCGTACCACGAAATGTAGGCCGGCATGGCGCGCCAGGGCACGGCGCGCTCGCGTTCGCTGTAGGCGAGGAAGGAACGGCGCGCTTGGCCGGGAGCTACGAGTCCCACCACGGCGCTCACTTTCCAGTCGTCGCCGGCGCGGAGCGTGGTGTTGCGGCTCCATGTGCCGCGCAACTGCGTGGTGGCTTGCGAAGCCAGGTGGAGCGTGTCGCTCTGTGTGAGGGCGAGGCGGATATTGCCCGAAGAGTTGATGGCTTCGTCCTTGTCTTGCGCGTAGTAGACGAGGGTAAATTCGCCGCCGTAGGCACATTGAAGCGATAGACGTTGCCTTCGGCCGCATTGCCCGTGTAGCCCTTGTGATAGTCGGAGGCCACCACGTTGCCCGTGGCGTCCACGAGTTCGAGCCCGCAGAGGTTCAGGCGCGTGTTGCCCGTGCGGTAGTTGAACTGCACAGCGAGCGTGCCGGTCGTGGTGAAGCGGAGCGGACGGCTGATGGATTTCACATTCGGCGCGTAGTAGCCCACCTCGTTGATGCGCGAGGGCACGCGAGCGGCCTGTGTCCATTCGGCCGCCGTCCACGCGTCGGTGAGCACATCGTCGGCACCGATTTGTGCGGCGCTCAGGGCGCGAACGGCACGGGGGGCTCGAGGGAGCGGCCGGTGTGGCGTGGCTGTCGAGACGCGGGGCGCTGCCGGGTGCGAGATCGCGCACGATGACGGGCCGACCCACGCGGCCGGAGAAGGCGATCTCGCCGCGAGAGTCAATGGTTTCGGGCGCGGTGTCCACGAAATAGCGCAGGCGGTAGACGCCTACCGCGGGCACGTTGAGCGTGTAGACGTTGCGGCTGTGGGCGTTGCCCATGGTGCCGTAGTGATAGTCCGAGGCCACCACGTTACCGTCGAGGTCAACAGCGTCGACGCCCACGAGGTTGAGTTTGTGGGGGCCGCCTTTGTAGGTGAAGGTGAGGGTTTGCGTGCCGGCCTGCTTGAAGGTGACGTAACCTTCGGCCACGGCCAGTTTGTCGGCGGAGTGTCCGGCCGAGAGGAGGGCGGTGGGCACTGCCGCAGCGGCGGGGGCGATGGCGAAATCGTCGGTCGTCCACGCGTCGTGGGTGAAGGGGCGTTCGTCGCTTTCGCCCGCGCCCACGGTGTTGAGCCCCATGGGCGTTTCGAGACCGGCGAAGATCTTGTCGCTCAGTAGCACGGCACCGCGGGTGTTGCCCACCTTGCGCGGCGCACTGCCGGCGGCGTGCACGTCCACCCTCATAGAGCATGGGCACGACGGCAAAGAGTTTCGTGTCGCTCGAGGCCGTGAGTTTCATTTCCGTGCGCAGGTAGTGACTGCCGTCGCGCAGCACGGCACGCCAAAGCACCGTGAGGTTGCCGTGCTTGAAGGTGGCTTCGAGGGCACGGCCGGGGAGTTTCTCCGCCCCCTTCGTGGCCGAGGGGTTGGCCGCGTAGTTGATCTCGCGCACGCCCTCGAGTTGCATTTCCGAGGCGCGCACCACCGTCTGTCCGTTGCCGGTGCGGATTTCAAACAGTTCGGTGCCGGCGTTCAGGTTGAGCTGCGGGCAACCGCCGAAGCGGAGGGTGCCGTCGGAGGCGACGAAGGTGGCGGTGAGCAGGTCGTTGCTCAGCACATAGTGGTCGGCCGTGCGCGCCAAACGCGCCGTGCCGGCTTGTTGTTCTTGCGGGAAGATGACTTGCTGCGCCAAGGTGGCGGCGGGGGTGCTCAGGCCGAGGGTCAAAAAGGCTGCACCGAGCAATCGCGTGGCGGAATGAAGGATCATAGGCGGGCGAGGTGGGGAAGTTTGCAGGCTGTGCGGCGAACGTATCACGGGGATGATCTATCCTGATGTTTTTGCTACACAGAGGTGATAAAAATGGGTTTTCGTTGCAAATATAGCGCGTTTTCTCTAGTATGAAAGCAATCAAAAGTAAAAAAAAAGTGAACGCACGCGCATTTCTGCGCACATTCCCCCGGCTGATGTGAAATATTCCATCGCATCACGGCCGCCGTGCGCGACCTCGTCGGCGTGTCGGCGCGAAAAAAACGTGGGGCTTTTTTCGAGAACAAGGGGACTTTTTTCGGAAAGTGGGGAGGAAAAGGCGAAAAGCCGTGGGCTTTTCGCACCGGCTTTGGCCGAAGGGCGCAGGGTCTTGGGGAGATGGCGCTACGAGGCGGTGCACTGGCAGCGCACAGCGGCCGAAAAGCCGGGACGGGGTGCGAAGGTGTGGAGAAAAAGGCGTATCTTTGTGGCAGACTAACTGACTTTTTTCTCCAGCACAGAACGCTATTTTTATGATTCTCTACCTCTCTTTTTTGGCGTGTATAGCCCTGCGCATCTTGTGTAGCTTTCTCCTTTGGCGCTACCGTCGACAGATTTATGCGCGTTGGCCGGCGCTGGGGCGGATGGATGCGCGAGCGCGCCGCCGTATGCGCCGACTGTGGGGCTTCGTTCGCCGCAAAGCGCTGCGCGGCAGGGCATGAGCGGAGGCATGGCGGGCGTTTTCGCTCCCCCTCCACGGTTTGTCCCTCTTCGTCTGTCGTTCCACGGCGAGCCGGTGGTGTTTTTTGCCGCTCCGGCGCAGGACTTGCGCCGAATGGCGGCCGACGAAAGGGCGGGTGTCTACGAAGGCCACGCCCTCCGGGAGCTGACGGACGAAGGGTCGCGCTGAGCGTTCGGACTGCCCTATATAATAATGTGTATTGCCGCGCGAAGGCGTTTCCCTCTACGCATCATCCAATGAAAAGCCCCCACCGGTGACCCAATGGTCGGCGGTGGGGGCTTGTTGTGGGCGTGCGTCGGCACGGAGGGCAGTGGTTTTTAGCCTTTGCCGCCGCGCTTACCGCCCTTTTTCTTGGAGTTGTGGGCGGCGCCGGTCGCTTTTTCGACGGCGGGTACGGCCTTTGCGCTCGTGGTGGTGGGCGCTTCGGCAGCGGATGTGGTTTTTTCGGCTGCGGCAACGCTCTTTTCGGTTGAAGCGGCGGGTGCGCCCGCAGCTTCTTCGCGAGCGAGGGCTTCTTTCTCGAGGCGACCGATGAGGTTCTTGAGCTTGTCGATCTCTTTGTCCTTCACGGCGAGTTCGTCGCCCTGGTTTTTGATCGTGGTGAGGAGGGCATTGAGCTCGTCGTTGTCGATTTCGAGAGGATAGAGGTTGTTGACGCGCGTGATGAAGTCGCCCAGGATGTTCATGTAGTTGGTGAACGCGTCGTAGGGCGAGGCGTAGATGCCGCGATAGCCGCCGTAGCTGTTGGCTTTCGTGGAGATGAAGCGCAGGTTGTTGGAGGCTTGGAGATAGTCCCAGTCTTGGCGCAGGCGCTTGTCGCCGCCGATGCGCACGCGGTCGGCCACGGAGTAGAGTTTGTCGAGGGCTTCCTGCTGCATGATGTTGCCCAACCAGGGCGAGAGGTCGCGCTCTTCGTCGACCCACGTGGTGGGATATTCCACCGGCAGCGGACCTACGCTCTCCAAACTGTCGCAGAGTTCGGAGGGGGTGGCGAAGGTGATGCCGTGTTTGCGCAACTGTTCGGGCAGCGCCTTGAAGAAATCGAGGATGTTGCTCGAAAGGGGTTGGAACATGCCGAGGGCACAGAGTTCCATGAAGAGGCAAACGACGGGTTGGTCGGCGGGTTGTTCGGCGATCCAGCGGGCGTAGGTCTCGGCATAGAGGGGGTATTCATTCCACGAGCGGTCGTTGAAACGATAGCTGATGTCTTCCGACAGACCGGGGTCGCGGAGCAGGAGTTTCAAGCGCGGATCGAGGGCGCAGTGGTAGAGGTAGTGCGGACTCTTCCAGCCGAGGGTTTGTTTCGCGCCTTCGGCGAGCATGCCTTTGAAGCCCATTTCGGCGACGAGGGCGCCGATTTCGTCGGAATACATCAGGCAGGAGTTGCGCAGCACGCGGGGCTCGACACCGAAAAGGCTCTTAATTTTGCGCGAGAGGCGGCGCACTTCGTCCTTGAAGCACTCGGGCGACTTGATAGAAGAGAAGCCGTGGGAGTAGGGCTCGGCGAGAAATTCGACACAGCCCGTGCGATTGAGCTGATCGAGGAGCTCGAGCACTTCGGGGGAGTACTGTTCGAGGAGCTCGATGGCCGTGCCGGAGAGGGAGAAGGCGCATTTGAAGTAGCTGCCGTAGCGTTCGGCCATCTCGATGAGGGCGCGGAGCGCGGGGATGTAGCTGTTCTCGGCGGTTTCGGTGATGGAGCGCTCGTTTTCGTAGTCATCGTAGTAGTAATGGTCGGTGCCGATGTCGAAGAAACGGTAGCGCTTGAGGTGGATGTTTTGGTGTATTTCGAAATAGAGGCAGATGGATTTCATAAGGAGCCGGGTGTTTGGGTGGGGAGTTGGACTCGAGAGGGGGCGAAGTGGGGGAGTCGGTGCGGCGGGTGGCCGTTTCGGGCGGAAAGCGGGGGCTTATTTTTGCGCGAAAAGGCGGTAGTCGGCGCGACCGACGGGAGGGGTGTTGCGACCGTCGCGACTTATCGGCGGAGGAGGCGGTCGTAGCATTCGCGAATGCGCAGGCCGACTTTCTCCCACGTGATGGCGTCGACTTCTTTGAGGCCTTCGACGCGGAGATACTCGTGGAGGTTGTCGTTGACACAGAGCGAATACATCGCGTCGGCCATGGCTTCGATGTCCCAATAGTCAGTTTTGATGCACTTGTCGAGGATTTCGGCGCAACCGCTCTGGTGGGAAATGATGGAAGGCACGCCGCATTGCATGGCTTCGAGGGGCGAAATGCCGAAGGGTTCGGACACGGAGGGCATGACGTAGACATCGGAGTCGCGGAAGATCTCGTAGACTTCGCGGCCTTTCATGAAACCGGGGAAGTGGAAGCGGTCGGCGATGCCGCGACGTGCGGCGAGTTCGATCATGGCCTCCATCATATCGCCCGAACCGGCGAAGCAGAAACGGATGTTGCGGGTGCGTTTGAGCACGAGGGCGGCGGCTTCGACGAAATACTCGGGGCCTTTCTGCATGGTGATGCGGCCGAGGAAGGTGACGACCTTCTCCTTTCGCTCGGAAGCGGGGCGACGTTGCGCCACGATCTCGCGGATGTCGTCCGGAAGGGGGTAGACGGCGTTGTGCATCGCCACCACTTTCGCCGGATCCTGCCCGTAGTGGTCGATGACGGTGCGGCGGGTGAGTTCCGAAACGCACATGATGCAGTCGGCATGGTCCATACCGTCGCGCTCAATGGCGTAGACGGTGGGATTGACGTTGCCGCGCGAGCGGTCGAAATCCGTGGCGTGGACGTGCACCACGAGGGGTTTTCCGCTCACTTGCTTGGCATGTATGCCCGCGGGATAGGTGAGCCAGTCGTGGGCATGGATGATATCGTAGTCCTGTTGGCGGGCGATGACGCCGGCCACGATGGAGTAGTTGTTGATCTCTTCCTGCAAGTTGTCGGGATAGCGTCCCGAAAATTCGATACAGCCGAGGTCGTCGGTGAGTCGGTAGGAGAAATCGGCGTAGATGTGGTCGCGCAGGGCGTAGTATTGTTCGGGCGTCATGCGGTCGCCGAGGCGTTGGCGCACATAGTCGTAGTCCACGTCGCGCCACACGATGGGCGTCTGGCTCAGCCCGATGATGTTCATGAAACTCTTGTCCTCATCGCCCCAAGGTTTGGGGATGCAGAAGGTGATGTCCATGTCGGGTTGCGCGGCCAGGCCGGCTGTCATGCCATAGGACGCAGTGCCGAGGCCGCCGAGGATGTGGGGGGGAAATTCCCAGCCAAACATGAGTACTTTCATGGGGAGTGTATAGGGTATAGGGGTGGGAGAGGAGTGGGGATCAGTCGCGTTCGGCGGCTTCTTCTTCGAGGCGATGCTTCTCGAGTTGGCGGAAAGCGCGGAGGATGCTGCTCACATTCATGGCGAAGGAGATGGCGCCGCGGCCGGAGAAGGGAGGATTGCCGTCGAAGAGTTCGGGGAATTGTGCCGACGCAGTGGTAGAAGAGTTCTTCTTCGAAGCCGATGAGCTGGCGCTCGATGTAGTTCACGCCGCTCATGCGGTAGACGCGCAGATAGGCCTCGAGATAGAAGCCCGTGAGCCACGGCCAGGCGGTGCCTTGGTGGTAGGCGCGGTCGCGATCTTCCTGACGTCCCACATAATAGGGCGTGTAACCTTGGCTTTTGGGCGAGAGGGAGCGGATGCCCTTGGGCGTTTTGAGTTCGCGGGTGCAGATGTCGAGCACGGCTTTGCGCTCGCGGAGCGTGAGGGGCGAGAAGTCGAGGGCGATGGCCAACAGTTGGTTGGGGCGAACGCTCCAATCGGCGTTGCCGCCGTCGACGTAGTCGAAGAGATAGCCGTGGGGATTGACGAAGGTGGAGCGGAAACTCTCCTCAAACTGCCGGCATTCGCCTTCGATGCACTCGGCCGTGACGAGGCGGTCGGTGCGCGCGCTGTCCACCAAGAGCTGTTGGTAGAACTTTTTGGCATTATAGTAGAGCGCGTTGAACTCGACGATGTAGCCCGAGCGCGGGATGATGGGGCGACCCCACGCGGTGGAGTTCATCCACGTGACGGCGCGATCGCGACCGTTGGCATAGACCAGGCCGTTGGTGTGGACAAAGAGATTGGGGTGGCGGCCTTCGAAGATGAAGGCCATGATGCGGTCGATGAGGGCACCGTAGCGTTCGCGACAACGCTCACGACCCACGTATTTGGCGTATTGTTGCAGGCACCACATGGCCCACAGGAGGGTGTCGGGCTGTTCGGTTTCGTAGATTTGCACGCTCACCGGGCGGCCGCTCATGAAGTCGTCGAGCGCGCGGGCGGCGGTGTCCATGTATTTCTCGAACTGCTCCGTCTCGCCGATGGCCAAGGTCAGGCCGGGCATGGCGATGAAGGTGTCGCGGGCGCGGGGCTTGAACCACGGATAGCCGGCGATGATGTACTCTTCGCCCCCGAGTTGCTGGCGGAATTGGTGGGCGGCGTTCACCAAGCTGTGGTAGAAGGTGTCGCGCGAGTCGTGGGCGGCGATTTCGCCCTCGATGAGGGGTTTGAGCGTGGCGGGGTCGCGCGAATCGAGCGAGGCGGTGAACACAATGCTCTCGCCCCGCGCGATGGGCATCTCGAAATAGCCCGGCACGAGGAGGTCTTCCGGTTCGTCGTAGCCGCGTTCGCGCTCTTTGGGGTAGTCGAGGCCGCGATACCAGTCGGGGGTGTGGTGATAGGCGGCGTGGTCGCTGTCGAGCTGCATGACGAGGTCGGGATAGCCGTCATAGAGATTGAAGGCCACGCCGTTTTCGACCTCGCGGTAGTCGGTGCGTGCCGTGCCGTTCTCGTGGGTCCACCGGCGCACGGAGCGGAAGGCCAGGAAGGGGCGCAGGCGCAGCGTGGTGGGCGAGTGGGCTTCGAGCAACGTGTAGCGAACGAAGAGCCGATCGCGCTCGTTGCGGAAGATGATTTCCTTCTTCAGCACCACACCACCGATGCGGTAGATCCAAGTCGGCACTTTGTCCCACTCGAAGCTCTGGATGTATTTGTGGCCGCGCGGGCTGTAGTTCTCGCCCACGTATTTATGCAGGCCGAGGTTGAACTCCGCGCCGTGTTGCACGACGGTTTCGTCGAGCGAGGAGAGGAGCACGTGGTTCTCGTCGTCGAGGGCGGGCACGGGCACGACGAAGAGGCCGTGGTATTTGCGGATGTTGCACCCCGTGAGTGTGGACGAGCAGTAGGCGCCCGACTTGTTGGTGAGCAGGAATTCCTTCATCAGGGATTCTTGCAGGTTGGTCATTTGCGTTTTGTCGAAATGAAGGAAGGACATAGGCAGTGAGTTGGGGCGAATGGGTGAATGAGGGGAGCGTCGGCGGCGTGCTTCGATTGGCGAGCCGAGCCTTTGCATCGAAAGGCATGGAGGCCTAACTTTGTATGCGCTTATTTGTAAAAGCCGACTTTTTATTTACGCTCCAAAGTTAGCATTTTTGCTGCATATAAAAAAGATATTCCTTAAAAAAATAGGGGGCAAATGAAAAACGCCCCTTGTTTTGGGAAAAACAAGGGGCGTTTGTCCGAAAAGTCGTCTTCGGCGTGTGGAAACCACTGTGCCGTGGCCGTATTTCACTTGACTTTGCGCAGGAGTTCGGCGGCGTTGGCATCGCCCTTGGCGGCGGCCTGCGAGAGGTAGCGGCGGGCTTGTGCGCGGTGGCCGAGGAGTTGATGCGAGCCCGAGAAGTTTGAGTGCGTCGGGGGTGTCGGGGGTGAGGCGCTGCAGTTCTTCGGCGGCGGCGAGGGCTTCGTCGCCGGCCGAGAGGCGCACGCAGAGGAGGGCCTTGGCGGTGAGGGCTTCGATGCGCGTTTCGCGGTCGGGGGTGCGCGCTGCGGCCGTGGTGTAGTCGTCTATGGCGCGACGGTAGAGACGGGCTTGTTCGGCGAGGGCGGCTCGGCGCAGGAAGAAGGGGCGGCGAGTTCGGTGGCGGGGACGAGGCGCTCATAGTCCGCGAGATCGAGCACGGTGCGGCGGTGATTGCCGAGGCGCTCGGCATAGACGGCGCGCCAAGCGAGGGGGGCGGCGGCTTCGGCCGTGAAGGGCGTGGGGGTGTGCGCCAGGGCGCTGTCGAGCAAGGCCACTACGGCGCTGTCGCCGGCGCCGTTGCGGCTGAGGGCTTGGGCGGCGAAGAAGAAGGAGCGCAGCGAGGCAGCGTCACTGCGGTTGACGCGCTCGAAGGCGGCGAGGGCTTCGCGGTTGCGGCCTTGACTGTAGAGAATGATGCCGCGCAACAGCGACGAGGAGGGACGGGGCGCAAGACTGTCGGCGCGATCGAGGGCGCGGAGGGCTTCGGCGGTGCGCCACCGGGGCGGGAGGTGCAGACTGTCGACGGCGAGCGCGTCGATGATGAGGCCGGCGCGCTCTTCGTGCACACGACTGCGGCTGTCGTCGTCGGGGCTGATGCGCAAGGCGCGGGCCAGGAGCGAATCGGCGCGCAGATAGTTGCGGCGGGCGGCATAGAAGCGGGCGGCGTCGAGGGTGGCTTCGCGGTGGTTGGGGTGGGCGGCGAGGAAGTCGGCCAGGGCGGTGGTCACGAGGCTACTGTCGCGCCGCGAGCGGAGGAGCATGTAGAGATAGGTGTAGGCTTCGTTCTCGTCGGCGGGGAGGAGGAGGGGGATGCGCAGGGAGGTGAGGTCGGGGCTGAGGGCCGAGACGGCGGTGATGCGCAGGGAGTCGACAGCCGAGGCGGAGATGGCGCAGAGGCCGGGGGCTTCGGCGCCGGGGCGCTTGCGGGCGTAGTTGAACTGTGCGATGGCGGCCACCGGAGTGGGGGAGCCTTCGGGGGCGAGGAGGGGCAGACCGGCGAAGGCGCGGCCGTTGTCGGCCGTGAGGGTGTAGTAGCGGTGCGAGCGGAGGGCTTCGGCGGTGAGCACGGTGGTGGGGATGAGGCTGCCGCGCGGGGCGGGGTGGGACTCACGAGGGTGAGGGCGACGCCGGCGGGGTAGCCTTGGGCGGTGAGGGGAGGTATTCGTCGTTGCGCCGCGCGAGATCGGTGGTGGCGCGCAGGAGATCGAGCGTTTCGTCGGCACCGGCGATGCGCACCACGTGGCCTTGGCGCGAACGGCTGTCGCTGACGAGGGGCGCGAGTGGCACCGCGGAAGGGGGCGTAGGGGGCAATGAGCGTGCCGTTGGCGTCGATGAAGAAGCCTTCGGCGTGGGCGAGTGTGTCGCCCGCGGGACCGAAGGTGACGATGTGGGCGAGGGCTCGAACGGCGTCGGACGATGAGACAGGGCGGTCGGCGCGTGCTGCGCCGGGGGTGAGGAGGGCGGCGCAAAGGCCGAGGAGAAAGACGAGAAAGGAGCGAGACATGGGAGGAAAAGTCGTTGGGTGAAGAGGTAAGCGCACGCTTTTGGGGCGAAGTGCACCTTCATATCATAAGGCGTGCGGGCGGTTTGCTGCGGCAGTTGTCGTTTGGGGTCACGAAGTCGGCACGCTTTTTCGGCGAAGCGCACCCTATATAATAAGGAGTGCGTGTCCTATGACAAGGCATGCGCGCATTGCCCCCGCGCGGCGGCTTATTGCGCGGCGGGGTCGAGGAGTTCGCGCGCGTTGGCGAGGGCGGCCGGCGTGATTTCCGTGCCCGAGAGCATGGTCGCCAGTTCGTTGATGCGCTCGTCGGCCGTGAGGCGCGTGAGGGTCGAGAGGGTTTCGTCGTCGCGTTGGTGTTTGGCCACACGCAGGTGGTCGGTGCCGAGGGCGGCGATCTGTGGAAGGTGGGTGATGCAGAGCACTTGCACGCTGTGCCCCATGCGGCGCATGAGATGGCCCATGCGGCGCGCCATCGTGCCGCTGACTCCCGTGTCGATCTCGTCGAAAACAATCGAAGGGAGGTTGCGTCGGCCGGCCACCAAGGCTTTGAGCGCGAGCATCAAGCGGGCAATTTCACCGCCGGAGGCCGTTTCGGCGAGATCGCGCGGCGGCATGCCGGGATTGGCCGAGAAGAGGAAGGCCACGGTGTCGGTACCGGTGGTGTCGGGTGCGGTGCGCGGACGGAAATCGAAGAGGAGTTGCGTGTGGGGCATGCCGAGTTGCGCGAGATCGGTGCGCAGGGTGGTGCAAATCTCTTCGCCGGCGCGGCGACGGCTGTCGGTGAGTTGCGCACCGACGCTGAGGGTCGTCTCGAGAGTGGCGCTGAGTTGCGCTTGGGCTTCGGCGAGATGCTCTTCGGCGTGGTCGATGGCGTCGAGACGAGCGCGGAAATCGTCGGCCACGCGGTGGAGTTCGGCGATGGTCTCGACGTTGTGTTTGCGCTGCAAGGCGTAGAGTTTCGAAAGGCGGCGGTTGGTGCGCTCGAGTCCCACGGGGTCGATCTCGACACTGTCGGCCAGTCGCTCCACGTCGCTGAGGATGTCGTCGATTTCGATGCGCGCGCTCTCCAAACGGTCGGCGAGGGCTTCGGTTTCGGGGCGATGGCGGGCGGCATCGCGGAGGTCGCTTTCGGCTTGTCGCAGGCAGTTGAGCACGTCGAACTCGTCATTGCTCAAGCGCGTGGCGGCATGGGCCAGCGCGCTCTGGATGTCTTCGGCGTGGGTGAGGGCTTCGCTGTCGGCTTCGAGGCGCGCTTGCTCGTCGACCTCGAAGGCCGAACCGTCGATCTGCTCGAGTTGGAAGCTGAGGTAGTCGCGATCTTGTCCGTCGCGGCCGCTCAGTTCTTGGAGTTCCTGCAAGTGGCGGCGCGCGGCGCGGTGGTCGGCGAGGGCTTGTGCGTAGGCGTGGCGCAAAGCGGCGTTGTCGGCCACGAGATCGAGGGGTGTCGAGGAGGTAATTCTCGTGCGAAAGGAGGAGATTTTGGTGCTGCGAGTGGATGTCGATGAGGGTGTTCGGCAAGTTGGCGCAGCACGTTGAGGGTGGCCGGCGTGTCGTTGACGAAAGCGCGGCTCTTGCCGGCGGCCGAAATCTCGCGGCGGATGAGGAGGGTGTGGCCGTCGGCTTCGATTTCGGCGGCTTCGAGGAGGGGCTCGATGGGGAGTCCGGCGGTGTCGAAGGTGCCTTCGACGATGCACTTGAGCGTCGGCGCGGCGAAGCACTTTGGCATCGGCGCGATGGCCCTGGAGCAGACCGAGGGCGCCGAGGATGATGCTCTTACCGGCGCCGGTTTCGCCGGTGATGACGGTGAAATCCGCGCCGAGATCGAGGTCGAGGCTGTCGATGAGGGCGTAGTTGCTGATGTGAAGGTGGGTGAGCACGGGACGAGAGTTGGAAGATGGGTGGACGGAAGGGGCGAAGGAGCGGCGGCAAGTGGGCGCGGGGGCGATCATTTGCCGTCGCGAATGCGATTCCAAGAGGGATTTTTTTCGAGGGATTGATGCGCGAAAAGAGGTCGACGAGGTAGTCGCGATCTTGCGCCGTGGTGTGTCCGGCGAAGAGCCCCACGAGTTCGTCGGCCTTGCACTCGGTGAAGATTTGCGGCAGGGCGCTGAGCTTCTTGGTGTCGTGGGCTTCAGCGAGGAGGCGGAGGGCTTCGACGATGGCCACGCGGGCGCGCTCCGGATTTTTCGACCATGTGGTCGAGGCCGTTGCGGTGGTAGGCGTAGATCATGCGGCGGAAGGGCTGCATGCCCGGGTCGAGCCAGTCGGTGACGAGGCCGTGGCGGTTGCGGTTGTCGTCGAAGGCTTTCCAGCCCTTGGCCGAAAGGCTGAGCGAGCGGGCGTTGTTCACCAGATCGCGGGCGCGTCCCAGCACGTCGGTGCCGCCGAGGGGCGACATCGTGTCGAGATCGATGCCGATGATCATATAAGCGTAGTAGGCCAAGAGGGCGGTGAGGTCGCGGTCGACGGCTTCGGGGCGGAACTCGAGTTTGTCGAACTCGGCGAAGCGGAAGTTGGCCGAGGCGTCGTGGGCGATGAAGACGGGACTGGTGTAGCTCGCGCCGTAGACCGGGCGCGAACTACTCACGGTGAGCGTCGTTTCGAAGGTTTGCGCCGAGGGGTCGTACTTGCGGACGTTGAAATAGAAGGTGCATTTGATGCGTTCGCGGCGGGCGAAGCGCAGATCGGTGAACCGCTGCTCGTCGAGAAAATCGGCGACGGCGCGGCGTAGGGCTTCGAAGATGGCTTCATTGCCTGTGCCCTGCACGTGGCGCGTGTCGAAGGTGACCGTCGCGTCGAGTTCGCCGGCACGCAACGTGGCGGGCAGGAGGGCGAGCAGGGCAAAGAGGAGGGCGGCGAGCGAACGCCCGGCGCGCATCAGGAGCGAGAGGAGGGGAAGGTGTGGCATAGGTGGCGAATGAGGGTGTCGGCCACGGCACTTTTGGCCATGAGGGGGAGAGCTTGGGGTTCGCCCTCGTGGGCGATGAGGGTGACGCGGTTGGTGTCGGTGTTGAAACCCGCACCCGCGTCGGACAAGCTGTTGAGCACGATGAGATCGAGGTGCTTGCGGTGGAGTTTGCCGCGGGCGTTGTCGAGGGCATGGTCGGTTTCGAGGGCGAAACCCACGAGCCACTGGTCGGCGCGCTTGCGCAGGCCGAGATCGGCGGCGATGTCGGGGTTGGGCACGAGGCGAAGGGTGAGGGGGCCGGTGGTTTCGCGCTTGATTTTGCGGTCGGCCGGCGCTTCGGGGGCGTAGTCGGCCACGGCGGCGCAGAGGATGGCGCCGACACAATCGGGGAACTCGCGCAGGGCGGCGGCGTGCATCTCGCGCGCGCTCTCCACGTCGATGCGCCGAATGTGGGGCGACTGCACCGTGAGCCCGACAGGGGCCGGCGATGAGCACCACGTCAAAAGCCGGCGCGGGCGGCACTCTCGGCGAGGGCGAAGCCCATTTTGCCACTCGAATAGTTGCTCACGAAGCGGACGGGGTCGATGCGTTCGCGCGTGGGGCCGGCGGTGATGAGCAAGCGCGGGCGGTGGCCGTCGATCGGGCTTACGAGGGGCGCGCCGGAGAGGGTGGCTGGTGCGGTGCAGGTGGGCAACTCTTGGCACGCGGCTTCGGCTGCCGTTGCGCTCTCGGCGGTGTTTACGCCGCAAGGTGCGGTCGGGTCGGCCGATGCGGCGAAGTGGCGGGCGAGGTGCTCGACGATGACTTCGGGTTCTTGCATGCGCCCCTTGCCCGAGAGGGGTGGAGGCGAGGAAACCGTCGGCGGCTTCGATGACGTGCACCCGCGGCGGCGCAGGAGGTCGAGGTTGTCTTGCGTGGCCGTGTGGGCATACATGTCGAGGTCCATGGCCGGGGCGACGAAGGTGGGGGCTTTCATCGACAGGTAGGGTGGTGAGCAGCATGTTGTCGGCGATGCCGTGTGCCATCTTGCCGAGGGTGGCGGCCGAGGCGGGGGCGACGACGAAGACATCGGCCCACAGACCGAGATCGACGTGGCTGTGCCAACTGCCGTCGCGGCGGTCGAAAAATTCGCTCACCACGGCGCGTTGCGAGAGGGTGGCGAGGGTGAGGGGTGACGAACTCTTTGCCGGCGGGGGTGATGACCACTTGCACTTCGGCGCCTTGGCGCACGAGCAGGCGGACGAGGGTGCAGGCTTTGTAGGCGGCGATGCTGCCGGTGATGCCGAGCACGATGTGGCGGCCGGCGAGGGGCGAGTGTGGGACGCTGGACATGGGGCGAAGGTGGGGGCGCGAACGAGGGCGCGCTTGGGGGCTTGGCCTCGGGGAGGGAAAGCCGGAGGAGAGATAAATAAGGAGTGGGGTGCGCCGCAGGGGGACTGTCGCGGAGGAACGGGCGGTGCGGCGTGCGCCGGCTGCAGGGGCGAAAATGCAACACGCCGGCCCTCGAACTCGAGAGTCCTGATGGCCGGCGTGGTGTGGGAAAATGGAGGGGAATGGAGGGCGCGGAGCAGTAGGGGCGGCGCGTGTGGCACGGCTTTCGACCGAGTGGCTACGGCTTTCGGCTGTGTGCACGATCGTTGTCGCCTCGTCAGCGGTGGGCTTTCGCCTCGTCACCGGCGTGTTGTGCCCGATGCCGTTTGGTTGGTGGCCGTCGGGTCGAGCCTTCGCGGTGGAAGGGGGGGCGAAAAGTGCACTGTTTTTCGTCAAAAAACGAGGGCTTTTTGTCGAAAGTGGAAGCCTTTTGCCGAGAAGGCAGGGGCTTCGTACCGAAAGGCGCGGTTCGGACGCGCAGGGTGCTGCATCGCGCGGCGCAGGGACTATCGTTGAGCGGACTACCGTTGGTGGCGCGTGGGCGGCTCATTCGTTGAGCATCATGGGCATGAGGAGCATGAGCACGTGCTCATTGTCCTGTTGTTCGGCCGGGACGATGATGCCGGCGCGCGAGGGATCGGCGAGTTGCACCACGATTTCGTCGCCTTCGAGGTTGTTGAGCAGTTCCATGAGGAGGGTGCCTTTGAAGCCGATGTTCATCGGGTGGCCTTCATATTGGCAGGCCACGGCTTCTTCGCCGGCGCGACCGTAGTCGGCATCGCGGGTGGAGAGGATGATGCGGCCGGACTCGATGTGGAGCTTGACGAGGGGGCTGCCGGCGTTGGAGAAAATGAGCACGCGGCGCAGGGCGGAGAACATCGCCGCGCGGTTGAGCGTGACGAGGTTGGGGTTGTCCTTGGGAATGACGCTGTTGTAGTTGGGGAACTTGCCCTCGATCAAGCGGCAGGAGAGGTCGTAGCACTCAGAAGCGATGACGGCGTTGCGCCCGTTGAAGCGGATGGTGACGTCGCCCACTTCTTTCTGCAAGATGTTGCGCACGATGTTGGCCGGCTTCTTGTGGAGGATGAACGAGGCGGGGGTGTCGGTCTGGATGTCGAGCAGGCGGGTGCACGAAAGTTTGCGACCGTCGGAGGCCACCACGGCGAGGCCTTCGGCGTTGAAGTCGAAGAACACACCGTTCATCACGGGGCGGAGGGGATCGTCGGCAGCGGCGAAGAGCGCGCGGTTGATGCCCGAGAAAAGGCGCGCGGCATCGGCGCCGAGGGTCGAGATTTCGCCGTCCAACTCGGGAGTGAGGGGGTATTCCTGTGCGTTTTGACCCACGAGGTTGTAGTGTCCGTTCTGATAGGTGACGGTGATGTCGAGGTTATCGGGGTCGACGTTGAATTCGAGGGGCTGTTCGGGGATTTCCTTGATGGCGTCCTGAATGGTCTTGGCGTTGACGGTGAAGTCGATGGGACCATCGCTCTCGATCAGCTCGAGGGTGGTGTGGAGGGTGAGCTCGCTGTCGGAGGCGGTGAGCTCGAGTTGGTTGTCGTGGACTTGGAAGAGGAAATTGTCCAGGATGGGCATGCTGTTTTTCGACGCGATGACGCGGCCGAGCGTTTGGAGACGCTGCGAAAGGATGCTGCTGGAAATGGCGAACTTCATATCGTGGGCTAAACTTATATTCTACTATCTGTGGGCGGATGTGCGTTTTTGGGCGCGAGGTGCGTGTCCGGCGGCGCAGCGGTGGCGTGCGTCCGGCCGAAAGGGCACACCCGGCGCTGATTCCGGCGCCAAGGCGACGCGAAAAAAATGAGCGGAAACGGGTGGCTTTGCGACAAAGTTAGGATTTTTATTTTGGAATTGGCTCAAAAGTAGTCCGCTTTTTCACGTCGGGTGCGCAAATTGTGGGGCTTTGGCGGGGGACAGCGGGTGTGAGTGGTCGCAGCAGCGGGCATTCGTCTGCATTTCCGTGGGCGAGGGGCGAAAAAGGTTCATCCGACGCGCGAGGGGCAGTCGGATGAACCTTTCGGAGGCCTCGATGTAGGCAATATCGTCGGTGGGCACGCGGAAGAGTCCGACGGAGGTGGAGATTTTGAGTCTTTCCATAGTGTCATTGGGCTTGGGAGGCGGGGGCTATTTTTAGCACTTGCCGAAAGCTGTTCGTTTTCACACCGGGCAAATTGGGGAAGGAGGGGCAATCGGCGAGGGGAACCGGAGGGTTGGGCGTGCGAAGGATGGAGGAAGTGATGAATGTCTTTTTGGACGCGTTTTTGGACGTATTCGCAAAGTGTTGATAGCGAGAGGGTTGTTCGCTCGTTTTGCGCTGTTTTTTGCGTCGTTGTTGTTGTTTTTGTTGTGATTTTGGACGCGTTTTTGGACGTATCTTCCAATGTTTTTGGTTCACAGCGCGTTGTCCATGTTTTGATCGGTTGTGGCTTTTTCGTGCTCTTCTTGGTTTTGGAGCGCAGCCATACCGATTTCGAGCGCTTGTTCTTTCATTTTTTGTTGCTTCTCGTAGTCCGGGTGCACTTCGTAGTGGGTGGCGGAACCTTTGCCCACGCGCAACAAGCATTTTTGTTCCACAAATTGATCAACGAGCATGCGAATTTGCCGCCGCGTCATGTGCGATTCAAGCACGGCCACGAAATCTTTCATCTTAGCGCGTTTGAAATGCTCGAAGTGTCCGAGGATACAAACCAAGGCTTGCTTTTCGTTCCAGCGTGAATCCTTGGAATAGAGTCCCTCCTTGCCGCTATATTCGTAGTAGGTCTTGCTTAGGACATAATGGGTGCCTTTGGTGCGTCCGCGCTTCTCAATCATTCCTTTGCTGAGGAGTGATTGGAGGGTGTCGGTGGGGAGATTGGCGTGGTTGTCTTCTCGGATTTGGTTGAGTGCCACGATTTCAAAGACAGAAAGTCGCTGCTCTTCGGGCAACTCTTTTTGCATTGCTTCGAGGAAGAGGGCAAAGGCGACATCTTCGATCTCGGAAGAGAGGTGCAATTCGACACTGAAATCGTCGCTGTGGCCGTAGTCCGGCATCTTTTTGCCTTCCGAGAGGGTGTTTTTGAAAATCTTGTCGATGCCTTGTCCCGAGCGTTCCACCACACCGGTCTTGGCGAGCACGTCGGCCAGGAGGCGATTGCGGGGTGTGCTGCAGACACTGAGTAAATTCCGGAGGGTGACGCCGCGCGGAAAGCCGCCGGCATTTTTCACGATGAGGCGTTCGGGAGATTGCAGGACGAAGATTTCGCTTTGGCAGCGATAGTCGCGGTGGGCGATGGCATTGTTGATGGCCTCGCGCACCACTTCTTCGTTGAAGAATGGGAGGTTGAGGAGATAGAGACCGTCGGAAACATCGATTTTGTCGTTCCGCAAATTGATGTTCTCCCACAGGCGATCGGCAGTTTTGAAGAAACAAGTGGCATACTCTGTGCGATTGGCGTAGGGGATGGCGTTGGTGTCGCGCCGATATTCGAGCACGATTTTCGCTTGGGGGAGCAGGCGCGCCAAAGCCGAGGCTTTTCCTACGAGAATGAGGGCGGCATAGGGTGAGGTGGCCGTCGACAATCAGCCCGAGGTCACTGAGTATCTGGGTGTGGTCGAGGGTGAGAAAAATGCGTGTTGCGTTGTTTGGCTGCGTATTTTCTCTTGAGGATCTCGATGGCTTCGGCATCTAAATCGTCGAGTGTGGCGCTAGGGCAGATTTCGGCCGAGAAGTCGTTCTCGTTTTCGAGCAGAATATCGCGAATGACGTCGTCGGGCATGACTTTCAACTCTTCTCCCACGCGCATCAAGGGAACATCCTCAAACTTATAGAGTTTGCCTTTCGGGCGACCGGGGATGTGAATGACCAACACGCGTCCGGTTTTATTTGCTTCATCCTCAAATAGTTCGTAGACTGCGGTGCGGATGCCGACATCTCGATAGATATCGGATTCCAATTGCCCGAGTTGGTTTTCACTTTGTTGCGTGCCGACGATGCGATGAGGGTAAGCATCGTCGACACCGAAGATCAATTCGCCCCCACCCTCGTTGCAAAAGGCCACCACATAGCCCAATATACATTTGCGGCGGTCGGACGTTTTGCTCTTCCCCGATCCATTGTAGGAGAAAAGCCCCTGATTGGCTTTTTTGAATTCTACGCGGTCTTCCGATTCTCGAAGATGGCGAATTTCAAATATCGTGTGTTTCTTGAGCATGTTCGTCTGAGTTAGAAGGAACAAGGGATATGGGCTTAGGGGGCGGGCTTGTCATGTACCCGATTTCGCGATTTTGGGTACATGATGGACTTGTCATGTACCCGATTTGGCGTTTTCGGGTACATGATAGCTCACTGTGCGAGGACTTTGCGGCCGGCGCGGAGGTAGATGTGGCCGGGACGCGGGCGCAAGACGCGGCGACCGGTGAGATCGTAGAGAACGGCGTCGGCGGGGAGGGAGTGGCGACGCGACGCAGGGCGGAGGGAGCGGGATAGGTGAAGCGGATCGTGTAGACGATGGGGGCAGACGCTTCAGTGGCGGCGGTTGCGGGACTCGCAGCGGCGGTTGTGGCCGCAGAAGTGGCCGTTGCGGCGGCAGCGGTGGGGGTGAGCGTCAGGCGCGCCACGGCATGGCCGTAGCGGTTGGCCTCAAAACGGCCTTCCAGCTCGAGGGACAGGCGGGAGTTCTCGGTGGTGAGGCGCGCGTTGCGCGTTTCGCGGTCGCCGCGGGCGGAGAGGAAGTTGCACTCGTGGGTGAGTCCGCACCACTGGAGGGAAAAGTCCGAAACATTCTCCACCAGCGCCGAGAAGTCGAGGGGCGCGGTGAGGGGCTCGTCCGTGCCGACGGTGTAGGAGGCGAGATCGGGATATTTGAAGTCCACGACCGTGAAGGGATCGGGGTTGGCGGGATCGTCGGAGGGGTATTCCGTGCGCTGTTCCACGACGGTGATGCGCACCGTGTCGGCCGGCGAAAGGACTTGGTCGCCGTGGCGCAATACCAAGCGCGCGTTGAGGGGCAGGGTGCTGAGCAAGAGGGCGAAAAGGAGGGCGAAACCGGCGCTCATGCGTGGCGTGTGGACGGCCGATCGGCCGTGTGTGCGGAAGAAATGGAAGAACATAGGTGGAGTTTTGCGAAAATATTTGACAATGTGAGTGTGCTTTCTCGAGCTGTCGGCCATGCTTTTGGGAGCAAAAGCCTTGTTTTGGACAATGTGGGCGCGGTTTTCGGAGAATGCGGCCTTGTCCTTTTGAAAATGCCGGGGTTACTCAAGAGAATGAACGCACTTTCCGGAGAAAATGGCCGTGCTTCAGCGCACTTCTACGCGCGAAGCGGCGACGGCACGCACGGTGCCCGAACGGCCGTGCGTGAGAAAGGCGATGAGTTTGAGGCGGTGGACGTTGAGACGCGTAGTCGTGGCGAAACGAGCGGACAAACCAAAGCCGACAGGCAGCGTGATTTGCCCCGAAATGCGGCCGGTGAGGGCATCGGCCACGGCTTCCGGACTACCGGGGGCGGCGGTTGCCGACGAGCCGGCGCGGAGGGGCGCGACATGGCGGGGGCGGTGCTGCCGGCGCGGGGGGCGGGGAGGCGAATGGCGCCGTCGCGGGTGAGGTTGAGGCGGAGGACGTGGCGGTGGACGTAGCGCGCATTTTTCGGTGCCGTCGGCCAAGATTTGGGGCGCCACCACGCTATCTTCGACGAGCCAAAGGTGGAGATAGGGTGTCGGGATCGGGCGTGCCGTCGGCGCGGGTGAGGTGGCGCGGTTGGAGCGCGTAGGTGAAGGTGCGCGCCGGGAGCGTCACTTGCGCGGCGGCGAGGAGCGATTGTTGCGCGGGGAGGTCGACATCGAGGGTGAGACGGTCGGCGAGGGCGTTGTTCCACGCCGCGGGGCGGAGCAGTGCGCCGCGTCCGGCGTGGTCGACGCTGCCCATCGGCCACGAATTCACCGCGGCGCTGTCGGTGAGGCGGCGACTGTCGTCATTGGCCAGCCCGACGGGCGAACTTTGGCTTTGGAGAGCGAGGGGGCCACCGTGGACGGCGACGGGAATGATGCGCGCGCCGGCGGCACCGGCGGTGAGGGAGTGCACGAGGTCGGCGGCGGCGGGACAGTTGCTGCAGCGTTGGCCGGTGAAGTCGACGAGCAGCACGTTGCGTTGCGGCACGATGGCGTGCGGGTCTTCGCGCCAGCGGTCGGGACGCTCCACGCTGTCGCACGAATGGAAGAGGACGAGCGCGAAGAGCGGGAGGAGAAAGCGGAGGAGGATGGGCATGGGGTATTGAGTAAAATGGGGAGGCGTAGACGGGTGGGGTAGTAAACGAGTAAACGCGCGAAGCGGTCGAGGTGACTCACGTGTCTACCTGTCCACTCAAGTGGGTTCGTAAACGAGTAAACCGGTAAACGCGTAAACGCGCGATGCGGTCGAGAGACGCACGTGTCTACCCGTTTACCCGTCTACACTCGTCCACTTTCCTTACATTCAGCGAATGACCTTTCGCGTCACGACGGCGCCGGGGGTGACGATGCGCAGGATCAGCACATGCGGGGCGGCGGTAGCGGCGGGAAGGTCGGCCGGCGAGAGCACGAGTTCGCTACCCTGGCGCGGCCGTTGGAGGGTGCGCGTGAGCAGCGTGCGACCGTCGAGCGAAGAGAGCGTGACGGTGGCCTGCGGTTCGTCGGCGTTGAAGAGGATGCGCCACGCGTCGGCCGAAAGGTCGAGCGAAACCGGCGTTGCGCTGTGCGACGGCCGCGCGATGCCCGTCGTCTTGGCGTGTTGCAAGGCAAGTTGCAAACCCTTGTAGGCATCGATGCGGCCGTAGCCGTAGAGGGGTGTCCACTCCGCATTGTTCATCGCCGAAGGGCGGCGCGAAGAGCGGCGGATGATGTCGGTGATGTCGGCCGGCGTGAGCGTGGGACTGGCCTGCAACCACAGCGCCACGCAGCCCGCCACGAAGGGCGAAGCCATCGAAGTGCCTTGCATCGCGCCATAATAGTAGGTGCGCTCGCCGCGCTTCAGCACATCGGCCACGAAGGTGGTTTGGGCTTCCGGATTGAAGCCCGGAGCGAGCGCATTGAGGGCGCTGCACACCATGCTGCCGGGCGCTAAGACGGTGGGGCGCACGCGGATGGAGTCCAAAACCGGGGCCGTTGGACGAGAAATAGCTGCGCAGCCCCACGACGTCCACGTCGTTGATCACCACGTTCGGGCGGTTGCCGCGCGCGTTGGGGTGGAGGGCGTCGGGATAGTCCTTGCGCGAAGTGAAACTACCCACCGCGATGGCCGCCGGAATGGTGGCCGCGCCTTCGCCCACGAGGTAATCGGCGGTGGGGGCGAGGTGTTCGGCCGCATGACCCGGCGCAGCGGTGGCAGAGAAAGCCCCTTGGTGGCGTTCGGCCCAGAGGTGGAAGGTGCGTTCGCTCTTTTCCGAACCCGGGAGCGTGATGGCCAGCACCACTTCGGCCGAGGGATCGTTCACATCGACGCGAATTTGGTTCATGCGCAGCACGATGCTCCAGTGCTCTTTGAGGTTGTTGCGGTCGGCGCCCGAGCGGATGTCGGCACAGCGTTTCCAGAAAGCCGCATCGTAGGCCACGAGTTGGCCCTGCGTCAGGACGTAGGGGCGCACTTTGAAGCGCACGGTGCGGTCGGGCGTTTGCCCCCAGAGGGCGAGTTCGGCGTTGGGATAGACGCCGTTTTCGCCTTTTTTCTCACGGGTGAAGCGCACGTAGCGCGTCTGTCCGGGTTGGAGGGTGGTGCCGACGTGGAGGTTGTCGACGCCCTCGTTGCCCATGGCGGCAACGATCACGCCTCCCGGGCCGGTGAGGTGAGAAAGCGTGCGATCGTAGGGAGTGGTGCCGTCGTGCGGGCCGATTTGCGAGCCGAAACTCAGGTTGACCACCCAGGGCATGCGACGGCGCTCGGCAAAACCGCGGATGAACCGCACGTTTTCTATCACCTCGGCGGCCTCGAAGGTGGAGGGATGAGCACGAGCGAGGCGCCGGGGGCGACACCGTGGAAGCCGTTGCCCACTTCGCTGCCGGCGGCGATGGCCGCCACGTGGGTGCCGTGGCCGCCCCCTTGGAGGTCGACCTTGTCGGTGCCGTCGATGATCGTGGTGCTGTCGACCGGCAGCGAACCGTCGGCACCGGGCTTGTTGCCGCTGCGGTCCCAGAGCGCGAGGATGCGGCTGCGCCCTCCTTGTCGAGGAAAGCGGGGTGGCGGTACTCAAAACTGCGGTCGATGAACCCGATGATCACGCCGCGCCCGTCGAAGGGCGTGTCGAGGAGTTGGCCGCTTTGCACGCGGTCGACGTCGGCGGCGCGGCGCGCTTTGTCGAGGAGCGGGGCGAAGGTGCGGCGGGGCGTGATGCTCTCCACACGCGGGTCGGCACCCAAGCGGCGGAGCTGCGCAGCGTCGGCACTCAGGGCGACAAGGTGGTCGCCGAGCACCGCAGGGGTGCGCGTCGGGATAGTCGGCGGCGAGGGCTTCGGCGGCCGTGGTCTCGACCAGCACGTGGATGAGGGGCTTCGGCCGTGCCGTCGTGCCCACCGCGGTGCGGGCGGGCGTCGAGATAAAGGCTGTGGAGCGCGGGGTCTATCTTGTCGAGACCGAGACTATCGCTGCGATGAAGGGCGGCGACGAGGGAGGGCGCGGCGCGAGAGCCGGCGGCTGTGGGGGACTGCCGACCGTGAGCAGACCGCTGAGCAGGAGGGTGGAGAGCATGGGTGGGGATTTCATTTCGCCCCGGCGGCGGCTTGAACGTAGGTGATGACGGTCGAAACGCCGTTGGACGTGAGGGGTGACGTGGGCGGTGCGCTCGCCGGCGGTCGGGTTGGGCCGGATTTCGAGGTCAACGGAGTGCGCGCCGGCGGTGGGGCGGGCAAAGCGTGCCGGCACCGTGAGCCAATCGGCGTCGGAGGTGAGCGAGTGGGTGGTGCTGTCCTTGTCGTAGAGGATGAAGGCCAGTGTGGCGGTCGGCTTGTTGCGGTTGGGAGCGCCGATGAAGACCACCTTTTTCGTCTTCGGATCGTACTGCGCTTCGGGGTACTGAATGTGCAGGTGCGGGTGCTGGATGACGGAGAAGTCGAGGGGCTTGATGTGCTCGGTGGCCGGTGTGACGCGCACCTTCACTTGGCGCACGCTGTCGCCGGTGTTGGGGGTGAGCTGGCAAATGAGTTTCGCGGCCATCGCCGCGGTGTTGCCGGCCGGAAGTTGTTGGGCGGTGGGGCTGATGTGCAGGGTGGTTGGCATCGTCGGCGTGGAGATATTGCAGATCGATGTGCCAACTGTCGGTGGCCGTGAGCGTGAGGGTGTCGGTGGTTTGGTCGGCATAGAGGTGGAGCGCGCCTGCGTTGAGATAGCGGAGGCTGAGCAGGTGGTGTTCCTTCTCTTCGTCGAAGTTGCACGAGGTCAGGGCGAGCAGGGCGGTGAGCGCTGCAAAGAGGGAGAGGAGTGTTTTGGACATGGGTCGAGGGGAGTTTTTCAGAAAAGGGGGATGGGCTTGTCGATTTGTGTGCGGCCGTCTGCGCGCGGCTTCTTCGGCGCTCGTCGATTTCGGGCGTCCACACTTTGGTGCGGTGTGGCCGGTCGATTCGTGTGCGCCGCACTTATTGCTTTTTCGTGCCGCGTTGGGTGAAGGTGATCACGGTCGAAACGTGGTTGGAAGTGAGGGTGAGGTGCGCCGTGCGGTCGTTTTCCGTCGGGTTGGGCTCCACTTTCAGGCGGAGGAGGTGCGCCCCCTTCGCGGGGTGGGCGTGTTCGGCCGGAACGATGAGCCAGTCGGCATCGGAGGTTAGGGCGTGGGTGTCGTTCTCCTCGTCGTAGAGGCGGAAATGAAGGTTGGCGTATTTTTTTCGTCGGGGAGGAGTTCGGTTTTGAACACCACTTGCTTGCTCGCCGCGTCATAGGTCGGCGCGGGTTGGGCGATGTGGAGATAAGGTGCTTGGCGCAGGGGGAGACGGAGGGCGCCGATTTTGCCGGTGGCGGGTTGGATGGTGAGCGTGGCTTCGAGCGCCTTGGTCGAGGTGTTGGGGGTGAGGCGGAAGTGGAGGGGCGTGGTGAGCAGACGCGGATTGGCGGAGGTGGCATTGCCGGCCGGGAGTGTGGCGGCGGTGGGGCTGACGTGCAGGTGGGTGCTGTCGAGGGCATCGCGAAAATCGAGGCGGAGCGTCCAACTGTCGGTGCTTTGCACGGCGAGGGTGTCGGCCGTCTGGTCGGCATACCAGTTGAGGGCTTGTCCCTGCGCGGGAAGGAGGTGGAGGAGGTGCACTTCGCTGTCGTGGTCGGTGTTGCAGGCGGGCAGTCCCACGAGGGCGGCGAGGCCGACGAGGAGGGTGAAAAGTTGTTTGTGCATGGTGGGTGGTTAGTTAGAAGGTGGGGTTGAAATGAAGGTGGTAAGTGAAGCGAAGCCTTTTTTTCGGCTTCGGAAAAGAGGCGCGCTTTTGGCAAAAAGCCGTGGACTTTGGAGATTTCTTTGGCCGGTTTTTGGGGAAGAGGGAGATATTTGTGAACGGGTGTACGGGTAGACGGGTGAACGCGAGACGCGGTCGGGCGACTCACGTGTTTACTTGTTTACGCCGTCTACATGTTTACTCGTTTACACTCGTCTACTCCCTTTCTCCCCTCGCCTCAATACCAATCGATGTTCGAGGAGTAGGCCGAGCGCTTCTCGTAGCGGAGGGCGTCGGCGAGCTCGGCGGCTTTGGCGCGGATGGAGAAGTTGAACGACGAGTAGGGGTAGAGTACCACGTTGCAGCTCATTTGGAAACAGTGCATGTCGCGTCCGAGTGTGGCGGTGGTCATGGAGATGCCGTGGCGTGTGAAGTCGTAGCCCGAAGTGAAGTTGATGTTCCACCCCTTGGCCAGGGTGATGTTGCCGGAGAAGTTGAGCGTCTGTGTGAAGGAGAAGGGGTAGCGCATGTTGGAGCGGCGAATGGGCTTGGAGCGGTCTTCGGTCATGGAGATACCGTAGGAGAAGGTGAGGTTCCAGGGCAGCGAGAAGAGGAGATAGCCGTCGTCGTCGACCTTGGCTTTGGCCTTTTGCTCGTTTTTCTCCTTCTTCTTGCGGAGCATGGGGTCGATGTTGGCGTCTTCTTGCGGATCGCCGTTGTCGAGATTTTCGTCGTCGGGGTCGTCGTCGTTGTTTTTGGGGTTGAGTGTTTTGGGGTTGTCGTCGCGATCGGGGTGGAGGATTTTGTCCCATCCGTGTCCGGTGAGGAGGCCGAAGAGGGTGAGGAGTTTCTGTCCGTTGAGGGTGTAGGACAGGTTTTGGCTCATGCCTTGGAAGCGGCCGAAGCGGCCGTAGCTCCACTCGGTGCGGTTGCCCACGACGACATTGCCCTTGTCGTCGAACTCATAGGCGTAGGTGGCCCACTGTGCGGCGAGGGAGAAGGTGTAGCTCTTGGTGAGGCGCAGGCGGAGGTTGGTGCTGAGGTCGGACCAGGGGCGCACCTGCGCGGCGAGGTTGTAGGAGAGGGAGGCCGAGAGCTCGTCGAGGAGGGAGATTTTGCGGTAGCCCGAGGTGTCGGCGTCCGATTTGACCTTCATCTCGAGGTTGTTCGACACGCTGAAGTTGAGATTGCCCTGCCGCTTGGCGTTGGGGTAGCCGTAGGCGCCGAGGGCGTAGGGCGAGTAGCTGACGGTCGAGACGGTGCCGTCGGCATTGGTGCGAACGTAGTGGGTGGTGAAGCCGCGTGCCTCGTCGGTGAAGTCGGGGGCGAAGGAGAAGCTCACCGAGGGCTTGAAGACGTGGCGAATGGCTTGGATGCGGTCGCCGAAGAGGGCGCGCATGGGCTTGTAGAAGCCGTAGAGGGTGGTGTTGGCCGAGAGGGAGAAGTTCCAATCGAAGAGGTTGTAGAACCCGTAGACGGTGTCGGTGCGCTCAGTGCCGGCGGCGGTGTCCCACGATTTGCGCTGGCGCGAGAAATAGGTGCGCCCGTTGAGGTTGAAGGAGGGCGAGAGGTTGATGTTTTTGAAGAGTTGGAAGTTGGCGCTGAGGGGAATGCGGTGCTGCATGCCGTTGCGCCACTTGAGAATGGGGGTGTGGAAAAACTCGGACTCGGTGGAGGTGAGCGAGTTGGTCATCTGTCCGGTGTAGGAGAGCGAGAGTTTTTCGTACCAGCGCTCTTTGCCGACGGCTTTTTTGCGGCGGAAGGGATAGAAGCGGTCGACGGAGAGGGAAACGTCGGGCAGGGAGACGGAGAGGGAGGAGTTGCGCATGTCTTGCGACACGTTGGCCGAGGCCGAAAGCGAGAGGCCGAGCGAGGGAATGCTGTGGTTGAAACTCACCGACGAGGCGCGGGTGCTCTGGGTGTAGGCCAGCGGCGTGTAGAGGGAGGTGAGATTGGAGCGTTCGTAGTTCTCGGTGGCGAAGTTGACGCGGGCGGAGAACGAAGTGTTGGGGTTGGCCTTGGGGTCGGAGCTGTGGCTCCACTGCACTTTGAGGGAGGTTTGTTTGGAGTAGTCGGGGAGGTTTTTGTCGCCGTTGACGGTGGTGAGGTAGGAGAGGAAGACGTTGCCGCGATAGGCGTAGCGGCGGGCGTAGTTGCTCTCGGCGGAGAGTCCCCACGAGCCGCGGGTGTAGAGTTCGCCGAGGAGTTTGAGGTCGATGCGGTCGGAGAGGGCGAAATAGTAGCCGCCGTCGCGCAGGTAGAAGCCGCGGGCGGTCTCGTCGCCGTAGGTGGGCATGATCAGTCCGGAGGAGTATTTCTTGTTGACCGGGAAGAAGCCGTAGGGGATGGCCACCGGCAGAGCACATCGGCCACGACGAGGTAGGCCGGGCCGAAGAAGGTTTCCTTGCCGGGGGTGACTTTGGCGCGGGTGAGTTGGAGGTAGAAGTGGGGGTGGGGGGCGTCGCAGGTGGTGTATTGGGCGTTTTGGAGGTAGAAGTTGCCGTCGCCGGTGCGTTTGGCGTCGACGCTGCGCAGAAAGCCCGTGCCTTGGGTGGTTTTCACGTCGTTGATGAAGCCCTTTTTGGTCTTGAAGTTGAAGGCCATCTCGCGACTTTCGTAGTTTTTCGCTCCCTTGGGTGTAGACGGGTTGGCCTTGGAGTTGGCCGGTGCTGTCGGGTACGCCGGTGGCGCGCACGAGCGAGGAGTCCATGTTGAGGGTGATGTAGTCGGCCTTGAGGCCCATGTTTTGATACTTCACATCGGCCTGTCCGTAGAGGTGGGCGAGTCCGCTCTCGGCGTCGTAGACGAGGCTGTCTTTGGCGGTGTATTCCACGGGAGCGTCGAGACCCGACTTGCGCAGGCGGAGGGTGTCGGCTTGGGCACGGGCGCTGTCGTTGTGGGCGGCGAGGCTGTCGGCGGCGATGCGGGCGGCCAAACTGTCGCCGGGGTGGGCACGGCGCAGGCTGTCGAGGGCGTGGTTGAGACGCTCGGCGTGGGCGCGTGCGCTGTCGTTGCGGGCGGCGAGGCTGTCGGTGAGGGCGGTGGTGCGCAGGCGGTGGGCATCGGTGGGCAGACTGTCGACGGTGTCGGCAAAGAGGGGACGTTGGGGCGCGCCGGGGGTGCCGTGCCCGGTGAGGAGCGCGGTGGTGTGGCAGGCCAGTGTGAGAAGCCCGAGGAGCAACGCCGCTAACGGGGCGGCAAAATGGCGGACGGCGGGACGATGCAAGGTGGAGATGGGGTTAGGGTGGGGGGATGTTCGTGGACGAAGTGGGGATGTTCGTAGACGGAGTGGACGGGTGTACGACGTAAACGGGTGATTTTCGTAAACGAAGTGGACGTGTAGACAATGTAAACACGTGGTGCGGCCGGCGAGGACGGCGCGTTTCGTGGACGAAGTGGGGATATTCGTGGGCGAAGTGGACGTGTAGACAATGTAAACGCGTGGTGCGGTCGGCGAGGACGGCGCGTTTCGCGCGGGCTACTCTCTGGTTTACTCGTCTACCTGTTTACTCGTTTACGACAACTCATTTCCTTCTACTCAAATTGCGCTTGCCAGCGGCGGAAGGTGTGGAGCCCCTCTTCGCCGTGGTGGGCAACGCGTTGGGCCACCTGCCCGGCGGTGAGAAAACGCAGGGGGTGGCTCTTGCTGTGGAAGAGATCGGCGTAGCAGATGATGCGCTCTTCGACCGTTTCGGGGAGGAGATCGACGGCCGGCAGGGGGAGTTGGAGGGCGCGGATGTCGGCCGCGCGTAAACCCGTGCCGGTGTGTCGCTCGCAGATGCGCGCCAACGCCTCGTGGCCCTCAGCGCGGAGAATGCGCGCGCCGAGAGAGCCGTGCATTAAGTAAGGTGCCGTGCCGTGGCAGTGGATGCCCGGCGCATGGGTGAGGTAGATGCCGATGTCGTGGAGCATGGCGCCGGCTTCGATGAGGCGAAGGTCGGCGCGCAGTTCGGGATGTCGGCGCGCGATGTCGAGGGCGCGGCGGCACACCTGGCCGCTGTGGAGCAGGAGCAGGCGGCGCAGCGGCGTGTCGATGGGGTAGTGGCGGAAGAGGAGGGCGCGGTAGTTCACGGGCGGGGGTGGTTTTGCGTTCGTCGCGGGGCGCATTGGGCTTGGGCGTCGGCGTGTTGGGTTTGGGCGCGGGGGCGTTCTTGCCGTCGTTGTCGGGGCGCGGCGCGTCATGGCCGCTGTTGTCGTTGTCGTCCGTGGTGGGCGTGACGGCTTGACTGCGTCCGTCGGCAAAACCCGCGGCGTATCCGCGACGATAGGCCGCGGCGTAGGTTTGGCGGTCGGCGGCCGAGGGATATTGCGACGACTCGTCGTAGCCGGCGCGCTCGTCGTTGTTCATTCCGTCGGTGTTGCCGCACAGATAACCGTCGTCGTAGCCGGCGGCGGCGGGGTCGCGCTCAGCGACGTCGGGCGTTTCGCCGCCGGAGTTGGCGGGTGCCGTTTCTTCGGCGGGGGCGGTCGGCGCATGCTCGGCGGTGTCGGGCACGGCCATGTGGCGAATGCTGTCGCGGCCGGCGAGTCCGTCGGGGGTGAGGGGCACATCGGTCGAACGCTTCAGATAAAAGATGAGGCCACCGGCCACAAGCAGTAGCGCGACAAAGAGCAGGCTGCGAATGAGGGTTTGGCGACGGGAGGTGAGGGGCATAGTCTATGTTTTGTGGAGGAGCACTGCGCGAAACCGGTCGACGCTTTGCCCGATGTGGGCGGGGCGGGACGAGCGCTTCGTGAGCGGCGGCTCCTTGTGGAGGGATAACGAGTGAGAGAGGGGAAAAATGGGTGGGGGCTTCAGCGTTTGCGTCCGGCGTCGATGCGCAGGAAGATGAAAAGCAGGAGGGTGAAACCCCAAAGCGACGATCCGCCGTAGGAAAAGAACGGCAGCGGGATGCCGATGACGGGGGCGATGCCCAGCACCATGCCGATGTTGATGAAAAGGTGGAAGAGCAGGATCGAAAGCACCGAATAGCCGAACACGCGCCCGAAGGTCGACGTTTGCCGCTCGGCCAGGGCGATGAGTCGCCAGATGAGTAAGAGGAAGAGCACCAGCACGCCGGCCGCGCCGGCGAAGCCTTCTTCTTCGCCCACGGTGCAGAAGATGAAGTCCGTGTCCTGTTCCGGCACGTAGTCGAGCTTGGTCTGCGTGCCGTTCATGAAGCCTTTGCCCAACAAGCCGCCCGAGCCGATGGCGATCTTCGATTGCGTCACGTTGTACGAGGCGTCGCGGTCTTCCTCCACACCGAGCAGCACGCGGATGCGGGTGCGCTGATAGTCTTTCATGGCGTTGTTGAGCACATAGCCCGAGGCGTAGAGAAAACCGATGCTGCCGATCGAAAACAGCCCGATGAGCAGGAAGGTGTTGACGCGCCGACCGATCCACTGCATGCCCAAATAGCCGAACATCGCCGTGCAACCGCCCAACTGCGCCCAACTGATGTCGAAGGGCACGATGAAGCGCGAAACGCCGTAGGCCACAAGGTGGAGCAACGTGCCCCAAAAGAGGATGCGGCGCGCGTGTTCCGGTTCGCGCGGCACGTAGACGAGCAGCATGCCGGCGGTGAAGAGCCACACGAGTGCCAAGACCACCGTTTCGCCCACGCCGGACAAGGTGCCGGGCAGCACGGTTTCGCCCTGACCGATGCCCACCACGAAGTAGGTCACCGCCGCGGCGCCGCAAAAGAGGATGCTGCCGGGCATGCCTTCGCGGTAGAACATGAGGAAGAAGGCGAAGTAGACGAGCGCCGAACCCGTTTCTTTTTGCAACACGATGAGCACGAGGGGCAGGGAACACGATGCCCGCCGCCCGAAGGAAGTTGCTCCGGCGGTTGAGCGTGAAGCCGTATTGCCCGATCACCTTCGACACCATCAGTGCCGTGGCGCATTTGGCGAACTCGGCCGGCTGCAGCGAAACGGGACCCAGCGAGATCCACGAGCGCGAACCCTTGATGTCGTGTGCGATGAAGGGCGTGATGAGCAGCAAGGCCATCATCGACCAATAAAACAGGTCGGCCAGCATGTCGAAGTAGCGATCGTCGAACATCAAGATCACGCCGCCCAACACCAACGAGCAGCAAATCCAGATCAATTGCTTGCCCGCTCGCGTGTCGAACGAGAGCAGGTTCTCAAGGTCGAACGTGTGGCTGGCGCCGCACACGCTGAACCACCCGAAAGTGATGAGCGCCAGGAAGAGAAGGAGCACCCAGCCGTCGGCACGAAAGGCCGGATTGAGCTGATTATCGCGCATGGCTGCCATAATTGATGTGACGTTGGCGGAAAGCCTCGGCCTTTGCGGCTGAGGAGGGCGAGAGTTTTCCGTTGATATACTGTTCCATGATGAGAGAGCCGATGGGCATGGCGAAATCGGCGCCGAAGCCGCCGTTTTCCACGTAGACACACACCGCGATCTTCGGGCGCTTCATCGGTGCGAAGCCCATAAAGGCCGAGTGGTCCTGGCCGCGGTTTTGTGCTGTGCCCGTTTTGCCGCAAACCTCCCCGCCGGGGAAATCCGCCCCGCGGCAGGTGCCGGCCAACACCGAGCGGCGCATGCCCGCCACGGCCCAATTATACCAGCGGCGCGCCACCATTGTGCGGCGGGGGCGGGTGTAGGTTGTGTCGAGGCGCTCGCCTTGGATGTGACGCGCCACATGCGGCACAAAGTAGTGACCGCGGTTGGCCACCGTGGCCGCCAAGTTCGCAATTTGCAGCGGCGTGGCCGTCACCTCGCCCTGTCCGATGCCGATCGAGATCACCGTCAGCCCGTTCCACGAGCGTTTGTAGGCCTTGTCGTAGTAGGCCGCGTTCGGAATCATGCCGCGGCGCTCGCTCGGCAGGTCGATGCCCAACTTATAGCCGAAGCCCATGCTCACCACATGGTCTTTCCAGCGCGTCATCGCGTTTGCACGCTGCCGTACTTCCTGCGGTTGCTGAGCATGCGCAGCAGATTCCAGCAGAAATACGAGTTGCACGACGTCCCGATAGCCGGTACCAGATTGATCGGCGAGGCGTGGCCGTGACAGCCCACGTGCAGCCCTTTGTAGTTGAAGCCGTGGGCGCAGGGGAAGGCCACACTCGGCGTGATCGACCCTTCTTGCAGCCCGAGCAGCGCTTGCGACACCTTGAACGTCGAGCCCGGCGGATAGGTGCCCGAGATGGCGCGGTTGAGCAGTGGGCGGCGCTCGTCGCGCATCATCGCGGTCATCACCTTTCCGCGGTCGCGTCCCACCGTCGAGCGCGGGTCGTAGGTCGGTGCCGAGGCCATCGCGAGGATTTCGCCCGTTGCCGGTTCGATGGCCACGATCGCGCCGTATTTGCCTTCGAGGAGGCGTTCGGCCAGTTCCTGGGTGGCGTAGTCGAGCCCCAGCGTCAGGTTGCGACCCGGCTGGGCCTCGGTGTCATATTTGCCGTCCATGTAGTGACCCTTCGTGCGGCCGTGCACGTCGCGCAGCATGATCCGCATCCCCTTCTCGCCGCGCAGCACTTTCTCGTAGCTGCGCTCCACGCCGAGCTTGCCGATGTAGTCGCCGCTCTTGTAGTACGCGTCGGAGTCCACGTCCGTTTGGTTTACCTCCGCCACGTCGCCCAGCAAGTGCGCGGCCAGCCCCGACACGTACCGACGCACCGAACGCTTCTCGACCGTGAAACCGTTGAAACGAAACAGCTTCTCGCGAAACTTCGAAAACTCGTGCGCCGGAATTTGGCTCATGAACAGCTGCGGCGTGTTGCGCGAATAGCCGAGATTCTTCGTCGGGTCTTTGATTTCCGCCATTCGGCGGATATATTCTTCGCGCGTGATGCCCATCGTCCGGCAGAAGTCCGCCGTGTCGATCCCGTGTTGGTCCTGCATCGTCACGAGGATGTTGTACGAGGGCTCGTTGTACACCAGCAACTTCCCGTGCCGATCGGTGATCAGCCCGCGCGAGGGGTACAATATCTCTTTGCGAAACGCGTTGGAGTCCGCGCTCTTGCGATAGTCCTCGTTCATCAGTTGCAGCGCCAACAGTCGCAGCACGAAGACGACAACGATCGACAGCGCGATGCCGCCGATCACCAACTTGCGCTTCTCAAAACTATAATCTTGGGGCACGGTGGGAGGGAAATAGGGGAGGAAGGGAGTGAACGAAAAGGGGGAATATGAAACGCGCACCGCCGAGGAGGTGCGAGTCGGGGCGCAAAGCGGGCGACGGCCGGAACGGAGAGACATTAACTATCCTACAACATGAAAGAACTCCGTCCGCGCCGTCGTCCTACTCAGCGCGCTGTGGCCTCGCCGGAGCTGAAGGCCATGCGTATGCGTTCAAAGGAGGCGACAAAAAGCAGCGTGAGCACAAAACTGCCGCCGATGTTCAAACCCAGCGCAGCCGGGTGGAAAAAAACGAAAAAAACTCTCCAACAGGTGGAACAACGACACCGTCACGAACGAAAGCGTGGCCGCGAATTTCAAAAAAACGGTTCCACGTCATCGTGCGCACCCCCGGCAGAAAAGTTTCTTCCAACTTGTCGTCGGGAGCGAAAAACTGCAGCACGCCCGGCGTCAACAGCCCGGCGAAGGTCAGCGCACCGGCCGCCACACCCGGTGTGGTGCCCATCGCGTCGATGCAAAGGCCCGTCACGAAGCCCGTCAGCACATAGACCCAGCGCGGAGTGCCGTGACGAAGCATCAACAGCACAAAAACATAGGGCATGGGCGTGGCGTAGCCGAACAGGTGGATGTGGTTGAAAACCAGCGCTTGCGCGATGACCAACACGATGAACCAGAGGCTCCGAGCCAGAGAGGAGTGAAACATAGAGAGAGTTTGTAGGTTGGAGGCTGTGCGAGGAGAGAAATACGTGCTCCGGCGCGCGTTTCGGCGTGCTTCGCCACGGTGTTCCGCTCACGGCGGCACGGCAGTCGGGATGAGGTTGGGATGCCCTCCCCACGCACACGAGGGTAACGTTCTAAATAATGGCGACGCCGAAACACCGAAACGCGGGTTCCGAACGTCGCCCACCATTTATAGAAACAAATCACCTCGATAAACCTATTCGAGGCTAAACGCAAAATTCGGCAAATCCCCTCAATCGGCCAAATTTTCGCACCGGAAATTACGCGAACTATCTCTTATACGCGCGAGCGGCGCGCGAAAGTAGCTGTCACAACCGCCGCGTCGAAAAACGAACGCCGTGGCGTGGCACCGAAAAAAATCGGCGCAGGAACGAACAACCTGCGCCGAAAAGAACTTATGAAACAAAAATGCGGATGGGATTTCCGTATCGAGGGCAAAGGTGGGCATTTTTACTCAATCGGCCAAATTTTTCTGCCGAAAAATACAAGATCGATCGCCTACTCGGGCGAGCCGGGCGCGTCCGCGGCTCAACAACTGGCGCACCGAAGGCGCACTCAGCCCCATCGCCTCGGCGATTTCGGCCGAACTCCACCCGTCGGCGTGCAGCAGCACCACACTCCGCGACTCCGTGCCCAAAGCCGAGAGCGCACGCGACCACCGCGCATCCAGCACCCGCGCATAGTCGAAGGCCGAACCCGCTTGTCGCGCCCTGCGCCGCATCGCCGTCCACAGTCGCCCCGCCTTCGTGCGGTGAAAACCGGGGCGCGAAAGCCCCGTGTGCCAACTTTCCAGGCAGGTGTCGTGCGTGGCGATCGCCGTTTCGCGGCGCGCCCTTCGTTTCGGCGCGTTTGGCGCCGCTTTCGGGGCGAAGGGGGCGAAAGGTTCGGCCGCCGCTGCGTTGTCGTTCGCGAGGGCGTCGGGGAGGCCCCCGGCGTTCGTTCCCTCCGCGAGGGCTTCGTTCGCCCCTCCTCCTCGTCCGCTCTCGGGCGACCGGCGGGGGTGAGATGCGTGGCGCGATGCCGCTGCGCGCGGCGGTTGAGCGTCGAAAGTGCGTGGAGCGTCACCGTCGATATCCACGGCCGCGGATCGAAATGCGCCGCACCGCCGAGCGCGCCCTGCGCCAGCGCGCCCAACTCTTCCAGGTATTCGAGCAGGACGAGCACCACACTCTGAAAATTATCGGCCGTTTCGCTCGACGGATACGAGTGACGGCGCACTATGCCGCGCACCATCTCGAGGTGCGGGGCGAGGTATTGATCGTAAGGGTTTGTCATGGTTGATGGTTGGGTTACGTAAACTGGTATACTTCGTAAACGGAGTAAACCGGTAGACAGCGTAAACGCGTGATTCGCCGCTTCGGCTGCCTCTCGCGTCTACTTGTTTACGTCTGTCTACTCGTCTACTCCTTTCTCCTCCTCCCAAAACCGCCGTTTCAGCAGTTCGATGGCCGCCCGTTCGTCGCCGTTGGTGCGCTGCAAAGCCTGAGCGCGCAGCTCCAAATAGCGTTCGTGCGTGCAACAGTGTTTCGCGTGCTCCGCTGCCTCCCGCGCCCGCGCAGCATCTTCCAGCATACGCTCATAGCGACCCCGCTCGCGGTTGCGTTCTTTCATAAATTCCGGCAAGTTCGACACCATCGCGTCCACCGTCAGCGCGCCGAAAGCCACCTTGCCGTAGCGGCCCGCCAACAAGTAGCACAGATAGAGCATCACCTCGCCCAAATTCAGTTCGCCGTACGTCACCGCGATGGCGGCGGCCGCCGCCTGCAACTGGTCGCTCGTCAGTCCGTCGGCGCTCCCCCACGACTTGGCCGTGTGGTTTAGTTGCAGACACAGCCAAGCGTTCACCGCATCCGCGCCCAACTGTTCGCGAAAGCGCTTGATCGTGAGCAATTTGTCGTTGCAGTAGCACCAATCCGGTCGCTCGGCCACGGTGGCTTGCAGCGAGGGGTTGTAAAATTGGAAAATGCGCTGTCGCCAGTAGACGCGTTCTGCCTCGGTCATCTCAGAAGGGCACGCAGCCGTCGCGATAGGCGTACAGACACGCGGTGCATTCGCGCCGTTCGACGGCACTGTGGCGCCGTTCGGCGGCATCGTCGGTCGGCGACGACTCGTCGGCGAGCGGAAGAGGGTGGACATGGCCCCGGCCAGCGGGGAGAGGGGAGCGTTTTCCGCCGAGCGCGACGGAGAAAGGCTCGAGCCATTTTCGTGATACATAAGGGGGTGTGTTGAAGGTGAACAAAAGGGTGTTTTCGTGCGCGGAAACTTCGCCCGTCTCGGGTGGTGTTTCCGTTTCAAGTGTTTTATTTTCAGTGGATTGTTGGTTTGAGGTTTCGTCCGCAGGGCAGATTTCCGCTTCGCCCTCCGCCCCTTCCTGCGTGGGGGCGTCTTCCGGCTCGGTCGCGTGGGCGGAAAGCGCGTCGTCGGGCGCGGTGGCTTCGTCGACAAAGGCCGGGTGCTCAGCGGTGTCCTCGTCGGCGTAGGTGAACGAGTGCTCACTTTCGTCCGCACCGAGGAGGAATTGCGGCGAAGTGCCCGCCGATGTCGCGAAATTCGCGGCGAGATCGGGCGACGAGGGGGCGGCAAACGATGCACTTCCGGCGCTGAGCGTGTCGGGCGTCACGCCCAACAGGGCGCTCGCCCATCGTGCCAAATCGTCCTCCCGCCGTTGTTGCACCGAGGTGGTGCGCGATGGCTGACGAAGGCCGGCGCCACCGGGGAGCGAAGGCGAAGTGTTGCCCCCGACGGTCGATGAAATCGGCGTTTTTGGCGCATGCCGATTCGAAAAACCGCCCGTCTGTGTGGCGTAGGCGGTCTGCGGTTCGCTCGGCGTCCCACGGTGTTGCGCATCGCCGCGCACCAACCAGAGTTTCACCAGACTGCGCCAATCGGCCACCGCCAGTCCGCCCTGCAACAGCCAACCGCGCGACTCGTAGTAGAGCACAAACCGCAGCGCGTCGAACCGCGGCCGACCCAATAAGTGCGCATAGGCTGCCACCTCCCTCGCATTCGGCGCGACAAACCGCTCACGCGTCCAATGCGGCGGGCGGCGATTTCGCTCCGTCCGCTCGTCGTCGTCTTTCACATCGAGCGAATTTTTCCCCACTTGTGGGAGCTTTTCGTTCGCTTCGGTCAGGTGGGCTGCGGTTGCGGCCGTGGTGGGCTGTGCGGTCGAGGGCATTTCGTTCGAACCGGTGGGGCTCACGGTGCATATTTCCGCTCTCGCGCTCCCTTCGGTCAGGTTGCTTTCGTCGCCCCGTGCGGACGGTGGCGGCAACGACACGGCGACAGCCGAACGACGCGATTGCGCTTCCTCCTCCCACCGTGCGTTTTGGGGCGTTTCGCCCTTCCCACTCACCCCTTGGGGGAGGGGGACTATAGGGGGAGAGGGTTTTTTATTTTCTTCTTTTCTTTCCGCGACGGGGCGAACGTTTTTCGGCTGCGCGCTGTCGTCGGGGGCTGCCGTGTCGGCGGTGGGTGCGTCGTCTTGCGTCGTTGCGTCGGGGAGCGTGTCGGCGTTGTCGGCTTCCTCCTCCGTTTCGTCGGGGAGCACGTCGTCGGTGTCGGTCGTTCGGCGCGAACTTTTCCTCTCGCGGCGGTGCCGTTCTGCGTTGTTGCGCTTCGATCGAGCGCGCGGACGACCGGCGGCGGCCACCTCTCGCAGGCTTCGGCGGTGAAAGTGCCGTGCTCGCGGTCGAGGAGGAAGAGCCCGAAGTCTTCCACCACGCGGCGAACGAGGGCGGGGTCTTCGTGCAGTTCGTAGCCCAGCGCGTCGTAGTCGAGTTCGGCCGTGCAGTCGGGACAGTCGCGCAGGTGGGAGAGTACCATCACATAGAGGCCGAAACCCGCGGTGCCCATTTGGCGGCGCAACTGTCCGCTCTTGCCGACGCGGTAGGCGTTGGATTCGAGGGGAAAATAGGGGGTGAATAGGGGCATAACTTCGATGATTTAAGGGAAATGCAATGGGCGAGGCGGTGTTTTCGTGGTTTTCGCGCCTCGCTGTGCTGCAAAGGTATAAACTTTTTCGAACTCGCGGCCGTATTTTCTTTCTTTTCTTGCGCTTGGTGTGGCTAAGTGTTTGGTTTGTAGCTGTTTTATTTCGCTCGCTTTCCCTCCCGTGTTATGCCGCGAAACGCTATATGGTTCGATGAAATCGCTTATTTTGGTGCATCTGCCCTCTCTGTCTTGTTTTTGTTCGCAGCTTTCCGTTGTGTTTGCACGAATGAGTACAAACTCCACGCCTTTTCGTGAGAATGTGCGGAGAAATGACAAAACATTGTGGACTTTTTTCGCCTCTTTTTCGGCTTTCGAACGCATTGATTCTGAGCGATGAAACATTTTTTATACGAATTTTCTGCCCTCCCCCTGTCACATTTTGCCCCTCTCGATTGTATTGGAGAGTGAAGGGCGACGGTGCTCACGACGAGCACACCGGCCTCGAGCCAATGAGTCGCTCGTTTACAAGTTTACCCGTCTACAAGTTCACTCGTCTGCCGAGTCGCTCGTTTGCTTCTCCACGGGTTTACCCGTTTACTTGTTCACTCGTTCACTCGTTTACTCGTCCCTCTCCCTTCTCCATTCATTCACCCTTAAATTTCAACCTTATGTTAACCTACCACGTTATTCGCCGCAAGAACATCAAGACCGGCGACATCCTCTTCTACCCGCAACTCGTCACCGCAGCGGCTGACGACCGCGCCAAAATCATCGAGCGCATCGAAAAGAAATGTACCCTCGCTTCGGCCGACGTCAAAGCCGTGGTCGATGCCCTCGAGGTCGAGATCATCGACTGCCTCCAACAGGGACGCAGCGTCCGCCTCGGCGATCTCGGTTCGTTCCGCCCCTCGTTGCGTTGCGGAAAGGGAGTGGGCGACGAACAGAGCGTCAGCCCCGCGATGATCAAGCGCGTGCACATTGTTTTCCACCCCTCCTCGCGCATTCGTCGCGCCCTCTCGGTCAAAGACCACGCGGTGAGCTTCTACCGCCGCGACAAAAAGAAGAAGGGTGACGGCACGACCACGCCCGGCACCACGCCTTCCGGCACGAGCCCTTCGGGTACCGGCGGCGTTCCTTCGGGCACGGGCGGCGCTCCCTCGGGTACGCCCACACCGGGCGGTACTCCTGTTGCCACGGGCGGCGTTCCTTCGGGTACGGGCGGCGCTCCTTCGGGTACCGGCAGCGTTCCTTCGGGTACCGGTAGCGTTCCTTCGGGTACCGGTAGCGTTCCTTCGGGTACCGGTAGCGTTCCTTCGGGCACGCCCACGCCGGGCGGCACTCCCGTAGCCACGGGCGGTACGGCCGCTCCCGCTCCGAGTGGAATGCCCACGGTGGCGCCCGCCGGTCACTAAGCCCTCGGCCGTCGCGGCCTTCGCGGATTGTGCAGGCACAATCGGTGGTCGCTCCTCCACAAGGTGGGGGAGCGCCACCCCTTGGCCGCCGATCGCCCTAAACACACAACCGATTGGCTTGCTTAATTCAATGTTACACTTTGATTTCTATCGATAGAACGAAAATAAAATCCTGATGAGAAGAAATAGAAGCCTAAAATAGAAAGTACTATTACTTTCTATTTTGAGTAACTGGACGATAAAAGGACGTAAAATCGGTCTATAAAAGGAAGATAGAAGAAAGTTTCAGATGGCTACTATCAGAAAACACCATTAAAATGCTATACATAAAATGAATAAGAAACAAGAACGAGAAATCCATCTAATAGGATTGGCGCTCTTTCTCGCCCTGGCCGCCGCCGTGCAGCCCCATTCCGATGTTCAACCTCAACCGCTTTCCGATGAAGCACTACAAACTACAAGAAATCACCGCCGTCGCGCTACTCGTCGCCGGCGTGGCCTTCGCCCTGATGGGCTTGCTCCTGCCCCCGATGGGCACGATTCACGACAGCGTCCTCTGGGTCTTCGCCCAGTGTCTGATCTACTCCGGCAGCGTGCTGGGCGTCACCGGCTTTTTGAAATCGAGTAAAGGAGTTGACGAGTAAACGCGTGATTCGCTAATTTGAGTGTTCCTCTCGTCTACTCGTTTACCGGTTTAGTCGTCCATTTCACCTTAAAAACAACCATGTCCTCATTACTTCGTCTTTGCCGCACCGCCTTCCTCCCGGGAGGGACGGAAGGTATCCTCTTGTTGCCGACCGAAGTCGGTTTGCGCTCCGTCGCCACCCTCGAACCCCCGATGTCGGGAGCGCATCCCGCCATTCCCGCGGGCGAATACGACCTCCGTCTCGACGTCCCCTCGCCCCGCTTTCAGCGTTCGCCCCGACCGTGGTCGAAAGTGTGGTGCGCACGCCTGCCGCGTTTGGAGGGCGTGCCCGGTCGTGCCGGCATTCTCATCCATCCCGGAAATCGCCCCTCCGACTCCTCGGGCTGCCTCCTCGTCGGTCGTGCCGCCGGCGTCCTCCGTCTTGCCGACAGTGTCGACACCTTCCACCGCCTCATGCAGACCCTCCACGCCCTTCCCGCGCCCCTCCGCCTCCGAGTGGAGTAGGGCGGCCACGTTCCGCTCGCTTCTTTCCCACCACGCCGACGCCCCTCGCGTCGGCGTGCTTTCTGTTTGGGGCTAAATGTGTGTTTTATGCCTCGAAAAAAGTTACATTTGTTTGTCTAAACGCGTTGTTTTTCATACATTTGCAGCATGAAATAATACCCGTGCTCGTGTGGTTACCTCCACTTCTCCTTGTGCACGAGGTGTTTGTCTTTTGTGTAACATGATGTTTCATTCGCTCGTATTGCATTGCAATAGGTGGGCGATATCTTTTTCTCATTATGAAAATAGCCAGCTTTTCCATTCAGAATTATAGATGTATCAAAGATTTGAACGTCAATTGCCTGGATGATGAGGGTAAAGTTCGGCAATGGACGGTTTTGCTCGGCGAAAACAATTCCGGCAAAACGAATGTCTTGCGCGCTTTGGCGCTGATGGAGCCGGAAGAAATGAATCTTCCGGGATTAGATAAGGCTTTTTTGCCTTCTATTATTACTCGTACTCGTGATCGATCGTCGTTCCGATCATTCTATGATAGTCACTTGAAGTTAAAGGCAAAGCTGGAGAATGGTAAAGAGTTGGTTTGTGATCCACGAGATATTCAGGTCTTTGATTTTGATCCCGAAATTCGTTTGTTTGGTTATGGCGTGAGTCGTTATCCGGCTCGTACCGCATTGAATGAAGTTCCATCATTGTCTACCGAAACTCTCTTTTCTACTTATGTACGCTTGCTTGATTTTCAAGATTGGTTGTTGCAGTTGGATTATTCCGCAAAGCATGATAGCGAAATAGCTAGTAAGCGTCTTCAATACATGAGAGAGCTGGTGAGTAGCAATTTGTTTCCCGGCGTGGAAGATTTCTGTTTTGAGAAAACTGGTGAGAATGATCATGTTGTAGTGAAATTTACCACAGAACATGATGGGAATGTTTGTTTTGAAGATTTGGGCTTCGGCTATCAAACCACCTTAACTTGGTTGGCTGATTTCTGCAAGCGGATGTTTGATGAATATCCCGAATCGGAAAAATCCCTTGCAAGAAGAAGCGGTGGTGATGATTGATGAACTTGATTTGCACTTGCATCCCAAGTGGCAACGTGATATCGTTCCCACTTTGTCGGAGCGTTTCCCAAATGTGCAGTTTATCGTCACGACCCATAGCCCGCATGTGCTCCAATCGATGGAGGATGTGAATCTATATGTCCTGAAACGCAATGAGGGAGATAGGGAAGCTTCCTTTAAGCGTTGTCCTCGTAGTGATTTCCGTGGTTGGACAGTGGAAGATATTCTTTCGGAAACAATGGGGCTGAACGAAAAAATACATTCGGATTATTATAATCAACAGGTGGAAGAATTTAATGAGGCTCTCGATGAAGATAATCTACAGCGGGCTGAAAAAGCATACGAGGAACTGGATCGACTGATGAATGTAAAGGATCCGCTGCGCAGAATGTTTGAACTCCAAATAGGACAATTAAGAAGACGACATGATCAAGCTTGAACTTCCTCCAGAACCTCCGGAACTGACCGAACAGAAAGCCCGACTGACTGCAGAATATTGCAATAAGGAAAAGGCCGTGTGGAGAGAGGGTAAAGTGGGCGAGATCATAAAAAGGGTGCTTTGCGAAATGACGCATAATAAGTGTGCTTATTCTGAAGCTCCATTAGAGGAAAATGGTAGTCCATGGGATGTAGAGCATTTCTACCCGAAAGATTTATATCCTAAGAAGGTGGTGGAATGGGGGAATCTTTTGCCGTCGTGCAAGATTTGTAATTCAATAAAAGGAAAGCTCGATGTAAAAAAAACACCCATCGTCAATCCCCTAAGGTATAACCCGAAAGAGTATTTGTATGTGGAGTGTTTTAGGTATTATCCTATCCCCGAAAAGAAAGAGGTGGGTAGAAATACAATAGACCACTTGGGTCTTAATGATGCGAAATATTTTGCAGGGCCGCGTGCAAGGACGGCAATAGATTTGATAAACAAAGCCGAAGGCTATTTGGAAGAACTTTCTGAAGGGGTTTCTTCAAGGAGAGGCCCACGGCTGAGAAGTGACGTTTTAGTACTCCTTGAAAAATGCAGGTCCTTTTACACCCTTATTCTGCTGTTATAGCCACTCACTTGCTATATGAGTGTCAAGTGTTGCCTGAATTGGAAGAAAAAATGCGCGAGAAAGGTTTATGGGATGAGGATTTGGAAGAAGCCAAACAGGTCTTGGTTAGTGTGGCTATGCCTCGTCCGTTCCAATCATAAGGTGTTGTTAAGCGGATTTTCTTTGGTGTGGCATTAGTTTTCTCTTGAAATCCCCTAAAAACTCGTGGGCTTTTTGCTCACGCTGAGAAAAAGTTGTACCTTTGCGCCCGTATAGAGTCCGACGAGGCCCAAGAAGTCGCGTCGCCCCGTGCGTGTTGTGCCGTTTCGAAAGAAAAGGTGCGGGCGGAAGGAGCGAAGCGCGCCCCCCGGAAAAAACCGTTTTATCACACAAATTACACATCTCATGTACGCAATCGTAGAGATCAACGGTCATCAGTTTAAGGTCGAGCAAGGCCGCAAGCTTTTCGTAGACCGCCTCCGCAATGCTGAAAGCGGACAAACTGTTGAATTCGACAAGGTGCTCCTCGTCGATCAAGACGGCACAGTCAAAGTGGGTGCCCCCACCGTCGCAGGTGCCAAAGTCGTGGCAGAAGTCACCACCCCCCTCGTCAAGGGCGACAAGGTGCTCGTTTTCCACAAGAAGCGCCGCAAGGGCTATCGTAAACTCAACGGCTACCGCCACCAGTTTACCGAAGTCACCGTAAAAGAAGTAATCGCATAACCACTTAACACACACAACACAATGGCACACAAAAAGGTGTAGGTAGTTCGAAGAACGGCCGTGAATCAGCATCACAACGTCTGGGTGTTAAGATCTGGGGCGGACAGGCCTGCGTAGCCGGCAACATCATCGTTCGCCAACGCGGCACCGCTCACTACCCCGGCAAGAACGTGGGTATGGGTTCCGATCACACCCTCTACGCGCTCGCAGACGGCACTGTTGTCTTCAAGCGTGGCGCACGCGACCGCAGCGTCGTAAGCGTTGAGCCCAAGGCTGAAGCCTAAGCTCGTTTTGGTCCGCTCCCTCGGGTGGAGCGGCGGAGGCTTGCCCTCCTTCTTTTCAACCCGCCCGAACAATCGGCGCACTTCTCTCGCAGAGGTGCGCCGATTTCTTTTTTTTTTTTCGCGGGAGCCGGGCGAAAGGGTGCCCTCGTGGTTGAGATGCGTGCCGCAGCTGTGCGCAAAAGGGGCAAGAACGCGGTATAACGGCTGGGAAGATGGTGCGCGAGGAGTAGAAATAGCGGGCGAGTGGGCGAATGCGCGCGCGGCAGTGAGGGGACGCGCGGGCGATGAGTTGAGTCAGCGAAGCGAACGGGGTGGGGAGCAAAGGGAAAATGCGCCGGCGGTCGGGAAAAAGTGCTCGTGCGAGGTCTATTATAAATAGAAGAGGCGCCTGTGCGGCGGGCAGGCGGCGCGAAACGGTTGCGCGCTCGCGGGCGCTAAGCCCGGCGCTGCGTGTTGCTGTGCGCTGCGCGTTGTTTCGTCGTCGTGACCGCGTTGCTTCTGTTGTGCAAGCGCGTTGCCGCTTGATCACCGTCCTCGCCTTTCCGCATTTTGCGCTCATTGCCTGCCGAGAAAGGCCTTGTTTGGCTAGATCGCAGTGCCCACCGCCTTGCGCCCCTCGTCGTTATCGTGCGAGGGGCGCAACCGTTTTGGGGCTTTCTCGCGGTCGTTTCCTGCGCGCTGCGCCCTTTTTCGCGCGCAGAAGCCGTGTATTCGCGGTCGGATGCTGAGTATCTGTGCCGGAGTGCGGGCTTTCCCGTTGGCAGCGGCGGCGCTTCTTTCGCTTGGTGGCTTGCCTTCGCCCCCTCGTGTAGAACCTCTCGGTACTTCGCGCTGCGCTTTCGCGGCTTTGCGTCCTCAGCTCGGGCAGTGTTCACCGCTTCGCATCCGTTCGTCGCGGGGCGGTGAAAAAAAGCACGCCGATTTCCACTTATCCACAATTTGTTTTCCACAGGCTTTTCCACCCTGTGGAGAAAATGTCCACCACCCCGTGCGTTTTCCACCGCCTTTCCGTTTTCCCTCCGCAGGGCACACCGTTCCCCTCCCGTCGAAGGAACGAAAAGCCCCCTCGCGCGCGCGTATATATAATATAGGAGCGGCGAAAGGCGAAAAGGGTAGCGCGCCGTCCGCCACCTTTCGTTGAGGAAGAGGGGAGCTCGGTGTGCGCGGGGCTGATCGGTAGCCCCGCCCCATGGACAAAAGGCCTCGCGGGCGGTCAGGGCGCGCGAAAAGGAGTGGGGGAGCGCGCCGTCCGTGGGGCGACGGGGGCGGCCATCGCGAGGCGGCAGGCAAAAGTGCTAAGGGGAGCGCACGGGGTTTGCACCCGAGTCGCAACGGTAGGCGAGGAAGAGGCTTCCCCCGGCCGACGTACTTGCACAATTCGCGCTAAAATGCAAGAGGAGTTTCCAGATGAAGTGTGTAAATTGTGATCTACGTCGGGGAAGCAAAGCCGTTTATGCACAACTTTTCCACAGTCTTGCACAGATCCCCTGTGGAAAACCCGCTGGCGCACCGTTTTTTCGCAAGATGTGCTGAAAATCTGTGTTTTGCGCCCTTTTCCTGCCTCACAGTTGTGAAAAGTCGCCCCGCGTTTCGCCGAGTGTGGGGATAAAAGTCGCCGAAGAAAAGCGAGGGCTTGTGTGCGCGCAATAACGCGTACGCCATCGCGCGTCCGCGGGACGCGACTACACGCTTATTCCTTCGCATCTCTCACGTTGTCAGGGAGATACCTCCTCTTTCGGGTGCGCCTCTTGTGTGTCAGACAGCCGGTTTTATCCCAAAAAAATAGGGGGGTTAACGGAGTTTAAAAATGAGCCTCAGAATGAAGAAAAAGAGCGTTTATGTTTGGATCGAAAGGAGTTTAACTAATACCTTTGCAGCGTAATCGATCGGAGACGATAGGGCAACGCCTCGTAAAACGACGATTTTCCACCGAATGGTTATTCCCTTCCGTCTCGGGAATACGGCGAGCGCCCGGCCTGCGCACCGCACAACCCGAGGCTCCCACCGAATGATGAAACGACGAGCTGGAAAAGAAGCTACAACGCGTTCACGCACGCTCCGTTCAAATCATCGACCGCGTGAGCTCCGAGGGGAGACGCCAATCACCCAACGGCAGCTTGAGCAACGAACCGGCACAAGAACGCAACCGCAGATGCCCAAACCCGCCAAGGCGCGACTGCCGAAACAGCGGATGACGCGCTGGGCATGTCAAAACGAGATGACGATCGCACACATCGCGAGATGACCCAGTGCAACCACAGCATCGTCTTCGACGCGCCCAACGCCAACGAAAAAACTTTTCTCCCGAAGATTCACACCCTCCCGCGCTCGAATAGCCGCGGAGGCCACTTAGGCTCCCTATATAATATAGGAGTGCACGCCCACCACATGAAACAACCGGCAGCTGCACCGCGCCGCCTGTCGCATCATAAAAACTGCATCAACTATCCCACCGCCCCAACCGGTAAGTATACAACACACTTAGATATGAAGAAATTCTTCTTGCTACTCACCCTCATGGCAGCCACCTTCATCGGGACAAGCGCACAGCAAGTCGTGATCAAGAACAATCTGCTCTACGACGCGACCACCACGCCCAACCTCAGCCTCGAGTTCGGCCTGAACAAGAAGCAGACCTTTGACGTGCAGGTGGGATTCAATTCCTTCGACCTCGACAAGCAGGCCAATAAAAAGTTTAAGCACATCGCGATCCAACCCGAATGGCGCTATTGGACGTGCGAACGCTTCAACGGACTCTTCTTCGGCATTCACGCCCACGCCGGACGTTTCAATGTCTCGAACATGAAGTTCCCCGGAGGCATCCTCCACACCCTCGAAAAGAACCGTTACGAAGGTTGGTTTGTTGGAGCCGGTGTCGGTATGGGTTACCAACTCGTACTCAGCCGTCGCTTGAGTCTCGAAGCCGAAGTGGGCGCCGGTTACGCCTATTTGGACTACGATAAGTTCCGCTGCAACACCTGCGGTAGCCTCGAAGCCAGCAAAACCAAAGACTACTTCGGTCTGACCAAGGCCGCTCTCTCCGTAGTCTACGTCATTCGATAACCCTCACGTAAGCCCCTAAGCAACATGATTCTCAAATCTCTCTCTGTCATCGCATTGCTCTCCGCCGCGCTGGCGCTCCCGGCCCACGCCGCAGGAGACGTTCGGGGAAACGTCGGATTCACACCCGCCAAGGTCAAGGTCGGACGCGACAGCATCCGCATCGCCTTCGACGTGATCCTCGACCACGTTGGCCTCGGCAGCAACGCGCAGCTCAACCTCCGCCCCCGACTCGTGTCGCAAGACGGCACGCAAGTCTATGAGTTCGCCCCCATCTCGGTGGCCGGACGCAAACGCCACATCATGTGGCAGCGCGGTGAGCGCACCACACCCCAGCCCCTCCGCGCCGGAGGCGAACGCATGGTCGTGCCCGTCAGCATCACCGCCCCCGCCTACGACTGGACTCGCGCAGCCAAACTCAACGTCGAAGAGCAAATCACCGGTTGCGCCTCCTGCGAACTCGAACGCCACGAGTTCACCGTAGCCGAACGCCTTTCGCGCGAACCCTATCGCCCCCACCTTCTCGGTGGCCTATGTCACCCCCGAGGCCGAAGCCGTCAAAGTGCGCTCCGAAAAGTTCGTCGCACGCTTCAACTTCCGCGTCAACCGCACCGAACTCCTCCGCGACCTCGGCAACAACGGCGTAGAATTCGCTCGCGTCGACAGCGTGGCCAATGCGATCCTCAGCAACAAGGACGTAACGGTACGCACCGTGAACATCGACGGTTACGCTTCGCCCGAAGGACAAGAGGCCAACAACATCCGCCTCGCCGACGGCCGTGCCAAGTCGTTCGTGAAATACCTCGAACAAACCTACGGCCTCTCCACCAGCCTCTTCCAAGTGAAAGGACACGGCGAAGACTGGGACGGACTCCGCCAGTGGCTCACCGCTAACAGCACGCAGTGGAACGCTCAGCTCTTTGAGATCGTAGACGCAAAGGCACGCAATAATAACGCGCGTAAGGAACAGCTCAAAAAACTCGACGGCGGCAATGCTTATCGCTTCCTCCTCGAGAAGGCCTTCCCCGAACTCCGTCGCACCGAATACCAGTTCACCTACCAAGTGCGCAGCTTCAATGCCGAAGAAGCCATTGAGCGCTACAAGACCAACCCGCGTATGCTCAGCCTGGCCGAACTCTATCAGGTGGGCAACAGCTTCCCCGAAGGCAGCGCCGAGCGCCGTGGCGTCTTTGAGACCGCACAGCGTCTCTTCCCCGAGGCACCCGTGAGCCGCTTCAATGCCATCGCCGGTGATCTGGCTGCCGGTAAGAACGGCAACTACACGGATTTCCTCGCCAACTTCCCTGCCTCTGCAGAACAGTTGAACAACCTTGGCGTGCACTACGCCCTCGCCGGCAACTACAAAAAGGCCGCTGAGTGCTTCCGCCGCGCCGGCAACCTGCCCCAAGCTGTCAAGAACCTCCAAGAATTGAGCAAGGTGGAGCGTTAAGACCTGCCAAGGCACCGCACCTCGCGAGTCTATACTCTTCCCTAATTAGATAATCATTAATAATCAACAATTTATTCGTTATGAAGAAACATCTTCTCCTCGCAGCAATGCTCCTCACGGCTACGGCCTCTGTAGGAACGTTCACTGCCTGCTCGAACGAAGACCTCAAACCGGTAAATACCAATACCGATGTTAAGGGTACGACTTCGATGTCTGTGCAGTTCGCGCTTCAGCTTCCCGATCGCACTGCACGTGCTGCAGCCGACGGTCAAGATCTCAACAACCCCGAACACCACTACGTAGGTAAGTGGATGGGTAATGACCTTGTAGAAAGCGTAGACGTTTACATCTTCAAGGCCGATGCTGCCGCTCCCGGTGCAAGCCATTTCTCGCGCGAGATGCAAGCTACGCTCGGCCCCACGGACTTCACGTTCGAACAACCCAAAGCCGGTCAGCCCAACTTCGCCTTCATCCGTCCTACCAAGGGCTTCAAGGTGGAACCGGGCAACAAGCGCGTATTCGTTGTCGTGAACCCCACGGCTGAAACCAAGGCTCACCTCGATAATATCACGGACTTCGACGCTTTCGCAGAGAAGTACAACGGCGTGTTGAAGCTCCAAACTGCCGGTGCTCCCGCCGCTACGAAGTACACTGAAGCGGAAGCTACGGCTGCCGCCGCCGCTACGACCGATCCCTTCACTGTGGCTGACCACGTTGCTCGCTTGAACGGTACGGGTACCCAACAGAAGGACGTTATCACGATGACCGGCCCTTATGGTGAGGTGGCTGTTGTCGACGGTGTGTCTGAAACGCAAACGATCAGCACCGCTGCTACTGCCCCCAACCGCGCTAACGTTTCTGTACAGCGTGTGGTGGCTCGCGTGCTCGTAACTTCCGACAAGGACAAGTACGAAATCATGGGTGACGATCCCACGACGGCAGACAAGGTTGAAACCGTTGACAACGGTGACGCTGTGAAGTTGGTGACCATCACGAACCTCACTTATGTTGTGGCTCAGGGTGAAAGTTCGTTCTACTTCGATCAGCAGCAGAGTCCCGAACCCGATAACTACAAGTTCAAGACGCCCAACAGCACCTACGTTCCCGCCGGTAGCGCTACCGATCCCGGTTCGGACTACGACGTAGCTGAAACTTACGAGAAGTACGACTACACGGGTCTCTGGCGCAACAAGACCAACCACTTCGGTGGTCGCAACATTGTCACGAACGCTACTTACCAGGCTACCGCAGACAACGTGGTTAAGTACGTGCAGAACCAAGACGGTCTCCACGGTGAATTTGTCCTCGCCAACACCCACAAGTATAACGCTGACGATCGTGGTGCCAGCGGCTACCGCAAGGGTAACACCGCTTACGTCCTCGTTCGCGGTAAGATCGAACCCGAGTACGTTTGGACCGGTGAAGGCACATTCGTAAGAGACTGGGCGACTACCCATCCCAACGACGATCTCTTCCTCGGTGACGACGGTAAGTTCTACGCCAGCGCAGAACTCGCTAACAAGCCCACCACCAGCGGCAACCCTGCAGCTGAGGTCATGAAGGTGAAGAAGTTCGTAGGTGGTAAGGTCCTCTACTTCGTTTGGGTGAACCCCGACAAGACGAAGGGTACTGAGTGGATCAACTCGCCCGCTATCCGTAACAACATCTACCACATCCAGATCAAGGGTATCGCTAACTACGTGTACAACTGGAACCCGCTCGTGCCCAACCCGAACCAACCGGTAGATCCCAACAAGCCCGTTGATCCCAAGACGAACCCCCGCGATCCTAACAACCCCAACAACCCGGATCCCCAGCCCATGGTGCCCGATCCCGATCACCCCGGCCACTTCAAGCCCGATCCCAAGGAACCCCCGACGGACATCAAGCCTAACGATCCCCTCTCGTTGAAGGAAGCTTGGATGTCGGTTGACGTGACGATCCTCCCCTGGCAGGTTCACACCTTCGAACACGTCCTCGGCGAATAATCTTTGTCAGTCCTTGTTGACATTAGTCAGCCGATCATTGTCAACAACGAATATACCCGCGGCGAGGGAGAAATCCCTCTCCCTCGCCGCACTTTTTTTCTCTTTCTCTTTTTTCTCACATCACGATGAATTTACCTAACAAGCTTACCGGAGTGTTTTTCACCTTAGGACTGGGATTGCTCCTCACAGGCTGCGAATCCATGTTCCACGATGATCTCGACAACTGCCCCCAGGCTGTGTATGTGAAACTCTACAACACGACTTGTAAGGCAGATTCCATCGGGTTGAACACACAAACCAACGTTCACCTCTTTGCCTTCGACGAGGACAATCGTCTCGCAGCGAGCGCTGAACTCAAGGACATCGATCTCGGCGACCAACAAAAGGGTTTCACAGAGATCAAACTCCCCATCAACAACCCCACCCCCGATCAAGATCGCGTCTACAACATCTACGCCTGGACGGGAGTGAACGGCAAATTCAATGTCTCTGACGCCAAAATCGGCAAGAAGAAGAGCGAAGTCTTCGCCTCTCTCCGCTATGGTGCTGACAACAACTATATGAATTTGGGCAGCGACCGTGTTTATTATGGACAATCCGGTCACTCGATCCTACTGAAGAACCCTGCAAAGAACGGAATGCAGGAACAGCACATCGCCGTGTCGGTCGGCGAACTCACTTACCGACTCAATGTTTCCGTAGTACTCGACAAATCGATCCGCGAGCGCAGACAGCCTGTTTCCCCCCGCGAGTTTGGAATCGAAATCAAGTCGGGCAACGGATCTTACAACTACGATGCAACGCACCCGTTGAACCCCCCCGCAATTGTCTATCCCACGAATGGCCCCGTGGTGTACAACGACACGGCAGTCATTGCCAAATATACCCTCCTCGACCTGAACTCCGGTCTCGGTAGCTCGGTGCGCATCTCTCACACCGCAAACGGCACGACTCGCGACGTCGATATGCCCGCTGATATCCAACACGACCTCATGGCCGCTATTCTCGCTTACGCCAGCAAGCCCGAGAACAAGTTTAACTTCAATCCCGATTGCGAACACGACATCGATGTCAAGTTCCTCATTAAGGATAAATGCACTGGATGCGGACAATACACGTGTGCCGGCGTCTTCATCAACGACTGGTTGGTACACACTTTCGAGTTCGTGTTCGGACAATAATAAGAACCCCATTCTCTGTGTAAAGGCGGCCTCAGTGCCGCCTATACACCCCCTCTCCACCGCGCCGAAGCAATCAGCACGACGCTTTTCACTATATGACTATGCTTCCTTTGAACGACATTTTACACCGCACCGGACTCGCCATGAGCCTCGCTGTGCTCCTCGGCTTGGCCGCGGGGTGCAAGCAAGACTTTGTCGAACCCGAAAAACCCAAGGCACCGGGGGCTGTGTATATGTCGGCTGCCGTAAGTATTAGAGGCGTGGCCGGCACGATCAATACCAGTGCCGACTTTGAAGACCGCGTCAAGACGGTGCGACTCATCATTTGCGACACACCCAGCGGAGCGGTGCTCTATAACCAAATGCACGTGGTCGCTGATTTCGTCAATCAGCCGGAAGGCCAAACCACCGTGTGGTCGAAGCCTTTCAAACTCACCGAAGGGCAGCGCGACTTCTTCTTTATCGCCAACGAGCAAGACTGGGGACTCACCGTCCCGCTCACCGGCATCACCAATCGCGCACAGCTGTTTGCCAACAACGCCCTGACGCACATCCCTTTCCCCGCCGGATATCGTCCCTCTGAGGACAAACCCATGCTCATGACACGCGTCTATCGCGACATGACCGTGGTGGCAGAACGCAACGGCAAGGGTAAACTCCAAACTGACCCGCAGCACTTCGAAGCCGACGGCGACGAACAAGTGGAACTCATCCGCTCGCTCGCCAAAGTCAAGCTCACCCTCAAAGGGGTGGTGCAGGTCGACGAAGTAGGCGGCGCTCCCCAAGCGACCGACATCAAGTTCAAGCGCGTCAAGCCCTTCAAGGGACTCTCGCTCGTGAACGTGCCGAAGTACTTCTCCCTCTTTGTCAACCCTTATTTCCAAGGTGCCGGCTATCCGAACACCGGAAATTTCTCCACCGACTTCTATTCGACCGCCGACCTCGCAGAGACCAACGGATTCACCAAGGCGCAGATGCTCTCCAACTCGGAGGCGCACTACCTTGCCCTCAGCGAGCAGCCCGGACAGCCCACTACGCTCTACGACTACGTTACTTCCTACTACGTTCCCGAATACCTCCGCCGCGTCGATACCCAAGATCCCGCACGTCCCGGTTTCGTAACCGGATCAACGTCCTTCTATATCACCGACGGTGGCAACAATGACTACTACAAGTTCTCGATTTGGCAAAGCGCTTTCACCGAGGATCAAAAGGAAGTCAAAACGGGCGCTTACTACACGCTGCCCAACGCGGTGAACTACTCGAAGTTCTCCACCGTGCGCAACAACGCCTACGAGATTACGGCAAAAGAAGGTTTCCAACTCACGCTCAATTATAATATTGAGGACTGGTGTACGGGTAAAATTGGCCGTGTTTATGCCGGATATAACTTCAATGTCGTTGTGGACGAACCCACCTTCCCCGGCGGTGTCTCCACAGTGCGCATCATCACGGCCGAGAAGGGACTCGTACAGCTCGGACGCGTGGAACTCGTGCCGCGCGTCAACAATGCGAAGTTCATCGTGGGGAGTGAAAACCTCAACACGCTCCGCTTCGGCAACCAAGCCGGTCATAATGCTTTCCAAGAACAAACCGAGGCCAAGCTCCAGTTGCCCACGGAACCTGCCGCAGCAGGAACACCGATCTTCGACATCAAATACAACAATAAGGTCGTCTACACCGTTAAAAGCGAATAACGATGAAACTAATCCATACGCTCAGCATCGCACTCCTGGCCGTCGCGGCGATTCTTTTGGGCGCTTGCAACAAGTCCTATGACCCTGAGACGAGCACCGGAGACGGTAAACTCCAACTCCGCTTCGGCGCTGAGGGATCTCGTGCAGCGCGATACGCGCGGTATTGCCACACCGGCAGAAAAATCACGTCGACAAGGTGGATGTGATCTTCTTCCAAGGACAGAACAAAAAGCCCATCACCCCCAACTCGGGGGGCGCTGCTGTCGGCTATTTCCACTTCGAATCCGGACAAGTCCTCGATTGGGTGAACAACGACCCCTCCACGCAAACGGTTTATCTCCCTGTCCACGCAGCGGACGTCAACGGTTTGACTGCCATCACGCTCCTTAATCTCCCCGATGCCGTGCGCAGCCGTTTGGCTGTCGGCGCTACTGACGAGATCACGACGCTAGATCAACTCCAAAAAGCCGTGGCACAGACGATCGCAACGGTCAACGATCTGAGCACGCCGCTCCTGATGACCGGAACCAAAGCAGTGAATTTTGCCAACCCCAACACACAGGACAACAGAATCGATGTGAGCGTCAAGCGTGCCGTTTCCCGTTTCGACGTAGTGCTTTATTATAATTGGGACAAACTCATCCCCAATGAACAAAGAGGCCTCTACACCTATAAAGATTTCCCCGGCAAAACTTATGTGGGGGTCAATGACGAGATCACGACCCGCGTAGACGGGGCAAAAACGCAAATCGCCGACCTCACCGCCATTCCCGCTCCCCTCACCCCTGCCGATGCCGTGCCCACATCTGAGCTCCCCACGGTCTATGTCAACGAATATGACATCACCGGCAAGACCCCGGCCGATGCGCCTGCCCCCTACATCTTGCTCGAACTCCCGGCCAAATTGGGCGACGGCAGTCCTCTTGCCGGCATCTTCCCCCCTCCCGCCGGTGGCGACTTCAGCAACGATGCTGTAAAATGCTACTACAAAGTGCTCCTTCCCCGCAAGATCGATCGTAACTGCCGTTACGTCCTTCACGCCCACGTAGTAGGCCCCGGTTCTCCCAGCCCCGAAAAATGCTGTCGTTCTCGAATTCAAGATGACGGTAAAACCCTGGCTTGAAGGAGTCGTTCCTCAATACGACGGGAGCTCAATTCTCGACAATTAAGCAACTTCCGCCACTCATAAGGGCGAACGTCTGACGCACGTTCAGCCGTTCGCCCTCAACTATATCTCCACCCCCACAGCAGCTTACCCCGAAATGACCAAGAATATTCTCCTCCTGCTGACCACCGCTGCCGCGCTGACCCTCACCGCCTGCTCGGGCGACGAAGAAACGCGCTATCCCGCGGTCAAGTCTGAAAAGGTCGTCTGGAAAGTCGACGTTCGATCGCAAACCGGTGAATCGGTGAACACCGATGCCGCCGACAAGGAAGATCAGGTCGACAACGTCATCCTCGCCGGCTCCACTTATGCAGCCTCGCTCACCGGCAAATCATTTGACGCTGCCGCAGGCGGTACGAACACCGCTGTCTTCAGCGTAGAGAGCTTCCTCGGCAAGAAGGACTTCTTCTTTGCGGCCAATCTCAATGCGACGGATGCCGAGCGCATGGGCGCTTCAGGACTGGAACAAGACTTCAACAAACTGGAGTTCAACACCAGAGATTACCTCCGCGGTTTCTTTGGCAACGACGCCAATAAGCCCATGCCCATGAGCGCTGCGCTTCGTGATGTGGAATCGCCCACGAATCCCGTCAGCGGACTCACTGCACTCAGCAAGAGTGAAGTGAAGCTCGAACGTCTCTTTGCTCGCGTTGAAGTTTATCCCAGCGCTGAAATGGCCGGCAATGTGGGCACAGACCACTTTGCCCCCTACGACTTCGAGATCACCGGCATCAAGGTGGTCAATGTCCCGGCCAAGTTCTCTGTAGGAGGCGCCATAGCCAACTACGATCTCAAGAACGCCGCTTCATCGACTGACCATGAGTATCTGACGCTCGATCTTCCTGCCGTGGGCACCGGAACGAAAAAAACAGCAGCACGCTGAAGGTGACTTATCCCAAGATGGTCTTCTATTTGCCCGAACACTACGTTTCGCATCCCGTCTTCCATTCGGCGGACGCGAATAGCATGACCTGCCTTGAGATTTCTTACACTGCCAGATGGGGAACATCTCCTGCAGATATAAGGGAAAAAGCCAAAGAACGTGGTTGTCCCGAACCCCAAGACGGTAAATGCTACTTCCGCATCGGCGATGCCAAGGCGGGGACCACCAACTACGGACAAATCCGCCGCAACACGGTTTATCAGTGCACCTTCACGATCGGTGAAAAGTTCGGCAAAAAACAACCCCTTCTTCCAACGTCTCAACGGTCGTGTGATCAACTAAATTCTCCCATCTGCAATGAAAAAAAGAATTCCTTACCGATTCGCAGTATCACGGCTGCCCTCAGCGCTAAGCGAAGCCTGCCCGCCATGCTGGCTGCCGGCTTGCTGATGGGATCCTTCGCACAGCGAGCACAAGCGCAAACCGCGCCCGTGCAGTCCGAAGAAACCACCCACAACCTCCTCGAGCGCGTTGTCCTCATCAAAGCTTCGGCAGCAGGCAGCGTGAGCTTCACACTTGCGCCGGAAGATCCCACCAAGGTGGAGCGCGACCACTGGCCCATCGTCTTCATCGACTATGAAAAACGACGGCAACAACATTCGTCAGATGTACAACCCTGACCGAAGACCGTCAGTTCGTGGTCAATGTCGCCGCCAGCCAAGGCGGTGTGATCAAGATCACGGGCGAGAATGGCATGTGGAAACTCGTTTCCGCTTCGCAAACGCTCAAAGATGCCACTTTCAAAGATGCGCCCGCACTCCGCTACGTCGATTTGCACGACAATGTGCTGGGCACTGCCAACGCGCAAGGCAAGTATAGCCTCCAACAGGAGAGCGAACACATCGAAACGCTCAACTTGGCAACAAACCGTCTCAAGGAGTTTGATCCCGCGAAGGGCGTAGAAACCATCCGCGAGTTGAATCTTTCGGAAAACCTGCTCCCCTCTTTCGATGCCACCGGTTATGAGAAGGTTCATATCTTAGATCTCTCAAAGAACCTCCTTACTGCGATCACAAAGAACACCGACGGTTCGTTGGGTAAGGGAACAGCCTTTACCGAAGCAAATTGGACGGTTTATAAAGGCGGTAACGCCGCGGCTTTCAACAATGCCCTCGCCAACAACCCTGCCGACCTCTACACCGCACGCACACTGGCCGCCGATGCACAGGCGAATCTGACGATCAACAAGCTCAACATCGCCACACTCCCGACGATGCCCGCGGCCTTGCCCAAGGAACACTTCTACTACACGCTCCAACAGCGTTACGAAGTGCCCCAATCTCCCCGTGGCAACGACACTTGGCTACCACTCGAGACCATGGATCTCAGCAGTCAGGCTACTGCCCAAGGCATTACTCCAGGAGCAAGCAAGAAAACCAAATTCGAGCTTTGGCGAGAAATCAATGCCGGCACAGACCAATATGTGCGCGTGCCCGACAATGAATACGCTGTCAACAACGGACGCATCACCTTCCGCCGTGGTTATGGTGAGAACACGCGTCTCTTCGTGGCGATGACCACCGATGCCTTCAACACTGACGGCTACCCCCTCGAATCCTTCGAGCGCGGAACGGATGCCATCACCACCGACGGTTTCGACGCTGTGCTCAAGCAACCCGAAGGCACCGCTTCCGGCGACCGCAGCACCTATTTCGCCACCGTCATGGCTAAGGGCCAGAACGATGTCGGTGACGGTGACACGCGTGTACTTGCCCAGCGATTCTTCCGTACCAACACCTTCACCCTCGATGCCAGCCAAAACAACTATTGGTATGGTTATGTCAGCACCGACTGGGCCAACGCCGAGAACTGGACGGGACGCTTCGTGCCGAACACGCTCACAAGCAACTACGCCGACGACAAGAAGTCGGATGTCGTCTTCGCAAGTGTGAACAACAACCCTGCCGCAGCAGGTATCGAACCCTACGGTGCAACCGCCATCCGCGACCTCTATGCCGATCAGAACCGCGTGGTGCGCAACTATGTGAACGCCACCGAGAACGGTCGCGCCATGGTCGCCACGCCCGGCAAGCAGATCCTCCTCAAAGAGAAGGCTTACCTCTGGGATCTCACCCCCAACACCGTCGAGGCCGTCGAGCCTTTCCGTTCTCGCGGCGTAGCCGACTACACCGTCGTCCAGGCCGAGGAAGGCAAGCCCAACGGTACGTTCCTCATCGAGAAACCCGCCGACAACCCCAACTACAAGGCGAATGTCGAAATGTTTGCCAAGTCGTTCGACGGCAACCGCAACAAGACTTACGCCACCTGGCAATACTTCGGTTCGCCCGTCAAGTCCGCCAACCGCGATCAGCTGCCGCTCGAAAGCACTTGGGTGCGCAAGTACAACCGTGCGCTCAATGTCCCCAACTCCGACGAGAAGTGGGAAGACGTCGCCACCGGTACGCTCACGCAGGGCGAGGCTTACGAAATCACGCAGCCTAAACCCGCCACTTATCGCTTCATCGGCGAACTCAACACCAGCGACTTCACCTTCAACGTGAACGGTATGGCCTCGGCCACCAACTATCAGGATATGAACATCCTGGCCAACCCCTACACCGGCGCGATGAACATCGAGAAACTCGACTTCTCCGGTGCAGCCGCGGCCGACCAAGTGGTCTACCTCTTCAACACCGGTTCGCGTAAGGACTGGATCGCCAACAACGGTGCCACGACTACAATCAACACCGGTGTTACCGAAGGTCAATACACCAAGGCCATCCCTGCCAACCTCGCAGGTCACGTGGCCGGTATGCCGAAGGAAATCCCGTCGCTCTCCAGCTTCATGGTCAAGAGCACCGGAGCCGGTACGCTCAAATACCGCTATGCCGACCTCATCACCGCTACCGAAGAGAACCGCGCCCCCGAACGTCGCTTCCATTCGCTGGCTGTCGATGTCGAAAGCGCCAAGTCGGCCGACCGCCTCTGGCTCGTTCAAGCCGAAGGCACCACCGATCGCTTCGACAACGGTTGGGACGGTGAAAAGATCTTCGCACCCGGTGAGACGGCGCTCTACGCCATGCAGGATCGCAGCTACCAAGTGACGACGACCGAGACCATCGGCGAAACCAAACTTGGATTCGTGCCCGCTGAAGGCGAGCAGAACTACAAGCTCACCTTCCACATCGACGGAGCAGACGGCGCCCAGGAGTACACCCTCCTCGACAAGCGCACCGGACTCACCCGCGCCATTCACGACGGCGACACCTATGAGTTCACCGCCGCGAAGGGCGATGCAGCACACCGCTTCACCATCCTCGGCAACGGCGCGAAAGCCACCGCTGATCAGCGCGGATTCCAAATCTCGGCCGACCTGCGTCGCAACTTCACCGTCAAGAACTTCACTGACGAACCCGCCGAAGCCCTCGTCTTCGACGCCGCCGGTAAGATTCAAGCCCGCTTCAAGGTCGAAGCCGGCAGCGAAAACACCGGAACCGTCGTTATGCCGGGCGCCTATGTGGTGCGCGTGTCCAACAAGGTCACCACACTCACGCAGCGTTTCGTCATGCCCTAAGGATTCCCCCTTGCTCAATGTGCCCTTCGGGGCTAAATACTCCACCGCTCGCACTGCTTCACAGCCCGTGCGAGCGGTTTTTTGTACAAGGTCGGGGAGCATCCGCGATTTTCCCCGCGGGCTTTCGCCTATTTCGCACCGCCCATCGCGAAAAAATCCGTAACTTTGCCCACACAACGTGCCCATCTCCCCTCCCGACGGTGAGAGAAGGCAAAACGCAGCGCAGCCCTTTCGCCCTTTTCGCTCACACCGCGGCAAACGGCGCGCCCCTTCCACTTAATCCCCCATAGACATTATGGCACAAATCAGCAAACAAGAAGCCCTCGACTACCACGAACAGGGCCGTCCCGGCAAGATTGCCGTCGTTCCCACCAAGCCCCACGCCACCGCCCACGACCTCTCGCTCGCCTACAGCCCCGGCGTGGCCGAACCCTGTCTCGAAATCGAAAAGCAACCCCAAGACGCCTATCGCTACACCAACAAGGGCAACCTCGTGGCCGTTATCTCCAACGGCACCGCCGTGCTCGGTCTCGGCGACATCGGCGCCCTGGCCGGCAAACCCGTCATGGAAGGCAAAAGCCTTCTCTTCAAAAATCTACGGCGGCGTCGACTCCTACGACATCGAGGTCGACGAGAAAGACCCCGAACGCTTCATTCAGGTCGTCAAGCCATCGCCCCCACCTTCGGCGGCATCAATCTCGAAGACATCAAAGCCCCCGAATGCTTCGAAATCGAGACGCGCCTCAAAGCCGAGCTCGACATCCCCGTCATGCACGACGACCAGCACGGCACGGCCATCATCTCCTGCGCCGGTTTGCTCAACGCCCTCCAAGTTGTGGGCAAGCGCATCGAAGACGTGCGCATCGTCGTCAACGGTGCCGGTGCGGCCGCCATCTCCTGCGCCCGCCTCTACCTCTCCTTCGGCGCCCGCCGCGAAAACCCTCATCATGCTCGACTCGCGCGGCGTCATCGCCCAGTCGCGCACCGACATCAACGCCCAGAAGCGTGAGTTTGCCACCGAGCGCACCGACGTCCACACCCTCGAAGAGGCCATGCGCGGCGCCGATGTCTTCGTCGGCCTGTCGAAAGGCAACGTCGTGAGCGCCGACATGGTGCGCAGCATGGCCGAACGCCCCATCATCTTCGCCCTCGCCAACCCCGTGCCCGAAATCACCTACGAGGAGGCCAAAGCCGCCCGCCCCGAAGTGCTCATGAGCACCGGTCGCACCGACTATCCCAACCAGATCAACAACGTGATCGGCTTCCCCTACATCTTCCGCGGTGCCCTCGACGTGGCCGCCACTGCCATCAACGAGGAGATGAAACAAGGTGCCGTGCGCGCCATCGCCGCCCTCGCCCAACAGCCCGTCCCCGCCTACGTGGCCGAGGCCTACGGCTTGCAGGAACTTACCTTCGGCGCCGACTACTTCATCCCGAAGCCCGTCGACAAGCGCCTCATCGTCGAAGTCTCCGCCGCTGTGGCGCGTGCTGCGATGGAAAGCGGCGTGGCGCGTCGCCCCATCGAGGACTGGGATGCCTACCGCGCCCACCTCGCCACCCTCATCGAGGAGTGAGTCCAGGCGCACGGTGCCGCGCGCTGTGCCCCCGATCTCTCCGTTCCCAACGCGTGCGGCACGCCACTCTCGGCGTGCCGCTCGCTTTTTGTACCCCTATGTGGCCGGGAGTTCGCCCGATCTGCCCGCAGCGCCCACGGTCGCCGAGGCAGAAGCCGATGTCGTGCCGTCTTCGCCCCGCAGGGCACGTCATTCCCCCTCTCGGAAAAACAAGCCAACCCAAAAGAATATCGTATTTTTGCACGTGGGGGCGCCGACGCCCTTCGGTCGAAACGGCGCCGCGCACCTACGCACGAGGCACTTGCGGGCTTCGCATGCCGAACTCCGGCATTTGCCGATCGGTCTCGAACGAACGGCGAGAGTGTTACCGGAATTAACTATTTGGCGGTTGTAATACCGAAAAACAACCCAAGGAGGTTGTGATGTAAAGTGTAAATAATGCAATGAAAGGTATAATTACGGCCGATGTGGTCGGATCTACCCAGATCAAAAGCGAGGATCGCGGCACATTGCCTGCACTCCTCCACGAGCTCCTCCGCGAGATCGCACAGTGCCGCCCGGAATTGAAACTCCAGGTGGACATTTTCCGCGGCGACAGCTTCCAAGTGTGGGTCGAAAAGCCCGAATGCGCACCGCTGGTGGCCCTTCTACTCCGAGCAGGCCTGAGAATGTCGGCACTCCGTGCCGGCGAGCAGCAGCTAGATGCGCGCATCTCGGTGGGCATCGGCGACGTTGCTTATCGCGATGCGACCGTTTCGCAGTCCGACGGGGAAGCCTTCGTGCTTTCAGGGCGAGGGTTTGACCAATTGGGCAAGCAACAAAGACTCATGGTGCAAACCCCTTCCGAAACGACGAACGAAGAGCTTCGCGTCGAAACGGCTTTTGTCGACGACATCGTCTCAAATTGGAGTGCACTCCACAGCAAAATCATGTACCAAGCCCTGCTCTATGAGACGAGTCAAGGCGAACTGGCTGAAAAGAATAGCACCTCGCAGCAAAACGTGAGGAAGAGGCTCGAAAAGGCTAAAGTGAAATTGATCAGGATGTACTTGGATCGAGTTTCATCGCTCATCATCAGTGAACAAAATAAGCGAAATAACCAACCGTAATCATCAAACAGCGAAAACGATGAATGCATTCTTGATCGTGCGTTTGCTCCTTGCTCATATTTTGGGCGATTTCCTACTGCAGACGAAAGGCATGTGCGAAAGGAAAAAGGCCTTGACCACTTTGAGGGGGTGGAAATATCAGCTTGCCCATGCCTTCATTTACACAGCGGCAGTCTATGTGCTCGTCGCTCAATGGGGGTGCTGGAAACTTCCCTTGTTGATCGGGGGCACGCATTTCGCAGTGGATGTGGCCAAAGCGTTGATCGAGAAGCGCATGTGTGCTGCGGACAGTGAAGGCGATAAAGCCTGCAAAGGCGACACGAACTTGGTCAATCGACAAAAGCTACTCCTCTTTGTCCTCGACCAAATCTTCCATTTGAGTGCTTTGGCCCTTGCCTACTTTTGGCTGTTGGACGGCAAGGAAATGCCCTTAGACTTCAACCTTTTGGAGGTGGGCATCTATGCTTTGACCTATCTCGTCGTGCTGAAGCCCACGGCGGTTTTCATCCAAATCTTTTTCAGTGGCTTAGGTGGCTCAAAAGACAAAAAAAGTCTACCGTTGGGCGGCATGTACATCGGCTATTTGGAGCGCATCCTGATTGTTTCCTTCATCCTGAGCGGATGGATGGAAGGCATCGGCTATCTGTTGGCTGCAAAATCTGTGTTTCGTTTCGGAGAACTGAGAAACAACAAAGAGCTGATGCACACCGAGTACATCTTGCTCGGCACTTTTCTGAGTTTCACGGTGGCGGTGGTTGTCGGCTTGCTCGGACACCGAGCACTTGTGGAGCTCGTCCCTTTGAAGTCGAGGTATAAGTTGCGAGTACTTTTACTCCAACGCTTTGCCCATTCGCGGGCGGTGTAAATACCCCAACGCGAGCGTCACTCCGCAGTGGAGTGGCGCTCGCGTTTTGTTTTTACCCGTGTATCCACCGCTTCGTCAGTGCGGCGATGGGAGGAAGGAGAAAACCCGAGCGGCACGCTGATCGTCAGCGTGCCGCTCGGGTTGATGGATCGACGCGTTTATTGTGCCAACTCGTCGGTTGTGGTTTCCGCCGCGTGGGCATTTTGCTTTCGCTGTTTGCGTTCGCGGAAATACTTTTCGATGACGTTGGTGCCGCCGATGACAAAGCCCATCATCAGCGCAGGCCACAGCAACGCCCAGGCCTGCCGCAACGAAAGTTGGGTGAACATTTCGACCAAAAGCGACAGGCCCATTACGATGAAGAAGGATCGAAAGAAATAGAATGTAAGTTTCAGCATAAGACTTGAACCTTGGGGAATATACTTAGGCCACTTGTCTTGCGCCGGGTGGAAACCGGTTGTCCCGGCCGGACGATCAACGAGAGAAATGTCCCTGGGCGGCGCATCTCTCGTGTTTTATTTTTAGTGGAGACTGCGCGTTCAGGGGCGATGTGCCCCTCATTGCGCGCCTGGCGTGTCGGGCAGTGCCGACTATTCGTCTTCGTCTTTCCCTTTGCGGCGGATCACGCCGAACAGGAAGGAGCCGATCACCGCGGCGAGAAAGCCCAAGCGGATCAGCGTGGTCGTGGGCGAAGGCGTCGAGGTGAAATAAAAGACGGCTATCACCATCGCCAAAGAGAGGAGGATTTTTCAGAAATTTGGGCATTGGATGGGGAGGTTTGTTGTTTTCGACGGGCGGGCAAAAACGGCACCGGCGCACTTGTTTCTTTGTTCACTCGTCCGCCGGGCTATTCGTTTACCTGTTCACGCGGCTCACATTCTTCCGCGCATGGCGGGGAGAATCATGGCCAACTCTTCGACCACGCGTGAGCGTTCGAAGCCCTCGCGGATGACGGCCAGAATGGTGTCGTCGCCCGCGATCGTGCCGCAGAGGCTCTCGGGGTTGTGGGCGTCAATTTCGGTGGTGATGCTCGTTGCATAGCCCGGACGGGTGCGCATCACGACCAGATTGCCCGAGAATTCCATGCTCAGAAAACCCGAGGTGCGGAGAAATTCGGGCGTGTGGAGCGAAGGGGCGATTTGGCGAACATAGGCCGGGTGCTCGGGCAGCACATACCGATAGCCCTCCTCGCTCGACACCTTGGCGGCTTTGAGCTTTTGGAGATCGCGCGACAGCGTGGCTTGTGTCACCGGGTAGCCCTCGGCGCGCAGTACTTGAAGGAGTTCTTCTTGACTCCCGACAGCGGCTCGCCCCAAAATCAGGCGGAGCATGTCCAGACGTTCGTTGCGACTACTCATATTTTTGCGTGGTTCGTTTTTTTATCCAAGGGCAAATGTACAACTTTTTGACGAGAATGGACGGTTTTCGCTTAAAATCTCTCACTTTTTTCGCGAAAGTCCCCTGTTTTTGTAGTTTAGTGTAGAACACAGAGATTCAATATATACAGGGAAATTCTATGCCCTGTAACATCATCTCTGCCGACCGAATGGGGAGAAATGTGTAGATTGTGCGCCCGCTCTCGTCCTTTCGCCTACCGCGATCGAGGGCGGAGATTGTTTCATTCATTTCCTCCATCTCCTTTTTTTCTTCCTATGATTTACGGCTATATTCGCGTGAGTAGCGACAAACAGACCGTCGAAAACCAGCGCTACGAGATCCATCGCTTTTTGCCACACCCACAGTTTGCACATCGACGGTTGGATCGAAGAGACCATCAGCGGCACGGCGGCCTACACGCGCCGTGCCCTCGGCCGATTGCTCGGCAGGGTGGTGCCCGGCGATACCATCATTTGCAGCGAACTTTCGCGCTTGGGGCGCAACCTCTTTATGATCATGGAGATTCTCAACCTCTGCATGACGAAGGAGTGTCGCGTGTGGACGATCAAAGACAACTATCGTTTGGGCGACGACATTCAGAGCAAGGTGTTGGCCTTTGCCTTCGGCCTGTCGGCCGAGATCGAGCGCAACCTCATCAGTCAGCGCACCCGCGAAGCCCTCGCGCGGCGGCGGGCCGAGGGCGTGGTGCTCGGCAGGCCGAAGGGACGACGCACCGCGCCCGAGAAACACAAGCTCTATCCCAAGCGCCGCCTCATGCCGCCCTCTTGGCGGAGGGGGTGGCCAAGCGGCAAATCGCGCGCATCTGCCGTTGCGACCGCAACACCTTGGCGCGCTTCGTGGCCGAAGGCCGTGCCACGGACGATTGATCGCGGTGTGTTTTTTGGTTCCGACGCAACGTCCCTATCTTGATGCACAAGCGGCAGACTCTCGGAAGGGTCTGCCGCTCGTGGGCGTGGGCTGTGGTGGTCTGTCGTCGAAGAGGGCTTTGGCCTTGTGCGGTGGGCAAATGAGCCTTTTCCGCCAGCACGCCGCCCCCTGCGCCTTCCCCGCCGACGAGAGTTGGGTGATCCTCTCGCCCATCGAAGCCGCCATCAAACGAAAAATCGAAGCCGTCGGCACACCGCTTAGCCAGTGGGACATCTCGATCAACTATGGTATTAAGACGGGTTGCAACGAAGCGTTCATCATTTCCACCGCTCGGCGCGACGAAATCCTCGCCGCTTGCCGCGATGAAGCGGAACGCGAACGTACTGCCGAACTCATTCGACCCATTCTCCGCGGCAGAGATATTAAACGCTACGGCTATGAGTGGGCGGAGTTGTGGGTAATCTACATTCCGTGGCACTTTCCTATGCAATTTGATGAGTCTATCAAAGGGGCATCCGAAAAGGCTGAGCAAGCGTTCCGAGAACAATATCCCGCTGTCTATGCGCATTTGCTTCTATACAAAGAGCCACTCTCAAAACGTAACCAAGCTGAAACAGGAATCCGCTACGAATGGTATGCTTTGCAAAGATGGGGTGCGAATTATTGGGAGGATTTCGAGAAACCAAAGATTGTGTGGCCTCGGTTGACACGTATCAGCAAAAAGGAATCTTCCTCCTTTCCACGATTTTGTGCAGCAGAAGCGGGAATTCTCATTGTAGATAGTCTTTGTTTCTTCGTAGGTGAAAAGCTTGATTGGTTGTGCTTTGTCTTAAACTCTACTTTCGCAGCCTATTACTACTTTAGAAATATAGCCATTCTTGACAATGGAGGTATGCAAATGAGACAGCAATATGTGGAACAAACTCCAATTCCTCAGCAGTTAGAAGGGTCAAATGAGTTTAGCGACGGACATATTTTTACAGCTTTTGGATTTACTGAAGAGGAACGCACTTTTATCGTAAAGTTCGTCGAAAAGAGACTCAAGGAGATCTTAAGTGGAGCACATTAAGCCCCCCTTTTAGTGTATTGAATATCAATATTTTGTAGGTATTCCTGTTCTTCCTTACTGAGATTGTATAGATCAAACAATAGATTATCGAGTAAAGAGAATTTCTCTTTGTCATACTCTTGTTGAATGTCGTCAATCAGCGTAGCAAACTTTGCGTTCGTCGTATCATCAACCAGCAAAATAGGTATCTTATCGAAAAAGACTTTGCTTAGCTCCCGAGTACCTCCTTGTAATTCAGGGAAATTATCGCGAAAGCACAATTTGAACATTGAGGAATTAAAGAATGCAGTTAGGAAGGCTAGATGTTTGCCTGTAATGATGAAGCATTTTTGGTTCGTCAGAAAGCCTTCCATATCGTAGTAGAACGGCAAAAACTTAGTCATATTGGGATAGATAATCTTTGGTTTCTCGAAATCCTCCCAATAATTCGCACCCCATCTTTGCAAAGCATACCATTCGTAGCGGATTCCTGTTTCAGCTTGGTTACGTTTTGAGAGTGGCTCTTTGTATAGAAGCAAATGCGCATAGACAGCGGGATATTGTTCTCGGAACGCTTGCTCAGCCTTTCGGATGCCCCTTTGATAGACTCATCAAATTGCATAGGAAAGTGCCACGGAATGTAGATTACCCACAACTCCGCCCACTCATAGCCGTAGCGTTTAATATCTCTGCCGCGGAGAATGGGTCGAATGAGTTCGGCAGTACGTTCGCGTTCCGCTTCATCGCGGCAAGCGGCGAGGATTTCGTCGCGCCGAGCGGTGGAAATGATGAACGCTTCGTTGCAACCCGTCTTAATACCATAGTTGATCGAGATGTCCCACTGGCTAAGCGGTGTGCCGACGGCTTCGATTTTTCGTTTGATGGCGGCTTCGATGGGCGAGAGGATCACCCAACTTCTCGTCGGCGGGGAAGGCGCAGGGGGCGGCGTGCTGGCGGAAAAGGCTGGAATCAGTGAGGCAGGAGCGGAGTTCGGGAGTGACGGTGAGCGCCTGCGTGTCGCGGCGGTTGGGGGCGTGGGCGGCGAGGAGAATGTTGACATCGACGGTGGCGTTCTCGAAAATGCGTGTCCCGGCGAAGTCGAGGAGTTGGAGCACGTCGGTGTCTTCGGCCGCGAGGAAGCGGCGCGTGGCCGCACCGTAGGCTGCGCGCATCCACTTGTTGGAGCTGATGAAACAGAGGTGGCCGCTCGGGGCGAGGAGGTGGCGCGAGAGTTCGTAGAAGAGGGAGTAGATGTCGCCGCGCTTGTCGAAGGTGACGTAGCCGGCCTCGGCATAGCGGGCGGCGAGGAGGCTGCCGTTGGCTTGGAGTTGGATGTAGGGCGGGTTGCCGATGACGATGTCGAACCGGGGCGGCCTTCGCGCTCGAAGACGTCGCGAAACCACGTGTGCCAGAGGAAGCATTCGGTGGGCGGCAGGGCTTCGTGGGCGTTGATGTAGGCCACGATGGGTTGCAGGCGACTGACGAAAGCCGTGAGGCGCGCCTGTTCTTTCTTTTGCCTCGGGGTGAGGTGAGCGGCATTGGCTTGTAGCTCGTAGAGGATGCTCTCTGCGGTTTGGATGCGAGGGGAGAGCGACCAGAGGACGGCGTTGGCGACGCGCCAGTGGAGGGATTTGCGGAGCTCTTCGCGCTCGAGGTGGTCGCCGGTGTAGAAAGCGCGTTCCAATTCTTCGCGGAAGGATTGGCAGTCGGCCTCGTTGCAGAATCCCGCACTGCCCGCACTGCCGTCCGCATAGCCGAAGAGGTCTTGCTCAATGGGGGCGCGACGGCACCGGCCTCGGCAATGTGGCTGAGGTCGACGTCGGCAATGCGCTCGAGGAGGGAGTCGCCCTGCATGATCTTGTAGTCGAGGTGAGGAAGAGGAAGGGGGGTGGGTTCGTCGACGATGAGGGCGAGCCAGAAGCGCAGGCGGGAGATGTCGACGGCGCCGCGCTCGATGTCGACGCCGTAGATGTTGTGGCGAATGATGTGGCGCTTGAGGTCGGCGGCGGTGCGTTGGGCTTCGAACAGGGGGTGAGGGCGGAACGGCAGGCGAAGAGCTCGCGCAGCAAGCCCATGGGGAAGGCACCGGAGCCGATGGCGGGGTCGCAGATCTTGACGTCGGCCAGGGCGTGGTCTACTTTTTCGGCGAGGGGGTGGGGAGCTGCTCGACGTTGTGCGACTCGACGAGCCGGCGCAGCGCTTCGGCGTCGACACCGGGGAGGGTGGCGACGAGATGGGCGAGTAGGGCTCTCGCGACACATGTAGCGGACCACTTCTTTGGGGGTGTAGAAGGCGCCGGTGTCGTTGTTGTTTTCGAGGAGGTTTTCGAAGATGCGGCCGAGCATTTCGGGGTCTACGCCCACTTCGGCGTCGTCGGGGTCGTTTTCGTCGACGGTGAAGTTGTATTCGGCCAACATCTCGAAGAGATCGCGGAAGAGTTCGGGCGGGAAGCGCGAGGGAGGCGGTCTTGGCGGTCGCGCTCGAAGAGTCCGCCGCTGAGCCAGGGTATGCGCACGGTGCCCACGGTCGGAACGAGGGTGTTGTAGGCATCTCCCTCGGCGCTGCGGTCGGTGTCGAGGCCGCGGTCGAAGAGGGGTTCGAGCACGCCGTCGAGAAAGTCGGCTTGTTGTTCGGGCGGTGCGGCGCTGAAGAGGTGGAGGAGGAAGTTGTCGGGCCCTTCGCCCCAAGGAGCGCCGAGGGGGACGCCGAGCCAGCGTTTTTTCTGGACGAAGTGGAGGAAGACGATGCGGCCGAGGAGCTTTTTGACGTAGTCGCGGATGGGTTTCTCCTCGCGGTTGCGGGCTTCGGGGGTGTCGGCGGGACAGGAGGTGCCGGTGAAGTCTTGGCGCATGGGGACATCGTTCACCATGAAGTCGACAAAGCGGGCATAGTGGGCTTTGTAGCGGGCGAAGAACTCGCGGGAGAGGGCTTCGACGGAGAAGGCGCGGCGGAGGTCGTCGATGTCGAGCTGCACTTCGGGGTCGGCGGTGCGGCGCTCGATGAGGGAGCGGAAGTTTTCGGCGGCGGTGCGGCAGGCTTGTCCGGGGCCGAGGAGGAAGGTGAAGCGGCGGGCATCGGTGCCTGAGGTGGCATCGTGGGCTTTGTGGCAGAAGGTGAAGCGCCACTCCCAATCGGGGCGACCTTCGTAGTGGATGAGGAGGAAGGCGCCGGAGTAGGTGTCCATGATGCGGCGCACGAGTTGCTGCACGCCGACGCGGTTTTGGGCCATGCGCACGCGATCGGCAACGGTGATGTCGAAGATGTCGAGGGGCTGGAGGCCGAGGTCGATGTGGGCGATGCGGGTGATGGTGCGAATGCCGGTGGCTTCGGCCATGGGGCGCAGGGTGGGGTGATGGTCGAGGAGGGGCTCGTCGTAGGTGTCGATCACGTTTTCTTCGCCGAAGAGGGGGAGGAGGATGTGGGCGAAGAAGGCGGCTTTGCCGGGGAAGGGCTGTTGGAGGAAGTGCTTGAGGTCGTGGACGGACATGGGGCGGAGGGTGAGACCCGCACGGCGGCGGGGAGAAACTACGGGGGAAGGGGGAGACGGCGGCGCGGGGCGCGGGGCGCAATCAGTGGGCGAGGCCGAGACGGAAGTGGGCTTCGCCGTGGCGGGCGGTGACTTGGCTGACCATGTTTTGGAGCCCGCCAGCGATGTAGGGCGTTGATCTGTTCGGGGGTGAGGGGGAAGAGCTGTGCGTCGCTTTCGATTTGGCGGCGGATGTGGAGGCAGCGGCGGATGACGTCGACGTTGCCGCTGTCGATGAGGGGGCGCGCTTTTTGAGGAGGGCTTTTGTGGCAGGGGTGGTGCCGGGGAGCCCGTGGAGGTGGAGGAGGAGTTCTTTGGCTTGGGTGGCTTCGAGGGATTTGGCGGCTTTGACGTTCATTTGCGAGAGCGAACGGTTGAGGGCGAGGCGGGCGGTGGCTTCGCGTTCGGGCCAATCGGCGGGCAGTGTGGCGGCGGGACGGGCGCAGGCGGCGCGGAGGCGCTCGTAGAAGTCGGTGGGGGTGAGGACTTGGCCTTGACCTTGGGTGTCGACGGCGGCAAAGTGGGTGCGCTCGTCGCCGGTGTGGTAGAGACAGAGGGCGCTGTGCGACGAGGCTTCGGCTTCGACGGCGAGGGGAGGACAGGCCGCGAGGCCGGCGAGGTGGGCGTAGCGGGCGGGGTGCTCGTCTTTGTAGCGCTTGAGCTCATAGAGATAGCGCTCGAGCTCGGAACTCACGCCGCCGCTCTCGAGGTTGAGGGCGTGGTGCACCACTTGTTCGTCGGAAGTGAAGATGCGGCTGTCTTCGCCAAAGAGGTGGTGGAAGGATTGGAGCTTGGTGTGGGCATTATTGACGAGGCGAATGGCGGCATCGCCTTGGCTGCTGGGCATGAAGTTGTAGACGTAGACACGCTCGGCGGTGGTGCCGATGCGGTTGATGCGCCCGATGCGCTGCATGAGGCGGGTGGAGTTCCACGGGGTGTCGTAGTTGAGGATGGTGTTGGCGCGGTGCAGGTTGATGCCCTCGGCCAGCACGTCGGTGGTGACGAGGATGCGATAGTCGTTGCGCTGCGTGCCGCGATAGTTGGCGTCGAAGTTGGCGCGGATGTCGTCTTCGACCTCCCGGCGGTTGGCGGCGGTGACGGTGAGCACGGGCAGACGGTCGTCGACGCTCTCGATGGCGCGCGCCACGGCGCGGAGGGTATCGGCGCTCTCGGTGAAAATGACCAACAGACCGGAGGGGTTGCGCTCGGGGTCGAGGAGAGTGGGGAGGAGGTGGCGCTTGAAGGTGTCGAGCTTGGGGTCGTCGGAATAGTAGTTCCACTTCTCGATGAGCTGGTCGATGAAAAAGAGGTCGTCGTGGAGCTTTTCGATGTAGCGGGAGTGGAAGTCGGCGCGGCGATACTCGGCGTTTTGCCCCTTGGCGTTCTGTTCGGGCGGGAGGGCGGCGATCTTTTGGCGGATTTCGGCCACAACGTCGTCGAAGGTGAGGCGACGGCCGGTGAGCTCGTAGCGGCGTTTGCGGTCGAAGAGGGCGTTGACGTCGAAGGCCGGGCAGACGAAGATGGTGTCGTTCTCCACATGTCGATCATCGTCTGCGTGTTGCGCCGCAAGTGAGCCAACGAGGTTTTGAAGGCCGTGAAGCTGCTCTCGAAACGCTTGATGAGATTGACCTGACTCAGGCGGGCCAGTTGCACGGCGATGCGCTGGGTGGTCATGTTGCGCCAGGCATAGCGCTCGATGTGTGCGGGATTGACGAAAAAAACTCGAGGGCGCGATAGCGGAAATAGCCGACGGCGCTGAGGGTGGGGGCTTTGAGTGTCTTCGTTGCCGTGGGCATCGAAAAAGCCGGCGAGGTGGGGGCCGATGAGTTCGGTGGTGCGGGCGAAAAGTTCGGCGAGACCTTTGCTGAGGCGATAGTGGAGGCTCTCGGGATCGGCGACTTCGGGGAAGCGCAAATCGGCGTTGTAGTAGCGTTGCACGTCGGTGCGGGTGCGGCGCACGAGGAGGTCTTGCAAGACGCCGTCGCGGATTTCGGCGGCGAGGGCAGCGAGGGCTTCGTTGCGCTCGTCGGGGGAGATAGAGGTGTTGCGGAGCAGGTTGTTGTAGCTACTCTGTATCTTGGCAAAGAAGTGTTCGAGGTTGCCGCCGCAGGCCTTGGTGAAGGTGGAGGTGGTGCGGTTGCGGGCGAAAAGATAGATTTGGTTGCGCAGGTCTTGCGGACGGTTGTTTTGCGGCGTGGCAGAGAGTAGCCCGATGTAGGGGCAGAGGCCGTGGCGGGCGGTGATGTCGCCGATGAGGGTGTCGAGCTGCCGATAGCTCTGCGTGTTGTGGTTGCGCAAACGGTGGCTTTCGTCGATGAGCAACAGGCCGTAGTCGGGCGCGGGCAGGGCGGTGGAGAGCGAAACGAGGGAGGGGGCTTCGGGACTGTGGGGCGCTTTGTCGTCAGGCGCGCCGTCGAGCTCGAAGCCGATGGCGGCCTCGTCGCTGTCGTCGTCGGTGGGATTGTCGCTCTCGGCGGCAAGGTCGAAAAGGTCGAGATCTTCGTCGGCGGTTTCGTCGCTGTCTTGGGGCATTTCGACGAGGGGCTCGCCGAGCAACTGACTGATGCGCCCGGGAGTGGTGAAGTCGATGTAGGGACTGATGGGGGAGTCGGTGCCGGCATCGAAGCGCGCCACGGTTTCGCGCCACGCGCTGAGCACGGCGGGGGGCGCGACGATGAGCACACGGCGCGGACGACGGGTGGTCTCGGTGCGGTCGATCAAAAAGTGCTTGGCGAGGAGTACGGCGACGATGGTTTTGCCCAAACCGACCACGTCGGAGAGGAGAAAACCACCGTGTTCGTGGAGGACGTGACGGCATTGTTTGACGGCATCGAGCTGATAGTCGAGGGCGGTGAAGTCCTTGGGGAGATAGCCGGCGAGGGTGTGGCTGAGGTTCTCGTCGAGGATGTCGCCAAACTTGTCGATGAGGGCTTTGTAGTAGAGTTCTGCCGGCGTGAGGGGGCGGTGGCTTGGTGGGCACGGTGGCCGCCGGGGGTGGGGCGCACCACTTTTTCGAGAAACTGCTGCGACCAGGGTTCGGAGTGCGCCCACTTGTCGCGAAACCACGCGAGGTGGCCGTTGAAACTCGAACCTTTGCCGGCCACGGCGGTGACGAGGGTGGCGTTGCCTTCGAGGTAATTGAGTTCGGCGTTGCCTTCGAGCCCTTTGCCCTGTGAAGTTGGAACTGCCGACGATGCCGCACGAGTAGGTCTGCCCGGTGAAGATGTAGCACTTGGAGTGGAGAAACTGCTCGTGGCCTTCGGCGTCGGTGCCGCGATAGAGGTGGACGTTGATGCGCTCGCCGGGACAGTGGGTGAGGAGAAGGGCGAGGGCGCGCACGTGTTGCTCGGTGACTTCGAGGTCGGTGAGGTCGGTGTGGATGAAGTCGTCGGGGTAGGTGGCGTCTTTGTACTTGGGCTTTTTCACCATCGAGGCATAGACGTAGGGGTCTTTGCCGATGAGAAGCTCGATGTGGGTGCCTTCGCGTTGTAAGAAGGCTTCGAGCTCGCTCACCAACAGCGTCATGCCGGGGAGATCCCAATAGCCGGTGGCGATGTGGAGCGTGGTGAAACGTTCGTCGCGCAGGCAATCGCGCAACACTTCGCACAGCGTGGTGGAATCGGCGGCGTTGTCGATGAGGCGATTGGAATAGGCGGTGTCAGTAGTGAGTAGACCGGGCATGATGGGGAGAGTTGGGGCAGATGGCTGCAATTAATAGGTACAAAAATACTGAACCCCCGCCATTTCGCAAAAAAATGTAATGGGGAACTTCGTCCCATGCGCGATTTCTCGGCCGAAAATCGGAAAAAGTAGGGGACTTTTTTGCAAAAGTCCGCGGTTTTCTCCCCTTTTTGCGCAGCAACCCCGCGCTCTCCGACGAGGGAGAACGCGGGGTGGACAGCATCGCTGCGAGTGCGGGGGCGAATCAGAAGGGCGGACGACCGCCGGGACGACCGCCGGGACGACCGCCGAGGCCGCCCTGAGGCTGCACGGGGCGGAAGTTGTGGCCGGGACGCTCACCGCCCGGATGGCCTTCGGGAGGCTCGGGCAGTTTGGCACCGCCGAAGAGGTTGAGGCGGTAGATGGCATGGAGCATCACGTAGGTGTAGAGCGAATTGGTCCACGTGTCGGTGCGAGCCAGCGCGGTGAGGGTGCGCGTGATCTCGCTCTGCCGGTTGAGGAGGTCGAAGGCCTCCAAGCGCAGGGTGAGGGCTTTGTCTTTGAGCATCGACTGCGAGATCGAGGCGTTCCACTCCAGTTCGTTGGTGTTGAAGGCCGCGGTCGAGAAACCACGGCGCGAGGTCATGCGCAGGTCGGTGGAGAAGGTCATGCCCCAGGGCAGGGTGAAGTTGGCCGCGGCGCCGTAGGCGAAGCTCCACGTGTCGAGCCGGGCGGCGGTGAGCAACGAGGAGTTGGAGTGCTGGTAGGCCACGCGTCCGTTGAGGGTGAGGTCCCACCACGAACGGCGGTAGGAAAGATCGAGGCGCTCGGAGAGGGCGGTGACGGCGGTGCGGCTTTTGTCGGCCACGACGCCGGCAAAGAGGGCGTTCACCTCACGCAGCGAGGGGGCATCGGGCAGGGTGGAGGCGGCGGCTGAGGTGGCTACGAAGCCCACCGAGCGGGTGAAGTTGGCCTCGGTCGAGGTGGAGAGGTTGAGCACCTTCTCGCGGTCGAGGGGCGTGTTGAAGGTCAGGCCGGCGGCGGCGTTCCAGTTGCCGTCGATGTTTTCGGGGCGGGTGAATCGGCGACCCGTCACATCATCGTAGACGGTGAGTTGCGAGATGCTGCCGGTGGCCAAATTGAAGTCGGCATGCGCCATGAGGCCTTGGAGGCGTTGGGTGTTGTAGGCATTATAATAGAGGTGCATCTCGTGGTTCCAAACGGGGCGCAAGCCGGGGTTGCCCACCGAGATGCGGAGGGGGGTTGGAGTTGTCGACCACGCCGATGAGTTGCGTCATGGAGGGTTGCGAGGAGCGTCCGCGATAGTTGAAATCGAGGTTGGTCGTTTTTGAGAAAGCGTAGCGCAGGCGCACGTTGGGGGCGAAGTTGAGGACGTTGCGCACGGTGTCGATGCGGCCGATGGCGGCGCGCTCGTATTGCAGGCGGGTGCGTTCGGGCGAGAGTTGCACACCGGCCGAGAGGCGCACGGCGCCCACGTTGTAGCGCAAGCCCAGTTGCACGTGGTGGTTGTCGTAGCGATAGGTGGCGTACTGCGAGTTTTGGGCGTCGCGCACGGCGGCTTGCACGTCGTCGGCGTTGAGGCGGCTGAGGAGTTGGGCGGGGTCGAGCCAGGGGATGACGCCGGTGGTGCCGGGGACGTAGAGTTGCGAGACGGTGCCGAGCTGTGTGTGCGCACTGAGGAAGTCGGCGAGCGTGGAGTAGCCGTCGAGGCTCATGAGGTTGTAGAGCGAGCGGTCGCCGTCGGTGTACTTGTGCTGGTAGCTGTAGCGGGTTTCGAGGAAGAGTTTGCCCACGAGGGGTTGCACGTAGGAGAGTCCCACGCGGTAGTTCCACGAAGTGGAGGGGCGGTCGGTGTATTGGTGGGTGCCGCCGGCGGCCATGCGGGGGCCGGTGGCGTCGGCCGCCACGCGCTTGTAGAGGTCGGCGCGCGAGTAGGCATCGTTGGCCGTGGTGTTGTAGCCGCCGCGCGCTTCGAAGGTGATGTTGCGGCCGTTGCGCCCGCCGATGAGGCGCGTGAGGTTGAGATCGCCCTCGACCTTGTGGGTGGTGGTGCGCGAGAGGTCGTAGCGGGTGTTGACGTTCTTGAGGAACGAGTCGGCCACGCGCACCGTGTCGCCCACAAAGCGCGTGGCGTGGACGCGACCCAGCACCTCGTCGACCTCGGTCACGCCGTAGTGCGCGAAAGGATCGGCATCGAAGGTGGCCGAGCGCGAATTGCCGCCGGTGCGTCCGCGGCTCCACTCGTAGCTCGGGCGGAACGAGAGCTGCGTGAGCGAGTCGGGGTTCCACTTCAGGCGTAGGCGGGCGTGAACGGCCTGGTTGAGGCTGTTGGCATAGGCGTGGGCGGCGTCGAAGCTGCCCTTTTGGGTGGCGGTGACGAAGTTTTCGACCGACGAGATGGTCTCGGTGTGGTTGTCGTTGCGGAAGTAGATGGCGTTGCCGCCCACTTGGAAGCGGCCGGCGTCGTATTTGCCGCGGCCGTTCTCCCAGGCGAAGTCCGTACCGATCATGGTCGAGGTGGTGCGTCCGCCGTTGTTCGACGAGAAGCCGCGCGGGCCGCCGAAACCGCGATCGCCCACGTTGTTGTGCGAGGCGATGAGGCCCCACGCGGGAGCGGTCGGTGAAGTGCATGCCCATGAATTTGGCCAAATAGAGGGCGCTGCCTTCGTCTTCGTCGATGCCGCCCGCCACGTCGGTGTTCGACACGAAACTCTGGTTCAGCTCGCGTTTGGTGCTGATGTCGAGCACGAAGCTCTCTTCGCCGTCGTCGACGCCCGTTTGTTCGGCGTAGTCGCTCTTCTTGTCGTAGCTTTTCACGCGCGAGACGAGGTGGGTGGGCAGGTTTTTCATGGCCACTTTCGTGTCGCCCTTGAAAAAGTCTTTCCCGTTGATGAGCAATTCCTTGACCGTCTTGCCGTTGATCTTGATCGTGCCGTCGTCGCTCACTTCGGCGCCGGGAAGTTGCTTGATGAGGGCTTCGAGAGTGGCGCCCTCGGCCGTGCGGAAGGCCGCGGCGTTGAAGACGGTGGTGTCGCCCTGCTGTTCGACGCGGGCGGCCACGGCGCGCACCACGGCGGCGCGCAGGGCCATGTCGTTGCCGTCGAGCTGAATCGTGCCCACATCGACGCTATCGGCTTCGGCTTCGGGGAATTTCACATCGTGGCCGGTCGAGGTGAGGCCGACGAAGCCCACGCGCAGGCGCAGCGGCGCGGTCTGTTCGGTGACCAAGCGGAAGCGGCCGAGGCTGTCGGTCACGGCGCCGGCCACGAGACGCGTGGTGTCGCTGCGCAACACGAGGCGGGCGGTGGCCAACTCGAGGGGTTGGCGGTCTTTTTTCGACGCAACGGTGCCGGTGACGACGCGCCGGTGGGCCATTCCCGTGACGCCGGCGGCGACCAGGAGCACAAGCGGAAGGAGGCGTGCGGTCATATATAAATAAGGAGATAGTTTAGTCTGTGAATAAAAGCGCGGGCGCGTCGTGCCGCTGCGGGCGGACACGGGGCGCAACGCGAGGGAATAGGCCGCAAAGTTACACATTCTCACGCGATTAGCACCTACGCGTCGGCCTCACTCCCTGCGATTTTCCCGACAAAAGTTGGCGGAGAATCGACACTTTGCACGTTTTTGGCGACCATCGGTGGCGACGGTAAAGCGTTTAATGCTTAAATTTGTGGGCAGACTCGCCCCATTGGGGCTTAAAACCCTTTGCGCTATGACTTTGCAATACGCCAGCCACATCGCTCGCATCGAGATCAGCGGTTTGTGGCATGGGCGAAAACCCATCGATTGGGTGCTTCGTCCGGATGTGAACGTGCTCAGCGGCAAGAACGGTGCCGGCAAAAGCACCATCCTTGCCCGCCTCGTGCAGCGCGCCGGCCATCTCGCGCCCTCCGGCACGCTGCGCGGCGGACAGCACGACGATGTTTGCCTGACCCTCGCCCCCGACGGGGCGGAAATCGTGCGCTACGAATTGGTGCGCTCCATCGACAGCCGACTGGTGGCCGCCGATCGCATCACTACGCTCGCCGACGGCGCGGTGCTCACCGAACTCGACTGGCAACTCTACCGCTTGCAGCGCCGCTATCTCGACTACCAAGTGAATGTGGGCAACCGCACGATTGCCCTCCTCACTTCGGGCAGCGAAAGTGCGCGCGCCGAAGCCGCTGAGGCCGCAGCGGCCAAAACGCAGTTCCAGGATTTGCTCGACGACCTCTTCAGCGAAACGGGCAAACGACTCGACCGATCGAGCAACGAACTCCGCTTCTTGCAATACGACGAACCGCTTTCGCCCTACGTCCTCTCGTCGGGCGAGAAACAAATGCTCATCCTCCTCCTCACCGCCCTGGTGCAAGACCGCCAACCGGGGGTGTTTTTTTCATGGACGAACCCGAGGTGAGTTTGCATTTCGACTGGCAAAAGCGCCTGATCAGTATGGTGCGCGCCCTCAATCCCCACGGCCAAATCATTCTCACGACCCACTCGCCGGCGGTGATTCTCGACGGTTGGGAGGATCACGTCACCGAAATCGAGGAAATCACCCGTTGAGGCGCTGATCCGGCCTCCCCGCAACGCCTTTTTCCCCTGTCTTATTCGCCACCTGCCATGTCTCGTCTCTCTTCTCACTTGAATTCGGCTTACATCGCCGCGGCCTCTCGGCTCGAAGGGCGTGCGGCGCGGCCGCGTGCCGTGGCCTACGTCGAAAGCTACGACGACATCCTCTTTTGGCGCGACGCCCTGAGCGAGGCCGCGCCCCATGTGCAGTTTGAAGTGGTGCTCCCCTCGCGCCTCACGCTGGGGCGCGGCAAGAAAATCGCCTTGGCCAATCGGCTCGGGCCGCACATGATCGCGTGTGTCGACGCCGACTACGATTTTCTCATGCAGGGCGCGACGCCCACCAGCGAGATGGTGTGCCGATCGCCCTATGTGGTGCACACTTTTGTCTATGCGATTGAGAACCTCCGGTGCCACGCCGAAGTGCTCGACCGCGTGTGTGTCATGGCCACGCTCAATGATCGGATGATTTTCGACTTCCGCGCGTTCCTCACGGCCTTCTCGCGCATCGTCCACCCCCTCTTGGTGTGGAATGTCTGGGCCTATCGCTATGGCTTTTTCACCCAATTTTCGCTTACCGACTTGGCGCGCACGGTGGAGGTGCGAGAAGTGCAACTTTATCACCCCGAGCGGATGATCGACGACTTGCGCCGCCGCGTCAATCGGGAGATTGCGACCTTGCAGCGCCGTTTTCCGCAGGCACGCGCCGGCTACAAACCGCTGCGCGACGAGATGGCGCGCTTGGGCGTGACGCCCGAAACGGCTTATCTCTACATGCGCGGCCATGACTTGGTGGATGTGGTGCTGGGTCCCATCTTGTCGGCGGTGTGCGACGTGTTGCGCCGCGAACGCGAGCGCGAAATCACGAAACTGGCCTGCCATGCGGTGCAACAGCAGAACGAACTCGCGGCCTATCGCCATGCCGTCGCGCCTTTTTGAGGAGATGCTGCGCAAACACACGGCCTACCACGCCACGCCTGAGTTCCGCCGCATTGTAGCGGCCGTGCGTGCGCGCTTTGTCGACGAGCCGGGGGCGCCGGCCGACGAGTCTTCGGCCGCGGAAGGGGAGTTCTCGTTGGATGCGGTGCGTGCGGCGCTATATAATAAGGGAGTCTTCTAACGTCGGTGCCGAGTCTTCGGCGGCAGATGCACAGTTCTCGGTCGAGGGCGGAACATTTGCGCCGGCGGATGTGGACTTGCCCGATAATACGGTGGTGAGGACGCAGGAAGGCGTGGATACGACGGAGTTGGCCGACACATTGCCACCGACGGCCGGCCGTTTGTCGGCGATGTTTGAGCCGGGCGAGGATTGGGACACGGAGGTGGACTGATTTTGTGCCTTGCCCGCAAGGATGCTCGCCGCCGAACAAACGGCCGGCGCGTCGCAAAACAGTGAACCCGCTCTGCCGAGAAGCCCCGATTGAGGACTTCCCGAGCAGAGCGGGTTTGTTGTGAAGTGCCTGTGCTGAGCCGGGCGCTTCTATAAGGCGGCATTTAGAAAATGCCGGTGCTGTTGAAATCCATTTCATTGCTTTCGTCGGCGGATTGGTCGTCGCCCCAGATCGAAAAATTGCTTCTCGAAGGTTTGGACCGTACCGCCGTCAACGTTCGTGCCGGAGTTGGGAGCGATGATATGGCTCATTGTCATTAGGCCTTCGGTGGCCAGATTGCATTGTGCGAGTTGGGGAGTGATGTATTTTTTCATTACGCGTGATTTTGCTATGGAAATAAATTGTGTTTGCGTGTGTGCGGCGAGCGTGCCGGGTGCGAAGCGGTGGGGGAGCGAGTGCTTTCGCCTCATCGTTCCACGAGCGGACACGCTCGCCGAGGCGCAGGATGCGAGGTTTTTTTAGCGTTGCAGGAATTTTTGCCGTTTTGCACGTAGATTTGTCCCACCACGGGCTGCGCTACGCGACGACCGCTGAGGTCGAAGATGGGGGCGGCAGCATTTTCAGCGGCGGCAACACGTTCCACGCTCGTCACGCCGGGGAAGGCGAGCTGCGAGCGCGTGCTACTGCTCGGGGCGGTGCGCAAGAAGGCACGGAAACCACGAACGTAGGGCGTGCTGAGCACCAAAAATTCGTCGTCCTTGAGTGCGCGAGCCTCTTGGCCGGAGGCGAACTGCGTGGGCGAGGCGGCGCCCATGAAGAGGTTGGTTGTCGGTTGGGCAACGGGGTTTTCCGCTTCTCCGTAGTAATAGCCGATTTCTATGTCGCTCGCTGTTTCACCGCGGCGAAGGAGAACGGCTGTTCCGCCGGGGATGACCTTCCCCTCGAAGTGCTCGAGACGGATGCGCTGGTGATCCGGTTCGTAAGCCGTGGCTACGTAGATTTCCACTCCTTCGGGCAGTTCCATGGCAACGGGAGCAAAGAAGGTGGCCAAGCCCTTGTCGTTGAAGTGAAGGGGGACTTTCTCTACATCTTGAAGTCGAAGATGCGTGAGTTCACTCCTTGTGTTGTCGCCGCTAGAACCGTCAACGCCGAGCTTATTGTTCTCCTGCCAAAGGTGAACCGTTGCCTTTTGGTTGTTTTGCTTTACGATGGCTTTGTATTTGCCGTCGGTGAGTGCACCGAATTCTACAGTGGCGAGATTCGTCACGTTGTAAGGAGCCAGTTTGGATTTGCTGTTGGTGGTGCGATAGACGCCGCGCCCGGTGGTGTAGGACACGAGGTGCTTCTCGCCGTCGTAGTAGAAAATTGTGCCGGGATCCGCACTCTCCCGGGTTGTCGTGAGCTGCCATTCGCCATCAGTGGCTCCCGTGGTGGTGACATAGTAGTTGCCGTCGTTGGAGAGGATGCGGAAGAATTGGCCTTCTTCAGGCAGGTTGAGCCCGAATAGGTTGTTTTCGGCATGCAACGAGATCAGCTGTTGGAATTTCGCGAGCGTGTTGGGACCCGAAAGTGCTGTGTTGGCTTCATCGGAGAAGCCATATGTGCCCAATTGGTAGCCAAGTTCTTTGCCCTCGATGATTTTTGAAAAGCGTCTCTTGGCGGCAGCAAGCAGTGCACTGCTCGTTACTTGGTCGGCATTTTCGAGTGTCCAAGCAGAAGCGTCACTGGTGCTTCCGGGGTTCCAACGCACCACATTGAGTCGGTCGTCAGTACGCTGGTCGCCAGACAAGTGGAGACAGCTTTGGCCTTCGTTTTTTGAGGTATTACAAATCGAAAGTTTATTGTCCTTGCCCGTTGCAAACAGATCGTAGCGAGCATTTTCGCCGTTGGTGGTGAAAATCTTTTGATTGCGACCCGGCACGTTGTCCACTTGGCGTCCCGTTACGGCATGTTGCAGGCTGTAATTGTCGTCGGCTTCGTGGTATTTGAGCACAAAGACTTCTTCCTCGCCGGGAAGGTCAGTAGCGTTGCCTGAAACGACGTAGGACGGAGTCAGGGAGAGATAGTTTTTCGCACCGCGTGCTGCGTTGGCGAAGCGCACTTGTTTGCCGTCGAGGGCTTTGCGGAATTTCTTAACGGCTGCTTTGTAGCCGTCTTCGTCAGTAGCTGCGGCGATTTCGTTTTTGGCTGTTTCGGCAGCGGCTGTATTGGCGGCGGCCATCGCGTCGATGTTGGCGTTGATCTCCGTTTTGGGGTCGTACAGACTCCAAGCGGAGTTGCCGTCGTTGGCATCCCAGTAGCCCACGGATTTGCCCACGGCATAACCCTGGTAGAAGTTCCATGAAGCGATGGTGCCGTCGCTGATGGCGGCGGCGCCCACCTTGGGAGCGATGTCGAGCAGCGTATTGTCGCTGCCGTTGTTGTTATTATAGATGTACCATTCGGAGGGAGTGTCCGAGAGGGTCACTTGGTTGTTGTCTTTTGTGGCCGTGGCACCGCCTTTGTTGGCGAACCACTTGCCGCTCTTCACATCGTAGATCTTGTAAACGTGGTCAGTGGCGTTGACGGTCACGATGCGCACGGGCGAACCGGTGGCCTGGCCGGTGATTCTCTCGCCGTTGGTGTTGATGCGTGCGGAGAGGTTACTGCCCAAGACGATGTACACGTCTTTGCCCGTAGTGTTTTCATTGGGTACTGCCACCTGATCGACGGTGCGAACAGGATTGGTCTGCGCGAAGGCCGTGGAGGCGAAGAGCGCAAGGGCGAATGCGGAAAGATATTGTTTTTTCATACGCCGTAAAGTGGGTTGTTGCTGCGTCGTGTAGGGGCGAACGAACTGTTCGTCGGGCACAGGGCGCCGAGAAGCAGGCACGGCACCTAAAGAAGGGGCTGTGCTTGTGCTGGTTTAGTCGAACCCAAAGTGACGCGGGTTATTTTTTTTTGCGTGCCAAAAGGGGAAAATGCATACTTGGTGTGGCAAAAATAGGTCTTCGGGCGCGATTTCCTTCCTTTCGCCCCTGACTATTTTCTTCGTCTTGGGCTTTATTTGGGAAAAGCCCATGGCTTTACCGGTCGTTTTAGGCAATCTTCGGTGGTTTTTACATTTAATGCCGTGCAAGAGGCGCGAAATCACAAATAAAACGGCCGATCGCACTTGCCGATCCCCCAAGGTTGAGGGTGGAAAGTGCGATCGGCCGCCAAATGTTTCGTTGCTGTCGGGCCATCGAGGGGGAGTTGCATGTCGAATGCCGCGCGCTCAGCACAGACGCCACACCGTGGCGACGAGTACCGTGAGGACAATGCCCAGCGCCAAGGGCAGGAGGGCAGAGAGCGCCGTCCAGCGCCAGGAGCGCGTCTCCTTATATATGGAGTAGAGCGTCGTCGAACACGGGTGGTGCAGCAGACAGAAGAGCATGAGGTTCACCGCTGTGAGCAGATTCCAGCCGCCCGCCAGCAGGATGTCGCGCGTCTGTTCGGCGCTGCCCTCCGTGAGCACGCCCGTACTCGCCGCGTCGGCCTGCCCCAATGCCATGAGCGTGAGCATCACGATGGTGGGCATCACGATTTCGTTGGCCGGAATCGCCAGCACATAGGCCAGGAGAACCATGCCGTTGAGCCCCATGAACCACGCCGGCCCGTCGAGCCAACCGATGAGGTGTGTCGCGATCGAAGCGCCTCCCACCTCGATGTTGCAGGTGAGCCAAATCACTGCGCCGGCGGGAGCCGCGAAGACCAAGGCGCGCCAAAGCACAATGAGCGTGCGGTCGATGAGCGAGGTGTAGAGCGTTTGCCAGAACTGCGGCGGACGATAGGGCGGTAATTCGAGGTGGAACGTCGAAACTTCGCCGCGCAACACCGTGCGCGACAGCGCCCACGACGAGGCGAACATGAGCACGATGCCCACCACCACCACGCCCATCACGGCCGTCACGGCTGCCAGCGAACCATACTCAAGAGGAACAGCCGCCGCCACGAAGAGTGTGGCGAGGAGGATCTGCGTCGGCCACCGCCCGTTGCAGAGCGAAAAGTTGTTGGTGAGGATGGCGATGAGGCGTTCGCGGTCGGAATCGATGATGCGCGTGGCCACCACACCGGCGGCGTTGCATCCGAAGCCCATGCTCATGGTGAGCGCCTGTTTGCCGTGCGCCCCCGACCGCCGGAAGAGTTCATCGAGATTGAAGGCCACGCGCGGCAGGTAGCCGAAGTCTTCCAACAGCGTGAACAGGGGGAAGAACACCGCCATCGGGGGCAGCATCACCGCCACCACCAAAGCCGTGGTGAGATACATCCCGTCGACGAGCAGCCCCGTGAGCCATTCGGGCGAGTGCACCGCCTCAAACACCGAGCGCAGCGCAGGGTGCGCCCAACCCACCAGCAGCGAGTCGAGCCAAGCCGAGGGATAGTTCGCCCCGATGATGGTGAACCAAAACACCAACGAGAGGAGGGCGAGCATGATGGGGAAGCCCCAAAAACGATGCGTGAGGATGCGGTCGAGCTTCACGTCGAGGGGCAAGAGCCCTTCGCCGCCTTGACGGCGCACCACCGCGGCGCAGATTTCGCCCGCTTGGGCATAGATCTGTTCCATCCAGCGATCGTGGAAGTTGTGGCCGATGGCGAGGTGAATCTCGTCGGCCAGTGCCGTGAGTTCGGGTGTGGCGTAGGCGCGGCGCACCCTTCGTCGCGTTCCAAGAGGCGGGTGGCGATCCACTCGGCGTTCGACAGAGAGGGATGCGCTTGGCGCACCGCAGCGGTGAGCCGATCGACCTCAACGGCCGTGTCGGCCGGCAGATCGAAGCCGCGGGGCGGTCGGCACACGTACTCGCCCGTGGCCACAGCGCGCACAGCTTCGAGGAGTTCGCCGATGCCCTGACCGATGCGCGCCGAAGCCCCCACCACCGGAATGCCCAGGCGGCGCGAGAGCGCGCGGAGGTCGATCTCGATGTGGTTGCGTGTGGCCTCATCGATGAGGGTTGACGCATAGCACCGCGCGGTCGGTGATTTGCAGCACCTGCAACACCATGTTCATGTTGCGCTCAAGCGCGTGGCGTCGGCCACCATCACCGTCACATCGGGCTGACCGAAGAGGATGAAGTCGCGGGCGATCTCCTCGTCTTCCGAGGTCGAGGCCAGCGAATAGGTGCCGGGCAGGTCGACGATGCGATAACTCTCGTCGCGGAAGTCGAAGAAGCCCTCGGCCTTGCCCACCGTTTTGCCCGGCCAGTTGCCGGTGTGCTGTTTCAGCCCCGTCAGGCGGTTGAAAAACGGTGCTCTTGCCCGTGTTCGGGTTGCCGGCGAGGGCCACGACATAGCGCGTCGCGCCCCCCGTCTCGCCGTGGCGGCGCAGGGAGTGGAGCGAAGCGGTGGGACACGCGGCGCAGGCGCCGTGTGGGAGGGAGGCTGTGGAGGAAGAAGCGGAGTGTTTCATAGCGGAGTGACAATGATTTGGCGTGCCTGTTCGCGGCGCAGCGCGATGGCCGTGCCGCGTACCACATAGGCGATGGGATTGTTCAGCGGACTGCGCATGCCGACCGACACGCGCGAGCCGCGAACGAAACCGAGGTCCATCAGTCGGCGGCGCAGCGCACCGCGACACGAGGGCGAAAGGCCCGCCACCACGGCGGTTTGTCCCTCGGTGAGCCGACTCATGCGGAAGGCTGCGGCCGGCACTTCGGCGGCTTCGGCTTCGGTGAGCGCACGGGTGTCGATCGCCGCGAGGTCGGCGGCCGGCAGGGGTGAAGCGTTCGCCCTCATAGTCGAAGACAAAGCGCGTGGCGTCGCAGAGCACCACCTGCACCACCGCGTCTTTGGCCAGTCCCGTGGCGGCAATGCGGGCAAAGCGCCGCGTGTCGTCGTCTTCGATGTGCACCACGCGCAGCAGCGCGCCGGCTTCGACACACGCGCAGGGTGTTTCGTCGGACGACTCGGGGAGGGCGGGCAGCGCCAGCCCAGCCGTGGGGATGGGGTCGCCGTGGGGGTCGAAAAGGGGTTGCCCAAGAGCTCCGCCATGCGCTCGCGTTCGCGCGCATCGAGGCGGTGCTCCATGTGTTGGGCGCGTTCGTGCCACTCCGAGGGCGCATAGCCCGAGTGTTCGGCCAGATACTGCTCATAGATGCGGTGGGCGCGCGTCAGCGCCAGCGCGTCGCGCTGTCCCTTTGGGGGTGAGGGCAACGCCGTCGGCTGTGATGTCGACCCGCCCCTCGAGGGCGAGACGACCCAACGTCTGGGCGGCGGTGTCGGGCTCGAGGTCGAGACGGCGAAACTGTTCGTCCCACGCCGTGCGCGGGAGGTCGCTCCCTGCTTCGAGCAGGGCTTTGAGGAAATCTTCGGCGCGTTCGTTGCGACGGTCGTCTTGACGACGAACGAAGTAGCGGCGCAACCGGGCTAAGAGGGATTTCATACTCCGGAATCTGAGGTGAGGGTGGGCACCGGCCGTAGCTTCCGTGCTTCGGCGGCCGCCCGCGAGCGAAAACTCCACCACTATGGCGAAAAACTGCACTGTTTTGGGACAAAAGTCGACAACTTTTCGCCCAACGGCCGCCGCCTTTCCCGCGGGTGGAATTCTCCTCTGCGCAAATATACACAAACTTTGTGACTTGTCGATCATGATGATTTGTAAAATAGGTATTCTTCGCAAAAACCTTGTGCCGTGTGTCCATTGAGTGGTCACGTCTGTTCAGCCGCCTGCCGTCGATGACCCGAAGGGTGCGCGAGACGAGGGACGAAGCCTCACCACGTCACCACGCGATCCACCAGTGCGCGTTGTTCGCCGCTCGACTGGCGGAGATAGATGCGCGTGGTCTCGATGCTCTCGTGCCCCAAGAGGTCGGCCAGCAGACTCAAATCGGTGTGAACGGCCAAGAAGTTTTTGGCAAATCGGTGGCGGAAGGCATGGGGGTGCACCAGGGCGGGATCGAGGTGCAGCCTTTGCGCCCAAACACGGAGCATGGCGCCGACGCCCCGCGGGGTGATGCAGCGGCCGCGGTAGTTGACAAAGAGCGGCCCGACGATCTCTGCGCCGCGTTGTGCGATCCACGCTAGCGCCTCGTTGCGCAGCGTGAGGGGGATGTAGATGCGCCGCTGTTTGTTGCCTTTGGTGTAGAGATCGACGAAGCCGCGGCGCACATGCTCGACGCGAAGTTGCACCAACTCGCTCACCCGCACACCGGTGGCGGCGAGAAAGCGCACCACGAAGTGCCAACGCAGTTCGCCCAACTCTCGCAGTCGCCGCGAGAGATAGAGATAGTCGGCTTGGCTGATGACGTTCTCCACAAACGAGCGCCGCCCGAGGCGCACACCTTTGAGCCGCCATTGTGGCCGCCGCAGTGCGAGGAGCCAACGATTGATGGCCATCACGCGCTGATTCACGGTCTTGGGCGAATAGTGTTCCATGAGAGCGCTGCGATGCCGGAGTAGATTCTCCTTGTTGAGCGCCGGGAAGCGCGCCAAGAAGTCGCGCACCGCCTTGACATAGGCGCGCACAGTGTTGGGGGCGAGGTTGTCGTCGATGAGGCTTTGCTCAAATGCCGGCAGACTGGCATGGGGATCGATGTTCTTGCGCATAAGTGTTGAGATTTGATGAGATGTTCCGATCGGCAAGTTACGGCTTTTTCCCAAAATGCTTCGGTTCCCACGCAATTATCGGTAACCCGCCCTATCAAGTAGAGGGAGACAATACGCGCAAGCCCCCCATCTATCATTTGTTTTATGATTTATCTTTCAGTTTATCCAACATCGTTTCTTTGATTACACCGGGTCGATTTCTTTTTAGAGCAGGGCAGACGCCAAAAAAATGGATGGATAAAATGCTAAGTGATCCCCATTTAAAAGTAGTTCGTTATGTAACTAATTCTTCAGAGGTGTTCCCTTCTGTGGATATCAAGGGAGGAATTGCTATAATCTATCGAGACGCTGAACATTATTTCGGGGAAATCGGTACATTTAAGGTCTACAACGAACTGGAAAGTATATCGTCGAAGGTGGAACATCATGCAGATTTTGAAGAGGGAGCTTTTGCAGAATTGATATCATCTCGCGGAATGTATCGTTTCTCCGATAAACTTTACGAAGAACATCCTACAACAAAAGAGCTTCAAGCCAAAGGTACCGGGAATATGATCACCTCAAATGCATTTGAACTCTACCCAGATGTATTCCAACAATCCCCTGAAAATAAGGACGAATACGTCCAAATGTATGGAAGACACAAGAATGACAGAGTATATCGTTGGATTAAGTACGAATATCTCGTTCCAAACGACTATTTGGAGAAATACAATATCCTTATCCCCGAGGCTAACGGATCGGGGGCTATCGGAGAAGTGCTGAGTACTCCTCTAATTGGGGAACCTTTAATTGGGGCTACTGATACTTTTATCAGTATTGGTATCTTCGATAAACGAGCAGAAGCAGAAGCTTGTCTTAAATACGTTAAGACAAAATTCGCTCGTACGATGCTCGGTGTCATCAAAGTAACTCAGCACAACCCGAAAGAAACCTGGCGACTTGTCCCCTTGCAAGACTTCACTTCCGCATCGGATATAGATTGGACGCAGGAGATTGAACAGATCGACCGCCAACTCTATCGAAAATACGGACTTACGCCACAAGAAATAGCCTTCATCGAGGAAAAAGTAAAACCGATGCAATAAACAACGGCGCACCACTCATTTGTGGTGCGCCGTTGTTTTATGATTGATTCTCTTCTAAGGTGCGCAGGATGAGGCGTTTCATCGAGTCGTCCACCTCAAAGAGTTGATAAAGTTGGGCATTCACGTCGCCGGCATAGTCGATGATGCCGTTGCCGTCCGTATAGTCGAGCAGGTCGGGCACCATTTTGGCGAGCGAATTCAGACTTTCGTCTGTGAGTAGGAAAGTGTAGCGAATAAAATCGGTTTGGCAGTAAGCAAAGAAGTTACGCGCTTCGCGTTCGGTGGCGAAAGTCTTGAGCGCCACGCGCGATCGTCCGAAAGCACTGCGGTCGTCGAGCACTTCGAGTTGGTTGCTTCTGTTATGACCTCCCGGGTGCGCGCTCGATACCACCACCTTCCAGCGGCGGATATACTCCTTTCCGGTGGTAATCACATCTTCTTTTGCGATGTACCAACGTGCGCGGCCACCAGAGCCAGCTCTATCATTCGTGAGGAGCTTGATTGCATCGGCGGCAAGGACATCGCCCTCTTCATAGGGGCGCACTTGGTCGGGGTTGCGCTCTACAAAATCGCTTTCAATGGAGAAAAGTTTTTGAGAAAGCACAGCATCGTGCAGAAAGGCAAAGCGTTGCGCGGTAATGCGCCGTATGTTCTCACCGATAGTTGCGGCCTCGGGGTCGAGCACAAACATGTCTTCGCCGGGTGCTTGGGCACGTGCGCTTCGGGTCACACCGTTTTGGGTGTAAAGGTAGTCGAACCCCTTTGCGTTCTTCTCACGATCTTTGAAAACTACGGAAAGCCCGTCGGTAATATCTACTTCACGGAACACTTCATTGGAGTTGGGATAGAAATGCAAGCGCGCCAAATGCGGGTCGTTGATTTGTTTCAATCCAAAATTCAACATTCCTTTTCCGGAACGGTGAATCCAGCGCACAGCCGGGTAGATTAAAGAGGAGTAGCGCGGCTGTAATTGATCGGACAATTCTTGGAAATACTGAAAAACGCTACTACTTCGTTTCTGCCCATTGGCCGTTTCCTTTTGTGCCACCACCACTTGATAGGGCGGGTTACCGATAATTGCGTCTATCTTCATTTCTTTTTTTATCGTTTAGTCCCCAAAATCCTTTGGCGTCGCGCAAGTTGCTGACGACGTCTTGCGAGGAATGGGTGAGGCATTGAATGAGATCGGGGTAATATTGGGCGTTCACTTGTGCGGTGTTGAAGCCGCAGAGCGTGCGCTTGGTGATGGCGACGGCCATCGGCGTCTTACATACCACGAAAATGTTTTCTTTGAGCGTTTGTTCCCAAAGTGCTTTGGCGCGACCGGGGGCGATGGCGTTGTGCTTGCACCACTCTTCGTCCAACCGCGCGCGGTAGATGCTATAAGCGGCGTAGAGAGGATAGAGACCACTCTTGGAATTGATTTCCAACACGGTGCTTCGGGGCGAAAATACGCGATCGGTCACGCCGCTGCGCACGATGTGGCGCGGAGTTTCGAGGGCGTGCTCGAAACGCTCGTCCATAAAACAATAACCGCCCAGCGAATCGGAGAGATGCATGTTGACCACGCGCCAAGGGGTGAGGACGGTTTCCTTGTCGGGGTTGCGAAAGGTGGAAAAGAGCGTGGCGAGGCGCGAAATGCGCTCTTCGATGGTGAACTTGTCGGCGCTGCGGGCCAATTGTCTGATGCGTCGGCCGGCGGCGCTGAAGACTTCGGGATCGTAGTAGCGGCGGAAGCGAGCGAAGTCGGCTTTCGTCACGCCGGCGGGCATGAATTCTGCCCAAGAGGTGTCGTCGACGAGGTGGGTGAAGTTGTTTATCGTGAGTTCGGCGGCTTCGTCTTGAATATCGGCGCCATAGATGAGCAGGGGCATGCGGATGGAGATGCCGCGCAAGATGGCAATGGCGTTTTTTTCGCTGCTTCTTCTTCTCGTTTTCCAGCGCCTTGAGGGCTTCGGCCTCGGGATCGGACTCCTTGGGGGGCTTCTTGTCGGACGGGGCAGGCGGTTTGGCCGGGTTTCCGTCGAGACCGTTGTCGTTGACTTTGACTTTATCGACCGATTTGAGGGCTTTGGTGGTGCCGATTTTGGCGCGGAGATCGTTGAAGTCGGCGACATCGCCGTCTTCTAAGCGGAGCAACTCATCATTATATAGTGCGCCGTCTTCGAAACCGGCATTGACCACGCGCTCGATTTGCACGCGTTTGAGTTGCGTGAGGAGGTTGTCGACGTTGAAGGCCTGCATTCGGCTGCCTTCGATGGCGATGACGGGGCAGAAGCGGAGGAAGTCGGCAAGGGTGTGGCGGTCTTCGTCGGTTTGTTTGCCGGCCTTGGGCGATACTTTCGAGGCTTCGGCCAGCATGCGCAGGGCACGATCGGGGGCGAAGTCGAAGGCATAGCAGTTTTCCTTCATGCGACCTTGATAGTGAAGGGCGTTTGCACGCGGAAGATGGTTTGCATGTAGCCGGCAGCCGAGGTGCTCGACGCGCCGGACATCATGAATACGCCCGTCCACGCGCGAATGCTCACACCGGTGGTGAGGCGACCGCACGAAAGAGTGATGGTGTAGGTGGCACCGGGGGCTTTGCCGATGGCTTTGTTCACCTTTTCGAGCGCATCGCGGCTTTCTTCGTCGGCATCGCCCTCGCCTGCTACGTTCACCACGGTGAAGGCACCGAAAACGCGGTGAGCTTGCAGCTTTTGGCTCAGGGCTTTGGCCGCTTTGACGCCCGGGAGCACCCAAAGTGTGTGACGGAAAATGTGGCGGAACTCGGCATTGGCATAGGGATAGAGCGAATCTTCGTCGTTGCGGCAAAGCAGATCGAGAAAGTCCCCCACATAGTCGTCGTGCACGAAGGCTCCGCGCTCATCGGTGCGGAAAAACTCGCGAAAGTTGAAGACTTTGTCCTCATCGACGAAGTCGGCCAATAGATTGCCGAGGTCGTAGGTGTAAATGTGCATGGCGGGCAGCGCAGCATAGGGGTTGGGGTCGCCGAGATGGTACTCGTCCCACGACATTTTGGCGCGCTGCTCCATAATATAGTCCCACGTGAAGATTTCCTCCTCGGCATATTGGTCGATGAGGTTGAAGGGCGTGCCCGAAAGTTGCAGCACTTTGGTGTTGGCGTGCTTGAGCGCGTCGATCACATTTTGCCCCAATTCGGTCTGCGTGCCCTCGTGTGCTTCGTCGATGATGAGCAAATCCCATTCGGTGGCGAAGACGTTGTCGTTCTTTTCGTGCTGTCCGCCCACCGTTTCCGATCCTCGCAGGTCTTGCATGGAGGCAAAACCGATGATGTGCATGCCTTTTTCGGCCTGTCGGAGCAGTTGGGCGAGCGACTCGCCTTGGGTGGCCGAACCGTAGTTGAATCTTGCCGGCTGTTTGTCGTGTTTCGCACTGCCGGCCGCCGTTGCGGAGGGAGACTTCGTCTCGGTCGTGCAGCAATCATAGAAGATCTTTTCAAAATCCTCATACCATCCGGCATTGACCACAGGACGGTGGGTGACGATGAGGGTGCGTTGGGCATTGATCTCGCGCACCACTTGAAGCGCCGAGAGGGTTTTGCCGAAACGCATCTTGCAGTTCCATAGCACTTGCCGTGATCCCGAACCGCCTTTCTTCGTAAACCGCTTGACTGCCATGTCGATGGCGGCGCGCTGTTCGGGACGAAAGACGATGGGGGCGGGCACATTTTGCGTCTTTTCGTCGGGCGAGAGACAGGTGCGCCCCTCCTTAGCGGCCGCAATGGCTTTTTTCACCGTGTCCAAGTCGGTTTCGTACCATTCTGTGCCGAAGTGACTGTTAGAAAACTCGGGACGGCGAATGCCTGAGCGTCGCAGAATCTCGTGCACCTGCTTGTCGTTGAACGTCTGCAAAACCCCATTGTAGATGAAGGCGGAGCACTCGGTGTAGAGCAACTCGTATTTTATGGCCGCTGTTTTTCGTGTACTGATCAATTCGCTTGCGAGCGATGTCATTCAACAAAGGGGCGTTGGGGCCGGGCGTGTGTTTGCAGTCTTCGGTCAGCGAGGTCATGCCGATTTTCAGGCAGCCTTTGTGCAGCGGCGTGTCGATGGCGAAGACATAGATGACTTGCGGTTTCAGCGCGGAGGTGTATGTTGCCATAGGTTTGGGGTGGATTTAGGTAAAAAGAGGGGACGCGAGGGAGATAGGTGTCGTGGTTGAGGGAAAAGGAGTGGCCTTGAGACGCAATTCTCAGAAGTGGGAGGCTGGAACGGTGTGCACTTGGAAAAATGCAGAGCGGGGCAGCCAAGAAGTGGGGCGAGGTCACCCAAAAGTGGGCGATCCGATTAGGAAGAAGTGAGGCGAAGGAGGTCGACGAAGCGGATTTTGCGATGGTTCTCGTGAGTGATCGGATCGCGCTTGCCCCAATCGCGCAGCAGGCAGTAGGTGCCGTTGTGCAAATGGATGTTGCCGCTCGCGCAACCCGGGCAGGGGGCGGTGGTGGCTGCGGGGGCGGAGGCGAAAAGGTCGAGCTCGTTGTGCTTGGTGGCGTGGCATGAATCGGGAACAACGCCTTTGAGCCCGTCCATTTGCCACACGTTCCAAGCAATGACGTAGGCGAAGGAAAGGAGAGTCTGCGGGTGGAGGGGCAGTTGGGGGAAATAATATTGGTGATGCTCGACGAAGGTCCTAAGCAGTGCCTCGCGTGTCAAGAGGAGGCTGTCGCCTTGCCACTCATAGCCCAGGGTGTGGCGATAGGCTTCCAGCGCCCAAGTGCGCCAACGCTTGCATTCGCGCGCAATTTCCTCGGTGCTCTTCTCGGAGTGGGGAGCGATGGTGTTTTCGGCCACAACGCGGAGCTTGCGATCGAGGATTCCGACGCGCTGTGAGAGGGGAATGAATTCGCCGGTCACGGTGTTGTAGCGACTCACGAGATAAGGGCCTTCGCCGCAGGTGATTTCCATGCGGGTGGAGCGGACATAGTCTTGCCATGTCTTGCCTTCGGGGAAAACGATGCGTTCGGTCGTCGATTGCCAGCTGTGGTCGCGTTCGTCGGTGCGGTTGAATACGTCGGGACGTCCGAACCAGGCTTCGTCGATGAGGTTGTTTTGCGCATTGCAAACCCAGGCCGGGGTGAAGACCTCGGCCATTTGCTTGGTGCGGTCGAGCTGTTGCTCGCGCGACTTGAGCACGCGCGGCTGAATGAGGTGCCCATGTTCGCCGGTGATGCGCTCGGGCGTGATAGCGTCGTGCCATTGATAGCCGGCACCGAGGTGGGCGTAGTGATCGGTGCCCCAAAAGATGGGGTGCTGCGTCGTGTGGTCGAGCAACAAGGCGGTGAGCACTTGAGGATAGCGGCGCAAAAGCTCACTTTCGGAGATATCAATTTCGTCGGAGACCATGTGTGTGAGAAAAAGGAGGATAGATTGCTAACAAAGGTAGTTATATGTCTTTGTAGAACAAAGGATTTGCGTAATAATACATTGAATCTGCACGCAAAAAAAGCATTTTGCTTGTGAAAATCCCGGCGTGAGGGTGAAAAACGGCCGTCATTCCCCGATCATGCGGCGAAAATGCGCTACTATGCGTGCATTGTGCGCTAATGGGCTTGAGGGTTTGCGCTCAAGTGTTCGCCGGCCGCTGAACATTGGGTCATCGGTTGGAGCGAAAGCTCCTGTTTCCGAGCTCTCCAAGGCACAAGTTGTGCAGAAAAGGGCGTTTGAGTAGCAAAACCTCCCCACTTTTGCGCTTTTCGCGCGGCATAAACTTGGGCAAATATAGAACAAGTGCTAATTTTGCACCCGGAAATAATTATACAGTCAGTCAAATAAAAAAACAATCATGGAATGGTTTATTAAACTCCTCCAAAACCCGGAGAACGCGGCACACCTCGTTATTCTGTATTCGCTTGTGATCAGTCTCGGTGTGCGCCTGGGACGTTGGCGCATCGGCGGCAAGAACGGTATCGCCTTCGGCGTGACGTGGGTGCTCTTCGTCGGTATTCTCGTCGGACACATCTGCACGAACTTTCTTTATGCCGATCCCGCAGCGGCCGTGGCCGGACAAAAGCACGTGATCGACATGGTCAAGGAACTCGGCCTCATCCTTTTCGTCTACTGCATCGGTTTGCAGGTAGGCCCGAGCTTCTTCCAAACCTTCAAATCCGGCGGTTTGGGCATGAACATGCTCACCCTCAGCCTCGTGTTGCTCAATGTGGCCGTGATGATCGGCCTCTATTTCCTCGCCACCTCGCTGGGCATTTTCAGCAACCCCCAATCGCCCGATAACCTGCCCATGATGGTGGGCGTACTCTACGGTGCGGTGACCAATACCCCCGGTCTCGGCGCGGCCAACAACGTGCTGCCCGAACTGATGAAGGGCGCTTCCGAAGTACCCGTCATCGCCAACGGTTACGCCTGCGCCTATCCCCTCGGCGTGGTGGGCATCATTCTCGCCACCCTCGCCGTGCGCTTCCTCACCGGCACCTCGCTTGAAGAGGAACGCAAGGCTTTGGAAGCGGCCGAAGAGAGCGATCCCGCCTCGGCGCCCAAACACTTGGTGATTCGCGTCACGAAAACCGCAGCCGAAGGCCGCACCCTCGAAGCGCTCCACCAGTTCCTCAACGTGCAGTTCGTCATTTCGCGCTGCATCCTCGAGGACGGCACGCTCCTCATCCCCGGACGAGATACCATTCTCGAGCGAGGCATGCAAATCCATCTGGTCTGCGCCGAAAAGGACGCCGAACGCATCAGCGAACTCCTCGGTGAACTCATCGAAGTGGGTCACGAGGAAAAAATAGAGAGCGAGCAGTATGTCAGCCGCCGTCTCGTGGTGACGCGTCCCGAGATCAACGGTAAAACCTTCGCCCAGCTCCACGTATCTTCGCTCTACGGCGTGAATGTGACCCGCGTCACGCGCCACGGCATGGAACTTTTCGCCGCACGCGACCTCCGTTTGCAGGTCGGCGACCGCATTTTGGTCACCGGTACGGAGAAAAACATCGAGCGCTTCAAAGAAGTGGTCGGTGCACAGGTCAAACACCTCGACCACCCCAACGTGGGTGCCATCTTCTTCGGTATCCTCATCGGTATCATCGTCGGACAGATCCCTATCCCCATCCCCGGAGTCACCGTGCCCGTGAAACTCGGCCTCGCCGGCGGTCCCCTCGTCGTAGCCATCCTCATCGGCGCCGTGGGCTACCGTTATAAGATCAATACCTACGTCTCCACCTCGGCCAATCTCCTCTTGCGTGAAGTGGGTCTCGTGCTCTTCCTCAGCAGTGTGGGCATTCAGGCCGGTGCTTCGTTCTGGAAAACCATCACGCAGGGCGACGGCGTGCACTACGTCTGGATGGGTGTGCTCATCACGACGATCCCCATCTTGATCGTGGGCGTTTTTCGCCCGTTTGAAGATGAAGTTAAACTACTTCACCCTCATGGGCCTCATCGCCGGTTCGAACACCGATCCCCCCGCGCTGGCCTTTGCCAACGCCACCGCCGGCAACAACGCTCCGGCCGTGGGCTATTCCACCGTCTATCCCTTGGCCATGTTCATGCGCATCCTCTTGGCGCAGCTCGTCCTCTCGATCTTCTTGAGCTGAGGCGCCTAAATCCCAAAGGGCAACGGCTTTTTCGTTCGCCCTTACCACAAAAACGAGCACCGCTCCATCAGGAACGGTGCTCGTTTTTTTGTTTTTCGGAAAGGGGAGGCGGTGTTTCGGCGATGCACGCGTAGAGTCGACGTCAAGTGCGGGAACGCGTGGCGCAATCGGCGCAGATGCCGCGCACCACGTAGCCGGCGGTGTGCACCACGAAGCCTGCGGGGAGCGGAGGGATGGGAATGGGCACATCGGGCAAGCAGAGGGTGCGGTGACAACGCTCGCAAACGAAGTGCAGGTGCAGATCCGCCGGATCGTCGGCCGGCGTTTCGCCGCAATGGCAGTCGTCGGCGCAGAGGGCGTACTTCACTTGTCCCGTGCCGTCCTCGACATGGTGCACCAAATGGTGCTCGGCGAAGGTGGAGAGGGCGCGAAACACCGTGCTGCGCTCCATCGTGCCCAACCGCGCTTCGCAGTCGGCGAGCGAAAGGGCGCAACCGGCGTCGAGCAGCGCGCGCAATACCAGCAACCGTGCGGCGGTGGGACGAATGCCGCGGTGCAACAGTTTTTCTTCTTCGTGGGTGGACATGGGCAAGTGGGGTGAGTGAAAGCGAAAAAGCCCCATCGGGGTGAGCACGCCTCGGGGAACGGAAGCATGCCGCCGGAGGAACGGGTGCACGCTGTTGGAAGGGCAGGAGCACGCCGTGGGGGACGAGTGCAGGCTATGGGAAGATTCGGTGCACGCCGTGGGGATTGGGCGCAAAGTTACGATTTTTCCGCCGTTCCGTCGCTCGTTTCGGCAAGGGGAGCAGCCGTTTGCGCTTCGCCCGAGGGGAAACGCGCCAGCAACACGAGGGCCACGCAGAGCAACACCACGCCCGTGTCGGCAAAGACTGCCGCCCACATGCCCGCAAGGCCGAAGGCCGAGAGAATCAAGACGAGGAGTTTGATGCCCACCGCCAAAAGGACGTTGGTCCAGACGAGTCGGCGCGTGCGGCGCGCGATGTGCAGCGCATCGGCCACGCGGCGCAGGTCGTCGGTGGCCAGCACTGCATCGGCCGTGTCCACCGCCGCGTCCGTTCCTCCCGCTCCCATGGCAAAACCCACGTGGGCACGCGCCAACACCGGGGCGTCGTTCACCCCGTCGCCCACATAAGCCGTGCGCCGGCCGCCGTCGATGAGCGCTTCGAGCGCCGTGAGTTTGTCGGCCGGGAGGAGTTCGGCGTGCCACTCGTCGAGAGCGAGTTCGCGCGCCAAGGCTTCCACCTTCGGCCGCTCGTCGCCCGAGAGCACCACCGTGTGCATGCCCGATCGGCGCAGCTGTTTCACGGCCGCGAAGGCCGAAGCGCGCGTGCGGTCGTCACTCACCGTGAACGCCCCCGCTGTACCGCTGTCGACACCGTCGGCCACCGTGACCACACCGTGCGTGAGCGTGCCCGTTTTGTCGAAAACCACCGTGTCGATGTCCGCCGCGCGATCCAAATGCAGGCTGCCTTTGAAGAGGATGCCGCGGCGCGAAGCCACCCCGATGCCGCGGAAATAGCTCAACGGCACGCTCAGCACCAAAGCGCAGGGGCAGGAAGCCACCAGAAAGACCAAGGCGCGATACCACCATTGCGGCGCCGCGATGCCCCAGTCGGGACGCACGGCCGCCAAGAGCGTGGGCACGGCGGCGAGTAGGGCAGCCAGCGCCACCACCACGGGTGTGTAGACGCGGGCGATGCGCGTCATCATCTGTTCGGCCGGGGCTTTGCGTTCGGCCGCCTCTTCCACCAGGTGCATGATGCGCGAAAGGGCATCCTCGCCGTAGGGTTTCGTCACGCGGATGCGGGCTGCGCGGTCGAGGGCGATAACGCCGGCCGCCAACTCGTCGCCGGCCGCGAAGCTGCGCGGAGCACTCTCGCCGGTGAGGGCGGAAGTGTCGGCGCGGAGGACGGGGGTGAGCAGTACGCCGTCGAGGGGCAGGCGCGCACCGCGCTCAATGTGCAGCACCGCGCCGCAGGCCACCGTCTTGGGGTCGACCTCGCGGAGCGTGTCGTCGCTTTCGTCCACCATCGTGCAGTGATCGGGACGCAGGGCGGCCACCGAGGCGATGTCGGCGCGGGCGCGACCCACGGCCAGGCCTTGGAGCGTTTCGCCCACCAAGTAGAAGAGCATCACGCCCACCGCTTCCGGGCAGTCGCCGAGGGCGAGCGCACCCACCGTGGCGATGAGCATGAGGGTGAACTCGTTGAAGAAGTTGCCGCGCCGCAGAGATTCCCATGCTTCGCGCCACACGCCCAGCGACACACAAAGGTAGGCCGGCAGATAGAGCAGGCGTTCCCATGGGGCGAGGGCGGGCACGGCGCGCAACAGCCCCCAAGCCGCGAGGGCGAGGAGGAGTCCCGCGATGGGGCGGCGCCAATCGTGCCAACTGAAGCCCGGTTCGCCGCCGTCGTCGTGATCGTGTCCGCCGCCACAGGAGCAACCGCAGCCGCATGAGGCAGAAGACTTCCCGTGGTCGTGCCCGTGGTCATGGGCGTGCTCCGAGGTGCAACCACCGGCCGGCGTGCAGGCGCACGAAAAAAACGGTGAACTTTTGGCAGAAAGTGGGGCGTTATTGAAAGAAAGTGCACCGGTTTTGATAAAAAACGGCGCACGTTCGGCCGCAAGGGCAGCGACGCGTGCGGATACGCAGCGGCCGGCGGCGGAATAAGACGAAGGGCGGAGGGGAGTGGACATGAGGAGGGGGATAAAAGTGGAGGGGGCTGCAGCTTTGTCGGGCTGTCGGTGCAGTGCAAATCTACAGCCGTCGGTTAATCGGATAACTACGCTGCAAATGTAGATCTTTCTTTTCGCAATCGGGTTGCAAAGTGCCCCTCCATTTCGGCGCACCGCGGCTCGGAGAGGCGGTGGTGGGGCGCGTTTTTGTCACCCTAGGGCTGACAAAAATGGCGCACTTTCTCGCCGTAGCGGTCGTTGGCAAGGTCTTTGCAACCGATGAGGTCAGAATCAAAAAATAAATTCATTATAGATTATGACTATCAAACCGCTTGCAGATCGCGTGCTCGTCAAGCCCGCACCGGCCGAGGAAAAGACCATCGGCGGCATCATCATCCCCGACACCGCACAAGAGAAGCCCAGCCGTGGCACCGTTGTGGCCGTGGGACAAGGCACGAAAGACGAAGCCATGGTGCTCAAAGCCGGCGACAGCGTGCTCTATGGCAAATATGCCGGCACGGAAGTGGAAGTCGACGGCGAGAAGTTGCTCATCATGCGCCAGAGCGACGTCTTCGCCGTGGTGGAATAAGCCGCACCGCGCCCCTTCGCCCCGTGGCGAATCTACTCCTTTCTTATATAGGGCGTGCGCACGGCACATTTCGGCCGACCGCCGCGCCCAACTTCAAACGACTAACAGATAATCAAGATGGCAAAAGATATTAAGTACAACGTAGATGCTCGTGAACTCCTGCGCCAAGGTGCCGACGCCCTCGCCGACGCCGTGAAAGTGACCCTCGGCCCAAAAGGCCGCAACGTGGTGATCGACAAAAAGTTCGGCGCGCCCCGTATCACCAAGGACGGTGTGAGCGTGGCCAAGGAGATTGAACTCGAAGACTCCTTCCAAAACGCCGGTGCACAGCTCGTCAAGAGCGTGGCCTCCAAGACGGGCGACGACGCGGGCGACGGTACGACAACGGCTACCGTGCTCACGCAAGCCATCCTCACCGAAGGCATGAAAAACGTGGCCGCCGGTGCCAATCCCCTCGACCTCAAGCGCGGTATCGACAAGGCGGTGAACGCTGTGGTGGAGCACATCCGCTCGCAGGCCGAACAGGTGGGCGACAACTACGACAAGATCGAACAGGTGGCCACCATCTCAGCCAACAACGACGCCGAAATCGGTAAACTCATCGCCGACGGTATGCGCGCGGTGACCGCCAACGGCGTGATCACCATCGAAGACGCGAAAGGTCGCGACACGGTGCTCAAAACGGTGGAAGGTATGCAGTTCGACCGCGGTTATCTCTCGGCCTACTTCGTCACCGACGCCGAGAAGATGCACTGCGAGATGGAGAACCCCTACATCTTGATCTACGACAAGAAGATTTCTAACCTCAAGGACTTCCTCCCCATCCTCGAACCCGCCGTGCAGAGCGGCCGTCCCCTCTTGGTGATCGCCGAAGACGTGGACAGCGAAGCGCTGACCACCCTCGTGGTGAATCGCCTGCGCACGCAGTTGAAGATTTGTGCCGTGAAAGCCCCCGGCTTCGGCGATCGCCGCAAGGCTATGCTCGAAGACATCGCCGTACTCACGGGTGGTGTGGTCATCAGCGAGGAGAAGGGCTTGAAACTCGAGCAGGCTACGCTCGAAATGCTCGGTACGGCCGAGAAGGTGACCATCTCGAAGGACAACACGACCATCGTGAACGGCGCCGGCCAGAAGGAAAACATCGCCGAACGCGTGCAACAGATCAAGAGCGAGATCAAAAACTCGACTTCCGAATACGACAAGGAGAAACTCCAGGAGCGTCTCGGCAAACTTTCGGGCGGCGTGTGCGTGCTCGAGGTCGGTGCGGCCAGCGAAACCGAACAAAAGGAAAAGAAAGACCGCTGCGACGACGCCCTCTGCGCAACGCGTGCCGCTGTCGAGGAAGGTATCGTGACGGGTGGCGGTGTGGCCTACATCCGCGCCCAAGCTGTGCTCGCCGACGTGAAGGGCGACAATGCCGATGAGCAAACGGGTATCGCCATCATCCGTCGTGCCATCGAAGAACCCCTGCGCCAGATCTGCCGCAACGCCGGTGTGGAAGGCGCGGTGATCGTGAACAAGGTGCGCGAAGGCGAAGGCGACTTCGGCTACAACGCGAAAAACGACACCTTCGTCAACCTCCGCGAAGCCGGTGTGGTAGACCCCGCCAAGGTGACGCGTGTGGCACTCGAAAACGCGGCTTCGGTGGCCGGCATGTTCCTCACCACCGAGTGCGTGATCTGCGACAAGAAGGAAGACAAGCCCGAAATGCCGATGGGTGCCCCCGGTATGGGCGGCATGGGCGGCATGATGTAAGCCCACACTCCTTATATATATAGTGGACGCGCGGTAATCTTGCTTCGCCCCGTCTGCGATAGGCCTCTACAAGCGGCGCTCCTCATCGAGAGGGGCGCCGCTTTTGCGTGATCTCCACGGAAAAAAACGAGATTTTTAGGCACGAAACATTGTTTATATTACGAGAAAATACTATTTTTGCCACACGAGCATTACAGCTGTGTGAAGTAGTGTGCGATTTTTGGCAGGTCTATTTGCCACGAACGCCCTTTTTCGCCGCCTTCTGCCCTCGGCTTGCCCGAATCCGGCCGCTTCGCTCATCTCGCGGCGCTGAGTGACCGCAGGCACGCCGACTTTCCGAAAGCAACTTATTCAACAATCACCTTATCTATTCCTCACTACATGAGAAGATTCCTCTCACTTTTCGTTCTCCTCGCCCTGACTTGGGTGGTGGCAGGCGCGCAGAAAATCGAACCCGTGTTCAGTACGGAAGGTGCACTCCAATATGTGCGCATCCAGTTCAAAACGGGCGAGGCTTTCTTGCAGGACAATGGCAACGGACAGCAGTGCCGCACGGCCGTTTTTGCCAAACAAGGTCAAACTTTTGCTCTGATCGGTAATAAAGATGCCTTCGTGCTTCGCTCCGACAAGGGCAACTACGTGACGATGTCGTCCGACAATACGCACATTGGCACCACGGCCGACAAATCTAAGGCCATCGAACTCGCCCTGATCGCCAGCCCCGGACACGACGGTTGCTACGAAATCACCAAGAAGGACGACAAGTCGAAGGGCTTCAACCAGTGGGGTGGTGCCGGTGCCGGCAAACAACTCGGTTTCTGGAACGCAGGCGACCCGAATAACCCACTCTATTTCGTAGAGCCCGGCTACCAACCGCCGTTGACCTACACGGCCTATCGTCAGCAGTTGCCGCAAAACGGCCGTTGGGAGTATCCGCTTTCGTCCATTTCGACGTTCACGCCCGAAAGTCGCCACACCCTGTGGTACAAGAAGCCCGCCATGGGCGTGGATAACCCTTTGGATGGAATACTCCTTGCCCATCGGTAACGGCTCGCTCGGCGCCAGCCTCTTCGGCGGCGTGATGAACGACGAGATTCAATTCAACGAAAAAACGCTTTGGGCGGGTGGTCCGAAGGATATCAACACGCGAGGCGGCGACGGTCCCGGCAGTGGCTTCGGTTGCTTCCTGAACTTCGGCGGTGTCTTCGTCAAGAACCTCAACACCGCCGCTTTCGACGGAACATCGGCTAAAAACGTACTCAACTACGTCCGCTATCTCGACCTCGACAAGGGCATCGGCGGCGTGAACTTCTCCGATAAAGCTGGCACGAAGTACACCCGTCGCTATTTCTCCTCCGCTCCCGACGGCGTGATCGCCGCGCGCTACACGGCCGAGGGCGCCAATAAACTCCATTTGGTCTTTCGCTTGATCCCCGGCGAGGAACTCCACGCCGACAACGCCACCTATTCGGCTGACGGCACGGGTTCTTTCCACGGCAAGCTCCAAACGGTTTACCACAACGCACGCATTAAGGTCGTTCCCGTGGGCGGTACGCTCCGCGCCACGGACGAGGTATCGAGGTGGATGGCGCTTCTGAAGTGCTCCTCTTCCTCTGCGGTGGCACGAGCTTCGACAGCTTCTCGGCAGACCGCACTTCCGGAGACGCAACGCAGTTGGCTAACCGCGTGAAGGGCATTGTTGACGCGGCAGCGGCCAAGTCTTGGGACGAACTACTCAGCGCGCACACCGCCGATTTCACTTCCTACATGGGACGTGTGGATCTCCAACTCACACCCAACCCTTCGAAGCGCAACACCGAGGATCTCGTGAAGTACTACGGTGGTTCGCAAAACAGTAAGAACTCACCCGACGGCCTCTTCCTCGAAGAACTCTATTTCCACTTCGGACGTTATCTCGGCATCTCGTCGAGCCGCGGTGCACAGCACGTGCCCAACAACCTGCAAGGTATCTGGAACAACCGCGCCAATGCGCCTTGGAACTCGGATGTGCACACGAACATCAACATCCAGATGAACTACTGGCCCATTGAACAGACCAACCTCAGCGAGTGCCACGAGCCTTTCCTCAACTTCATTATCGACAACGCGAAATCCTACGGATGGATGACCGCGGCCAAGCGCTCGGGACAGACGAAGGGCTGGACGGTTTACACCGAAAGTAGCATCTTCGGCGGTATGTCTACTTGGGGATCGCAATACACCGTGGCCAACGCCTGGTATTGCACTCACCTTTGGGAACACTATCGCTACACGCTCGACAAGGAGTACCTCAAGCGCGCTTTCCCCGCCATGTGGAGTTCGGCAGAATTCTGGATGGAACGCCTCAAAAAGGATACGAAAGTAAACGACGGTAAGTGGGTTTGCCCCAATGAATGGTCGCCCGAACACGGCCCCACGGAGGATGGTGTGCCCCACGCACAGCAACTCGTGCGCGCCAACTTGCAGATTTGTCGCGACGCAATCAACGCAGTCGGTGCCGCTGAACTCGGTTTGACCGCGGCCGATGTGGCAAAACTCGACGATTACCTCGACAATTTGGATACCGGTCTCCACACCGAAGCCTACGACGGCACGACGTGGAAGCAACAGGCCGACCAACGCAACATCAAGAAGGGCGATTTGCTGCTCCGTGAGTGGAAGTATTCGAACTTCACCAGCGGACAAGGCCCCAACCACCGCCACATGAGTCACTTGATGTGCCTCTTCCCCCTCAACCAAGTGAAGCCCGGCGATGGCGGCTTCTATGATGCGGCTGTGCGCTCGCTCCCGCTTCCGCGGCGATGTGGCCACCGGTTGGTCGATGGGTTGGAAAGCGAATCTCTGGGCACGCGCCAAGGACGGCGACCACGCTCGCGTGATTCTCAACAACGCCCTGCGTCACTCCACCACCTATGGCGTGGACGAAGGTCAAGGCGGTATCTATTACAACCTTTACGACTCGCATGCTCCCTTCCAAATCGATGGTAACTTCGGTATGTGCTCGGGTATCGCGCAGATGTTGCTCCAAAGCCACGACGACATCGTCGAGATCCTCCCCGCACTTCCCAGTGCTTGGAAGAACGGACAGGTCACCGGACTGAAAGCCGTGGGTAACTTCACCGTGGACATCACGTGGGTGGCCGGTAAGGCCACGCAAACGCGTATCGTGAGCAACAAGGGTGCTCGCCTTGTGGTGAAGGCCGACAAGGATCTCACGAAGGTGTCGGTACGCTCGGGCGGCAAGACCGTCGAAGTGGTGCCCACTGAGACGGAAGGTGCCTACGAACTCAAGGGTATCGCCGAGGGCGCTACCGTAGAGATCGACTATACGAAGCCCGCCGGCATCGCTGCGGTGCAGACGACCAAGGTTGGTGCTGCACAAGCGGTTTACGACCTCACCGGTCGCCGCGCCAATGCAGATGCACACGGTGTGCAAATCGTAGGCGGACACAAAGTGGTACGCTAATGCGCCACTGATTGCAAAAGGCATACGAGAGCGACAACATGCGTCTCGTATGCCTTTCTGTTTTTCCCAAAGAAGCGGTGAGAACGGGCGACTTTTCGCTCTGATAGGCCGGATTTGCTGTCTTTTCCTCCAACCGAGAACAGATTCGAGACAGCCCAACGAACAATGTTGCGGCGTGCCACTCAACTCGTTCCTCGTATTCATTTCATTGCATGATCAAACATTACCTTTCTGTCTTTGCCTTTCTGCTCCCGCTCGGAGTAATGGCGCAAACTGACTATCCCCTCCATTTTGATAAGGATGCTCCCGCGGTAAGCACCGACCGCCAGTTGCGCGCTGTGAACTTTACGACCTCAGCCGGTGCGCAGCGACTGAACATTGCCAACCCCAAACCCTACACCGACCTCACTTCCGAAACCCTCACGGCGCGTCCCGGCGATCGCGTGACGGTGCGTTTCGATTATGGCAACAACGGTGCGGCGTGGATGCACGGTTATCTCTTTTTGGATCGCAACACCGACGGTAATTTCACCACCGAGGGCGATCTCTTGGCCTATTCTTATTATCAAGGCCAGGACATGACCGGCCGTTCCATCGCGGCCAACTTGCAAGGCTACGGCAGTGCGCTCAATCCCCCCACCTTTCACCTCCCCAAAGACTTGGCCCCCGGACGTTATCGTGTGCGTTTCAAAGTAGACTGGGATAATATTGACCCGGCAGGTGCCCTCGGATCGGAGAACAACGTGAAGGGCAAGAACGGCATCCTCGCCAATCGCGGCGCCATCGTCGACACGTGGTTGGAAGTAAAGGGCAAGGCCTACGCCGAGTCGCGTTTGAGTCTCGATACGCGCCACGCCAATATATATGGAGTGGACGGTGCGTTGCCACTCACCGTGGCTTCTGACGAACCGCTCGTGTTGAAGGTGGAAACGCCCGATGCGGGCTACGAGATGACCCGCTTTGCCGTGCGCTACGGCAAAAACCTCGATGGCGCCTCTACCGAAAACGGCGTGCAACAGTGGACGGAGCAGGATTTGACGCCTGCAGCCGACGGCACCATCACCCTCCCGGCGAGCGTGATGCAGGGCGACGTGCGTGTCATTGCGCACTACGAACCGGGTAAAAACGCGAAATACCTTCCCGGCTTTGTCGATGAATTCGATACCCCCGACGGTTCGCAGCCCAATGACAAAGTTTGGTCGCGCACCGTCCGTCGCAATCCCACATGGGCGCGCTTCCATTCCAATTCTCTCCTCACCGTCTTCGTGCAGAACGGAGAGTTGGTGTGCCGCGCCATGGCTACGCCCGATTCCCTCAAGGCCAAGGGCGAAGACAAGGAGTTTATCACCGGCGGCGTGCGCACCGAGGGGCGCTATACCTTCCGTTACGGACGTGCTGAGGCGCGTATTTTCACTACGCCCCACAGCGGCAATTTCCCCGCCTTCTGGATGATGCCCGCAAAGAGCAAGAAAGGTTGGCCGCACGAGGGAGAAATCGATATTTGGGAGCAGATCAACAACGAAAACAACGCGTATCACACGCTGCACTCCAATTGGACATTCAATCTCAAGCACAAAAACGATCCGATGTCGCACTTTGTGAAGGGGGGATTGGATTATTCGCGCTACCACACCTTCGCTGTTGAGTGGACACCCACAACTATCACGTGGAGCGTGGACGGAAAAGTGACCGGCACCGCCGTGAAGAGCACGGACTCCGATGCTTTGGCCAATGGGCAGTGGCCTTACACCGAACCCTTCTACCTGATCCTCAATCAGAGCGTGGGCGACGGCAGCTGGGCGGCGAAGCCCGATCTGAATTTCGTCTACGAAACTCGATTTGACTGGGTGCGTGTTTACCAAACGCGCGAACAGAACCCACTGGTGGGCATCGACGCGGTGAAAACCGACGCCCCCCCCAAAACGGAGGGAGCCTCGGGCGGAAAAAGTTCACGAACAGGCAGCGGAAAAAAAGCCGGTACCTATGAACTCAATGGCCGCAAAGCGAAAAAAGACGCCGCCGGCGTGCTGATTCGCGACGGACGCAAAGTTATCGTGGGGCAATAACCCCAATTTGTTGACGTAAAAGCCCGCGAAGTGCAGAATCTGTGTGCCAAAAGCTCCCGTTTCAGTGCCTTACTCCTATTATCTCGTATCTGCCCTCCTTTTTTTTCTTAAAAACATTGGGTGCCTTTCTGAAAAGGATTACCTTTGCAATGAGTAATAGTGTAAAAGTGGGCTACTTTTGGGCGAAAACCTAAGAAAGTCCGCAGATTTAGCACTACACATCGCACAATATCAACTCAATAATATAACCACAGTTATGAAATTCAGAACTCTTTTGGTGGCAGCTCTTGCAGCCGTAGCATTCGGTGCCAACGCACAGAGCACGCCCAAGTATGATTTCAGCCCCTACTGGACGATTGGTCTTCAGGGTGGCGCGGCCACTACTTATGGTGAGCACCTTAAGTGGTCGAAAACCGTTTCTCCCGCCGCAGCTCTCTCGGTGGGCTATCGTTTTTCGCGTCCCGTTGGTCTGCGTCTCCACGCTAGCGGCTGGGAAGCTAAGAACGGCTGGGACTACGAACACGACCGTATGAACTACTATAAGTGGAACTATGGTCAACTCGGCCTCGACGCTATGCTCGACCTCAACACCATCTTCAGCCACTACAACCCCAACCGTTGCTTCACCGTATACGGTATTCTCGGTGTCGGTTATGTGCACGGATACAGCAACGATGACGCACACACCAACAAGTACAAGCTTGTTCATCCCAACGAAATGACGTTGATCTGGGAGAACAACAAGCTCAACGCCGTTAGCGGTCGCGGTGGTGTGCAGCTCGACTTCCGTCTTTCGAAGCGAGTTTCCTTCAACCTCGAAGGTCTTGCAACGGTTACTTCCGATAAGTTCAACTCTAAGAAGGGTGACGACGGCGCTGACTGGCTCTTCGATGCTTATGCAGGCTTGCAGTTCCGTCTCGGCCGCATCGGTGAGGCTGCTCCTGCAGTGGTTGTGGCCGCTCCCGTGGTAACTCCCGTTGTGGAAGAAGTGAAGGAAGAAGAAGTGGTTGAACCCGCTCCCGCTCCTGCTCCCGCACCCGCTCCTGCTCCTGCTCCCGTTCAGGTTCAACAGAACCTCACTCGCAACGTATTCTTCCTCATCAATTCCGCAAAGGTACGCCCCAGCGAAATCGTGAAGGTGAACGAAGTGGTGAACTACCTCAAGCAAAACCCCAAAGCTAAGGTTTCTATCACCGGTTATGCCGACCGTGGTACCGGTAACGCCGTGATCAACAGCCGTCTCTCCAAGCAACGTGCAAACGCTGTCTTCGCTGAGCTCGTTAAGCGCAACATCGCAGCTAACCGCATCATCAAGGACGCTAAGGGTGACACCGTTCAGCCCTTCGCTGTCAACGATCAGAACCGCGTCGTGATCTGCATCGCTGAATAATAGCGACAGAAAACGATCTTCGGATCGATCCTAAATAGAACTTCCCCGTTGCCCATGTGGTGACGGGGATTTTTTGTTCCCGTGCGACGTGTCACACGGATTTTTTTGTACCTTTGCCCCAAAACATCCCCACTTTATGAACATCGGAGACAAAGTTCGTTTTCTCAACGCGGTCGGCGGCGGCCCTGCATCACCGGATTTCAAGGCAAAGACCTCGTCCTCGTCACCGACGAAGACGGTTTTGAAGTCCCCACCCTCCGCCACGAGATCGTCGTCGTCGACACCGACGGCTACAACCTCGAGCGCAAACCCGCCCTCGGCCGCAAGAGCAAGGAAATCAACCCCTATGACGCCGCCGAGCGCAAAAGTCGCGCACAACTCGGCGCCGGCGAAACCCACACCAGCGTCAAAGCCGCCCTCGCCGCACATGATGGTGAAGACGAAAGCGACGAAGTGGCCGAAACCTACGCTTTCGCCGGCGAAGACACCGATCCCGCCGACCGCGAAATCACCTTCCGCGCCCGTCCCCTCGAGCGCAAAGGCGCCGATCAGCTCAACCTCCACCTCGCCTTCGTCCCCGCCGACACCCGCAAACTCAGTGTCACCGAGTTTGAAGCCTATTTCGTCAACGACTCCAACCTCTTCGTCCGCTACCTCGTCCTCACGCAGCACGGCACCGACTATCGGCTGTGGCGCGAAGGCCTTGTCGAGCCCAATCGCAAGGTCTTTCTCGCCAAACTCACCCACGGCGATCTCCCCGACCTCGAGCGCCTCACCTTCCAACTCATTGCTTACAAAGAAGACAAGCCCTTCGCGCTTAAACTCCCCCTCAACGTCACCCTCCGTGTCGACGGCACCAAGTTCTACAAGCTCCACACCTTCGGCGATTCCGACTTCTTCGACGAACCCGCCCTCGTGCGCTGTTTGGTCGAGAACGATCGCCCCGCCAAGTCCGTGTCGGTTAGCGCCGAGTGCATTGAAGAAGCCCTCATCACGCCCGACATCGAGTCGCGTCGCGACCGTCCCGCCCGGAAGAGCGACCAAGTAGGCCATGCCACGCGCGCTGCCGTGCCCGGTGCCGCAACGCTCGATCGCAACGCCATCGTCGAAGTCGATTTGCACGCCACCGCCGTCCTCGACTCCACGGCCGGCCTCACCTCGACCGACATTCTCACCTGTCAACTGCGCGTTTTCCACCAAACCCTGCAGCAGTATGCCAAAGAGCCCGGGCGTCGCATCGTCTTCATCCACGGCAAGGGTGAAGGTGTGCTGCGCGCCGCCATTTTGAAGGACCTCAAACGCCACTATCCCCGCTGCACCCACCAAGATGCTTCCTTCCGCGAGTACGGATTCGGCGCCACGATGGTCACCATTCACTGATTTCCGCGCCGCCCAATCGTTCATCGGAAAAATAACGCCCCACTTTTCGCGCAAAGTCCTCGACTTTGCTCAAAAAATCCCCATTTTTTTCATCTCATTCTCCACTTTCTTTTCTTCCACACCATGCGTAGATTCGTTCTTGCCCTCCTCGCCCTCTTTTCGCTCACGGCCGCCCGTGCCGACGAGGGCATGTGGTTGCTCAAGCTCATGCAAGAGCAGCACCTCACCGATTCGCTCCGCAAAGCCGGCTTGCAGCTCGCGCCCGAAGCCCTCTAGAGTGAGAATGCCCCCTCCCTCCGCGATGTCGTCGGCCGTTTCGGCGGCGGATGCACCGGCGAAGTCGTCAGCCGCGACGGACTCATCTTCACCAACAACCACTGCGGCTTCTCCTTTGTGCAGGCCATGAGCGACCTCAAGCACAATTATCTCCAAGACGGTTTCTTCGCCAAGAGCCGTGCCGAGGAGTTGCCCGTGCCCGGCCTCACCTTCACCTTCGTGGTGCGCATCGACGATGTCACCGCCCGCGCCGAAGCCCTCGCGCGTCAAAAGAAATATGATCAGCACACGCGCCAATCGGCCGGCGTGCTCGCCGCTTTGTCCGAAAAGCTTCTCAAATCTAGCACCCTCGCCAAGACCCCCGGTGTGAGTGCGCGCATCGTTCCCTTCTTCGGCGGCAATCGCTACTACATGTTCTTCGAGCAGCGCTACGATGACGTCCGCCTCGTGGTCAATCCGCCCCAGCAGATCGCGCAATTCGGCTTCAACCAAGACAACTGGCTCTGGCCGCGTCACAATGCCGACTTCGCCGTCTTCCGCATCTACGCCGATGCCATGGGACGCCCCGCGCGCTACGCCAAAACCAACGTGCCTTTGCGCCGTGAGAAGTGGTTGCCCATCAGCCTTCGCGGCGTCGAACAGGGCGACTACACCATGATCATGGGCTTCCCCGGCCGCACCAGCCGTTTCCTCACCGCTTCGCAGGTGCGCCTGCGCTGCGAGAGCATCAATGAGCCCATCAATCTCGCCGGCGAAGCCGAACTCCGCTTCATGAAGTCGCTCATGGACAGCGACAAAGCTGCCCTCGCTCAAATACGCCAGCGAGTACATGAAGCTCGGCAACATGGTGAAAAACTTCGGCGGCATGAACGCCAGCGTCGCCTCCACCCGTTTGCTCGACATCAAGGCGCGCGAAGAAGCCGCTTTCCGCGAATTTGCCGCTCGCAGTGGCCGGCCGGAATACAAAAACATCATCGAGCGCATCGATTCGCTCGTGGCTGCCGTGCGCGACACGCTCCACGACTACAACCTCCTCCGCTTCACCTACGGCGCACAAGACTTCCATCCCAACACCGCCGCCCTCTCGGGCTTCATTCTTCGCTTCGCCCCGCGCGTGCAAGCCAACTGGCAGCGACTCGACCGAGGCAAAAAGCAAATCAAGGCCGGCGCTGAGGAGAAAAAGCTCTATCGCGAATTTATGACCTCTGCGCATCGCGTGGCACTGACCACTGATTTCGACTACGACCTGCGCAAGATGAAACTCCTCGCCCCCTATTGGGCCAAGCACCACCGCCTCAAAGCGCAGCCCGACTTCGTGCGCGACGACATGAATGCCTATTTCGACTCGCTCTATGCGCAGACGGCTTTCCGCGACACGGCCAAAATTAACATGTACATGGCCACCGACTATTTCGAGGCCTTCTCCGAAGATCCCGTCATCAGCCACTGGCTGCTATTCGACCGCTTGATCAATGAGGTGTATCGCCCTGCGCTCGACCGCTATGAGCGCAAAGTGGCCGAACTCAACCAAATCTATGTGCGCGGCCTCTGCGAAATGTACGGATGGACGAAGGCGCCCGACGCCAATTCCACCTTGCGCATGACTTACGGCAGCGTGCGCGGCTATTCGCCCCGCGATGCCGTGCAATACGGCTGGCGCACCGGTTTGAAAGGCATGTTTGAGAAGGAAAATCCCGCCGATCCCGACTATGTGGTCGACGAAAAACTCCGTCAGCACTATCTCGCCAAGAACTACGGCGCCTATGCCGACGCCGACGGCGAGTTGCCCACCTGCTTCCTCACCAACAACGACATCACCGGCGGCAATTCGGGTAGCGCTGTCCTCAATGCGCGCGGCGAACTCATCGGTTTGGCCTTCGACGGCAACATCGAAAGCCTTTCGTCCGACCTCCGCTACAATCCGCAGCTGCAGCGTTGCATCAACGCCGACATTCGTTACATCCTTTTCGTCATTGACACCTACGGCGGTTCGCATTATCTCCTCAACGAGATGGAAATTCGCCGCTGAACCCCCTCTTTGCATGATGCTTCCCGAAGCTTTTGTCACCCGATTGCGCGCTCTCCTCGGTCCCGCCGAGGCGAGCGCGCTTTGCGTTGCCCTCACCGAAGGCGACACTCCCGTGAGTGTGCGCCGCAACCCCGCCAAGTGGGCGGCCGATGAGTTGCCTTTTGTGGCCGACGACGCTCCCCTTGTCGCCACCCCCGTGCCGTGGTGTGCCGAAGGGCGCTACCTTTCGGCGCGACCGGCCTTCGCCCTCGATCCGCGTTGGCACGCCGGCGCTTATTATGTGCAGGAAGCCGCGTCGATGTTCGTGGCGGCGGCCTATCGTGCGGCGTTTCCCGACGGAGCGCCCCAACGTGCCCTCGATCTCTGCGCCGCCCCTGGCGGAAAAAGCACGCTCTGGCGCACGCTCCTGCCCGACGACGCACTCCTCGTGGCCAACGAACCGGTGAAAGCGCGCGCCAACATTCTCGCCGAAAACCTCATTAAGTGGGGACACCCCAACACCGTCGTGGCCAACGCCTATCCTGCGGATTTCAGTGGCCTGTCCGAGTGTTTCGACCTCATCGCCACCGACGTTCCTTGCTCGGGCGAGGGCATGTTTCGCAAAGATCTACAGGCGCGTGCCGAGTGGTCGCCCGAAGCCGTGGCGCATTGTGCCGAGCGGCAGCGCGAAATTCTCCGCGATGTGTGGCCGGCGCTTCGTCCGGGGGGGCTTTCTCGTCTACAGCACCTGCACTTTCAACCGCGAGGAGAACGAAGACATGGTGGTTTTTGCCTGCGAAGAACTCGGTGCTGAGCTGATTCCCATTCCCCTCGACGCCTCGTGGCCGATAGCGGGCGACACCACCGGCCGCGACCTCTCCGTTTACCATTTCTTTCCCCACCGCACCGCCGGCGAAGGGCTCTTTCTTGCCCTGCTGCGCAAGACTTCGGTCGAGGGCGACGACGATTCGGACTCAGTGCCCAAGACGCGCCGCGCCGACCGCGACAAGCGCCGCAAAACCGCCAAGACCGAAGCCCCGCCCCGCGAGTTCACGACGTGGCTGCGCGAGTCGGAAGCGTTCGCCCTCCGCTTGTTGCCCGACGGCCGCTGGAATGCTGTGCCGCGTGCCCATGCCGATTTGTCGAACGGCTGGCCGGTGTGGCGCGCCTGCTGGTTTCGGGTGTCACCTTGGCCGAACGCAAAGGCACCAAGCTCATTCCGCACACCGCCTTGGCGCTTTCCACCGCACTTGCCCCCGAGGCCTTCCCCACTGTGGCGCTCTCTGCGGCAGAAGCGCGCAGCTTTTTGCGCCGCGAAGCCATGGTGCTGCCCGCCGATGTGCCCCGCGGCTACGTACTTGCCACCTTCGAGGGACTTCCCCTCGGCTGGCTCAACAATCTCGGCTCGCGCGCCAACAATCTCTACCCCGCCGAGTGGCGATTGCGCTTGACCGAGGCGTAAAAGTGCCGCCCTTCGTGGGCGCATCTCGTCCGTGTCGTCGCGTACGCCTCATTATATATTATTCCCCTCCCGATTTTTCCCCGACTTATGCAATATCTCTGTTTCACCTTCACCCTCACGCCGGCCTCCGAAGCCGCCTATGACCTGCTGGCCGATGCGTTGGCCGGCGCCGGCTTCGACAGTTTCGTGCACACTGACGAACTCGACCTGCCGCGTGTGGCCTTTCAAGACAATTTCCCCGAGAGTGCCGTCTTTGCCGACAAGGCCGCGACCGATGCGTTCCAGGCTTACATCCCTGCTGCCCGATTTGACGAAGAAGAGCTCCGTGCTGTCTTGGCCGAGTTCCCACTGCCCGGCCACCGCATCGACTATGTGCGCGAAGAAGTGGAGGACAAAAACTGGAACGAGGAGTGGGAGAAAAACTACTTCCAGCCCTTGCTCATCGGATCGGCCGACCATCCGCGCTGTGTTGTCTCTTCCACCTTCCACACCGACGTGCCCGAAGCGGAATATGCCATCAAAATCAATCCGCAAATGTCGTTCGGCACGGGACACCACCAAACCACGGCGCAAATGCTCGAGCGCTTGCTCGACGACGAGGTGCGCGGGCTCGAAGTCCTCGACATGGGTTGCGGAACGGGCATCTTGGCGATTTTAGCTTCGCTGCGCGGGGCGAAACACTGCGTGGCTGTCGACTTCGACGAGTGGTGTGTGCGCAACACGCGCGACAATCTCGCCCTCAACGCCGTGGGCGAGATCGAAGTCGTGCACGGCGACGCCGCTGTCCTCGAGTCGCGCCCCGAAGCCTTCGACTTGGTGATCGCCAACATCAACCGCAATATCCTCCTGGCCGACCTTCCGCGCTATGTCGCCGCGATGCGAAGCGGCGCACATATTTATATGAGCGGATTCTACACGGCCGATGTCGCCCCCTGCGCGAACGCGCCGAAGCCTTGGGACTCACCTTCGTCGACGAGCGGAGTCGCGAAGACTGGGCGTGCATTAAATTCGTCAAAGCCTGATGCGCCGCCTCGTTTCGTCCGCGTGCGCGGCAGCGGTAGCCGTGTTCGCTCGGCGCGCAGTGGCCGGCGCGCTCGTTGTCCTCACCGCGCTGTGCGTGGCCGTGGAGGCGCAGGCCGCAACGCCCTTGCGCCGTCCGCTTTCGTTCTTGCCCGCCGCGTCCGTCCTCGTGGTCACGCCCGGGTCGGGCAATGTGGTGGAACGTGTCATGCGAGTTTCGCCCTATTTGGCGCCGCAGGCCGACACGCTCACCGCCCATTCGGCACGAGCCTTCCGCCGTTTGGCCGCGCGGCAGCCTGATCTCGCGCGCTGTTCGGCCGATACGCTCGCGCGCCTCTTCTTGGTGACGGGAGAAGCCCACATCGCCGCTGCGCTCGACCGCGAACGTCTGCGCCGCGACAGCCTCCTTTCGGCTCATCCCACCGACCGCGCCGCCGCACAAGCGCTACTCAACACCCTCGGATGGGTGGCGGCGAGCGAAGGCACCGACCTGTATGTGAACCTGCCCGTCGACTGCATGATCAATGTCGCTACCCCCGCGCTGCGTTGCACCGTCGATCAGATTTGCGAAATGGGGCGGGTGAAATATCGCCTCTCCGGTTTCCCGGCACACGGCAGTGCGCTGCGCCTGCACCTGCGATTGCCCGCCGGCGTTGAGCCCGATCAGGTGTTTCTCAACGGCCGCCGCTTGCTCGCTCCGCAGATTGAGCGCGGATACCTCGTGGTGGATCGCTCATGGCGCAACAATGAGGAACTCTATTACGATCTGCCTGAGCGAAAACAACTGTTCGGCGAGTGAAGCCCGCCACCGCTGTTGGCGACTTGGCACTTTCGCACGCGAAAAAGTCGACAAAGGCCGCGTTTTGTTTGCCCTTGTCGACTCAAAAGCGTAATTTCGCAACGAATATTCAAAACAACCTATGGAAATTACCGGTAAAATCATTTTTGCCCTCGAACGCCGCGCCGGCAAGTCCGCACGCACCGGCAACGACTGGGCATCGCAGTCCTACGTGCTCGAGACGCACGACCAATACCCGCGTCGTATGGTCTTCGACGTGTTCGGCGACGACAAAATTCAGCAGTTCAACATCCAGCCCGGTCAGGAGTTGACGGTGAGCTTCGACATCGATGCCCGCGAATATCAAGGCCGCTGGTTCAACAGTATCCGTGCTTGGCGCGTGATGCCCGCACAAGCTCCCGGAGCCGCTCCGATTGCAGGGTGTCAGCCCGCAAGTCGGCGCGCCCGGCGTGACGATGCCGGCCGACGGTGCTGCACAATACGGACAAGTGCCCGGAGTCGGCGTGCCCGGCCCTCAACCTCAAAGCTGCCGACGGCGGAACGGACGATCTCCCTTCTGAGCCGTTTCAACTTTTTATGAGTCGTTTCTCCCGTACTGCGGGAGAATCGGCTTTTTCTATCCTATGTTCGTGAATAAATTCTTTCGTTTCTGCCGTTGGGCGCTGGGCATTTTCTTCGTGTCGAGCCTCCTTTCGGTGATCGCCCTGCGGTGGGTGCCGGTCTACGTCACCCCGCTGATGGTGATCCGCTGTGTCCAGCAGTGGAGTCGCGGCGAGCGCCTGCGTCTGCACCACAGTTGGGTGCCGCTCGAGGAGATGCCGCCCTCGCTTCCCGTGGCCGTCATCGCCTCTGAGGATCAGAAGTTTTATGTCCACAGCGGTTTCGACACCCAAGCCATCGGCAACGCGCTGGTGCAGCGCATGGAGGGCGGACGCCGCCTGGGTGGCAGTACCATCTCTCAACAAACGGCGAAAAACGTGTTTCTCTGGCCTACGAGTTCGTGGGTGCGCAAGGGCTTCGAGGCCTATTTCACCGTGCTGATCGAACTCTTTTGGTCGAAACAGCGCATCATGGAAGTCTATCTCAACAGCATCGAGATGGGCGACGGCATCTATGGTGTGAAAGCCGTGGCGGAGCAGCATTTCGACTGCGCGCCGTCGCAACTCACGCGCCGCAATTGCGCGCTCATCGCCGCCACGCTCCCCGCGCCCCTGCGCTTCAGCAGCAAAACGCCCGGCCCCTACATGCGCAGCCGTACGCGCTGGATCTTGAACCAGATGCGCCACGTGCCGAGCTTCGACATGGGACAGCATTAAGTTCGCTTTTCGTTCGCAGCGCGCGCCTGCCGTTGCGCGTATCGTGTGCCGTTGCCGTGCTGCGGAGCCGCTGTTCGGCAAAAAAAGAAACATCCCGCTTTCCTGAAGTCAGGAAAGCGGGATGTTTTTGTGGCACAAGAGCAAGGTCGCAGCCCGATTGGTGCGTGCTGCTTGCGGAGGTCACCCTCGAAAGGTGCGGGCGCTCAGTTGTGGAGCGAGAGTTCGCGCAGTTTGTGCTCGTCGAGGATGCGCAGGCTGCGCGAAGCGAAGGCGATGGCGCCTTCCTGTTCGAAATGTTTGAGCGTGCGAATCGCGTTCGAGGTACTCATATTCGAGAGTTCCGCCAGTTCGCGGCGCGTCAAGGGGCAGGCCGATGTCGTGGTGGTCGGCGGGGTTGCCGTAGGTGGAGCGCAGGAAGAGGAGGGTTTCGGCCATGCGCTCGCGCAGCATGCCCTGGGTGAGGGTCACGATTCGGCGGTCGGCGATGCCGAGTTCGCGCGCCATTTGCTTGACAATGAGCTGCATGAGTCGCGGCGACTCGTCGATGAGTTGGCGCACGAGGGGAATGGGGTAGGCCAAGAGTGTGGTGGAGCGAAGGGTCACGGCATTGGCGACATAGTGCTCATCGGCCAAGGCGGCGCGATAGCCGAAAATTTCGCCCGGCCCGATGAATCGCAGGGTTTGTGCGCGCTCGGTGCGCCCTTCGCGGTAGAGACGCACGGTGCCTTCCAGCACGTAATAAAGGAAGAGGGGAACGTCATCCTGCCGGTAGATGATTTCGTCTTTGGGGAGGATGTATTCGCGCTGGGCGGCAAAGAGGCGCGCGCGTTGCTCGGCGGTGAAGGCTTCGCGAAAAGTGTGCGAAGCCGAACGAAATGACCACGTATTCTGTATTATCATCTGCTTCATATCTTCTCTCTGTCAGAAAGGGGTGGACGGTTGGCCATGGCACGGAGGCGCGAACCGCGGTGGCGGTGCGCTTCGGGCGAGTGGATAGGGACAAATTTATGCATTCGGCTGCAGGCAGCCAAACATTTCTCTTGATTTTTTTAGGAAGTAAACGTTCCGGCTGAGCATTTCTCTGAAGGGGCGGCGCCGGTGACCGCAGGGGAGGGAAACCGCACCGGCAAGCAGAAAAACTCGAGGGCGCGGGCGAGAGGGAAAAGCGCAAATCGGGGGCGGGGGGCGTGTGGGGACAGGAGACGGCCCGAAAAGCGCTTTGTCGAAGCGCAAAGTTAATCATTTATTTGCAAGTAGGCGAGTTGGTCTGCGCTCTATTTGTGGTGTGGGGAAGGAGGGCGGCCGAGGAGCAAAAAAACTCCCTTGTTTTGCCGAAAAACGAGGGGAGTTTTTGTTCGAAAATGTGGATTTTCGCCCACAAACTGTGCGGTTTTTCCGCGGCGGGGAGACCGAGTGCGGCGAAAGCCTTAGGCTTGGCCGTCGGCATCGGGGGTGGCCGATCGGTCGTTGTCGCCGAAGCCGTCCCAGCCTTGGGCGCGGAGGGCAAATTCGTTGCCGTCGCGGGTGATGAGTTGGCTGCCGAGTTCCGGACGCGTGATGTGTCCGATCACTTTCACGTCGTCGAGCGATTCGATGAGCGTGTGTGCCGAGAGGGGCACGGTGAAGAGCAACTCGTAGTCCTCGCCGCCGTTGAGCGCGCAGGTGCTTACGTTGAGATTCAGCTCTTCGGCGACCACGGCGGTCTGGTAGTCGATGGGCAAGCGGTCTTCGTAGACGCGGCAGCCCACGTTGGAGCGGCGACAGAGGTGGAGGAGTTCGCTACTCAGGCCGTCGCTCACGTCGATCATGGCGGTGGGGCGGATGCCGGCGGTGCGAAGGGCTTCGATGATGTCGCGTCGCGCCTCGGGCTTGAGGTAACGCTCCAGGAGGTACTCGCGTCCGCTGAAGTCGGGGCGAAATTCAGCGCTTGGCGCGCGGCTTCGCTCTTGGCGGCGCGGAGCTGCGAGAGGTAGATGCCTTTTTCGCGTTCGAGGAGGCAGAGTCCGAGATAGGCGGCGCCGAGATTGCCGCTCACGCAGATGAGATCGGTGTCGGCGGCGCCGTCGCGGCCGCAAATGTCGTCGGGGCGGGCGGTGCCGAGGGCGGTGAAGCTCAGGGCGAGGCCGGTGAGCGACGCGCTGGTGTCACCTCCGGCGAGATCGACGTCGTGGCGCTCGCAGGCCATGCGGATGCCGGCATAGAGTTCGTCGACATCTTCGACTGCGAAGCGCTTGGAGAGCGCCACCGCCGCGAGGAGTTGGCGGGGAGTGGCGTTCATGGCGTAGAGATCGGAGAGGTTGACCATGGCGGCTTTGTAGCCTAGGTGGCGAAGCGGCGAGTAGACGAGGTCGAAGTGGATGCCTTCCATGAGTAGATCGGTGGTGGAGAGGAGGACTTCGTCGCTTTCGGGGCGCAATACGGCGCAGTCGTCGCCGATGCCGCGGAGGGTGTGGGCGTGGAGGGGAAGGGCGGAGGCGATGCGGTCTATGAGCCGAAATTCGCCCAGTTCGGAGATTTGCATGGGGAGGGGACTTGAGGGGCTGAGAAAGAAATGGCCGGCACCTGCGCGTGGGCGAGGCGTCGGCTGTGAGGGGCGGGAGCGTGGGGGCTTAGAAGTAGTAGCCGAGTCCGAGGCGGAGGCCTACTTCACTGCCGCCGGTGAAGTCGTTGACCGAGACTTTGTAGAACACTTGGGGCTCGATGGCTAGATAGTGGTTGAGGTAGAACGTGTAGCCGAGCTCGAGGGGAATGTGGAGGTTGTTAATGTTGGGGGCGTGGTGCGAAAATTCGGCACCGGTGCCGATGGAGAGTCCGTTTTGGATGACGTAGTAGCGGACTCCTGCGCCGAGGGTGAAGGCATCGTTGTGCTTGGCGTAGTGATTGTAGCCGAAAGTGGCGCGTGCCAAGAGACAGTCGGCGATGAAGTAACCCCCGTCGATGTTCATCCCTGCGCGGATGCCACCCTTGTCGGTGTAGTTGAAGTTGAGGCCGGAGAGTCCGGCGGCGATATAGCCTGTGCCGGCATCGAACTGGGCTTGGCTCTTGGTAAAACCGAGGGTGAGGAGGAGGACAAGGAGGGTGAGAATGCGTTTCATGTGTGGAGAGGAAGATGAAAGATGGAGAGAGAATGAAGTGCAAAAGGGGAGCCAAACAGTCGTTCGCACGCGCGAAAAAGACGGGTGCGAACGACTGGGCGAAAAGGGGAGTCAGAGCGCCGAAATGCGGGCGATGAGGCGCCGGGCGTGCTCGTCGGCCTTGGCTTCGATGGCGGCTAATTGGGTGGCATCGGTGCGCAGCGAGTAGGACACACCGCAGGTGCTTTCGATGCCCACAAATTCCATGCCGGTGAAGCCGGCAGCGTGGATCAGTCCCTGCATGAAGGGAGTGAAATCGGGGGCTTCGGCGCCTGCGGGGGTGAAGAATGGGGCGCCGGCACCCGTGGTGAGGGAGAGGAGGAGCTTCTTTCCCTTCAGGGCATCGCCGCCGGTGCCGTGAGAGAAGCCGTGGAGCCACACTTCTTCCATCCAACGCTGGAGCAAGGAGGGTATATTGAACCAGAAAAGGGGGAACTGCAGCACGACAACGTCGGCACGGCGCAGACGATCTTGCTCTGCGGCGATGTCAATGGGCTTGTGTGTGTAGAGCGCGTCGAGGCGGAGCACTTCGGCATTGGGGAGTTCGCGCTCGAGGTGGTCGAGAATGCGGAGATTGGCGGCGGAGTTGTGAAGATCGGTGTGGCCGCTGACGATGAGGGTGTGTGGCATGTATTGGGTGATTGGGGATTAGTACTCGCGCCAGAAGGAGGGGACGAAAGGAATGATGAAGGCGAAGATCTCTAAGCGCCCGGCAATCATGAGAATAGAGGACACGTACAGTCCGCCGTCGGGAAGTGCGCCCCACGAGTCGAGGGGGCCAATCTCATAGCCCAGGCCCGGGCCGACGTTGGAGTAGGCCGAGATACTCAAACCCAGGGCGTCGAAGAGCGGAAGCCCCATGACGATGAGCGTACTTACCCCAACGGTGATGAGCAAGATGAAGAAACAGGTGTAGGCAAAGATGGATTGCACCACGTCTGTGCCGAGTTTGTCTTGATTGATGCGCAGCGAGAGCACGGCACGCGGGTGGAGGATGCGGCGAAACTCGTTGCGGATGATTTTGATGGCCGTGAGTACGCGGACCACCTTGACACCGCCGGCGGTACTTCCCGCACATGAGCCAACGACGCACATGAAGAGGAGTATGATCCATGTGAGGTGGGGCCAGAAGAGGAAGTTTTCGGTGGTGAAACCGGTGGTACTCATCAATGACACGACGTTGAAGAGTGATTCTCGGAAGCCGTGTTCGCTCAGGTCACCGGCTTCGAGCCATTTACTGAGCGTGATGATCCCGACGGCCAGGAATACGAGAAAAGGTAGAGGCGGAGTTCTTCGTCCCGCAGAGTTTGACGCCAGCGACGCTTGAAGATGAGGAGATAGAGTAGCGTGAAATTGAGGGAACTGAGCATCATAAACACCACTGACGCGTACTCGATGAGTGGAGAATGGAAGTAGGCGATGCTGGCGCCGTGCGTGGCGAAGCCGCCGGTTGCGAGGGTGGCGAACGAATAGTTCACGGCGTCGAAGAGATTCATCCCGCAGAGATAGTAGGTCAGTGCACAAGCCACGGTGACCAACAGGTAGGTGCTCCACAACCAGTGGGTGGTGGTGGAGACGCGCGGGTGAAGTTTGCCCAATTTCAAGCCGGTGCTTTCGGCAGAGAAGAGCTGTTGCTCGCCAACGCCGAGAGCTGGGAGCAACGCGAGGGTGAAAAAGATGATACCCATGCCGCCAACCCAGTGCGTTAGGCTGCGCCAGAAGAGAATGGAGTGGGGGAGTCCGTCGATGTGGTCGAGGGCGGTGGCGCCTGTGGTGGTGAAGCCGGACATGGCTTCGAAGAAGGCGACGGCAACGCGGTCGGTTATGCCGCTGGTGAGGAAGGGCATCATGCCAAAGAGGCAATAAACGATCCAAGTCGATGAAACGATGAGATAACCGTCGCGGCGACCGATTTCGGATTTGGCATTTCTGCTCAAAAGGCTGAGTACTAAACTCGAAACTAGGCAGGTTGCGATTGGGATGAGCCAAGTGCGGTGGGCAGACTCCTCATAGTAGAAGCTCAATCCGTAGCATAATGCCATAAGGGCGGCTTCGAGAAAGAAATGAGCCCCGAGAGTGTGCGAGCGATGATGCGGAGATTGAGCATTCAGTTAAAGTATTTTTCGAGACGGCGAAATTCATTTTTCAAACAGAAGAGCACGACCATGTCGCCCTCGCAGAAGGTGGTGTCGCCGTTCACCATGTAGGCTTTGCCTTGGCGTACATATCCGCCGATGTTCACGCTTGAAGGGAGATTGAGTTGGGCTACGGGTTTGCGTGTGATGCGCGTTTTTTCGTGTACTTTGTATTCTATCACATCGGCATTGGCTATATCAAAACTTTTGAAGCTTTCGACGTCGGCTTTCAAGAGCATTCTGTGGATGTGGGCCGCTGCAAATGCTTTTTTGTTGATCACCGAACCGATGTCGAGCTGCTCAGCCATGGCGATATAGTCCGTGTTTTCGACCATTGCGATGGTCTTTTGCACGCCCATGCGCCGCGCGGCAAGACAAGCCAGGATGTTTGTTTCGCAATTTTCGGAAGCGGCGACGAATACTTCGGCGTGGCTGACATTTTCGTCCTGCAGGGCGCGGATGTCGCGTCCGTCGCCGTCGAGCAAAAGGAACTTGGGATTCGTGATGGCTGCTGTGATGGCATCGAATTTCGCCGGGTTGCGCTCGAAGACCTTGGCTTTGATGTGGTGGGGCAGCGTGTTGATGCTGTGGATCACCGTGTCGGCCGCGCCCATATAGAAGACACAATGCGTTTCGGTGGAATGTGATTTGCCAAACAGTTCGCGCACATACGTTACGTGTTCGGGGGTGGTCATGACAAACACCAGATCGTCTTCCTCCAAACAGTCGTTGCCGTGCGGAATGAGGGTTTCGCCGTTGCGTTTCACCGCTGTGATGTGGAATGGATCGGTGGGTGAGGCGATTTCGGCGAGGGGGCGATTGAGAATATCCACACCGCGGCGCACCTTCACGGCAAAAAGCAGGAGCTTTCCGTCACGAACCTCCCACCACTGGCGAGCCCAGGGACGAACGATGAGGTGGTTGATTTCGGCGGCGGCGAGCATTTCGGGATAGATCACACTGTCGATGCCGGCTTTGAGGAAAAAATCTTTATAGTCGGGGGCGGTGTATTCGGCGTTGTCGACGCGTGCCACGCATTTGTGTGCTCCGAGTTTCTTGGCGAGCATGCAGCAGGTGATGTTGCGGCTCTCGTCGGGCGTGACGCCGATAAAGAGATCTGTGCCTTTGATGTTGGCTTCTTTCAATAGGGAAATGGAACCGGGAGATCCGCACAAAGTGAGGAGGTCGACGCACGAGGAAACGCTGTTGAGGCGTTGTTGCTGTTCGTCAATGAGGGTTACGTCGTGGCCGTCCTTGAAAAGGAGTTTGGCTAAGTGGCTGCCGATTTGTCCGGCACCTGCAATTACGATGCGCATGGGAGATGAGCGGAAGAAAAAGGGGCGTGAGAAAACGCGAAATGGGGGGCTCGTTGGAGAGCTACCCTTGGTGAAGACCGCGGTGGGCGGCTGTAGTGATAAATGTGTGTCGACGTGGCTGCAAGGTTTGTGCCTTTTCGCGTGAAGTGCAGAGATTTTTTCGATCTCTGCGCGCGGTGGGCAAAACATGCGTTGTCGGGGTGTCAAACTGTGGGCGCGTCGGGGGCGGCAAGGGCGGCGCGGAAGGCACGGGCGAAGCTTTCGCCGTCCATCGCGCAGTCTTTGCGCTGTTCGCCCACACTGCCGTGTTCGATGAAGCGGTCGGGCAGGCCGAAACGCTCCACCGGCACCTGAATGCCGTGGTCGGCCAGGAGTTCGAGCACGGCCGAACCGATGCCGCCTTCGCGCGAGGCGTCTTCGATGACGATGAGGCGGCGGTGCGTGCGCGCTATATTAATAAGGAGTGCCTCGTCGAGCGGTTTGGCAAAGCGCAGATCGACGTGCGTGATGCGCCCGTCAGCGGGAGCCTCGCCCTCAAAGTCGGGCGCACCGCTCGCGGCCGGGAGCTCAACGGCCAACTGCGAGATGAGATCGGCCACTTCGGCGCCGAGGGGGCCGAAGGTGAGCACGGCCAGTGTGCCGTCGCCTTTGCGAAGCAGGCGGCCGCGACCGATTTCGACGGCTTCGAGCGGACAACGCCAGTCGGAGCGATGGCCGGCACCGCGCGGGTAGCGGATGACAAAGGGGCCGCCGCCGGGCAGTTGTGCCGTGTACATGAGGCGGCGCAGCTCGCATTCGTCCATGGGCGAGGCGAGGGTGAGATTGGGCACCGTGCGAAGGGCCGCAATGTCGAAAGCACCGTGGTGGGTGGGGCCGTCTTCGCCCACGAGTCCCGCACGATCCAGGCAGAACACGACTTGCAGATTGAGCAATGCCGTGTCGTGGATGATGTTGTCGTAGGCGCGTTGGGCAAAGGCGCTGTAGATGTTGCAAAACGGCACCATACCTTCCTTGGCCATGCCGGCCGAGAAGGTCACGGCGTGGCCTTCGGCAATGCCCACGTCGAAGGTGCGTTCGGGCAGGGACGCGTTGCAACAGGTGCATGCTGCAGCCCGTGAGCATGGCGGGCGTGACGCCGACAATGCGCTCGTTGCTTTGTGCCAATTCGACGAGGGTTTCGCCGAACACGTCTTGGAATTTGGGCGGCGCATCGTTCGTTTCGCCCGAAACCAGGCGCACACCGGCAGCGGCGTCGAACTTTCCCGGTGCGTGCCACACCACGGGGTCGCTTTCCGCGCGGTCATAGCCTTTGCCCTTCACCGTTTTGATGTGCAACAGGCGCGGCCCGGTCATGGGGCGCAGGGCGCGGAGCAAGCGAACGAGCGAGATCACGTCGTGACCGTCGTAGGGACCGAAATAACGGATGTTGAGTCCCTCGAAAAATGTTTTGTTCGTCAGAGAGAAACGACTTGAAAGCGTTGTTGAGCCGGATGAGCCGTTTGCGACGCGAGGGCGGCAACAGTCCCCAGCTCTCGAGGCGGCGCGCCAAACGGTTGCGCAATCCGTTGTAGGCCGAAGAGGTGTGGAGATTGAGTAGGTAGCGTTTCATCCCACCGACCGAGTTCGAGATGCTCATGTCGTTGTCGTTGAGGATGATGAGCAGGTTGTTGGGCGTCTCGCTCACGTTGTTGAGCCCCTCGAAGGCCAGTCCGCCGCTCATCGCGCCGTCGCCGATGACGGCCACCACGTGCTTGTCGGTTTCGCCGCGCTGCATCGTGGCCACACTCATGCCGAGGGCGGCCGAAATGGAGTTGGAGGCGTGGCCGCAGGCGAAGGTGTCGTATTCGCTCTCGGCCGGTGAGGGGAAGGGACGCACGCCACCCCAGCGGCGGTTGGTGTGAAATGTGTCACGACGGCCTGTCAAAATCTTGTGCCCGTAGGCCTGGTGCCCCACATCCCACACAATGCGGTCGTGGGGCGTGCCGAACACGTAGTGCAAGGCCACCGTCAGTTCGACAGTGCCCAGACTCGAAGCCAAGTGACCGGGATTTTGCGAAAGTTCGTCGAGTATGTCGGCACGCAGTTCGCGGCAAAGTTGCGGCAGCTCGCGGAGTTTGAGCTTACGCAGGTCGGCCGGTGTGTCGATGCGGGAGAGGAGGGGATATTTGTCCGGGTGCGTCATGTCTATGAGGGGGACGTCGGCGGGCGACGTAGAGAGAGGGTCATTCGCCGAAGGCTTCGGCCAACTGGTTGCGGCGGAAAGCCGAACGGATGTATTGCTGCATCATGGCAATGGCGCGCGCGTTGTCGCCGCCGTTGGGCAGGATGATGTCGGCGTGTTGCTTCGAGGGTTCGATAAACTCGTCGTGCATGGGTTTGAGCACGTTGCGATATTTTTCAATCAGCATTTCGAGCGGGTGACCGCGCTCGGCGATGTCGCGCTCGATGACGCGAAGCAGGCGCTCGTCGGGACAGGTGTCGACAAAGATCTTGAGGTCCATCTGTTCGCGCAGGTCGCGATCGTAGAGTGCCATGATGCCCTCGACGATGATCACTTCGCGCGGCTCAACGTGGATCGTTTCTTTGCAGCGCGTGCACGTGAGGTAGGAATAGGTGGGTTGTTCGATGGCCACGCCGTGGCGAAGTTGCTCAATTTGGTGAGTGAGCAGCGGCCAATCGAAGGCGTTGGGATGGTCGAAGTTCGTGAGTTTACGACATTCTTCGGGCACGTCCCACTGATGTTTGTAGTACGAGTCTTGGGGGATGACGGCTACGGCGTTGGCCGGCAGACTTTCCACGATTTTGCGCACAACGGTGGTCTTGCCCGACCCCGTGCCGCCCGCGATTCCAATGATGAGCATAGTGTTTGTGGGCTGATTGATAAGCGCAAAAGTACACAGAAAAAACGAATCCTTGAAATTTCGCTCTTTCAAAAAGCCCTCTTTTCCTCCCCTGCGCGCGTGTCCTCTTCCGAGCGAGGAGGACTTTCGCCGAAAACTTGACCGTTTTTGACAAAAAATCCCCTTGTTTTGTGCGAAACAAGGGGACTTTTTCGTGCCGGCCGAACAGGTTGTGCCGGCGGTTGTGGCTTTAGGGGGCGGAACGGCCGATCAGAGTCCGGCGGGGAGCTTGTAGCCGGCCAGACGCGCCACGATTTTCGGGATTTCGGTGTTGTCGATGCGACCGCGGAATTGCTCCGCGCCGGCGCCAATGGCGAAGACGGGCACGTAGCCGTCGGTGTGGCCGCCCGTGGTCCAGGCCACGTGGGCATACTTGGCCAGAATGCGCTTGGCCGTGGCGGCGAGTCCGCACTCGGAGGCGTAGAGCGATTCGGCACCCTTGTCGCGTCCTTCCACCATGTCGGTGTAGGCTTGGTGCAGCGCGTCGACTTCGTCGCGCGTGAGTTGCACTTTCGTGCCGAAACCGAAGTAGGTTTCGAGGTCCTTGCGCACGAGATCCCAAGTGAAGGCCTCGCCCTTGGTGCGACGCAGGTATTTGAGGCGCGCTGTGTAGTTGTAACTGCTCATCGTTTGCGCGGCGAGTAGACGGAGGTCGAGGTTGTAACCGCCGTTGCCGAGGGCGAGACCGCCCGTTTCGTGGTCGGCGGTGATGAGGATGAGGGTTTCTTTGGAGTGCTTCTTATAGAACTCATAGGCCACGCGCACGGCTTCGTCGGTGTCCACGACTTCGTGCACCATGGGCGCAGCGTCGTTCGTGTGGCACGCCCAGTCGATCTTGCCGCCTTCGATCATGCAGAAGAACTTGGCGGGATTTTTTTCTTCATGAGGAAGTCGATGGCGCCGCGGGTGATGTCGGCGAGCGTCAAGTCGCCGGGTTTGCGGTCGAGGGCATAGGGCAGCGAGGTGCTGTCGCGGTGGTTGGCCTCGCGGCTCTGGAGGTAGATCATGCGGTTGGCCTTGCGCCACGTGTTGTTGAACTCTTCTTTGCCGTTGGCGATGACGAAACCGGCATCGCGGGCTTGGGTGTAGAGGTCGGCCTCGCCTTCTTTGAGCGGGGCGGGCTTGAGGAAGGAGCTGCCGGCGAAGAAGTCGAAGTTGGACTTGACGAGGTCGCGACCGATCTCGGCGTACATCTTGCGGTGCTTCTGGTGGGCGTAGAAGCAGGCGGGGGTGGCGTGGTCTACACTCACGCTGGTGGCGATGCCCACTGCGGCGCCGGCGTCTTTGGCCCACACGGCAATCGAGGTGATGGGGGTGATGCTGTCGGGGAGTACGCCGATGGCGTTGTTATACGTCTTGCGACCGGTGGCCAAGGCGGTGCCGCCGGCGGCCGAGTCGGTGATGCCGTGGCTGTCGCTCTGCGTGTTGACGAGCGCGACGTTGGGGAAGCTCGGGAAGGTGAGGGGTTTGATGCCGCGGTGCCCTTCGACGGCGGCAAGATAGGTCTCGGTGGCGTTGACTTGGTTCACGCCCATGCCGTCGCCGATGAAGTAAAAGACGTACTTCGGCCCTTTTTGGGCGAAGGCTGCGGCGGCAAAGGCCAGACCGAGGCAGAGAGTGAGAAAATTGCGTTTCATGTAACTAGGATGAATTGGAAGTTTGGGGAATATGAGTTTCGGCAAAGTTACGTCTTTTTGCGCATAATCGGTGAGGGGCTCGGCTTTTTGCCGACATAAATATCTATTATATGATGCGTGTGGGACGTATTTTTCATTTTTGAGGATTATCCTCGAGGCTGTCGTGGTGTGTCCGTTTTCTATGTCCGGTGCTTTTGTCTTAGTTTCCTCTTTAATGTGGAGGATCGTCGTTTGGGGTGTGGGGGAAATAAGTGTAAGATAGTTGAATTGACTTTGACTTTCTATTGTTTTCCCCAGAGAGGGAGAGGATGAGAGAGGGGTAATAGAGACTGTTCAAGGAGTGTAGCGGCCGGGTTTTGTATTTTGTAAATAAATGACAAGAGGGGTGCGAAGAAGTGGTGCCGGGTCTTGTCGGTTGGAGGGAGAATTGCCGGCAGAACTGTTCGTTTTGTGAAGTCGCGTGCGAGTTTTGACTCTTTGATTGCTGAATTAAGTGTAAATGTTTCGTGTTTTGAGGGCTTATGATTGAATAAGTGTTTATTAAATTGGGGGGGGTGGAAAGATATGTATATTTGCGGAGTAAAATTTATCTATGTCGTTTTTCTTGTCTCATTTTGTTTGCTGATTATGGAACAAAACAAACTTTGGCGCTTGGTCTTTGCCGCCCTTTTTCTTGTATTTGTCGGTGTGAGCTGTTGGGCCACGGTAGAATCACTCCGTCTTTTGTTGCCGGCATGGCCTGTTGCTTTCGTCTGGATCATAACCGTAGGGCTTTTTGTGTTGGCTTCGATCGGGTCGAAGCTAATCGTGACAGTTTCAACAAATATATTTACCTTGAACATCGCGGTTGGCGGCTGATTGGGGAATTCTCATCATGCTTGCGGCATGGCTTCTTGTTTCGTTCCCGACGAATACACACACGTTCTTTTATCGTTCCACGATTGCGGATGTGGCCGGGCACGATCTTGCCACGACGCGTGGTTATTTGCTGCAGCTCCGTGACAATGTGAAGACGACCGATAACATCAATCGCAAAATAGACCAGCTTGACCGTGAGGTGCAGACGCAACTCGTGGCGCTCGACAATGAGATTGACAATTTGGCGAATCCCGGCTTTGGTCGTCGTGCCAAAGCGATCCTTTCTCGACTGGCTACGATCCTACAAGTGAAGGAAATTCCCGAACTTTCCTACAAAAAAACGCGTCCCCAAACAAATCAATGCCCTCAAACAGCAATATCGCAAGCTGGTTTATGAGCAACTTGACGTGCGTAAAAGCCGCCTTCGCGAAACTTTCTCGTCGGCACAAGAGCAGCATTTCAAGCCGGAAGCCGAACAGGCAATCAGAAATATGGATGTCATGCAAGAACATCTCGGTGCGATGGCTGCAGCGGGCGATGTGGACAATGATATGATCCGCCAAACGGATGTTGCGCTTAAAGGGGGATATGCTGTGATCCACAATTATGCGCAGTTTGTCAATTTCAACTCGCCCGAAGATCAAGAGCTTTATACTGCACCCGAGCAGATCACACGCACTTCGCGCATGTTGAGTGTTTTCGACGTGTGGCGTGATTTTATCGCCGGCCATTATGACGGCCGAGGGTTCATCTTTTGGATTCTTCTTTCGCTGGTCATCGATATTGCGGCCTTTATCTTCTTCGATATTGCTTTCAAAGCTTCCGAAGATTGATGTGTTATTCTAATATATAGTACTTATGCCCCTTTTAGACCCCAATAGTCTTCCCGAATCTTCAGATTTTGAGTTGCAAACTCCTTCTGAAGAGGTGAATGCGTCTGCAGCTGTAGTAGCAGAAGAAGATCAAGTAACGGAAAATCCTGAGCCTGCGGTTTCAAAGCCTATTGCCGATTTCGTCGGTAGTACCGCCGAGGAGCGTCTTGATCCCAATCGCATACAAGTGACGGTCAAGGATAAGGATGTGCCCCTTGTTCTTCTTTTCGGCCCGCCCGCTTGCGGAAAAACGATGACGCTCATTCGCCTCACTCGCTACTTGAAGGCAGCCGGCTATCAAGTGGCTCCGGTGCGTTCGCTGCGTTCTTCGGCCGACGTGCACTACAAGCGACTTTGCGATGGCTTCGACGATATGGTAAATGCCCTCGACGCGGCATCATCTACCGACCGCATCAGTTTCCTACTCGTGGAAGTGTCGAAAGAAGGCCGCCGCCTTTGTCAAATTCTCGAGGCTCCCGGTGAGCATTACTATAATCCCGAGACACCGCGGGCGGCTTTTCCCACTTATCTCAACCAAATCTTGGCATTCCCCATGCGTAAAATTTTCTGTGTGATGGTGGAGCCAAACTGGAAGGACGAGCCGGATCGAAAAGGATACGTCGATCGTGTGAATTTCCTCAAGACACGAATGGGTGCTCGCGACAAGGTGATTTTTGTGTTCAACAAAATCGATCAAACGAATTTTACGTTTGGAGCAGGACGTGTGCACGTGGGAGCGGCTCGCAAAGAAATCGAACAACTCTATCCGGCGATTTTTAATCCCTTCCGCAATGTCAATCCCATTACAAAATATTGGCGTACTTGGGATTGCGACTTCGTGACTTTCCAAACCGGGGATTATACTACAGACGCCGACGGGGGAAATGTGTTCAGCGAAGGCCCTGATACCTATCCCCGTAATTTGTGGAATACGATCCTCAAACGCTGTCGTGGGTAACGCTTAAAAGACGAATGATATGACGTTTTTCAATATTATCTTGCACGGCGTGCCCGATGGGCAGAAGGTTTGGAGCAGCGATCCCCTGAAGCAAAAGGGTTATATCGATGCTTTCTATCAGCCTGAACCCGGCGCACCTGAAACGCTCTTTCAAGTGGAGGCGCGGGTTGAAGGGAATGAGCGCGTTTGCTACTATCACTATTTGAAATACTGCGACATCCAAGATAAGAATGGGCGCAGTTGCCCCTATTTTGGTTTCACGCTCCGAATCGATGCGCTGTGTGCTGATCTTCCCTTGCTCTTTCATCACATGGACGAAGTGTTCCGAACAGATCTCTTGAATACGGTGCTCGCCGCAACGCCGAGCGGAACAACGAACTGAATACGCTCGTCAATGAGTTCAGAATTTGGCTGAAGAAGCCCCGGATTAAAGAACTGTTTGGGGTATTACCCCAATTTCCCGGTGCAAAGCAAAAAGTACGGCATTGTCAATCTCGAGGATTTCTCCGCGAAGCAGGCTGTTTCGGATGTTTTGAGCAAAGGGTTAATCTTATGCTTGTCACCCGAGGTTCCTCGCTCGGCGTATATTGCAGAGAAGAAGCAACTGCAGGATCTGTTGAATCAGAAAGATGCTCAGCAAGAGGCACTCTTGAAGCAAGAGCAGGAGAAAAGTAGTCAAGAGATCGCAACTCTTCGTGCTAGAAACAATGAGTTGAGCGACGAAGTGGCAAGACGCCGAGACAATGAGAAGCAACTTTCTCAAAAAAAGTGAATGCCAAAGAAGAGATATTGCGTCTGTTGAACGATCTCCGCAGAGATATGAGCAATTTGCTTTCAGAAATTGGCCATCTATCTGGGGAAAGGCGGTGCTCAAAAAGCCCGGAAATGATCCGACACCGTCGATTTCTTCTCAGGATGATGGAGAACAGTCGGAAGATATAGCCGGCGACAAAGACAATAAAGCAGATTGGCTATTCGCTTTGCTGAACAAAAAAATAAAAAAAGCTATCTACGGTTTGTTGATCTTATTTGTCGCTATGATTTTTGCTTTCTGTCTCGGGCGCTATCTCTTTCCTCACATACTGAGTGACCGGGATGATTCTGTCCAAAGTTTGTGGCCAAGTTCTTATCCATATACGAAACCGGAAGTCGGAGACGGTGTAGCCGAACAAGATTCTACTGTGAAAGCTGAGAAAACTCCTTCTAAGAAGGCTGATAAGAAGCACGAGAACTCCGAGAACTCTGGTAAGAAGACTAATACCACTAATAAGGGAAGTGAGAAATCTTCGGAGCGGGATGGGAAATCTTCGTCTGCCGGAGATGGTTTTAGCAATGACAGGTCTCTTCCCAAATAAGTGTAGAGTAATTCATGTGGGAATCGCTCATTGAGCGATTCCTCATTTTGATTTTTATTGCTCGTCTTTTATGCGTATGTCCCCTCTTTACCTTCGTTTTTTCGTTTTGAAACGCCCGACTTTCAGTGCCGTGCTGTGCATCTTGGTCGGAGTGTGTACTTTCACAGCCTGTTCTTCACGACCGAAACCCATTTACATCGACACGAGTGCGCCGACTGACGGAGCTTCCACTTCGAATACTTCTTCGTCTGATGAGTCAGACAGTGCTTTCAGAGATAAAGCTTCGCCGGGCGACACAACTCCGTCGTCCGGATCCATCGAAATCCCCTATCGAGAGCAAGGAGGTGTGAAGTACGTAAAGGTAGAAGTGAACGGCATGGGAGTAGAAATGATTTTTGACACCGGAGCCTCCAACACCCTCATCTCTATGGCCGAGGCGCGCTACCTTTATGAAAAGGGGCAACTCACCGCCGATGACATTCTCGGAAAATCCAGCAGCAGAGTAGCCAGCGGCGACATTGTTCAGAATACGGTAGTGCGTCTTCGTGAAGTGGTAATCGGCGGACGGTTACGGTGCGAGAACGTCATCGCAACGGTGTCTGACAATGTCGGAGCACCCCTCCTATTGGGCAATGAAGTACTCAATCGAGCTGCCGCCTTCACGATTGACAATGAGCGGAAGGTGGTGCGTTTCATGCTCCGTAGCTGATAGTTTGTCTGAAGTCGCTCACTGCCTGCGGGTAGTTTATTCCTCCTGTTGTCGTGAGATGGTGCGTCGTATAGCGGCAAACCCTCATGTACTCGTTTCTATTATTCTTATTTTCTCCTCTTTTTCTGCGTTATTCCGATGCTCAACACCACTTTTTCACTCTTTGTCTCTTTAGATGGGCAGCTTTCTGTTTATCCTGTCGATAACTCTCGTCATATTTTTACGCATGCGCTGAACTTATTGGAAGGGGAAGCGCAGATCGTCACGCATCGAGACGGAGCGCTCTTGTATTATATGTACATTCGTCGTCTTTCTTCCCAAAAAGACTGTATAGGACTGTCTGTTTTGCTCAATGATCGTGGATTTACGGATTATGGCATGCTCTTTGAGTTGTTTGAAAACACACTTACCCACGAAGTGCTCAAGGAAGAATGGTTGTATATGACCTCAGACGGTAAGATAGACCTTCGGGGATGGGAGTGTTTGAATGAGAAAAATACCAAAGGCTGTTTGGCTGAGCTGCGTGCGCGTTTTCAGGGAGCAGAACTTTGTGTACGACAACTTCCCGCTGTGGCCAACGCTGTTAGTGTAAGCGAGCATGAGAAATGTTCAGTGCGAGCCACCAATGAGAATTTATTTCGGGTGACAACGCGCAGTACATATGCCGTTATCAAAAAAGATAAACAGATAGGCACAGAGTTGGAAAACTATAGACGGATTATTCGCCAACTGGACGAAGCGACTCGCAAGGAAATTGATGTGTTGGAGGTTTTGGCAAGTCAGAATGTTTCCAAAATGAGACGTTTTTCGCTTGTGTTCAATGTTTTCCTTTTTATGTTGATGTTCGTTGTTGCGATGATTGCCATAATTATTGATATACCGCGTTATTTGAGTACTGGAAGTGGGTTTAATATATTTTCCTTATTTTGGGTGTATTGGATCTTCCTAATCCCCCGCAAGATTACTTGTTTCTTGTTGCGGAGGAAAAAAAGGGAATGCGATTAAAGGCCTTGTGTAATTTGCTTTCCATGTGAAAGCACCGGGTGATGTTTGAATATCTGTCTTTCTTGTCTTTCATCTCTTTGTAGCCTTCTATGCTCAATGCCACTTTCTATTTGTTCGGCGCCGATGCCGACAAAAATCTATGCTTTTCCCAAGGATAGGAGTTCGAACTGTTTCGCCACAGTGCGGCGTTGCACACAAACGCCTTCGGCACTGCTCGCGCATCGAGAGGGCGAAATCATGTATTATACCCTACATCCTGCGTCTCACCGGGCTGAATGGGGCGTTCGGTGTGGGGCTTGCGCTGAACGGAGTAGCCATTTCTGACCACCATGCCCTCTTTTCGTTTTTCGATCGGGCGGTGAGTGCAGCCCTCTTCACGCGGGGGGTGTTGATCCTGGGCGAAGGTGGCGATTTTTGGATGAATCCTAAGAAAATCGTCTCAGGAGCCGGTGCCGTGCGGGAGCTGCTGAATGATTTGTCATCTTTCTGGGCGGCCGAGCACCCCGTTTCCACGCGTTTGTCGGCCCCTAAATTGGATGTGAAGGCTGATTCCACCCGTCATTTCGAGTACAATGAAAAACTCGGAGGTGTTTTTTTGGGGGCAACGATGACGATCCCGTGGGTGTTTGTCACGCGTCAGCAGATGGGTATCCCCGGTTTGGGAGCCTGGACGCTGCACGTTGAGAAGCACAAGGCGGAGATTGAGGGATGGCAAGCTCGGGTGAGGGAGAAAAATAAGGAGTTGGTCTCAATTAGGTCGTATGATGATTTCAAAAATTCCATTGTTAGCTTCTTGTGTTTCTTGTTGTTCTGTGGGAGTGAGTTTTTTCTTTTTGCTGAATGTGATCGGAAAAAAGACCTTGAACAGAAAGAACGCGAGATTGCACTGCGAGATTCGGCCATCAGCAGTCGGGATTCGGTGATCAATAGTCGAGATTTAGAGATTAATTCTGTCCGTCAAGATTTGAATCAGGTCATCTCTCAAAGAGATAGCTACAGCAACCAGTTGCAAGAAAAGGAAAGTGAGAACAATCGGTTGCGCAGTGAGAATGAAGGCTTGCGGCAGCAGCAGAGTCCGGGGGTAGTTTCTTTTTGGTAATCTCTACTTATTTCTGAGACTTTGGAGTTTCCCGCTAATCCTCCTTCGCTAAGCTACGATGCTCAGCGAAGGAGGATCTTTTTGTGCTTTGTTTGGAGAGAATGTGGAGGAATTACGGAGAGCGCGGAGAGATTGTAGTCTCATGTCCGCGTAGCGTACGCAAATTTCTCGTGAGGAGGAGGAAGCCTGCGGAAGAGTGGTACACTAATCCCCCGAACGGCGATGGGCGGTTCGGGGGATTAGTGTGGAGAGAGGACTTATTTCAAACTGTCGGCCTTGGCACGGAGGCTGTCGATCTCGGCTTTGTAGGGCGTGAGGACGACATTGACGTCGCGGACGTTGCCGAAATCGGTGCCGAGCACGACATCGAGACGGTAGCTCTGCCCGTCGGACGAATTGGAGACGCGGTGCACACGACCGACGAAGATGCCGGGGGGGGGAAGACAGAGGAGTAGCCGGAGGTTTCGATGACGTTGCCGGAACGCACCTTGGCGTAGCGGGGCACATCGTCGACGTGGGCGCGGCGCGTGCTGCCGCCGTCCCAGAGTAGATAACCGAAATAGTGGCTGCCGCGCACGCAGCAGGAGATGCTCGACTTGCTGTTGGTGACGGGAAGTACGAGTGAATGGTGTTCGCCGACGAGATAGATGATGCCGACCACGCCACCGCCGCCCACAACGCCCATTTCGGGGCGGATGCCGTCGGCGCTTCCGCGGTCGATCACGAGGTAGCCGTCGCCGCCGGAGCGGATGTTGTTGCTCACCACACGAGAGGGGAGGAGGCGGTAGCCGTTGAGCTGTTGGAGTACGCGGCGTTCGGTGTGGGTGCTGTCGTGTTGGGCTTCGGCGAGGGCGTCGCGCAGGGTGGCGTTCTCACGTTGCAGGCGGATGTTGTCGTCGGTGAGGGCGCTGTTGATGTTGCGGAGGTTGAAAAAACTCTCGGTCTCGGTGTAGGCACGGTTGAGTTGTGCACTGCCTTCGCCGGCGGCGGTGAGCCACACGCTGCCTTGATAGTCGTTGAAGCGGAAAAGGAGGGTGAGACTCACGATTTCGAGCACGACGAACAGGAAGATGTAGTTGTAGCGACGGAGAAAAATCGAGAAGAATTTGCATGGGGGAGAAGGTTTCAGGGGCGGGGACGAAGAGTCAGAGGGCGAATTTTGCGGGGGCTCGGCATTCGAAGAGCTCAAAACCATGTGCTATGGTGCCGATTCTTTTGCATCCGGCGATTGCACCGGTTCGTTGAATTACCCGTTTGAGGTTTCCCATAGGGTGGTTGGAGGAAACGCTATCGGGGACGCCATTAAGTGTGTAGGCGAACAGTGCAATCTTTCTTTTGTAGTGGTCGAGAAAGGGAGTTACGCGATAACAATATTCAATGGACAGTGGAAGTTGGTATTGTGTGGCACGAAGACGCTTTTTTTCGAGGTGCTCCGGAGTGTATTGTGCAAGTTCTACAAAAACGATGGTACCCGGCACGTCTTTATGGGCGACGAGGCAGTCGCAGCAGGGTGGGTGATTATCCGAAGGTGTGAGTGACTTGACAAGATGCTCAAAGTGGATGACCTCAACGCGCCCATACTCTCGAAGATTTTCGAAGCTCGCAGATCCGGGTAGGTCGTTTGTACTGAGCAACACGTTGACGTCGTCGACAATGTAGAAGTGTTTGTGCGAGGTGTCCCGCCGGACGAGGATCGGTTTTCTTTGATCTTGTGGAACATCCCAACACAGAGGCAAATAGTCGGTGAGATATTCAGAAAGCGTCCGGTCCATTTTCTCCTCCTCTCAGTGAAAAATATTCGTCAGCGATTTTATCGAGTTCCTCGGTGAGTATAAATGTATCGAGCACAGCGTGGTTATTTTCCGGATCCTCTGTTTTGAGCGCGTAGAAGGTTCCTTCATTGACTAAGTAGGCCTCTATGTCGTCAGGGGAGAGCTCCGGAAGCTGATTTTGTGCGCTTTGCCGTTGCTCTCTGTGCGCATAATAGTTCTCGATGAGTACATTGAACTGGTTAATCACGTAGGGACTGTGTGTGGCCATGACTAATCCCATCTGCCAATCGCGTTTTGTGTCGTTAGAAGGAAATAAATGGCTTACAAGCGCGTTGACCAATTTGCGCTGAGCGTCGGGATAGAGACTGAGCTCAGGTTCTTCGACATGTAAGTGGATGTATTTGTTGAGATCCTTGAGTTCAATGTTTGTTTTGAACTTCGTAAGTTGATCTCCTTCAAATAGGTAGCTGAGAATTGAGCGTTTAAATCCTTCGGAGAAGGAGTATTTATGGGAAATAGTGTACCAGCGTCATTAGCGACGCACCGGTTTGGATGCCGGAGGAGGCATTGTGCAATTCTATATGTTGGTGCTCGTCGTTCTGCGGTTTAATCAGCAGTTTTTTTCGTTGACCTGAGCGAGTAATGTGCATGTTGAACCCCACAAAGGTGAGATCTTGACTCTCGATGGAGTTGGTTGCTCTATCAAAGTCATCGTATGTTTGTTGAAAATAGAAATCTATTTCTTTTCCACGGATACTTGCGCCGTGAGCCATCCATTGAGGGATGATGTTGCGCGTTTCTGAAATAAATGACTCCTTGAAAAAGGAAATGTCTTGATCGAGAAAGTTCTTGTCATACTTCAATTTTCCTTTCTCGTATGCGATGTTGTATTGGTTTCCGTGGAGGGTTACGGTGTACTTTATCACGGAATTGGTTGTAATTGCGCTACTCAGTTCACGCGAAAGGAGGTTCTTAAAACTTAGTCGAAAGGGAGAGCGCGAAATTCCGGAATTATGCAAGTAAGCACGGATATTAAGCATCTTATAGAGGTAGCGCATGAGAATAAGTACCTTCAAAAAGGTACTTTTACCGCTGGCAGACTGTCCTATAAGGACGGTGAGCGGTCTTATGTTCTCAATGTTTACTTCTTGGAGCGGACCTACGTTGCAGATGATGATAGATTCTCTCATGAGAGTTTGTGCTAATGTAGAAAAGCCTTGTCCAATTTGGACAAGGCCGTAGGTTTGTGGCGGAATGTGTTGGTACTGCTTCTTTTCCCACGATAAAGTTGTACAACCTCTCCCGCCGGTCCGTCAAATTTATCGCATGAGGCAGGGATAGTCGTCGACATTTTCGAGCGCTTTGCCGGTGCCTTTCGCCACGCAGAGGAGGGGATCTTCGGCCACGTGGAAAGGAATGTTGATTTTTGCCGTCAAACGCTTGTCGAGACCGCGCAACAGGGCGCCGCCGCCGGTGAGATAGATGCCGTTCTTGACGATATCGGCGTAAAGCTCGGGAGGCGTGTTGCTCAATGCGTTGAGTACGGCCGTTTCGATGCGCGCTACGGAGCGTTCGAGGCAGTGTGCGATCTCTTGGTAGCAGACTGACACTTCCATCGGGAGCGCTGTGATGCGATTCGGGCCGTGTACTACGTAATCGGCGGGAGCCTCGTTGGCGGGAAGCTCAGACAGCGCGCTGCCGACCTGGATTTTGATGCGCTCGGCCATACGTTCCGAAACAGAGACGTTGTGTTGGCGGCTCATGTACTCGCGAATGTCGGCTGTGAAGTCGTCACCGGCCATCTTAATGGAATTGTTCGAAACGATACCGCCCATCGAAATGACGGCAATCTCCGTGGTTCCGCCGCCGATGTCCACGACCATGTTGCCCTCAGGGGCATTTACGTCGAGACCGATACCGATTGCAGCGGCCATGGGCTCATAAATGAGATAAACGTCGCGACCGCCGGCGTGTTCGGCGCTGTCGCGCACGGCACGGAGCTCAACTTCGGTGGAGCCGGAGGGCACTCCGATGACCATTCTTATGCTGGGAGTGAAGAGATGTCGGCTGGTTCGCACCATATTGATGAGGCCGCGCATCATTTGCTCGCAAGCGTTGAAGTCGGCAATCACGCCATCTTGCAAAGGACGGATCACGCGGATCTTTTCGCTCGTCTTTTCATACATGAGTTTGGCGCGTTCGCCGACGGCGATGGTTTTGTCCGAACTGGGATCGAGGGCAACGACCGAAGGTTCGTTGACAGCGATCTCACCATCGGCAATAATGATGGTGTTGGCCGTGCCCAGGTCCATGGCCAGCTCGCGTTTCATCGAGAAAAAGGAGGAGAAAATTCCCATTGGGCAATGCGGTTGTTAAAAGGTTGAGCTATAGAAATAGCTTGTAGGGTGAATGTTGCCGAATCGTGCGTCAGGCCTTTTCGAACCAGTCGTGGATGGCCGTGTCGTAGTGCGAAGAGGTGGCGAAAGCACGTGTGGCAAAGCCGCGACGTTCGTCGAGTGTGGTTTCTGCACCGCGCGCTTCTACGATTTCGAGCAAGGGGGCATAGTCCGATTTCGAAGAAACGATCACCACATCGTTGAAGTTTTTGGCCGCGGCGCGGATCAGCGAAATGCCGCCGATGTCAATTTTTCTCAATGATGTCGGCTGCTGAGGCGCCGGAGGCCACAGTGTCTTCGAAAGGATAGAGATCCACGATCACCAAGTCGATGTTGCCGATCTCATACTGTGCCATTTGCTGCACGTCGTCGGCCAATTCGCGGCGACCGAGGATGCCACCGAACACTTTGGGGTGAAGTGTTTTCACACGTCCGCCCAAAATGGAGGGATAGCCCGTGAGGTCTTCCACGCGTTCGCAGGGAAGTCCCAACGAACAGATAAAGTCGTGCGTGCCGCCCGTGGATAAGAATTGGACGCCGTGGCGATGCAGGGCGCGGAGCAGCGGTTCGAGGCCGTCTTTGTGATAAACCGAGACGAGGGCGGTTTTGGATTTTGCGATTTGTGGCCATGCGCAATGTCGGAGTTTGGGTTTTGGCCGCAAATATACGGAAAAGTTTTGAATTGACATGCAGCAACATCGCGCATACTTCAGCGGTTTTTCCGCAAAAAAAGCGTGTACGTTCAAAATCGAATGGCAATAGACCTGCCTTTTGGGGTGTTTTCGTCGTCTTGCACGAAGGGGGAGGAAATCGCTGTGCCGGCAACAGCGGAGCGCAGCGACTGTTGCCTCTTGCATGGAAGGAAAGGAAATGGAATGTTTGACCGTTGTGCAAAGCGCGGCCGGTTCTTCCGGTCTGACGGCGCTTCGCCCAGGTGAGCCGCCCGACACGATAGGTGCCTCGCTCCACCTGTCGGAAGAGCCCCATTTTCGTCGTTTTCCTCGCGCGCGGGCGCGTCCGGCGTTTTTCGATTTTTGCCTTCACCTCTTCACCTATTGTGCGTAAATCGTTGGATGATAGGGAGATGCGGGTGAAGATTGCACCCCCTTTGCCTTCACCTCAGTGAAGCAAAAAACTGGGATAAAGTTCACCTGTAAGTGATGTTATATCAACGGATTAGGTGTTAAGGTGAAGGGTGAAGGCAAAAAACTCACCTCGACTGAAGTGCGGATGCGAGGGCGCGTGTCGTGTCGCCCGCGTGTGGGGGAGTGGCGAAGAGTGGTGCATTTTGGACGAAAAGGAGTGGACTTTGGCGTGAAAGTCGTGTTGTTTTCCTCGTCGCGTCAGGGAGGGCGAGCGCGGCGGCCGCAAGGTGGGGCAACGGCTCCTCGGCTTGTCGCCGGGGGCACCTCCCGATAGGTGACGGAGTGGGGGAGCGCGACAGCGCACAGCGTAGTAAAATGACGAGAGGGGAAAGTGTTATTTTGAGTTTTTTGTGATTTTGGAAAAGGTGCTCTTTTGTGCTTGAAAATGAGTGGTTTGTGCGTGCTGTGTTGGGTGTGTCGCAGCGCCGTCCCTAAAGTTTTTGGGCGCCGACTGTCACATTTTGCCCCCTTCGATTGTATTGGTCAGTGTAGTCCGGCTGTGCGTCGGAGCCGATCGCCGCTCTCCTTCCGGCGGTTTCTCAACCTGAGTTCGGTCTAAGTAGTGCTCCTTTCTCTTTCGATGATTTCTATAGTAAGCCGGAATGGCAACACAACTTTCTCAAATAACGTCCGTTGTGAGTGGCCAGATGTAGATTTGGAAATAGGTTTGTTGGGTGAAATGAGATGTCTATATTGCAAAATGGGGGGGGTAGCCGTTCTGACTTGTTAAATTCGAAAAACAGTTTGGAACAACACACGCTTATGATCAACTTTGTGAGAAGTATTTATGCATTGAGTCCAAACATCGTGTGTTTGCTCACCCATCCGAAAAAAAAACGCTAACATGGAAAGCTCTCTAAATGCTCTTTTGCGAGCAACTTTGCACAGCAAGATCGTGACGGTAGTCGCAACACTGTTCACGCTCTTGTGTTCGTTTTCGCTTCGCATGCGGGCACAAGGATGCCCCGCGCTGGAAACGGCCGACTTTACCACGACACTCATTGCTGCCAATAGTGACTGCGACACGCCCGCACGCCTCACCGTGAGCTACCGCAATGCCGTGGTGGGCTTCACTGCCATGACCTACCGCGTGTCGAAGGACGGGGCACATTGGGGCACACCGGTTGTGATGCCACGCCCCGAGGCCGAAGCCACGCTTCCTCTCGACAATTGGCACGATGGAGACAAGATCTACATTCGGGCAGAGGGCAGCTGCGGCACACAGCATCCCACATTGGTGCTGCCTCCCCTCGTCTATCAGGTGAAATCAGCTGCCGATGTTCAGGTTCGTACCCACATCACACCGGCCGGTGGCTGCACCGCGAGCGGCGGAGCCGTCGCGCTCACCCTCACGGGGGTAAGTGGTTTTCGCTCTGTGAGCTATCGGCTGGAACAAGCTCCGACGACTGCCGGTGGGGCACCTGTGCCCGTCGGTGATCTCACCGCGCGAAGCCCCTACCGCGAGACGCTTTTTTTCAATCTCGGCCCGGGGCACTACACTCTTCACGTACGCGCCACACCGAGCTGTCAGCCCACCACTCCCGGGGCGAAGTGGAAAGACGGAGCCTATGAGTGGGAGCAACCCATCGATGTCGAACATTTTGCGGTTATTCCCACCCCCATCCCCACAAGAGGCACCTGCCCCGGAGGGGTCACTGTCAATGCGGCTAAAGTGGTGGGCGTATCGAAACTGCGTTATCAAATTTGGAAAAAAGGAGCTGCCGCCGGAACGCCACCCTTGCAGACGGCTAACGTCACCCACCCGTTCCTTTCGCACACCTTCACCGGTCTACCCCTCGGCGACTATGAGGTGCGCGCTAACTCTACAGAGTGTCAGGCCACGGCATCGGCTCTCTTTTCGGTTCCACTCGGAGCACCGGTTCAACCGCAAGTCACCGTCATTCGCAACACCTACGCTAATTGTGCGACGGGACGCGTCGAAGTGTTCTTACCGGGCACTACGGTGGCCTGCCCGGTGACATTTCAACTCACTCCCGCTGCCGGCGGAACACCCCAAGTGCAGCAGAACGTAACAACCGATCGCGCCATTTTTTCCCATCTTGCTGCCGGTACTTACACGCTGACAGCCACTTATGGCGGAGAGACGGTCACGGCACCTGTCGAAATCAAAACCCTATCACTGGGCACATTGAAGACGCGCACCACATCGGCCGAAGACTATTGCAGCATGACCGGCACCATGGACGTGGAAATTCAAGACGGCGTTCTCGAAGAGGCGGCCACTCTCGAGCTTTCGATCGAAGGGAATCCCGTACGCTCCGTCACATTCAAAGCCGGAGAAACCCAAAAACACATCACCGAACTCATCCCCGGAGCATACACCCTCACCCTGAAAACTGTATGTGGAGCAACGCTCACGACAACAGCCGTCGTTGGATCTACAAAAAGCTTCATTCTAAGACAATACACAGATCAATTTCAAATAGATTTCTGCCAATCACCACTGAAGGTGAAGATGAATTTTTCTCTCGGTACAGAAGGACGATGGTATAACGAGTATAACTCGGAAGAGGAGTACAAAGAATTACTGATTAAGCAATTTACCGGGGCGTCCTATATCATAAAAAGATAATGGGAAAGTGGTTGCTACAGGGCCTATTCCTGTCGACAAGATGGTAGAAGGAGAAGGACGCCCCGGCGATCCTTATTATGTAAATCGCAATTTTGATGTCTGGCTGCCACTCACAAAGCATCCACTCAGCTACTCCATTCAGATGCCTTGCGGTACGCCCACAATTATAGCCCGTGACGCGACCTACCCTTTGAGTGACAAGAAGCTGGATTCAGAACATCCATTGGAAATGAAATTCGATCCCACCTCTTGCAACACGTATAAACTTCAATTTTCGCAACCGGGTGATCACTACCAAGCTCATAACGTCATCACCGTGAAATTGGTGGACAACAAGACAGGAAGCTCATTGGGAGAGAAGAGCGATGAAAAATCAGATATATTGTTCGAAAACATCCCTGCGGGAGATTACTATTACGAAGTTTGGGGCGATTGTGCCAATGCACCGCATCATCGCAGTGCCGTATTCTCTGTGCCCAAAGTACAACTCACCCCAGAAATCACGCCCTCTAGTCCTTGTCAAGAGACGGGTGAAATTCATATTAATCAGTATGATTTACTTTCTCTTTCGGTTGATAGATTCGTATATACGATAAAGCTATTTAGTCTTGATGGAAGAGAGATACCAAGCTGGTCTGGACCTCATTATAATTATTATGATCCTTATCACAAGGATTTCGAGAAACTTGCTCCCGGCACGTATAAATTAAAATTCTTCGCTTACGACTGCGAAGTTTCAGAGCAAGAAGTCGTGGTTCCGGTGTCCAATGCCAACGCACAGGAGATACTGCATGAGACCGCAACACTCGGGGCTGTCGGAAGTAATGCGAATACCTTGAGTTTTGATTTTCAGGCGCATCCGGGTTCCTACACGATAAAGTTGCAACCGGAGCGCGGAACAGCCATCACAAAAACAGTTGTAATCGCAGATGACGGCAACGCGCAAGGCACAACTCACGTCACCTTCGAGAATTTACCGGACAGTGTGACGATTCTCTTTCCTACGGGCGATTGTGGGACAGAAATACAGCGCGGTTACAGCCTCGTACAACTCGCAACAGGGCTACGCGAGCGCGCGGAATTTAAGGATGCAGTGCATTTAACCCCGGTCTTTGAAGTGCCGGGCTGCCGAAAAGGACGAATCAAACTACATGCTGATCTAGAGTTGAGAGGAGTGCCTCAGCGCCCCACCGCAGTGGTGATGAAAGCGCAAAACTATCGTGGGAGCGAGACTTACGTGCTTGATTCAATCAGTTCGCCAAACATCATAACCGATTGGGAAAAAGAAGTTGGCGACTATCCCATGCCGCTGCACGTCTATTATTATTATGATGGCAAATGCATCGCTGAAACCCTTCAAGATGGGATTGTTGCGACTAACGAGTTTTACGTTTCTGCGAATGCCCTGCCTTCCTTACTCGGTGAGCAAGGACGCTTAGAAATATGGCCTTACAGTATGGCACCGACCGATCGTTTTCTCATCCGCATCACGAACAGTCGAACCCACAAAATCGTTCTTGAAGAAACCCTTACAGGCGCAGACAAACACATTTTTGATGTTTATCCCGGCGACTACACCGTATCCTTCGAAGGCTTAGATGGTTGCTATGCCGGACAGGTAGACACAAGAGACATCAATATCCCAACTGCAATTTTACGGATAGAAACGAAAACGGGAGAGATGAATTGTGCCAACGACGGAGTGATCACGGTTTCTACGCCCCAAAGCGGCATCGACCACATCGACTACGAGATCACCTCAGCAGAAGGTGGTGAGCCAATTCGGGGACAGAGCGCAACACCGAATGTGCCCAAGGAATTCCCGGGACTCGCGCCCGGAAGCTACAATATCAGAGCCACCGCGATCGTGCTACGTGGTGCAGATGGAGCACCTCACCATTACGAAGCCACCGCGAGCGCGTATCTCTCTACCTCTTACAGATCTCCACTTCAGGTTCGCCCGGCTCCTGAGCTGTCGCTGCCCGCCATCAATGGATGCGGAGGCGGAGGATCAATCGGACTGGTGGTGGAGGGCTCGCGCGCCGACAAAGCCAAGGTCTTCATCACCGAGTCACCGGAAGGGCAGCTCAATCCGCGTCAAGAAATCACGCGCAACGAAAATGGAACTTGGGGGCAAGGACTCGCTCCCGGCACCTATAAGCTTTGGGTCACAGATGGTTGTATGGACATCATTGTGCCTAAGGTGAACATTGAGAGCGTGAATTTCGACCCCAAAGTGACGAATGGCGGATGCGTGTGGATTGAGCGAGAACGAGAACTGAATAGTAAAAGACTAACGTTCACCACTTCGGTGACTCTACCTGACATCAATAGCACCTGGAGATCGGGCATCGCTCACAATATTGAAGTGCAAATCGTAGCAAGCGGTGCAGCACCCGATGAGCAAAAGTGGGAAACCAACAGTCTACAAGAGGGTGATCGTTTTTTGTTCACCTCACATGTAGATCGTTTTCCGCTCAACAACGGTTTTGACATACTCTATCGTTACACGAATTGTCCGCAGAGTTTGAAGCGTGCTCATCAAGCGCCAAACTCTTTCAAACTTTGTCCCCCCCTTCGAGGTCTATTTTGATCGGAATAACGGTTGTCGTTATTCCAGTTTTGGATTCAGTGAGTACGACAGCGCAGCCCCTTACCATGTCGTAGTACGCAACGATAATACCGGTGAAGTGCTCTATGATAAAATCAAGATCTTCAAAGACGACCCTTATAAGAATAAAGAATTCTCTTATCTTAATGGTATACCTTATACCATGACGATTACTTCAGTCAACGATCCAATGTCGCCGATTGAGGAGCATGGTCTTTTGCCCATGCCCATAGAAGACGTCAGGCTTTTTGCCTTTCTTGCTCAATCTCCGAAGCAAAAGATCAGTTGCACTTCTGCGCTCTTCACTGTTCAGGAAGCAACCGTCAACTGTTTCGTTCCCGTGATGAAAGTTTTTGATAAAACGACCGGGGCAGAAATTCCACCGATTGCTGATGGCAGCGATAGACACTTCCGGTTGCAACGTGGTCACACCTACACGTTAAAGGCCTACCATGAAGGGCAATTGAAATACTCGGGGGATTATACACCGAATTACACTTTGCCGAACAACTACTTCTATGAGGATATTGATCTTACTGGTAAGTGTGAAGAACCTTCGACGAAGACAACTTCCGGCGGCCAGATTAATAATATCTTCGTTGAGTGGCCCACGGACGAAAATGAAGAGGAGTCAAAGCGTACTTATGATGATTTCTTGAAAGTCATCGTTCGCGACAACGTAGGTCGCCGCACCTTTGAGGCTTACGGTCTTGAGAAGAGTTCAATGAAGCGCGCTGCCACAGGAAAAGAATCGCCAACAGTGTACGTGCGGGGATGGAATGAACTCACTGCCACGGGCGACACGATCAAGGATGTGTCACCGGACTTGCCGGTAGGCACTCATGAGCTGGAGGTACACACTTCGTGCGGTGATGTAATTAAGTCCACCTTCAACGTGATTTACAAGCCTTCTGCGGTATCGGACGTAAAATTCACCGACGTGAAATACGAATGTGACGGTGCCATAAGCTTTACACCTGTCATAACGGCCGCTTTCCCCGACAGAGCTGACCCCGTTGAAGTGGAGAATTACTCCGTAAAAGGAGAACCATATCATCGAGAATACAGACCCGGAGCCCCCATCCGAATCTATGCCCCGAGTGGAAAAATAGAATATACCTTGCGATTCTCCGACGGCAGCACCTGCACTCGTACGGCCGATTATGACTTCAGTGTCACGCCTCTCGCGTTCGATAGAGCCAGCACGGTAAGCCTCTTCTGTACAGGTGCCGATAAGGGGCAGATCAACGTTGCCCTCAAGGGGGGACACATGCCTTACACCTACGAGTTGCGCACACTCGATGGCACGCTTCTGGGTAAAAAAACGGCTCATGGAGGTGTCACCTTCGAAGAAGGGGCTCTCGGACAACGTTATAGGCTCGAAGCGACAGACTCTTGCGGACTCACTCACCTCCACCAAGAAGTGCTTTTGCAAGATCCCGCGACGGTTTCGGGAAGCATAAGTGGTAACATCTCGGTCTGCGAAGGGAGTCCGGTACGAATCCAAACTTTCAACTTCCCGGGAGCCACTTATACATGGACTCTACCCGATGGTAGCAAAGTCACGAGAAAGAACTCACCTTCACAGGCACCCCAGACAAGGCCGGCACATACAAGGTTGAAATCAAACTCAATTCCTGCAGCGCGACGATGTATGGAACATACCGTCTGAGGGTGGTTACTCTCTCCGAAACCACCGCGCCAATGACCGTTCGCACCTGTGCCGGACAGAGTGCCATCTTCGCGCCCGAAAATCCCATAGCCACGTCCAACGGAAATCGCCTCAATGTCGATCAGCTCGAATTCCTGTGGGAATTCACCAAAACACCGGCCGACCCCAAATCATGGAAACGGATCTCCGGTGCCATAGATCCGAGTGTAGAATACGTTGCCGCCTACCCAGGCACCTACTACCTGCGACGCACCTCATTTGTGGATGAATGTGCGGCAGTGGGCGATGTGTGCACTCTCATTGTCGATCCCGGCATAACCATCACCATGAGTGCTACAGAACGCAAAGTTGTTATCGACCACAAAACTCCATTCCTGCTGACTGCCGGCATTATTTCCGGCCCTGCAGAACGCACTTACTTATGGCAACGGAGTCTAGATGGGAAAAAATGGGTAGACATCGGCACAGATGTTTCCTACACCGAAACACAACGCTATGCACCGGTAGTCTATTACCGTCGAATTGTTCACGCAGGCACGTGCGAAACAAAAGGCGAACCAATCACGGTGCTCTTCAAACGCCGTTATCCGGCACTGATCAACCCACAACTACGCCAACGCATCGACCAAAATTGGTAAGCGATAAAGCGACCGCGTCAAAACTTCTCTGTTTTGGCGCGGTTCTATTTCTCTTATTAACCAGAGTTTGGTCTAAGCAATCCACCTTCCACTTGCTATGATCGGCGGGATGCTTTTTAGGGGAGATGCTTAGACCGAACTTCGGTCAGCATGTGAAGTCTAAACTTTTCGCGGACAGCAAGAAACCGAAATCTGAACGCTGAGTCCCTTGGGTTCCTTGTTCGTAGGCGACACGCTTTCCGGTAGTTTTTTAAGGTTGTCAAATTGTTATGACACAGCGACTTGCTTATTGCGTAGACAGCGGATTGGGGAGCTTCGGTGAGGTCTCGTCGCGGTCGCGTAAAGACGCACCCCGAGCCGGATCGTAGCGCTTTACTGTCTGTTCCGAGAGGTGGAGATATGGCAAAGTCGCGCAGGTTCAGTAAGTCAAAGAGCGCTTGCGCCGGATGGTCGGGGCAGTACCTCGACTTTGCGCTATATGGACGCCGCAGTGCGGCGGGATGATGGGAAGTTGTGTTTTATCAAGCGCAAAAGTAGGGATTTAGTTTCGAACTGTCGAATATTTCGCGAGAAAAATGTTTCGTTTTTTGAGAATCGGGAGAGAACGAACAAAAACTTGTGGACTTTCTTTCGAAACGCCCCTTCTTTTTTCTTCTTCCTCCCTGCTTTTTTGGAAAAGACGCCCGTTCCTTCGCCCACCATGTCACCCACTGTTTCCTCATCCGCACCGCCTTACGCGCGAACGGACACGCCCCTGCGCATCGCGCACTCAGCGAGTTTGAAATTCTTGCCTTCACCCTTCACCTTCACCCGCAATTCGTTGATACTGTGTGTGTTGTGGGTGAAGAAAAATGCTCTTTTTTTCCTTCACCGGTGAAGGAAAAAGGGGTGAAACCTTCACCCGCAAGTCGCTGTTTCCGAGCTACTTACAGTCGTATGGTGAAGAGGTGAAGGCAAAAAACGAAAAACAGCGGACGCGCGCGCTACGCGTGCGCGTTGGGGGCTGAAGTGGGAGGCCGGTGCACTTTTGAGAAAGGTTTTCCGGTACTAGAGGCCTCACTCCAAATCTCGGACGAACCTTCTTCTTAGAGAAGAGGCTTAGACCGAACTCAGGTAATTATTCGTTTTTGGCAAATACATCTTACAGAAGTAAGGTGCTGATTACCAGCAAGGAAATTATATTTGTCGATTTTCGTAATCTTTTTCTCAGATTGATATGGTTGTATGAAACAAAATATATACTTTTGCGTTGTAGACATGGCAAATTTGATGGGTTGTTGTCTATTCCTTTTGCAGTGCCTAACATGTTTCAGTGCCGACGAGGTTGGCCGACATGGAGTTTTCCGATAAAACAGATACAGATTACATACAACACTTTAGATATGAAAAGAACCCTCTTATTCGCAGCGTTGATTTGCACGGCACTCAGCGCAGCGGCTCAGCAAGTAACCTCCCCCGACGGCAAGATGGAACTTTCGTTTAGTCTCGACAATGGGCGTCCCTACTTATACGTTCCGCGTTGATGGCAAAACGGTGATTGCACCTTCGCATCTCGGTTATCAACTTAAAAAGGAGAATGGCGAGAAAAAGCACTGATTTCGATTGGAAACCTTCTCGCGCTATAGATAAAGACGCAGAGCGTAAGGCGGACTTCTTTGGTGATTTCACTTTGGTGAAGTTCGAAAACAGCTCTTTCGACGAAACTTGGAAACCTGTTTGGGGGGAAGAGAGCAGCATTCGCAACCATTACAATGAATTGTTGGTGCAATTGAAGCAGGCGAAAAACAATCGATACCTGAACATTCGTTTCCGTTTGTTCGATGACGGTCTTGGTTTTCGCTATGAATTCCCCGATCAAAAAGGAACTGACCTATTTTTGTGGTGGGAGAAGAACTCACAGAGTTTGCAATGACCGGCAACCACACGGCTTGGTGGGTTGCGGGAGACTACGATACCCAAGAATTTAGTTACCAGACCACCAAGTTGTCTGAGATAAGAGGACGCATGAAGAGTGCGATAGCGGAGAATGTGTCTAGCACTCCTATTAGTCCCACAACGGTGCAGACGTCTCTGCAGATGCGCACCGATGATGGACTCTATATCAATCTTCATGAGGCTGCATGTGCCGACTATCCAACAATGCACCTCACCTATCAAGAAAACAACAACACTTTTGTGAGCCATCTGACTCCGGATGCTCAAGGCGACAAGGGCTATTTGCAAACACCCACAGTTTCGCCTTGGCGCACGGTGATCGTCGGGCGTAAGGCCACAGACATTCTAGCCAGTCGCATCACGCTCAACCTCAATGAGCCCTCTAAGATTGATGACACCTCTTGGATTCATCCGGTGAAATATATCGGAGTGTGGTGGGAAATGATTACAGGGCGCGGCAAGTGGGCCTATACCGATGCCGTTTCAAGCGTGAAATTGGGCGAAACGGACTATGCTAAATTGCCCCCGAACGGCAAGCACTCAGCCAACACCGAGCATGTGAAGCAATATATTGATTTTGCGGCCAAGAATGGATTTGATGCTGTTTTGGTGGAAGGCTGGAACGAAGGTTGGGAAGACTGGTTCGGTCATCAAAAGGACTATGTCTTCGACTTTGTCACCCCTTATCCCGATTTCGATGTGAAAGAGCTGAGTCGTTATGCCAAAGACAAGAAGGTGAAGCTCATTATGCACCACGAAACTTCGTCTTCAGTTCGCAATTACGAACGTCATATGGACAAGGCCTATCAGTTTATGAAGGAGAATGGCTACGATGCGGTGAAGAGTGGTTATGTCGGCGAGATTGTACCTCGTGGGGAGCACCACTACGGTCAATGGATGAACAATCACTACCTCTATGCCGTGAAGAAGGCGGCAGATTACAAAATCATGGTCAATGCCCATGAAGCCACGCGTCCGACAGGCCTTTGCCGCACTTACCCCAACCTGATCGGTAATGAAAGTGCGCGCGGCACAGAGTACGAGGCTTTTGGAGGAAATGAAGTGAATCACACCACCATCCTTCCTTTCACGCGCTGCATCGGAGGCCCCATGGACTATACTCCCGGAATCTTTGTATTGGATGTTTCAAAGATGAATCCGGACAACCATAGCCGAGTGCGTTCCACGCTGGCACGTCAGTTGGCGCTCTATGTCACACTGTATAGTCCTTTGCAAATGGCGGCTGATGTGATCGAACATTATGAAGCGCGACCTGATGCGTTCCAATTCATCAAGGACGTTGCCGTTGATTGGGACAAGAGTCTTTATCTAGAGGCTGAACCCGGAGAATACATCGTAACAGCACGAAAGGCAAAAGGCAAAGATGCTTGGTTCATTGGCTGTACAGCCGGCAACAATGGGCACAAGACCAGTATCGCCCTCGATTTCCTCACGCCCGGCAAAACCTACACAGCAACCATTTATGCCGATGCAAAGGGAACGGCTTGGAACAATAATCCGGAGGCCTACGTCATCAAGAAAATGAAAGTGACGAACAAAACGGTACTCAAAAATCTCGTTGCCGGTGTAGGTGGTGGCTTTGCGATTTCCATCCAATAACCTCACGCTTCAAAAAGACACAACATAGACATTCGTGGCGCTATTCCCTCCGGTGGGGAATGCGCGCCACGTAAATTTCAATAAACTTAAAATCTAAACCATATATGCATAAGCAATTCAAGTCAGTAAGTCTTATGACGCTGTTGATGACACTGCCTTCAGGAGCAATGATAGGTGCTAATGTACCTGCAGAAGGGGCAATCGTGCAACAACAAAAGTCTACAGTAGCCAAGGGCACTGTGAAAGACGCGAATGGCATGCCATTGATTGGTGCGTTTGTCATTGTGAAAGGAACAACTAACGGTGCGGCCGTTGACACCGAGGGTAATTTCACCATCAAAGGAGTCAAAGTGGGGCAAACCCTCCGTATTTCTTATATTGGCTACGAAGGTCAAGAAGTGAAGTGGGAAGGGCAAGCGCTCAATATCGTACTCAAAGAGTCGGATCATCTCATCAACGAAGCGGTTGTCATCGGTTATGGTGTGGCCAAGAAGAATGATATGACCGGGTCGGTGACTGCCATTAAGCCCGATGAAAAGAACAAAGGCCTTGTGGTCAATGCACAAGACATGATTCAGGGTAAAATTGCCGGTGTGAACGTGACCACCAGCAGCGGTACTCCCGGTGCCGGTGCTACGATTCGCATCCGTGGTGGTTCCTCTTTGAATGCTTCTAATGATCCGCTGATTGTTATCGACGGATTGGCTATGGACAACGAAGGTGTGAAGGGACTTTCCAATCCGCTCTCCATGGTAAATCCTGCTGATATTGAGAGCTTCACGGTGCTTAAAGATGCCTCTGCAACAGCCATCTACGGTAGCCGTGGTTCTAATGGTGTCATCATCATCACCACTAAGAAAGGGCGCAAAGGTGCTCATGCCAAGGTGAGCTACAACGGAAGTGTGGCTGTAAACCAAAAGCGCAGAGTGCAAGAGGTGATGACAGGCGATCAGTTTGTAGAGTTTGTCAAGAGTTACTATGGCGAGGATTCTGATGCTTACAAGGCATTGGGCGTGATGGAAGACGGTAAGCAAAAGTTCTACAACACCGATTGCCAAAACGAAATTTATCAGACCGCTTTGTCGTTTGACAATAATGTCACGGTGACCGGGAGTGTGAAGAACGTACCTTTCCGTGCTAGTCTTGGTGCCACCAACCAAGAAGGCATTCTCCGGACTTCAGACTTCGATCGTTACACTTCAAGTTTGAATATCAACCCCTCATTGCTCAATGATCACTTGAAGGTAAATCTCAGCGCAAAAGTACATGTACGCTAAGACGGTATATGCTGATGATGGAGCTATCGGCGCAGCAGTGGGAATGGATCCCACGAAGCCTGTTCGTTCCGGTCTCCCGCGCTATAAAAACTTTGGCGGCTATTTCCAATGGTTGCAAGAGGGTAGTGTGCTCAAAGATAGCAAGTGGCCGGAAACAAAAATCGATCTTGCTACTGCTAACCCGGTTTCGATGCTCGACTTGAAGAATGACGTGGCAAAATCTAATGCTTTTGTCGGGAATTTGGAATTAGACTATCAAGTGCACGGGTTCAAGGAATTGCGTCTTCACATGAACATTGGCGCAGACGTTTCCGGTGGTCGTCAAGACAAAGAGATTAGTCCTGCTTCGGGTACAAATCCTTATTATGGCTATTCCGGTTGGGAGAAAATCAACAAATACAATCTCTCCTACAATGCCTATGCACAATATACGAAGGACTTCAGCAAGACACAGCATTTTGATGTGATGGCGGGTTATGAATGGCAACATTTCCATCGCGAAGGCTTTCCAGCAAAGGTTCTGGTTTCTATCCTCAAACCAACGATGTCGAGAAACTTCGTGGTACGGCCTACCAACCGAAGCACGACGAATGGAAGACTGAAAACTACCTCGTAAGTTTCTTCGGTCGTGCCAACTATTCGCTTTACGATCGCTACCTCCTCACCGCAACTTTCCGCTATGATGGTTCGAGCCGTTTTGAAAACCACTGGGCGATGTTCCCCTCTTTCGCCTTTGGCTGGAAAATCAACCATGAGCAATTCCTCAAGAACGTAGAGTGGATCAGCGATTTGAAATTGCGCCTTGGTTATGGTCAAACTGGACAACAAAATGGAATCGGCGACTACAATTATTTTGCTTCGTACGACACGAACATAGCGCCGGACTCTTACTATCGTTTGGTGGGTAAAGGTAATATCGACCGTCCTAACGCTTACAACCGCAAGCTTAGCTGGGAGACCACCACTACATACAATGGCGGTTTCGATTTCGGATTCTGGAATCAACGCCTCACCGGTAGCATCGATTACTATTATCGTAAGACTACCGACCTCATCAATACCGTAGACGTTCCGGCCGGTTCTAACTTTAAGAATCGTGTGAACAGCAACATTGGTTCGCTCACCAACGCCGGTGTGGAATTTGCGCTCAACTGGAAAGTGCTAACACAAAAAGATTTGTTCTGGGAAGTAGGTCTTAATGCGACTTACAACAAGAACGAAATCACAGAATTGGTAGGTGGCAATGCGGATACTTACACCGTGCCCACCGGTTCTATTTCTGCCGGAACAGGCGGTTACATCCAAGCACACGCTGTGGGACATCCGGCCAGCAGCTTCTACGTATACCAACAAGTCTATGACAAGAATGGAGTCCCCCTTGAAGGTGTCTATGTAGACCGCAACGGAGATGGCAAGATCAACAACGCCGACAAGTATTTCTACAAGAGTCCCATGGCTCCATGGATTGGAGGTTTCACTTCCAAATTGCAATATAAGCATTGGGATCTTGGATTTAGCTTGCGTGCTTCGATTGGTAACTATGTTTACAATGACTTAGAAGCCGGTTCTGCCAATGTTTCCACGGTATATAGCAAGGGCTTCTTGAGCAATCGTCCTACTTATAGTCTCCAACCCCGTTGGACAACAGAAGACAACGCCTTCTCTGATCGCTTCGTTCAGAATGGTTCGTTCCTCCGTATGGAGAACATCACCCTCGGTTACTCCTTCGAGAACCTATTCAAAGGCGCGCGTTACGAAGGTATCAATGGCCGTCTTTACCTTACCGCCAGCAATGTCTTCACACTCACCAAGTATAAGGGAATTGATCCCGATGTCTTTGGCGGAATTGACAAAAAAGTCTATCCACGTCCATTTACCATCTTGGCCGGTGTATCGCTCAATTTCTAACCTCCTTATCGCATAGTCATATGAAACTATATATTAAAATCCCTTCTTCCGGCTGCACTTGCACTCAGCTTGGGACTTACTTCTTGCGTCGGTGATTTGGACGTGAAGCCCATCGATCCGAAGACAAATATGAATGTCAATCCCAACAATCTCTTCAATAAGTGCTATGCCAATATGGCCGTAGCCGGTAATGGTGGAGCCAATGGTGATTCGGACATTGATGGTATCGACGGCGGTACTTCCGGTTTCTTGCGCCAGCTTTTCAACTCCCAAGAATTGACCTCCGATGAGGCCATCAGTGCTTGGGGTGATGATGGTGTGCAACCACTCAATAAGAACCAGTGGAACTCCGATCATCCTTTCCTTCGTGGTTTCTACTATCGTCTTTCTTTGGCGTTTCGGTTTGCAACCACTACTTGGAGGTGGCCAGCACCCACGATGCCACGATGACTGCCGAAGTGCGTTTCCTTCGTGCCCTCTATTATTACTATCTCATGGATGGTTGGGGCAACATCGGATTCCGCACCACGGTCGGTTCGGATAAGCCTGCGCAAATGAGCCGTGCCGAACTTTACAAGTGGATTGAGTCCGAACTGCTTGAGGCAGAAAAGAACATGGCAGAAGCAAAACCCGAAAAGGACACAGAAGCCGGTTATGGTCGTGCAGACAAAGCTGCGGCATGGTTGCTCCTTTTCGCGTCTTTACCTCAATGCAGAGGTGTATACGGGCAAACCCGAATGGGCTAAGGCTAAGGAATACGCTAAGAAGGTAATGGATTCTCCTTATAAGCTTCACCAAGGAGCTGCCGTGAATGGTTGGACGGCTTACCAACAACTCTTTATGGGTGACAATGGTAGCAACGGCGCTTCTGAAGAAGCTATCCTTCCGCTCATGCAAGATGGCGAAACCACAACCTCTTATGGTACGACCCTCTTCCTCATGGCCGGTGCATTCAACGATGAGATGAACGATGATCAGTTTGTTTCCGGCAACAACACGACCGGTAAGTGGGAAGGTCATCGTGCACGTCCTGAACTTGTGGCAAAGTTCTTCCCCGAAGGAGAAGCTCCTCAAAAAACAACTCGTGAATTGCAACAAGCAGCCGGTGACCATCGTGCTTTGTTCTGGGGCAAGAATCGCTCTTTGAAAATCAACGAACCCACGAAGTTTGTGCAAGGATTCGGTGTTACCAAGTTCAATAACTACCGCACCGATGGTGCAAAGACCAAAAACTCTTTGTTCCCCGATGCAGACTTCTTCTTGATGCGCGCTGCAGAAGCCTATCTCACTTTTGGTGAAGCTGATGCACGGATGAATGGGGGGACTACTACCGCAGAGGGCACAAAAGCCATCAACCAAGTGCGTGCACGCGCTGCTGCAAGTCAACTCACAAGCTTCTCGCTTAACGAAATCCTTGACGAATGGTCACGCGAGTTCTACTTTGAAGGTCGTCGTCGCACTGATCTCATCCGTTTCGATCGTTTCGGAGGAAACAATAACTACAACTGGGCTTGGAAGAGTGGTGTAATCACCGGTGCAAACTTCAGCAAGGACATGAACTTGTTCCCCTTGCCCAACACGGAGTTGAACACCAATAGTAATCTCAAGCAAAATCCCGGTTATTAATCACGTAAGCTCATTATCGATATGAACAAGATATTCGCTATGGGACTTGTGGTTTTCACAGCTACTAGTCTTTTCACCTCCTGTGCTGATGATCGGGATTCAAATCCCACTTTGGTACAACCCACGGAGTTGCATCTCAACACCCCGGTTTATGCAAATCAGTTGCTGGATCTGGGTAGCTCTAAGCACCTCAACCTGGTTTGGTCACAACCTAACATGACCGACAAGGGAGCCCCTATTGCAGGTGTTGGTTTTTATGCTGTGCAAGTGTCTAAGAATGGTCAATTCAAAACATCTTTGGCACAAGCAGAAGCCGACAAGACCGGGAAGACCGAAGCCGACTACTTTGAACTCGAAGAGAAGTACTTCAACACTTCTGTAAATGTCAATGCCGTGGCTTTGAATAAAGCGATCAATGTGCTTTATGGTTGGACCGATGCGGCAAACATGCCCGGAAAACTGGAATTGTATGTCCGCATTAGTGCACGTTTTGCCGGCACCAATGCGCCGGTTAACGATGGTTCCGTTTCTGTTATCTCAAATGTGGTGAAAGTGCAAGTTGCTCCTTATTACGTTGAGTTGAGCGACGCTCCCATCGCGCTCGACTACATTGTGGGAGCAGACATTGCCGGCTCTTGGAGCAACAGTGTTGGTGATGCAGGACATGGTCTTTTGCCTTTCTTCCCCATCGCCAACGCCAGCTATGACAAAAAGACCGGCTTGGGTAGTGTAAGTTATACCGGATTCTTCCCCGCGAATGGCGAATTCAAGGTCTTCTCTCCCACCTATACTTCAGACGGCAATAGTTTCTCTTGGGATTATGCCTATGTCGGTGTCGGTGGAAAGCCCGGTACTGCGCGTTATCGTGATGGAGGCAGCGATGGACCTAACCTCACAGTTCCAAAGGAAGGCTATTACACCATCGTCATTGACAACGTGAAACACACCTATACGATGACAGAAGCCACCGAAATCGATACCGCTGAAAAGGGTAGCATCGGTCTTGTGGGTGAGTTCAACGGATGGAACAACGACCTTGTGATGAGTCCCGTGTCCACTGCCACCAAGGCTAAACACCACGTTTGGACTGCAGTTTTGAAACTTGATGCACCCTCCGAAGTTAAGTTCAGAGCGAACAAGGCTTGGGATCTCAGCTGGGGTTCTTCCACCGTGCTTCGTTATGGCGTTGCCACGAAGGGCGGCCCGAACATGAAGATGAAGAAGGGAACTTACAAGGTTTACTTCAACGACCTCACCGGCCAGTACAACTTCATTCCTCAAGTAGCCAAATAAAAACAGAAATTCCCGATAGTCCTTTTCCTCAATGCTCCCGTTCGGAAGCATTGAGGGAGGGCACTCGCGGAAAAATCATTTTTCTAACATTTCATTCTTATGTTGAAACCTCTATTTCTGGGACTTGCAATGACCACGCTCGTCGCTGCTTGTACTGAAGATTATACCGATTGGGCAAAGCCCCAAAACCATCCTCAAGGAGAGGCTAAGACCATCACCGCCGTAGTAGACAGTGTGAAGGCCATTGACCTGAACGTGCTGGGAGAACAAGCCGTAGGCGCAAAAGTCGCAGTCTTGCAATCCACTGTCACAGGTGCACCGCGGGCCGCGTTCTCTTATCAAATCACGCTCACACCTGCCGAAGGTTTGTCAGGAGATCAGAAAGCCACCACAATTGTAGCTGACTCTTTGGGCAAAGTGACAGTCGCTGAATTGCAAGATGCCGTGCTTGCTTATTATGGCAAGGCGCCTCGTCAGCGTCAATTGAACGCAAAGGTGGTGAGCTTAGCCAATATCAATGACGAATCCTATCGTTTTGAATCCGAAACCGCTGTGCGTTTCACGCCTGCTGCTCCCATCTACTCCGAAACCATGGATGTGAAAGAGGGGGGAACCACTGTTGCAAGCTTGATCACCAAAGAGTTTGATGGCTATTACGAAGGATTCGCTCAGATTGCTGCACCTTTCACCTTGGAATATGGCAAAAAGAAGCAACAAACAACGCTCAATGCCAACAGCTTCCTCTTGCTCAACGGAAATTTTGCAGCTGATGCTCAGCAAAACATCACCGCTCCTGCTGCAGGTCTCTATTGGCTTCGTGCAGACATCAAGACCGAGGACGAATATAAGTTGACTCCAACAGCCATCACTCGTGTTGCTGTGGTTGGTTCACTCAACAATTGGGCGAACGATGGCAAGACTGACACGCCCATGACTTACAATGCAACGGAAGATTGCTACGAAGTAACCACCGAGTTTGACGGTGGCGAGTTTAAGTTCCGTTTCAATGCCGCTTGGGACATCGATCTTGGTGGTACGCTCAATAATCTCACCTTCAAAGGCGCAAACTTGAAGGTCGACAAAGGCACTTATCTCGTTCGCCTGTACCTTAATCAACAAAACGGCAAACCCATGCGCGCGACAATGACCGCACGATAAGTTTGCCTTCACGTACACCGGAGTTGGTGTAATGCGTAAATACAGCTCTGAGGGTGTGTCAAAACTATAGACTTTGGCACACCCTTTCGCTTATCTTCGCGGCGGGACACAGACAACTGTTGTCACAGCCACCATGTTCCCTCCGCAACGCGTTTCTACATTCTAAGTTTTTTAATATGAAGAAATCTCTCTTTCTCCTCGCCCTTGCTGCCGGCATCTCATTGCAGAATTTTGCACAAGGATGGCCTTCTAATTATGAAGGCGTCATGTTGCAAGGCTTCTACTGGGATTCATTCAACGATTCTCGCTGGACGAAGCTGGAAGCACAAAGCAACGAAATCGCTCCTTATTTCAATCTCATTTGGGTACCCCAGAGTGGGAATTGCAATACCGACAACAATGTGATGGGCTATTTGCCTGTCTATCTTTTTGACCACAAGAGTTCTTCGGCACGGAAGCCGAACTACGTTCGATGATCAAGACCTACAAGGCAAAGGGCACGGGCATCATTGCAGATGTGGTCATCAACCATCGCAACAACCTCGGTGTGAATGGTGCATGGACAGACTATCCGGCAGAAACGTACCAAGGGGTTACTTACCAAATGCTCCCCTCCGACATTGTGGCCAACGACGATGGCGGCAAGACAGCAGCATGGGCAAAGCAGCACGGTCAAATCCTCAGTGCAACCAACGATTCAGGTGAAGATTGGGGAGGTTGTCGCGACATAGACCACAACAGTGAGAATGTGCGCAACAATTACAATGCCTACCTCAAATTTCTCGTGGAAGATTTGGGCTACACAGGTTTCCGATACGACATGGTGAAAGGCTACGCTGCCAAATTTGTGGGACAATACAACCAAACCGCGCAACCCCAATTCAGTGTAGGTGAGTATTGGGACGACAGCGATAACATTAAAACGTGGATTTTGAAAACCCGCATCAATAATGTCCCTCAGTCCGCCGCCTTCGATTTTCCCTTCCGCTACACCGTCCGCGACGCTGCCAACAGTGGCGATTGGAGTAAACTCAAAAAAATGAGAGTAATGTTCCCCTTGTCAGTGAAAATCGTTTCCGCCGGTATGCTGTAACCTTCATTGAAAATCACGATACGCAAACGCGTAGTGAAAACGAACCCCTCGATCCCATCCGGAAAGATACGTTGGCCGCAAATGCCTATCTTTTGGCCATGCCCGGCACGCCTTGCGTCTTCTATCGCCATTGGTTAGATCACAAACAAGCCATCAAAGCCATGATAGAAGTGCGCCGTGCGGCCGGTGTCACCAACACGTCAGTGCCCACCGTCTTGGCTGTTGCTCCCAAACAATATGTAGTTGCTGTGGAAGGAACCAAAGGCAAATTGCTTTGCGTGCTGGGAGATGAGGCGGACAGTTATGCACCCGATGCAAACGAATTTGTGAAGGTTTTGAGTGGACAACACTTCAATTACTATCTCGAACGCAAGGCCGAAACCCTCTTACTCGACAAGCCCTCCGGAGAATACGAAGCTGCTTTTGCCGTCAAGGTCACACGAGTGTCCGATAAAGTACAAACACTCGTTTACACTACCGATGGCACGACTCCTACAGCAAAATCACCTCGTGTTCCAGCCGATGGAAATATCTCCATTGAGAAAGATGCCACCTTACAAGTGGGAGTCCTCTCAGCAGATGGTCAAGTTTCCAATGTCGTGGTGCGCAACTACACCGTTCGACCTTTTGTAGAACACAAAGCCACAATCTATGTGCGCAACGAAAACAACTGGCCGACCATCAATTTCCATGTGTGGAACAACAAGGGCAACAACAATATGAACGGAAATTGGCCCGGTAAGCTCATCACGGAAACGAAGCAAGTGAAAGATAAGACTTGGCACTATCAAACCCTCGACATAACGGCTAAGGACTACTTTGTTAATGTCGTGTTTTCTACGGGAAATGGTTCCCCACAAACAATGGATGTCAACGAAATTACGGGCGACCGCTACTATGTCATCACCATCGAACAACGTGATGGAAAGTATGTAGTGCGTGATGAAACAGAGATGGTGACAAATATCTCTCGTTTACGTGGAACTGCTAAGCCCAACGTGTGGTTCAATCTCCAAGGACAACGCATTGCACAGCCGCAAACCGGACAAATATACATCAATAGCCAAGGCGAAAAAGCGTTTCTTCTAAACTTCTCCCGACTACCTGAGCTCGGTCTAAGCATCTCCTCTATAAATTATTGCTGTCCGGTAAACTTCAAAACGGCAGAAAAAAATCCAGCCCGAAGCCCTTTAGAATTATTGCTGTCCGGTAAAAGTTTTCCTCTCCACATAAAATAAGGCTGAAGTCCGTAGTTGGACTTCAGCCTTTTGGTTTATCTTTGTTTTTACCACAAAACATGATAACCATGAACAAAGGTACTCATTTCCTCGGACAGCCGATGTACGGTCAGCTTATTAGTTTGCTCGACAAAGCGCAAATTCTTCGTATCAGTCAAGAAAACGGTGGAGAACGCTACGTCAAGCACTTCGATGCTTGGCAGCACTTGGTCGTTATGCTCTATGCAGTGGTCAAACGCTTCGACTCCCTGCGCGAAATTGTGGCATCCATGCTGCCCGAAGCCCGTAAATTGGGACATTTGGGCATTAACGCCATGCCGCGTCGCTCCACACTCTCGGACGCTAACCTGCGCCGCAACGAATGTATCTTCGAAGCCATTTACCGAGAGCTGTACGCCACTTATAAGCACGTGCTTTCCGCGGACAGCCGACGGCACGGGTGTCCAAAGTGGATCGAACGCTTGCAAATCATCGATTCGACGACCATTTCGCTCTTCTCCAATCTCATTTTCAAAGGTGTCGGGCGGCATCCGAAGACAGGGAAAAAGAAGGGCGGCATCAAAGTTCACGCCAATATTCATGCCAACGAGTTTGTGCCCTCCGATATCCGCTTCACCTCGGCGGCCAAGGGAGACTCCTTCATGCTCCGCCCTCCAACTACCACAGCGGCGATATCTTGGCCTTTGACAGGGGCTTATATCGACTATTCCAAGTTTGAAGAAATGACGGAAGCCGGCGTGACGTATGTCACCAAGATGAAGAAGAATCTCCGGTACGAAACCCTTGAAGATGTGATGTATATGACAAAGGAAGGGGTGATGAAACACCGCGTGCAGCAAGTGGTGTTCACCAAACGGGGCAAAGGAGGAGAGGAATTAAAACACCGGGCAAGAATCATCACCTACGCTGACCGTAAGAAGCACAAAACCAAACTGATCTCGCTGCTTACCAATGACATGGAAATGTCGATTCAGGACATCATCAATATCTATCGCCAAAGGTGGGAGATAGAACTACTTTTCAAGCAGCTCAAACAGAATTTTCCCCTCAGATATTTCTATGGAGAGAGCGCCAATGCCATCAAAATTCAGATTTGGGTCACATTGATTGCCAATTTACTGCTCATGGTACTGCAAAAGCATATCAAACGCAATTGGAGTTTCTCAAATTTGGCCACGATGGTGCGCATCATGCTCATGTACTACATTGACTGCTACAGTTTCTTCGAGCATCCCGAAAAAAAGATTGGTTGAAGATCTTGGATACCCACGATAATCCACCTGCTCAACCTTCACTCTTTGACTAAGGGGGGCTTACTTTTCCCAAAAGAAGTCCGCAACGCCTATTGATGGGCATTGCGGATAGGGAAATCGTGTCATTTGGAAGTTTAGCGGACAGCAATACTTTAGAATAGGACTTCGGGCTTTCTTTGACAGTCTCCTGCACGATTGCCGCATCACTCCAAATGTCGGATGAACCAAAAGTCCGTGCAAAAAAAGCGACCCCTCCCGCTGTTGGTGAAAACAGCGGGAGGGGTGCCTATATATAAGGAGTCGATGGCACAAACGCGAGGTGCGGCCATGCGATGTTCGCGATCAGTGCGTCACGATGAGGCGACGTGCCACGCGGGTGCCGGGTGTGGTGATCGAAAGCACATAGGCGCCGGCCTTAAACTGTGCGAGGTCGATCACTTCCTCGTGGGCTTGTTGCACCCCACTGAGGTGGCGTTGCAGCAACGCGCGTCCGTCGAGCGTATAGACCACCAGTGTGGCTTCGCGCTCGGGGTTGTTGAAGAGCACGCGCCAAGCAGCGGGCGTGCGCGAGATGCTTACCGGTTCGAGGCTGGCCGAAGGACGCGCCAAACCTTCGAGTTTGCCGATGCGAAGGGCTTCTTTCAGTCCCTCATAGGCGTCGACCAGACCATAACCATAGTGGCTGTCCCAATCTTTGCCCTTCATGTCAGCGTGCTTGCGCGAAGTCTTCTTCAGAATCTCCATCACTTGCTCGTGCGACAGGTGAGGATAAGCCTGCAACCACAGCGCGATCGTGCCGGCCATGAAGGGAGCCGCTTGCGAAGTGCCTTCCATCAGACCATACCACGATTTGTCTCGCCCTCTGCCCACCGAAGTCGTCAGGAGCAAGTCTTCATCGCTGGAATCGAAGCCCTCAGCCAATTTGTTTTGCGCACTGTTGATGAGCGAACCGGGAGCCAACACGGCGGGTTTGAGATAGTTCTCGTTGAGGAACGGGCCGTTGGACGAGAAACTGGTGATGTTGCCCACTTTCTCCTCGCTGATCTTTTCGCCCTTGTAGTCGGTGTTCGTGGCATAGGCACCTACGGCGATGGCGCGGGGAATGGAGGCCGCACCTTCGCCCACGATGAACTCGTTGTCGGCTTGGAGCGTTGCCGCCTCGTGGTCTTTCACCGGACGGTTCGAAACACCGGCTGTAATGCCGTTGCCGTCCACCCACACGTGGAGGTTTTCGGCCTTTTTGTTGTCGGCTTTCGCCGTGATTTTGAAGCCGATTTTCATATTGATGTCGTCGGTCGCACCGTCTTCTTCGTCTTCCTCACCGGGGATCACGGCATCATGCCAAGCCGCGCGGAGGTCCAAGAAATAGCGGTGCAATTCGCGGTTGTTGTTGGCGTTGACCACGCCGAGTTCGCTACTCTCGTCGATCACTTTTTTTCCAATATTCGGCCGTTTGCGGGAGCATTTCGCCGCCCGAATAGAGGAAGGGCGTGATTTCGAAGTGGGTTGCGCCGTCGGCCGCGCTGCCCCAGATGTCTACGTTGGTGTAGAATTGGTCTTCCGCCTCGCCGTCGATCACACTTTGGAAGTCGACATCGACCAACAAGTATTTGGTCTCGCCGGGCGCGAGGGTAGCTTGCGAATGGACGTGCAGGTCGCCTTCGTTGCCCATGGCCGCCGTGATGAATCCGCCGCGGCCGTCCAGGAGTTTGTCGATGCTTTGGTCATAGTCCGTCGTGCCGTCGTGCGGACCCGTTTGGCTGCCGAAACTCATGTTGACCACCCAAGGTTGTTTGGCCTGTTGGGCATATTCCTTCACGAATTTCACATCCTCCATGATTTCCGCGTCGTCAAACGAGGAGGGAATCATGATGATGTCGGCTTCGGGCGCCACCCCTTTCAGACCGGTATTGCCGACTTCGCTGCCCGCCGCGATGTTCGTCACGTGCGTGGCGTGTCCCGTCTCGCGTTTCGCGAGGTCGGTGCCGGTCGGGATCACAGCGGTGGGGCGGGTGTCCTTGTTCTCGGAGGCTTCGCTCGAATAGCCCGAACGATCCCAGAGCATCTTCACGCGCGAATTTTTTTCGACGTGGGGTCGAGAAACGCGGCGTGGCGGAATTCAAAACCTTGGTCGATGACGCCGATCACGACCCCGCGGCCGGTGAAAGGGGTGTCGAGACCCGTGCCCGTGTGCACCTTGGTCACGCCCGCATCGGCGCGCGCTTTGTTGAGCGAAGGGCGGAAGCGACGGGGGAAAGTGAGGCGTTTCACCTCGGGGAGCGTCGACAGCGTGTCGAGTGCCGCGGCGGGCACGGTGGCCGTCACCATGGCGTCGGTGATCACGGTGGCCGTTCCACCCAAAGCCGTGATGTGCGCCGCCACGTGCTCGGCCGCGCCTTCCACGGTCGAGATGCTCAGGCGCAAAGGCGCGTTGACGTTCACCACACGGCCGCGCAGGCGGAGGTGCGTGTCGCTGCTGTCGGCGCTGCTGCGTGTGGCACGTGCCAGCGCGGCGCGACGTTGTACGATTTGGCTAATCGCTGCGTCCATTTTGCCGGACGGGGCGGCTTGTTGTGCCGAGCCCTGCAGCGCGTAGCTCAGGCCACCGAACAAGAGGAGGCCAAATAACGGAAGATGATTATGTTTCATTGAGATGAGAATTGATGCGAATTTCGCCCGAAAAAAAGGGGCTTCATGGCGAAAAATACGCATAAAAATATGAATCGCAGGGGCGTTCGCTGCGGGAGAATGCGCAAAAAAACGCTTTTTCATCCCTTGCGAAGACCGAAAAAAAGTCTCGGTCGGCGCACTAATTCAGCGAAAAACGACAAACGGTGCGCGCGCTGCGCTTAAGGCTGTGCCACGGTTTGCGCCACGCGGCGGGCGATGCCTTCGGCCGCCGTGAGCCCTGTGAGCCAAGCCGCCGTGAGGTTGTAGCCGCCCGTCACCCCGTCGATGTCGAGCACCTCGCCCGCAAAGAAAAAGTCCCGGCACGAGCTTGCTTTCCATCGTCTTGGGCGACACGGACGACAGACTCACGCCGCCGCACGTCACAAATTCGCCCTGATGGGTGGTGCGCCCAGTGATGGCATAGGCATCGGCCGTGAGCACGGTGGCCAAGCGGTTGAGTTGCTTGCGGTTGAGTTCGGCACAGCGCCGCTCGGCCGGCACTTCGGCGCGCTCGAGGAGCAACGCCCACAGCCGGCTCGGCAAGTCGAAGGCGCGCACGCTGCCCACTGCGCGACCGCCGTGGGCGGCAAACAGCGTGTGGAGCTCGCTCAGCGCGGAGGCCGTGTCGGACGTGCCGCACCAGCCGATGAGCAGCGTGCCGCGATGACCGGCATCGGCCAGCAGGCGCGCACCATAGGCCGAGAGGCGCAGCACACCCGGCCCACTCACGCCCTGGCGCGTGATGAGCAGGGGACCCTCGGCGCGCACTTTCGTCCCACTCAGCGCGAGCGTCACTTCGCCCACCGTCACGCCTGAGAGGGCTGCGAGTGCCGGCGCTTCAAGGCGCAGGCCGAAGAGCGAAGGGCAGGGGCGGCGATCTCGTGACCCATGGCGCGCCACGGGGCGAAGGCTTCCGGGCGCGACAAACCGCCGCAGGTTACCGCCACCTGCGCGAAGGGCGTCGCCGAGAGGGCGTCGCCGTGCCGATCGGTGAGCAGAAACGTGCCGTCGGCCTGCCGTTCCACTCCTTGCACGTCACAGCCCGTGCGCAGTTCCACGCCGACGCGCTGCAAGTGCGTGAGCAGGGCGTTGACCACGGTGTCCGATTGCTGCGAAGCGGGGAAAACGCGCCCTTCGGCCTCGACGCGCAGCGGCACACCGATGGATTCCCACCATTGCATCAGCGCCGCGGGCGGGGTGGCGCGCAGCAGGCGGCTCATCAGGCGCGCACCGCGCGGATACACCGCAGCGACGTCGTCGATGTGGGCAAAGGTGTTGGTCACATTGCAGCGGCCGCCGCCCGTGCTGCGCACTTTGGCGAGCGGTGTGCCGCTGCGTTCGAAAATCACTACCGGTTCGTGCGGCAAAAGCGTCTTGAGGCGGAGCGCAAGTAGGCAACCGGCTGCGCCGCCGCCGAGGAGGGCTGTAGACATAGGGAAAGAAAAGAGGGGAGAGCGGTGAAGAATAAAGAGAAGGGTGGGAGAGGGGACAAAAAAACGGGGAGGTTTTGGGGAAAACTTGTGGTGTTTGCCTCAAAACGTCCCCATTTTTTGTCGTCCGATGTGGCGTTTTCGCCGAGCGTTGCCGTCGGCCGACCATTTTTTTCATCGGTGGCCGGTGCCGTCGCCGGTCGCCGCCGAAGTGGGGGCGGCGGTTTTCGGCGGGGTGGTGAGCCGTTCGAGGCGGCGCAGGGCAGGGCGTTCGCCCACGACCCAAAGCACATCGCCCGCCAGGATGGTGCGCGAGGCCTCACTCACCTCGAGTGTGCCGGAACGATCCTCGAAACCGATGATCATGCAGTCGTAGACGTCGCGAATGCCGCTGTCGGCCACTGTGGTGCCCACGAGTTCCGAATGCCGCGAGACGGGCAGGCGGCGCAAGCGCAGGCTGTGGTCGGCATTGTCGGTGGGGGGTGAGGCATCGGCCTCGCTTTGCATTTGCGCGGCGAGGGTTTCCAGCCCCGTGTCGTCGCCGATCACTTCGAGCACGTCTCCCGGATAGATGTGGGTGCTGCCGTCGGGGGTGTTGATGCGCCGATCGCCGCGAAGCACCGCTGCCACGTGCACATTGAAGCGCTGTCCGAAGTTCAGCTCCTGCAGTGTTTGCCCCGCCCAGTGGCTGCAGAGCGGAAGGGTGAGGCGCACGAGGTGCAGATCGTGGGCGGCCAAACGACCGGCGTAGTTGCCCGGCGCGTTGAGGCGCGAAGCTGTTTCGCGTTGCGTGAGGTTTTGGCGGAAACGACGCTCGATGCGGATGCTTTGATACTTGATGCGGCGCGAGCGCATGATGAAACCGAAGGTGAGTGCGGCGGCCAAGAGGTGATAGTACCAAGCGTAGGGCGAAAGGTACTCGAAGATGTAGAACAGCGTGTAGAGGGCCAGCGTGATGCGGAGCGCCATCGTGCCACCGATGAGCATTCGACCCGCCAAGTGCTTACGCAGGGCTTGAGCGGCGGTCGATCGGTGTTTGCGCGCCACAACGGGGCGGATGAAGAGGGCGACGATCCACAGCGTGATGAGGCCCGTCACCGCATTGCCCGGCCAGTGGGTGAGCAGGTTGCGCAGAGCCGGCAACAAGGCGGAGAAACTCAGCACCACGGTGGCGAAAATGAGCACACCGTAGACGAGGGTCTGGAGCACCACGGCTTTGAGATATTGGCCCACGTAGGCCGGTACCCAGCGCGGCGTGGCGGATTCGGCGGCGGTTGCACTGTTGGCCGCGGCAAGTTCGGTGGCCACGCGGTCGGCGTCGATGCGTTTGAAGTAGTGGCCGAAGCGCTGCGACACAAAGCGGTAGGCCGGATCGGCAAAGCGGATCATGTAGGGGGTGAGGAAGGTGGTGATGATGCTCACCGCCACCACGATGGGGTAGAGGTGTGGGCTGGTCACGTTGAGCGAGACACCGAGGGCGGCGATGATGAAGGCAAATTCGCCGATCTGTGCCAGCGAGAAGCCGCAGTTCATCGCGCGGCGCAGCGGATGACCGGCCACTACAAACGAAAGGGTGCCGAAGACGGCCTGCCCGCCCAGGACGGCGAGGGTGATGACGAGCACAGCGCCCCAATGCTCCACGAGAATGCCGGGATTGACCATCATGCCCACCGAAACGAAGAAGATGGCGCCGAAAAGGTCCTTGATCGGCGCGGTGAGTTTCTCGATCTTTTCGGCTTCGAGCGTCTCGGCCAAGATGCTACCCATCATGAAGGCACCGAAAGCCGAGGAGTAGCCGGCGCGATCGGCCAGCACGACGAGTAGGAAGCACAGCCCGAGCGCAACGACCACGAGGGTTTCGTTGTTGATCAAGCCGCGCGCACGACGCAGGAAGGCCGGCACCACATAGATGCCCACCACAAACCACAAAACGAGGAAGAAACCGAGAGAAAGAAGGCTTTTCGCCAGTTCGCCGCCCTGAAATTGCTGCGAAACGGCCGTGGCCGAGAGAATGACCATGAGGAGGATGCCGAGAATGTCTTCGAGAATCAGCACCGAAAGCACTTCGCCGGCAAAATTCTTGCTGCGCAGACCGAGGTCGTCGTAGGCTTTATAGATAATGGTGGTGGAAGACATGGCGAGCATGCCGCCGAGAAACAGACTGTCGGTGCTGCTCCAGTCGAAAAGGCGACCGGTGGCACCGCCTACGCCGATCATGCAGCCCATCACCATGGCCGCTGCCACGACGGGGCGCATGCCCATTTTCATTATCTTCTTGATCGAGAATTCTAAACCGAGCGAGAACATCAAGAAGATGACGCCGATGCTGCTCCACGTCTCGATGGAGCTCTGATCTTCGACCGTGGGCAGGTAGGGCATGTGGGGGCCGGCCAGAAAACCGGCCACGATGTAGCCCAACACGAGGGGTTGTTTGAGTCGCTTGAACAGCACGGTGACCAAACCGGCCACGATGAGGATGAGAGCCAGGTCGGAAATGAGCGGCGGAAGGCTGTGCATAGGCAAAAAAAGAGAGGCTGTGAATGAGAATGATGCACCGCCGAGGCGGTTTGCTACAAAAAAATACGATTTTTTTGTCCGGCGGTGTGCAGAAGTTGGGCAGTTTTTGCACGCCGAGGGCGTTTTTGCGCCTGATTTTCGCCCTTCTGCAGGCAAAAGCTGTGGTGTTTTTCACAAACCGTTCGTCTGCGACGCGATTCGCCCCCGCAAACGGCTTGCGAGTGAAAAGAAAATTGTATTTTTGCTTCGCACTTGCTGTGCATATCTATCATGTACAAACTCAAACGACTCGACACTTTTATTTTAGGCAAGTTCCTGCAACTCTTTGTGGGGGCTTTCTTCATTTGTCTGTTCGTGTTTGTCATGCAATTCATGTGGCGATATGTCGATGACTTGGTGGGCAAGGGGCTCACGGCCATTGTGCTCGGCAAATTCATGTGGTATGTGAGTGTGAGCTTGGTGCCCACGTCGCTGCCGCTGGCCGTTTTGCTGGCCTCGCTCATCACTTTCGGAAACATGGGCGAGAACCTCGAACTCCTTTCGATGAAGGCGGCCGGTGTTCCCCTCGTGCGCATCATGCGACCCATCTTCCTTTTGGTGCTGCCCCTCACCTTTGTGGTCTACTACTTCCAAAACAACATCGCCACCGACGCGCAGAAATCGCTCCGCAGTCTGCTCGTTTCGATCAAAATCTCGCAACCGGCCGTCGAAATCCCCGAAGGGGTGTTCTACGGCATGAAGAATTTCAACCTTTATGTCGAGAAGAAAAAAACGCTGAAACGGGCATGCTCTACCACACCATTATATATAAGGTGGATCAAGGCTTCGACCGCGCGCAGATAGTGCTCGCCGATTCGGCGCGCATTGAGCTGACGGCCGACAAAATGCACATGCGCCTCACGCTTTGGGACGGCGAGCAGTTTCAAAACCTCAAGTCGGACAACATGACGGTCTTCAAATCGCAGGGCGTGCCCTACGATCGCGAGACCTTCAACTACAAACAGCTGATTTTTGACTTCGATTCCAATTTCAATGAGTTGGAAGCCAATCAATTTGCCGATATTCCGCAGGCCAAGGACATGCGGGAGCTGAACCACTACGTCGATTCGGTCAATCACCTCATCGACTCGAGCGCGGTGGCCTATTTCAACGGCATTTCCACCGTGCAGGTCTACGGCGCAAAGCCGCTTTCGCGCAAAGATTCGCTGGCGGCGGTGCGTAACTTCGAGCAGCACCCCGTGAGTTTCGACAAACTGCTCAAAAAGTGGAAGGAATACAAACTGATCCCTGCGCGGCAAAACGCTGTGGCGCGACTGCAAAGTCTTTCGTCGCAATATAATTGGCAAAGTGAGACGGTGGAGGATCAAATCTGGTATCTCCGCCGCCACGAAGTGGAATGGCACCAGCGCATCACGCTCTCTTTGGCTTGTTTGCTCTTCTTTTTCGTCGGCGCCCCGCTCGGTGCGATCATCCGCAAGGGTGGTTTGGGCTTGCCGACGGTGGTTTCGGTGCTGATCTTCATCTTTTATTATGTGGTGAACACATCGGGTATGAAGATGGCCCGCGACGGCAATATAAATATGGTGTTGGGCATGTGGATTTCGAGCATGATTCTCGCACCGGCCGGCGTCTATCTGACGTTTATGGCCAACCGCGACGCGGTAGTCTTCAACCGCGATGTGGTGATGGAGCGATTCCGGAAATTCTTTGCCCTGCGCATCAAACGACATGTCTTCCGCAAAGAGGTAATCCTCACGCCGCCCGACTGGGACGCCGATCGTCGGCTCGCCGTTGCCGTGCGTCGCGACTTAGAAGCCTACCCCGGCAAAAAACGCCTCTGGTTGCCGCCGAATTATTTCACGCTTTTCTTCCGACATCGGCCGGACGAAACGGCAAAACGCTTGGCCAACAACGTCGAAGCGCTCGTGGAAGATCTCAACAACAGCACCTCGCCGCAGATTCTTTCGGTGTTGGGCGACATGCCCGTGCTCTATGAGAGCGGAACGCGCTCGCCTTTCGCACATCGTCGTGTGAATTGGGTGCTGGCTGTCCTCTTTCCGCTCGGACTTGTGGTGTGGCTGCGCGTTTGGCGCTTCCGTTTCCGTTTGGCACGCGATTTGCGGCAACTTCGCAAAGCCCTTAATCGCCTCGATGAGGCCTTTGCCGAAATGTTTCCCGATGCGGAACCGATAAGTGCCCATGCTGAATCGCAGGACGGCGATGTGCAGCCGAAAGGGCACGATGCGCAGCCGAAAGGGCACGATGCGCAGCCGAAAGCCCCCAACTTTCAATAGAAATCCCCGACGCCCCAGAGCGCCGAAGACGATAAATAACTGACCTACATAGACATTTCTCTTAATACATCTCATGTCTGAAATTCAACTCTCCACGATAGAAGAAGCCCTTGAGGACTTCAAAGCCGGAAAATTCGTCATTGTCGTCGATGATGAGGATCGCGAAAACGAAGGCGACCTGATTACGGCCGCCGAACTCATCACGCCGGAGAAAATCAACTACATGCTCCAACAGGGTCGCGGTGTTCTCTGCGCACCCGTCACAAAGGAGCGTTGCCGCCAGCTCGAGTTAGAGCACCAAGTGCAGAGCAACACGTCGGTTCTCGGCACGCCCTTCACCGTAACGGTGGACTTGCTCGAAGGATGCACCACCGGTGTGTCGGCACACGACCGCGCCGCGACGGTTCGCGCCTTGGCCGATCCGAATGCCCGCCCCGAATGGTTCGGACGCCCCGGACATATCAGCCCGCTCTACGCCCAAGACCGCGGAGTCCTCGCCCGTGCCGGACATACTGAGGCGGCGGTCGACTTGGCTCGCTTGTCTGGCTTCCAACCCGTGGCTTGTCTGATCGAAATCCTCAACCCCGACGGCACAATGGCGCGCATGCCGCAATTAAAAGAGTTCGCGGCGCGCGAAGGCCTCAAGATTATCACGATCAAGGACTTGATTGCTTACCGACTCAAGGACGAAACGCTCGTGGAGCGCGGAGAAGAGGTGCAAATGCCCACCGATCACGGTGATTTCCGCTTGATTCCGTTCAGACAAAAGAGCAACGGACTCGAACACGTGGCGCTTTTCAAAGGAACGTGGGAGCCGGGCGAACCTATCCTCGTGCGAGTGCACAGTAGTTGCGTGACCGGCGACATTTTCTGCAGCCGTCGTTGCGATTGTGGCGACCAGCTCCACAAATCCATGGAGTTGATTGAAAAAGAAGGCAAAGGTCTCGTGCTTTACCTCAATCAAGAGGGCCGCGGCATCGGTTTGATGGCAAAAATCGCCGCCTATAAGCTCCAAGAGCAGGGACTTGACACCGTGGATGCCAATGTTCACCTCGGATACGACCCCGATGAGCGCGATTACGGCGTGGGAGCACAGATTTTGCGTGCACTTGGTGTGACCAAGATGCGCCTGATCACGAACAACCCCGTGAAGCGCGTCGGATTGGAGGCCTACGGACTCGAAATTGTGGAGAATGTTCCCATGGAAATCACCCCCAATGAGTTCAACCACCGCTACTTGCTCACCAAACAAGAGCGCATGCACCACGCCCTCCACTTGAAAAAGTAAACATTTCCGCTTGAAGAAGATTCAATCTCTTCGTAGTGAGAACAGGAAAGGTGAGGTTTGTCTCGCCCGGTGGCTCTCTTCGCACCGCCTTGTGGCATCTTCGCACCGCATGGCCGAAGTATTCACTTAAAACCCTTGATATTATGTACGATCCTCAAAACTACAATTCAAAGTACACCGTATCGCAAAGCGGAACCGGTGTAAGTTTCGTCTCCGTGATGAAGAATGTTTATCTGTGGATGACGTTGGCGTTGGCTATAACTGGGCTTACCGCCATGGCCATCGCCACGCAACCCGAAATGGTCTACACCATTTTCACCAATAAGCTCCTCTTTTGGGGACTCATCGGTGCAGAATTGGGCATTGTGTGGTTCGTTTCTTCGCGCATCATGAGCCTTTCGGTCACCACGTCCGGCATTCTCTTCGCGATCTATGCCTTGTTGAACGGCGTCTTCTTCTCTTCCATCTTTTTGGTGTTTGAGATCGGTTCGATCGCGCAGACGTTCTTCATCACTGCCGGCGTGTTCGCGTCGATGGGCGCCGTCGGTTTGTTCATCAAGCGCGATTTGTCAATGATCGGCCGCATCTTTTTCATGGCTCTCATCGGACTGATCATTGCTACGTTGGTGAATCTTTTCTTCCAAAAACGACACCTTGATGTCGATTTGCAACTACGCCGGCGTGGTTATCTTCACCGCTTTGACGGCCTACGACACCCAGAAGATCAAAAACATGTTGGTGCAGGTGGGCGATGCCGACAGCGAGACGGGACTCCGCATCTCTTTACTCGGTAGCCTCACGTTGTACCTGGATTTCATCAACCTCTTCCTCTACCTCCTGCGTTTTTTTCGGACGCCGTCGTTAATTCTCCGCGCGTTCGCTCCATTTACGGCTCGGAGGGTTCCACCTTCGGAACCTTCCGAGTCTTTTTACCCCTCACTTCTCCTATTTTTTTATCGCATCATGCAACTTTCTGCCCGTCTCAACCGACTTGCCCCTTCTGCCACGCTGGCCATGTCGCAAAAAAAGCGCCGAACTCAAAGCACAAGGCGTAGACATCATCAACCTCAGCGTCGGTGAACCCGACTTCAATACGCCCGATCACATTAAAGTCGCCGCCAAACAAGCCATCGACGACAACTGGTCGCGCGATAGCCCCGTGCCCGGTTATCTCGACCTGCGCGAAGCCATCTGCGCGAAGCTGCTTCGCGAAAACAACCTCGAGTATACGCCCGCACAGATCGTCGTGGGCAACGGCGCCAAGCAGGCCGTTTGCAACGTCCTCCTCTCCATTGTCGACGAAGGCGACGAGGTGATCATCCCCGCTCCCTACTGGGTGAGCTATCCCGACATGGTGCGTTTGGCCGACGGCACCCCCGTGTTCGTAGAAGCCACGATTGAGCAGAACTTCAAGATCACGCCTGCACAACTCGAGGCCGCTATCACGCCCCGCACGCGCGCCCTCATTCTTTGCAGCCCCTCCAACCCCACCGGCTCCGTATATAGCGCCGAAGAGATGGAAGGACTGGCCGAAGTGCTTCGCCGTCACCCCCAAGTCATCGTCATTGCCGACGAAATCTACGAACACATCAATTACATCGGCCACCACGCATCGATCGCCACGTGCGAAGGCATGAAAGATCGCGTGGCAGTGATCAACGGTGTGTCGAAAGCCTATGCCATGACGGGATGGCGCATCGGTTTTGTGGCCGCTCCCCTCGAATTGGCCAAGGCCGTGTCGAAATTGCAAGGACAGTACACTTCCGGCCCCGGTTCGATTTCGCAGAAAGCCTCTGTCGCCGCCTTCAACGGCCCGCAAGAGCCGGTGGAAGAAATGCGCAAGGCCTTCGAGCGTCGTAAGCAACTCATCGTAGAGCTCGCGCGTGAAATTCCCGGTTTCGAGGTCAACAATCCCGAAGGCGCCTTCTATCTCTTCCCCAAGTGCTCTTATTACTTCGGAAAGTCCGATGGCGAAAGCACCATCCACACCTCCACCGACTTTGCCCTCTATTTGCTCAAGGCCGCTCACGTGGCTTGTGTAGGCGGTGACTCGTTTGGTAGCCCCGAGTGCTTCCGTATGAGCTATGCCACCAGCGATGAGAACATCGTTGAGGCCATGCGTCGTATTAAAGCGGCCTGCGAACGCCTGAAATAAGCGTATCTCCTCCCGCTTCTCTCTTTTTAGCGACCGGTAGGCGACACTTTCGCCGCCGTTCTCCCCACCTTCGCCCCGTTGCCGTCTTGGCAGCGGGGCTTTTTGTGCTTTGTGGTGAGCGTCCTCCTTGCGATCGTGGGGGAAGTACCCCTCGCTGGTGCGGCTTCACATGGTCTTGTGCGGAGCCTTCTACCGCTTTGCATGGTGTAGGGGCTGAAATAGACCGAATTATAGCCCTCATTTCTCTGTATTTTGTCCTTTCTCCTCGAAATGAAGAGAAGGTTTATGTTTACTTGAGTTGCCGTTTTCCTCCGCTGTGGTGCTCAAAATCTAAACTCCCTTGGATTTTTCACAAGCGCTGTTTTGTTTATTCTGTTGATAACAAGGTGTTATTCTACTAATGCTCTATTAAAATATAGATGATAGATTGTAGTAATCAGGTAACCATTCTATTATTGCGAATAGTATAAGTAATACAATGAAATTAGTAGATAAATCATTTATAATTAGTCGATTCTATATTTCATTAGATGTACTGAGATTCAGTACAACTCAAGTATTCTATTTGTAATCAGTCTATTTAATAGATACTTCTCTATTTCTATTGAAAGATAGGCAAGTTTCTACTTAAAGAAGAGTGAAGTACACGATAAGTGGTGGGAGTGGTTTTGAAAGTCCACTTGTTTTTGCGAAAAGCCGTGGAGTTTCGTGCAAAAGTTGTCGGGTTTTATTTTGAACATGTGGGATTATGTATAATAGTCTGCACGTTTGATTTTTCAAGGTTTCGGCTTTTTTTGCAGCGCAAGGAGAACTTCTATAAAGAAGAAAAAGGTGTTGCGCGCAGAAAGTGGATTGAGGTTCAGTCAGTTGAGGGAGTGGAAGTGAAGCTGCGCACGATGTCGGCCGTTACGAGGCGAAAAGTGGCGCGGAAGACCGCCGAGGGAGGGGAAAGGCGAGGGTAGACGAGAGCCGAACAAGGCTCGAAAGCAAGAAAAAGCGTAGCGGAACGTAAAAAAACGTGAAATGGAAGGCGCATGGATATAAGAAAATTATTACTTTTTGCATTCAAATTGAAAGCAAGTTGCGAGTTGCTCTCTCCGTTTTGTGTCGATTGTCTATTGTAGATCGGCCGAGGGCGAATCGCAGTGCGCACTATTTCCAACTTCCCCATGAGCTATCTCATTCCCATTCACAATTATCGTCCCTTGCTCGACATGAACGCCACCGAGCAGGGCATTAAAGTTATCAAAGAGTTCTTTGCCGACAATCTATCTACGGCCCTTCGTCTTCGTCGCGTCACCGCTCCGCTGTTTGTGCTGCGCGGTTTGGGCATCAACGACGACCTGAGCGGCAAGGAACGCGCCGTGAATTTCCCCATCAAAGACCTCGGCGACGCCCGTGCCGAGGTGGTGCATTCGTTGGCCAAGTGGAAGCGCCTCACCCTCGCCGAATATAGCGTGCAACCCGGCTACGGCATCTACACCGACATGAATGCCATCCGCGCCGACGAGGAATTGGGCAACATCCACTCGCTCTATGTCGACCAATGGGACTGGGAACGCGTGATACGCCCCGAAGATCGCACGCTGGAATTCCTGCAAGAAGTGGTTCGTTCGATCTATGCCGCGATACAGCGCACCGAGTATTTGGTGTGCGAGCGTTTTCCGCAACTCCAACCGCAGTTGCCGGCCGAAATTACCTTCATTCACGCCGAAGCGCTGCGCCAACTTTACCCCACGCTCACGCCCAAAGAGCGTGAAGACGCTATCGTGCGCGAGAAGGGCGCGGTGTTCATCATCGGCATCGGCGGTGCGCTCGGCGACGGCGAGCCCCACGACCTGCGCGCCCCCGACTATGACGACTATACCACGATGTCCTCCCTCGGTCTGCCCGGCTTGAACGGCGACCTGCTCGTGTGGAACAATGTGCTCGGCCGCGCTTTCGAACTTTCGTCGATGGGTATCCGCGTCGATCGTGAAGCCTTGGAACGTCAGTTGCGCGAGAGCGGCAAGGAGGAGCGCCGCAGCCTTTATTTCCACAAGCGCCTGCTCGAAGGTTCGCTCCCGTTGAGTGTGGGCGGCGGCATCGGTCAGAGCCGTCTGTGCATGTATTATCTGCAAAAGGCGCACATTGGCGAGATTCAAGCCTCGATTTGGCCGGAAGACATGCGCCGCGAGTGTGCCGAAATGGGCATTGCGCTGATTTAAGGCGCGGATAAATTGCCGCTCCGCAAGAGAATAAAAATGCACCGCGATTCCGTGTGAGTCGCGGTGCCTTGTTTTATGAAAATGGAGGTTCGTCGGGCGAAATCGCCGGACTGAGGCTTTCGGAAAGGCCAAAAAGCTGCGGCCAGGTGTGGAGGATAGGTCGAAAATCGGCGGTTGTTCGCTGCGCGTGCGCCGGTACGGTCATTTTGTTTGCAGAAGTTATAAGAAATGAGTAATTTTGCAACTTCATTCTCCTTACTTGCGTACGATTCTGTACGTGAAAAAATCGAATACATGCAAGCGTTTCGTTTTCGTCCGCGCATTTTGCGCGATCTTCGCCACTATCGCCGTTCCGATCTCTCGGCAGATCTGCTTGCCGGTTTGGTGGTCGGCATCGTCGCCCTCCCGTTGGCCATCGCCTTTGCCATCGCCGCCTCACCGGGTGGTGATGTGGAGCACACGATCGGTCCGGGTGTAGGCATACTCACCGCCATTGTGGCCGGCACTGTGATCTCGGCATTGGGCGGAAGTCGCGTGCAGATTGGTGGTCCCACGGGTGCTTTCATCGTTATTATATATGGTGTCGTGGCTCGTTTCGGCCTTTCGGGACTGCTGGTGGCCACCATGATGGCCGGTTTCTTGCTCGTCTTGCTCGGGGTGTTCCGCTTGGGGAGTGTGATCAAGTTCATTCCCTATCCCATTGTGGTCGGTTTCACCTCCGGTATTGCGCTCACCATTTTCACCACGCAGGTCAAAGATTTCCTCGGTCTGCACATTGAAGGCGCGGTGCCGGCCGGTTTTGTCGACAAGTGGGTGTGCTACGTCCGTCATCTCACCACCATGAGTTGGGATGCCCTCGCGGTGGCGCTCTCGACGGTGGGGATCATCGTCGGCACGCAGCGCATTTCGAAGCGTCTGCCCGGTTCGCTGGTGGCCATTGTGGTGACCACGGCCGTTGTGGCGCTGACCAATGGACAAGGCTGGACGCAGATTCCTACCATCGGCGATCGTTTCGGCGCCATCACCGCTTCGCTGCCGCCCGTCACGGCGTGGCAGCTCGACTGGCACGGCTTGTTCACCGCGCCCGATGGGCGTTTCACCTTCTCGACCTTCGGCACGCTGTTGCCCACCGCCCTTGTGATCGCGGTGCTCGGTGCCATTGAAAGTCTGCTCTCCGCGACGGTGGCCGACGGTGTGACGGGCGATCGGCACGATTCGAACCAAGAACTGGTGGGACAAGGTCTTGCCAACATCGTGGCTCCGCTGTTTGGCGGTATTCCCTCCACGGGAGCCATCGCGCGCACGATGACCAACATCAACAACGGGGCGCATACCTGCGTGGCCGGCTTGGTGCATGCGGTGGTGCTGCTCGTGATCTTCCTCGTGGCCATGCCCTTGGCGGCCTATATCCCCATGGCCTGCCTGGCCGGTGTGCTGGTGGTGGTGAGTTACAACATGAGTCAGTGGCGCACCTTCGCCGCTTTGCTGCGCCACCCCAAGAGCGACGTCACGGTGCTGCTCATCACGTTTGTGCTGACGGTGGTGTTCGACCTCACCGTGGCCATCGAGGTGGGGCTCGTCATGGCCTGTCTGCTCTTTATGCGCCGCATGGCCGAAAGCACCCACCTCTCTGTGCTGACAGGCGAACTCGATCCGAACGACGATCCCGAGTTGGACCTCGAACTCCACGAGGAGGCGCTGATCATTCCCGAGGGAGTGGAGGTGTATGAGATCAACGGCCCCTTCTTCTTCGGTATAGCTAACAGTTTTGAGGAGATGACGGCCGAAATGCAGGACCATCCGGCGATTCGCGTGATCCGCATGCGCAAGGTGCCGTTCATCGATTCGACCGGTGTGCACAATCTCGAAACCCTTTGCCGCATGAGCCGCCGCGACGGCACGCGCATCATTCTTTCGGGCGTGCGTCCGGAAGTGCGTGAGGTGTTGTCGCGCACGGGCTTCCCAGAATTGATCGGCGAAGGGAACATTTGTTCGCACATCAGCATCGCGCTGCGCCGTGCCGAACAGATGGTCGAAGCCCGACGGGGGGCTGCCGAATAGGCACTCCGTCTTTTCGATTCCCGCAGGCCTTGCCAACGCGCTCGTGGGGCGTATATATAATAAGGAGTGCCGCCGAACGATGTACAAAACGTCGTTCAAGAGGAGTTATGCCCCTTGCTTTGCGACGCTGAGCCCGCAGTTGGCGTGCAAAAGCCGCCCATTTTCACAAATAAACGCTCGCGCGCAATGTCTTATTGCCGAGTTTGTCGTACTTTTGCTCATCAGCGGCGGCATAAAATGCTCGCGCCGCGCAGAACACGACCGCCCTTCACATAGAAAGAACTGATTATTATGTTTATTCACCGTCTGAGAGCTGCAGCCTTCCTCATGACGCTCTTCTTCTTGCTGAGTTTCACCTCCGACCCCGTGACTTCCGCGGCGCCGCGAGGGGGTGGTCAGCGCTTTGTCCTCGTCATCGACGCGGGACACGGGGGAAGGACAACGGTGCTTCGGGCAAGATCTCGAAAGAGAAGAATATCAACCTCGAGATTGCTTTGGCTTTCGGCCAAATGGTGGAAGCCAACTGCCCAGACGTGAAGGTGGTCTACACACGCAAGACCGATGTGTTCGTTACGCTCCAAGGGCGCGCTGACATTGCCAACCGCCACAAAGCCAACCTCTTCATTTCGATCCACACCAACTCGATGCCACCCGGGGTGACCGCCCCTTTCGGCACAGAAACCTATACGGTGGGTATGCATTCGGGAAAAGAAAATTTGGCCGTGGCCAAACGTGAGAACAGTGTCATCACGCAGGAAGCCAATTACCGTGCAGTCTACAAAAACTTTGATCCCAATAAATCGGAGAGCTACATTATCTTTGAATTTATGCAGGATCGCAACATGAAACAGAGCGTCGAACTGGCGCGGCACATCCAAACGGCCTACGGCACCCAAGGGCGTAAGAACAAAGGAGTGCACCAAGCCGGTTTCCTCGTGCTCCGCGCCACGGGCATGCCCGCTGTGCTGACGGAAGTGGGCTTCATTTCGAACCCCGAAGAGGAGCGTTTCCTGAACTCCAAAGAGGGCATTCAGAAATTGGCGCGAGCGTTGTATAACGGTTTCTGCGCCTACCGCAATCGTCACTATGTCGATGCCGTTCCCGTGTCGCAAGACGCCACGCACGCCGGCAGTGAGCGCGAAGCCGATAGGGCTCTTGCCGCCGCCATGAGCGCTCCGGTGCCTGCCGTAGTGGGCGTTGTGCCCGTTGCCACACGCGCTTTCCGCGGTGGAAAGCGGCCGGTGATGAACCCGGCCTCACCTCAACGTGCGGTGGCGGCTGTGGTGCCCGCGCTCCCTCCGACGAAAATCGTTGAAAAACGCCAAGCCCTGACGGTGGAGCAAATGGCTTTTGGCCAATGTTTCCCCTCCGCCGCCCCCGACTCCTGCTCGTCCGATCGTGACGAGCGAAGATCGTACGATCCCTTTGCTGGCCGACGCGGTACTCCCTGACGCCGGTGCGAAATATGCTGTCCCTTCAGCCCCGAGCGGCCGCTTTGAACGCGGAACCGACGCGGGGCTTCTTCGCATCGATACGGTGGCTTTGCGCGAAACCGATCGCCGCGTTACGGAAATTGCTGTCGTTCAGCGTGATGGTGCGCCGACGCAACCCCAGACGGTGGAGAAACCGCTGACCATTGTGGTGATTCCCTCGGCCGTGGAGCAGCGTGTGGCGGCCGAAGCCTTGTTGGCAACAAACACGCCCCCGCGCCAAGCCGTGAACGCTGTCGACGAATTGCCGGCCTCGTTGCCCCACACCGAACAGGTGCATTCGGCTTCAAAACCCCACACGGTGCCGAAGCATGTGCCCGACACCTACACCGCTCCGCTGAAAGGGGCGAAAAAAACAACGGTGGAGCGCCCTCTTCCTGCCGCGCGACCGGTGACGCCCGCGAAGACCAAGGCACCGGAGGCGAAGAAATCGACCGAAAAGGGCGGTCACGAGAAAAAAGTGGAGCCCAAAGAGGCGAAAAGCGAGAAAAAGGACGCCAAAGCCGTGGCACCGACCGCGAAACCGACGCAGAAAGAGGCGGCTACGCCTGCGAAATCGGCTAAACCGGAGGAGAAGAACGCCCAAAACACCAAGGGCGGCAAGAAGGAAGCGGCTGCGACGCCGCGCATCACCTTCAAGGTGCAAATTTTGACCTCCGACAAACAGTTGGCCGCCGGCGATGCGCGCCTGAAAGGCCTTGCCCCCGTGAACTTCTACCACGTCGGACCGCTGTATCGCTACACTTACGGCAGTTCGAACGACTATGTCGAAATCAAAAAGACGCTCAAAAAAGTGAATGCGCTCTTCCCCAACGCCTTTATCGTGGCCTTTGAAGGAGATCAGCGCGTCGAAGATTTGCAAGCGGCCATTCGAAAGTCGCAAACTCAATAAATGGGGAGCGACGGTGCGCCTTTTCCCGCCGAAGTTTTTATCCCCTTTTCTAAACAGCCTACACACTAACGCATAACTATTTCTCCTTATGAAAATCTCCAACGAGATTAAAATTGCGCTTACTGCGATAGCAGCCGGTGTACTCCTCTTCTTGGGTATCAACTTCTTTGAAGGGCATCAATGTGTTCAAGTCGAGCAATTCGTACTACGTTCGTTTCAAGGACGCCAAGGGCTTGACGGTTTCGAGCAAGGTGTTTGCCAACGGCTATCCTGTGGGTACGGTGCGCGAGATTGAGTACAACTACGACAACAACAGCGGCGTGGTGGTGCGCATTGAGTTGAACGAGAACATGAGTGTGCCCCGTGGCACGCGCAGTGAGCTGGTCGAAGCGCTGATGGGCGGGGTGACGATGAATCTCCTGCTTGGTTCGAATCCGGTGGACAACTTGACCCCCTTCGATACGATTCCCGGTGCGGCAGCCACCACCTTGATGGGCGACGCCGGCCAGATGTTGCCCGATGTGCAGCGTATGTTGCCCAAACTCGACAGCATTCTCACGAATCTCAACCGCCTCTCGGGTGATCCCGCGCTGCAGCAGACGCTGACCAACGCGGCGGCCATCAGCGAGAACCTGAAAACGACAACGGCTCAGCTCGATCGTCTGATGGCGCGCGACGTTCCGCAGTTGATGGCCTCTTTGCATCGCACGGGAGCGAATGCCGAACAGTTTTCGGGCAATCTGGCGAAGGTGGATGTGCAGCAAACGATGGATCGCGTGAACACCACGCTGGCCAACGCGCAGCAACTCTCCGGACAGCTCAATACGATGGTGGGCGACCTGAACCAGAAACTCAATTCGCGCGACAACAACCTCGGTGCCTTCCTTTCTGATCGCGTGCTCTACGATCGGTTGAACCGCACGGCCACGAGTGCCGATTCGCTCCTCATCGATTTCAAAGCACATCCGAAGCGCTATGTGCATTTCTCCATCTTCGGTCGAAAAAGCAACTAAATAATAAGGAGTGCGTCGATGGCGTGTGATCCACGCGGTCGACGCACTTTGATCCCGGCGAGGAGAGCAACTTTGCGCTTGTTCGTTGCACATTGCGCCACGGTGTATGTAGTCGCCGTTTTTCGCGGTGAGTCGGTGATCGCAGCAGCTGAAAACGCTGCCATGGCCTCGATGTTCAGGCCAAAGTTTCGCCTGAGGGCTGCCTCGCCGGTGAGAAATGGACGGTCGACGCGAAAAAAACGCGGATTTGTTTGGTCGTTCCAAAGGGAGTGTGTAATTTTGCATCGTCTTCGAGAGGGCATCTCGATGATACCTGTTTGGGGTATGGTGTAATTGGCAACACTATAGATTCTGGTCCTGTCTTTCCTGGTTCGAGTCCGGGTACCCCAACTACTTGATGCGACGATTCCTGCGAATCGTCGCATTTTTTGTTTTTATCGTGCGACAAGGAGCGGAAAAGTGCGCAATATCCTCATTTTAAGGTATTGTGCAGCTGTCGCAAAGCCCGTAATTTTGCAGCAATATTTTATTCATCACACTTATGAAATTCAAATCACTTCTCACGGCAAGCGTCTTCGCCCTCTTGATGATGGGCACGCTTCCCGTATTGACCGGCTGTGAAGACAGCGAAAAAGAAGAACAGCTGGCCACTGTGGAGGCTTCCGGTAGTTTCAGCACGAAACTGACGATGGAAATCAAGAACGGTCCGGCTTTTCATGCGGAGATACCGTCGACCAATGTTATCGTCACGCCCGAAACGCCCGAAACCGTTCAGCTGAAGTTCGGCGCGGTGAGTGTCGACGTTCATGTGCAGGGCACACCGCTCAATGGTGCCGACGTGCAATCGTTTACCATCAAAGGCGTTCGCGCCAAGAAAGAGGCCGACGGCAGTTTCACCTTCTCCGGTACGCCGCAGTTCACCACCCAGATGCGCCTTGGTATGGGCAATGCCCCGCGCCAGTCGGCTCAGTTCAAAGAATACAAGGCGAATGAAGGTAAGGTGGAAGGAACGCTTAAAGACGGAATTTTACGTCTCAACGTCACTTTCAAACCCGGATCGATGCCCTTCCCGCTTTCGTTCACCTACGATGGTAAGCGCCAATGAGTGCCCGGCGTAGCCTCGTCTCCTTCCTTTGCCTGCCGATGCTCCTCCTCGGAGTGTCGGCATGCGATGGAATCTTGAGCGGAATCTACGATCATCCCTCGGCCGAAGGGGCAGCGCATGAAGGTTTCACCACGCGCGATGCCGAAAGACGGATCGAACGGTTGTATGTCGACGTGGTGAGCTACAAGGATTGGGTCTATGTGGATTTGCATCACCGCCGGATTGAGCGCACTGTGGCCCCTTCCACCCTCACCGGCGAGTGGGACGGCCGGTCGGGCGTGAGCTATCACCAAGTGGAGCTGCCCTCGACGTTTCATTTCCGCGAACTGCTCAAAACCGATTCCATCTCCACACCCGCCGAATGGGATTTGGTGCTGCATCACTACGACGTCGGCACCCGCAGCGGCGCTGCTTTCGAAACCTCATTCACCCGTCTTGAAGACCTTCCTCACGAGGGCGCTGGCCGTACGGCTCTCTTGCGCTCGGCCTTTGTTGCTGACACGTGGAGTGAACACCGTTGTTACGAAGACCTAACGGGCATCTACAATTATTATGTAGGATACAGAAATGCACGCACCAACGAGGTGTTGAGCCGATGGATGAACATGGATGTGAGCAATCCGCCTCCCACCTACGCGCTGAGTGGCCGTGTTTACCTGCTCCGTATGGCCGACGGCACACACGCCGCGCTGCTTTTCCGCGACTACATGAATGCTTCCGGTGCCAAAGGCTTCGTTACGCTCGATTACATATATCCTTATTAGAAACCTCCCTCTCATTCGGCTCCGGCCCCACGTTCCTGTTCGTACATGACTGTTTTTCGCTCGCTGTATCTCCCGCTTTTACTCTGTGGTCTCGGCATCTCACTCCCAGCTGGGGCACAACGCCTTGCGCCGCCCGAAGGTTTGCGCACCGACACGCTGCTCAACACCGCTGTGGTGACGGGAACGCGCACACCACGCACTGTGGCGGACAGTCCGGTGCAGACCCGAGTGATCACGGCAGAGGACATTCGCCGTGCCGATGCCAACAACGTGCAGGATGTGCTCATACACGAACTGCCCGGACTCGAATTTACCCAGGCATTGAGTGGCAATGTGAATTTCAACTTGAGCGGATTTTTCCGGACAGGGTGTGCTCTTCCTGGTCAATGGCGAGCGCCTGGCCGGCGAAAACAATGGACAATGTCGATTTTGAGCGCATCAACTTGGCCGATGTCGAACGCATCGAAATTATTCGTGGCGCCGCTTCTGCACTCTACGGCAGTAATGCCGCCGGTGGGGGTGATCAACATCATCACGCGCCAACAAATTTCGAGACCCTACGAGCTGCGATGGGAAATGCGCAATGGGCGTCACGATGATTCGCGACAAAACCTCTTCTTCGCCACCGGTCGCCATCGGTTCACCCAACTTTTCGCTCTCAGTCGTACTGCCGTTGACGAATTTCGGTTGCACAATCCCGCAGACGTGAGCCGTTACACCAAATATTCGCTCAATCGCGTCGCCGCCGGCCATAGTTTTTCAAGCTCGCGAACGCCTGATATTTCGTCCCGACGACCGGTGGACGCTCACCGGCAATGTGGGATATTATTTCCGCCAGCGTGATTTTGACCCGGGCGAGCGCAACCGTTATCGCGATTTCACCGGAGGAGCCAAAGCCGAATGGAACGGCGACGAAGGCGCGCGCGGTGAGTTGGCCTATCGCTTCGACCAGTACGACAAAAGCGACTACTATCCCACCACCGGACTCGACGTGCGTGACTATAGCAACGTGCAGCATACCGTGCGCGCGTTGTTTTCCAGCGCCCCGCTGACGTTGTGGGACGACAGCAGACGGTTGGAGCTGACCATCGGCGCCGATTTTGGCCGCGACTACCTGCTCACTTACCAATTTCGCGGACGGTCGCACCGCCAAATCATGGCCGATGCCTATTTTCAAGCCGATGCCCGTCTCGGGGCTCACTGGGAAGCAGTGGCTACGGCGCGTTACGATTATTTCAGCGTGGGGCATCATGGCCGCCCCACCACCAAACTCACAGCTCGCTACCGCAACGGTTCGTGGACGCTGCGTGCCAGCTACGGACAGGGCTTCCGTGCCCCGACCTTGAAGGAGAAATACATGAATTTCTTCCTCAACGACATCTTCATCATTCGCGGACATGAGTATTTACGCCCCGAGGTGAGCCACAATTGGCAACTTTCGGCCGATTGGGCGCACGGAGGCACGGAATTGTCGGCAAGTGCGAGCTACAATGCTGTGCGCGACCGCATCACGACGGCCGAACCCACGGCCGAACGAGACGTTGTGTCGGGGCTTCCCTTCGTAGACTATGTCAATGTGCCCCGTCTCTCAGTGTGGAGCGCACAATTTAGTGTCGGCCACCGCCGGCGCGTGGGGAATGGCATGCTAAGTGGTATGTTGCAATACGCCTTCACTCACGAGCAGATGCCGACCGGCGGTACGCTCACCCCCTATATGCCTTCGCGACCCCATAGTGCCACCGCTCGCCTGGCCTACGATCAGCGCTACTCGCCCGACTATGCCGTGGGAGTGCAGCTGAGCGGACGCTTCCTCTCGTCGCTTTCTGGCACCGAATACAACACTGTGACCGGAGCATCGCGCACGCTTCAGTATCCGGCCTACGCCCTGCTGCGATTGGCTGTGACGCAGCAGTTGGGAGCGGCCGTTCGCCTCAATCTCACGGCCGAAAACCTTCTCAACTATCGCCCACACATCTATTATTATAATGCCCCCTCACTGATGGACTCAATCTTTCGGTAGGGATGATCTTAGATCTCGACCGCCTGTTTTGAAGGCCGTCGCCGAACGCACATTTCCTTTCTTAACGCCGCTTACCGTCTCGCCGTTTCGCCTTCTTTTTCTGTTTCAAGGCGAAACGGCTTTCGCGCTTCTTGCTCTAAAAAAAAACGCGGCGAATTGGCCATCTGTCCGAAAAATATTGTAAATTCGCTGCGAAGCCTGTCCATTTACGCTGCGCATCTTCCTACTAAAATTCTTATTTTTGAGCCCTTACTGACTCGACCATGAATAACGAATTGCTTGCACAACGCTACGAACGGATCCGCTGGAAAGTGATCCTCCATGCGAACCAACTTTTCAGAGCCCAAGGCATCCATGATGTGACCATGGACGACATCTCGAAAGACCTTCGCATATCGAAACGCACCCTCTATCAGCTGTTTAACGGCAAAGAGGGATTGGTGTTGGCCTGTTTGAAACAGCGTGTTGCCAACGACGCCGCACAGCGAGCCGAGATAGAACGACATACCGACGACGCTTTGGAAATCCTTTTTCCGCATCGCGGAGTTCAAACTCAACGATCTGCAAGGTATCAATCCGAATTATCCGCGAGAGCTTCGCACCTTTCCCTCGGTGGTCGCCTTCCAAAAGGAAATCCGCAAAGAGTTTCTCAACGACCTGCGCACCTTTCTGTAAATTGGTTGCGCACAAGGCACCATCCGCCCTGATCTGCATTTCGAACAAACCACAAATGGATTGATTTTCATCGTCGACGGTGCCGCTCTTTATGATGCCTTCTCCGATTACACCATCCACGATTTCATTTTCAATGTCCTCCTCGTCTTCATTCGTGGCTGCGCCACCGAAAAGGGGATTGCCCGCATCGACGAATTCATTAAACGCCACAGAAAAGCCCCCTTCCCCGGCTCGCTTATCGACGAAACAACCTAATACCCGAATATGAATCAATTCTCTATCCGTCAAGTTGTCCTCCTTCTCAGCCTCTTGCTCTCACCGGTTGTCAACTTTTGTCTTTTCGCCCAAAGTGTCGTTCCGACCGATGACAAAGTCTATCGCATCGCGTGGCACAACAACCGTGGCCTTTTCATCACCGAAAGCGATGAGGGCAGCCTGATCGTGAGCGAACGCAACAATGCGAGCAAACAGTTCTGGACGCTGATCCCCGTAGAGGGAAAAGCCGACGTCTACTACGTGCGCAACACCGCCACGAAGCACTATATCGCCTCGTGCAACCTCGCGCCCAGCGGTGCCTCGCGCATTCGCACCACCACCACGCCCACTCCTTACTATATAGCACACAATCCGCAAGCCAAGGCTGCAGGAGCGTGGTATTTCTCCTCGACCGATTGTGACAACTACAACCAGCCGGCCAACAGTCCGCGCGGTTTGAACAAAGACGGTGCCTCGTCGAACGTCATCACTTGGCACGCCGGCAACAACAATGTCGGGTCTTATTGGTGGCTCGAGGCCACCGACGATCGCTACGAACTGCGCCCCTTCAACACGGGCAAGCAAGCACTCTATGCCTTGGTCAACGCCGCCGACAAAATGCTCAAGCAACAGACCGACGGCACCTTGACGTGGAGCGAAGGTACGAAAGTGGATGCCGACGCCTGGTATTTTGAGCGCACTCCCGAAGGTCGCTACCGCATTGTGCACGCTGCCGACGGCAAAGCCCTCAACAACGGCGCCATCTACACAGTGAGCGAAGCCCCCAACGGCGCCTATCATTTCGATGCCCCCGACGGACAACTCACCCTCGACGGCCACAACGCCTTCCGCTTCCGCGCCCTGCGTTCCGCACTCGCCCGCCGTTTGCAAATCTACGACCTTCCCTGTGTCGCCGCCGACGCCACGCGTTTGCTCAGTCTCCAACTCACCGGCGAAAAAAAGGATTGCAACCGCTTGTCTTTGCCGATCCCGCCGGCAAAACGCAAGGCTACACCCTCTTCACGCGCAGCCGCGCCGGACTCAATCGCGGAGAGAACGCCACGTTGCAAGTGAAACTCAATCGCACGCCCGGTGCCGGAGCCGCCGCCTTCGTCTATTTCGACTGGAACCACGATGGCATTTTTGAAACGAGTGTTCCGCTCACGGTAGGCACCTCGATGCAAACCATCTTCAACATACCCACCGACGCCGTTCTCGGCAGCAGTCGCATGCGTCTGCGCGTCACCCTCAACGGACTCACCGATGCCGACGACGAAACCGCCGGTTTGGTCTTCGACGGCGTTCTCAATGTGGTCGAGCCCACCGGCGTTGTTACGGTGAGCAAAGCACAACCCACCAACACCACTTTCGACCTCACCGGTCGTCGGGTCGAAACCCCTGCCGCCACCGGTCTCTACATTCGCAACGGCGTACCCACCCTCCTTCAACGTCCCTAAGCATCTACTCCCACGCATCATGAAGAAAACATATACCCTTATCGGACTCGGCGCCCTTGCCGCCTTCTCCGCCCAAGCCCAGCAGCGACCCAACATCATCTATATCATGTGTGACGATATGGGCTACGGCGATCTCGGTTGCTACGGTCAGCAGTATATCTCCACCCCCCACATCGACCGCATGGCCGCCGAAGGCATGCGCTTCACCCAAGCCTATGCCGGTAGCCCCGTGTCGGCTCCCTCCCGCGCAACCCTCATGACCGGACAGCACAGCGGACACACCCACGTGCGCGGCAACAAAGAGTATTGGCGCGACAAGACCGTCCCCAATCTCTATGGGCAGAACGCCGACTTCGAGGAAGGCTGGGCAGGACAGGAACCCTATGACGTGAATCACAAGATTCTCCCCGAAATTCTCAAAGCCAACGGCTACACCACCGGTATGTTCGGTAAGTGGGCGGGCGGTTACGAGTCTTCGGCTTCCACCCCCGACAAGCGAGGAGTCGACGAGTATTTCGGCTACATTTGTCAGTTCGAAGCGCACTCCTACTATCCCAACTTCCTCAACGCCTTCAGCCGTTCGGCCGGCGATACCAAGACCCACCGCGTTGTCCTCGAGGAGAACATCAAGTACGGCATGCCCACCGCCGCCGACTACACCAAGCGCCCGCAATATTCGGCCGATCTCATCCACAACAAAGCCATGGAGTGGCTCGACAAGCAGAGCGCCGCGCAACCCTTCCTCGGCATCTTCACCTACACGCTCCCGCACGCCGAACTTGCGCAGCCCGAAGACAGCCTTCTCCTTGCCTATAAGAATCATTTCTGCCAGGAACACAAGTTCGCCGGCCAATTCGGCAACCGTTATCACGGCACCGAAATCGCCCACGCGCAGTTTGCGGCCATGATCACCCGCTTGGATGCCTACGTCGGGCAGATTCTTGCCAAACTCAAGGAGAAAGGCCTCGACGAAAAATACCATCGTGATCTTCACCTCCGACAACGGCCCTCACGAAGAAGGCGGTGCCGATCCCACCTTCTTCAACCGCGACGGACTCCTCAAAGGGCTGAAACGCTCCACCCACGAAGGGGGTATCCGCATCCCCTTCATCGTGCGCTGGCCCGGAAAGGTCAAAGCCGGCGAAGTCTCCGACCACCAGTTTGCCTTCTACGACCTGCTCCCCACCTTCTGCGACGTGGCCGGCATTCGCGACTTCCCCAAGGCCTATCAGCACAACGAGCGCGACCTCTACGACGGCATCTCCATCTATCCCACCCTCACCGGCAACACCGAAGCCCAACAGCGTCACGATGCCCTCTACTGGGAATTTCACGAGACCGATATGCTCGGCGTGCGCATGGGCGACTGGAAGTTGGTCGTTGAGCGCGGCAACTGCCGTCTTTACGATCTCTCGAAAGACCTCCACGAAGACAACAACGTCGCAGCCGCTCACCCCGATGTAGTCAAAAAGATGGTCGACATCATCTATCGCGAGCACACCAAGCCCGCCTATCCGATGTTCAACGTCACGCTCCCCAAAAAGTAGTGACCCCAACGTCACTCCCTCATCAACTCCGTGGTTCGTCCACGGAGTTTTTTTGTGCGCATAGCCCCGAAGGGGAGGGCAAATGGCAGCTTTACGTACCCGGACTTTTCCCTCGTGAACACCCTCCTTGCCCGGCTCCCCCCGCGGCGTGGATCATTTTCCACCGATTGTAAAATGCCCGAAGCACCAAGCCGCGTAGCGTTGCACGAACCCCGAATTGTCCACCTTCTCGCGCCTTTCTCGCATTTTCTTGCTGTAAAATTTGGTGGAAACAAAAACTTGTCGTACTTTTGCACTCGCAAAGAGGATAAGAGCTGGTAAAACAGCAACTAACGCTTATCACTTTTTTGTTGGAGATCCGCTAGCTCAGCTGGTAGAGCAATACACTTTTAATGTATGGGTCTTGGGTTCGAGTCCCAAGCGGATCACGATGATCTGTACATCAGACATAATGTAAGGTTTTTACGCACGATACGTTTTCGTATCGTGCGTTTTTTATGGCTTCATCCGAGATTCGAGTGATAAACTCACCAGACAGCACATTCCCCAGTAAGTCAATTTCGATGATCTCACAGATAAAAAGATGGCGAGTAGACAGAAGAAAATCAACAGTAGACGCAGACAATACACTCAAGTTTGAAACACCAAAAGAAGGGTTTTTTCAAGCGAATAGCCTAATTTTGCACTTACCGGTTGACTCTACGTGTAGGTCTTCCTTTGTTTTTATCCATTGTATTGGTCAGAGTATTGAAAAAAAACTCTATCTTTGCCATTGAGCGTCTGTGTATGCTCTTGTCTCTTGATAAAAGAGGCAGGATATTTTCTTATATGCTCGAGAGCAGAGAAACTTAAAGCAACAAAGGACAAAGGAAGCGAAGCATATAGTTTCATGTTTATTAGGTATGCAATGAAGCAAAAGTAATCAATTAAGTAATTGGGCATTCTATTATAATATGAATCGATATATTCTCTTTTTCTTCTCGCTGTTGCTGAGCCTTTCGGTATCGGCTCAAAAGGTGATTCTAAGCTATGAACTCTTACCCCTATCGGGCGAAAACAATACGACAGTTTATTTCGAAAAAGGACAGCCGAAAAACCCTTGCAGGGAGAGTGGCGTATCAAGCGGGAACTTGACGAAGAGACTATTTCCTTTTCTAACGGACTGATGGATGGCAAGTACCACCGCTATCGGGATGGTGTACTGAGAGAAACGGGAGTGTATGACCAGGGGAAAAGAAATGGGGTGTTCACGGAGTACTACCAAGACGGCAAAACTGTCAGCAAGATTACCCTTATGAAGAAGGGCAAAATCGATGGCTGTGTAAAAACCTATTTCAAAGACGATCGTTTGGATTTGGAGAAAGAATACCAGGAAAGTGTGGAAAACGGCTTTGAGAAGCGGTATGACAGCCAAAACGGTGCTCAAATACTTGAGACCCGTTGGGTGAATGGGAAGAAAGACGGGGTCGAGTGGAAACTCACGAAACAGGGAGATGGCGTTGAAAGCAAAGTCACACGAACTTATCGCATGGGCGTGCTACATGGGGCGTACAAAGAAGAAGTTTTGCGCAACGGAAATCCGATTTTGGTTGTAGAGGGACAGTATGCCGATGGAGAACGTTCGGGGGTATGGAAAGAGTACGACGCCACTATGAAGACGACAAGAGTACTAAGAAATAATCATTGAGACAAGCGAATTTGTATGACTGCATCAATAATTGCCGGGAGTGTCCTTATCGCAATAGCTGTGCTTATACTGATTTGGGGTATAATCACCTCTAATAATCTCATTTCCAAGAAAAACAGGGTGGAACAATGCCGGAGTGGCATTTGTGTGGTACTCAAGCAGAGAAATGACCTTATACCCAATTTGGTGGCATCTCTTAAAGCGTATATGGGACACGAAAATGAAATCCTTACCCGCATAGCCGAACTAAGGTCTCGAGCAGACGGAGCCCCCGAAGCAGAACAAATCAAGGATGGGACAGAAATCTCCGCTCTTCTCAAACAAGTTAAGGCCGTTGTTGAGAGTAATCCGGATCTCAAAGCCAATGAGCAGTTTGTCTATCTCCAATATCAGATAACGGATATGGAGAACGAATTGCAGGCTATACGCCGAACTTATAACGCAACCGTAACGGATTACAACAATGCCGTAGAAATGTTCCCGTCTTCATACATCGCTTCAAGAAACATCTTGGGAAAGAAGCATTGATACGAATTCCTGAAAGTGAGTTGGGCGACATTCATATCAAGGAGATTTTCGGATAATTGATGAAAGAAGACCACATGATTGACTTCAAGATTGTCGCTCAACAAATGAGAGGGCAACTAACCCACATAGCTATGTGGCGTAAGATTGTTAGGCTTCTCATTTATACCGTTTACCCTTTGGCTCTGCTTTGGCTTGCATTCACTATATTCGGAAGGTCTATCGTCGAAGCGGGCAATTATGAACCCTCACAAATAACGGCAATGTATGTCGTCATATTCTTTGTCGCCTTTGTGGTCCTCAATACGCTGTTCTCTTTATGTCTAAATATACTGAAGCAGAAAGAGGAAAAAGTAATGGGGCAAATTATCAACCAGCTATTTCCGGATGCAAATTATTCTCCGACAAAAAGAAGTAAAGATGTCCGATATTCGGGCAAGCAGACTATTCGGAACCCCAAATAGGTCGGAGGGTACTCTGCAAGTGGCAAGTTACGGTGCATTGAGTTTCCCAACTCAGCATCAAGCATTGACAACAGCCGATATAGGAGTAACCGCAACAAATGAACAGAATACTAAACTATGGAGATCCTTTAGGCTCCTCTATCGGGCGATTTTCAGTCCGATGTGGGGCGCACAAGTAGAGAGCACGATGTTCAGCTTTAGGGGAATGTTTGGTTACTGCCGTCTTCCAAGACCTTGCAGGGGATTTGTTATGCTGCTTCCCGACCATTTGGAGGATAAGTTGGGCTACTTCGCTCTGACGATACAAAAACTGAGGGAGAGACATAAAGCAAAGTTTGTTTATTTGGAAGACCCCGAGTTTGAACGTCTCTTTACCGTATATGCCGATGACGAGGTAGAAGCCCGTATGATTTTGACCCCGGCAATGATGAAGGAACTTACCGCTCTTCGTTGTTCCTTTACTCATGACTTGATGCTCTCCTTTAGCGGAGATACATTTTATTATGCCTCCAATATGCCAAAAGGATTTCTTCGTCTTAGCGGGAAAACATCTTTAAACGAAGACCTATTGCTTGAAATCTACCAAGAGATCGGGTTCTGTCTTTCTGTAGAAGAAATGATGGGGAAGCATGTGGATAAGTAGGAAATATGATATAATAGACTTATGTTTAACTTCAAAATAATATTTGTATGATCTGGAAAATCATCGTGGCAATAGTCGCTGTCTTGATTATTGCTTTTATCGTGTTTGAAATCGTGTCTCGGATCTTTGCTAAGAAAAACCTGAAAGCCTTTTTGGCTTCTCATCCTCAAACACCGCTCACCGAGGAAAAGAAAAGGTTACTGGTATTTGGAGCCATCTTGTCTTGTTATCGCAGTGAGGACATCCTTAGTATTATCACCGATGATAATATGAATGTATACAAGACCGGGCTTCAAAAACAATGGAGCATTAATGGGCGGGAAGATGCCCTAGAGACGCTAAACGCTCTGCTTAATTTAGAGCTGAGTACGGAATTGGACGAAGTCCTTGCTCAAAGAGGTTCTTCCGAGGAACTTATTGAGCTGCAGACTTTGATAGCAGACGGGCTAAAAACGGATTTGGATCAAGTCCGGACCACAACCTCCACGTATGCTTGGGATGTATGCCGACTGGTGAGCTTGGCAAAATGGTGTTATTGGTTGCAATACATCAGTGAAGCGGAAATGTGGAAGTACCTCAATGAAGGAGCGGTGAAAGCATCGTCATTAGGCAAAGACTGGAACGACTATACGGTCTCGTTCTTAATGGGCCGAGCCATTCACGGATTTGGTACAGAGGATATCATAGACGATTGTAAGGCTCTATATCATAGAGAGTCTGACACGGATGTGTATTCCAAATACAGCTTTAAATAACTATTCAAAGCTGACCGAGACCTCTGTGCAAAGGTCTCCCAATGATGGTATAGTCAATGGTCCTTTACAAAAAGGATCATTGACTATATTATTATCTATGTCTATCTTTCTTGTGAGAAAGAGGAAGTCTTTGACAGCTGTTGCCTTTATCTCGATACCCTCCTTTTGCTTCATCTCTTCGAGCATTTGATCATACCGCTCCAAAAAGGTGATTTGACTTTGCATACTACCTTGCAGCAACTCCTTGATGTCAGTCGCTATAAAGACAATCCCTCGCTCACAAAGGGTTTGATAAGCCGACTGCGCCGAGAGCAGCAAGTGCTCCAACTTGCCATTCGTTGTCACAGCTTCACGACTTTTGCCGTTCAGCCTACTCTCACGCGCATTCCACAGCTTGGGGACGCACGATAGTTTGCAACTGAATTGAGCCATCGTTCGCCCGTAAGTTATCCGCCCCATAATCGGAGCTAGTCCCGACTTGTCCAATCCGCTCTTTTTGAGGTAGAGCAACACCTTCATTTTGTCTGTTTGCGTACGCTTCTGTTTTTATGGGCAAAGTTACCCGTTACCGAAGCGTCCTCAGCTATGCAAAGTGTTGTGTGTCAGAGAAACAGCACCAGAAATGCAGAGGGTTCACTTACCGAATACTCTTCCGTCAGTTACCTGCTCCTACCTCTTCGTTACCATTCGGAGAATGGGCTAACGATTTGGTAACGGAACTTCTGCTCAAATCCACGCTTTCTGCACTTTACCTCGTAGCGCAAATCACAGAGATATCGTGCAAATCCATCTCATTCCATTTACTTACCTGCAATCCTCTCCCTAATGCCCTTCCCCCTAATAGTTCCACCGACTAAGCGTAGAGGCAACTGCTTGAATTTGCCCTCCATTTTATTTCTCTCTCGTACGCGCGCGCGTCCAGTGTTTTTTTCTATTTTTTTGCCTTCACCTCTTCACCTTTTTGGGGGTAAAGTCTTGAGCAAGTGTGAGTTGTGGGTGAAGGCTTCACCCTTTTGTCTTCACCTGTTTTTTTGCAATGGATGTCGTGCAAGGTGTTGTTTTTTTCAGCTTGTTGCGGTGAAGGTGAAGGTGAAGGAAGGCTTTTGCCTTCACCCTCAACCGCCTGATACACAGTTTATTGCGGGGTGAGGTGAAGGGTGAAGGCGAAAATGGAAAAATTCGCTGAGTGCGCATGCGCGTATATACGCGTAGGCGCGTGTCCTGCGCGTAGGATGGAATGGGAATTTGTGCGAGGTGGGGAAGTTTTGAGAGAAACAAGGGAGGAAGTCGCGAAAAGCGGAGAAGTTTTGAGAGAAAGTTGGCTTGTATTTTTTGCGTGGAGTGGGGGAGGGAGAAAAACCACCTTCTTTCTTCTTTTTCTACGTCTGCAAAAAGTCTAAATTCGGGCGAAGTCCAAACAAAAACTCCCCGTCAAAGAGATTTTTGTCGGCGCAAAATGAGATTTTGGGCGAGAAAATCCATTGAGGAGAAGAAGGAAATACCCCGAAAAAGGTGGATTTCATCCCAAAACCGGCCGAATCGGACGAAAAAGGGCAGTTTTGGGAGAGAAATCACAGGGAGGGGATCGAGCGAAAAAAACGGACTTTACTGCCGATTTTGCCATGCTATGAAGTAGCAAAATGGGTGCAAATGAATTTTTCTCTCATTTTTTTTCGGCCAAGTCTTGCAGGGAATGCAGAAATGCCCTACCTTTGCACTCGCAATCGGGAAGCAACGCTCTTGCAAGAGAGGGTTACGCTCTGATTGGCAACGAGGCAGCGAAAGCGCTGCTGTGATCTTTGAAAGTCTTACATAACAGATTGTAGAGAAGTACAAGGAACAATCGATCATGAAGCTCTCTTTCTTTCGGGAAAGAAGTTGCTTCGGGTAAAATGAATTGTACCGTCAAATTCTACTCCTAAACAAAATAAAGGATACAGGAACCTGAGCGACAAAAACAGAAAACAAACAAATATCATATTTACAATGAAGAGTTTGATCCTGGCTCAGGATGAACGCTAGCTACAGGCTTAACACATGCAAGTCGAGGGGCAGCATGGAAGAAGCTTGCTTCTTCTGATGGCGACCGGCGCACGGGTGCGTAACGCGTATCAAACCTGCCTCATACTCGGGGATAGCCTTGCGAAAGTAAGATTAATACCCGATGTTATTAGTTCATCGCATGGTGGGCTAATCAAAGATTTATCGGTATGAGATGGTGATGCGTCCGATTAGGTAGTAGGCGGGGTAACGGCCCACCTAGCCTTCGATCGGTAGGGGTTCTGAGAGGAAGGTCCCCCACACTGGAACTGAGACACGGTCCAGACTCCTACGGGAGGCAGCAGTGAGGAATATTGGTCAATGGACGAAAGTCTGAACCAGCCAAGTAGCGTGCAGGATGACGGCCCTCCGGGTTGTAAACTGCTTTTAGTTGGGAATAAAAAAAGGGACGTGTCCCTTATTGTATGTACCTTCAGAAAAAGGACCGGCTAATTCCGTGCCAGCAGCCGCGGTAATACGGAAGGTCCAGGCGTTATCCGGATTTATTGGGTTTAAAGGGAGCGTAGGCGGATTGTTAAGTCAGCGGTTAAAGGGTGTGGCTCAACCATACATTGCCGTTGAAACTGGCGATCTTGAGTGCAGACAGGGATGCCGGAATTCGTGGTGTAGCGGTGAAATGCTTAGATATCACGAAGAACTCCGATCGCGAAGGCAGGTGTCCGGGCTGCAACTGACGCTGAGGCTCGAAAGTGTGGGTATCAAACAGGATTAGATACCCTGGTAGTCCACACAGTAAACGATGTATACTCGCGGTTTGCGATAGACAGTAAGCCGCCAAGCGAAAGCATTAAGTATACCACCTGGGGAGTACGCCGGCAACGGTGAAACTCAAAGGAATTGACGGGGGCCCGCACAAGCGGAGGAACATGTGGTTTAATTCGATGATACGCGAGGAACCTTACCCGGGCTTGAACTAACGGTGACGAATCTAGAGATAGATTTTTCTTCGGACACCGTTGGAGGTGCTGCATGGTTGTCGTCAGCTCGTGCCGTGAGGTGTCGGCTTAAGTGCCATAACGAGCGCAACCCTTCTCCTCGGTTGCCATCGGGTAATGCCGGGCACTCCGTGGACACTGCCATCGTAAGATGTGAGGAAGGTGGGGATGACGTCAAATCAGCACGGCCCTTACGTCCGGGGCTACACACGTGTTACAATGGGGGGTACAGAAGGCCGCTACCCGGCGACGGGATGCAAATCTTTAAAACCTCTCTCAGTTCGGATCGGAGTCTGCAACCCGACTCCGTGAAGCTGGATTCGCTAGTAATCGCGCATCAGCCATGGCGCGGTGAATACGTTCCCGGGCCTTGTACACACCGCCCGTCAAGCCATGAAAGCCGGGGGTGCCTGAAAGCCGTGACCGCAAGGGTCGGCCTAGGGTAAAACCGGTGATTGGGGCTAAGTCGTAACAAGGTAGCCGTACCGGAAGGTGCGGCTGGAACACCTCCTTTCTGGAAGCTCACACCATGGGTTTCTGTTCCGAAAGGTTTAGGAAATGGTGGACTTTGACACAACAGGTATGATTCGCCTTCGAGCGATTCGGTCCTGTACTTCTCGCATGATGTTATGAAATAATAGAGAAAGATGAAGCCGGGCCGACCGGTGCCGTCCTCGGTACATGAGGTGAGCGCACGGTTCGATTCTCCGCCCCGCGGATTTTTTCTGCCAGTCCTATAGCTCAGTTGGTTAGAGCGCCACACTGATAATGTGGAGGTCGGCAGTTCAAATCTGCCTGGGACTACGAAGGGGGATTAGCTCAGCTGGCTAGGAGCACCTGCTTTTGCAAGCAGGGGGTCAACGGTTCGAATCCGTTATTCTCCACTTCGCTTCACTCGATGAAGCAAGAGATCTTTGACATATTGAACACGCAACATGAAGTATTGATGATGTGCGTAGATAAAGGTAGACGAGTTTACTCGTAAACCGGTTTACGAATCACACTCACAATACTCCCAAGTAGTAATACAAAGGTAAACGAAGTACAGCTTTAAGTATATCTGCCGCCGATGCTCGCAAGAGCAGTTCGGTTCTGAAGAGAAAGTACAAAAGGGCGTACGGTGGATGCCTAGGCTCTTACAGGCGATGAAGGACGTGATAAGCTGCGATAAGCTGTGGGTAGGTGCAAATGACCATTGATCCGCAGATTTCCGAATGGGACAACCCGGCAGGTTGAAGACCTGTCATCCCGCTAAGCGGGAGGCTAACGAGGGGAACTGAAACATCTTAGTACCCTCAGGAAAAGAAAATAATAATGATTCCCTTAGTAGTGGCGAGCGAACGGGGAAGAGCCCAAACCGTGGAGGTCTCGGCCTTCACGGGGTTGTAGGACCACGACGTTGGACTTGGTTCGATTAGAGGAACGTTTTGGAAAGAACGACCATAGAGAGTGACAGTCTCGTACTCGACAATCGAATCGGCCATAGTGGTATCCTGAGTAGGGGCGGGACACGTGAAATCCTGTCTGAATCCGGCGGGCCCATCCGCCAAGGCTAAATACTCGTAAGAGACCGATAGCGAACCAGTACCGTGAGGGAAAGGTGAAAAGCACCTCTGTCAGAGGAGTGAAAAAGTTCCTGAAACCGTACGCCTACAAGCGGTCGGAGCAACGTAAGTTGTGACGGCGTGCCTTTTGCATAATGAACCTACGAGTTGCCGTCGTCGGCAAGGTTAAGCGCAATGATGCGCGCAACCGAAGCGAAAGCGAGTCTGAATAGGGCGCATAGTCGGCGGTGGCAGACGCGAAACCAAGTGATCTACCCTTGTCCAGGTTGAAGTCCCGGTAACACGGGATGGAGGACCGAACCGATAAGCGTTGAAAAAGCTTCCGGATGAGGTGAGGGTAGGAGTGAAAGGCCAATCAAACTTGGAGATAGCTCGTACTCCCCGAAATGCATTTAGGTGCAGCCTCAGGGCGTTCCCTGTGTGAGGTAGAGCGACTGATTGGATGCGAGGGCTTCACCGCCTATCAAGTCCAGACAAACTCCGAATGCACACAGGCTAAGCCCGGGAGTGAGGGCGTGGGTGCTAAGGTCCACGCCCGAGAGGAGAAGAATCCTGATCACCGGCTAAGGCCCCGAAATCCGGGCTAAGTTAAACTAACGAAGTGTGGTCCCCGTGACAGCTAGGATGTTGGCTTGGGAAGCAGCCATTCATTCAAAGAGTGCGTAACAGCTCACTAGTCGAGGGACCGTGCATGGATAATAATCGGGTATTAAGCCCGGTGCCGAAGCCGTGGGATGTTTTTATAACATCGGTAGGGGAGCATTCATGCGGCCTTGAAGCTCGAGGGACAACCTCGGGTGGAGCTTCATGAAAAGCAAATGTAGGTATAAGTAACGATAAAGAGTGTGAGATGCACTCTCGCCGAAAGACTAAGGTTTCCAGGGCAACGTTAATCGTCCCTGGGTCAGTCGGGTCCTAAGGCTCATCCTAATGGAGAGGCCGATGGCAGAAACGGTTAATATTCCGTTACTATCTATTGGGGCGATGTGGAGACGGAGGAGTGACACTTCCGCGAGCTGACGGAATAGCTCGTTAAAGACCGTAGGTGTTGAGGATGGCAGGCAAATCCACCATCCGAGCTGAAAGTCGACAGTATGCAGCGTCTTCGGACAATGCAATAGCGAAGGTAATCCTACTCCCGAGAAAATCCGCTAAGCTTAACCCATTAGATACCCGTACCGTAAACGGACACACGTAGTCGGGTAGAATATACTAAGGCGCTTGGAAGATTCATGGTTAAGGAACTAGGCAAATTGACCCCGTACGTTCGCAATAAGGGGTCCTCGTCGCAAGGCGAGGCGCAGAGAATAGGTCCAGGCAACTGTTTAACAAAAAAACACAGGGCTGTGCGAAATCGAAAGATGAAGTATACAGTCTGACACCTGCCCGGTGCCGGAAGGTTAAGAGGAGAGCTTAGATGCAAGTCGAAGGTTTGAATTGAAGCCCCGGTAAACGGCGGCCGTAACTATAACGGTCCTAAGGTAGCGAAATTCCTTGTCGGGTAAGTTCCGACCTGCACGAATGGTGTAATGATCTGGACGCTGTCTCAACCATGATTCCAGTGAAATTGTAGTATCGGTGAAGATGCCGATTACCCGCGATGGGACGAAAAAGACCCCGTGAACCTTTACTATAAGCTTAACGTTGTAACCGGGCAGTCGATGTGTAGGATAGGCCGGAGACTTAGAAGCGGGCACGCCAGTGTTCGTGGAGTCGCTGTTGAAATACGGCCCTTCGGCTGTCTGGTTCCTAACTCCTTTAATAGGAGGACCGCGTTTGGTGGGTAGTTTGACTGGGGTGGTCGCCTCCAAAAGCGTAACGGAGGCTTCTAAAGGTGCCCTCAGGCCGATTGGTAACCGGCCGTAGAGTGTAATGGCAAAAGGGCGCTTGACTGAGAGACCTACAAGTCGATCAGGTGCGAAAGCAGAGCATAGTGATCCGGTGGTTCCGTATGGAAGGGCCATCGCTCAAAGGATAAAAGGTACTCCGGGGATAACAGGCTGATCCCTCCCAAGAGCTCATATCGACGGAGTGGTTTGGCACCTCGATGTCGGCTCGTCACATCCTGGGGCTGGAGAAGGTCCCAAGGGTTGGGCTGTTCGCCCATTAAAGTGGCACGCGAGCTGGGTTCAGAACGTCGTGAGACAGTTCGGTCTCTATCTATCGTGGGCGCAGGAAATTTGCGTGGCTCTGACACTAGTACGAGAGGACCGTGTTGGACTGACCTCTGGTTTACCGGTTGTGGCGCCAGCCGCACCGCCGGGTAGCTAAGTCGGGATCGGATAAGCGCTGAAAGCATCTAAGTGCGAAGCCGGCCACAAGATTAGATTTCCTTATTAGGGTCGTTGTAGACGACAACGTTGATAGGGTGCAGGTGTAAAGACGGTGACGTCAAAGCCGAGCACTACTAATCGCCCGAAACTTTCCTTCCAATAGCAGATGATACTTAAAGCTGTCGCTTACTTTTGCAATCACTCTCCGAAACGAGCGTGAGATTCACTACAGAGGGAGTTGTTATTCAACTATACACACAGCGTGTTCAAGAGATATTTCCGGTGGTTATAGCGACGGGGTTCCACCTCTTCCCATTCCGAACAGAGAAGTTAAGCCCGACCGCGCCGATGGTACTGCACACCCGCGGGAGAGTAGGTCGCCGCCATTTTACAACAAGCCTCGAGACTCGAAAGAGACTCGGGGTTTTGTTTTTTCAAAAGCCCCTTTCTCATTCGAGAAGCGGTATTTCCCCTCCCAAGTACCTGTCACAAGTGCTTACAAGATAGGAAAAGGTCAACATGCTTTCCTATCAATTTGTGAGATTCCGCAATAAAGGCCGATGCATGACGAGATTAAATGCATGCTTATCGCATTTGGAGAATTGCGCAGGACGTGAAAGTCACAAATATACACCTACAAAAACTTAGAACTTATATTTCCGTCACAAAAAAATAATCTAAGATGAACCTTTTAATTGCTCTACTTCCCGCTCTGCTTTGGGGAGTGCTTCCGTTGGCTATTTCTAAGGTCGGCGGCCGTCCCATTCATCAAATTATTGGTACCACAACCGGAACACTGCTCGTAGCTATTGTGGTTTACCTCATTGTGCAACCCGATATCACCACGGCCAACTTCTGGTGGTGCTTTCTTTCCGGTGCCATGTGGGCCGGTGCGCAAATGCTGCAGTATCGTTCTTTCGAATTGATCGGCGTTTCCGGCGGTTTGCCCATTTCTACCGGCATGCAATTGACGGCGAATTCCATTGTGGGGGCGCTCTTTCTCGGTGACTGGCCGACTTGGGGGCAGCGCTTGGTGGGTTTCAGCGCGATTGCCTTGATCATTTGGGGAATCTGGCTCACTACGCGTCGTGATCCCGCAGGAAATGGCCAGAAATCCGCTCAGCAGCCGACAAACTTAGTCTCGAGTAATGACATAGGTTCGCACGGTGAAAGTGCTTCAGCGGCGCTTAAAACGACGAATGTGAATGAAACGGCACAAGATGCAGCCCATCGCGTTGTAGATACGAACCCCGATTGCGTTGCCGAAGCAGTGGATCACGTGGGACAAGCGCCCGGCGAGGGGCTCGCAGCAACGAAAAGCGACAATGCATCCGCCGAGAACAGTACTTCAGACGCCGATGTGGTCTCCAATATGAAGACCGGCATTCTTGTCTTGGCCATCGGTACGATAGGCTATGTCGGCTTCTCCTTTTTCCCTGCGCGATTCCACGTCGACGGGCGTGCCGCTTTTCTGCCTCAAGCCATCGGCATGACGATAGGTGCTCTCTTCTTCTCGCTCTTCTATCTCAAGCAGCGTCCCTTCTCGAAAGCGAGTGTGAAAAATATGCTCGGCGGTTTCATCTTTGCAGTGGCCGTCTTACTCTATCTGATCTCCATCAATTTGAACGGTGTGTCGGTTGCCGCCTCACTGACGCAAATGAACGTGATTCTCGCCACCTTGGGCGGTATTTACATCCTCGGTGAGCGCAAGACACGCTGGGAATTGTGGAATGTCTACATCGGCCTCTTCATTGTCTTGATTGGGGGCGTAATGATTGGACTCACCTCTACAGAGATCGTGGCGAATATGCTTTAATCGTTCAGTTGCTGTACAAACAAGGTTGCGCCGGCGATAGTTTCGCTGTGCATTTCTCCAAGTGCATTCACCTTGCACCTCGACTATTTCCCTTTTTCATCGGTTATCCTCAACGTGACCCAAAAAAGAGCGGCCGTGCAGTCCCATTCGGACTTGCACGGCCGCTTTTTTTGCGGTCATTGGAAAAACCTTTCCCACGAATGAGTAGGAAGGGCGCGCCGTGTTACGGGCGGCGCGCAGCTTTCAAAAAAAGAGGTTCCCGGAGGGAAACGAAGGTTTAGACTTCTTCTGCTTCCGCCGTTTCGTTCTCGCCGGACTGATTGCGCTTGCCGAGATATTCGGGCAGGCTCATACCGGCTTGGTCGAAGAGATCGGCGAGCGGAGGAACAGATTTGAGCAAACCGCTGACGAAGTTCGCCGTCGAACCCTTGCCGTCTGCACTTTGTCCACCGTTATCCCAAACGGTCACCTTGTCGATGTTGATACCCTTGATGGCTTCCACCTGCGTGCGCACGAGTTCCGGGAGTTTCTCGAGGAGGAGAAGCATGTAGGCCTTGTTAGCATCGCCGCCGGCAGCGCGGATCATCTTGTCGTAACCTTCGGCCTGCTTGGTCAGAATCTCATAAAGACCCTTTGCCTCGGCTTCCATCTTGGCAAAAATGGCATCGGCTTCACCCTTGGCTTGCACACGTTTTTGTTCGGCTTCGGCCTCGGCTTCGATCACAATACGGCGCTTTTCCACCTCTTGTGCCACGATGACGTTGGCTTGCTGTGAAGCGCGTTCGCGTTCGGCGCGCGCTGTTTCGGCCAAGCGTTCGGCAGAATAGGCTTCTTCGAGGGCTTTGGCCTGTGCCACCTTCTCGGCAGCGACGGCGCGGCGCTGCGCTTCCGCTTCGCGTTCGCGGCGATCGGCGTCAGAGTTGGCCACTTCGACCTTCGCCTTGTTCTCACCGGCGATGGCCATGGCGTTGGCTTCCGAGGTGCGGATACGCGTTTCCTTCATTGCTTCGGCGCGTCCGATCTCACCGATCTTATCTTGTTCGGCAACGCTCACCTTGGCTTCGTTGATGGCCTTGGCGGCGGCTTCCTTACCGAGGGCTTCGATGTAGCCGCTCTCGTCTTTGATGTCGGTGACGTTGACGTTGATGAGCTTCAAACCGATTTTCTTCAGTTCGATCTCCACATTCTTCATAATGTTCTCCTGGAACTTGTCGCGGTCGCTGTTCAATTCCTCAATCGACATCGACGCGATGACCAAGCGGAGCTGTCCGAAGAGGATGTCGCGCGCCATCTCCTGAATGTCGGTGGGTTTAAGTCCGAGGAGACGTTCGGCGGCGTTGTTCATCGAGTCGCCTTCGGTCGAAATACCCACGGTGAAGCGGCAAGGTACGTCGACGCGGATGTTTTGTCGCGAGAGGGCGTTCGTCAAGTTGGCTTCGATCGAGATGGGCGTGAGGCTCAAGTAGGCATAGTCCTGAATGATGGGCCAAACGAAGGCACCGCCACCGTGAATGCACTTGGCCGAGCCGTTGGTACCGCGCGTACCGAAGATGACCAAGATCTTGTCGGAGGGGCAACGGCGGTAGCGATTGAGCAAAGCGGCGAGCATAATGATCGCACCGACGAACAAAATTGCCGGGAGGAGAATGGGAGACATGATAATGAGAGTTGAAGTTGAAAAATAGGGAGGTTATGAAAAATCGTTTGTCATTGCGGAGGTGTCCTCGCGGGGACGCGTATAGCATCAAGCCAGGCGCTGCACCGACACCGTGAGATCGTCCACCGCATCGACCACGCGCACTTTGCACCCCGTGGGCAGTTCGCTGCCGTCGGCACTTTGCGCAGCCAGTTCGTGCAAAGATCCGGCGACACTCACCATCACCTTGCCCAGTTCGCCCCGACCCGCCGGAATGCGCAGGTACACATCGCCCACACTGCCCACGCTTTGTGTAGTGGAGAACGTGGCGTTTTGCGACAAATGCAGCACCTGGCGCAGCAGCCAGTAGACGATCAGCATGAAGAGCGCACCCACCGACAGAGCCACCACGGCCAACCACAGCGGATCGGCGATTTCGGTGTGGCACAACACCCCTGTCCAACCGAAGCCGAGGAGGAAGCAGGCCACCGTTTTGATCGAAACCAAACTCAGCCCGTCGACATCAAACGAGACGTCGCCGCCGCTGAAGTCGGCATCGGTGTCGAATCCGAAAAGTAGGAGGAGCATTTGGAGTATAAACACGCCGGTTGCCACGATGGCCGTCCCCCAATAGAGATAGTAAGCGGGAGATTGGAGAAAGAGTTCCCAGTAGGATGTAATCATGGTGTGAGGTGAATAAAAATGTGACAAGACAATCTGGCCAATGCCTTTCGGGACTGGACTCGGGCGCGTTTTTCAAAAGAAGGGGCGCAGCTCGAGCCACCCCATTGGGTTCTGTGGGTCTCCCGGTTGGGGTGCGCACGTCGATTTACCGAGTGAGGAGAAATAGACGTGTGGGGCTTCGTCGTCACCGCCCTTGGGGTTGTGAAAGCGATGCGGGGAAGGGACATCCACAGCGCGAATATACAGACAATGTGTTGAACTTCCAAAGAAAGTTGCACGATCTTTTTCACTCTCACTCCCCAAAAAAACGTTCGTCTTTCGTCGGAATGTGTTGAAAATCATGTCAATAACTTTCTTGCTTTTCCCCAACTACATTGCGCTTGTCCCGAAGAGAGGGGAGAAAGAAGGGAGAAAGAAGGGAGGAAAAAACGAAAAACAGGGAAGAAATCGACGAAAACGCCCTTGTTTTTGCCGGTTTCTTCCCCGTTTTTTTATCCCGTGTCTCCGTTTTTCTCTTTTTCTCCCCAGCCTTGTCTGTCTGTTTTCTCAGAGGTCGGAAGCCGCGGTGCGCAAATTTTCAAGTTTCGCAAGGCACATTTTCGCCGTTTTTTGTATATTTGCACGACCATATCGCCCCTCGGCGATCGGTTTAGCCCCTCTAAAACCACCCTCGAATGAAGTATGCTCTCGTCACCGGCGGTTCCCGCGGCATCGGTCGCGCCATAGCGTTCCGTCTGGCCGCAGCCGGTCTCCCAGTCATCGTCAATTATGTGCACAACGAAGCGGCTGCCCTTGCAGTGCTCGAGGAAATCGAGCGGGCGGGCGGACGCGCCGAACTGATGTGCTGCGATGTGGCCGATCCCGCAGCCGTGGAGGACGCTCTCGAACGCTGGGAGAATGCGCACCCCGACGACTTTGTGGGAGTGCTGGTCAATAATGCCGGGGTACGCCGCGATAACCTCTTGATTTTCATGCAAAACGAAGAGTGGAATCGGGTGACCGACACCACGCTAAATGGTTTCTTCTACTGTACGCGCCGATTGCTCAAAGGCATGATGGCGCATCGCGACGGGCGCATCGTCAACATTACCTCGCTTTCCGGCCTCAAAGGCATGCCCGGCCAGGTCAATTATTCGGCCGCCAAGGCGGCGCTGATCGGTGCCACCAAGGCTCTGGCGCAAGAGGTCGCGCCGCGAAAAATAACGGTCAATGCCATCGCACCCGGCTTCGTGAAAAGCGACATGACCGCCGACCTCGACGAGAAAGAACTCAGCAAACTGGTGCCGCTGCGGCGTTTCGGCACCCCCGAAGAGGTGGCCGCCTTGGCCGCCTTCCTCATTTCGGACGAAGCCGCCTACATCACCGGCGAAGTCATCAACATTAGCGGCGGACTCTACACCTGACCACCGCCCCACGCCTCGTTTTCCTTTTCTGCTCACCTTTCATCTCCGTTTTCCCTCATGCAAACGCAACGTGTCGTCGTCACCGGCATCGGCATCTGGTCGTGTCTCGGCACAGATGTGCAATCCGTTACCGCTTCGCTTCGTGCCGGCCGCTCAGGCATCGGCGTCGATCCGGAGCGCGCTGCCTATGGTTATCAATCCACTCTCACCGGCATTGTCGAACGCCCCGTGCTCAAGGGCTTGCTCGACCGCCGCATGCGCACAGGCTTGGCCGAAGAGGGAGAATATGCCTACATGGCCGCTCGCCAGGCGCTACAAATGGCCCAACTTGGCGACGAACAGCTGCGCGAACGCGAGGTGGGGTGCATCTTTGGCAACGATTCGTCGGCGGCCCCCGTCATTGAGGCCGCAGAAATCATGCGCGAGAAGCACGACTCCGCGTTGCTCGGCAGCGGTCTCATCTTTCGATCCATGAATTCGACCGTCACGATGAATCTCAGCACCATTTTCGGTCTGCGAGGAGCCAACTTCACCGTGAGCGCAGCCTGTGCCAGCGGTAGCCACTCCATCGGATTGGCCTATCTCCTCATCCGGCAGGGGATTGCAAGACGTGGTGCTCTGTGGCGGCGCGCAAGAGGTAAATAAATATTCCATGGCCACTTTCGATGCACTCGGTGCCTTCTCCAAGCGCATGGACGAACCCACTCGCGCCTCCCGTCCGTTCGACCGCGACCGCGACGGACTGGTGCCCAGCGGTGGGGCGGCGGCACTGGTGGTCGAGAGTTACGAAAGCGCCGTGGCGCGAGGAGCCGACATCTTGTGCGAAATCGTCGGATATGGCTTTTCGGGCAACGGAAGTGGCATATCGCAGGCCAGCGACGAAGGCTCGTTTGTGGCCATGCAACGCGCATTGTCCGACGCCGAACTCCGTCCGACCGACATCGACTACGTGAATGCCCACGCCACCTCCACGCCGCAGGGCGACACCTTCGAGGCGCGCGCGTTGCGTCGCCTGTTCGAAGGCACCGACACGTGGATCAGCAGCACCAAGAGCATGACCGGCCACGAATGTTGGATGGCCGGCGCGAGCGAAATCGTATATAGCCTCCTCATGATGCGCGGCGGATTTGTTGCCCCCAATATCAATTTGGAGCACCCCGACGAAGAAGTGACGCATTTGCGCATGGCCACGCAGGCCGAAACGGCCGATGTACGCACGGTGTTGAGCAACTCCTTCGGCTTCGGTGGCACCAATTCGGCACTGATCTTGCGCCGCATCGACTGACGTGCCCTCCATCCTCTAATCCTTGTTGTCTATGCACCTGTTTCCCGCCCTCCGTGCACGCTACACCCGCGAGCCATTTTCGGCTCCCGAGGCACAACGCCGCGCAGAACTCATTGCTTGGTCGCCGGTTGTCTTTGAAGTTTCTCGCCTCATGGTGAAATTCGGCATCCTCTCGCTGCTGCGTGACAGCGATGAGGGGCTCACCGTCGAAGAAATTGCCGAGGCTACCTCGCTTTCGCCCTATGCCGTCACGGTGCTCACCGATGCCTCGCTGAGCATTGGCACCATTCTGGTCGACGAGGCCACCGACCGATTCTCCCTCTCCAAAACCGGATGGTTTCTCCTCACCGACGAGGGCACACGTGTGAATCTCGAATTTAACCACGCGGTGAACTATCGCGGCATGTACCATCTCGAAGAGGCTTTGCGCGAGGGGCGCCCCGCCGGTTTGGCCACCCTGGGCGATTGGCCCACCATCTACGAGGGACTCTCCCAGCTGCCCGACGACGTGCGGGAGAGCTGGTTTGCCTTCGACCATTATTATAGCGACCACTCGTTCGATGCCGCGCTCGACCTCGTCTTCTCGCGCCCCATCCACCACCTGATGGATGTCGGCGGCAACACCGGGCGCTTCGCCTTGCGCTGTGTGGAGCGCGATCCAGGCGTGTGCGTCACGATTGTCGACCTCCCCGGTCAGATAGGCCTCATGCGTCGCAACGTGGCCGGGCAGCTCGGTGCCGAACGCATCGAGGGCGTGCCCGCCGATCTCCTTGATCCGCTCTGTCCGCTCCCCATTTCCCACCCGTGGGACGTGATTTGGATGAGCCAGTTCCTCGATTGTTTCTCCGAAGCTGAGATCCTCACCTTGCTCACCCGGGCGGCCGACGCCATGGGCCCCGAAACCTCGCTGTTCATCATGGAAACCTTCTGGGATCGCCAGCGCTACGAGACGGCCTCCCTGTGTTTGACCCTGACCAGCGTTTATTTCACCGCAATGGCTAACGGCAACAGCAAAATGTACCACTCCGAACGCCTGTTTGCCCTCATTGCGCGCGCAGGATTGGAGGTGGTTGCCGTGCATGACGGACTCGGCCGCGGACACACCCTGCTCGAAGTGCGGCGCCCCCGGTAAATCGGCGCGCACCTCGACGATATGACCTGTACATCCACTTAATCTCATTCATATAGACCCCATGACAAGACAAGAAATAGACGAAAACGTACGCGAATTTCTCATCGACGATCTCGAAATCGACGAAGAAAAGATCCATCCCGAGGCTTTGCTCAAAGACGATCTGGGCATCGACAGCCTCGATTTTGTGGACATTGTGGTCATCATCGAGCGGCGTTTCGGTTTTAAGATCAAGCCCGAAGAAATGGCCGGCGTGCAAACGCTCCGACAGTTCTGCGACTACATCGAAAGCAAGGTGGGCGCATGACGCCGCGCTGGCAGGGACACACCGATGGCACGCCTTTCATGCAGCAATGTCTCGTCCGCGCCTTCGCGTGGATGCCGCTTTGGGCGTTTTATGCCGCCGTGCTCCTCGCAGTCCCCTTCTATCTGCTTTTTCGGTGCGGGCACGCGTGCATCTTATGCCTTCTATCGCCGGCGAATGGGCATGCGTCCGCTACGCGCCGCCGTCTATTGCGTGCGCAACCACTATCGTTTCGGTCAAATCATGATCGATCGCTTCGCCCGCTACGCCGATGTGGATTTTCACTTCGAGGTGGAGAACGAAAAGCGGTTTGATGAGCTGATGGCGCGCCCGGAAGCCTTTGCTATGCTCAGTGCACACGTCGGTTGCTATGAGATGAGCGGCTATTACTTCCGCCCACAGGGCAAAAACATCCATGCACTGGTCTATGCCCACGAGACACCGACCGTCACGGCGCATCGCCGGCGCGTTTTCGCCCGACACGGCGTGCAGATGATCCCCATTTCCGACGATTTCTCCCACCTCTTCGCGCTCCACGCCGCGATTTCGGCCGGCGACATCGTGAGTTTGCCCGCCGACCGCTCGGCCGGCGCCGAACGCACGGTGGAGGTGCCTTTTTCGGCGCCGAAGCGCCCTTCCCCCTCGGGCCGTTTGCCGTGTTGGCTCGCTACGAACTGCCGGCACTTGCCGTCTTCGCGCTCAAAACCTCGGCGCGCGGCTATCGTTTGCTCGTGCGGCGCCTGCCGACCCCGCCGGCTGACCTTCGTCGCCCGCAGCGAGCCGAATGGTTGGCACGGGCTTTTGCCGAAGAACTCGAGCGTGTGGTGCGCAGCTATCCCGACCAGTGGTTCAATTTCTTCGACTTCTGGACGGCGGCACCCCGTCTTGCCGACACAACTCCCCCTCTGCATGAACACACCCCAAACCGGACCCGATCCCGCGACGATCGACGTGGCCGAACTCCTGCCGCAGCAACCGCCCTTCCTGCTCATCGACCGAATGCTCAGCTACGATGAGCGCACCACCGCGTGTCGACTTCGCATCACCCCCGACAACCTCTTCTGTGAGGGACAATACCTCTCGCCCTTCGGGTTGGTCGAAAGCATGGCGCAGACTTGCGCCGCGAGGTTGGGCTATTACAATAAATACATCCTGCATCTCGAGGTGCTCATCGGCTATATTGGCGCCGTGCGGGCGTTGCAGATCGCGCGCCTCCCACGCGTTGGCGAAGACATGGAGGTGCGCATCGAAATTGTGCAGGCCGTGCTCGGCATGACACTGGCCGATGCGACCGTGCTCGTGGATGGCGAGCGCATCGCCTCCGCCGAATTGAAAATTGCTATCGCCGAACAGAATCGCTGAGTCCGTTCTCTCCTCGTTTCCCCTCCGCTCATGTCCGATCTCCCCCTCTTCCTGAATTGCGCGCCTCCCATCCCTTCGATGTGAGGTTTAGCGAAGTCGATGCCATGCAAATTGTGTGGCACGGTGCCTATCCGCTCTATTTTGAGGATGCCCGCGAAGCCTTTGGCGCCCGTTACGGACTGGAATACATGACCATTGCCCGCGAAGGCTGCTACGTTCCGCTCGTCGAACTCACGTTTCGCTATCTCCGTCCCATACGTTATGAGACGAAATGCCGAGTCGACATCATCTATCGCCCCACGGCCAGCGCAAAAATCGTTTTCGACTACGAAATTCATGCCGTCGACGACGAAACCCTCCTGGCCACCGGCCACAGCGTGCAGGCTTTTATGGATCGAGACTACAATCTTTTGTGGTACAAGCCCGAGTTCTTCGTGCGTTGGGAGGAGCGCTGGGGCATTTTCACCGACCGTCTTCCGCTATGATCCATTGTTTGGCCGACAACATCCATTCTCCCTTCGGCAATACCACCGCCGACAATTTCGCCGCGCTGCGTCGCGGCGCACAACGCCCCACACTTCACCGCCTATCCGGAGTGCCCGAACCGTTGTGCGCCGCGTTGTGGCCTGAAGGTGCCATCGAAGCGCGCTATGCCGCCCTCTACGGCGACCCCGAAGGGCTTTCGCGCTTCGAACAGCTCGCGCTGTTGTCCATTCGGGCCGCGTTGGCGCAAAACCGAGCTCGATGTTTCAGCCCCCGATTGCCTGCTGTTGCTTTCCACCACGAAGGCCAATGTGCGTTGGCTCGCGGCTGCCCCCGAAAGTTTCGCGCCCCGCACCGCCACCCTGGGCGAAACGGCCGCCGTCATCGCGCGGCACGCCGGTTTCTCCACCGTTCCCGTCGTGGTCTCCAATGCCTGCATCTCCGGTGCCCATGCGCTTTTGCTCGCCGCCCGACTTTTGCGCCAAAAGGCCTATCGCCACGTCGTGGTGTGCGGAGTCGACGAGCAGAGTCCCTTCATCGCCGCCGGTTTTCAGTCCTTCCGCGCCCTCTCCCTCGCCCCTTGTCGGCCCTTCGATGCCGCGCGCGATGGACTCAATCTCGGAGAAGCCGCCGCCACCCTCGTCCTTTCGTGCACCGCTCCCCGCCGGACTGTCGAAACGCCCCGTGGCGCCATCGATTGGTGCCTCGTTTCCGGCGCCGTGCGCAACGATGCCAACCACATCTCGGGACCCTCGCGCACCGGTGAGGGCAGCTTTCGCGCCCTTCGCGCCACCTTGCCGCCCGATGTCTCGCGTTTGGCCTTCGTCAGTGCCCACGGCACCGCCACGCCCTACAACGATGAGATGGAAAGCCAGGCCCTCTCGCGTGCTGCCCTCAGTGCGCTGCCCGTTGCGGCCTACAAAGGGCTTTTTGGTCACACGATGGGCGCTGCCGGCGTGCTCGAAACGCTCCTTTCCTTCCGTGCCGTGGAAGCCGGTTGTGTGCCGCCCGTGCAAGGCTTCGCACAGCTCGGCGTCACCCACCCGGTTTCGGTCAGCGCCGTCGAGCGTCCCACCCATCGGCGGGAGTTTGTGAAAATTCTCTCCGGATTCGGCGGATGCAATGCCGCGTTGCACTTCGCGCCGGCCCCTGATGTCGCCGATGTCCCGCGCGGTTTCGTCGAGCGAAACTGGACTCCGGTGGCCGAAGTCCGCCTCACGTCCGCAACCTGCTCCGTCGATGGCGAAACCTTGTCCCTCTCGGCGACGGGCGAGGCCTTGCTCTCGGCGATTTATGCCGAATTCATCGGCGGCTATCCCAAGTTCCACAAAATGGACCCCCTCAGTCGTCTCGGCTTCGTGGCTTCCGAACTGCTGCTCGCCGCCGTGCGTCGCAAAGGCCACCGACTCGACGAAAACACCGCCGTGGTGTTCGTCGGCCACTCCGGATCGCAAGCCGCCGACACCCGGTTTCAGCGCACCATCGCCGACCCTGACAATTACTATCCCAGCCCTGCGGTTTTTTTGTCTATACCCCTGCCCAATATCGCAACGGGCGAAATCGCCATCCGCAACGGCTTCCACGGCGAATCCGCCTATTTTGCGCTCCCTGCCTTCGAGCCCGACCGTGTGCGCCGCCTGGTTTGCACTGCCGGCACCGACCCCGAAACCACCGCCCTCGTGGGAGGGTGGGTCGAATGTCCGACCGCCGACCGCTTTGAGGCGCATCTCCATTGTTATCTGCCGCAAGTCGCGGCATCCCGACCGTAAAACGGCGCCCATCGCCCCCCCTTTCATTCACTCATCCCCTCATCTCTTTCCCGCTATGGACGAACTCAAACACCAACTCAAAGCAGCAAATCATCGAAGTCCTCTCGCTCGAAGAAATCACACCCGAAGACATCGTCGACAGCGAACCCCTCTTCGGCGAAGGTCTCGGCCTGGATTCCATCGACGCCCTGGAACTCATCGTGCTCATGGAGAAAAAAACTACGGCATCCGCCTCAACAATCCCGCAGAAGGCAAGGCTATTTTCGCTTCGCTCGACACCATGGCCGATTACATCGCCCAACACCGCACCAAATGATCGTCATCACCGGAGCCGGCCTCCTTTCGGCCATCGGCACCAACCAAGCCGAGACGCTGCAATCCCTGCGCGACGCGCGCGCCGGGCTGCATCCCGTGCGCTTCCTCCCCACCGTCCACCGCGAACTGCCCGTGGGCGAGGTGCCGTTGTCCGACGATGAGCTGCGCCGCCTGGCCCAAGCCCCCGAAGCCCGTTCGCGCACCGCGCTGATGGGCATGATTGCATTGCGCGAAGCCCTCGCGCAGGCGCAAATCACCCCACAACTGATCGCCGACACGGCGTTGGTGTCTGGCACCACCGTGGGCACGATGGATTGTACCGAGCGCGAGTTTGCTCGCACGGGGCGGGTGGAGCAACTCGGCGACTGCGCAGAGGCCACCCGGGAAATGGCCGACCACATCGGCCCGTTTGCCTTCGTCACCACCTGCAGCACGGCCTGCTCCTCGGCCGCCAACGCCTTCATCCTCGGAGCCAACCTCATTCGTTCCGGCCGTTTTGATCGTGTGGTCGTGGGGGGCAGCGAATGTCTCTCGCGCTTTCATTTCAATGGGTTTCGGGCTTTGATGATTCTCGACAGCCACCCCTGCCGTCCTTTCTCGCACGATCGCGCCGGACTGAACCTGGGCGAAGGTGCCGCTTTCGTGGTGCTCGAGCGGGAAAGTGCCGCCCGTGCCCGCGGTGTGCGCCCCTTGGCGGTGCTCGAAGGGTGGGGCAATGCCTGCGACGCCTACCATCAGACGGCCACCTCCGAGAATGGAGAAGGCGCTTACCGGGCGATGACGCAAGCCCTGCGGCGAGCCGGCGTTGCACCCTGTGACGTCGACTATGTCAACGCGCACGGCACCGCAACGCCCAACAACGATGTGACCGAAAGCGCTGCGCTGCGCCGTGTTTTCGGCGACAACCTGCCCCACATCTCGTCGACCAAATCGTTCACCGGGCACACCACCAGTGCCTCAGGCAGCATCGAGGCCGTCATCTGCCTTTTGGCCTTGCAACACGGCTTCGTTCCTCCCAATTTGCGGTGGGACGGTGGCGACGATTCGCTGATTCTCCCCGTCGTCGAGCCGCCGGCGCACACGCCCTGCGCCGTGCGCTCTGCAACGCCTTTGGTTTCGGCGGCAATGACACCGCTTTGCTCCTGGCCACCCCCGAGGCGGCCGCGACACACCGCGACACGGTGCTGCCTGACGCCCCCTTGCAATCGCTACGCCCCGTCTATGTCAAGCAGTGCGTGCGGTTTGCCGACTTGCCCCCCGAGCAGTTGCCCAAAATCCCCCCGATGGTGGCCCGCCGCCTGAGTGGGGTACTCAAACGCGCCCTGCAAACCTCACTCGTCGTGCTCGAACGCGCCGGCTGTTCCCATCCCGATGCCATCGTGACGGGCACTGCCATGGGGTGCGTGCGCGACACCGAGGCTTTTTCTGCGCGAAATGGTGGAGCGCGACGAACAATTGCTGCAACCCACCCACTTCATTCATTCCACTCACAACACCATCGGCGCACTCATCGCCATTCGCACCGGCACGCACGGCTACAACAACACCTTCTCGCACGGAGAGGCGTCGTTCGAAGCCGCACTGCTCGACGCGCAACTCCTCTTGGCGCTCGGCGAAGCCGAACAGGCACTCGTCGGCGCGCACGACGAGGACGGCGAGTGCACGGTTTGCTTTCTCGACACCGAGGCGAACGGCGCTTTGTGCCGACTCGACGCGCCGATGTCCGCTGCCGAACTATGTCGCAACTCTATTGTTTAGGCCTGCTACAGGCCGCGCTGCTCACCATCGGACAGGTGCTGCTCAAAATCTCCCTGCAATCGTTCGGCCGCTTCGAGTGGTCGTGGCGTTTCTTCGCGGCGGTGTTCACCAATCTCCGTTTTGCGCTCTGCGGCCTGAGTTTTGCCGCCGCTTCGCTCCTCTGGGCCTACATCATGCGCCGGTTTCCCTTTTCCATGGCCTATCCCATCGTGAGTTTAAGCTATGTGTTTGCCCTCATCGCGGCCGTATTCGTCTTTGACGAGCAGATTCCGCCCGTGCGCTGGCTGGGTTGTGCCTGCATTGTGTTCGGCGTTTGGCTCACGACGCGTTGAAATGCGGGCGAAGGCGGATGCGGGGGCTCGGCCCACGGCACACGTCAGTCGAAAAGTGGCGGATGTCCATTCGAAAACGCCCCGTTTTCACGCAAAAACGCCCTGTTTTTGTCGAAAACATCCCCATTTTCGTCCCGCAGGTGCCGCCCATTGTCCGCAGCGCGGGCGGTGTGTCTTCGAAAATAGCGAGCCGTCGCGTTCACACGCGCGAGTGTCTTCTCCCCTTCCCCCTCTTTATCCCCATTACTATGCAAATTCTTTCTCCTCTCCGCACCTTCTGTTGCGTTTTGTTGCTGAGTTGCTGCGCGTTGTGCGGAGCGCAGACGCCGGTGTCGCCGCAGCGCGCCGCACAAATGGTGGCTGCCATCACCTCCACTGCGGCTTCCACAAGCACCCTGCGTGCCGATTTTGTGCAAACCAAGTCGTTGCGCATGCTCAACCACAAGCTGACGGCGCGCGGACGCGTGGTTTTTGCTGCACCCGCCCGCTTGCGCTGGGAATATCTCGCGCCCACGGCCTATGTCTTGGTCATCGACGGAGAGAAAGTCACGGTGCGCAGTGGTAAAAACAAGCACAGCATCGACACCCGGCAGAGTCAAATTTTCGCGCAGATCGCACAAATCATGTCCGAAAGCGTGACCGGCCGCTCATTGGCCGACACTCGGCGCTTCGCCGTGCGCCTTTTTGACGAAGGCAACACCTGGACGGCAGAACTTACGCCCCGCAACGGGGCGCTCAAACGCCTTTTTGCCACCGTGCGCCTGCGCTTCGATGCCAAACGTCGCGTGGTCACACGCGTGGATCTGGTGGAACACAACGGCGACGCCACGGTGATCGAAATGCAGGGAGTGCTGGTCAACCAACGTCTCGATGCCCATGCGTTTCAAGTGGATTAAACTGCTCCTGCCCGCCGTGTGGCTGTGCACAGCCTGCGCTGGACTGCACCACGCACCGCGTGTGGCGGCACCACCCTGCGTGTGGCGCGCCGCCGATTCCGTGGGCTCTGTTACCGAGTGGACTGCCGAAATTCATTTCGCCCGCGCCGATTTCACCGGCATCTGCGTGTTGAGGCGCACAGCCGGCGGATCGGTCGGCACAGTGGTCAACGAGTTTGGCGTCCGAGCCTTCGATTTCACCTACGATGCGCAGCACCGGCGCGTGCAGCTCGCACAAATCATGCCCATGCTCGACAAGTGGTACATTCGCCGCACGCTGCGCCGAGATTGGTGCGCACTGCTCGAGCAACTGTGCGACACCACGCAGGCCGACTATCGCAATGCGCGCCGAAACATCGACTATCGTCTCACCCTCCTCCCTCCTGCTGCCCATGCAACTCCTCAATAGTCTCTTCCGCGTGGTGGATCGTCGCCAAGAAGGCGAGCAAACGGTTTTCGACGTGGAGCTTTGTGCCGAACATCTCATCTATCGCGCCCATTTCCCCGGGCATCCCATCACGCCGGGCGTGTGTGTGATGCAGATGGTGTGCGAATTGGCAGCCGAAATCGTGGGACACCCCGTGCACATGACCGGGGCGAAAAACGTGAAGTTCCTCGCCCCGATCATTCCCACCGCAACGCCGCGCGTCACGGTGCGCATGACGGTCGAACCCACCCGCATTGTGGCGGCCGTGGAAGGGGGCAAACAGGTGATGGCCAAACTTTCGCTCTGCTATGAAGCCTAAGATTTGTGTGCTCATTCCCACCTTCGACAACGCCGCCACCCTCGCCGAAGTGGTGCAGGGGGTGTTGCCAAAGGGCCATCCCGTGTTGGTGGTCGACGATGGGAGCCGCGTGCCAGCCGCGGCGCTGTTGGCCGATGTGGTCGGCGACTTGCACGTGCTGCGACACGCAACGAATCGCGGCAAAGGCACGGCGTTGTGCACGGGCTTCGCGTGGGCACGAGAAAACGGCTTCACTCACGTCATCACCCTCGATGCCGATGGACAACACCTGCCCGATGATGTGCCGACGATGGCGAAGGCCGTGAGCGAAACACCCGACGAAATCATTGTCGGCAACCGCTTCGATCCGCGAAAATTCGGGGCTGACAACGCGCGCAACATGAGTAGCGGTAGCCAAACGGCCAACCGCCTGAGCAATTTCTGGCTCCGCGTGCAAACCGGGTGCCGACTTTCCGACACGCAAACGGGCTTTCGCGCCTACCCACTCCGCGCGCTGCACGGATTGCGGTGGATCACCTCGCGCTATGAGGCGGAACTCGAACTGTTGGTCTTTGCGGCTTGGCGAAATGTGCGTTTGCGCAGCGTGCCGATCGGGGTCTATTATCCGCCGGCGGAGGAAAGGGTGAGCCACTTCCGCCCCCGGGCCGATTTTCTGCGCATTACGTTGCTCAACACCGTCTTGACCACCGTGGCGCTGGCCGTGGTTTGGCCGTGGCGCGCGCTGCAATGGATCGCCACCCTCGCGTTGTTGCTCCTCCTCTTCGCGGTGATGCTCGTGGCGCAGGCCGGACTCTGGTTGTTTTTCTGCTGTTTCCGGCTCACCGACGCCCGTCGTCTCGCCCTCCATCGCGGCATGGCCGCCGTGGCTCGCGCATTGTTGCGCCTCTTGCCCCACGTGCGAATCGAAAACCTCAACCCGCACGGCGAAAACTTTGCCGAGCCCGCGGTGATTGTCCTCAACCATCGCAGTCATCTCGACCTGCTTTGCGCGCTTGCCCTCACGCCGCGTCTCGTCATGCTCACGAAACGTTGGGTTTGGCGCAACCCGTTGTATGCTTTGGTGCTGCGTTATGCCGAATATCTCCCCACCACCCGCGATTTTGAGGAGAATTTCGCCCGCATCGAGGACGTGGTGCGGCGCGGATATTCCGTGTTGATTTTTTTCCGGAAGGAACCCGTTCGTGCACTGAGCGCACGGGGCGTTTCCACCAAGGGGCTTTTTGTGCTGGCGCGCCGGCTCGGCGTCGACGTGCTCCCCGTGGTGTTGCATGGCACCTCGCAAGTGTTGCACCGCCGCGCCCATGTGTTGTCGTCCGGCCGGATCGTTGTGGAAATTGGCGCTCGCATCGCCCCGGGAACGCCCCTGTGGAGTGACGATTCGTTGGACATGGCGCGACGGGTGCGCCGATATTTCGAAGAAAGGTATGAAGCATTGTCTGATCATAGGTAGCGGACTGGGCGGACTCTCCTGCGGCGCGCTGTTGGCGCGCCACGGTTTCGCCGTCACCGTGCTCGAACAGGGCGCGCAAGCGGGCGGTTGTCTGCAAAGTTTCGTGCGTGCCGGTGCGAAGTTCGAGACCGGCATGCATTTTGTGGGTAGTGCCGACCCCGGACAGGCCTTCCGCCGCCTGCTCCACGGCTTCGAACTTGACGAACTCCCCCTCGAGCGCCTCGACCCCGCGGCCTACGACGTGATTACCCTGGGGCGTGACGAATTTCCTTGGGCCAATGGTGCCGAAGCCTTCGTGGAATCACTGGCGCGCTCCTTTCCGGCGGAGCGCGACGGGCTGCATCGCTACATGCAACTCGTTGAAAACATCGCCGCCGCCTCACCTTTGCGCGCAACAACGGCTTCCGACGCCGCGTTGCAGGCCATGATGGACTACCGGCTGCGGAGTGTCGACGAAGTGGTGGGGACTTTGGTGCGCGATCCTCTTTTGCGCCGCGTGTTGGTGGGGAATGCACCCCTCTATGCCGGGCGTTTCGGGCACACGCCCTTCACTTCCCACGCTTTTATCACCGACTTTTACAACCGAAGTGCCTTTCGCATTGTGGGGGGCAGCGAGCAAATGGCCGAAAGGCTCGTGCGCAGCATCGAAAATCGGGGCGGACGAGTGGAAACGCGGCACCGTGTGGTGAAAATCGCCCACGACGGCGTGAACGCCACGGGAGTTTACACCGCCAACGGCCAATTTTTTTCCCGCCGATTGCGTCATTGCCGCCGTGCATCCCCGCCGAGTGCTTGAAATGCTCGGGGAAGGTGCTCCCTTTCGTCCGGCTTATCGACGACGCATCGCCGCTTTGCCGCAAACGGTGGGCTGTTTCACCGTGTATCTCGACTTTCTGCCCGAAAAAGTGTCCTATCTGCGCAGCAACCACTACGTATATCCGGCGGGCAACCCGTGGCATTGCGACGAATACACCGCAGAAGATTGGCCCCGCGGCTACCTTTATATGCATCTCTGCCCCACAGCGGGCGCAAAATACGCCCAAACGGCCGAAATCATCGGCTATATGCGCTACGAAGAGGTGGAAAAATGGAGCCAAACGCGTGTCGGGCGCCGCGGCGAAGCCTACGAAGCGATGAAACGCGCCAAGGCCGAGCTGCTCCTTGCCGCCGTTGAGGCTAAATTCCCCGGGACGCGCGCCGCAGTACGCCGATTTTACACCTCTACGCCCCTCACTTATCGCGACTACACGGGCACAGAGCGCGGAAGTCTCTACGGTGTGGAGCAAGATGTGGCCTTGGCCGGCGCAAATCGTGTGCAGCATCGCACGAAACTCTCCAATCTTTTTCTCGCCGGCCAGAACATTAACGCCCACGGCGCCCTGGGAACACTCGTCGGCACGCTGGTGGTGTGCAAAGAATTGGTGGAAGCCGACCGACTTTTGGCGCCTTTTCGAGAATAGTCCCCACGGCACGGGAGAAAATGCCCCGTTGCTCGATGAAATCGGCGTTTTTGGAAGCTCCAAGCGCCGGAAATCCACTGAAAACCCTCGTCTTCGATATGCAAACCCTCCCTCCCTCAGCTGTTTCGTCGGCTTCGTCGACCTCAATGCCTACCGATATTGTCGTGATCGGCGGCGGTTTGGGCGGATTGTTCACCGCTGCGCTCTTGTCGCGCGAAGGTTGTCGGGTGACGGTGTTGGAGAAAAACACCATAGCCGGGGGCGGTTTGCAATCTTTCCGCCGCGGTGCCCTACAATTCGACACCGGCATGCACCTACTCGGCGGTTTTCGCCCCGGAGGTAACGTGTGGCGGCTGTGTCGCCACCTGGGTGTGCTCGAAAAGCTCCGGCTGCGGCACACCGATGCCCAATGTATGGACGAAATCACCCTTTTGGACGAGCAAACCACCTATCGCATCGCCGAAGGAAGGGAGGGATTCGTCGAAAGTTGGGCGCGCTATTTCCCGCACGCCCGCACCGAACTGCAAAACTACGTGGCCGCGATGTACCAATTGGTGGAATGTCTCGATTTGTTCCATTTGCGTGCGGTGGAATCCGGGTTTTTCGAAATGCCCGAGGAGTTTTTGCTCACTGTAGACGCCTTTATTGCCCGCTACATTTCGGACGAGCGGCTGCGAGAGTTGGTAGCTTACATGAATCCCCTGTATGGGGGCGTGAAAGGACGGACACCGGCCTATGTTCACGCCGTGATCAGCGTGCTGTACATCAATGGTCCGTCGCGTTTCGTGGGCGAAAGTCGCGCACTAGCCGATGCCCTCATCGAAGTGGTGGAGGCCGGCGGCGGCAAAGTGGTGCGCGGAGCCGAAGTGCAGCGCATTGCCGTGCACGATCGGGCCGTGACACACGTTGAAACCACCGACGGACGCCGATTTTCGGCCGAGCGTTACATTTGTGCCACCCATCTTCGCGAGATGCTCCGCCTGGTCGACACCGAAGCCTTCAACAAAGCCTATCGAACCCGCCTGGCTTCGTTGCCAGTGAGCTATTCTGCCTTTTGCGTCTTCGTGGAATTGGAGCCCGAGCGCGTGCCTTATGTCAACCACACGAGCTACGTCATGCGGCGGCAGGGCGACATGTGGAACATGGCGCCGGAGACCGACGAAGAATGGCCGCACGGCTTTCTCTACATGACGCCTCCCGACGGAGAAGCCGACCGTTTTGCGCGCCGGCTGGTGCTCACCGCCCCCATGTCGGCCACGGCGGTCGAAGCGTGGGCCGACACGCGCACCGGCCATCGGGGAACGGACTACGAAGCGTGGAAGCGCGCGCATGCCGAGCGGCTTTTGCAGGCTTTGTGGCGCGTGCATCCGGAATGGGCACCGCATTGTCGGCACATTTACAGCGCGTCGCCGCTCACCATCCGTGACTATTATCATTCGCCCGCGGGATCGATGTACGGCATCAGTGCCGATGTCCACGATTTCATGCGCTCGCAAGTGCCGGTGGTCACCAAGGTGCGCAATTTATTCCTCACCGGGCAGTGCGTAGGCCTGCACGGCATTTGCGGAACACCCCTCAATGCCGTGAAAACCGCCGAGGCCGTGTTGGGCACCGGCACGATTTTGCGACAACTCTGAACCTTGTGGCGCACGGCAGCCTTCGCGCAGCCGCGCGCCGCACTCATTTCCATCCAAACCATGGTCAACGAAGACATTGAATTCCGTTCGCCCGCCCAAATACGGGCTTTTTCAAGAAGACCTGTTGCGGCGCGCACTCGATTACCTCGCGACATTCGCCCTTCTACCGTCGGATGTTTGCCCGCGAGGGGATTGACGTGCAAGCGATTCGCACGATCGACGATTTGCAGCGGCTGCCTTTCACCGAGAAGCGCGATTTGCAGCTCCACAACGCCGATTTCCTCTGTTGCCCCCCGTCGGCCGTGATCGACTACGTGACCACGAGCGGCACCCTGGGCGGCCCTGTGACGTTTGCCTGCACCGATGCCGATTTAGAGCGCTTGGCCTTCAACGAAGCCAAGTCGTTTGCCTGCGCCGGTGTGGACCGCAACAGCATAGTCCAGCTGATGACCACGCTCGACAAGCGTTTCATGGCCGGCATGGCCTACTTCCTCGGATTGCGTCGGCTCGGCGCGGGTGTGGTGCGCGTGGGCAACGGCATTCCCGAGTTGCAATGGGAAACGATACGGCGCATTGGCCCCGACACCCTCATGTGCGTGCCGTCGTTCATCCTCCGTTTGCTGCAATATGCCGACGAACACGGCATCGACTACCGGCGTTCGAGTGTTCGGCGGATCATCGGCATCGGCGAAGGACTGCGCGATCAGCATTTCGCCCTCAATCTGCTCGGAAGTCGCATTGCAGAGCGCTGGCCGGAGGTACAATTGTTCACCACTTACTCCTCAACCGAGATGGGCGCCACCTTCTCTGAGTGCCCGCACGGGATGGGCGGCCACGTGCACCCCGAGTTGGTGATCGTGGAAATCATCGGTGAGGACAATCGGCCCGTGCCCGACGGCGAAACCGGAGAAGTGGTGGTCACCACCCTCGGCGTAGAGGGCATGCCTTTGCTGCGTTTTCGCACCGGCGACATGGCGGCGCGCCGCACCGAACAGTGCAAATGCGGCCGATATGCCTACCGACTCACGCCGCTGGTGGGGCGGAAGCACAACATGATCAAGCTGAAAGGCACCACCCTCTACCCGCCGGCGGTGAATGACGTGCTGGATCACACCGATTTTGTGCACAACTATGTGGTGGAGGTGCGCGATTCGACCGCAGGCACCGACGAAGTGGTGGTGAAAATCGGCCTCGACGAGCACAGTGCCGAGGTGAAGCGCCTGATAGACCCCGCCCACGGGGGGCACGGCGAGGAACAGCTGGTGAAACTCCTCAAGGATCGTTTTCGCTCGCGCATTCGCGTGGCACCGGAGGTAGAGATTCTGCCCGTGGAGGCCATTGCGCGCATCAATTTCCCCGCTAAATCGCGCAAACCCGTGAAGTTTGTCGATCTGCGTTGCCACGACGAGTCCTGAGCTCGCCCCGCGGTGACCGCCCACCGCAGAGGAGCGAAAAAAACACGCCGATTTTTGCGCGAAAAAGCTCCCCGCTTGCTGCCGAAAGTTCCCCATTTGCTGAGAAAAAAACGAAGCTATGATTTTGACCGATCCCGAATTTGAAACCATGCGTCCGTACACCGACGCCGAAATCCCCGCCGCGATGGCTCGTGTGGCGGCGCATCCGCTGTTTGCACGCTTGGCCGCTTTTGTTTTCCCCGATCGCGACGTGGAATCGGTGCGCGAATCGGTGCGTGCGGTGCGCAACCCAGATGAATTGCAGGAGGCCGTGATGCAACACTTCGTGCGGCGCATGCTCGACACCACCACCACGCAATTCACACACGAGGGTTTTGAGCGCCTACGTCCCGACGGCGCCTATCTCTTTGTGGCCAATCACCGTGACATCGTGGCCGATTCGGCCATTTTGCAGTATCTGTTGTTTCAACGCGGTCTGCCCACGACCGAAATCACCTTCGGGGCCAATCTCATGACCCACCCGCTGGTGGTCGATGTAGGGCGGTCGAACAAGATGTTTCGCGTGGAGCGCGGCGGTACCCCGCGCGAGTTCTACGCCGCCTCGTGTCGCTTGTCGCGCTACATGCGGCAGGTGATCGAAACCGCCCACTCGTCGGTGTGGATCGCTCAGCGCAACGGACGCACCAAGGACGGCATCGACGCCACCGACCCGGGATTGGTCAAGATGCTCACCCTCAGCGGCGAGGGATCGCCTGCCCGGCGCCTGGCAGCGCTGCACATCGTGCCCACGGCGGTGAGCTACGAATGGGAACCCTGCGATCTGTTCAAAGCGCGCGAAGTGGTGGCTCGCCGCCGCGGACCCTACGCGAAAGCGCCCGACGAAGATCTGCAAAGCATCCTCACCGGACTGCTCGCGCCCAAGGGCCGTGTGCACCTGGCCGTGTGCCCGCCGCTGACGCTCGCAGACTTGGAAGGCATCGACGCCTTGCCGCGCGGCGAAGTGCCCACGGCCGTGGCCGCACTGCTCGACCGCCGCATCGTGGGTGCCTATCGTTTGATGCCCACTCACTATGCCGCGGTCGATTTGCTCGAAGGCACGACACGCCACAGCGCGCATTATGCCCCCGCGGTGCGCGAAGCCTTGTGCCGACGGCTCGATGAGCTTGCCGATGCGGAGGAACGGCAGGTGCTGCTCGGCATTTACGCTCACCCCGTGCGGCGTCGTGCCGAATTGTTGGGCACCGCCCGCTGACTACCTCAGGAGACACGGCTCGTGTGAGGCTGAGGCCGCTCGATGAGTGCCCGCTGCCGGCCGCTGTGTCGCTCTTTTCTTTTCCCTTCACGCTTGATTGCAATGACCCATTTCCTGCTTCGTCTCTATGATTGGTTGCATGTGCGCCCCCTGTTGCGGTGGGGGCTGATGTGCTGCGCGCTGTTGGCCCTGCTGCTGGGCGTGCGGCAGGCGCATTTCAAGGAAGACATCGGCGATTTCCTGCCCGATGCTTCGCGCTACGGCGACGAAACGGCGGTGTATGCGCAGGCCAACACCGGTGAACGCATTGCGGTGGTGTTCAGCGGGGCACCTGCCGACAGTTTGGTGGCCGCCGTCGATGCCTTCACCGCGCGGTTGGCACAGGCCGACACGGGGCATTTGGCCGCGCACGTGACGGGGAGTGTGGATTTGGAGCGCATGGAACGCACGACGGCGGCGGCCTATGCCCATGTGCCCGCTTTCTTGTTGCCGGCCGACGTGCACCAGATGGAACGTGCGGTGTGCGCTCCCGATGCCGTGGGGCAGGGCATGGAACGCCTCTACACGGCGCTGCTTATGCCCACGGGCGACCTGGCGGAACAGACTTTTGCCCGCGACCCGCTGCAATTGTTCGCCCCGGTGGGGGAGGCGCTGCAACAAGGGGGCGACGGGCAGCGTTTTACGCTCTACGACGACCACATTTTCACCCCCGACGGACGGCATGCGCTGGTGCTGGTGGAGAGTGCGGCGGGGCGCAGTGAGACGGGACGCAACGCGCGCCTCGTGGCGCTGATCGATGCCACGGCGGCTGCGGTGGAAGCGCAGGCACAGGGGGCTTCGCCGGCGAAGGCTCCCCATGGAGGCGGGATGCAACTCAAGGTGCAGCAAATCGGTGCGCCGACCATCGCCGTGACCAACGCCAGGCAAATTAAAACCGATAGCCTTTTGGGCGATTGGCCTGGCGGTGGTGCTCATTGTGGCTTTTTTGGCGGTGGTGCTCCCCAATGTGCGCAACATTTGTCTCGTGCTGCTCACCGTCGGACTGGGTTGGCTGCTGGGATTGGCGGTGTTGTCGACGGTGCGAACGAGCGTTTCGGTGATCGTGCTGGGCATTTCGTCGGTGGCGGTGGGCATAGCTATCAACTACCCGCTGCACTTCGTGGCTCATTTGCGGCACGCGGGCGATGTGCGGCGCAATTTGCGCGAATTGGCCTCGCCTTTGCTCATCGGCAACGTCACTACGGTCGGCGCCTTCGCGGCTTTGGTGCCACTACATGCTTCGGCCTTGCGCGACTTGGGGCTCTTTGCCGCGGCGCTGCTGGTGGGAACGCTGGCGATTGTGCTGGTGTTGCTGCCGCACTGGGTGAAAGTGCCTGCACCGCGCGAGGCCGAAGCGCAATGTGCGGAAGCGCCGGTGGCACCGAGGTGCCGAACGGCGCGACATTGGGCCTTGTGGACCGCCGTCGGCGCGGCCCTCACGTTGGTGCTGGGCTATTTCAGTCTCGACACGGCTTTTGACGCCGATTTGCGCCGGCTCAACTATATGCGCCCCGAGCAGCGGGAGCTGTTGGCGGAGATGGTGAAGCTGCGCGGCGGGAGTGGCGAGACGGAACCGGTGTATGTGACGGCGGCGGGACGCACGCTCGATGAGGCCTTGCGGCGGTCTGAGACGCTGGGGCGCGACATCGAACCGCTGCGTCGCCGAGGGATGGTGAAAACTGAGGTGAGTGCGGACCGATTTCTGCCGTCGGTAGAAGAACAGGCACGCCGAGAACGGGCGTGGCAGGTGTTTGTGCAGCGCAATGCACCGCGACTTACTACGGAATTGATGCGCGAAGCCGAGCGCCACGGAGTGCGGACTGCCACGTTTGCCGACTTCTTTGCCACGGTGCGCAGGGCCGGAACGCCGGAGGCGCGCGGCGAGGTGGAACGCTTCGGGCGCGCACAGTGCGAGGCGCTGATTGTGGAACGCGATGGGCGGTGTCTCGTGACGCGTGTGCTGGCGGTGCCGCGCAAGCAGGCCGAGAGTGTGGCACAAAAATCTGAATGCGCGCGCCGAACGCACCGGGGCGGGCTTTGCCTTCACGGTGCGGAGCATGAACGAGAGCGGGGTGCGCGGCCTTTCGGTGGATTTCAATCTGATCGGTTGGGTGTGCGGCGCGATTGTGTTCGGTTTCCTGTGGCTCTCGTTCGGCCGTTTGGAGTTGGCGCTCTTGGCTTTTCTGCCGATGGCCTGCTCGTGGGTGTGGATTCTCGGCACGATGCACCTGCTCGATCTGCGTTTCAACTTGGTGAACGTGATCTTGGCCACGTTTATCTTCGGGCAGGGCGACGACTATTCGATCTTTGTGACCGAAGGGTTGCTCTACGAATACACTTACCGCCGACCGATGTTGGCCTCCTACCGCCGCGGAATCGTGATTTCGGCCGTGATCATGTTTGTGGGCATGGGCACGCTGCTCATTGCTCGCCACCCGGCATTGCGCTCGCTGGGCGAAATCACGGTGCTGGGCATGGGCTGCGTGGTACTGGCCGCTGCGCTGTTGCCGCCGTGGGTGTTCGGCAGATTGGTGCGCGAAGATGGCAGCCGATGGGCGATGCCCTTGACGCTGGGAGGTCTGTGGCGCAACGGCCAGGCGGCGCTGTGCGAAACGACGCTCGGTGTGGCGCTGACGGCCTACGGGTGGTGGTGCTTGGCGGTGCTGCATGCTACGCCGAAACGTCGGGCGCGTTTCCGAAAGGCGGTGCACCGGGCGGTACGTTGGGCGGTGTGTCGGCGTTGTGGTGTGGAGGTTGCGCTGCCCGACGTGGCGGGGGAGCACCGAGAAGGGGGCGAACTGTGGGTGGTGCCGGTGCGTGCATGCAGCGACGCACTGTTGTTGGCGGCCACCTCGTCGTGTTGCGTGCAGGTGGGGGGCAACGGACCGTGGTTGCGTGGCCTGCGCCGAAAATGGTTGTACAAAGCGGGATTGCTTGTCGACAGCCGTGACGCAACGCGCCATGAAGCGATTCGCGTGGCGGCGGCCGAAGGACTTTGTCCCGTGGTGTGGATGGACGAGGGGGACGACACGTGGCAACGTGCCTTGCGCACTGCCGCCGACTTCGGATTGTCGTGCCGCGTGTGGAGATCGGTGGGCACGGAGCGCGTGTGGCCGACCGGAATGGCGTGGGCTGAGCGCGGACGTGTGGTGGTGGGGCTGAGCGAACGCTTGCGACCGGCGGAAGCTGAGGACTGCATGACGGCGGTGCACGTGCAGTTGCAAGAACTGCGCGATGCTGTGGCACGCACAGAGGCGCTGACGCAGGCGGCCGCGGCGACGCCGGCCGATTTTGCACCGGCGGTGGAGGCGACCTACCGGTATAAGGGCATCACCACGGAAAGAAGTGTGGCACGGGTGCTGCGAGCTGCAGTGTCGGGGCGCGATGAGGTGTGGAACACGCTGTGGCGTGAGGCGCAGAGGGCGGAGCAAGTGGAGGTGCGCAGCCGAGGTTGTGGCGCAGAGGCGATGCTGTTGGCTCTTTTGCGCCCGGCAGTGCGCGTGCGCTGTGTGGTGCCGAACGACGACGTGGCTGATGTGGTGCGCGGTTTGCGTTTGTTGCCCGAGAACCTGGAGGTGGTGGTCGAAACGGTGCGCGCTTGACGACGCCAAACGACCTGAGTTCGCTCTAAGGAATCCACCTTTCACTTTCTAGGGTGGCGGGATGCTTTTTAGGGGAGATGCTTAGACTGAACTTAGGTCAGGATGTGAGGTCTACTGCGTCTAAACTTTTCGCGGACAGCAAGAAACCGAAATCAGCACGCTGATCTCCTTTGTCTCCTCGTTCGTGGCCCCCTTGACGGTCGCCTTTTAAGGTGTCGCAAATTGTTGTAGTACAGCGGATTGGGGAGCTTCGGTTATGTCTCGTAGCGGTCGCGTAAAGACGCATCCCGCGCCGGAGCATAGCGCCTTTTTATCTGTTCTGAGAGGTTGGGATATGGCAAAGTCGCGCCGGTTCAGTAAGTCAAAGAGCGTTTGCGCCGGATGGTCGGGGCAGTACCTCGACTTTTCGCTATATGGACGCCGCAGTGCGGCGGGATGATGGGAAGTTGTGTTTTATCAAGCGCAAAAGTAAGGATTTGGTTTCGAACTGTCGAAGATTTTGCGAGAAAAATGTTTCGTTTTTTTGAGAATAGGGAGAGATCAAATAAAAAAACTTGTGGACTTTCTTTCGAAACGCCCTTCTTTTTTTCTTCTTCCTCCCCGCTTTTTTTGGAAAAAGACGCCCGTCCCTTCGCTCACGGTGTCACCCACGGTTTCCTCATCAGCACCGCCTTACGCGCGAACGGACACGCCCCTGCACATCGCGCACTCAGCGAGTTCGAAATTCTTGCCTTCACCCTTCACCTTCACCCACAAGTCGTTGATACAGTGTGTATTGTGGGTGAAGAGAAGGCCCTTTTTCTGCCTTCACCGGTGAAGGGAACAGGGGTGAAATATTCACCCGTAAGTCACTGTTTCCGAGCTTCTTACAGTCGTATGGTGAAGAGGTGAAGGCAAAAAACGAAAAACAGCGGACGCGCGCGCTACGCGTGCGCGTTGGGGGCTGAAGTGGGAGGCCGGTGCACTTTTGAGAAAGGGTTTCCGGTAGTTGAGATCTCACTCCAAATGTCGGATGAACCCTTATTAAGATACAAACTGTTTAGATATTTCAGTTTTAGGACATAAAAGTATTGCTACTTCGGGAAGTTGTTGTACCTTTGCCGATGAATTAATAACTAAGTAATTAACAACTTAATCATTTTGTTTTTGTTAATGACAAAATATACAAGAACGCAGACCAGTCTGCACCCAGAGATTATAGATATGCTCAACGAGCAGGTGAGTAAGGAAGCTGAGGCAAGCTCTTTGTACTTGGCAATGGCTTCGTGGACGGAGTACAATGGCTATTCGCGAAGTGCTGAGTTTTTCTACAATCACGCTGTAGAGGAACGCGACCATATGATGAAGATTTTCCGTTTCCTCAACGAGAATGGTGCACGCGCTTATGCCCCTGAAATAGGTAAGATAGAACAGGAATTTAAGTCGCTCAAGGAGGTTTATGAGAAGACTTTGGAACACGAAATCAAGGTAACACAGTCGATCTTTGCCATCTTTAAGAAAGCGCGCCAATCCGATGACTATGCCTCTGAGAATTTTTTACAGTGGTTCGTTGAAGAGCAGCTTGAAGAAGAGAAGTTGGTACACTCAATTCTCGACTTGTTTGAGTTCACTACCGACAAAGATTCACCAATCGCATTAAAGCTCATCGACGAGCGTATTCCATTAAAAAACGAGTAATGATATTAGTAACAGGCGGAACAGGAATGGTGGGTAGCCACTTGCTTTTCGAACTTACGAAAGAGCGAGCAAGGAAGGTACGTGCTATCTACAGGAAAGAGGGTTCGCTTGAGAGTGTAAAACGTATCTTTACCGACTTATCGGTAGATGGTGAGCAGCAGTTCGCCACTATCGAGTGGGTAAAGGCAGATTTAGACGACATCCCTGCGCTGGAAGCGGCATTCAGGGATGTCGTTTTTGTTTTTCACTGTGCGGGCTTTATCTCTTATGCCCCTAATGATTTTTGATAAGCTCATCAAAATCAATGTAGAAGGCACGGCAACTATTGTAAACTTGTGTCTCTCTTTTGGCGTACAGAAGTTGTGCTATGTGAGTTCGGTAGCGAGCCTATCGGCAGCAGTGGGCAAGGTAGCCGATGAGCAGAATGAGTGGAATCCAGAAGCGCGCAACAGCGACTATGCCATCAGCAAACACGGCGGTGAGATGGAGGTGTGGCGCGGTTCGCAAGAGGGCTTAAAGGTGATAATCGTAAACCCTTCAATCATCTTGGGACGCAGTGATTACAACTCAGGTTCGGGATTGTTATTCAAACAAGTAGCCTCTGAGCCCCCACGCTACACCACAGGAGGCTCTGGCTATGTAGATGCAAAAGATGTGGCACGGGCTATGGTGGCTTTGCAGTTCTCCGAGGTTGCCAACGAACGCTTTGTGCTCAATGCGGCAAACCTAACCTATAAAGAGATCTTTGAGAAGATAGCCAAAATATTGGGAGTAAAAGCACCTACAAAGCCCATTTCGCATAAGGCATTGCGCTTTATGGCACGAGTAGATGGCTTTTTGAGTTTTCTGCGGCTTAAGAAACGCACCCTTACCCTTGTACTTGCAGATGCTGGTGGAGAGGTAAAGCAATACAACGGAGAGAAGATTACTAAGACGATTGACTTTCAGTATACTGATATCGATAAGACGATTGAGGAAGTTGGGAAGGACTACGTTAAAAGTCAGGAATTAGAAGGGGCTAATGATCAAGAAAGTAAACGTGCTTAAACCTTTTTGAGAAACTTGAAGATAAACCCTAATAGGAGCATTCCAATCCAAGTTACATCAAGATACTCATATCTCATTATCAGATATTGCTGTCCGGTAAAAGTTTTACACGGCAAAAAAATAAGGCTGAAACCCTCTTGCAGGATTTCAGCCTCTTTTGTTACTTTGCTTGTTGCAAAATAAACACTAGTAACATGAGCAAAAGTACATATTTTACCGGACAGCCGGTCTATAGTCAGGTCATAAAATTGCTGGACAAGGCAAAAATTCAACAAATAAGCCGCGAAACCTTGGGCAGCGAGCGCTATGTGAAGCGTTTGACCAGGTGGAAACACCTGATCATTATGCTCTTTGGCGTATTCAAACACTTTGATTCTCTGCGAGAATTGGAGATCGGAATGAAAGCCGAGACCATGAAACTCGCCCACTTGGGACTTGACTACGTGGTTCGTCGAAGTACCCTTGCCGAAGCCAATCTGCGGCGTTCACAAGAGTTCTTTGCCAAAGTTTATGCCTATCTCTTGGAGCGCTACACGCCATTTTTAGCGGACAGCCGCTCAACGGGGCATAAAAAGTCTTGGGAAAAGCAGCTCTACATGATGGATTCCACCACCATCACGCTGTTTGACAACCTCCTTAAGGGCGTGGGTCGTCATCCCAAACACGGCAAAAAGAAAGGTGGAATGAAGGTACACACCGTAATGAAGTACCAAGTGGGCGTGCCTATGGTGGTAGAACTGACCTCCGCGGCCAAACACGACCATTACCTGCTCAAAAAGGTACATCTACCCAAGGAGTCGACTTTGACCATGGACAGAGCCTACATTGATTATGCTCAATTTCAAAAGGCTTACCGAGGAAGGCGTCTGCTATGTCACCAAGATAAAAAAGAACCTCACCTACAAGGAGTTGTCATCCACAGCCTATGTTTCCCGGGAGGGCTTGGTGACACACGACAAACACATCCTTTTTCAGAAAGAGAAGGTGAGGCACGAAGCCCGATGCGTAGAGCTGTGGAGCAACAACTCTCGCAAGTCGGTGACCTTACTGACCAACAATTTTGAACTCTCTGTTGAGGAACTTGCTGAAATCTACAAGCGTAGATGGGCTATAGAAACCCTTTATAAGCAGCTCAAACAGAACTTTCCCCTGCACTTTTTCTACGGTGAGAGCGTGAATGCCATCCAAATACAAACCTGGGTGGTATTCATCGCCAATCTCCTCTGTACAGTACTGTCCCGAATGATCAAAAGGCACGTTTCGTTTTCCCAAATCGTGACCATGCTTAGATTGACGCTCATGTATTACACCAATTTCATCGCTTTCATGGAAGATCCCCAAAAGGATGAATCTGTAATTTGTGCTGAAAGGGCTAAATCCCCACCGCCGGAACCATCATTATTTGATTAGGGGGGCTTGCTTTTCGAAAAAGAAAGCCCGAAGTCCTATTCTAAAGGGCTTCGGGATGGATTTTTCTGCCGTTTTGAAGTTTACCGGACAGCAATAATTGGTAATGTCCGAAAAAGTGTGTAAGATTCTCCTTTGTCCTCCCCCTCCGGCTTGGGGTACCCCAAGCCGGAGGGGGATTTGTGATGTTGATTTTTCTTTGTCGTTTTACTTGATTTTCCATTCCCGAAAAAATGGAAGTCGTCTTGCATACGTCCCTTCTGTTTTCTCCTTGGCCACAGAGCCCAAGAGATATACTACCGAGTCGGGAGATGGCATCGCGCCACGCATGAGCAAAGTGCGCTTGTAGCAGCGATTGAGACGTTCCACCCAGTTGGTCGAATAAATCATTCGGCGCACATTTTCGGGAAACCTCAGATAGGTGAAATAGGCCGCATTGCGTTCTCTGGCCAATCGGGCAAGGCTCGGGTACTTCTTGCCCCAACGCCGAGCAAAGGTACGCAAATTCTCATAGGCCGCAAGAGGTGTCATGTCGGTATGCTCCACGGGAAAGAGCGCCTTGAGTTCCTCTCCGACCTCGGCTTTGTCTTTGGTGGAAACGGTGTTCAAAAACCTTGCGTTTGAAATGCACGACGCAGAGTTGGTGCAGCGCCGTGGGAAAAGCCGAACACACCGCATTTTCGATACCGCTCAAGGCATCGGAGACGATCAAATCGATTTGTTCCACGCCGCGCTCCTTGAGCGCTTCGAGCTCCATTTCCCAAGTAATTGCCCCTTCTGTGGGGTGATTTACCACCGTGAGCACCTCGCGACTGCCGTCGGGCAACAGTCCCAACATCGTGTAGTAGGCCTCCTTCGAGACGCTCCCGTCGCGACGCGTGCTGCAGAACGTGGCATCGATGTAGACGGCCAAATAATGAGAAGAAAGTCGGCGCGCAAGCCACTCTTGGATCTCCTCGTAACAAGCCCCGGAGAGCCGACTCACCTGCTGTTTGCTATAGTGGTGACCGTAGATGCGGCGACCCACCTCGGCGATGTCTTCACAGGAAAGTCCACGCGCATACAACTCATGAAAAAAGCAGTGCACGCTCGCTTTCCTGAGCAGCCAAGACGCCGAGTATGATCGGTTGAAAAGCACCCGAGCGAGTGCGAGGGATGCGAGTTGGAAACTGCAACCGTGGCCACGCCAACGACGAGGACGGAAACCATTGCCTTGTTCACCTTTATGTTCCTCTAAGAAGAGGGCGCGCTCCTGCTTGGAAAAAAACTATCCAAAAAGCACGCGCATTAACTCATTAAAAACCGGCCTCACTTGAGGCCATTTCGGAAATAATTTCCGATCTTTGTTCAGCTGTAAGCTTCATTGTTCTTTGTTTGATTAGCTATTTCACCACAAATATAAGAACTTTGGAGCTTACACACGTTTTGGGGGACAGTATCCAATAATTTTTTTAGAGAAGAGGCTTAGACCGAACTCTGGTCAAACGGACTACGGGCGTAGAAGCCGTCCGGCGAATCGTGAGGGATTCGCCGGACGGCTGTTGGTTTGTTGTGGAGAGAGGGTGGGCTGTCCTGTGATGGAGCGGTGGGCGTTCGTGTCGTTTTACTCCTCAGACTTCTTTTCTGCGGGTGCAGTACGGGTGGACGTTGCGGAGGAGTGTTTGCCGGATGTGGTGCTGTGGTGAGTTGCACCGCCGGTGTTCGCTGTGGATTTTTGGGGTTTCGGTATCGGCCGATGCTTCCTTCTTCTCTTCGTGACCTGTTTTGTGGGGGGCGGAGGGATTTTTCTTTGCTTCGCCGTTGGATTTGCTCTCGGCTGAATGCACTTTGGCTGGGCGAGCGGCGGGCGCTGTCGTGGAGGCAGCGGGGGTATGATCGCTTTGGTTCAAGAAGCGCAGGTAGGCACCGTAAATGTGCGAAGAATAGGCCTTGAAAATGTTGTTGGCGAAGAGGATGTCGGTGATTTTGTTTTCGGCGACGTAGGCCTTCATGTTTTTGGTGAAGTAGCGCGAGTCGATGACGTGAATCTCGGAGAAGGAGTAGAAGAGGTAGCCGGGGAGGGTGTTGCCGAAGCTGTCTTTGAGGATGATGAGTCGGCGGTTGCCGGGCGTTGAGGTGCGGATGACGGCCAAACGGGTGTCGCCGCCCATGAAGGTGCAGTAGGCGCCGGCGCTTCCATCGCGATAATGCTGGAAATAGATGCCACGGCGCGGACGACTTTCGCCGACGACGCGATAGTTCTTGTCGATCGTGTAGTCAATGTAGGTGGCCGTGTAGGTGACGTCGCGCGGCACGTGGTAGACGAAGTCTTCGGGTGCATTTTTGAGCGCAACGTCCTTGGCATAGGCATACATGCTGCCCACATAGCCGTGAACGACTTTGCGATCGTAGGCGCTGAGGGGGCGGAAGGGGACGCCGGCGACCTTGGCAAAGGCTTGGGCGGCGTAGAATCCGCCGAGGGGCGCCCAGTGGTGGTCGGTGCGGAGGTAGATGTCCTCAGCGGCGTGTTGGCCGAGGGGAGTATAGATATCAACGGCCTTGACGCCGGGATCGAGGAGGGCGTAGGTGGCGCGGATGTTGGGGTGTTGCGGACGTGAGATGCGGCGCGCTTTGTCGGGGCAGTAGTATTCGACGGCGGTGGGGATGAGCATGCAATAGATGTTCACGCCGGGAAAGGTGGAACGGTAGAGGTTGGCGGCACGGGCATAGCCGATGCAGCCTTTGCTGCTGCCACCGAAGGCCATGAGGGCGCGGACGTTTTTCCCGCTGCCGGTGACGATGATGCCGGCGTTGGAGATTTTGGCGTTGTCGTCGGCCGTGAGATGGTTTTGATAGGCTCGATGTCGGGATTCGAGGTGCCGGCCTCGAGATTGTTGGCAGAAGAGCCGTTGCCTCCCGCCGTCTCGGCTTCGGGAGCGGCGGCGTGGAAGGTGATGTTCTCCTCGCCGGTGGAGAGGGCGAGCTGGTGTTTCACCTCCATACTCAGGGTCATGAAATGATCGCGGAAGGGTTCGCTGTCGCTAAACCAGGCAGAAACGTCGCGCGTGAAGGCTCCGGATTGAAGACGATCCCACGAGAACGTAGGAAATTGGGCGAGTTCGCGCTTCTCGAGCGGCGAATAGACGCTGCGCGGGAAGGTATTGAACACGACGGCGAAGGCTGCAAAGAGCAGGACGACAAAAAGGGTGTAGAATCGACCGAATTTCATGCGGGCGGACGAAGAAAATTAGAAGCGGGTGTAGATAAACGCGTTGTTGGTGGCGCCTACGAGGAGGGCGACGGAGAGCACGAGTAGCAAGGCAGACACCGAGATGTGAAAGGTGACTTTCATCACTTGCCCCGGGACACGTTGTGTGAGGGGGATGCGCTCGATGAGCGCAGAGAGGTTGCGCCGAATGGGGGTGCTGAGCAGGAGGGCGGCGATCCAGAGCCAGAAATGGTCGAAGATGGCGCCCGTGGTGACGAAGTCGTGGAAATGTGCGGCGTGGCCGAAACCTATGGAGAAAAAGGTGGTGAGCCGCGAGAAATCGTCGAAATAGAAAATGCCCCAGCTGATGAGGATGAGCAAGAGGCTGTAGAGGTGGAGCAAGGGAGAGGGGACGCGATGGATGATGCGCAGGAGGGTGTATTTCTCTAAGAGCACGATCACGCCGAAATAGACTCCCCACAGGACGAAGTTCCAACTCGCGCCGTGCCATAGTCCCGTCAAGAACCACACACACAGGATGTTGAGGGCTTGATGTCGGCGGTTGCCGCCCATGGGGATGTAGACATAGTCGCGGAAGAAGCTACCGAGCGAGATGTGCCAGCGGCGCCAAAACTCGGTGATGGAGCGACTGATGTAGGGGTGGTTGAAGTTTTCGTTGAAATGGAAACCCAAGCACCGCCCCATGCCGATGGCCATGTCGGAATAGCCGGAGAAGTCGAAATAGATTTGGAAGGCGAAGGCCAAAATGCCGATCCATGCACCGGTGGTGGTGAGGTCGTGGAGCGAACCGCGAAGAAACTGATCGACGATTTCGGAAAAACTGGTTGGCGAGGAGCACTTTCTTGGCCAAACCGATGAAGAAGCGGTAAGCCCCTTCGGCAAAATCGTTGGCGCTGATGCGGCGGTTGCCGATTTCTTCGGCCACGGTGCCGTAGCGCACGATGGGGCCGGCCACCAACTGCGGGAACATGGAGACGTAGAGCAGCAGACGACCGAAACGATATTGCGCAGGAGCTTCCTTCCGGTACACGTCGATGAGGTAGGGACATGGACTGAAAGGTGTAGAAACTGATGCCGATGGGGAGGGCTATGCCGGGAGCGGCCACGGGAATGCCCCACGCTGTGAGGGTGTGCGCGAAGAAGTCGGCATACTTGAACGTGCCGATGGCGGCAAGATTGCCGAAGAGGCCCAAAAAAAGAGAAAAAAACGGGGGCGGGGCTGCGGTCGATGATGATGCCCACGAGGTAGTTGAAGACCACGCAGCCCAGCATGAGAAAGACATAGACGGGTTCTCCCCAAGCATAGAAGATGAGGGAGAAAATGATGAGAACGTGATTCTTATACGTCTGTTGTGGACTGTCGAGTAGGACGGCATTGTGGCGATCGTGACGAGCCGCTAAGAGATAGAGTAGCGCGAAGAGCGGAAGAAAGACAAAGAGGAAGAAGAGGTCGGAGAAAACCATGCGGCGAAAGGCGGAAGTGTAAGTTGTGAGAGCGCAGACGGAGCGAGGGGCGAACGTGGGGAAATGCGGCTGCCCGTTCAGGGGCAGTTGTCGCGCTTTACCATTGCAACACGGAAGAGATGCGGTTGGCCAGATAATAGCCGTTGCGACGCGCTCCTTCGATGTTGGTGTGGGTGCCGTCGGTGGTGAAGCAGCGCGCTGTACGTTCGCGGGCTGAACTTACACAACTTTCTTTATCTTGACGCACGACCGAGAGGCTGAGGTTATTGCCGCACTGGGCGATGGTTTCGGCTACGGAGTGGAGGCGCATGTCTGGTATGGAGGCGGACTGCATGGGGGTGAGCAGCACGATTTGTGCATGGGGGAAAATGCGCATGAGCAAAGTGCAATCGTAACGCACCACCTCGGCTAGCGAACGCACGTTTTCCGGTGTGCGGTGTGAGAAAAGACTGTCGGGTTCTTCAAAGGCTTGTTTCACTTCACACGAGAGTGCGTCCGGGCGATATTGAGGAAACCACGCATCGTTGGTGCCGGCCGATATAATGATGAGTTGAGGTTCAGCTTGTGTGCCTTTGTTCCATGCTTCGATCAGGCGTTCGATTTGATTGAAGATGACATTGTTGTCAGACAGGCGTTCGGTGTTTTCGCGCAGGTCATGCCGAGTGTTTGCGGTGTGAGTCCAAGTGGCACCGCTGCGAGCATAGCTCCGACAAGTGGCGGGACGAAAGCGATCGACAAACCACCGCGTCCAACCTTGTTGGCCGGTGCAGAATTCGCCCCCGAGCCAGGTGTTGGAATCGCCGAGGATCACCACATTGAGCGAGGAGGTGTTCCCGGCCGAAAGGGCAACCGGGAAAAGCAAGCAGAGGAGCAACAGCAACAAGCGCTGTCGAAGGAGGTAGAAAGTCATTGTTTAGAAGAAGTTTGTGGCGTTTCTTTATTGGAAGAAGACGCGTTTCACACGTTGACTCACCGAAGTGAGCACTTCGTAGGGGATGGTGTCGAGTTGTTGGGCAAGTGTGGCGGCCGGCAACTCATCGCCGAAGATTTCCACGCGATCCCCTTCGCGGCAAGGGATGTCGGTCACGTCGATCATGCACACATCCATACAGATATTGCCCACATAGGGAGCGCGCCGGCCGTTGACCAAGCAATAACCGTGGCGGTTGCCGAGTTGGCGGTTGAGTCCGTCGGCATAACCGATCGGGATGGCGGCGATGCGTGAGGGACGGTCCACGATCGACCGACGGCTATAACCCACCGAAGTGCCGGCGGCTACATCGCGGATTTGGAGAATCGTGGTGCAGAGCGTGGCGACATTCTCGAGCGATCGGTTGTCGATCGGGTCAATGCCGTAGAGTCCCAAGCCGAGGCGGCACATGTCGAGGTGGCGTTCGGGGAAGCGCTCGATGCCCGACGAGTTGCAAATGTGGCGAAGGATGTGATAAGGGAACGCCGCTTGCAGTTCACGCGAGGCACGATCGAAGATGGTGAATTGGCGTGTGGAGAATTCGTCGAAATCCGGTGAGTCGCTGCCCACAAAGTGCGAGAACACCGATCGCGGACGCAGGGCTTGTTGGCGGCGCAGCACATCGATGAGTTCGGGCACGTCGATATCGGGGTTGAAACCCAAGCGACACATGCCCGTGTCGAACTTGATGTGTACGGGATATTGCGTGATGCCTTCGCGGCGCGCGGCACGAATGAGCGCATCGAGCAGGCGGAAGTTGTAGACCTCCGGTTCCAAACGATATTTGAAGAGCGTGTGGAGGGCGCTCATCTCGGGGTTCATGATGAGGATGCCCGCTGTGATGCCGGCTTTGCGGAGTTCCACCCCTTCGTCGGCCACGGCCACAGCGAGGTAGTCCACGCCGAGATCTTGCAGCGTGCGAGCCACTTCCACACTGCCGCAACCGTAGGCGCCGGCCTTGATCATACAGGTGATTTTCGTCTCGGGGCGCATGAACGAGCGGTAGAATCGGAGATTGTCCGCCAGTGCGCCGAGGTTCACCTCGAGGGTGGTTTCGTGTACCTTGAGTAGGAGTTCGTCGGTGAGTTGCTCAAACGCAAACGCTCGTGCCCCTTTGAGGAGAATCACGTCGTGCGACAAGGTGTCGAGCAGTCCGCTTTCGAGCAGTGCATCGGTCGTGTCGAAGAAATGCGTTTCTGATTTCACGAGTCCGTCCAACTGCCGCATGTCGCTGCCCACGCCGATGAGCATGTCCACTTGGCGCGGTGCGAGCAGGGCGGCCACCCGATGATAGAGCACATCGGGGGCGATGCCCGATTGTTGGAAATCGCTCAGCACCAAAATCGAACGATGGTGCGGCTCTTTGCGGCGCGCCAAGAAGTCGAGCGCAATGTCGAGCGAAGTGAGGTCTGAGTTATAGGCGTCGTCGATGAGCGTCAAGCCGCGCACGCCTTGCTTCACCTCGAGGCGCATCGCCACGGGGTCGAGATGCGGCATGCGCTCGCCGATTTGTGTCGGGGTGAGTTGGAGTTGCAGCCCCACGATGGCGGTGTGGATGGCATTTTTCGATCGAGGCCTCGTCGTCGAAGGGGATTTCAAAGGCCACCATGCGTTGTCCGTCGCGGTCGTGCAGTCGGATTTTTGTCTTGCCGCTGTGGGTTATTGCCATCTCGCCGATGGTTTCGGGCTGTCCTGTGGCCGTCACCACCTCGGCATAGAAGGCGGCTTGCGGCGAACGGCGCGACCAGCCGATGCGCTGACCGGCATAACCGAGCGCATCGAGACTGCGATCGATGAGTGGGTCGTCCACACAATAAATCAGTGCCGGTGTATGCTTGAAGAGTTTGAGTTTCTCCAAGCATTTCTCGTCGGGGGTGGCAAAATTGGCCTCATGTGCCGCGCCGATGTTGGTCAGCACGCCGAGGGTGGGACGAATGATGTGGCGCAGGGCGCTCATTTCACCCGGGCGACTGATGCCCGCTTCGAATATGGCCACGCGGCTGTGCTCGTTGAGTAGCCACACCGAAAGGGGGACGCCGATTTGCGAGTTGTAGGAGCGCGGGCTGCGCGTCACGGTTTCCGACGGCGAAAGGAGTTGATAGATCCACTCCTTGACGATCGTTTTGCCGTTCGAACCGGTGATGCCCACCACGGGGATGTCGAAGCGCAGACGGTGCTGTTCCGTGAGGGTCTGGAGGGCCTGCAGCGGCGAAGCCACGAGCAGGAAATTGGCGGAGGGGTAGTGCGCCTGCGCGTCGTCGGGGAGGGTGCCCACCACAAAGTTGTGGACGCCGCGGCGATAGAGGTCGTCGATGTAGCGATGGCCGTCGCCCGTGCCGGTGCGGAGGGCAAAAAATAAGGTGGTTTCGGGGAAGACCAGCGAACGACTGTCGGTGAGCAGGCATTCGATGTCTGCGTGGGTGTTGCCGATGCGTCGTGCGGAGATCAAATCGCTGATGTGCGAGATGCTATACGACATGTGCAGATAGTTTTTGCGGCTACTCGCCGCGCCGACCCTCTTGAGGCGTCGGCGCGGCGAGTGAATAGGCGCCGAAGAGTGCCGCGAAAATACAATTAAAATGGCGAAAAGCCCCATTTCTCCGTGAAAAGTTCGACCTCTTCTCGGAGTTTTGCCCGAAAAGCTCGATGTTCGTCACTTTCGGGGTGCAAAGGGCGGTGATTTCGGGCGCGCATCAAGCGAGCGCGCTCGGTTGCAAAACGGCACAGCGTGGGGGAGAAACACCAATCGGCAAAACGCTCGGCGATGAGTCGACGGCGGTGTCGGAAGGGTGCAACAGATCGCGCGCATAGAAGCGGTAGTCGCGCAGTTCGTCGAGGAGTATTTCGTAAGCCGGGAAATAAACGGAGCGTTCGTCGGCCGCGCACACGGCATCGACGGCGAGGAGCAACCGCGCTTTCGAAAGTTGCGAAGCATGCAGACCGTATTTCGCATAGCGATAGGGACTCACCGTCCACACGATGTGAAGATCCGGGCGGAGTGCGCGCAGGCGGCCGACCGCCTCGAGGAGGAGCATCGTGAGGTCGTCGACCGTGTCGGCTTGCTCGGTGAAGTCGGTGGCCGGTTGTTTGTGGCAGTTGGCCACGAGGCGGCCGTCGTGTAGCCGATAGTGCCGATCTGTGCCGAGGGTCAGCACCAACACATCGGCGCGGCGCAGACTTTCGCGTGCCTGCGCCAGGGCAGCCGTGGTGTGTGCGCGGCAGGTCGCGGCATCGGCGGCCGAAACGTGGGTGGAAAACCACCGGTTGTGCCACAACCCTTCGCGCCCTTCGAAATAGGTGGCGTCGGGCAGGGGCTGCGTGTCGAGCAGCACACCGAGGTGGTGTGCGATGACGCGCGGCGCATAGAGCGGGCCGAAGGGATTGACGAGCGCATGCCCTGCCGGCAACGCATCGGCGATGTGCTGCCCGATGTGTTGGGCGAAGCACGAGCCGAGGGTCAGCACATGCCGGTCGGGATCGAGCTGAAAGGGCGCGGCGGGGAGCGCCACGGGAGTGGAAAGTTGCATTGCGGCAGAGACGTTCGAACGCCGGCAGGGGGCCGCGGCGTTATTTCTTGTCCATGTTCGTCAGTCCGCCCCAGCTGCACCATTTCACTTTGACGCAAGCGGGGTAGAGACGGAGCGGATCGTGGAAGAGGTCGAGCGCCTGCGCAATGCTTTCCTCGCTCGGCGTCACGCGCCCTTCGAAGCGCACTTTACCGTTGACGCGAATGCGTACCGGACGTTTGAAGTCGACCAGTTTCTCATCGAGGAAGATGCGCACCTCGCCGCTGTCGGCCGGACGCATTGTGCGCTTGAAGCGAAGGGGGATGCCCCAGTCGCAGCCACGTTCCGTCACGGTGTAGCTCACTTCTTCGACGCGCAGATCGATGGTGTTCATTTCGATGCGCATGGTGTAGAGGCGGCGCGGTGCGGTGCCGTCATAGTGGTTCACCCCGTCGGGGCCGAGGGGAGAAGGTGTGTCGGTGGCTTTCGGGGCATCGACCGCCAAATTGTAGAATCCCGTGCGATAGCGGCCACCCATGGGGAAGTTTTCCCAAGAGAACGAGCGCGGGCGCACCACGCGGCGATAACCGGCCAACCAAGGGGTGGTGGGGCGGTAGCTGAAGCCGTGGCCGGCACCCGACACGAGTTCAATGCGGTGGCGGAAGGCGCCGGGGTGCTTGCGGGCAGCGGTGGCAAATTCCTCAGCGGCCACTTGGGTGAGGCGATTTCGGCAGAATTGAGCGTCAAACTGCCCTGTGAGGAGTGAAAAACCGATGTGTTCGCAGTTGTCGACGGGCGCGTTTATCAGCGGCTCGCCACCGGCCATCGGCCCCGCAGCCGCCCAGTAGTCGGCATAGTAGGAGGCCAGACGTTGCGAACCGTAGCCGCCTTCGGATATGCCGAACACGTAGAGCCTTGTGGGGTCGATGTCGGGCGAAGCGAGGGCGTGCTGCAGCAACTTCTCCCAGACCCATTGTTTCGAGGCTTGATACCAGCGATACCACGGGCCGGTGCGGGGAATGCGGGGAATGAAATAGACCGAGGGGCCATCGTCAAATTGCAAAGCCCATTGTCGGCCGCCGTTCCACTCATCGTCGGGCGAGCCGCTACCGTGGAGGTAGAGGAAGAGGGGATAGCCGGTTTCAGGGCGCGCGCCTTTCGAGCCGTAGAAGAATTGCATCGTGGCGTCGGGCTCCAATTGTGCGGGAATCTGCACTTCGCCGGGAGCGGCACTCGCCAGCGGTGTGAGCGCAGGGAGATAGAACGAGCGGTCGGCGGCCAATTGTGCGCGCCACGCTTGCCAAGCACGATCTTGGGCAGCGGGCACTTCGGCCGGCGTGAGTCGGCGTGCCGAGAGAGAAAGGCTTGCTGTGAAGAAAAGAAGGCACAGCAACGAGTGGAGAATGGATTTAGTAGACATGGTGTGAGTAATCTTACGGGCAAATGTAATGAATATTGTTAGGAACGACAAATTTTGAGCGCGTAATTTCATCGCGCGGCTCTCGCACGCGCGCGCATCCTGGAATTTTCGATTTTTACCTTCACCTCTTCACCTTTGGGGTTTAAGGCGTTGTGGCATAGGGAGATGCGGGTGAAGGTTTCACCCCTGTTTAATGTTCACCTTTTCGTCGGCCGTTGTGGGCGTGTGGGCGCGTTTTTCGGAACCGAAAATGCGCCGGTGTCGAGCGTGAAATGGTGGTGGGCTGCGGGTGAAGGATTTTGGGGTGAAATCTTCACCCTTAATGTGTTGTGAGATAGGAGATTGAATGGGGTGGTGAAGGGTGAAGGCAACAAACGAAAAAAATTGCTGTGTGCGCATAATGCGCGCGCGAGGGATTTTTGCCTTCACCCTGCGGCGAAAGAAAAAACGCGATGAAATCGCTGAAAATGGACGAGAAAGACGAAAAAACAGTGGGGTTTGGGTGGAAAGAAGTGGAGTTTTGTGGATAAGTGGGGAGGTTTTTCGGGAGGGAAGGGACTGAACTTGTCAAAAGGGTGGGTGTGTAAAGCGCAGTTTGAAAAAAATGGGCGGAAAACGTCGTTTGCGCCGTTTTTTTTGTATATTTGCAGCGTATCTGCGCCGATGCACTTTTAGCAAGAAAGCCCACCGACGCCAATCGAATCTTACACACATAAAATGGCACTGATAGAACAACTGGTGGCTCGTGCTCGAGCCGACAAGCAACGTATCGTTCTCCCCGAAGGCACGGAGGAACGCACGATTCAGGCCGCCGACCGTATCCTGGCCGACGGTGTGGCCGATCTCATCTTGATCGGGAACCCCGCAGAAATTGCTCAACTGGCAAAAGAGCACGGACTCGAAAAACCTGGACAAAGCCACGGTGATCGATCCGCTCGACCACCCCAAGAAAGAAGAATATGCGCAACTCCTCGCCGAATTGCGCGCCAAGAAAGGCATGACCATCGAACAAGCCCGCGTGCTGGTGGAAAATCCGCTCTATCTCGGCTGCTTGATGATCAAAGCCGGCGATGCCGACGGCCAACTGGCCGGTGCGCTTCACACCACGGGCGATGTGCTTCGCCCTGCCCTCCAAATCATCAAAACTTCCCCGGCATCACCTGCGTGAGCGGTGCGATGCTCCTCCTCACGCAAGCCACCGAATATGGTGAGAACGGCGTGGTGGTGATGGGTGACGTGGCGGTGACGCCCGTGCCCGACGCCAATCAACTGGCACAAATCGCCGTTTGCTCGGCCGAAACCGCACAGGCGGTGGCCGGCATCGAACCGCGCGTGGCCATGCTCTCCTTCTCCACGAAGGGATCGGCCAAGCACGAAGATGTGGAAAAGGTGGTAGAGGCGCTCAACATTGCCCGCGGCTTGCGTCCCGAACTCAAAATCGACGGCGAATTGCAAGCTGATGCTGCGCTCGTGCCTTCGGTGGGCGAATTTAAGGCGCCGGGCAGCACGGTGGCCGGACACGCCAATGTGCTCGTGGCACCCCGTCTCGAAGTGGGCAACATCGCCTACAAACTCGTGGAACGTCTCGGACGTGCCGAAGCCATCGGCCCCATCTTGCAGGGTATCGCCCGCCCGGTCAACGACCTCTCGCGCGGTTGCAGCGTGCAAGACATCTACACCATGGTGGCCATCACCGCCAACCAAGCCATTGCGGCCAAAAGCTCGTTGAGCCCGGGCGCAACGCATCCTCTCCACTTCAACCTCTTTAAGATTGTAATTCATCACAATGAAAATACTTGTCATCAACTGCGGTTCCAGCTCCATCAAATATAAACTCTATGAGATGGACGATCGCAGCGTGCTCGCCGCCGGCGGCATCGAACGTGTGGGATTGCCCGGTGCTTTCCTCAAAACTACGGTCAACGGCGAAAAGGTGACCCTCGACTTTGATTGCCCCACGCACACGGAGGGTATCAAGAAAATGTTTGACACGCTGCTCCATCCCGAATATGGCGCGATCGGCAGCATCGACGAGATTGCTGCGGCCGGACACCGCATCGTGGCCGGCGGACGCTTCGCCGAGAGCCAACTGGTGACCGACGAAATGCTCGAAGAGTGGAAGACCTATATGGATCTCGCCCCGCTCCACAACCCACCCGCCCTCAAAGGCTACAACGCGGTGAAGACGGTGGTGCCCCACATGCCCAACGTGTTTGTCTTCGACACCTCGTTCCACCAAACGATGCCCGCCAAGGCTTACATGTATGCCGTGCCTTACGAGTACTATCAGCACCAGAACATTCGCCGCTGGGGTGCGCACGGCACGAGCCACCGTTTTGTGACGGATCGGGTGTGCCGCCTGCTCGGTGTGAAGCCCGAAGACCAGAAAATCGTGACTTGCCACATCGGCAACGGCGCTTCGGTGTCGGCAGTCGACGGCGGTAAGTGCGTCGACACCTCGATGGGCTTGACGCCCCTCGAAGGCCTGATGATGGGCACGCGCACCGGCGATGTCGATGCTTCGGTGGTGCTGGCCATCATGAAGAGCGAAGGACTCGGTCCTGACCAAATGCAGACGCTGCTCAACAAAAAATCGGGTCTGCTCGGCATTTCGGGCGTATCGAGCGATATGCGTGAAGTGGAAATTGCCGCACAGAGCGGTAACGAGCGTGCCAAATTGGCGCTCGAGATGTACAGCTATCGCATCAAAAAAATACATCGGTGCCTATGCCGCCGCCATGGGTGGCGTGGACACCATCGTCTTCACCGCCGGTGTGGGCGAACACCAGTGGGACATCCGCTACAACGCCACGAAGGGACTCGAGTTCCTCGGCGTGAAGGTGGACTATGATGTGAACCGCGCCAACTTCGGCGAGGAACAAATCATCTCCACCCCCGACAGCCGCGTGAAAGTGGTGGTCGTGCCTACGGACGAAGAGTTGCTCATCGCCAGCGACACGTTGGCGCTCGTACAAAAGTGATCCTTACACGTCGCACTACGGTTTGCTCCCTCGATGGAGGGGCAAACCGCCCGCGACGTCGCTTTCGGACACATCGCTTCGGGCGATAGGGTTTCGGACACAGAACAATAAACAAGCATTTAATAGATTACTCACCATGAACAAAACTCTACTTCTTTCGCTGGCTTTCGGGCTGAGCGCGGCCGGAGCCTTTGCGGCCGACGTGTTCACCCCACCTTTTGAAGCCACGACGATCGAGGGCGGACAATTTGCCGCCGGCACTCGCTGGTACACGTTGCAAATCTCGACCAATGGTTTCCACATCGCCAACCCCGGAAGCAATGGCGCGATCCAGCTCGTGCGCACCACCACAGAACTCGACGACAATGATCTTTGGTGTTTCGTCGGAACGCCTGAAACCGGCTACCGCATCTACAACAAGGCCACCGGAACGTCGAAGGTGCTCACCGCACCCAAGACGATGGAAGGAAAGGCCGGTGGCAGTTCGCTTGTGACGCTCCGTGATGTGGCCGACACTGCGACTTATGATGTGGATTGGAAGTTTGAAAAGAGCACCGATCTTGGTGCCGACAAGCCTGCCGTTTACATGTTCCCCTCGGGAAAACCTACGCACAAGGTGAACAACCGTGATGCGCGTTTCTCTTTCTGGACGGGCGGTAAAGACAACGGTAGTAGCCTGCAAGTGCTCTTTGCCCTGCAGCGTGTGCAGGTGAGCGCCGACAAGGGGACGCTCACTTCACAAGGTTCCAGTGCTTACAAGAACACTTGGACGTCGACGCAAACTGCACCTCAATTGCGCCTCATGGCAGCGGCCAACAATATGCAGGCGAAGGACAACGACCTCCTGGCTTATGTGGGGAGGACATCGCCCAGCGACTATACTCTTTCGGCCGGTGCCGGCTATTCGATTCGCGAATTTGAATTTGACGTGAAGAGTGCTGCTGCCGGTAAGCACCTCACGGTGGCAGCCGGTAACAAGAGTTTCACCACGACTGAGACGGCGCAGCACATGAGCTGGACGGGGGCCGTAGGTAGCAAAGCCGTTGCAAAATTCACACTCAGCGGATCAAACAACGCAGCGCAGCTCTCGAACTTCTTCGTCACGGTGACGCGCCAGATTACACCACCTGAACCCCAGCAGAACGTGTTCGTGTACAACAACTCGACGCAGGTGACTTATCGTATCCCGGCCATCACGACGACGCAAAACGGTACGGTATTGGCTGTGACGGACTCGCGCCACACAGGAATGGGCGACATCGGCGCAGGCCGCATCGACCTCTTCCTCTCGCGCTCCACGAATAACGGTGCCACTTGGTCTACCCCCGATGTGCTTCGTGACGCCGCCGGCAACGCTGTGGCTCAAGGTGTGGGCAAGAACAACACTGTGAAGGCTAACGAGCGTCGCAATGCCGGTTATGGTGACGCGGCTATCGTGGCCGACCGCGAAAGTGGTGAGGTGCTCCTCCTCAGTGCTTCGGGACAGGTGGGCTTCCACGGTTCTACGCGCAACACGCCCATCGCTGTGGCACGCTGGTATTCGCACGACAACGGAACGACGTGGACGCAGCCGGAAGACATCACGGAGAGCATCTACTCGCTCTTTGACGGTGCCGATAAATCGCCTAACGGCAAGGTCGAAGGCCTATTCTTCGGCAGCGGGCGCATCGTACCGAGCCATCGTGTGAAGGTGGGTACGCATTATCGTCTCTATGCCGTTGTGCTCGGACGCACCAACGTGTTCTCCAACTGGGTGCTCTATTCCGATGACTTCGGTAAGAACTGGCATGTGCTCGGCAAGGGAACGATTCCCGCTGTGCCCGAGGGTGCCGATGAACCCAAGGCCGAAGAACTGCCCGATGGCTCTGTTTTGGTGAGCTCGCGTGTGGGCGGTGGTCGTCTTTACAATATCTATCGTTTTACCGATGTGAATTCCGGTGCCGGTAAGTGGGGCAACGTGGCTTTCTCTCGATTGAACAAGGCTTCGAGCAACGCTTGTAACGGCGAAGTGATGGTTGTGCCTGTGCAGAAGCGCGCCACCGGAGAGAAACTTTACCTCGCTTTGCAGTCGGTGCCCTTCGGTCCCAGCGGCCGCACGAACGTGGGGATCAACTACAAACCCCTCGCTGCTGCAACGGACTTCGATACGCCGGCTAACTTCTCGAACCGCTGGGCCGGAACGCACGAGGCTTCGAGCATTGGTTCGGCTTACTCCACTATGACGTGGCAGAACGACAACACGCTCGGTTTCCTCTATGAAGAAGAAACCTTCCGCACGGCCGGACAGGGTGGTTACACGATCGTTTACAAGAACTATTCGATCGACCAAATCACGGACAGCGTCTACACTTATGCGGCTGACAACAACTGGACGGTGGCCGACGATCTTCGCACGAAGATGGTTGCGCACCGCGTTGCCGCGATTGCTGCCGGTAAGTATGTCGGTCAGTACACCGCTGCCGCTGCTGCTTCCGCCGCTTCCGCCGCTGCCACTTACAACGCGGCTCCTTCTGCTGAGGCTTATGAGAAGTTCAACGCGCAGATGGAAGAACTGCCCACCATTGCGCTCGACTCGAAGAAACTCTACCGCTTGCGCAATGAGGGATACCTCAACGCGCAGGGTGCGCTTTATCTCAAAGCAAACGTGGGGGGGACGGCTTACGAAGGCGCTGCCCTCGAAGAAACGGACGATGCGTTCTTCTTCGCTCTCCTTCCCACGAGCAAGCCCGGCGAATACGTGCTCTACAACGAAAAGACGAAGACTTATCTTCCGAAGTTTGGTGCCGACAACGCAACGCCTCCACTCGTGAAGGATGTGGCCAATGCCGGTGTGTTCACGCTGATCACGCGTCCCGATGGTCACACGTCACTCGTGGGAGTGAACTTCAGCGGTCGCAAAGCGGTTCACATGGCCGGGCACAGGCAGCTCGTGCCCTGGAACATCGAAAGTGGTGCTTCCTACTGGCAGCTCGAAGCGACTGACAAACTCACTGCCGTGAAGAAGGTGGAAGGCCGCACGCAGGCTGAGGTTCTTCAGTTCGACCTCCAAGGTCGTCGCGCCAACGAGAACACGCGTGGTGTCGTTGTGGGTGCCGACGGTAAGAAGTCGCTACGCTAAAGCCCGAAAGGCGATTCACGGCACCGCATTCGCTTGAAACTGTGCCGTGTTTCGCCCCACTTTTCCCCTTCAGGTTTGATCCTATACCTCTTCTATATAAAGAGAGCGCTCTCCGCAATGGAGAGCGCTCTCTTTTTGTGTGTATGAGCCGAAGCGGGAGTTCAAGTTACCCCACCGACAGGGATTCGCCGCCGGAACAGCGGTGTCCCGCTGTTCAGACGGTGGGCGAAGGCGTGTAGTGGTCTTGCGCACTTCGTTTTTGCGCGTCACCCACCATGCCAAAATTCCGTAGAGCACCACGTGAATCCACAGGGCGAAGTATTCGGTTTGCACATCGGCCAGCGAAGCTCCCATCGTGTTGAGGCGTACAAAACCGTTGACGCCGAAGGTCGAGGGGATCAAGTTGGCCAAAGTCTTCCAATACCAAGGAATGGCCGAGCCCGGCCAGCTCACCCCGCTGAGGAACAGCATCGGAACGGAGGTGAATACGGCGATCAAGATAATGCTTTCGCGACTCTTCGGAATGCCGCTGATGGAGATGGCGAAGAACACGCAAGCCAATAGGAAGGGCAGGGCGAAAAGCGCGATGTCGAGGGCATGACCCACTTGCGGGAAGTTGAACAAATGCGGCACCACCCCCAGTTCGTAGGCTGTGACGGGAATGTAGATGACGAAGAACGCCGCTGCGCGCCCAAGTAGGTTGCGCAAAGCGCGTCGCGAGGCGTGGCGCAAGCGTGTGCGTCGCGGATGGAACCATTGTTTCAAGCGTTCGGCGCGAGTGAGGCGGTGGCGCTCCTCCGATGCGGCGAGTTCTGCGTGGGCATCGAGTGTGAAGTCGTCGGCCGAGGGGAAGCGGTGCGTTTGTTCCATGCGCTCGCGGCGTGTGCCGGCTTCCATGCCTACACCGAGAATCATCGTTTGTTGAATGAGGAGAATCAACACGGCCGGGAGGAGGAAGGAGGCGAAACCGCTTTGCGGATTGAAGAGCGCGATGTGCTCATATTCCAAGGGGTGCGCCGTGAGTTCGTCTTGTCGATCGGTCGTGTTGCCGGCGCGTTGTATCTTGATGCGCGCGTTCATTTCCAGCGAAACATCGGTGGCCGAAGCCAGAATGGCCTTATAATAGAGCATACCGCTCATGTCGCAGTAGACGCTGACGCGTGTTTGCTCCATGCGTGCCAACTTCTGGGCGAAATCTTCGGGGATGTAGACCACACCATAGACTTCGTGGCGCGCCACTGCGGCCTTGGCGGCTTCGAGCGAGGTGGCATGTGTGGCGATATGCACGTCGGGCGAGGCGTCGAGGCGGTTCAAAAAGTCGCGCGAAGTCGCATTGCCCGCCTTGTCCACCACGACCACCGGCACTTCATGCACCGCTTCTGTATTATAGATGAGGGCGTAGACAATGGGGTAGGCAATCGGCACGATGACCATGAAGATGATCAAGGCGCCGTCGCCAAATATATCACGCAGCGCGTGTCTGAATGCTTTGTTCATGTCTCTGACTTTTTAGGGAACATAGGCCGTTCGCTCCATGATGTGGCGGAAACGTCCCACGAAGAGGAGCGGCAGGAGGGCGAACACCACCAGCGCACCTACCAAGGGGGCTGCCGCGGTGAGCGAGAAGCCGTCGAGCGCGCAGTGCACATAGAGCAGATAATAGTAGCGCAGCGGGAAGAGGTACGACAGTCCGTGCAACACGGGATACATGGCCATGGCCGGGAATGACATGCCGCAGATGCTGAACGAGATCACGCCCCACAACGAGGCGAAACTCAGTCCCAAACGAGGATTGGGCAGGCAGAAATCATCAGAACCCCCAAACCTTGAGAAGCCAGTACCATCAAAACCAACAACATCAGCATCGTTGGAATACCGCAGTGGCAAGGGAATTTCAGTACGCCGTAGAGATACAGTCCGATGCAGACTCCCACGAGGGCGAAGATCAAGAACTGCGCCGCGAGTTTGGCGTACAGTGCTTTGAAAGGCGAGCCGTTCGAGAGAATCAGGAGTGCACGACCGCCGCCTTCTTTGATCTCTTGTCCGATGGAGAACACCGTGATGAAGAAGATCATGAGCGAAAGCATGCCCGGCAGCAGGACGTTCGAGAGGTATATATTATAATTGAGTACGGGGTTGCCGATGGCATGCGCATCGATCACGATCGGTTGCAGAAACGCCATGGCCTGTCCGTTGGTCGCGCCTTTTGCGAAGAGCACCGAGCGGGCGGCCGCGCCCCCCATCAGCTCACTCATCGTGCGCATGTCCTTGTAGAGGAGCGAACCGGCCATCAGGTAGGCGTTGTTCGTGTAGAACGACACCTTCGGCGCCTCCTGTCGGAGGAGTTTGCGCGTCGTACCCTCGGGAACATAATAGAAAGCATAGATTTCGCCGCGTCGCATCGCCGCGGTGGCCTCGGCGGGCGAAGCATAGCGCTCCACAATGCGTGTGTTTTGGAAGGCATCGAGGTTCGAAGCCAGCGAACGAGTGGTCACACTGTTGTCCATGTCGACCATACCCACCGGCATTTCCGAGGGCAAACCTTCGTCCATCAGGGAAGTGAGCAGCCAGGTGCAAAACAACGGCACCACGATCATACAGAAAAGGTAGATCGGACGGGTGCAGATGCGTCGCAACTCGCGCAAAAAAACTTTTTTTCATCGTTTGTCGTCGTGAGAGGAAAACATTCGGGTGCGCCCTTTCGGGTCAGTGCGCGCCCTTGTTGTCGCGCCTCAGCGCAGCACCACCGTCATGCCGGGACGCAGTCCTTCGACGGCCTGTACCGGCTTGGCCTTCACGCGGAAGGTCTTCAAATCATACTGTCCCGTCGACTTCGTAGCGCGCCAAACGGCATAGGTGCCCACGTCTTTCAAGTTCGTGATGCGGAGTTTCACCGCTTTGTCGCCGAGTGCCGGGATGAAGCCCTCCACTTCGCGACCGACGCGGAGCGAGTTGAGTTTGTCTTCGCGCACATTGAACGAGGCCCACATGCTGTCCATGATCGCCACGTTCATAATCGGCGCGCCGGTGCCTACCAATTCGCCAACGGAGGGGAAAATGTCCGTCACCTCGCCGTCGAGGGCGGCCACGAGCACCGTTTCTTTCAGATAGCTCTTCACTTCCTTGATGGCACCGCCGGCGCGTGCCGTGAGGGCGGCCGCGGCTTGGCGATCTTCCACCTGTGCACCGTTCATCGCCATGTCGTATTGCGATTTGGCGGCACGTTCCGTCGCAATCGCCGCATCGCGTTGCGCCGTGGCCTCATCGAGCTTCTGCGCCGTCACCACTCCCTCGTCATAGAGGCGTTTCACGCGTGCATAACTCTTTTCCATCATTTCGCGACCCGCTTTGGCCTTCTGCCACATCTCGTAAGCGCCGCGTTTTTGCTCTTCGCGTGCGCCCTTGTCGGCTTTTGCGGCTCTGTGCGGCGGCAGCATCTTCGGCCGCCACGGCTTGGGTGAGTTTGGCGTTCACTTCGGGGGCTTCGAGAATGGCCAGCACGTCGCCGGCCTTTACGCGTTGACCCTCTTCGACCAGAATGCGCTTCACGCGGCCGGGCACTTTGCTCGACACGCGGTATTCTGTCACTTCCGTTTGCCCTTGAATCACTTCGGGCTGGGGGCGCAGCGCATAGAAACCGCAGATGGCGGTGGTGACGACTACTGCCACAATGAGCAGGATCGCGGGGATGTAGTTGGGAGCTTGTTTCTTCATTGTTTCGGGATGCTGCTGTTCTACAGCAAATGGGGAGGATTTATGGAGATATGGGTGTTCCGCTGTCGCAAGGCCGTGGTGCGATGGGCGAACAGCGGGAACGCAGAATGAATATTAGCGGCCGAGGGCTTTTTCGTAGATGGCGCGGGTGATCATGATGTCAATTTGCGCGTCGATCTTGTCGCTTTGTGCGGCCAACCAAGCGGTTTGTGCCGCCAGCAAGTCGGAGGTCGTCACCACGCCCTCCTTGAAACCCACACGCGCCATGCGCAGATTTTCTTCCGCGCGGCTTTGGCTCTTCTCGGTGAGGCCGAGTTTTTTCACCGCTTGGTTCACCGCCAGCGCCGTTTGGTTCACTTGCAGTGCGATCTTTTCGCGCGCCTCTTGCAGTTGCAGGCCGGCCACCGCCGCATCGGCCTTGGCGGCCGCCACTTTGTGCTTGCCTTCGCCCCATTCCCAGATGGGTACTTTCAGCAAGAGGCCGACACTCCAAGTGCCCTTCAGCTTTTTCTCGAAGCCGTTGAACATGCTCGGATAGGTCATGCCATATCCGCCCGTCAAGGCGAGGGTGGGGAGGAAGGCGGCGCGCTCTATTTTCACCTTCTCGCCGTAGATCGACTGCGCCAAGTCGAGTTGTCGCAGTTCGGGGCGTGCTCCCATGGCCGTGGCCACATCGGCCTTCACGCCGGCGGTGGAAGCGGGCAGATCGGTGAGCTGTTCGTCGGCAAGGTGCACGGGTGTGTCGAGCGGCAGCCCGCAAAGTTGCGCCAAGAGCATGCGCGAGAGCGTCAAACCGTCTTCGGCGCGCGTCAGCGTCATCTCCGCTTTGTTCAGTTCCACGCTCACGGCGAGTGCATTGGAGCGTGTGGCGACACCCTCCTTCACCATTTTCTGCACATCACTGTCCAAGTGCTGCAGCATGTCGCGGTAGGCCGTGGCCAGGCGCGCCTTGTGCGTCAGACTCACCACCTGCCAGTAGGCTTTGTCCACACTGAGCACCACCTCTTGGCGGTCGGCGCGCAGTTTCTCGCCGGCCAAGGCTTCGGCGTAGCCCGTGATGCGGTCGTAAGCGCGGATTTTGCCGCCCATGTAGAGCGGTTGGGTGAAGAGCACCGCACCGACGGCCACATTGCGCGTGTCGGTTTCGAAATTGCGCGCCAGTTTGCTGCCCGTCTCGTTGAGGCCCTGACGCAAAGCGCCGGTCGACTGCTGTGCGCGCTGCACGAGCGGAGCGAGGTCGGGATGAGCGGCCACGAACTGCCCGATGCGCTGCATCATCTCGGGCGAAAGATTGCCCACCAACTGCGAACCGAGGCTGCCCAAGGCATTTTTCTGATCGGTCGAGAGGAGCGAGAGTTCGTCGCCCGTGTGGGCGTAGGCGGCCACGCCCGATATTTTCGGAAGATAGTTGGTGCGCGCCGCGGCATGCACCTCGCGCGCCTTGTCGATGCCGAGTTGCGACATCTGCAACGTCTTGTTGTGGTGCAAAGCCAGCTGTCGGCAGCTGTCCAGCGTGAGCGCGCCTTCATCAGCGGCCGTCGAAGCCGTGGAAACCTGCGTGCCCAGCGCCAAAGCGATGAGGAAAATAGATAGTTTTCGCATAAGTGGATGAATGTTTGCTTATTGCTTCTGCTGCAAAGGTAGAGGTTTTAGACGAATTTGTAGCGTGTGGGAGGTGAAATTGAACAATCTTTTTGTCGTTTCGGACAATTCGGTGTACTTTTTTTCCTCTTGGCGCCTTGTTTTATTGTCGAGGTTTGTATGCTTATTCCTGATTTTCAGTAGCGGATTTGCTGTTTCTGTACATGCTCCGTGAAGTTGTGTAAGTTGCAACGCAAGCTATTTAATTAGGCTTGGCCGTGGCGGACGTGTTGCTGTGCGTAACGGCAAAAATGCTTAATGGTGACGGTGGATTGTCGGGGAGTCGGTGCGGAATGAGCGGCGAGTGGCGGCCGACGATGGGCGAGAAGGCGGCGACAGCGGGGCGCAGGGCGCGCAAACGAGCGAACTTTCGGCGAAAAGTCGTGGAGTTTTCGGCAAAAACGGGGAGCTTTTGAGAAAAAAACTTGTGGAGTTTTCGACAAGGGCTTCCCTCCGGCGGCGGAAAGCCCCGATGAGCGTGTGAAAAGAAGTACACATACGGGCAGGAAGAGGGAGAGTCGGTGGCAGGACGCGACAAAAATTAGTTGTTTCGCTCATTTCTTCGTATATTTGCATGCCCCGATGGGCAGCGCGCCTCCCTCTTTCGTGGCGAAAGCCTCGGCGGACTTCTTGCTGCTTTCCGGGCGTCGCCGAATGACGCATCGTTTGAGCTTTGCGCTGCGGCGTTTTTTTACAGCTCGCTGTGCGACGAGTGGGCAAGCTGCTGAAAGAGTTCGGCGCTTTGATCCTTGTTCTTGCTCATTGCTCGGACAGAGGATGCACCGTGAGGGGCGCGTCGGGCGAAGTTGAAGGAGTACTAATAGAAAAAAAGAATTCAATGGCACATCATACCCTCTTGGTCGACGCCGATTACGTGGAACGCGTGGCGTTTGACCTCATTGTGAATTTCGAACGCATGCTCGGTCGACGCATTCCGCCCGCGCCGCTCGGCGATTGGCTCGACTACGTGGCGCTCGACGGCGGAGTGCAGCCCGGCGACAACGAGATCCGGGTCTATCTTGTGCATCGTCCCGAGCAAGAGCGCTTGCAGCATTTCACCCCCGCGCACTTTGCCGATGAACTCAACGGCAAGGCTTTCACCGATCGGCTGGGAGAGTTTGCCATGACGGCATTGGCGGTCGAACCGGTGGTGGATCACGACGACCTGCTGGTCGAGGTGTTTGAACAGATGCTCAGAGAGCCCGACGCCGAGCGCGTGATGCTCGTGGCAGACCTCGACGGTTTCACGCCCGAAAGCACTCGTTTGGCCTCGCGCATCAAGACGCTGTGCGCCCAACCGCCCAAGCGCGACGACGGAGTAGACCCCGGCCGGAAAGAAATTACGCTCTTCACCATGCAACCCACCGCCGGACGCGGATTCGCGCAGGAGTTGCTCGGCTATTCGCTCATGGCCGCGCTCGGAATCACCGCCGAAGAGGTCAATCGGTGCTAAACCGTGCCGCTTTTTCGCCCGAAGGGGCAAAAAAAAGCCCGTGGGCTTGTGAAATAGCGCGAAAACCGATAACTTTGCGGAAAGGGTATTTTTGCCCGCAAACAGCAATCACACAAACAACTACGATACTCAACCATAATGGGAAAAGTTCTCATCATCGGCGCCGGCGGTGTAGCCACGGTGGCCGCTGTCAAAGTCGCCAAAAATAGTGACGTCTTCGACGAAATTATGATCGCCAGCCGCACTGAATCGAAGTGCAAGGCGATTGCCCAACGCATTGCCGACATGGGCTTGCGCAATGATATTCGCACCGCGCAGGTGGATGCCGACGATGTGGAGCAACTCGTGCGTCTGTTCAACGATTTCAAGCCCGAACTGGTGATGAACCTCGCCTTGCCCTACCAGGATCTCACGATTATGGAGGCTTGCTTGCAAACCGGTTGCCACTATCTCGACACAGCCAACTACGAACCGAAGGATGAAGCCCATTTCGAATACTCTTGGCAGTGGGCTTATCGCGAACGCTTCGAACAAGCCGGACTTTGCGCCATCCTCGGTTGCGGATTCGACCCCGGCGTGACGTCGATCTTCACGGCCTACGCCGCCAAGCACCACTTCGACGAAATTCACTACCTGGATATCGTTGACTGCAACGCGGGCGACCACGGAAAGGCCTTTGCCACGAACTTCAACCCCGAGATCAATATCCGCGAGATCACGCAAAAGGGCTTGTACTGGGAGAATGGCAAGTGGGAGGAGACCGAACCGCTCGAGATTCACCAGCCTTTGACCTATCCCAACATCGGACCGCGCGAGAGCTACCTGCTTCATCACGAGGAAATCGAGAGCTTGGTGATCAACTTCCCCACGATCAAGCGTGCACGCTTCTGGATGACGTTCGGACAGGAGTACCTTACGCACTTGCGCGTGATCCAAACATCGGCATGGACTCGATTGTGCCCATCAACTACGAGGGACACATGATCCAGCCCCTGCAATTCCTCAAAGCCGTGCTGCCGAATCCCCAAGACTTGGGCGAAAACTACGAAGGCGAGACGTCGATCGGTTGCCGCATCCGCGGTGTGAAGGACGGTAAGGAGCATACTTACTACGTTTACAACAACTGTTCGCACCAAGCCGCCTACGACGAAACGGGCATGCAGGGTGTGAGCTACACAACGGGCGTACCGGCCTGCATCGGTGCGCGCTTGTTCATGGAAGGCAAGTGGCGCAAGCCCGGCGTGCACAACGTCGAGGAGTTCGATCCCGATCCTTTCATGGAAGAACTCAACAAGCAGGGCTTGCCTTGGCACGAAATCCACGACGGCGACCTAGAACTTTGATTTTCTCGGCCTGAGTTGCTGAGTAGGTATAATATGTAGGATGCTTACAACTGTCGGTTTCTTGCTTTTCTCTTTTTTTCTTTTGGAGAGAATGAAGGAAAAGGCGCTGAGCACAACTATAAATATGAATACAATGAAGCGTATTTACCGCACCCCAATTCTCCTCTCTGTAGGTTTGGTCACAGAGGAAATACTTCAGAGTGGATCTCCCAAATTATTAAGAATCGACAATGAGAAGGTGATCAACAAAGAGAGTGACATTTTTCGCGCCCGAAAGACAAATAACCATTTGGGAAGACGAATAAAAAAACTCCCGATAAACGAGGGCGGAAAGACGATTTCCGCCCTTTTTCGGGCTCTTTTTGATGGAAAGTCGGCCATTTGCTTTGTCTTCTTTGCAAAATGCCGTAAATTCGCCGTCAATAATCGCATCGTTATAGTCCATGAATAGTTCGAACATCAAGTCGCGTTTGATCGCGATGAACTTTCTTGAATTCGCCGTGTGGGGAGCTTACCTCACTTCCATGGGCGGATTTTTGGCCGGTAAGGGCATGGGAGCCAACATTGGCTGGTTTTTATTCCGTGCAAGGCCTTGTGTCCATCTTTATGCCCGCCATTATCGGCATGTTGGCAGACCGTTATGTGCAAGCCCAGCGCATGTTGTCGCTCTGTCATCTCGTGGCGGCCGTCTTTATGGTCGTGGTCGGTTGGATCGGCATGAACGATCAGGTCGCCTTTGCCGACATTTTCCCTTGGTACACGCTGAGTGTGGCAGCCTACATGCCCACTTTGGCTTTGTCGAACTCCGTTTCGTACAACGCCTTGGAGCGTTCCGGCCTCGACACCGTGAAAGATTTCCCGCCCATTCGCATCTTTGGCACGATAGGCTTCATCGCTTCGATGTGGATTGTCGATCTTTTGGGTTGGCAGCACACGAATGTGCAGTTCTTTGTCTCGGCTGCTTGGAGTTTGTTGTTGGCCGGCTACGCATTGTCCTTGCCTTCCTGCCCAGTCAACGCCAGCCACGAGCGAAAAGGCCTCGCCGAAACCATGGGCCTCGACGCCTTCAAACTCTTCCGTCACAAGCGCATGGCCTTGTTCTTCCTCTTTTCCATGTTCCTCGGCGTAAGTTTGCAGATTACCAACGGATTTGCCAATCCCTTCATCAGTAGTTTCGGCGCGAACCCCGCCTTTAAGGGACAATGGTTTGTGGAGCATGCCAATGTTTTGATCTCTTTGTCGCAGATCAGTGAGACGTTCTGCATTTTGCTCATCCCCTTCTTCTTGAAACGCTTCGGCATTAAGACCGTCATGCTCATTGCCATGTTCGCTTGGGTGCTGCGTTTCGGCTTCTTCGCCATCGGTGTTCCGGCCTTCCCCGGCGTGGTGTTCCTCATTCTCTCGATGATTGTCTACGGTGTAGCCTTCGATTTCTTCAATGTCTCGGGTTCGCTGTTCGTAGATAAGGAATGCGACCCTTCCATTCGCTCCAGTGCGCAAGGTTTGTTCATGTTGATGACCAATGGCATCGGCGCTTCTGTCGGCACACTCGGCGCGCAAGCGGTGGTCAACTGCTTCACTGAGAACAAAGACGGCTTCCAAGTGGGTGATTGGTCGAGCGTTTGGTTCATCTTCGCCGGCTATGCCCTGCTCATCGGGGTACTTTTCTTCTTCCTCTTCAACGATAAGAAGGAAAAGACGGCGCCCGCAACATCATAAAGCCCCGAAGTGATTGAGTAATGCGCAGGGAACGATCAAGTCCCCTTCGTTTGTCGATCAAAACATACCTATATATCCTCCCCCGCGAGTTCTCACAACTCGCGGGGAGGGCTTTTGTTTCGGGGAGGACGTTCGGTGAATTATACGCAACTCGCCGACTGTGGTCTTCAAAACCTGAGTTCGGTCTAAGCCTCTTCTCTTAAAAATAAGGTTCGTCCGACATTTGGAGTGAGGTCTCAACTACCGGAAACCCTTTCTCAAAAGTGCACCGGCCTCCCACTTCAGCCCCCAACGCGCACGCGTAGCGCGCGCGTCCGCTGTTTTTCGTTTTTTGCCTTCACCTCTTCACTATACGACGGTAAGCAACTCAGAAACAGCGACTTGCGGGTGAACATTTCACCCCTGTTTCCTTCACCGGTGAAGGCAAAAAAAGGGCTTTTTCTTCACCCTCAATACACACTGTATCAACGACTTGCGGGTGAAGGTGAAGGGTGAAGGCAAGAATTTCGAACTCGCTGAGTGCGCGATGCGCAGGGGCGTGTCCGTTCGCGCGTAAGGCGGTGTGGATGAGGAAACCGTGGGTGACACCGTGAGCGAAGGGGCGGGCGTCTTTTCAAAAAAAGCGGGGAGGAAGAAGAAAAAAGAAGGGGCGTTTCGAAAGAAAGTCCACAAGTTTTTATTCAATCTCTCCCTGTTCTCAAAAAACGGAACATTTTTCTCGCGAAATATTCGACAGTTCGAAACTAAATTCTTACTTTTGCGCTTGACAAAACACAACTTCCCTTCATTCCGCCGCCCTGCGGCGTCCATATAGCGCAAAGTCGAGGAATTTTTCCCGACCCTCCGGCGCAAACGCTCTTTGACTTACTGAACCGGCGCGCCACACCCGCCACAAGCTCAAATATAGGCGCTGCCCCCAATACAAGCGTTCTACAAGAAGCACATCAAGACCATAACCACTGACAACGGCCCTGAATTTGCCGCACACAAGCTCATTACAAAGTATTTGGGCGCGGTCGTTTATTTTGCCGATCCTTATGCCTCTTGGCAAAAGGGAGCGATTGAAAACACAAACAAACTCATCAGACAGTATATTCCAAAACAAGCCAACTTCGATGAGGTTACAGATAAAAAAAGATGGCGAGTGTACAGAAGAAAAATCAACAGTAGACCCAGGCAAAAAAACTAAAGTTTGAAACACCAAAAAGCAGCGTTCTTCAAAAAGAATAGTCTAATTTTGCACTTGCCGGTTGACTCTACGATTCTATCTTTTCACCCTCTGCCCCTGCTCCCGAAGGCGACTTCCCCGATCGGAGAAAGAAATGAAGGAACACCACCTTATGATCCACTATTTACGTTATTGCTGTGCGATGTTCTTCGCACTGATTAGTTTCCTGCTCGCTCCTCCGCAGCGTGCGGAAGCGCAAACCCGCGAGGCCTATGTGGCGCAAAGCGCGGACAAGACGACCCTCACCTTCTACTACGATGCCCTGCGTGCCACCCGCACCGGCACAACATTGGGGATCGAGGAGACGAAAAAAAGTGGAAGGTGTAGCCTTCCCTGCATGGACTGGAACATACCAGGTTGCTGACAGTACTACCACTCGTGTGGTGTTCGATGCCTCGTTCCGAGACTTCCGTCCCACCACCACTGCCCGTTGGTTCTGCGATTACCGTGAGCTCAAAGCAGATCGAAGGGTTGGAATACCTCAACACCCAAAATGTCACTGACATGCGTGGGATGTTCTGGGGGTGCGGTGGTTTGACTTCTCTTGACTTGTCGCACTTCAACACCCAAAACGTCACCGACATGAGTAGTATGTTCTGTGATTGCGTGTCGCTGACTTCGCTCGACCTGAAGAACTTCAACACAAAAAAAGTAACCTACATGTCTGAGATGTTCTCCGGTTGCGCGGCGCTGACGACCATCAACAGCAATACCACTTGGCTGTGCCAGGAATCGAAGGACATGTTTGCCGGTTGCATAAAGTTGAAGGGCGCAGTCTCCTATGACAAGAACAAGGTTGACGCAAAGATGGCTAATCCGGAAAAGGGCTATTTCACAGCTAAGCCCACTATAGTGGGAAGCAGGTGATTCGGTGCTGAGGGTGCGCAGTAGATCTACACGCTGCAAGGCAAGCGCGTGCACGGAGCATGGAAACATTTGCCGGCCGGAGTGTATGTGGTGAACGGAAAGAAGACGGTCAAACCATGACACCATTCCAAAGATTTCCTCTCTTCTTGCGCTGTCCATCAGTACGCAGGATGCCCACTTGAACGAAAGCGCCATGCTACAGGTTTGTAGCGTGGCGCTCTTTGTAGAGATGAAGAGGAAGAAGGGACGGGAGATAGGGACGATGCGTTGGTGCGTGCCTTGCTCGGCCATCCGTTGGGGAGCAGAAAAGCGGTCGCCGAAAAAGTTGTGGCACTCGTCATGGTAGCGCGTGCGAATGCCGAGGAGCGCGGTGAGTGAGTTGGTGCACCACGCTGTGAAACCGGGGAGAAATGGCGCTTGGCGGATGCGCAATCAGGCCGCAAGGCGATGGCCTAACCATAGGAGGGCGAAGCCGACGATGAGGCTCGAGCAGAGGTAGGCGACGGCGGTGAGTGTGAGTTGCTGTTGCTAAAGGGCGCCGGCCGTCGGCCACGAAGGTGGAAAAGGTGGTGAAGCCGCCGCAAAGTCCGACGGTGAGGAAGAGGCGGAGCGTGTCGGGCGCCGCGATGCGAGAGAGCACGCCGCTCAGTAGGCCGATGAGCAGACAGCCGAGGGCGTTGGCGGCGAAGGTGCTCCACGGAAAACGCCCGTCGGCGGCGCCGGACAGGAGCAACGTAAGACCTAAGTTCAGCCTAAGCATCTCCCCTAAAAAGCATCCCGCCACCCTAGAAAGCGAAAGATGGATGGCTTAGACCGAACTCAGGTCTACAAAGCATAGATTACAGCACGAAACGAACAAAAACAATGCCCGGCAAATGTGCCCCAGTGCGGAATGAACCCAACCACAACCTCCAACTTTTCGGCTTCAATACACAGCTTACCGACATCAACACAGAACGAACCGGCTTCACTGCCGTGAAACCGGTTCGTTGTTGAGAGAAATGAGGGTGCGTCCGAGCTGTTTGATCGGGTGATCGCCTTCTTTTTATTCCACATTCATCTTGGCCATGCCGTAAGACTTGCTTTCCGAGAGGATACGCAAGAACTCTCGTGTCGCCACTTTGCGATAACTGCCGCGCAAGAAGTGGTAGCAGCCTTCCATTTCGCTGCTATCCACGCCCACAATGGGCACCGTTGCGACACCTTCCACCTGAGAAACGGTGGCCGTTGAGAGCACCGTGACCAAACGACTGTCGCGCACCAAACTAATCAAGGCGTTCACGTCGTTGATCTCCAAACAGACGTTGAAATCATACTGTGTGCCGCGGATCAGCGTGTCGAATTTATTGCGCGCCTGCAGTCCCGGCGCCGGAAGTGCCATGCGGTGTTGCGTCAAGTCGGCCAGTTCCACCGATTTGTGCCCGGCCAGCGGATGCGTGTCGCTGACAACGGCGCAAAGTTCGTTGTCAAACAAGTAGTGCGACTCAATTTGCGTGTAGTGCTGCGAGGGTTTGTAAGACAACACCACGTCCAGCTCGTGTTTGATGAGCATTTCCATCAAGTCGCTCATCGATTGGCTCACCACGTTGAGGCGCACTTGCGGAAAAGCCTTGATGAAGGCGAGAATCGCCTCTTTGAGAATCGGGCTGAAGGTATAAGTGGCCCCGATGTTGATGGTACCGCGCACCAAGTGCGTCACTTCGCTGATACTGTCCACACAAGCCTCCACTTGGGCGAGGGCGCGCAGAACGGCGGGCAGGAAAGCGCTCCCCACGTCGGTGAGTTCCACGTGGTGCGAGTCGCGCGAGAAAAGTTGCACCCCCAGTTCGTCCTCCAACTGCCGCGTTTGCTGCGAGAGGGTGCTCTGCGTGATGTGCAACTGCCGCGATGCCTCGGAAAAACTCTGGCATTCGGCCACTTTTACGAAGTAACGAAGTTGTCTAAGTTCCATGCGGCGGGGCAAAATCAAGGTTGCGTCGCGTTGCGGTGGGCTGTTCCTTCAATTCGTCGCGCACTTTGCGCAGCATCACCAGGCCGTGGTTGCGGAAGGTGAAGAGTGGGATCGTCACTCCCACAACCATCAGCATAATGGTCAGTACGCAGGTGATCCAGTTGTAGTTGAGTAGGTAGAAGTAGTGATCGAAGTCGTCTTCGGTCTTATGACTCATGCACTCCACGAGGGCTTGAATCGAGCCGTAGGCAAATTTCCCCGGCACCATGGGCAGGAGGGCGGGAAAGGAGAGGGTTTCGGCCGGCGAGTTGACCACTGTGGCCATCGGGATGGAGACGATGCCGATGATCAATCCGCCCGCGAAGGAAGCCAAGGAGAGATGTACGTCACAGTAGTGCATCAGCACGAAACGAGTGATGTGTCCCAACGCCGCGAGGAGGCCGAGCGACCAGAAGGTGCTGCGTTTCGGGTTGCTGATGCTCGCAAAACCGATGCCGGCAATGGCGGCGAAGGCGCCATCGTTGAGCAAGTCGAGAAAAATAGACATAAGCGTAGAGCAGTCGTTGTGTGAAGGAAGGGAGAACGGTGCGCGGTGGGCGCGTCGATCAGAGCATGCGGATGTTGAGTAGCAACAACGCCAGTACAAGTCCGATCGAAAGGCTCACCGTGATCATCATGGCCTGCACAAAACGGCTGAAAGCACAGATGTAGTGGCCGTAGAGCAGGTCGTTGACGAAGTTGCAAAACGGCACACCGGGCACCAAATACAGCACACTCGTGCCGAGTGCGATGTCGGGCGTCGACGAAATGCCGGGAACGGCGTAGCCGATACAGGAAATCACCGCCGCGGTGAGCCCCGAGATGATGGTCACGGCGCGATAATCCACCTTCCAGTGCGACAAACGCTGTTTGACGAAGAAACCGCAGAAGGTAGCGCCGAACACAATGGCGATGGCCGCCCAGTCGCCCCCGAAGAGGCGGCAAAACGAGGCATTGGCGGCCGAGGCCAGCAGCAAGATGGAGAAAGCCGAGAAGCGCGGAATGTTCTTTATAGCCTCAAAGCGGCGAACGGCTTCGGCGGGCGCAAGGCTCTGCGTGAAGACGTCGTCGCTTAGACGGCTGAGACGCGTGATCAGGTCGAAATTGAGTGCACCGTGCAGCAGCGGAGAGATGCAGCTGTAGGAGTGTTCGCCCGAGGCGTCCCAAATATTTAAAATGACGTTTGTCGGCAAGATGGTAAACTCTGCCTGCACCTGCCAGGCTTCGGCCATTTGGCGCAGTTTGCGCTCAATGCGCATCGTCGTTGCCCCGCTGCTCAGCAAGGTGGCAGCATAGGTGCTGAAGAATTTAGCGATGTGCTTCAGCCAAACGTGTATTTCTTTATGGTCAGCGGGTGATGTCGGAGACATCATCGTGGAGTGGTTCATCAATTTGCTTTGCGAGAGAGAAAAGGGGTTAGGATCGGGGGTGCAAGAAGGCTTCATCGTGGCAAGTGTAGACCGTGTCGTCGGCCGGTTTCGAGAGGCGAACGGTGGGGTTCGAAAGGCTCTTGATGAAACGGAAGAGCATAGGCACGCAGTAGAGAGCTGCGGTGAAGGCGATGAAGGCCGCGATGATGAGCGTTGCGTTGGGAGAGCTTTGAACTTGGAGAGCTGCGAGAAGTGCCATAATAATAAGGTGTTGTTTCGTTGGTTTTTTCCGTCGACGTCTCCCGGCGCGCTCCACGCGGGGTGGAAAGTTTCCGGTGGTCGGTGCGCCGTTGTGGGCGAACACCGAGGCGGCGGGAATCGTCGAGGTGGAAAAAGGATTTAAACAGTCAGTGCGTCAGCGAACCTGTGAGTGCAACGGGGGCGCGGTGCGCCAAGTGTCGCGTCATTGTCCGTTTGACGATGCAAAAGTACGGCCTTCTTCTGCGTTCTGTGTCGACGTGCTATGGTTTGATCAAATAGTTACTATCGTTTTTGCAGATAGCAGCTCGCCAAGCGCCCTCGATAGAGGATAGGGAGCGCCAATTTTCTCCCGTTGTGCGAGAGGCTGTGGTGCTCGGTGTGTGGAGGATGTCAAAATTAGTCGATCGTTTCGTCGGCCTCGTAGCCGCCCATTTCGCGAATGGCGTTTTTGAGGTTCGTGTACTGACGGAACAAGTGGTTTTCGGGCACTTCGTCTTGCGTGTAGTCGTGTTGCGGGCTTTTGAGGAAGAAGCTCAAGAAGCGTTGCGTGCCGTAGCGGCCATCGCGCGCGGCCGCGTCGATGAGGAGCACGAGATCCAAGCAGAGGGGAGCGGCCAAAATGGAGTCGCGGCAGAGGAAGTTGATTTTAATCTGCATGGGATAGCCCATCCAGCCGAAGATGTCGATGTTGTCCCAGCCCTCTTTGCTGTCGCCGCGCGGGGGATAGTAGTTGATGCGCACCTTGTGGTAGTAGTCCGTGTAGAGGTCGGGCTGTTCGTCGGCCACGAGGATGCTTTCGAGGGTCGAAAGTTTAGAAACCTCCTTGGTATGGAAGTTGCCGGGCTCGTCGAGCACGAGGCCGTCGCGGTTGCCGAGGATGTTGGTCGAGAACCAACCGTTCAAACCCAAGCAGCGCGAGCCGATGATGGGGGCGAAACCGCTCTTCACGAGCGTCTGTCCGGTTTTGAAGTCCTTGCCGGCGATGGGCATTTGCGTCTTTTCGGCCAGTTCCCACATGGCGGGGATGTCCACCGTGGTGTTGGGGGCGCCCATCACGAAGGGCGCGCCTTCGGCCAAGGCGGCGTAGGCATAACACATGGAGGGCGCGATGCGCTCGGTGTCGTTGGCCTTCATGGCTGCCTCGAGGTCGGCCAAATGATAGTGCACCGCTTCGTCCACCGGCACATAAATTTCGGTAGAAGCCGCCCAGAGCACCACCACGCGCTCACAGCCGTTGTCGGCCTTGAAGCGGTGGATGTCTTCGCGCAGGGCTTCGACCATATCCCAGCGGGTGGCGCAGTCCTTCACGTTGTCGCCTTTCAAACGCGAGGCGTAGCGCTTGTCGAAAGCGGCGGGCAAGGGGCGAATGGCCTTCAGCTCGTCTTCTACGGGGAGGATATCTTTGGCGCGCAGCACTTCGGCGTCGACAGCGCTCTCGAAGGCGTTGGCGGGGTACACGTCCCAGGCACCGAACACCAGGTCGTCGAGCGTAGCCAGCGAGATGATGTCGGCATACTTCAGATATTGCTTATCGGCACCGCGTCCCACGCGGATTTTATCGTATTGGGTCATTGCACCGACGGGCTTTGCCAAGCCCTTACGCGCCATGAGCACGCCGGTGATGAAAGTTGTGCTGACTGCGCCGAGGCCGACGATCATCACGCCCAATTTTCCGTTTGCTGGTTTCATGTTGGGATTCTTATTGGTGTGTTGTTGAGCTTTGTATTCGCACGGCGGCACCCACGGCGGCGCAGCCATGCCAAAGAACCTAGCCCAAAGGTACACAAACTTTCGGACGTGCGCCCACTTTTCTGCGTTTATTTCTGTTTGATGCCGTGAAAACGAACAATCTCTTTCGTGAAAGGAACAGAAACTCGAATGCTTGCCGGCGTTTTCTTTTCAGTTTTTCCTTTCGCCGGGTGCAATTTCCCCGGATTTTAGGGAGAGGAGATGGAGCGATATCACTTTTTTTTGCTCCGCTGTGCGCTTTTTCGCGCCCAAACGCGGTGCGGTCGGTGCTAAAGTGGTGGACGTTGCGGAAAAAAGTTGGCTGTTTTTCGGCCGAAAACGGTGGACTTTTTCGGCCAAGTCCACGGCTTTTTTTCTCCCTCGAGCGGAAGGGAACGCCCCCTGCGCCCTTCGGAGCGAAAAGTGCCCGCTCGAAGGTCGAAGTGGGGGCGCGCGGCGACGCTTTCGCGCATGGGGGGGCATCGGCGAGCCTATTATATAAGGAAGGCGGTGCGCTTTTCGGCACGGAAACTTTGTGTATCAGCCGAAAAACCTTAAATTCGCAGCTTGTAAAGAACACATTCGGCTCTGCCTGTGATCACAGGTGGAGCCTCAGACGTAGAAAAAATCCCTCTGTCATGTCTTGCATTCTCCACATAGAAACCTCCACCGCCGTTTGTTCCGTCGCTGTGTCGGAAGATTCGCAGGTGATTTTCGAAAAACAAACCCTCGATGGCCCCTCTCACGCCACCGCCCTGGCGCCTTTCGTCGACGAAGCGCTGAGCTTTGCCGAGAGCCACGCCATTCCCCTCGATGCCGTTGCGGTGTCGAGCGGCCCTGGCAGCTACACCGGCCTGCGCATCGGCCTTTCCACGGCCAAAGGCGTGGCCTATGCCCGCAATGTGCCCCTTATTGCCGTGCCGACGCTCAAACTCATCACCGTCGGCCCGCTGCTGTACGACGATGAGATGCCCGACAACGCCCTCTTGGTGCCCATGATCGACGCGCGCCGCATGGAAGTCTACGCCGCGGTCTACGATCGCGCGCTGAAGCCCCTGCGCGAAGTGGGGGCCGACATCGTCACGGCCGACACCTATCGCGAGTGGCTCGACCGCGCGCCCGTGTATTTCATGGGCGACGGCGCCGAAAAATGCAAGGCGGTGATCGATCACCCCAACGCGCGCTTTGTCGACAACGTGCATCCGCTCGCCCTCCACATGGCGCCGCTGGCCGAACGCGCCTTCCTCGACGGCGATTTTGTCGACACGGCCTATTTTGAGCCCTTCTATCTCAAAGAATTTCAAACCTCTCTGCCCAAAAAGCTCTTTTGAGCGCCGCCCGCCCCATGCAATACAACACGCAAAAAGCGCCCGTGCGCATGAAAGCCTACGGCCGTGAGGTGCAACTCATGGTGGAGCACGCGCTCACCCTCACCGACCGCGCTGAGCGCACGGCCTATGCGGCGCGCATCGTGGAGACCATGCGCATTGTCAGCCGTCAGCCCGCCGATTTGCAGGAGGTGAACGAAAAATTGTGGCACCACCTCGCCCAACTCACCGACTATGCCCTCGACATCGACTGGCCGGTGGAGGTGGAGCGCGCGTCGGCCGAACAGCGCGCCGAGCGTTTGCCCTATCCCGCCCATCGTTTGCGCTTTCGCCACTACGGCCGGTTGCTCCAAACGTGGATGGATCGTCTCGTCGAAGAGACCGACGCCGAAGAACGCGCGCGCCTGTTGCGCCGATTGGCCGCACGCATGCAGCACAATCTGGCCGAAGTGCGCGGCGGTGCGGTCGAAGCCGAGCGACTTGCCAAAGACATTGACTACTGCACCGAAGGGCGCATCTCGACCGCCGAGGTCTTGCGCGCGTTGCAGACTTCTTGATTTCTCCCCCCTCTTAACCCATTCACGACATGGCCTCTTTCTCATCGAAGGCAATCGCCGACTCCGGGGCGAAATCACCCCGCAGGGCGCGAAGAACGAAGCGTTGCAAGTGATTTGCGCCACGCTGCTCACCGACCAAGAAGTGCGTCTGACGAATGTGCCCGACATTGTCGACGTGAACAACCTCATTCGTCTGCTGCAAGACATCGGCGTGTACGTGCGCCGCAACGCGCCGGGCGATATCACCTTCCGCGCCGACAACATCGACTTGGACTATCTGCGCACCGATGAGTATCTGGCGCGCTGTTCGTCGTTGCGCGGCTCGATTCTCACCATCGGCCCGCTCGTGGCCCGCTTCGGACGCGCACTCATCAGTAAACCCGGCGGCGACAAGATCGGCCGTCGTCGACTCGACACGCATTTCTACGGTTTGCAAAAGCTCGGTGCGCACTTCCGCGTGGACAATGAGAACGAACTCTTCGAGATCGAAGCCGAGAAACTGCATGGCGCCTACATGTTGCTCGACGAAGCCTCGGTGACCGGCACGGCCAATATCTTGATGGCCGCCGTGTTGGCCGAAGGCACGACCACCATCTACAACGCCGCCTGCGAACCCTACCTCCAACAGCTCTGCCACCTGCTCAACCGCATGGGCGCCAACATCTCGGGCATCGCTTCCAACCGCCTTACGGTGGTGGGCACGCCACAACTCCACGGCGCTGAGCACCGCATCCCTGCCCGATATGATCGAGATCGGCTCGTTCATCGGCATCGGTGCGATGGTGGGCGACGGCATCACCATTAAAAATGTGTCGCGCCGCGACTTGGGCATCATTCCCGATGCCTTCCGCCGACTCGGTGTGACGGTCGAGGAGCGCGACGACGATCTCTTCATCCCCGGCCCGCAACATTATGAGATTGAGTCGTTCATCGACGGCTCGTTCATGACGCTGGCCGACGCGCCCTGGCCGGGGCTCACCCCCGACCTCCTTTCGATTCTCCTCGTCGTGGCCACGCAGGCCAAGGGCAGCGTGCTTTTCCATCAAAAGATGTTTGAAAGCCGCCTCTTCTTCGTCGACAAACTTATCGACATGGGCGCGCAGATCATCTTGTGCGACCCGCATCGCGCCGTCGTCGTCGGCCACGACTTCAATCTGCAGTTGAAGGCGCGTCGTATGGCCAGCCCCGACATTCGCGCCGGCATCGCGTTGCTCATCGCCGCGCTCAGTGCCGACGGAACGAGCCGCATCGACAACGTGGGGCAGATCGACCGTGGCTACGAGCACATCGAAGATCGTCTCAACGCACTCGGGGCTTGCATCACGCGCCTCGAATAAACCAATAGGATTCTCCTTTTTCCTTCCATGATTTTAGACTCCGACGTTTTCTCCATCGGGCGATTCACCCGCACGCACGGCATCCACGGCGAAATCGAAGTGCATTTCACCGACGATGTCTTCGACCGCGGTGAAGCCGACTATGTGTTCCTCAAAATCGACGGGCTGTATGTGCCGTTCTTCCTCGAAGACTATCGTTTCAAAGGGAGCGAATCGGCCTTGTTCACGATCGACGGCATCGACAGCGACACCGCTGCGCGCGAACTCGTGGGACACACGGTCTACTATCCCCTCGATGCCCGCCCGGCCGAGGACGAAGCAACGATTTCGTCGCTCCGCGCCTTCACGGGGTTCCGCCTTCTCCTCATCGATCGTCAGGCTTTGGCCGAAGCGGCCGAGCAAGGGGACGAAACGAGCGAAAACGGTGTGCCGACCCTCGAACTCGGCACCGTGAAGCACGTCGAAACCGCGACGGCCAATACGCTCCTCACGGTCGAAGTGGAGGGCGGAGAGGACGTGCTCCTGCCCTTGCATGACGACTTTGTGGTGGACTACGATCTGCGCGAGCGCTATCTGGTGCTTGACGTGCCCGAAGGGTTGATCGATCTCAACGACTGAATGCCCCGACTATGAAACGAATTGCCATACTCGGTTCGACCGGCTCGATCGGCACGCAAACCCTCGACGTGGTGCGCGAACACGCCGGCGAATACGAGGCCTATGCCCTCACGGCGGGGCATAACGCCGAATTGCTCATTGCGCAGGCGCGCGAATTTCGCCCCGAAGCGGTGGTCATCGCCGACGAGTCGCGCTACGAAACGGTGCGCGAGGCGCTGGCCGACCTGCCCATTAAGGTGTGGACAGGCGCGGAAGCCATCTGCGACGTCGCCCGACTGCCCGAAGTGGACGTGGTGGTGACGGCCATGGTGGGTTTCGCCGGTCTCTGCCCCACGGTGGCGGCCATCGAAGCCGGCAAAACCATCGCACTGGCCAACAAGGAAACGCTCGTTGTGGCGGGCGAACTCATTACGGAGCTCGCGGTGAAACACCGCGCGCCGATTCTGCCCGTGGACAGCGAACACAGCGCGATTTTTCCAGTGCTTGGTGGGCGAAGACGGCAATGCCATCGACAAAAATCCTCCTCACCGCGTCGGGAGGTCCCTTCCGCACGACGCCGATCGAAGAGTTGGCCGGCGTCACTGCGGCGCGCGCCTTGAAACACCCCAACTGGGAGATGGGCGCCAAGATCACGATCGACAGTGCCACGATGATGAACAAGGGTTTTGAGATGATCGAAGCCAAATGGCTCTTCGGTATCGAACCCGAGCGCATCGAAGTGCTGGTACATCCCGAGAGCATCGTGCACAGTGCGGTGCAACTGGCCGACGGGGGCGTGAAAGCGCAACTCGGCGTGCCCGATATGCGATTGCCCATTCAATATGCCTTGTCGTTCCCGCGCCGTTTGTCGCTCAGCGGTGAGCGTTTGGATCTGGCCGCCCTCGGCCGTCTCACGTTCGAGCGCCCCGATTTTGACAAATTCGACTGCCTGCGCATCGCTTACGAGGCGATCGAAGCCGGCGGCAACCTGCCTTGTGTGGTGAACGCGGCCAATGAAGTGGCCAACGCGGCGTTCCGACGCGACGCCATCGGTTTTCTCGACATCCCGCGCTTGATTCGTCGCGCCATGGCCGACGCCACGCGCTGCTCTCGCGCTTCGCTCGACGACTATCTCGCCTCCGACGCCGAGGTGCGTCGACTCGTGGCCGATTACCTCAATCATTAAATTCAATTCCCCCAGCAAGTTCTTTTTAGATGGAAACATTTTTGATCAAAGCCCTCCAATTGGTGCTCAGCATTTCGCTGCTCGTCATTCTGCATGAGGGCGGACACTTCTTCTTTGCGAAGCTCTTCGGCATTCGCGTGCACCGCTTTTGTCTGTTTTTCGATTTTTGGAAGGGCGGTAAGCGCATGGCGTTGCCCCTCGGCACATGGGGCGGCACCAAATTCGCCATCGGTTGGTTGCCCTTCGGCGGTTATGTGGAAATCGCGGGCATGGTGGACGAAAGCACCGATGCCGACGCGGTGAAGCGCGAAGAAGCCGAGGTGCCGGCCGACCAACTCTTCAAAAACAAGCCGGCCTGGCAGCGTTTGCTCGTCATGGTGGGTGGTGTGCTGGTCAATTTCTTAGTGGCGCTCTTTATTTATGCCATGATCCTCTTGACGTGGGGCGAACAGCGCACGCCGGTGACGGCCGTGCAACACGGTTATTCCTTCAACTCCACGGCGAAGGAAATGGGTTTCCGCGACGGTGACCTGATTGTGGGTGCCGACGATAAAAACTACACGTATCTCGACAACGCGCAGCTGTTGCGCGATCTGGGCAAGGCGAAAGTCATCCATGTGTTGCGCGATGGTCGCCCGACCACGGTGAATGTCGACGGCCGTGTGGATTTGCTCAAGATGCTCAAGGAGCAACCGCCCTTCGTTGCTTTGACTTTGCCTTCGATTGTGGACTCGGCCATGGCAGGTGGTGCGGCGGCGAAAGCCGGTGTGCGCCCCGGCGATAGCATTGTGGCCATTAACGGCAAAGCGGTGACGACTTGGAACCAAATCGACGAGCACCTCGGTGTGGTGCAGGATCGTATCACGGCGGCACAGGGCAAGATCGACCCGAAATGGTTGGCCACGACGCTCGTGGTGAAGCACCGCGGCGCCACGACGGCCGACACGCTCCGCTTCTCCCTCACCCCCGAGGGAAAACTTGGCGTCTTTAAGCACAATGTGCTGATGGACTACCGCGCCGACACGATACATTATGATTTGGCGAGCTGTTTCCCGGCCGGCGCCGCCCACGGATGGAAGGTGCTTTCGGGCTATGTGAGCGATTTGCGCTACATCTTCTCTTCTGAGGGCATGAAGAGCGTGGGATCGTTCGGCACCATCGGCAGCCTTTTCCCCGCTGCGTGGAACTGGGCGGCCTTCTGGCAGCTCACTGCCTTCATCTCGCTGATGTTGGCCTTCATGAACTTCCTGCCCATCCCCATGCTCGACGGTGGATACATCTTTATTACGTTGCTCGAAATGATCACGCGCCGCAGATTCTCCGACAAGGTGATCGAACGCGTGAACACGGTGGGTTTCTACTTCGTGTTGGCGTTGATGGCCCTGGGCATCTTCAATGATGTGGTGAAGTTCATCTTCTGATTTCTCGCTTTCGCATCTTTACTATAGGCATCGCACACTGCAACTTGGCTTGGAGTGTGCGATGTTTCATTTTGGACGATACTATCCTAAAAAAATGTGTAAGCTCCTTTGTTCTTTTGTGGTGAAATCAACAAACAACAATGAAACCTGAGTTCGGTCTAAGCAATCCACCTTTCACTTGCTATGGTCGACGGGATGCTTTTAGGGGAGATGCTTAGCCCGAACTTAAGTCAGCATGTGAAGTCTGCGGCGTCTAAACTTTTCGCGGACAGCAAGAAACCGAAATCAGCACGCTGATCTCCTTGGGCTCCTCGTTCGTAGGCGACACCCTTGCCGGCAGCCTTTTAAGGAGTGACAAACTGTTGTATAACAGTGGATTGGAGGATTCGTGAACAGCGGGTTGGGGAGCTTCGGTTATGTCTCGTAGCGGTCGCGTAAAGACGCATCCCGCGCCGGAGCATAGCGCCTTTTTGTCTGTTCTGAGAGGTTGGGATATGGCAACGTCGCGCCGGTTCAGTAAGTCAAAGAGCGCTTGCGCCGGATGGTCGGGGCAGTACCTCGACTTTGCGCTATATGGACGCCGCAGTGCGGCGGAATGAAGGGAAGTTGTGTTTTATCAAGCGCAAAAGTAAGGATTTAGTTTCGAACTGTCGAAGATTTTGCGAGAAAAATGTTTCGTTTTTTGAGAATATGGAGAGATCAAATAAAAACTTGTGGACTTTCTTTCGAAACGCCCCTTCTTTTTTCTTCTTCCTCCCCGTTTTTTTGAAAAGACGCCCGTCTCTTCGCTCACGGTGTCACCCACTGTTTTCTCATCCGCAGCTCCGTACGCGCGAACGGACACGCCCCTGCGCATCGCGCACTCAGCGAGTTCGAATTTCTTGCCTTCACCCTTCACCTTCACCCGCAAGTCCTTGATACAGTGTGTTTTGCCCGTGAAGGAAAGGCCCTTTTTCCTCCTTCACCCGGTGAAGAAAACAAGGGTGAAACCTTCACCCGTAATTCGCTGTGATACTGTCCCCAAAACGTGTGTAAGCTCCAAAGTTCTTATATTTGTGGTGAAATAGCTAATCAAACAAAGAACAATGAAGCTTACAGCTGAACAAAGATCGGAAATTATTTCCGAAATGGCCTCAAGTGAGGCCGGTTTTAATGAGTTAATGCGCGTGCTTTTGGATAGTTTTTCCAAGCAGGAGCGCGCCCTCTTCTTAGAGGAACATAAAGGTGAACAAGGCAATGGTTTCCGTCCTCGTCGTTGGCGTGGCCACGGTTGCAGTTTCCAACTTCGCATCCCTCGCACTCGCTCGGGTGCTTTTCAACCGATCATACTCGGCGTCTTGGCTGCTCAGGAAAGCGAGCGTGCACTGCTTTTTCATGAGTTGTATGCGCGTGGACTTTCCTGTGAAGACATCGCCGAGGTGGGTCGCCGCATCTACGGTCACCACTACAGCAAACAGCAGGTGAGTCGGCTCTCCGGGGCTTGTTACGAGGAGATCCAAGAGTGGCTTGCGCGCCGACTTTCTTCTCATTATTTGGCCGTCTACATCGATGCCACGTTCTGCAGCACGCGTCGCGACGGGAGCGTCTCGAAGGAGGCCTACTACACGATGTTGGGACTGTTGCCCGACGGCAGTCGCGAGGTGCTCACGGTGGTAAATCACCCCACAGAAGGGGCAATTACTTGGGAAATGGAGCTCGAAGCGCTCAAGGAGCGCGGCGTGGAACAAATCGATTTGATCGTCTCCGATGCCTTGAGCGGTATCGAAAATGCGGTGTGTTCGGCTTTTCCCACGGCGCTGCACCAACTCTGCGTCGTGCATTTCAAACGCAAGGTTTTTGAACACCGTTTCCACCAAAGACAAAGCCGAGGTCGGAGAGGAACTCAAGGCGCTCTTTCCCGTGGAGCATACCGACATGACACCTCTTGCGGCCTATGAGAATTTGCGTACCTTTGCTCGGCGTTGGGGCAAGAAGTACCCGAGCCTTGCCCGATTGGCCAGAGAACGCAATGCGGCCTATTTCACCTATCTGAGGTTTCCCGAAAATGTGCGCCGAATGATTTATTCGACCAACTGGGTGGAACGTCTCAATCGCTGCTACAAGCGCACTTTGCTCATGCGTGGCGCGATGCCATCTCCCGACTCGGTAGTATATCTCTTGGGCTCTGTGGCCAAGGAGAAAACAGAAGGGACGTATGCAAGACGACTTCCATTTTTTTCGGGAATGGAAAAATCAAGTAAAACGACAAAGAAAAAAATCAACATCACAAATCCCTCTCCGGCTTGGGGTACCCCCAAGCCGGAGGGAGGACAAAGGAGAATCTTACACACTTTTTCGGACATTACCTTCGCTGTTTCCTAACCTCTTACCGTCATATGGTGAAGAGGTGAAGGCAAAAAACGAAAAACAGCGGACACGCGCGCTACGCGTGCGCGTTGGGGGCAGAAGTGGGAGGCCGGTGCACTTTTGAGAAAGGGTTTCCGGTAGTTGAGGCCTCACTCCAAATGTCGAACGAACCTTATTCTTAGAGAAGAGGCTTAGACCGAATTCTGGTATCAGCGTAAAAGGGGGGGGCGCTTCCTTTCTTCTCGCCCTCGGGCGAACGAGCCGAAACGATGAGAAACAGCTGCCGCGCCCGAGACTTCCGGCGGCCGGCAGTGCCGTATAAAAAGCAAGCGCCGCATTGTCGAGCTGGACAATGCGGCGCTTAGGGGAAAAGGAGGCGTCGTTAGTTGTTGTCTTCCTTTTCCAATTCAGAGGGTAGGCGAAACGCGGTGTAGAGTTCGAGCACAGCGGCCACGGCCAGCGTGATCTTCCATTCGCCTCCGCGGAGAGGCAGCAGGTGCGACTCGGCGGCGAGCATCAAGCAGGCCGAAATCATGAGAAGGAGGGCGCCGAGCATCTGTTGGCGGCGCAAGCGGCGCACGGTGATGCTGCGTCCGTCGTAGCGCTGTACCAATTGCAGCGTGCCGAAGAGGAGGGCACCGGCGCTGAACACATAAGGACCGTAGTGCGACAGCGTGGGCACCATGGGAAGGAGGGCACCGGCGAGCAAAAGGAGGCCGCCGAGTGTGAAAGCAAGGGTTTGCAGATGAGAAAGGGGCTTCATGAACAGTGGAGGCTGAAGGGGACGAAGGGAAAAGGAATGAAGAAAAGGCGGTGCGAAGTCGAACACGGGGGGACGACTTCACACCGCCAATGCTGTGGTGTGTCATTCTTCGACGACAACGTAGACGTCTTCGTTCTCGTTTTTCATGAGCAAGTTTACGCGCGCCACCTTTTCGATCGCTGCGACAGAGGTTTCGAGCATGCGCAGTTCGCGCGTGTCGTGTTCATACTCCTTGTGGTACTGTGCCACGCGCTCGGCATACTCCATATTCTGACGCTTCAGCGACCAATACTCGTAGAAATTGTATTCACCGAAGAAACCGGCCATCACAAAGAAGTAAATTAGGAGAGCCGGAAAGCGATAACTCCAGAGCTTTTGTAGGACGTTGCGGAAATTGTTCATGACGGAGAGCGTTTTTTACATGTCGTGGCGGCGAAGACGTTCGTCGGCGAGGGCTTCGAACTTCGTGCCGGGGCGTCCGTAGTTGGCGTAGGGGAAGATGCTGATGCCGCCGCGGGGAGTGAACAGACCGGTGACCTCAATGTATTTGGGTTCCATGAGGCGCACGAGATCCTTCATGATGACATTGACGCAATCTTCGTGGAAATCGCCGTGATTGCGGAACGAGAAGAGATAGAGTTTCAGACTCTTGCTCTCTACCATGCGCTCGCCCGGGATGTAGGAGATGCGAATCTCGGCAAAGTCGGGTTGTCCGGGTGATGGGGCAGAGCGAGGTGAACTCCGGGCAGTTGAAGCGCACCCAATAGTCGTTGTCGGGATGCTTATTGATGAAGGTTTCGAGCACTTCGGGTGCGTAGTCGTCGGGATATTGAGTACCTTGGCTGCCGAGATGTTGCAAGCCTTCTGTTTCGCGTTGAGACATAATCGAGAGAGAAGGAGATTAAACTTTGGATTTCAAATAGGTTTCGAGCCCTTCGCGGCGCAGTTTGCAGGCCGGACAGTGGCCGCAGCCGTCGCCCACCACGCCGTTGTAGCAAGTGAGGGTGCGTGTGCGAATGAGATCGAGCACGCCCAACTGATCGGCCATGCGCCAGGTTTCGGCTTTGTCGAGCCACATGAGCGGCGTGTGCAGGCGAAACTGCTCGTCCATGGCGAGATTGAGCGTGACGTTGAGGCTCTTGATGAAGTTGTCGCGGCAGTCGGGATAGCCGGAGAAGTCCGTTTGGCCAACTCCCGTGACGAGATCAAAGATGCCGCGCTCACGAGCGTAGACGGCGGCAATGCTGAGGAAGAAGAGGTTGCGACCCGGCACGAAAGTGTTGGGCGGGCCGCCGGCAGGTTTGTCGGTGTCCATCTCCAAGGTCGTATCGGTGAGTGAGTTACTGCCGAGTTTTCCGAGGAGGGGCACGTCCATCACTTCATAAGGAACCTGTTGTTCGGCGCAGATCGCCTTGGCGATTTCCACCTCGTGGGTGTGTTTCTGCCCGTAGGTGAAGCCCAGCGCGTGGACTTCGTCGAAGTGTTTGAGTGCCCAAAAGAGGCAAGTGGTGGAATCCAGTCCGCCGCTGAGCACCACGAGGGCACGGCGGGGCGTTGAGGAGGAAGGTTGAACCATAGGGAATAGTTATTGTCGCTACCACGCGCAGCGTTTTCAGCCTTGCGGGGCGGGCGTTGACGGAGAAGGGGAGGATTGAGCCGCTTCGGCGCGCTCTTCGGCGTCGATGCCTTCGCTTTGCAGGTCGCGTCCCCAGTGTTGAGAGGCCAAACGCGCCTGTCGGTCGATGACTTCTTTCGCCTTGCGGGCGTAGACGATGAGGCGAAGCGACTGGGCGTAGGAGAAATAATTCCAAATCCAGTTGAAGAGCACGACCGTCTTGTTGCGGATGCCGAGGATGCTGCGCAGGTGGACGATGAGCCACATGAGCCACGCGAAGAAGCCGGCCATTTTTCATCGAGCTGAACTCGGCCACCGCGCGGTTGCGGCCTACGGTGGCCATCGTGCCGAGGTTCTTGTAGCGGAAACCTTTGAGCGGTTTGCCTTTGAGGGTGGCCTTGAGGTTGCGTGCGAGGAGTTGGCCTTGTTGGATGGCCACTTGTGCCAACTGCGGGTGACCGCCCGGCCATTTGGGGTCGCCTTCGGGCATGATGCACTGGTCGCCGATGGCATAGATGCCGTCGAGACCTTCGACGCGGTTATATTTGTCGACAATGATGCGTCGGCCGCGTCTGATGTGCGCTTCCGGGAGGTTGCCGACGCTCTCGGCCGCCACGCCACTCACCCAAATGAAGGTGCGGGTGGGGATTTGCGTGCCGTCTTTGAGTTGCACGCGGTGGTCGGAGTAGTCGGTGACCATCTTGTTGAGCAGGACGTTGACGCCCATGCCCTGGAGAAACTTCTTGACGTGAGCGGAGGTTTCTTCGCTCATGGCGCCCAGCAGACGAGGTCCGGCTTCGATGAGGTAGATGTTCATCAGGCTGGCGGGCATGTCGGGATAGTCCTTGGGCAGAACAAAGTTTTTCATCTCCGACAGGGCGCCGGCCACTTCCACACCCGTGGCGCCGCCGCCGACAATGACAACGTTGAGCAGCTCCTGACGCTCGGTTTCAGACGAGCAGGTGAGGGCGCGCTCGAAGTTCTCGAGCAGGGCATTGCGCAAGCCCATGGCTTCGCTCACGTTCTTCATCGGGATGGCATTTTCAGCCACGTTTTTGTTGCCGAAGAAGTTGGTGGTGGTGCCGGCGGCGAAGACGAGGTAATCGTAGTGCACCTTACCAATGGAGGTTTGCAGAATCTTCTGTTCGGGGAAGACGCTGCGCACCTCGGCGAGGCGGAAGTAGAAGTCTTCGCGACGTTGAAAGATCTTGCGGAAGGGGAAAGCGATGCTACTCGGTTCAATGCCGGCTGAGGCCACTTGATAGATGAGCGGTGGGAATTGATGATAGTTGTTGCGATCGATGAGCACGACCTGAAAACCGGAGCCTTTGAGGCGGTTGGCCAGTTTGAGTCCGCCGAAACCGCCGCCGACAATGACAACGCGCGGTTTTTCGCTTTTGGGGATGTTGAAAGCCATGAGTAGTTGTAGTCTCTAGATATTGGAGCCGATTGGGGGATCAACGGAGGGAGTCGGTGAGTAACTTGATTTCGAGGGTGGGTGCGACGCGTTCGTAGAGAATGTTGTAGACCGCGTCGAGAATGGGCATGTTCACGTGATAGCGGCGGTTGATGTGCTTCATGCACTTCACGCCGTAGTAGCCTTCGGCGATCATTTCCATTTCCATCTGCGCGCTCTTCACGCTGTAGCCGCGGCCGATCATCTGACCGAAGACGCGGTTGCGTGAGAAGTTGGAATAACTCGTCACGAGCAAGTCGCCGAGGTAGGCACTGTCGTAGACCGTGCGTTCCAAAGGATAGACGGCACTGAGGAAACGGTTCATTTCCTGCACGGCACTCGAGAGGAGCACCGAGAGGAAGTTGTCGCCGTATTGCAGCCCCGAACAGATGCCCGCGGCGATGGCATAGACATTTTTGAGCACCGCGGCATATTCGATGCCGATCACGTCGGCCGAAACGGTAGTCTTCACATAGTGGTTCGCCACCACGTCGGCCATGGCGCGCGCGCGTTCTATATTATTGCACCCCACGGTGAGGTACGTGAGGCGGTCGAGCGCCACCTCCTCGGCATGGCTCGGCCCACCCAGTACCATTAGGTTGTCTTCGGGCACACCGAAGGCGGTGCGGAAGTATTCGGTGCACACCACGTTCTCGTCGGGCACGATGCCTTTGATGGCCGTCATGATCACCTTGTCGTGGAGCTTCACCTTGAGGCGCTTGAGTTGCGCTTTGAGGTAGGGAGAGGGGGTGACGAATATGAGTGTGTCGGCCTCGCGGGCCACTTCGTTGATGTCCGAGGTGAAGTGGATGCGCTCCATGGGGAAACGCACCGTGGTGAGGTAGGTGGGGTTGTGTTCGTAGCGGCGAAACTCTTCGATGGTTTCATCGCGGCGAACGTACCACCAGATCTCCGGCACGCTTTCGAGCATGATCTTGGCGACGGCCGTTGCCCACGAACCGCTGCCGATGATGGCAACCGCCCCGGGAAAAGAACCCGAGGCGCGCTGTTCGTTGTCGGATCCGCCGAATCCAAAAAAGGAACTAAAACCGGGCATGAGACGGAGTTTGAACGATGAGAAAATGGGGTGTCCGTCCGACGGACACCCCGCATGCTGTGTCGTTGGTGGGCTTATTCGCCGAGGGCTTCCACCCAAGCGGCAATGTCGGCCACTGAGGGTTTCGCCAGATCGAGCTGGTACTTCTTGAGCACCTCGCTGATCTGTTGTTGCACCTTCTGCGGGTTGGCGCCGCGGAGATCCTGCACCAAATAGTAACCCACTTTTTTTGGAGCACGGGTACCAAATCGGCCGGGATGCCGTAAGGCACATAGGCTTCGACCTTGTCCTTGGCGGGAAGTTTCTCGGGCTTCATCTGCGGGAAGAAGAGCACTTCCTGAATGGCCGTTTGGCCGGTGAGCAACATCACGAGGCGGTCGATGCCGATGCCGATGCCCGAGGTGGGGGGCATGCCGTATTGGAGCGCGCGGAGGAAGTCTTGGTCGATGATCATCGCTTCGTCGTCGCCCTTGTCGGCCAAACGCATCTGATCCACGAAACGCTCTTCTTGGTCGATGGGGTCGTTGAGCTCAGAGTAGGCGTTGGCCAATTCCTTGCCGTTGACCATCAACTCGAAACGCTCGGTCAGACCGGGTTTGCTGCGGTGCATCTTCGTCAGCGGCGACATTTCCACGGGATAGTCGGTGATGAAGGTGGGCTGGATGAACTTGCCTTCGCAGGTTTCGCCGAAGATTTCGTCGATCAACTTGCCCTTACCCATGCTCTCGTCCACTTCGATGCCCAACTTCGTGGCCACGTTGCGGATTTCGTCTTCCGACATTTCCGAGAGGTCGTAGCCTGTTTCCTCCTTGATGGCATCGAGGATGGGCAGGCGGCGATAGGGAGCTTTGAAGCTGATGGTCTTGCCGTCTACCACCGTTTCGGGCTTACCGTTCACGGCGATGCAGATGCGTTCGAGCATCTGTTCGGTGAAGTCCATCATCCAGTTGTAGTCCTTGTACTGCACATAGAGTTCCATGCAGGTGAACTCGGGGTTGTGCGTGCGGTCCATGCCTTCGTTGCGGAAGTTCTTGCCGATTTCGTACACGCCTTCAAAGCCGCCTACGATGAGGCGCTTGAGGTAAAGTTCCGTGGCAATGCGGCAATACATCTGCTGGTTGAGCGCATTGAAGTGCGTTATGAACGGACGCGCCGAAGCACCGCCGGGAATGTTTTGGAGTGTGGGGGTTTCCACTTCCGTGTAGCCCGCCTCGTCGAGGATGGCGCGGAGGGTGCTGACGGCCTTGGCACGCTTGTAGAACGTGTCCTTCACCTGCGGGTTGACGATGAGGTCGACGTAACGACGGCGGTAGCGCAGTTCGGGATCCTCAAAGGCGTCGTAGACCACGCCGTCCTTTTCCTTGGGGGTGGGAAGCGGCTTGAGGCTCTTGGCCAACACCGTGATTTCGCGAGCGTGTACCGAGGTTTCGCCGGTCTTCGTGCGGAACACAAAGCCCTTCACGCCCACGAAGTCGCCGAGGTCGAGGAGCTTTTTCACCACGCTGTTGTAGAGCGTCTTGTCCTCTTCGGGGCAGATGTCGTCGCGGGTGATGTAGACCTGAATGCGGCCGCGAGAGTCGAGCAGCTCGAGGAACGAGGCCTTACCCATCACGCGGCGGCCCATCATACGGCCGGCGATGCACACCTCGCGGGGCGCGTCGTCGTCCTTAAAGTTGGCAATAATTTCGTCGCTGAACGCGTTGGTGGGATATTCGGCCGCGGGGTAGGGATCAATGCCCAGCGCGCGAAGTTCAGAAAGGGAGTTGCGGCGTGCAATCTCTTGTTCGCTGAGTTCGAGGATATTCATACTGTCGTAGTGTGTCTTGGTTCGCCCTTTGCGCCTGCTTGCCCGCGGTCGAAAACCACTGCGCAAGCCCTCGCGAGAGGGACGAAATACGTATATTCTATTTGGGGCAAAAAAATACGAATTTCTTTTTGGAACACTTGGTGCACAATGTGGTGGAAATGAAAGGAAACGACCAAGGTTGCACACTTTGCGAATCGGTGTGTAGGTTTGAGGCCGCTAAATGCTGAATGCACCATGGAATGTTCGGCAGATGTCATGACAGTCTTTGGTCCTAAGTCAAAGATCGTTTGCGCCGCGTCATAGGGAAAAAGCCAAACGACTTGCGCTGTCGAGACACCGCAGAGCGGTGGGAAATAGGGTGGGAAGTGGGGCGTCAGTCGCAGACCGAAGTGTTTTTGTTTTGAGTAGTTTCGTTTTTTTGAATGAATGTGGGTATTCTTCTCTGTGACGAAGTGTAGGATGAAAAACAAGGGGACTTTCTTTCGATTCTTCTCTTGTTTTGCGTAAAAACTCCCTTGTTTTTTGAGGAAGTTGTGCGTTTTTTTTATGGATTTCAGTTCTAATGTCAGGTGAACCTGATAAATTCCGGTGAAAGAACCGTGAGGTTCTCGTTTTAATTGCTACCTTTGTCAGGTGAGATATTTTGATTATTTGCATGACTGTATAAGAAGGTCGGTGGAAGTTGTGACGCAAACAATTGTCTTAAGTACTATTCTCAGTCACTCAGAACTTTATAAGATTTAGAACCGGACTCAATGTCTATGAGGGGCTTTCAATTCTGCTCCACAACCGCCTAAGTCGTGCCGGGAAGTAATACATCTGAATGTTGTTTTAGTTTATGAACATCTATTTTATCCGTAAACGCATCGGAAATCGTAAAGAATTGGGGCGACATCCTTTTACTCTGGATGAAGCTCCAAGCACGCTGCGACAGTTGCTCACCGTGTTTACCCTTCATGGCCTTCGCGAAGCGCAAACTGTGGTCGGTGATCTTCCGCTCACGGAGGAAGAAATCGCAGCGCAAGCCGTGGAGGGGCGCGTGAAATTCGCCAGCCGTTATAGTCAAAACAACGACACGCCGGATCGTGCCCTTCAAGTGATGCTTCAGGCCTTTGCCGATGGTTTGGTGCGCATCTTCGTCGATGAAGAAGAAGTGACCGAACTCGATGCTGACCTTTTCCTCAAAGAGGGGAGTGAAGTCGTTTTTCTTCGTCTCACCTTTCTCGCAGGACTGATGTGGTGAGCGGGATAGAAGCTCTTGGTTTGCTCGCTTCTCAAGTGATTAGTTGATTTCTAACGTCCCATTTCCAATATCCGGCGTTCAGTGGCCGGTCTCTAATTTTAATATCATGCGTACTCAGGAACAAGCAGAACAATTTAAACGGGATTATTTGGCACAAATCGATGTCAATGCCTTGAATGAGGTCGAAAAAGTGCTGTATGCCGCGGCAGAATCCAAGGGTTTGTCGAATCTTTCTCCGATGAAGCTCAACAAAGCTTTGGAAAAACTGCCCATGGATTCTTTGGAACCCTCGCAACTCCTCCAAGCGGGTTATCACCTCCCCCATCTTTGCCTTCGTGGCTCAGCGAAATGCTGTCGTATCTCCTGGCCTATCGTGAGACGAAGAGCGACATGCGCGGTCTTTATCGTTTCCGCCTGTCGAATTCCGGGGAGTTGACGCCTTATGGGGTGAGAGTACATGTGGTCGCTGCCTTGATGATCGCCCTGCACGGTGCAAGTTTAGATGATCTTGTGCGCAATCGGCACACGATTTTCCACCGGGAGTTTTATTATGTCGATTACAGTGCGTTCATCGCAGCGGCCATACGGCAAGGAAATGCCGACGTCATTGCGGCCACCAAGGAAGTTTTCGTTGCAGAAAACAATGTGGGCATCTTGTCGTGGGAATTGGTCTGTGCGGTTGAGCGCACTGACAACGAAGCGCTCCACGATGCACTGATCGATCTGCTGAAAGCAGCCAAGTTGCAAGAGGGCTTGCGCCAAGTCATTGTGGAGAACGGCGACTCTTACAACATCAAATTCTACCGCAAACTCCTGAAGGTCATCGACGAAGAGGGACTCTTGCGTTACAGTTCCGTGCGGCGTGCGGTGCAAACCTGGTGCGGGCTCGACTACGAATGGATCGAAGACAAGGACATTGCGACCATCTTCCACGCCATTCGCCGATATCTCGAGCATCCCGAAGAACGCGCCACGGCTTATGCAGGAGATAATCCGCTACTTGTCTATATTGCGCTCTATACAGCGGGAGGAGTCGATGCGCAAGTGGCCTTTGCTGAGGCGGAAGCACTCCTCAAAAGCGACAAGCCATCGGAGCTTACGGTGGCAGCGCTGTGGTATTTAAAGTGTGTCAATCTGAGGGATCGGCACTATAATGTGTTGGAACATCTTGATGGGTTTGTGCCCCGATTGGAAGAACCCGCTTTTCGTGCCTTTATCGTTCGCGAGCTGAGCCGCACCGACTTGCTGGACGAACTCATCAAAGCGAGAAAAGCGCCCGAACTCAGCGAGAGTCAGCGCAAGGCCTTGGAAGAAGTGCACCGAATGATCTTGGATTGGTTGCCCACGCTCAAAAAGGAGAACAAAGTGATCCATCCCGGTTTCGAGTGGTTCCACATTCGTTTCTCGCGCGGCACCGTCTTCAATGCATTATATATAACGTCCTTGTTCCTCCATACGCAAGAAGCGCTGGATGACTTCCTCGCGCAGAAGTTGCCCTCGTGGAGTGCTCGGATCTTTGACTCCTATTATTCCGATGTGGAAGAAGACGCTTACCGAGATTTCTTCTTTTCCTACGTGCTTCCGATGGGAACTCCCGAGGCGCGTCGAGGATTTCTCTTGCGCAATGCCTTGAACTTTGAGGTCGACTCCAATTTTCACGCCTTCCGTGAGGCTTTCTTGCGCGAACAATTCACCGACAAGGAAATCAAGTCCTTGGACGTCAAGTTTAAGTCCAAGGTTTCCACCACGCGGCAACGTGTCGTCCAGTTGCTGCTTACGCAACCTGACGATATTCTCGTGGGGGCTTATGAGCGATTGCAGCGCACGAAAGGCGACTATATAGCCGATTGTCTCGTGGAACTCCGCGAGGGGAGTGCTATTTTGCGCGAGAAGTTTGGAGAAGTGACCGAGGCTGAAAAGAAAGCGCCGATGGTAGAGCCTCAGAAGGCGCAGCCCCGACAGCGAATGCCGGAGCCAAAGTGGCACAGCTTGTCGGTGCAACTGACGGTCAGCTGCGTTTTGGCTTGTTCACTCCCACCGAGATGCCAAAACTCCCCTTTGAAAATCCATTTTCGGATGCAGAGCGTTTCGCCGCAAGCCCTGTTTCGCAGTGGGTGTCCATGGAGGCGGAGCAAAAGTCCTTGCTTGCCCGAGCCCTCTCATGGAAGACACACCAACCCAAGTTGGATTTGTCCAAACTCTTTCCCTATACGGAGGAAGAAATCAAAGCGCTTTACGACGATTTTGCCCAAATCATCGAGGAAAACAAGACACTCACCTATAAAAACAGATGGGGAGTGACGCAAACGCTCGATGAAGGCTCGTTTGAAGTCGTCAACGACATGGAGCTGGAGCAGCTGCCTCACCCGGAACTTTGGGACGAATTGCTGAAACGCCACGACATCACCGACGAAAAAGCCTTAGGCCTTGATTTGATGGTACGCTATCTCATGCTCTATGACCGAACGGATGTGTTGTCCTTGCCTTTGGAGGGCTATCCGATGACCGACAAGGGCGATAGAGGGCAGTGGTCGCATGCCTGGAAGTTTGAGAGTCTGACGACGGCGCTGCAACGCACAGTGAAGAAACGCCGACCTGATTTGGCCTTTCCTATGCTTACACTCTTTGTCAGCTGTGCTATTGGTATGGCACACAAGAGACTTACGTGGAAACCTTCATGTATCGCGAAGATGAAATCCATCCCATTTCCGCAGGGTTCCCGTTGAGGCATGCCATTCCTGTGTGCGAATCGAACATGCAGGGTGAGTTTGATCGCGTTGCTCCGATGGTGCTCGCGTTCTATCACAGATGGGGAGAGCCGGCCCGCCAAGAGAACAGGGAAGATGTCTATACGCTTTCGACGGATGTCCTACTGCACCTACTTGCGCATGGAACCATCAACGAAGACCAACTGTTTACGCAGATGGAATATGAGAAATTCCGCGGCTTGCGTGCGATGATGAGACTCGCTTATGCCCATCGCTGCGGCGCGCTGAACTTGAAAAAGGTGGAAGAGATGGAGAAACAAGCCGGTAGTGCCGTAGATCCCATCTGTTATGCCCAAAGTACTCGCGATTTAGTCGATCGATATATCAATCAACTCTTTGAAGTGGAGATGCAACGTCGCAATGCTCCCACAGAAGCTACTGAGGCGTTTCATCAGTGTCGCAACGTTCTTGTGCTCAAAGGGGCAGAGCGTGTGGCACGCATCATGAAGGCCTTGCGCAAAGATCACCTCAGCTCGATATTTATGGCACAGAGCGCCGCTCCATCCTCAGTAATTTGGCGACGAGCTGTTACCCTCTTCCCACTGATACGCCCGATATGTTGGCAGACATCTCGGAAGAACTCCTCGTAGAACTCGCATTCTTCGCGCCACAATGGCTGGAACTTGTGGAGCAACGTCTGAGTTGGCCTGGATTCCGTACCGCCTATTACTACTTCATCGCCCATGCTCGTGAGATGGGCAACGACGAAAAGAAGGCACTCATCGCACGTTACACCGAACTTGACCCGCAAGACCTCGCCGACGGTGCGTTCGACGAGTCGCTCTTCCGCCAAGCACTGGAAGAAATCGGAGAAGAGCGTTTTGAAATTTGCTACAAGGCTGCCAAATACATCGGCAGTGGTGCCACCCACACGCGAGCACGCCGTTATGCAGATGTCGTACAAGGCAAGGTGACAGAGGAAGAACTCCTGACGCAAATCAAAGAGAAGCGCAACAAAGATGCGGTGTGCGCGTTGGGATTGCTCACCGATCGTGACGATGCTGCGATCCAACGTCGCTATCTACGCATTCAGGAGTTCCTCAAAGAGTCAAAAACAGTTTGGTGCTCAGCGACAAGCCTCCGAAAAAAACGCGTAGGGGAGATTGCCCTCCTCAATCTTTCTCGCGGTGCAGGCTTTGCCGATCCCGTGCAACTCACGTGGCGCATGGAAGCCTTGCAAGTGGAAAGTGCGGCCGGCTACCTTGAAGGCATCGACATCGAGGGATATTCCTGCATCATCTCCCTCAACGATGACGGCAGCAATAAGTTGCAAATCCTCAAAGATGATAAGTTGCTCAAGAGTGTTCCGGCAAAACTCAAAAAGCATCCGCAATATCTGGAGATTGCAGAAGTGAGCAAGGCGTGGAAAGCACAACATCGGCGCGCGCGCTTCCTGCTGGAAGACATGATGCAACGCCGCACTCCATTGGCCGTGGACGATGTGCGCGCCATTCTCTCCAATCCTGTGGTGAGTCCGATGTTCAAAAAGCTCGTGTTGCTCCAAGACCAGCAGTTTGGACTTCCCACCGTTGAAGGACTAGCGACGTTGGATGGGGTGAAAAAGTACGGCAAATCGCCGCTTCTTCTCGCGCACCCCGTAGATTTCAACGCAGCTGGACTGTGGGCAAAATGGCAGTCTCACCTTTTTGCTGAGAAGTTGGTGCAGCCTTTCAAGCAAGTGTTCCGCGAACTCTACGTTCCCCTGCCCGAAGAGGCCGAGCTGAGCGAGTCGCGTCGCTACAGTGGCTACCAAATTCAGGTGAAACAAGCTGCTGCAGCCTTGCGTTCTCGTGGTTGGACAGCCAGTTATGAGGGTGGATTGCAGAAAGTTTTTCTCGCACAAGGTATTTGTGTTTCGCTCTATGCTCGGGCCGATTGGTTCTCGCCTTCGGATGTTGAGGCGCCGGCCATCGAATATGTATGTTTCTCTCGCAGCCGCTATGTGCCTGGCGCGCCGCAACTCCACATTGCTGACCTGGATCCGGTGCTCTATAGTGAGGTGATGCGCGATATCGATATGGTGGTGAGCATTGCCTTTGTGGGAGGTGTGGATCCGGAAACCGGACAAAGCACGAAAGAACTCCGTGCTGCCATTGTGCGTTGCACAGCCGAGTTGATGAAGTTTGTCAATGTCAGTGTCAATGGCAATCATGTTCACATCAAAGGTATGCTGGCCAACTACACTGTGCACTTAGGTTCTGGCTTGGTGCGCCAAGAGGGTGGCACCGAAATCCCCATTATCCCGGTGCACAGTCAGCATCGTGGCCGTATTTATCTGCCTTTCATGGACGAAGATCCCAAGATGGTGGAAATTCTTTCCAAAGTGGTGCTCCTTGCCGAGGATCGTAAGCTCAAAGATCCCACGATCTTGCAGTGGATTCGCCCGCAAGTTTAGCCACTGCCCGCCTCTTTTACCTACAAACCTGAGTTCGGTCTAAGTAATTCACCTTTCACTTGCTATGATTGGCGGGTTGATTTTTAGGGGAGATGCTTAGACCGAACTTAGGTCAGCATGTAATGTCTGCTGGGTCTAAACTTTTCGCGGACAGCAAGAAACCGAAATCAGCACGCTGATCTCCTTGGGCTCCTTGTTCGTAGGCGACACTCTTTCCGTCTGCCTTTTAAGGTGGTGCAAACTGTTGTGGCACAGTGGATTGAATACTTCGTGAACAGCGGATTGGGTCGCTTCGATAATGTCTCGTCGCGGTCGCGTAAAGACGCATCCCGCGCCGGAGCGTAGCGCTTTTTTGTCTGTTCCGAGAGGTTGGCATATGGCGAAGTCGCGCCGGTTCAGTAAGTCAAAGAGCGTTTGCGCCGGATAGTCAAGTTCCTCGACTTTGCGCTATATGGACGCCGCAGTGCGGCGGAATGAAGGGAAGTTGTGTTTTGTCAAGCGCAAAAGTAAGGATTTAGTTTCGAACTATCGAATATTTCGCGAGAAAAATGTTTCGTTTTTTGAGAATAGGGAGAGATCAAATAAAAAACTTGTGGACTTTCTTTCGAAACGCCCCTTCTTTTTTCTTCTTCCTCCCCGCTTTTTTTGAAAAGACGCCCGTCCCTTCGCTCACGGTGTCACCCACGGTTTCCTCATCCGCACCGCCTTACGCGCGAACGGACACGCCCCTGCGCATCGCGCACTCAGCGAGTTCGAAATTCTTGCCTTCACCCTTCACCCTTCACCTTCACCCGCAAGTCGTTGATACAGTGTGTATTGTGGGTGAAGGAAAAAGTCCCTTTTTGCCTTCACCGGTGAAGGCAAAAGGGTGAAAACCTTCACCCGCAAGTCGCTGTTTCTGAACTTCTTACAGTCGTATGGTGAAGAGGTGAAGGCAAAAAACGAAAAACAGCGGACGCGCACGCGTAGCGCGCGCGTTGGGGGCTGAAGTGGGAGTCTGGTGCACTTTTGAGAAAGGGTTTCCGGTAGTTGAGGCCTCACTCCAAATGTCGGACGAACCTTATTCTTAGAGAAGAGGCTTAGACCGAACTCAGGTCTACAAATAAGGTAAGATCGCACATCAACAAAGGAGGCCGCATCAAAACCTGATTGATTTTGATGCGGCCTTGTTGTCGTCTCGTAATTTCTGGTTTAAGCGTCAGATATACGTCGAATAGCGCCTGACGATACAGTCCAATAAAAGTGCGTAAGCTCCGAACTTCTTCTGTTTGTGGTGAATATATCTATAAAAGAAAGCGGTATCACATGGTTGTGATACCGCTTCTTTGTACACTCTCAGAGGCTCGAACTCTGGACCCACTGATTAAGAGTCAGTTGCTCTACCAACTGAGCTAAGAGTGCAACATCGTAACGCCGGATGCAAGAGAGTACACTCTCAGAGGCTCGAACTCTGGACCCACTGATTAAGAGTCAGTTGCTCTACCAACTGAGCTAAGAGTGCAAATGCAATTGCATTGTTTCCTCGTTACGGGTGCAAAAGTACGCACTTCTGCGTAATTGACCAAGTTTTCTCCGCGTTTTTTTTAGCGGCAGGGGTGATTTTTTTGTGATTTCGCCCCGAGAGTTTGGCGTGAGGTGGGGTGTGCGTGTAGGAGACGGGGTTAGTCGCGGCGGAAGAGGTCGCGCGTGTACACCTTTTTCTTGCACATCGTCCAACTGGGCGTCGTAGCGGTTGGCGATGATGGCTTGGGCTTGGGCTTTGAAGGCGGCGAGGTCGTTCACCACGCGGCTGCCGAAGAAGGTTTCGCCGTCTTGGAGCGTGGGTTCGTAGATGATGACGGTGGCGCCTTTGGCTTTGATGCGTTTCATCACGCCTTGGATCGAACTTTGGCGGAAGTTGTCGGAGTTCGACTTCATGGTGAGGCGGAAAAACGCCGATGACGCACGGGCGTTCAGCCGTGGGGCAGAAGTTGCCGTTGTGCTCGTAGTCGTAGTAACCGGCCATTTTGAGTACGCGGTCGGCGATGAAGTCTTTGCGCGTGGCGTTGGAGTCGACAATGGCGCGCACGAGGTTTTGGGGCACGTCTTGGTAGTTGGCCAAGAGTTGCTTGGTGTCCTTCGGCAGGCAGTAGCCGCCGTAGCCGAACGAGGGGTTGTTGTACATGTCGCCGATGCGGGGGTCGAGACACACACCGTCGATGATTTGCTGCGTGTCGAGGCCTTTCATTTCGGCGTAGGTGTCGAGCTCGTTGAAGTAGCTGACGCGCAGGGCGAGGTAGGTGTTGGCGAAGAGTTTCACGGCCTCGGCTTCGGTGGTGCCCATGAAGAGGGTGTCGATGTCGGGTTTGAGTGCGCCCTGTTGAAGGAGGGCGGCGAAGGTGCGGGCGGCTTCGTCTAGGGTGCGCGTCGCCTTCGGGGCGTCCCACGATGATGCGCGAGGGATAGAGGTTGTCGTAGAGGGCTTTGCTTTCGCGGAGAAATTCGGGGGAGAAGAGGAGGTTGCGACAGTTGAGGCGTTGGCTCAGTTGCGCGGTGTAACCTACGGGGATGGTGCTTTTGATGATGATGATGGCGTGCTCGTTGACGCTCATCACTTCGCGCACTACACTTTCGACGGCCGAGGTATCGAAGACGTTACGTTGCACGTCGTAGTTGGTTGGTGCGGCGACGATGACAAAGTCGGCTTCGGCATAGGCTTTCGCCCCGTCGAGGGTGGCGGTCAGCTGGAGCGGTTTTTCGGCAAGATAGCGTTCGATGTATTCATCTCGAATCGGCGATTGTCGGCGATTTACCAGGTCTACTTTTCTCGGCCACGACGTCCACGGCAGTTACTTCGTGGTGTTGCGCCAAAAGGGTGGCGATGCTCAGGCCGACATAGCCGGTGCCGGCAACGGCAATGCGATAGGTTTCCATGATCCTGTATGTATAGAGCGGGAATGTTTTACAAGTGTAGGAGGGACTAGAAACAAAAAAAGTAAGTCCCCGGAGGAGAACTTACTTTTCTGTTAGGGTTCCTTTGGTAGTGCCTACGGGAATCGAACCCGTATGTCATGCGTGAGAGGCATGTATCCTAACCATTAGATGAAGGCACCGAAGTGCGGAAGGTGGGGGATTCGAACCCCCGGTACGGTTGCCCGTACGTCAGTTTAGCAAACTGGTGGTTTCAGCCACTCACCCAACCTTCCAAAGGAGGGCGTTTGTTTGTCAAACGCAGTGCAAAAGTAGACAATTCTTCGTGAACCTCCAAACCTTTGAGCAAAAAAGTTGAGAAAAACTGCATTCTTTCCTCTTCTCGCCCGTGAAGTTCGTATATTCGCGAGTGTAAATTCTATTCCATGCAGCATCGATCCACCGTTTTTGAGTTATCGTGCGCGCCGATTCCCACGGTGCGCATTGCCTTGGTCGGCGCCGGTCAGCGTGGACGAGCCACTTTGTCGCGCTATGCCTATGTGGAGGACGCGGAATTTCGTGCGGTGGTCGATCCCGACCCCACAGCGGTCGCGTCAGCACTCGAATTGCTGCGCGAACAGCGACGTCCCCTCCCCGAAACTCCGACAAACGCGGACGCCTGGCGCGAACTTTGTCGCCGTGAGGACATAGACCTTATCTATATATGTACCGATTGGAGCAACCACGCCGCTATGGCCGTCGAGGCGATGCGCTGTGGCAAGCACGTGGCGGTCGAAGTGCCGGCTGCCACGACAGTGGCCGACTGTTGGGAGTTGGTGCGCACGGCGGAAGCCACGCAACGACATTGTTTCATGACCGAAAAACTGTTGTTACGACTGGTTCGCGCTGGCCACCCTCGATATGCACCGTCGCGGCGTCTTCGGCACGATCACGCATTGCGAAGGGGCGTATCTTCACGATTGGAGTGCGCTGTTTGCCGGCGATCAAGCGGCTGCCGCGTTCTATCGCGCCGGTTGTCTGCACGGCGGAAACCCCTATCCCACGCACGCCATCGGTCCCATCGCGCAACTCCTCGGTTTTCATCGTGGCGATCGCATGGTGCGCCTCTCCTCCGTCACCGGTATGGCGGCCGGCCGCGACAGTTTGTTGGGACATGCCAACCACACGCTCATCACCACCGAGCGCGGAGTGACGATTTTGTTGCAGTTCGACGGTACCACGCCGCGGCCTTACAGTCGCATCCAAGGCATCAGCGGTACAAAAGCCTTTGCGCAAAAATACCCCCTTCCGCTGTTTCAAGACGCTGACGGACTGCGCGAAGGCGAAGCCGCGGAAAACTTTCTCCATTCCGTCGCCGATTCGCCCGCCTATCGTTTGTGGCGCGAAGGAGTGGCGCGTGGAGTGCCCAACGCTATGAACTATGCCATGGACTGTCGCCTCATTCACTGCCTGCGCCACGGACTTCCGCTCGATATCGACGTCTACGATGCGGCCGAATGGTCGTGTTTGGCGGAACTCACGCGACTTTCGGCGCAGCGCGGTGGAGCGCCCGTCGACATTCCCGATTTTCTCAACGGCGAAATGCCTCCAGCGCAGCGTTAGTTGCCCTCGGTGTTTCGTTCGTGTTCACTTATGCCGCGACGATCAGCGCAGACGCACTACACATTTCCGCCGGTTCACGATTCGTCTCTGCTCTTTCTCCATAAAAACTTCATTATGCCCAATATCGTTTTTCTCGACAGTTTTGTTCTCAACCCCGGCGATCTCGATTGGGGAGTGCTGGCCGAACAAGGCCAACTCACCGTCTACGAGCGCACGCCGAGTGCAGAAGTCGTGGCGCGCGCCGCCGAAGCCGAAGTGATCATCCTCAACAAAGTGCGCATCACGGCCGAAATCCTCGACCGTCTCCCCCAACTCCGCTTGATTTTGGTGGCCGCCACGGGCTATGATGTGGTAGACGTGGCCGCCGCCCGCGAACGTGGAGTCACCGTCTGCAATGTGCCCGCATATGGCACGCTCGCCGTGGCGCAACACACCCTCGCCCTGCTCCTCGAAGTCACCAACCGCGTGGGACACTATGCGCAGTTGAACCGCGAAGGTTACTGGGCGCGCAGTCGCGATTTCAGTTTGTGGGACGAAGCCGTCGAAGAACTCAGCGGCGTGCGCGTTTCCCTCATCGGTATGGGCAACATCGGGCGCAAGGTCGCCGAACTCCTCCGTGTGCTCGAAGCGGAAGTGTGCGCCGTCACCTCGCAGGACGAATCGACGCTCCCGACCGGCGTGCGCAAAATCACCCTCGACGAAGCCTTTGCCACCTCGCGCATCGTGTCGCTCCACTGCCCCCTCACGGAGCAAAACCGCTCCTTCGTAAACGCGTCGCTTTTGGAACGAGCCGCCCCCGGTTTGATTCTCGTCAACACGGCGCGCGGCGCACTGATTGACGACATCGCTGTGGCCGAAGCCTTGCAGTCCGGTCGTCTCGGCGCCTACGCCTGCGATGTCCTCTCCACCGAACCGCCCGCGGCCGATCATCCCATTCTCTCCGCCCCCAACACCTTCGTCACGCCCCACATCGCGTGGGCAACTGCCGCCGCTCGCGGCCGCATCGTCCGCATCATGGCCGACAATCTCAAGGCCTTCCTCGCCGACACGCCGCAAAACGTGGTGTCGTGAGGGGCATGCTTATAGAGAGTCTTAGTTGAGGTGGGACTGCACATCTTCGATTGTTTCATGATTAGATGATCTTATGAGTAACTTATTTGATGAATCGGATTTTGCTTTGTTTGCCCAATATGCGGGTCGTAAAAGCCATGACGCGCCTGAAGGGCACGAAAAGCTTAAAAAGGTGTATAATAAACTTGGATTGGTTGGTGATGAGTTGAAAAGAAGAGGATACCAAGCACATATAAGGAGAGACCCACAAAACCAAGGTGGAAAAATATTCTGCATATCATTGGTCTCAAATTTACCCAAAGGACAAAGAGCTGTTCCATGAGATAGAAGAAATTATGTTCGTTGTTCTTGGTACGCTCGAAAAGGGACTTTATTTACATATTGGGTTCAACACCACCAATAAGAATAGTCCTGCCAAAGCTAAAACTATTGCCAAAGCTGTAAAGGATAAAACTTGGAGCGAATATCCACCACAGAAAGTTGCACAGTACACTTGTGAGGAAATTGCGGATCTTGTAGAAGAGTATTATAAAGAACATTGGGTGCAGTTCAATGAGTTCGCAAAAGAAATAGGTATAAAACGGAGTCAGGAAATCTTGAACAATATGGAACTTGACAAAATCACAAAGTTGCTGGTCGGAAATCATAATCTTATTCTTACCGGTGCCCCGGGAACAGGGTAAAACCTACATGGCAAAGAAAATTGCTGAAGCCATGGGGGCAGAATGGAAACTGGTTCAATTCCATCCTTCTTATGATTATACTGATTTTGTAGAAGGATTGCGTCCGATGAAGAAGGAGAACCAACTTGGTTTTGAAAGAAAAGATGGTGTCTTCAAAGCATTTTGCAAAGAAGCAATCAACAGCCGAGGGTTGCAAGCAGACCAAGCCCTCGAACAGTTCAAAAAAGATTTGTCCGTATCGCAGCCGATAGAGATTTCTTGTTTTAGAGATAGTGCAAGGAAAATTCGTGTCCAATTAAATGATAAAGGCACAATTAAAGTCTACCCCATCAACTCAGAGAAGGAAGATGGTTATTATTGTTCTGAAAAGGACGTGTTGACTTATCTTACTAGCGGGGAATATGATGAAAAACACGATACTTACCCGCCCTCAGTCGGAGAGTATATCAAGGGCAAATACTTGGTAAATACCGTTGCCCCTCCCAAACCTTATGTATTCATCATCGATGAAATCAACCGCGGTGAAATCTCTAAGATCTTCGGTGAGTTGTTCTATTCAGTCGATCCCGGTTATCGAGGAGAAAAGGGAAAAGTCATGACCCAATACCAAAATCTCGTACCTCAGGACGACACCTTCTTCAGTGGCTTCTATATTCCCGAAAACGTGTATATCATTGGTACGATGAATGATATTGACAGAAGCGTTGAAAGTATGGATTTTGCGATGCGGAGACGATTTGCATGGAAGGAGATCACAGCCTCCTCCCGACAGTCAATGCTTGATGAGGTCGAGGCTTGGAATGGCAAAAAGCCAACGGATAAGGTGATTCAATACATGAAGAATCGAATGAACAACCTCAATGCTTGCATCATTGATCAGTATCAGAGTTCTACAAATACTTCCCGGGATCGAATCGGCCTAACCAAAGCTTATCAAATAGGGGCTTCCTACTTCCTTAAGTATGGATTGTATGGCAACTTTGACGATTTGTGGGAGAACCATCTGAAAGGTTTGTTATACGAATATCTCAGAGGAACAACCGATATTGAAACAAAGATAGCTCGATTGTACGAAGCTTATAACGATATTGAGGCACATTGATTACCTACGATTATAACTGGCCCGGTCAAACTATCGAACCTGAAGAAAAACAGGACTTGATGGCGATAGCCAATGTGGCTTTATCGGATCTTACGTTCGATGATTACCCCAATCTGTTGGTGTTTCCGGATTCCTTTGCGCATTATGACAGAGATTTTGGAAAGAAACAGATATGCCGTATCAGTGGAGATAAACTATTTACGAATAGTATCGTTGGCTTTGTGGGGCGGAATAGTACCCGTCTGTCCATCCATTCAAGGTTTGCTAAGGGGAATGACGAAGACTACTTTTTGCACTACATGCTTCAAAAGGTGGCCAAAATCAATTTGTTCAATCTGCAGCACACGATAAACGAAGACCGCGTATTTGATTTTCTCGTCTACTTGTTTCCTTTGTATCTGAAAAAGGCGATAAACCAAGGGGTATACAAGAAATACGTAACCAAGAAATACAATGATGCCAATGCAAGAGGAGTTGTCGATGTGAGTCGGCATATAAGGAGCAATGAACCCTTCAATGGAAGGGTGGCCTACCAGACGCGAGAATTCAGTTACGACAATGAAGTAACCCAGCTGATTAGACACACCATTGCGTTTATTGAAAAATATAAAGGAGGTGATTTGCTCAGGATCGATTTCGATACCATACAAGCTGTGGAACAGATAATCAGCGCCACTCCTTCTTATAGTCCGAATCAGCGGCAAGCGGTTATCAATAAGAATTTGCGCCCACTGGAACATCCTTATTATAGTGAATATACCCCTTTGCAAAAGCTCTGTTTGCAAATCCTTCGACACGAAGAATTGAAATATGGGCAGTGTGAGGATGAAATTTATGGAGTACTTATTGATGCTGCTTGGTTGTGGGAAGAATACTTAGCCTTGCTACTTGAGGGAAAATACACTCATTATTTCTTAGGTGACGGAAGTCCCATTCGTCTGTTCAAACAAGGGCAAAGGATCATCCCGGACTATGTTGCTGTAGATCAGTCTTCGGTGGCAGATGCAAAGTACATTCCCCTTAAAGAGCAGCGTACCTACGGTGAAGAAAAGGCTACTGCCATTTATTACAAAACCATCGCCTATATGTATCGGTTTTGTACCAATAAGGGCTACTTGTTCTTTCCTCATCCCGACGAGGAAGTAAAGCCCGAAGTGTTGGATCTCTTATCAGAAGTAGATGGAGTTAACGGAGGAACGATTACGAAATTGGGATTGAGAATCCCTTCCGGGAGTGATAGTTTTTCTAACTTCATTGCACGAATGGAGCAAAACGAAAGTTCTTTTCTGAGTCATTTATAAGCCGCTCTCTGTAAGAACTGCACCCCCTTCTACGAAAGCCAAATCCGCAAGACGTGCTGTTGTCAAACAGTCGTCTTGCGGATCTTTTTAGTCCGAGTCTCACTCCTCGGCCTCTTGTTTTTTTCGTGGTGAAACGATAGGTGAAGCCGATTAGGAAGTAGCGGCCGTAGGCCGTGTCGTAAATGCGTTGAATCCCCGTTTCGTCGAAGTTGTGGGTGATGCCGCGGTTGTTGTTGAAGAGGTCGTGTCCAGAGAGAGTGACCGTCAAGTTCTTGCCTTTGAGGAAAGTCCGCGAGAGGTCGAAGTTCAGCTCATGCTCGGTGCGGCGATAGTGCTGCGTGCTCCGGTAGTCGATGTGACTCAATCGATAACGCAGGCCGAGATGGAGCTCGAAGGGAAGCTCGTATTCAAGGTCTACCATAGCCTTGGGCTCGAATGAGCGTTGGCGGTCGTAGATGGGGTTGGGACTGTGGGTGAAACTGTAATCGAGGGCGAACGACGTTTCCACAGAAAGTTTATCGCCGCGGTATTGAGGTCCAAAACCAAAGGCTATCGTGTGCATGAACAGCTCTTCGGGGCGTGCATCGGCGAGCGAACCCGCCACATTGAAGTTTTGCCGGCGAGTGGTACCCTGTCCTACGTAATAACCGAAGACGAAATGGTTCGCATAGTCGAGCGATTGGAGAAAGTAGAGATAGGTACTCGTGTTCCAGGCCCCCGAGATGTTGACCGGCTTCGTCGTGGTCACGCCCGTGGTGCGGTCGAACGCAGTGAGTTGCGTCGTTTCGTTGGCCGTGGTGGTAAAAATGATACTCGCATAGAGTTGGTGGCGTTTCGTCTCTTCGCCGCGGTGCTGTTCAAATAGGTTTTCGCTCCTCAGCGAGAAGCTGTGCGTGACCTTGTTTTTCAGATCCGGGTTGCTGAGGCGCACATTCCGCGGATCGGCGAGATCGGGCAGCGTGATCTGCTCCGTGATGAAAGGCGCACTCGTGCTGAGATCATAGTAGAAAGTGAACTTGCTTTGAGCCGGGCTTCCATTCTGTTTGGGTCGAGAAGGAGGGCAGCGTTTGTCGGCGCGTGAGGGTGTTGTGCCGGAAAACCGCCTTTCTCGAAATCGTAGATTTCGCTCTCGTGTTTGAGCGTTAGGTTCACCGACGAGAACCACTGATCAGCGGTGTAGCGGAGAAAGAGCGTTCCGCTGTGCGAGGTGGTGTTTTGTAGGGTGTGGCGCGTGATCTCATTTTCGCGAGCGAGGCGGCGCCAATCGGCGATGCCCTCGGGCAGCCGGGCGAGGAGGGGAAGGGCGGCGTCGAAGGTGGTGGGCGCGCTACTCAGGCGGTTGAGCAGGAAGCCGTCGGTGTCCATCCGGTTGTGGAGATGCGAAAAGGCGTAGCGCGCACCCGGCACAAAATGTTTGCCCACGGGCCATTGCAGTTCCAGCGTCGAACCCAGTTGGGTGTTGCCGGTGGCATTGTCTCGGTAGCGGTGAAGCAGGTGGGGCAGGTTGTTCGCTTCGGGACGGAAATAGTGGTAGCCGTCGAGCGAGAAGTTGGCGGACGCTGTTTCTTCGCACGTCAGATCCGTTTGCCAAGTGAGGTTTGCCCCTTGGGAGTTGAGTTTCTGATTGACCCTGAGCAGTTGGTCGACGTGGCCGAGCGTGTTTTCGCCTTGTCCGACCGACCGCGTGCGGGTCACGGCACCGAACATCGCGGCACGCAGCAAGTTCGGGGCGAAAACCGAATCGAGCGGGGCATATCCCGCGTTGAAGGGGTTGGCGTTCCACGTCGCGCCGCGCCCGTTGTTGTCCGAAGTGGTGCGCGAGCGCCATGCGTTATTTTGATAGAACACGTAGGTCGTCGCCGTCGGTCGCCACGTCACGAAGAGGTGACCCGCCACGCGCGTCTCGTGTGAGTGGGGGTGCTCTTCGGTCGCGTTGTAACTGCTGCCGCCGCTGAGCATCGTTTCCAATTCTGTGTAGCGGGTGTTGCGCCGCGTGTTGTTGTTATAGTCGCCCGTGGCCTCGATCTTCAGATAGCCCGCGGCGTTCTCGTCGCTCTTGTTGCGCCAAAACAGGGTGCCGCCCGGCGAGTGGAAGGCATTCTTACCGGAGCGATAGACGTTGAAGGCACTGATCGAGCCGTCGCCGTTGTACCAGAGTTCTTGGTTCGTGTTGTTGGCATTGCCGAAGAGCGACACGCGATAGCGGTCGGTGAAGGTGTTGGCATAGCCTCGGGCGCTATAGAGGTCGGGCGTGCCGCCCGAGAGGTCGGCTTGCCCCGTCCACGTGCCCATGTATTTCTTGCGGAGCACCACATTGACCACCTGCTCGCGCGAACCGTCGTCGAGTCCCGTCACGCGCGCCAGTTCGCCGCGTTGCTCATAGGCTTTCACACTCTTGACGATGTAGGCCGGCAGGGCTTCGAGGGCCATCGAGGGGTCGTTGCGCGAAAAGTCGAAACCGTTCACCAGCAGCCGATCCACGGGTTTGCCCATGTAGTAGAGTTTTTCTTCCGAATCTCCATGCCGGGCAGTTTCTTGAGCGCATCGCCGAGGTTGGCACCGTCTTTGAGTTTCACGGCGTCGAGGTCGTAGATGACGGTGTCTTTGCGGGTGATGAAGAGCAGGCGCGTGGTTTTCACCGTGGCTTCGTGCAGCGCGTGCGTCTTCGTGCTGTCGGTGCGCACGGAGTCGGCTGAGGGCTGGGTGAGTGAGCCGGCACGAGCGGTGAGCCCGAGTGCGATGAAGCTGACAAGGAGGGCGATTCTCAATAGGGTTTTCATGGGCGAAGTGCGAATTTGAGTAGGTTTGCTGCAAATGTACGCTTTTTCTCGGACAAGACAAACGAAAATCGTTTTTTTTGTATCGAAACTTTCGTTAGGTGTTTTTGTGTTTTTCGTATTCCTTCGAATGCTTCGACGGAAAGCAGGGGACTTTCTCGGAAAAGAAGGGAGAATGTTGAAAAAAGTGGAGCACTTTTTCGCGAGGAGTTGTGAAGGTGAAGAAGAAGCGAAAGGCGATTCGCAACGCCCACCGCCCTACGCGCGCGTACGTGTACACAACCGATTTTCGATTTTTGCCTTCACCCTTCACCGACCCCGTTAAGCGCTTGTGTCTGAGGGGTTTGTGGGTGAAGATAAAGGCTATGTTCACCTTCACCCACTGTGTAAGCTGTTGTGTTAGAGTCGGTTGAGAGTGATTTTTTACTCCGAAGGGGGTGAAACGAAAAGGGTGAAATGTTCACCCGTAACTCGCAGTGAACTAATGAGTTGTCGAGGTTAGGGTGAAGAGGTGAAGGCAAAAAAATCGAAAAAAACGCCGGACGCGCGCACGCGCGAGGAAAAGGGCGCATTTGAGCATCAAAACGGCGGACGAAGAGCGCCGCGCGGTGGGTGTTCCGCGGTGGGGCTCTTCGTCCGCCGAGAGGGGAGGGCGACGAAAAGGGTCAGTCGTGCACGTAGGTGCCGATGGGGTCGCCCTCGAGCACGCGGCGCAGGTTGCCGGGCACGTCCATGTTGAAGACGTAGATGGGGAAGTGGTTTTCGCGACACATGGCGGTGGCCGTCACGTCCATCACTTTCAGACCGCGGCGCAGCACTTCGTCGTAGGTGATCTCGTCGAACTTCGTGGCGGTGGGGTCTTTTTCGGGATCGGCGGTGTAGACACCGTCCACGCGCGTACCCTTTGAGGCATGACGTCGGCTTCAATCTCGATGCCGCGGAGCGAAGAACCGGTGTCGGTGGTGAAGTAGGGGTTGCCGGTGCCGGCGCTCATGATCACCACTTCGCCGCGTTCGAGGGCTTCGAGGGCTTTCCACTTCGAATAGAACTCGCCGATGGGTTCCATGCGGATGGCGGTGAGGACGCGGTTGGGCACGCCTTGCGCACCGAGGGCGGAGGAGAGGGCGAGGCTGTTGATGACCGTGGCACACATGCCCATTTGGTCGCCTTTCACGCGGTCGAAACCTTTGCCGGCGCCGTAGAGGCCGCGGAAGATGTTGCCGCCGCCGATGACGATGCCCACTTGCACGCCCATTTCGCGGATTTCGCGAATTTGGTCGGCATATTCGTTGAGACGCTGGGTGTCGATGCCGTGACCTTGGGCACCCATGAGGCTTTCGCCGCTGAGTTTGAGGAGAATGCGTTTGAATTTCATATCTGAAAATGAATAGTATTGTTGCGAAATGGGAAATCAGTGTGCCGTCTGCGCTGCGGAGGGGGCGAAACTGCGGCGCACGATGGCGGGAAGTTGCGCGCCTTGTACCAGTCCGCGCAGGGCGAGGTAGGCGAGAAAGGCGATCCACAGCCCGTGGTTGCCGAGCGTTGGGGCGAGGAGGCTGTGGAGGGCGAAGAAGCCCGCGGCGGCCACGGCCACGCCGAGAAGCATGCCCGAGGTGGCGGTGGTGCCTACGAAAAAGGCCGTCGAGCAGAAAACCGGACATGGCGACCGGGGGAAGCAGGACGGCGTAGAGGAGATAGCTTTCGGCGGCTTGGCGCACGGCGACGGCGTCGGTGAAGAGGGCGATGAGCGCGCCGCCGCCGAGGGCAAAGACGGCGGAGAACAGGAGCGAAAGACTCGCGCCCCAAGCGAAGAGCGAGCGGACGAGACGGCGGAAACGCGCTGCGCTGCCGGCACCGACGAGGTGACCGCCCACGGCTTCGCCGGCGTAGGCGAAACCGTCCATGACGTAGCTCACGAGGGTGAAGAGTTGGAGCAGTACGGCGTTGGCCGAAAGGAGGGTGGGGCCGCGCCGACTGCCGAAGGCCGTGAACGAGAACATGACGGCGACGAGACAGAGGGTGCGGAGAAAAATGAAGACGTTGACCGTGAAGAACGAACGCCACGCGCCGGCATTGCGGAAGGCGGCGGAGAGCCGCGGTGTGCTGCCGTGCCGCCGCAGGGTGCGGAGGGCGAAAAAGAGGGCGAGGGCGGTGCCGACCCATTGGGCGAGGAGGGTGCCGCCGGCGACGCCCATGAGCCGGAGCCCGAAGCCGTGAACAAGGGAGCAGGCTGGCGCCGATGTTGAGGAGGTTTTGCACCACGGCGATGAGGAGGGGCGTGCGCGCGTCTTGCCTACCGAGCAACCAGCCGTTGAGGACGTAGAGACTCAGCGTGGCGGGGGCACCCCAAATGAGTACGCGGTAGTAAGCGACGGCCTGCGCGGCCACGGGGGCGGAGGTGGTCATGAACGAGAGACCGAAATGCAGGAGGGGCGTTTGTAACGCGATAAGGAGGGCGCCGATGCCGAGGGCGATGAGCAGACCGCGGAGGAGGAGCAGGGCGGTTTCGTCGTGACGCTGACTGCCGTAGGCTTGGGCGAGTGAGGCCGCCGGTGCCCATGCGCAGAAAGTTGAAGAGGGTGTAGGTGACGGAGAAGAGGGCGCTGCCGATGGCGATGGCCGCGAGATAGTCGGACGTGCCGAGGTGGCCGGCGATGGCGGTGTCGACCCAACCGAGGAGGGGGACGGTGATGTTCGACAGGATGGAGGGGACGGCGATGCGGAGGATGGCGCGGTGCTCAGACATGGGCGGTGGGGGGCAGTGGTGGGGAGGGGGACGATGAAGCGCACTTCTTTGAAATGGTAGTGGCGCAGGCGGCCGTCGGTAGTTCGGAGGGTGAGTTGGCCGGTGGGGGCGACGTCGACGATGTGGGCGGAGAAGGTTTCGCCGCTCGCCGCGTCGACGTAGTCGTGCGCACCGTCGCGGTGATAGAGGCGGCGGAGGTATTCACGGTGCAGGCGTTGCCGCTGCGCAAGGCGCTCATCGGGATCGGGAGGGGTGACGGCGCGGAGGAGTCGGTCGAAATGATGCGCGAAGCGGCAGAGCACTTCTTCGCGATCGACGGGGCGACCGATGATTTGCCGGAGCGAAATGGGATTCGGCGCGTCGCCGACAAATTGCTTTTGGTTGAGGTTGATCCCGATGCCGACGAGGGTGGCGGAGATTTGCGCGCCGCTGAGGGTGTGGCGCAGGAGCATGCCGCAGATTTTTGCGGTCGTGATGATAAATGTCGTTGGGCCACTTCACGCTGATGCCTTCGGTGTAGGCGTCGAGGGTGTGTGCCACGGCGAGGCAAGCGATTTCGGAGAGAAAAAACTGTTCGCCGGCGGTGATGTGCTCCGGCCGAAAGAGGAAACTGAAGAGGAGGTTTTCGCCGCGCGCACTTTCCCACACGGTGTTCACTTGTCCGTGCCCGTGGGTCTGGTAGTCGGTCGTGACGAGCTGCACTTTGCCGGTGGATTTGTCGGTGAGGCCTACTTTTTTGTTTGGGGCGTTCTCGTCCGGCGTGTTTTCTCCGTTCTTTTCTGCTTTCTTGTTTTTTTATTGTAGAGGGCATGCTTGCTTTGCGCTTTTTTTGGTGCAGTGGCGTTTGTTCGCGGAAATCTGCTCCGCTTTGGTTTTCGTTCTCCTTTCCTACTCCTTTATCTTTATTGTAGTGGGCATGCTTGCTTTGCGCTTTGGGGTGCAGTGGGGGTTGTTCGGGGAGATCTGCTTCGCTTTGCTCTTCGTTCTCCTTTTTCTACTTCCCTTTTTTATTGTAGAGGGCATGCTCGCTTTGCGCTTCTTGGTTTTGTAGTGTTTGTTCGGGGAGTTTTTCTTCGTTTATTTCTCCCTTGTCCTCTTTTTTTTCCTTCTCTTCTTTACAGCGGGCATGCTTACTTTGCGCTTTTGGGTGCAGTGGCGTTTGTTCGGGGAGATCTGCTTCGCTCAGATCTTCGTTCTTCTTTTTCTACTTCCCCGTTTTTTTATTGTAGAGGGCATGCTCGTTTTGTGATTCCTTGCCGGGGATGTTTACACCTTGGGCATGTTCTCTTTTTGAACTCTCGCTGTTCTCCTTTCTTCTTCCCCTTTCTTCTTCAATGAGGGCACGTTCTTCGAGGGCATCCTCGCGGAGGAGTTCCATCGTGGTGGGGACTTCGGCGAAGTGGCGACGCTGCCAGTGGGGAGGGAGTTCAGAAAAAAAGCGGTTGTGCTCATGGTTGGGGTGAAAAGCGTGGGGCGGACGGAGGGGGAAGGCGTTGATGTAGTGACGGATGCGGAAGGGCGGCTCGCTACCGATGAGGGTGATGATGTCGAAGCGAAAGGGGATGTTGCCGAGTTGGTTTCGACGAATGTAGGCGATGGCAGCGAGCGAAAGACTCTCTTGTTTGTAGCGATCTACGGCGGCCGCGGGATCTTCCCAACGGTCGTCGCTGCGCGTTTTTCACTTCCACGAAAACGAGTTCGCCCCAATCGTCGGCGATGAGGTCGACTTCCAACGGATGGCAGCGCCAGTTGCGTTCCAATATGTGGTAGTCGCGCTCGAGAAGGTATTGGCAGGCGGCCGTTTCACCGACTTTTCCCAATTCGTTGTGCTGTGCCATGAGAGAGTGTGTGAGTGGGGAGGAAACGCGGACGCTTTGGCGCGGAAAGTGCGCAACTTATCTTCTGCGTTTGAAGAAATTGCTCATCAGTGCACCGCATTCTTCGGCGAGAACGCCGGAAGTGACTTGCGTCTTGGGGTGCAAGGCTTGGGGAGCGTAGACACTGAAACCGCGTTTCGGGTCGGCGGCACCGTAGACGACGCGACTGATTTGCGACCACCCGAGCGCGCCGGCACACATCACACAGGGTTCGACGGTGACGTAGAGGGTGCAGTCGTTGAGATACTTCCCCCCGAGTTGTCCGGCGGCGGCAGTCACCGCTTGCATTTCGGCATGGGCGGTGACATCGTGCAGCGTTTCGGTGAGGTTGTGGCCGCGGGCGATGATCGTGTCGCGGCAAACCACCACGGCACCAACCGGGACTTCTCCGCGGTCGGCGGCGGCGTTGGCTTCTTCCAAGGCGCGACGCATGTAGTGTTCGTCGGTCATGTTGTGTTTCTTTGGTGAATTAACGTAGTGGTTGGATCATTCCACGCTTTTCATGGAGAGCGCAATGCGGCCGCGGGCTTCATCGATTTCGAGCACACGAACACGCACCTGTTGTTGCACATGCACCACCTCATTCGGGTCGCGCACAAAGCGGTCGGCCAGTTGCGAGACGTGCACCAAACCTTTCACCTTAATGCCGAGGTCGACAAACGCGCCGAAGTTGGTGACGTTCGTCACAACGCCCGGCAGAATCATGCCGATTTCCAAATCGTCGATGGAGTGAATGCCTTCTTCAAACGAGAACACCTCCGCTTTTCCACGAGGGTCGCGTCCCGGTTTGTCCAGTTCCGCGAGAATGTCGGTGAGGGTGGGTAGACCCACGTCGGCCGTGCAATAGCGTTTCAAGTCCAAGCGCTTGCGCGCTTCGGCATCGGCGATGAGTGCGGGCACGTCCAGTCCGGCATCGGCCGCCATGTGTTGCACGATGTCGTAACGCTCGGGGTGCACCGCCGTGTTGTCCAGTGGGTTCTTCCCGTCGACGATGCGCAGAAAACCAGCGCACTGTTCAAAAGCCTTTGCGCCGAGCCGCGGCACTTTGAGCAGTTCGCGGCGCGAGCCGAAGGGGCCGTGCGCCGTGCGATACTCTACAATCTTCTTCGCCAGCGCCGCACCGAGACCGCTCACATAGGTGAGCAAGTGTGCAGAAGCCGTGTTGAGATTCACGCCCACGGCGTTCACGCAACTCTCCACCGTTTGATCCAAGGAGCGTTTCAGCGCGCCGGCGTCGACATCGTGTTGATATTGTCCCACCCCGATGGCTTTCGGATCGATCTTCACGAGTTCCGCCAAGGGATCGGCGAGACGTCGACCGATCGAAACGGCGCCGCGCACCGTGACATCGTAGTCCGGAAACTCTTCGCGCGCGGTGGCCGAGGCCGAATAGACCGAAGCACCGTCTTCGCTCACCAAGAAAATCTCCACACCCTCGACGTGCAAACCGCGCACAAATTCTTCTGTCTCGCGGCCGGCCGTTCCGTTGCCGATCGCCACGGCTTCCACCGCATAGTCCTTGAGTAAGCGGCGCAAAGTCTGTTCCGAACGCACGGTTTCGTTCTTGGGCGGGTGTGGATAGATGGTCTCGTTGTGGAGCAGTGCGCCCTGTGCATCGAGACACACCACCTTACAGCCCGTGCGGAAACCGGGGTCGATGCCCATGATGCGGCGTTGTCCGAGCGGCGCCGCCAACAGCAACTGCTTCAAGTTGGTGGCGAAAACGCGGATCGCTTCTTCGTCCGCTTGTTCCTTGCTCGAGGCCGCAAACTCCGTCTCGATGCTCGGGCGCAACAAGCGTTTGTAGGCATCGCCGGCCGCCATTTCCACTTGTTCGGCCGCTCGCGTACCGCTCTTCACATAGCGTCGTGCTACCTGTTCCGTGGCACGCTCATCGTCCGCCGGCGTGATCGTCACGCGCAGCACACCCTCGCTCTCGCCGCGGCGCATGGCCAACAAGCGGTGGGAGGTGCAGCGCTTCAGCGGTTCGCTCCATTCGAAATAGTCGCGATATTTGGCCGCTTCCGGCGTTTCCGATTTGCCTTTCACGGCCTTCGACGTGATCACCGCCTCGCGGCTGTAGATCCGGCGCAGCGTTTGGCGCGAATGCTCGTCTTCGCTGATCTGTTCGGCGATGATGTCGCGCGCACCTTGCAGCGCCTCGTCCACCGTGCCCACTTCGTCCGTCAGAAAACCTTCGGCCTCCTGTTCCGGATCGCTGTTGGGGCGCAGCAACAAGCGTTGCGCGAGCGGTTCGAGCCCTTTTTCGCGTGCCATCTGTGCGCGAGTGCGGCGCTTGGGTTTGAAGGGCAAATAGATATCTTCGATTTCCGTCGCATCCCAGCAAGCCGTGATGCGCGCTCGCAGTTCGTCGGTCAGCGCGCCTTGTGCTTCGATGGTTTCGAGTACAAAAAGCCTTGCGGTGTTCCAGCTCATTGAGCTGACGATGCTGTTCGGCCACGGCGGCCACGGCCACTTCGTCCAGACCGCCCGTCGCTTCTTTTCGGTAACGGGAAATAAACGGTATCGTGGCGCCCTCGTCGAGGAGGGCGATGGTTTGTTCTACTTGTTTTTCGCGGAGGTTCAACCGCTGAGCGATGAGTTGAATAGGCGTCATGGGGCGCGTTTTTGGGGTTACACGACGTAAAAGTACAACTTTCGCAGCGGCTTACCAAACCGTGCTTGCGAAAAACTTTACTTTGTCGGTCTTTGCTCAAAAAAAGCCTCGACATACCCGAATGTGTATGCCGAGGCCGATGGGGGAAATACTGCGAAGCAGAAAGGCATTAAGCCTTCACGCGGTTCTGATAAGAGCCGTCGCGCGTGTCTACTTCCACGAGTTCGCCGGTTTCGATGAAGAGGGGAACGCGGATCTTCGCACCCGTTTCGAGGGTGGCGTCCTTCAGCGTGTTCGTTGCCGTGTCGCCGCGCAAACCGGGTTCCGTGTAGTCGATGCGAAGCACCACCTTGATGGGCATTTCTGCATAGAGAATCGTTTCCGTCGAAGCGTCGCTCACCACCGTCACCACGTCGCCTTCCTTCATGTAGTCCACACCCGTGATCAGGTCGCGAGAGATGGGCACTTGGTCGAAAGTTTCTTGGTTCATGAAGAGGTAGTCTTCACCCTCCTGGTAGAGGTATTGATAAGGGCGACGTTCCACGCGCACGTCTTCGAGGGCTTCGCCGATGTTGAAGCGCTTTTCGATCACGCGACCGCTCACCACGTCCTTGAGGGTGGTGCGCATGATGGTGTTACCCTTACCGGGCTTCACGTGGAGGAAGTCGATGCAGAAGTAGAGCTTGCCGTCCATGCGGATGCAAACGCCCTTCTTGATGTCCTGAGATTTGATCATGAGATTATCGTTGTGTAGTATATTTCTATTGCGCCGCAAATTTAGCGTTTTATTTTGAGCTGACATGCTTTCGAGGACGAAAACTCATCGAAACGGCTTGACGCAGTGTCTTTTTGCCCTTACCTAAGTCTACTTTACATAGGGCGTGCTGGTGTTGTTGAAGGTGAGCGGGCGCGTATATACGCGTAGGCGCGTGTCCTGCGCGTAGGATGGAATGGGAGTTTGTGCGGGGTAGGGAGGTTTTGAGAGAAACAAGGGAGGAAGTCGCGAAAAGTGGAGAAGTTTTGAGAGAAAGTCGGCTTGTATTTTTGAGTGGAGTGGGGGAGGGAGAGAAAAACAATTTGCCTTGCTTGCTTGTGCTTGGTCTTTTTCTGTGTAGTGCGCTTGCTTGTTGGTCTTGTTCTTTGGCTTTTTTTCGTGATGGCCTTTTTCTTTTTCGATCCTGACTGTCCTATTTCGGCACCTCCTTTCTTCATTTTTTTATATTGTTCCGTCTGTTGTTAGGAGAAGAAATGCCTACTTTCTCTTTTCTACGCCTGCAAAAGTCGAATTTCGGGTGCTTTGGCCGAAAGAACTCCCCGTCAAACTGATTTTTTTCGGTGCAAAATGAGATTTTGGGGCAAGAAAATCCAGTGCAGAGAAGAAGGAAAAGCTCCGAAAAAAAGGTGGAATTTGCCCCAAAGTGGCTGGATCGGACGAAAAAAAGGCGGTCTTGGGGAGGAAATCACAGGGAGGGGATGAAGCGAAAAACGGACTTAACTACCGATTTTGCAATGCTATGAAGTAGCAAAATGGTCGCAAATGAAATTTTCTCGCATTTTTTTTCGTCGAAGTCTTGCAGGGAATGCAGAAATGCCCTACCTTTGCACTCGCAATCGGGAAGCAACGCTCTTGCAAAAGAGGGATGCACTCTGATTCGCGACGAGGCAGCAAAAAGCGCTGCTGTGATCTTTGAAAGTCTTACATAACAGATTGTAGAGAAGTACAAGGAACAATCGATCATGAAGCTTTCTTTCTTTTAAGGAAAGAAGATGCTTCGGGTAAAATGAATTGTACCGTCAAATTCTACTCCTAAACAAAATAAAGGATACAGGAACCTGAGCGATAAAAAAACAGAAAACAAACAAATATCATATTTACAATGAAGAGTTTGATCCTGGCTCAGGATGAACGCTAGCTACAGGCTTAACACATGCAAGTCGAGGGGCAGCATGGAAGAAGCTTGCTTCTTCTGATGGCGACCGGCGCACGGGTGCGTAACGCGTATCAAACCTGCCTCATACTCGGGGATAGCCTTGCGAAAGTAAGATTAATACCCGATGTTATTAGTTCATCGCATGGTGGGCTAATCAAAGATTTATCGGTATGAGATGGTGATGCGTCCGATTAGGTAGTAGGCGGGGTAACGGCCCACCTAGCCTTCGATCGGTAGGGGTTCTGAGAGGAAGGTCCCCCACACTGGAACTGAGACACGGTCCAGACTCCTACGGGAGGCAGCAGTGAGGAATATTGGTCAATGGACGAAAGTCTGAACCAGCCAAGTAGCGTGCAGGATGACGGCCCTCCGGGTTGTAAACTGCTTTTAGTTGGGAATAAAAAAAGGGACGTGTCCCTTATTGTATGTACCTTTCAGAAAAAAGGACCGGCTAATTCCGTGCCAGCAGCCGCGGTAATACGGAAGGTCCAGGCGTTATCCGGATTTATTGGGTTTAAAGGGAGCGTAGGCGGATTGTTAAGTCAGCGGTTAAAGGGTGTGGCTCAACCATACATTGCCGTTGAAACTGGCGATCTTGAGTGCAGACAGGGATGCCGGAATTCGTGGTGTAGCGGTGAAATGCTTAGATATCACGAAGAACTCCGATCGCGAAGGCAGGTGTCCGGGCTGCAACTGACGCTGAGGCTCGAAAGTGTGGGTATCAAACAGGATTAGATACCCTGGTAGTCCACACAGTAAACGATGTATACTCGCGGTTTGCGATAGACAGTAAGCCGCCAAGCGAAAGCATTAAGTATACCACCTGGGGAGTACGCCGGCAACGGTGAAACTCAAAAGGAATTGACGGGGGCCCGCACAAGCGGAGGAACATGTGGTTTAATTCGATGATACGCGAGGAACCTTACCCGGGCTTGAACTAACGGTGACGAATCTAGAGATAGATTTTTTTCTTCGGACACCGTTGGAGGTGCTGCATGGTTGTCGTCAGCTCGTGCCGTGAGGTGTCGGCTTAGTGCCATAACGAGCGCAACCCTTCTCCTCGGTTGCCATCGGGTAATGCCGGGCACTCCGTGGACACTGCCATCGTAAGATGTGAGGAAGGTGGGGATGACGTCAAATCAGCACGGCCCTTACGTCCGGGGCTACACACGTGTTACAATGGGGGGTACAGAAGGCCGCTACCCGGTGACGGGATGCAAATCTTTAAAACCTCTCTCAGTTCGGATCGGAGTCTGCAACCCGACTCCGTGAAGCTGGATTCGCTAGTAATCGCGCATCAGCCATGGCGCGGTGAATACGTTCCCTGGCCTTGTACACACCGCCCGTCAAGCCATGAAAGCCGGGGGTGCCTGAAAGCCGTGACCGCAAGGGTCGGCCTAGGGTAAAACCGGTGATTGGGGCTAAGTCGTAATAAGGTAGCCGTACCGGAAGGTGCGGCTGGAACACCTCCTTTCTGGAAGCTCACACCATGGGTTTCTGTTCCGAAAGGTTTAGGAAATGGTGGACTTTGACACAACAGGTATGATTCGCCTTCGAGCGATTCGGTCCTGTACTTCTCGCATGATGTTATGAAATAATAGAGAAAGATGAAGCCGGGCCGACCGGTGCCGTCCTCGGTACAAGAGGTGAGCGCACGGTTCGATTCTCCGCCCCGCGGATTTTTTCTGCCAGTCCTATAGCTCAGTTGGTTAGAGCGCCACACTGATAATGTGGAGGTCGGCAGTTCAAATCTGCCTGGGACTACGAAGGGGGATTAGCTCAGCTGGCTAGAGCACCTGCTTTGCAAGCAGGGGGTCAACGGTTCGAATCCGTTATTCTCCACTTCGCTTCACTCGACGAAGCAAGAGATCTTTGACATATTGAACACGCAACATGAAGTATTGATGATGTGCGTAGGCAAAGGTAGACGAGTTTACTCGTAAACCGGTTTACGAAACACACAATACTCCCAAGTAGTAATACAAAGGTAAACGAAGTACAGCTTTAAGTATATCTGCCACCGAGGCTCTTAATTGAGCAGTTCGGTTCGGAAGAGAAAGTACAAAAGGGCGTACGGTGGATGCCTAGGCTCTTACAGGCGATGAAGGACGTGATAAGCTGCGATAAGCTGTGGGTAGGTGCAAATGACCATTGATCCGCAGATTTCCGAATGGGACAACCCGGCAGGTTGAAGACTCTGTCATCCCGCTAAGCGGGGAGGCTAACGAGGGAACTGAAACATCTTAGTACCCTCAGGAAAAAGAAAATAATAATGATTCCCTTAGTAGTGGCGAGCGAACGGGGAAGAGCCCAAACCGTGGAGGTCTCGGCCTTCACGGGGTTGTAGGACCACGTCATTGGACTTGGTTCGATTAGAGGAACGTTTTGGAAAGAACGACCATAGAGAGTGACAGTCTCGTACTCGACAATCGAATCGGCCATAGTGGTATCCTGAGTAGGGCGGGACACGTGAAATCCTGTCTGAATCCGGCGGGCCCATCCGCCAAGGCTAAATACTCGTAAGAGACCGATAGCGAACCAGTACCGTGAGGGAAAGGTGAAAAAGCACCTCTGTCAGAGGAGTGAAAAAGTTCCTGAAACCGTACGCCTACAAGCGGTCGGAGCAACGTAAGTTGTGACGGCGTGCCTTTTGCATAATGAACCTACGAGTTGCCGTCGTCGGCAAGGTTAAGCGCAACGATGCGCGCAACCGAAGCGAAAGCGAGTCTGAATAGGGCGCATAGTCGGCGGTGGCAGACGCGAAACCAAGTGATCTACCCTTGTCCAGGTTGAAGTCCCGGTAACACGGGATGGAGGACCGAACCGATAAGCGTTGAAAAGCTTCCGGATGAGGTGAGGGTAGGAGTGAAAGGCCAATCAAACTTGGAGATAGCTCGTACTCCCCGAAATGCATTTAGGTGCAGCCTCGGGCGTTCCCTGTGTGAGGTAGAGCGACTGATTGGATGCGAGGGCTTCACCGCCTATCAAGTCCAGACAAACTCCGAATGCACACAGGCTAAGCCCGGGGAGTGAGGGCGTGGGTGCTAAGGTCCACGCCCGAGAGGAGAAGAATCCTGATCACCGGCTAAGGCCCCGAAATCCGGGCTAAGTTAAACTAACGAAGTGTGGTCCCCGTGACAGCTAGGATGTTGGCTTGGAAGCAGCCATTCATTCAAAGAGTGCGTAACAGCTCACTAGTCGAGGGACCGTGCATGGATAATAATCGGGTATTAAGCCCGGTGCCGAAGCCGTGGGATGTTTTTATAACATCGGTAGGGGAGCATTCATGCGGCCTTGAAGCTCGAGGGACAACCTCGGGTGGAGCTTCATGAAAAGCAAATGTAGGTATAAGTAACGATAAAGAGTGTGAGATGCACTCTCGCCGAAAGACTAAGGTTTCCAGGGCAACGTTAATCGTCCCTGGGTCAGTCGGGTCCTAAGGCTCATCCTAATGGAGAGGCCGATGGCAGAAACGGTTAATATTCCGTTACTATCTATTGGGGCGATGTGGAGACGGAGGAGTGACACTTCCGCGAGCTGACGGAATAGCTCGTTAAAGACCGTAGGTGTTGAGGATGGCAGGCAAATCCACCATCCGAGCTGAAAGTCGACAGTATGCAGCGTCTTCGGACAATGCAATAGCGAAGGTAATCCTACTCCCGAGAAAATCCGCTAAGCTTAACCCTTTAGATACCCGTACCGCAAACGGACACACGTAGTCGGGTAGAATATACTAAGGCGCTTGGAAGATTCATGGTTAAGGAACTAGGCAAATTGACCCCGTACGTTCGCAATAAGGGGTCCTCGTCGCAAGGCGAGGCGCAGAGAATAGGTCCAGGCAACTGTTTAACAAAAACACAGGGCTGTGCGAAATCGAAAGATGAAGTATACAGTCTGACACCTGCCCAGTGCCGGAAGGTTAAGAGGAGAGCTTAGATGCAAGTCGAAGGTTTGAATTGAAGCCCCGGTAAACGGCGGCCGTAACTATAACGGTCCTAAGGTAGCGAAATTCCTTGTCGGGTAAGTTCCGACCTGCACGAATGGTGTAATGATCTGGACGCTGTCTCAACCATGATTCCAGTGAAATTGTAGTATCGGTGAAGATGCCGATTACCCGCGATGGGACGAAAAAGACCCCGTGAACCTTTACTATAAAGCTTAACGTTGTAACCGGGCAGTCGATGTGTAGGATAGGCCGGAGACTTAGAAGCGGGCACGCCAGTGTTCGTGGAGTCGCTGTTGAAATACGGCCCTTCGGCTGTCTGGTTCCTAACTCCTTTAATAGGAGGACCGCGTTTGGTGGGTAGTTTGACTGGGGTGGTCGCCTCCAAAAAGCGTAACGGAGGCTTCTAGAAGGTGCCCTCAGGCCGATTGGTAACCGGCCGTAGAGTGTAATGGCAAAAGGGCGCTTGACTGAGAGACCTACAAGTCGATCAGGTGCGAAAGCAGAGCATAGTGATCCGGTGGTTCCGTATGGAAGGGCCATCGCTCAAAGGATAAAAGGTACTCCGGGGATAACAGGCTGATCCCTCCCAAGAGCTCATATCGACGGAGTGGTTTGGCACCTCGATGTCGGCTCGTCACATCCTGGGGCTGGAGAAGGTCCCAAGGGTTGGGCTGTTCGCCCATTAAAGTGGCACGCGAGCTGGGTTCAGAACGTCGTGAGACAGTTCGGTCTCTATCTATCGTGGGCGCAGGAAATTTGCGTGGCTCTGACACTAGTACGAGAGGACCGTGTTGGACTGACCTCTGGTTTACCGGTTGTGGCGCCAGCCGCACCGCCGGGTAGCTAAGTCGGGATCGGATAAGCGCTGAAAGCATCTAAGTGCGAAGCCGGCCACAAGATTAGATTTCCTTATAAGGGTCGTTGTAGACGACAACGTTGATAGGGTGCAGGTGTAAAGACGGCGACGTCAAAGCCGAGCACTACTAATCGCCCGAAACTTTCCTTCCAATAGCAGATGATACTTAAAGCTGTCGCTTACTTTTGCAATCCACTCTCCGAAATGAGAGGAAGACAACTACGACAGGAATTTGTAATTCAACTATACACAGCGCGTGTTCAAGAGATATTTCCGGTGGTTATAGCGACGGGGTTCCACCTCTTCCCATTCCGAACAGAGAAGTTAAGCCCGACCGCGCCGATGGTACTGCACACCCGCGGGAGAGTAGGTCGCCGCCATTTTACAACAAGCCTCGAGACTCGAAAGAGACTCGAGGCTTTGTTGCGTTTGGACGGTGGTAGAAGGAATGGGAAAGGGAATGAGGAGTGAGAAGGAATGATGCGTCAACGGGCGAGTGTACTAGCTCGTGTTTTTTCCAAGGTTTGTGCAGTTTCTACGGCGTTGTAGAAAAATAATGCGAATCATGGGCGAAAGGCAGGACGAAATGTGTAACTTTGCCCCATGAGATCCATAATATGCAACCGATGAGCGCTTATTTCTCTTTTTTCCGTCAAGTGTTGTGGCTGACAATGTGGTGCCTTCTTTTCGTTGTGAACGGAGGCCAGGTGGTCGCGCAGTCGTCGCCCTTGTACGCCGACGAGTCGTATCTCTACACACCGGTGCGGCTCTCGCATGGCGATCGCGCGAGAACCGTGCGAGCGTTGATTGATACGGGCTGCTCGTTCTGCGTGATTGATTCGACCTTTGCCGTCGATTCGTGCGGATGGAAGAGGGCAGCGCTCGCTCCGCTACACACGTGGGCGGCTTCGGGAGTGCGCGTACCGGTACACACCGGGATGTTGGGGCGCGTGGACTTTTGCGGCATGACTTTCATCGGAGTGAAATGCCTTGTGGTTGATCTGAAGGGGAAATTCCTGACCTATGCGCCGAACTTCATCATCGGGGAGAATCTCCTGAGTGCCCAACCGCTTTGCTTCGATTGGCCGCACCGCCGCTTGACGGTGGGCGACACGCAGGGGAAGAACGCGGCTGTGTTGCGTTGGCAGACGCGTGAGAGTCGAGACGGCACGTTCACGAAAGGTATCTTTCTCAAAGGGCGTGTCGGGGGCAAGAAGGTGCGCATTTTCTTGGACTCGGGCAGCCGCTACAACAAAGTGAACGCGGCGCTGCTGCCTGGCGCGCCGCGCGAGTTGATGGACTTGCCGCAGGGCGACATCAGTCGTCGGCTGGAGGTGCGGCAGGGTGCCGGTCTGTCGCGCCGTCGAAACGCGTGTGGGCGACTACACAACGCGCTTGAACTTCGTTTTGACCGATCGTCCCGATGCTGTGCTGAACTTCGATTTTCTCCGCAACACGGTTTTTTTATCTTGGATTACGACCGCCGAGAAATTCGGATCAAACAATGAGAGGTTCCCCACGGGGAACCTCTTTTTGTTATGGCATGCGCCTACGGCAACTTGCGCAAGGTGAGATTGCAACGCAGGCGAGCCAACTTGATCTGTTCGTCCACAATCTGCATTTGCTGTGCTAACTTTTGGGGAATTTTTGTGCCCTCGGTGTGCTTTGACATGAGTTCAACGGTACCTACCCATGCGACATGAAAAACGAAGCAACCCCGCGTTGGGGGTGCTTCGTTGTGTATATAAGGAGCTGCGGGCGCTGCGCTTATTGGATTTCGACGACGGTGATGCCTGCGCCGCCGAAACGGATGTCTTCGTCGCGGTAGTGGGTCACGCCGCCGACGGTGTCGAGATATTGGCGGATAACGGTGCGCAGGGCGCCGGTGCCGGTGCCGTGGAGGATGCGCACGCGGTGCTGCTCAAGGAGAATGGCATCGTCGATGAAGTAGTGGACGGCGGAGAGGGCTTCTTCGGCGCGCATGCCGCGCACGTCGAGTTCGGGGCGGAAGTGGAGTTTCTTTTCATAGACGGCGTCGCGCGTCTCCTTGCTGATGAAGGTCGAGACCTGCGAGGGGAGATTTTTCTCGGCCGGGCGGTCGGTGACTTCGAGGCGGTTGAGGGGGACGGTGGTGGTCATAACCCCGAAGAGGACGCGGGCGGTTTTGCCTTGGAGGCTCTGCACCACGCCGACGGAGGTTTGCCCCTTGATGCGGACGTAGTGACCCACTTGGGGTTTGATGGCTTTGGCGGGGGCGGCGGGTGCGCCCTTGTCGGCGGCGAGGGCACCGAGGAGGTTGCCGAGGGCGGGACGGGCGGCAGGGGGCGTTCTTCTTGCGCTCCTGACGGCGACGAATTTGATCCATCTTGCGGGTGATGGCGTCGTCTTGTGCGCGGTCGGCTTTTTCTTTCATCTCGTCGCGGAAGTCCTGGAGTTCCTGACGGGCGGCGCGGGTGCGCTCGCGGTCGGCTTGACTCTCCTTGATGGCGCGGATGGTGTTTTTCGATGGCGGCGTTGGAGGCTTGGAGCAGGCGCTCGGCTTCCTGACGGGCATCGGAGAGGACTTCGCGCTTGCGCTGCGAGAGGGTGGTGAGTTCCTCCTCGTAGTGCGAGATGGTCTGTTCGAGTTTCTTCTCGCGGTCGTGGATGTTGCGGCGCTTGTTTTTCCCAATACATTTTGTCGCGGACAATGTCTTGGAGATATTTGTCGCTCATCACATAGTCCTTGCCCACGAGGTCGGAGGCGTAGCGAATGACGTCGTCGGGGATGCCGATTTTGCGGGCGATTTCGACGGCGAAGGAGCTTCCCGGGTTGCCGATCTGGAGCATGAAGAGGGGTTGCATCTTGGAGCGGTCGTAGAGCATGGCGCCGTTGACCACATTGCTACTCGTCTCGGCGAAGTGCTTGAGGTTCTGATAGTGGGTGGTGATGATGCCGCAGGCGTTGCGGTCGACGAACTTGCGAAGGATGGCTTCGGCGAGGGCGCCGCCGATTTGGGGTTCGGTGCCGCTACCGAATTCGTCGATGAGGAGGAGGCTGCGTGAGGAGCAGTTTTTCATCATCGCCTTCATATTGAGGAGGTGGGAGGAGTAGGTCGAAAGGTCGTTCTCGAGACTCTGCTCGTCGCCGATGTCGATGAAGATGTCGTCGAAGATGCCGGCGCAGGAGTTTTCGCGAGCGGGGACGGGGAGACCGCACTGGAGCATGTATTGGAGCAGGCCGACGGTTTTTGAGACAAACGGACTTGCCGCCGGCATTGGGGCCGGAGATGAGGAGCAGGCGAGCGCGGTCGCGGAGGGTGACGTCGAGGGGATTCATCTTCTTGCCGTGGCGCTCGAGACTCTGCTGGAGGAGGGGTGACGGGCTTCGACCCAGTCGATGCGTGGTTCGGCTTGCAGACGGGGGACGACGCAGGCGAACTGCTCGGAGAAGACGGCGAGGGCGCGAAGGTAGTCGATGTGGGCGAGAAACTGCATCGAGTGGAGAATGTCCTTGATGTGGGGACGGATCTCGGAGGAGAGGATCTGCAGGATGCGGATGATCTCGCGGCGTTCGGCGGCTTTGAGTTCGCGAATGCGGTTGTTGGCGTCGACGACGGCAGCGGGTTCGATGAAGACGGTTTTTGCCAGTGGCGCTCTCATCGTGGATGATGCCCTTGATCTTGCGCTTTGAGGGCGGGGGGCGACGGGGATGACGAGGCGGCCGTCGCGGAGGGTGGGGGAGACGTCGCGGTCGATATAGCCATCGGCCTGCGCTTGGTTGATGATGGAGCGGAGGGAGTGGCTGATGCCGCGCGAGGTGACCTCGATGGTGTGGCGAATGTTGAGGAGCTCGGGGGTGGCGGTGTCCTTGATTTTTTTCCGTATTTGTTGAGGACGCGATCGATGCGGGCAATGAGCTGGGGGAAGCAGCCGACGCCGTCGGTCATGCGGGTGAGCGCAGGATAGAGGGGCGTGGAGCCGGCCTCGGAGGGGATGCCTCGGCGGTTTCGGCATCGAGGGCTTCGCCATCGTCTTCGTCACGGGCGGCACGGAGGAAGCGGACAAGGCTCACCACGGTTTGGAGTGAGCGTTTGAGGTCGAAGAGATCGAGCTCTTCGAGATAGGTGCGTTCGGGGCGAATGCGCATGAGGGGGTGGCGCACGTCGTAGAAATTTTCTTCGTAGACGTCTTCTTCGGTGCCCATGAAGCGGGCGAACTCCTGCGCTTGGGCGAGGGATTCGCGCACGGTGTCGAAGTCGGTGGAGAAGGTGACGTGGTGGTCGACCCACTCGGTGCCGAGACTCGACATGCAGCGCCCTTTGAGAAGGGTGCGCACCTCGGAGAAACCGATTTTGCGTTCGAAATTATCGGGATAGATCATAAGAGGCTGTTTTTATTTGTCGGCAAAGTTACGGAATAATCTGCGCATAGGGAAACGCCTTTGGCGTCGCGTGGTAGATCGCGTGTGCGTGCGGGGTGAAATTGCGTGGGAGTAAGGCGGAGGTTCGCGAGTTTTTTTGTAACTTTGCAAAACGACGTCTTCCCGTCGGTGCACCCGCCCACCCGGACGGCGCATAGTCAGCGTTGCGGTGCCGGGAACGGGGAAGAAGCGGGTGACGCCATCGAGCGGCGCGAAATCAAAAAAATATGTCACAACCTATGCTCAAAGAAAAAACTGCGCGCGGACTGCTTTGGGGTACCCTGAGCAACGGCGCACAACAGGTGCTGACTTTGGTGTTCGGCATCTGGTTGGCGCGTATGCTCACGCCAGCCGACTACGGGATGGTGGGGCAGTTGGCGATCTTTTCGCTCATTGCCGCCACGATTCAGGAAAGCGGTTTTACGGCGGCGCTGACGAACCGCCCGACGGTGGAGCACCGCGACTACAATGCGGTGTTTTGGTTTTGCCTGCCGCTGAGTGTGACGCTCTACGCCTTGCTTTTTACGGCGGCACCCTTGATTGCTGCGTTTTTCAAAAACGAGGAAATCACTGCGCTGGCGCGCTATCTCTTTCTCTCGTTCATCATTTCGGGACTGGGCATTGCGCCGAGTGCGCGCTTGTTCAAATCGATGCGGGTGCGCGAACGTACGCTCTCGAACCTCACGGCGCTGGTGGTTTCGGGCGTGGCGGGCATCGTGCTGGCCTACCAAGGTTTTGCTTATTGGGGACTGGCGACGCAAACGCTGGTGTATGTGACCGTAAACACGGCGTTGTATTGGTTTTTCGCGGGCTGGCATCCCACACTGGAGTGGGATTTCAAACCGGTGCGCGAGATGATGGGCTTCAGTAGTTGGCTCTTGCTGACCAACCTGCTCAACCACCTGAACAACAACTTTTTCTCGCTCATTCTCGGCCGTTTTTTTCGACGCGCGGATGGTGGGCAACTATACCCAAGCCAACAAGTGGAACTTCATGGGGCACTCGGTGGTGACGGGACTGGTGAACGGCGTAGTGCAACCGCTCTTTGTCGCCACGGCCGACGATGTGGAACGACAAGCGCGCGTGTTTCGCAAAATGTTGCGCTTCACCTGCTTTGTGGCATTCCCCGTGATGTTCGGTATCTCGATTGTGGGGCGCGAACTGATCGTGATTGCGCTTGGCCGGAAGTGGCTGGAGTCGGCAGACATGCTGATGATGCTCTGCGTGAGCGGCGCTTTTCTGCCCGTAGTTTCGCTCTACACACAATATCTCCTCTCTCGCGGTCGCTCGGTGGTGTATCTGCTCGGGCTGGCGGCGATGGTCGCGGTGCAACTGGCCGTTGCGCTGGTCATGTACCCCTACGACGTGACGGCGATGCTCGTACCTTATGCGGGCATCAATGTGCTGTGGGTAGCGGTATGGCACGTTTTGGTGCAACGCCTCCTGCCTGTGAAAGCGCTTGAGGCGGCGGCCGATGTGCTGCCCTACTTGGTGACGGCTGTCGGCGTGATGGGGTTCACCTATTGGAGTGTGGAACAATGGCAGCTCTTGCCCGTGTGGGCATTGGCGGCGAAGGTCGTCATGGGCGCGGTGCTCTATCCGGCGGTGCTGTGGTGCTGCGGATCGGAGATGTTGCGAGAGAGTGCGGCCTATCTGTTCAAAAAGAAAAAAAGACCTTGAGCATGACGACGATTCCTTTGTTTTTCACCTTCGACGAGCATTATGTCGTGCCGGCGCTGGTGGCGTTTCACTCGCTGTTGACGAATGCCGATCGGCAGTATCGCTACCGCTTGCATGTGTTGCACCCCGGCATTTCGGAAGGGGCGCGTTTGCGCATCGAGGCGGTGGTGGCGCATTTCGAAAATGCCGAAGTGCTGTTTCACGACACGTCGAGTTATGAAGAGGAATTGGAATCATGCGCAGGGAAATCGCATTTTTCGAAAGAGATCTATTTCAAACTCTGCGCGCCGACGCTGTTTCCGGAATATGATCGGATCTTGTGTTCGGATGTGGATGTGGTGTTCACAGGCGATGTCTCGTCCGCCTACTTTGCGCACCCCGATGAGTATTTCTACTACGCCGGGGTCGACACGATTCTCCCCACCGATCGCCTGCCGCTCTACGCCTCGTTTGACGAGGAGGAACAACACTGGTTGGCACGTGAGATCTGTGCGAACTTCTTGTTGCTGAACCTCACGACGTTGCGGCGCGACGACATGCAGCGGCGCATGACCGACTACTACAAGGCAAACTATGCGCGATTGCCCTTTCCCGAGCAGGACTGCATGGCGATTTGCGCCCACGGCAAGGTGCGTCCGTTGAGCATGCGCTTCGGCGTGAGCAATGTCTACTATCGCGTGGACGCCGAAACAACGCCATTTTATGCGCATTGTCTGTGCTTACCTACCGATGAGAAAGAACGGCGCGCGATGTTCAAAGCGGCACTGGCCGAACCGATACAACTGCACTTCATCGGAGCGGAAAAACCGTGGAACAGCTGCGGAGTGCCGAAGCAGGGCGTGTGGATGCGCACGCTGTGGGAGTCGGGACAGACGGCTTACTATATCAAATGTCTGCCGGGCATCCTACGACAGAAGTTCGGGCGCTACAGTTTGCGCCGCTTTCTCGGCAAACTCGCGAAGAAAATCAAGCAATGATAATCGGTGCGGCGTACCTTGGCGTACGCCACAAAGCAATGAACGATGTACGGAAAAAATAAAATCGTGGTTTACACCTCCGGAACCTTCGATATGTTCCACTCGAACCACTTGAAAATGATCAAATACGCCCGCGGACTGGGCGATACGCTCATCGTGGGTGTGAGCACCGACGAACTGGTGAGCAGTTATAAGCGCCCGCCCGTGATTCCCTTCGAAGAACGATTGGCGATTCTCGAAGCACTGCGCTATCCCGATGTGGTGATACCGCAGCGCACGCTCGATCACACCGAGATTGTCAAAAAACTCAACATTGATGTGTTCGTCGTCGGCGACGACTGGACGGGAAAAATACGACTATCTCAAAGACTTGGGTGTGGACGTTTTTTATTTCCCCTACGGCGACGGCGTGAGTTCGACCAAAATTAAAGAAGAGGTGCTGCGCAACTACCAAGACCTCAAAAGTAAGGTGGAGACGCGCGTGAATCCCGAAGTGCGCGTCAAACCCGAATAAGCACATGGCTATGCAATATCCGCTGATCGTGGGTGGTGCCGGCGGCATCGGCCGCGCCATCGCGCAAGTCTTGGCGGCGCGTCCCGAAGTGCGCCGTGTCGACATCGTCGATCGCGCCCCGCTGACGCCGCTTGATGGAGAAACACCGGGCGAAGAGAAGATCGTGGCGCATCGCTTCGATCTCGAAAGCGACGATTTCGCGTTCTTCGACCGCTTCGTCGAGGGCGACACCGATGCCCTCTTCATCACGGCCGGATTCGGACGACTTTCGCTTTTCAGCGACCTTGACGAAGCGCACATCGAACGCTCCTTTGCCGTGAACAGTGTGGCGCCCATTCGCATCATCCATCATTTCTATCCCCGATTGCTGAGTGCAACGCGCTTCCCCTGTGCGGTGATGGTCAGCATTGCCGGGTTTATGAGTTCGCCCTTCTTCTCGGTCTATGGCGCGACGAAGGCCGCCTTGAAAATCTTCATCGAGAGCGTGAATGTCGAACTCGAACGTGCCGATTCGCCCAACCGCCTGTTGAATGTCTCGCCCGGTTCCATTGCCGGTACCGGTTTTTCGGGTGGCGCGACCGACTTGACGCTCACCACGCCTTTGGCACAAGAAATTATTGCGCATGCCGAAGCAGGCGACGACTTGTTCATTCCGCGCTACGACGAAGTGTTTCGTGAAGTGCTGGAGCGTTACCATGCCGACTTCCGCGCCGAAGGACGCCACTCTTACGATTACAAATTGGCTTCCGGCCGTGTAGACGCTGCGCGGCGTTGATCGGTTGGAAGTTTTTCGGCTTTGTGCCTTTCCTCACGCGTTTTTTCGCACTCGTCGCCCGAGTGGAGCAGTGCGCGTGACTTTTCTCCTAAAAAGGGGCTGTTTTCTCCCCTCGTTTTCCCAATTCCCTTGTTGAATGACCGGTAAACCCTCTCTCGACCTCTCCCGCCGTCCCGATGCAGCCCTGCAGCGGGAACTGGAAACTCGTTTTAATCCCGAAGGTTCCGACCTTCGTCGTATGCAGCACCGCATGACGGAGATGTTGCGTGTGATCGACGGCATTTGTCGCCGTCACGGCCTGCGCTATTGGCTGTGTTCCGGTACACTCCTCGGAGCGGTGCGCCACGAAGGTTACATCCCTTGGGACGACGATCTCGACATCGAGATGATGCGCCCCGACTACGACCGCCTCATGGAGATCCTCCCCCGAGAACTCCCCGAGGACATGGCGCTTCAAACGCCCGATACCGATGCCGGTTACTTCTTTTGTTACGCAAAAGTGCGCGATCGCCGCAGTCGCCTTTCCGAAACGAACGACTACGACCGCATTTTCGAGCATCGCGGCATCTTCATCGACATTTTCCCCTACGAGAAAATGCCGCTTCCCCTCCTGTGGGTGTCCAATCGCACCTTCGGACGCATCTATAAGGTGATGCGCCACACCGATTGGACGGTCGAAACCCTGCGCCGCAAGACCCGCGCCATCTATCGCTTCAACCACCGCTTCGTCTTCCCCGTGCTGCGCGCCTTGGCACGTCTTTGCCCGACGAAAAAGCTGAATTACAGCCCCGGCATTCCTTATGACAACACGGTCTACGCCGACGAAACCTTCCCGTTGACGACCATGCCCTTCGATGGGTTCGACGCCCCGGTACCGGCTGACTGCGATGCGTATCTGCGTCGTAAGTTCGGCGACTACATGCGCCTGCCCGATCTCGACACCATCCGTCGCCACAGCGAGAAGATCACTTTCGAAGACTGAACCCCTGCTGAGATGACCGATTCCAACCTTGCCCCAGTTGCGCTGTTTGTCTACAACCGTCTCGACAACACGCGCCGCACTTTGGCCGCTCTCGCCAACAACCGTTTGGCGCCGGAAACAGAGCTGTATATCTTTTCCGACGGCGGTCGCGACGAGCGTTCGTGGCGCGCGGTGAACGCGGTGCGCGCCTTTCTCCACGAGTTCAAGCGCACGGCCGAACGTGATCGCCGTTTTCACCGCGTCACGATCATTGAGCGCCCCGAGAATTACTATCTCGAACGCAACATTATTGAAGGCATCGCGGCCTTGTTGGCCCATCACGAAACGGTCATCGTGTTGGAAGACGACATCTGCACCGGCCCCGGCTTCCTCACCTACATGAATCAGGCCTTTCTTCTCTATGCCGAAGATTCGCGTGTGATGCACGTCTCGGGTTTCACGCATTTGGACTTGATCGGCGAGCATCCCGCCCTCGTTCCGTCCGAAAGCGAGAGCTATTTCACCCCCCACACCGCCGGTTGGGGATGGGGCACGTGGCGCGATCGTTGGCAAAAGCATTTTGTGCACTATGCCTCCGCCGCGGAGGCGCTGGCCGGACTCACCGCCGAAGACATCGACCGGATGCAATACGGTGGTGCCTTCCCCTGTCTGCACTCCGTCGACCACGATCCCATTCCTTGGGACGTGTGTTGGGAAATTGCCGTCTATCGCGCCGGTGGCTTGGCGCTCACGCCGGCTCGCACATTGGTGCGCAACATTGGTTTGAAGGGCGGCACGCACTTCAGTATCTCTTCGCGTTTATTGCAGCGTTTTGTCTACGATCGTCCGCCATTGCGCCGAGTGCTGCATCTCGCCTACCGCGTGCCGGAAGTCGATCCGCGCATCGAAGCCCTCTTCGCCCACACCATCCGCGATTGGGGCATTCGCTACACGTGGTTGGGACGCTTGTTGCGCGCTGCCAAACACGCGTGGTTGCGTCGGAAAGGTTGAATTTCCGCGCTGGTAGCGCGACTTCTGGTTTCGCTGTGAAACAAAGTGCCGAAAATCGGAAAAGGAGGAACCACAAATAGGGTGGTTTCTCCTTTTTCCGTAGGGGATGCGCTTGGTTTGTCGCCGCGAGCACAGGTTGTTCGCCGCTCGTCTGTCGAGTACCAGCACAGCATACGAAAAAAGCCGTTTCAAAAGAAACGGCTTTTCTTGTGGTGCCACCAGGAATCGAACCGGGGACACAAGGATTTTCAGTCCTTTGCTCTACCAACTGAGCTATGGCACCAAGTGTGCAAATCAGAAACGCTAAAGTGGTGGTGCCACCAGGAATCGAACCGGGGACACAAGGATTTTCAGTCCTTTGCTCTACCAACTGAGCTATGGCACCGAGCGGGCGTATGACCGATTTGCGAGTGCAAAAGTAGTAAGTTCTTTCCAAACTACCAAATTTCCACACTCTTTTTTGTGGCTTACGTCGGTTTTTATACCGACCGGCCGAGTGTGACTCCGTTGGGATTCAAACCCAAGACCTTCAGAACCGGAATCTGACGCTCTATTCAGCTAAGCTACGGAGCCCTTTGTAGTGCAAAGTTAAGACTTGAAGCCGAATAAGCCAAGCGAAGCGCCGACTTTTTCTTTTCCCGCGCGTGAAAGCCGTCGATAAAGGAACGGAAAGACCCTCCCCTCGTCCTGCCGCGTGGGAAGAACGAGGGGAAGTGTATATAATAAGGTGTCGTCGCCGTGCAATTAGCGCACGATCGTCGCTTCGCGGTCGGGACCGACGGAGAGAATCGTGATCGGTGTGCCGAGTGCCTTTTCCAAGTAGCTCACGTAGTCTGCATAGGCCTTGGGGAAGTCGGCTTCGCGGCGCATTTCCGTGAGCGGCGTGTGCCAGCCCGGCAGTTCTTCGTACACCGCCGTCCAACCTTCGGTGTCGTAGGGCATCGTTTCCGTGCGCACCCCGTCTTTTTCGTAGGCCACACACACTTTGATGGTTTCGAAGCCGTCGAGCACGTCGGCCTTCATCATCACTAAGTCCGTCACGCCGTTGATCATGATCGCGTAGCGCAGCGCCACGAGATCCACCCAACCGCAGCGGCGGTTGCGCCCCGTCACCGCACCGAACTCACGACCCACGCGGCGAATCTCCTCGCCCGTTTCGTCGAAAAAGCTCAACCGGGAACGGCCCCGAGCCTACGCGCGTGCTGTACGCCTTGAAGATACCCCACACGCGGCCGATGCTTTGCGGAGCCACGCCCAGTCCTGTGCAAACACCGCCGATCGTGGTCGACGACGACGAAACGAAGGGATAGGTGCCGTGGTCGATGTCGAGCAACGAACCCTGTGCGCCTTCGGCCAACACGTTCTTGCCTTCCGCGAGGGCTTGGTTGATTTCGACCTCCGTGTCGGTGATGGGGAAGCGGCGCAGATAGTCGATGCCTTCGAGCCAAGCGCGTTCTTCGTCCGTGATGTCGAAGTCCGTGAAGCCCATGTCGGAGAGCAAACGCAGGGTGGCGTTCCTTCAGCGCGTTGTATTTCGTGAGGAAATCGCCTTCGATGTCGCCCACGCGCAGACCCACGCGAGCCGCCTTGTCACTATAGGTGGGGCCGATGCCCTTACCGGTCGTGCCCACTTTGTTTTTGCCCTTCGCCGCTTCGTAGGCGCGGTCGAGCACGCGGTGCGTGGGCAGAATGAGGTGAGCGCGGCGGCTGATGTGCAGGCGGTCGGTGATGGTATAGCCTGCGGCTTCCAGTTCGCGCGCCTCGGCCATGAACAGGTCGGGCGCAATGACGCAACCGTTGCCGATCAGATTCAGTTTACCGGAATCGAAGATGCCCGAGGGAATCGAACGGAGCACAAATTTCTTTCCGTCGAAGATGATGGTGTGTCCGGCATTGGGGCCGCCGGCAAAGCGCGCCACCAAATCGTAGCGCGGAGTGAAATAATCGACGACCTTGCCTTTGCCTTCGTCGCCGAACACGATGCCCAACAGGGCATCTACCTTACCTTTTGTCATGGTGCAGTTGGGGGGATTGGGGCGGCGCGCAGTGCACACCGCGAAATCATGATTACACTGCCACAAAGTTACGCTTTCTTGAGCGCCTGTGCAAAAAAATCTTTGTATATTTGTGCCATCATCCAATTAGACTTTACTCAATATGACGACTACTCTTGAGCTCCGTGTGCGTCCGGAAGTGGCTTACGATGCGGCACGCCTGCGCAGTGCGGTGGCCGAAAATCTCGGCATCGCCCCCCGTGAGATCACGCAAGTGCGCATTGTGCGCCGCAGCATCGACGCGCGCCAGCGCAACGTGATGGTCAATCTCGGCGTGCAGATTTGGGTGGGCGAACAGCCCGCCGAACTCGCCTATACCCCCATTCGCTACGGCGATGTCTCGCAGGCGCCGCAAGCCGTCGTGGTCGGCGCAGGCCCCGCAGGACTCTTTGCCGCCTTGCGCCTGATTGAATTGGGCGTGCGCCCCGTGGTGCTCGAGCGCGGACGCGATGTCGACGGCCGTAAGAAGGACATTGCCGCCATCGCCCGTTCGGGCAGTGTCGATCCCGAGAGCAACTACTCCTTCGGCGAAGGTGGGGCCGGGGCATTTTCCGACGGTAAGCTCTACACCCGCTCCAAGAAGCGCGGCAACGTGGCGCGCATCCTCGGCATCTTCTGCCAGTACGGGGCCGCCACCGACATTCTCGCCGACGCCCATCCCCACATCGGCACCGATCGCCTCCCGGGCATCATCGCCGGCATGCGTCGGCAGATCATCGAGTCGGGCGGTGAAGTGCATTTTCAGACGCGCGTCGACGCCCTCCTCTTCTCGGCCGACGGCCGGCGGGTGGAAGGGTGCGCGCCGCCGACGGCCGCGAGTGGACCGGCTCTGTGATTCTCGCCACCGGCCACTCCGCCCGCGATGTCTATCGCTATCTCCATGCCGCAGGCGTCGAAATCGAGCAAAAAGCCGTGGCCATGGGCGTGCGTTTGGAGCACCCTGCGCACCTCATCGACCAAATCCAATATCACAACCGCGAGGGTCGCGGCGACTACCTCCCGGCGGCCGAATACGCCTTTGTGCAGCAGGTGAACGGGCGCGGTGTGTATTCTTTCTGCATGTGCCCCGGTGGATTTGTCGTCCCCGCTGCCACCGGCCCCGAACAGTTGGTGGTCAACGGCATGAGCCCCGCCAACCGCGGCAGCCGTTGGTCGAACTCGGGCATGGTGGTCGAAACCCGCCCCGAAGACCTCAACGACGGTCTCGCCCCTTGGGTGGCCGAAGCCTTGCAAAACGATGCCTTGGCCGAAGGCCACGCCGCTCTCGCCGATGAGGCGAACCCCCTGCGCATGATGTGGCTCCAAGAGAGCATTGAGCACGCCGCGTGGGTGCAAGGTGGGCGCACGCAGGTGGCGCCCGCCCAACGCATGGCCGATTTTTGTCAACAACCGCCTCTCGGCCGAACTCCCCAAATCGAGCTACACTGCCGGCTTGATCGCCTCGCCCCTCCACTTTTGGATGCCGCGCTTCATCACCGAGCGTTTGCAAGAGGGCTTCAAAGCCTTCGGTCGTCGCAGTCGCGGTTTTCTCACCAACGATGCGATCCTCATCGCCGCCGAAACGCGTACTTCGTCGCCCGTTCGTGTGGTGCGCGACAACGACACCTTGCAGCACGTGCGCCTCGCCGGACTCTTCCCCTGCGGTGAAGGGGCGGGCTACGCCGGCGGCATCGTTTCCGCCGCCATGGACGGCGAACGCTGCGCAGAAGCCCTCGCGGCCGCCCTCGGGGTCTAAGCACCAAAAAAACTTATTTCAACTTTTCGCCCGCGGCGAGTGCATCATCCCACGAAGGGAAAGTGCGCTCGCCGCGGGTGCATTCTTTGCCCTACGATCGATGGCGCGTTTTCGCTCCACTGCCATTTTCTCGCCGCGGGTGTCTGTCCAGTTTCGTTTTGCCGCTTTGCCTCTTGGCTTTCCTTCTTTGTTCCCCCTCGGCCGACTGGTTTCCTCCTCATGCTTCTTTTGGGGCGCCCTCGCTCTCCTCCTTTGCGCTCTTGCTCGACTTGTTTTCCTCCTCCGTTTCTTTCTTTTTCCGCCTTGTTCGGTCGTCGGCAATTGTTAGTGTCTCGGTCGTCGAAAAAATGCTTTTGCGCCCCCTCCCTCGCGTGCGCGCGTCATGCGCCTGCGCGTCCCGTGTTTCGAATAATTGCCTTCACCTCTTCACCCAATGCGCACAACCTCTTGATATGGAGTGTTTTGCGGTGAAGGCAAACTGCCGAGTGTTTTGATTCGCCTTATTACCCGATTGCTGCAAAGCACTGTCATTCAGTAAAATACGGTGAAGGTATTTTTATTCGTTTCTCTGCGTTTTATATTCATATAGCGTATGGTGTTGAAAAACAAGCGCTTTGCGGTGAAGGTAGGGTGAAGGAAAAGGTTCACGTTTCCTTTTTTTCGCTCCGCTTCTCGTCGTGCGCCGAGACCTTGCTCCCACCTTTCGGAATGAGGGTGAAGGTAGGGTGAAGGCTTGCCTTCACCTTTTTCTTCACCGCAACGATTTGATTCTCAATTCGTTTTCAGGCGGGGTGAAGGGTGAATGCAAAAAAACGAAAACTCGCTGATGCGCGCGTATACGCGTGCGCGAAAGGAGAACAGTGGGGAGGTGCTTCCCAAACAAGACTCGTTTTCTTCGATAGTCCTCGTGTTTTGAGCAGAACAAGTGGAGATTTAGATAGTATAGTTGAAAAAAAGAGGGCAAGCCTATTGCATTCTTGAAATTAAGTAGTATCTTTGCAAACAATATGACCTCCCACGCTTCCCGTAGACCAGCGCACCCAGGGAGGTCTTCGAGTATATGTACGTGATGAGGTACGAGAAAACTCCCATTGACACCAAGCTGCAAGTCGAGAAGCTAAAGAACCGAGGACTCATTGTCAAGGATGAGTTGTTAGCTGAGCAGTATTTGCGCAACATCAGTTATTATAGGCTGAGAGCCTATACCTATCCTTTTCAAATGAATGAAGAGGGTAAAGAGCACGTGTTCTTGCAAACTGATATTTCTTTTGAGGACGTCATTGAACTCTACCATTTTGATAGGCGATTAAGCTCCCTTCTATTTAATGTAATTGAAAAAATAGAAGTCGCCATGCGCACACGCATCGCTTTGACCTATTCTGTCGATACAGGTGATGGTTTTTGGTTCTTAAATGATCGAATGTACTTTCTTCACGAGAAGTTCCTTGCTTTGACGCGTAACGAAGTCATTGAAGGACGCCGCTATATCGGAGAACTCATGAAAGAAATTGAGCGGAGCAACGAAGAGTTTATCGCTTGTTACTACGATAAATACTGTGCCCCTGCTTTTCCTCCATCGTGGATGACCTTAGAAGTCGTGTCAATGGGAACATTGAGTAAACTTTTCTCAGCACTGGACAAGAATGTCCCTTCGTGTAAAAGCATTGTCAAAGATTTGGGGCTCTATAAGTTCGAGATTTTGAGGAATTGGCTCCATGCTTTGTCTTCACTTAGGAATATTTGTGCTCATCATGGTCGCCTTTGGAATAGACGCTTTACGATAGAATTAGAATTCCCCAATCGAACAGAGAAACCTTTTCTTTCAAGAGAAGAGATCGCCGGAATAAGAAAGAATAAGTTGTTCGGATACTTATCTGTGATGCTCTATCTCCTGCAATTTATTAGCCCTGAATCTTCTTTCAAAGCGAATTTATTGGAACTCTTGAACAGTAGACCCAAACTGGTCAAACTCAAAGAAATGGGATTTCCTGAGCAATGGCAGAATTATACACTTTGGAAATAGAAAGTGATTATCCGAGTGGATAAAGCGTTTAGTCGCTTTTATTAGCACAATCAAAACGGAGCATGGGGCTGTACCGCCGGTACTGCCCCATGATTTTTTGGTTGGGTTAAATGAGATACAAGTATTTTGTGAGGGGATACTTAGCACCGAATGTGCGCCCCCGACTTTTATGAGGCATGCTTGTCGAAAAAACTCAAAGGAGGTGTTCGAGGAGTTGGGAATTGGGCGTTGTGGAGTGGAAATTGATCAGTCGTTTCTTCCGGGTTTGTGTAATTAAAGTTTTGCGGTTGATTTTCTGTGGTAAATTTTGTCGTCTGATGTTTTTTTTGAATCTTTGCAGTCGGAGATGCATCCTTACTTTTATTTCTTTATCTGTGCTTGCTTGTCATTTGTGCAGTTTTTCTCAACAAACAATGAATCACACTTGCCTTTTTCGTTATCTTTTATTGCTGCCGTTGTTCGTTTTGTCGATTGCGGCAAAAAGCCGATGAGCGCGTAGAATGGTGCATGCGTACCAATTATAACCAAGATATTCCGCTGCGCAATGTGGATTATCTGATGCAGGCCGATACCCTCTCGTCGCAGTTTCATATTGTGCTTTATGGGGGTGAAGTCGTGCAAAATGTGCGTAGCTTGCGGTTTTTGCAAAAACCGGTTCCTACGGCCGTGCAACTGCCCACGCAGCCATCTGCGAAGAAGCCTTTGCCCATAATAGAAGGCAATCAGCTGCGATTATCGCAACTCCGGGCAGGTGCGTCGGTGCGTATCCTCTCAGTGGATGGCCGGGAGTTGTTTCGGAGTGTGGTGACCGAACAGGGGGTGCTGTTGATTGATATTGCGCGCTTCCCCTCCGGCATTTATCTGTTGTCTACACCCGGAAGCACGATCAAGTTCCTCAAACCCTAGTCTACGTTTTTTATTATGAAGTTTTATTCTCTTTCTCGTCACTTGAAGTGTGCCCTCCTCGTGTTGCTCATTGTAGCGAACGTGCAGTTGGGGCATGCTCAGTTTGTGATCCACCCCAAGTCGAGTGGGGCGCAAGTGACCCCAAAAGATGCGCGGCAGTTCATTTTTGATGCAGACTCCGCGCGATGGACTTTTGCCGGGCGAGATGTGGCAGAGCTTGACTCTGTCACCGGCTATCAGGACATCACGCGCACTTTGCGTAGTGAAACGGTCTATCGTGACGACGTCTATAAATTGGAAACAGATAGCCTCCCCACGCGAATTTATTCTATTCGCAACGGACGGATCTATTTCGCACCGGTTTCGCAAGGCGGTGCGCGCCGTTATCATATCCGAGCATTGGGAAAAAAATCGCAGAGCCACGAGGGGAAACCAAGCTCCCTCTTATGGAGTCGGAGAAGTGTTGGACTTGAAAGTGGGAAACAAATTGTTGATTCCCTGTGCGCCGGTTTGGGATGCAGAGGACGAAATTCTTTTTGCGAACAATGCGAAGTTGAGTGCAGAGGATTCGGTTCGGATGTTCGGCAAAACAGTGGTCGTTCGAGACATCAAATATGATAAGCAAGGGCAACTGCAAGAGATTGCTTACGAGGATGCGAGCAGAAAAGAATTTTTTTGAGAACCTGTTTGAAGAGGGGGAGGTGCGCAAAACCGCTAAAAGACTTCATCTTTAAAGAGGGTTGGGAACCTGAAGGAACGTGGACGTGGAGTGGAAAGGAAAGGAGGCAAAGTATAAGATTGCTTTGAAATATGATGCAAGTGAATCTACGATCACAGCTTCTATCACGGGGCAACCGTATGCAAAAGTTGCGGATGCTCCTAAAGTGAAAGGGGCTTCCAAAGGAAAAAGTCTCTCGAAGGAGAAATACGCTTCAAAGGAGAATGATGCCCCTAACGACGACAAGGGCATGAAAGACGATAAAGGCGAGGAAGACAAGAAAAAAACCGGATCGCTTTCTGGAACGCTGGCTGTGAAAAATCGCGTGGGATAATGATCCCGACAACAATGCTTTTCTTTATCGCATCGAAAAAAAGACAGCAGCGGTGACATCGTCTTCTCCAGTTCTACCTTTGACGTGGCTACGAAACTTACTGTTGAAGCCGAAGCGGGAAGTAAATGGAGTTTGTCTACAAAAGACTGGGGAGAAATGGGAAAGAAATTGCATGAAGGATTTACACTGAGTGATATTCCCCTTTATGCCATTCCCATCGCCGGAGGAAACCTGAAGGCGGGCTTGTATCTGCCGATTGTCTTGTATGCTTCCGGAGAGGCTTCATTGACCGGAAAGGCAACACTCTTGGAAGTAAATACAAAGTTGGGACGGAAAAATGTCATGGGATAGAGCGAGCTACTCTTTTCGATTATAAAGAGCGTGCCACTGAATTTGACTACAAAAATACTGCCTAAATTCTCCGGAAAGGCAAAAGGAAAACTCTCTGCAGGCTTGGGATTCGGTCCGTCGTTAAAGCTTCTGGATGCAGAAGCCAGACTGTTGATCACACTAAAGGGGGAGGCTGAGATGGAACTCTCCGGTTCATGGGAGAACACTGAGGATCTGTTTGGAAAAATTTTTCCGCGGAGGCTTCCCCGGTGACAATCAATCTTTGGGCAGCTGCCGAGTACAAGGTTAAGGTCGGGAAACTTTCTGAGTGGGAAGTGAGTGGCGAACTTTATCCATATTATTTTTTGAAGGACTATCAGTGGCCTAAACCCAAACAGGCTCATGCGCTCCCCGACAAAGGCTTACTATTCTTTGATAAAGGCCCTATAGCACAAGCTGAATACCTCGTGACACTCAAAGACGAGCAGTATTTGGCGTTGGATTACGACAAAGAAAAATTGAAAGTCGATATTCGTTTGACCGATATCAAAGCGCCGGAAGGCTTCAAGACCTTCAAGCTCCTTGTCAAAGGCAGGTATCTCAGAGACGAAGTCTTGCCCTTGACGATTGAAACAAGAGAAGTGGCCACACGCAATGTGGTGGAGACGCACAAAATGCTGATCACCATGCAGCAACCCCATGTGCTGAGTGACTTGGATAAAAAGGTGGTGGTGTCTGATCAAGTGTCGCTGCCGCAAAAACAGCAAAGGGTCTTCTATCTTTCGGATTATCTGCCCTATAAACGGCAGTTGTTCGCGATGCCAGAGCGTTATGTCTTGTCGGTGAACAATGCGCATGTCAGCGCGAAGTTGATAGAACCCGATGTCTCTCCGTTTGATCTGCGTTATCTCCAAACACCCGAACACGGTTATCGCTTGGTACTGACGGCCGACAACGAATTTGTCGGCACTGCGCAACTGCTCATTGTCGATCGATACAGCAAAGCGCAAAGCACCTTCCGCCTACTTTCCAATGCTTTCGATCATAACATGGGAAAAATAGACGATGTGTTCGGAGGGACATTGGACGGTCGACACGAAGGGCGTATTCACGAAACCGTTCAGGGAGAACAACTTAACGGAAAAGTGAAGAAAGACCCTGAAGTAGGCGATGTGGCCGGACAACCCTTGGACGGAGGAGTCAAAAAAGATCCCGAAGTAGGCGATGTGGGAGGAATGGAAATCTAAGGCTGATCTCAACGCACGCTTATTGGTGTACCAAACAATAGAAACAAAATTACCATCAACGATATGAACAAGTTTTTTTATCTCTTTTTCTGTGGCTGCGCCCTCCTACTCTTGGGGCACAACTCATGCAGCCAAGCGCCGGAGGCGGTGCAAGAGTGGATGGCCGCAAGCCCGCAGCACATCACCGTCACGGCTACGCTGCCCGCTTCGTCTGACAGTGCGCGAGAGGCACGTGCCGTGGTGCAGCATGCCACCGGCACCCTCAAACTCACCACCAAATGGCAAACGGGCGACCGCGTCAACGTGATCATGGAGCAAAGCGGCAAACTCGTGCGAGCCAACTCCACGACGGTGCGCGATGTGTCGACCGATGGCAAGCGCTGTCATTTCACCCTCGAAGTGCCGCAGGGCATCGATGCGCAAAAGCCCATCAAGGTCTATGGTGCCTGCGGAGTGAACGTAGACATCAAAGACAACCAGTTTGTCGTGGCCGCGCAACCCATTTATCGTGCCAAAAGTCAAGGAACGGCACCCCTTTATTTCAAGGCCGATATCAACAAGTTCAGTGAGTTCGCCGATGTGAAATTCGAACATTTGGGCACGTACGAAGTGGTGCATGTGCAGAACGGCACGCGTGCACAAATCTCTGTGGAAGAAGCGCGACTCACGGCCGAGACGGCTTGGAGCTTGGGAACAAAAGACGGCAAAGGCGCTTGGTATGCTCCGCTCACCGGCAGAGTTTGGCAGGACGGTTCGGCGTTTGTGTCTACCGAGTCGCAAGCCATTGCTCCGCGGTCGGAGGGCGTTTTTATCAATTGGTATGTACCCAACGGCACCTTGGTCAATCCCCGCGTTTCGGCGAAGATCAACGGCACCACGGTGACTTCCACCGCGCAGAAAGAGGCCAATGTGAAGATGCAAGCCGGGCGAGCCTACCACGTCTATGCCCTCTGGGACGGACAGGAACTGCATTTCAGCGAAAAAGACTTGCCCGATCTCAGCGTGCTGGCCATCTCTCACAGCGAGCGTCGCGTGGGCGAGGGACACGTGGTCTTGGTGGGCATCTATGAAGGCTCGGGACTCTACAGCGTGAAGAGTGAGCGCCCCCACATCGCCACCGCCGAACTCAAGGACGGAGAAATTGTGGTGAAAGGCATTGCCGTGGGTAACACCAAAGTAGTGGTGACCGACCTGAAGACCAAAAAGCAGGTTTTCCTCTCGGTCGTTGTCGAATCTACTGCATTGCCCTCTGTCGGCATTGAGTGGGTGTCCATCCCCGCAGGTTCTTTCATGATGGGTAGCCCTGACGGAGTGGGAGAGTCCGATGAGCACCCGCAGCATAAAGTGGAGCTTTCGGCCTTCGAAATGAGCAAGTATAAGATCACTTGTGAGCAGTGGAATGCCTTTGTCAAGGCAACAGGACACAGTGGAAGACATGGGTTGTACAGTGACAATTTAAATACCCCTGCAATAGTTGACTGGTGGGAAGCCGCTAAGTTTTGTAAGTGGATCGGCGGAACCTTACCCACCGAGGCACAATGGGAGTACGCCTGTCGGGCCGGTACAACGACCCAATGGTACACCGGCGATACGTTTACTTACAATGATTTTGCGAATTACGGTTCTCCGGTGGGGACTTGTCCACCCAACCCTTGGGGATTGTATGATATGATTGGCAATGGTGCCGAATGGTGCAACGATGTCTATGCATCAGACTATTACAAGAATAGCCCGAAGAAAGATCCATATTATTCGGGGACAGATTGGGCGACAAATCATGTGTATAGAGGAGGTGGGGGTAATTCATCTCCACGGAGAGCGGCAGACCGAACTTATGAATATTATTTTAATTATGGATTCTGCTTCCGTGTCGTTCGCATGAAGCGTAAACCCAGCGGCGGCGGTGTCGGCGGCGGCGGTGGCGGAAATTCTTGGTAGAATCCGCAAAGAATAGGCCGGAGGGAAGTACGCGCTTCAGCCGCCTCCGATCGATCAGGCCATCGACTTGGCTGAAAGTAGGATGACAGAATCTCCACCGGGCAGTGGAAGTCGAATGGACTTGCGCCGGTCGGTTTCGGGTTCTTGCCGCCGCAGGCCGGTGGGCTTGTTTCCCTCTATGAGGGTGCGCGACGACTCAAAAGAGTCGTCGCGCACGGCTTGGGAAGAACTTCGCCATAGATTCCGGGAATGTCCCGAAAGAAAAGGTAATTTCGATTTCGCCCAAAAGTTCAGGGTGCGCCGCCAACATGAGTTTGGCGGCGCACCCGATTGTTATGAGGCATGCTTCTCGAAAAAAACTCAAGGGAGGTGTTCGAGGAGTTGGGGCAGGGCGGTGACGACGTGGGTGGGGAAGGTTTCGTCATAGTCCTTTTGTTCCCATTCTTCGCCTTTGAACCAAATGGTTTTGTGCGCCGAGGGAGTGGGCGGGGACGATGTCTTTGGAGAACGAATCGCCGATGGCCACACACGATGCGGCGGGAACGGCGGCCGCGTCGATGCCCAGTTGCCAAATGGCGGGATCGGGTTTGCGAACCCCCACCACAGCGCTCTCGACGATGTGGGGGAAGAAGTCGGCGAGGCCGTAGGCGCGGAGCACCGCGTGGATGTTGCCGTAGAAGTTCGTGACCAGCACAAAGCGGTAGCCGCGGTCGCGGAGGGTATGCAGCACGTGGCGGGCTTCGTCGGCATGGCGGCGTGCCGCGTGGTCGCAGTAGTCGGCAATGGCGTCGGTGGCGGCTGCGCAGTCCGCATCGGAGAGCGTGACGGTGCCGTCTTCGCGGAGAAAGGCGAGTTCGACGGCGATCTTTTTGTGCAGGAGGGTGCGGAAGTCGTCGTCGGGGGTGACGATGGGGTGACGGGCGAGGGTGCGCTCCCCGTGTACGTAGGCCTCACGCCACACTTCGCCGTCGACGGCGCGGAGGGCAGGGAAACGCTCGGCAGCTTGACGATAGCCGTCGAGAAGAACGAAATTCCAGTGGCGCGCCCCGCTGTCGAGTGTGCCGCCGTAGTCGAAAAGTAAGGTGGTAGGAGTCATCGCATGAGTTGTTTGTTGCCGATTTTCACCAGGAGCACGCCGACCACGATCCAGAAAATTTCGCGGATGCGGGTGTAGAACGACACGTAGATGCCGATGGCTTGTCCCACGCCGGGGAAAAGGAGGGGGACGATGACGGCCAAGCTGCCTTCGCGCGCACCGATTTGCATCGGGAGGAAGAACAGGAGGTTGCCCATCAGCGAGGAGAAACCGAGAATGATGAGGCCGTCGACGAAGTTGGCGCCGGGGATGCCGAAGGCGAGGAGAATGAAGTAGAATTCAAACGAATTGAGCAGACGACCGACGTATTCGGCGGCCAATGAGCCCCAGAGTTGGCGCGGATGTTCGTAGAGAAAAACGGATGTTGGCGTCGATGGTTTCGAAGGCTTCGAGGTGGCGCTCGTAGAAACGGCGCGCAGGGCGGCGCAAGAACGGTACGAAGAAGAGCAGACGAAAGACGCGCGCGATGATGCCGTGCTTGTAGCTATAGGAGAAGAAGGCGCCGGCGGCCACGAAGATGGTGACGTAGCCGGCGAACAGGCTCCAGAGCCACGCGTTCATCACGTCGAAATGCGAGATGACGAAAGCTATGAGGGCGGTGCTCCACAGAAAGAAGTGGCTGAAGACGTGCATCATCGAATAGAGGGCGACGGACGACACGGCACGCGGCGTGCCGATGTAGCGCGAGAGCTCCATGACGCGATACGGCGCGCCGCCCGAACCGAAGGGGGTGGTGTAGGAAAAGGCGAAGCCCGAAATGGTGAGCTTCATGGCGTGGGCGAACGAGAGGTGCTTGTCGTGGTCGGAGGTGTTGACCAAGATTTGGAACGCCCAAGCGTTGCAGAGGTAGACGAAGAGCCAAATGCCGACCACCCCGGGGAGGTAGAGCAGGACGTTGGCGGGGTTGCGCTTGATGGTTTCCCAACCTTCGGGAAAGGAGTAGACCATGAAGGCGATGGCGCAGAGGCCGAAAAGGAGAAAGAGGTTGCGATAGAGGGGCTTCATGCGACAGCGTGAGCGGAGGGGCTGATTTGCCGGAGGAGTTGTCGGCAGAGTTTTTCGTGGGTGTGGTGCATGTAGCGGCAGATGCTGTGGAAGACGGTGAGTTCAACGAGGGGATAGACGATGACGAACCAGGGTATCCAAACCGCGACAAGAAGGCAACCGTAGAGTGTGAAGGCGCGCCAATTGAAGGAGAGTACATTCGTCCACTTCATGAGGGGGAGACTGCCGGCGCGGAAGGTTTCGACAAGTTCGGGTGGGAGGTTACGGCCGTAGCGCGCGTCGAGGGTACGTTTCAGGGCTTGAAATTCAGGCGTGTCGCGCTCCTGACCGGCGGTGTAGTTGCAATAGAAGTGGAGAAACACTTTCCAAGCGGTGTCTTTCTTCCACGAAACTTTGGCGTAGTCGGCGCGTAGGCGTTCGGCGTTGTCGAGTTCGCTGCCCGAGGCGCCTTTGATGAAGTAGAGATGCACGTTGCGGTAGTAGTCGGCGAGGCGACTCTGCACGGCATGGATGTGAAATCCGATATAATAGAGGAGGGGGAAGATCCAAAAGCTCCATTTCGGACTCTCGCTCCAGCCCGGCACGATGGGTTGTGGCATGAGACGAACGGCAATGGCCACGTAGATGGAGATGAACCACACGTCGCCGGCGAAACCGTCGAGGATGCGTCCCCAAAGCGTCTTCTTACCGGTCATGCGGGCGAGCTGTCCGTCGGCCGAGTCGTAGAAATTGGCCCCATGAGTAGGCCGATGCCGATGAGTGTGAGGTCGAGACGGCCTTCGCCGAAAGCCATGAAGACACCGGCGGCGGCACCGAGGAAGATGCTCAGAATAGTGATCACATTGGGGTGGATGCCGAAGAGATTGAAGAAGCGCGCCCACAATAAACCGATGGGGCGGGTGAAGTAGATGTCAATGTTTTCTTCGGTGTCGGTGCTTTTGAAGGTCGATTGCAGGTTCGTGTTTTCAGCCATGGGAATAGAAGAGTTACATTAGGCGCGGCGGCGGAGAAAGTGGAGGGCGCGCGTGGCTATGGCCTCAGCGGCGGCTTCGGGTGCAGCTGCCAAACGAGGGCCAGTCGTTGAAATCGATGAGGAAGAAGTGCCCATCGGAGCGAATGATGGCGTCGCCGCCGTAAATGGGCATACCGAAGTGGCGCGCGGCGGCGTCGGCTGCCGTTTTCAGGTTGGCAACGGAGAAGGGGTGCTCGGCCGGCGTGCCGTTGTGTCGCTCGAGTCCGAACTTGCTGAAGCCGTTTCCGCGCGTGGGATAGGTGTGTGAGAAGAAGGACGTGCCTTCGACACCGTAGAATTTCACCAAATCGCCTTCGAGATGCGCACTCACGATGAAATCGTCGATGCCGGCGGCAGCAAAGTCGGCCAGGGCGGCGCGGAGTTGCGCTTCGTCGGCGATGAAACGCACATCGTCGGCCGTTTTGGCGGTGCTGTCGCTGCGTTTGAGCCAAAGGGGAAACCGAGGGTGCGCTCGATGAGCACCGGGTCGGTCACTTTGTGGAGAAAGGGCGCGCCGAAACCGGCTTCGTTGAACCAACCGTCGAGATCGGCGCGGCTGTGGCGGAGCAAGGCGGCGGGGCTGTTCCAAATCGTGGTGCCGGTGGCTTCTGCGGCGGCGAGTGCGGTCTGCGCGGTGCGACTTCTCGCCATGGAGAGGACCAAGTCGGCACCGGAGAAGTCGGCGGGCAAACGATTTTCGTCGATCGCCGCAATGGGTTCGCCTTGTAAGGAGAGCGCCAAGGCGACGGCTTTGAAAATGGCTTCGTCGCGCGCCTCACTGTTGGGGGAGTATTGCGTGTCTCGAGAGATGAGATAGATCACTATTGCGCAAGTATTGTGTGATATACTTTATCTATGAAGGCGGGATAATCATTGTAAATAACGCTATTCCCCCAGTCTTTTATTTTTCGGTTGTCGGGTGTAATAGTAACTGAGTTAGAGCTATAGTAGTCGAGATATCCGCTTCTGTTGTTGAGAGAAGTGTTAGGATTTTCTTTCTCCGGAGTAGTGAGTTGAACGACAAAAAGAAGGGTTTTATTCGGAGTGTGGAAAAATAGGTTTGCGTCATCTTTGGAGAGCTTTAAATATTTTTCTATGTGGTGCTCCGTGAAGTTTTCCCATTTTGTTATTTTCCCATCTTTGTCGAAGTAAGGTAGTTTGTTGGGAATGACGAATATCTGAAAGTAGGGAATTGCTTCTGAACGAAGATTTGCAGTTTCTCCGAGCATATTCTCAAAGTAATTGTTTGCGTTTTGAGAATAATTCTGCATAACGAACTTCACGGCGATCCCTGCAACAGGAGTATCTTCATAGAAGATGGTTATGTCAACTTTCTTATTGAAGTACCGTCCTTGGACGGTGGCTTCTTTTCCATCATTGATACCCTGAGATTTTACAATATATCCTTTTCCAAGACGCTGCTGCAAGTCCTTTGCAATAAAAGCTATGTAAGGGGACTAGCTTTCGTGTGCTACGTGAAGTTCCAGAAGAGATGTATTCACTGAATGAAGTGGAGATAGCCTTGCAGAATCGGTTGTTGTCCATTGGAAAAGATGTTTGTTGTTTTGGAAAGAATCGAGAGCTTGTGGTTAAGATACTGTTCTAAGTCTTTTGTGTTGAAGGTATAGTATCCCCCGCTTTTGTAATTTCGCAAAAGACTGATGTATTCAATAAAGTCTTTTGAAAGGATGAGGGCTTGAATGAGTTCTTTTTTTACCTTTGTGAGGATATAAAGTCCACTATATACACCGCATCCTGCGGGGCAACTATTGAGTTTAATTGAGTTGAGGTCTTTAATTAGCGTGTTGACGACCAATTTTTCTTTCCAGACGTCCTTTAAGGCTTGACTTCTCCCATATAGATACCAAAAGGGATTTTCTTCTTCTGATTTTCCTTTGAGCAGTTTTGTTTTGTGAGAATTTAAGTATTCAGAAATTTCGAGGTGAGCAAAGAGTTCTTCTTTGGGAATGGGCTTACCTTGTTTGTCGTAAGGAAAAAAGGCTTTCTTCCATTGTCCTGTTGATCCTTTAATTGTGGGTATGACGTAGGCGGTAAATGAAAAAGTACCGATGAATGTAGAGTCTGCTAGTGTTGCAAAGCCGTTCTTGCATTGAACGAATTGCTCATTAGACTCTTCTTTTATTTTGCGGAGCGTTTGCAATGCATTTTGGGTGCCAAAGTAGAAGCTCTTACCAATATTGATGTCTGTATACGTTAGTGTGTTGATGAGAATCTTTTTATTTTTCTCTGCGTCGTAAGTGGAAAAATGAATGCGATTGTACTTTTGTTCCTTATTAAAGGAGGAAACAAGAACATATGTTGTGGCTTTCTCAAATAGTTGTTGATGGCCAAAATCAATGACACTTTCCAGAAGTTGTTCTTGAAGAATGTATTCTCTTAGCTTTTTTGCCGCTAAGCTAGATAGCCAGGAACTTGGAGTTATGTATATGAGTTTTCCTTTCGGAGAGAGCATATTAAATCCAAGTTCAAAAAAAGCGAGATAAAGGTCCGTCATTCCTTCTGTTGCAAAGGAATATTGTTTTACGGAGTTATACTTCTCTTCCAGATTGTGGACACGAACGTAGGGAGGATTCCCCGCGACATAGTCCATTTGTCCGTTGTATTCAGTTATGGACAGGGCATCTTCGTTTTTTATATCCCATTGAACGTCTTCTAATTCAAAGCTAGTTGCAATCTTGTTGAGATTGTTGATACAGGAATGATGTGTTTTGGGCAGAATCTCAATTCCGTGTACGTAAGTTTCAAGATCTTTTTTGACTTCTTGTAGAGATAATCCAGATTCAAACGCAATGGTGCAATATCTTTTGACGGCCTCGCATAGAAATGCCCCCTCTCCGCAACTGTTGTCAATGATATGTTTCTTCAAGATTCTGCAACCTTGATAGTTGCAATGGTCGAGCATCATTTGTACTATTGGAGGAGGAGTAAAAACTTGTCCGTTGTTTTTGTTGTATGCTGTTCCATATTTACTGATGTTTGAGAAAGGCTTCGGCTTTGGGAATGTCGGCGGCGTGGTCGACATCGAGGATTTTGGAGAAGGGATGGGCTTTCAACTTCAGGCCATCGGCGATGAGGCCGCGCTGGAAGTTGCGCATGCGGCTTTGGCCTTCGGCCATGCAGCGGCGCAGGGTGTCGAGCGCACGGGGGGCGAGGGCGTAGATGCCGCCCGAGATGAAACGGAAACGCGGCTCGCGCGTGTCGTAAAAGCCGTCAATGTTCAAGGCTTCGTCCGTGCCGATATAGAGTGGACTCTCGTCGTCGATGAAATCGGTCACGGCCATCAGCCCGTCGAGCCCGGCTTCGAGGGCAGAGCGGAAGGCGGCGATGTAGGCGCGGAAATCTTCTTCGCGGAAGATGGTGTCGACGGTCGTCAAACAGAAGGGCGCGCCGCTGAGCAAGGGGGCGATGCGGGCGAAACTGTGCATGGACGAGGGTGTGGTCTCCACTTCGAGGCGAAGGTGCCACTCGGGATGTTCGTCGGCGAGGCGACGGACGAAAGACTCGGTTTCGGGGCGCAGGCGGTTGACAATGATGACGATCTCCTCCGCGTCGTTGGCGGCGAAGATGCGCACAAGGCGCTCGATCATGGCCGTGCCGCAGAGCGGGATGAGGGGTTTCGGAGCGGAGATGCCTTCTTCGGCAAGGCGCGAGCCTTCGCCGGCGGCAATGATGGCAAATTTCATGCGAAAAGGGAAATGAAGTGGACGAGGGCGGCGAGCGGATCAGAAGATGACGCGCGCCATGAAGCGAATGCCCCAACGGGTGGTGCGCGGGTCGTCGAGATAGGTGAAGCGGCGCACGTAGTCGATGTGGAAGAGCTTGAAAATGTTGTGAATACCGAAAGCGGCTTCGACATACGGCACTTGCGGATCCATCACCTTGCTTTGTTGGCGGAACGAACCGTCGGGGTTGAACTCGCCGGGGAAGTAATAGAGGTCGGTGCGCGTCTTGTTTTCTTCCAAATAGGGGTTGTTCTTGTCGGTGAGTCGTCCCCAAAGCACGTTGAAGCCCACATGTTCGCGCCATTTCAGGCGGTTGAAGAGCGGAATGCGGTTGAAGATTTTCCCGTTCAGGCTCCAATTGAACATCAACTGCGCATAGCGGTCGTTGAGGAACTCCATATTGTCGACAAGGTAGTACATATCATCGTCATACACGTAGGCCAAGTTGGCGCGGGGCATGATGAGGAGCGGGAAGGGGACGCGATTCCACTGCGCGCCGGCGGCAAAATCGAAATCCATGCGACCCCACGAACGGAGCCAAACGCGTTTGCGCACGCCCACCTCGGTGAGGTTGTAAGTGTAGTCGCTCCACACGCCGCGCAGACCCGCCATGTGCGAAATGCGGTAGATGGGCGCTTCCTTGTTGACCAAGATGCGGCGCTGCTTGGTGTTGATGTAGGCCACGCCGGGCTGGTATTGCAGCAAAACGGAGAAGTCGGAGGTGCGCAGATAGCTGCGATTGCGCGCATTGAAGCCCGGTCCGTCCGCCGGCCCGAAGGGGCGCGGATGGTAGTTGCCCTGGGCGTCGTAGTGCACGCCGTTGGCCACGGGCTGGTAGAAGAGCATATAAGTGGGCTCGGTCATGTCGTGCCGCACTTGTGCGCGCCATTGCAGGCCGTAGTCCCATTCTTGGTCGTAGACGAGCTTGAAACTCCGTGCATAGTTCATGTGTTTCACCGGCGCCCACTTGAGTGCCATGAACACATTGTCCTTGTCGGTCGTCAAGTACTGATCGCTCGGCACCGACACGTCGTAGGAGTAGGTGAACGTGAGGTTCGACACCGGAAACTCCATGGGCAGATAGGCTTTGCGACGGAAAGAATAGGTCAATTCGCCCAAGCCTTTCCAGCGCCGGTCGCGGAAGCCGTAAGCCAAATAGCCGCGCCAGAACATGTGCGGGTTGAGGTTGGCGGTGGTTTGCAGCGAGGCGCGCAGGCGGAGACCGTCGACGGGATTCGAGGTGACGGCGGTGTTCACGGGGCCGATGTCGAGTTTCGACGGATTTTTGGGGTCGATCGAGGTCGGAATGTAGTTTTCGATCAGCGACTTGCCCACCCAAATCACGGGCGAGAAGCCCTCAATATTATAAATGCGTTCGACGAAGAGCGAAAGGCGGTCTTCCGACGGACTGAGGGCGAGGGGGCGGTGCTCTTTCCAGAAGTCTTCGTTTTGCATGCGCGCGTCCGGCTCGGTTTTCTTCTCGGCCTTGAAGCGGAAGAGGCGCGGCGAGAGCGGGGCGAACGAGTAGTTGGAGTATTCGGTGTAGCGTTTCACCTCAAGCGTCTTGAGAAACTTCGCTGCTTCGAGGATCACAAACATGTCGTTTTTGGCCAGCACCTGTTCGCCGGTGGGGAGGGTGGTGAATTGCTGCGCGATGTTGATGCGCTTCACGTAGTTGACCGTCGATTTCACGGGGATGCTGATGTCGGCCTTGGCGATGCGGAAGGTGGAATCGGCCAAGACGTAGAGCGAACCTGTGAACCCGAAGTCGCGCGGATTGTTCGGCCCGAACGAAACTTGGATGCAGCGCTGCCCGTCGACCATGGTGGTGTCTTCGATGAAGTAGCGATAGAACGCAATGGCGCCGTGGGTGGCCACGGGGCTGAGGAATTGTGCTTGCAGGAAGCGGATGTCGTCTTGATAGATGTCGACTTCCGTGAACACATCTTGCAACATCGAGGCGAGAATATCGCCCGTGTCGATGAGATCGTTCATGCCATTGGTGCGCTCGCCCTTGACAATGGTCTTGGCCGCGCCCAACTCCTTACTATAAATCTCTTGTGAAACGGTTTCGTCGACCGAAACGGGGAGAATGAGTTTGCCGGTTTCTTTCGACGTCTCGACGTGTTCTTTGAGAAAGGGCATGCGTTTGATGCCGCCCTCCTCGAAAAACTCGGGCGTGATGTCGCTCAGCGCGAAAGTGAGCTTATTGTATTTCTCAAAACTGTAGAAATCGCGATTGCGCAGGTCGCCGGCTTTTTTCGCCGCGATGACTTTCTCCATCAAAATCACCGCCGGATTGTTCTTGCGCGAGTACTTCGAGCGTTTGGCCTGCACTAACGGCTGTGCCGACGGCGAAGTCGGCGGGCTTGAGGCGCACAATGAGCGAGTCGCCCCCCACGGCGCGGGTGGAGAAACTCTCGTAACCCACGCTGCTCACCACCACGCGCATGCCTTTGTGGAGCGGCAGGGAGAAATGCCCCGCGGCATCGGTCTGCACACCGTGGCGGCCGCCTTTGGCCGCGTCGTAAAACACATTGACAAACGGAATGGCTTCGCCGCTCTTGGCATCGACCACGCGCCCCAAGAGGCGTTGCGCCGAAAGGGGCAGGGCGGTGAATAGCAGCAAGAAGAAAAGAAGAAAAGATTGCTTCATGAGATGACGGAAAAGGAGGGTTTCGCGGAAAATGGAGAGGGGAGTGGCGCGGAACAGTTATTGTTGAGCGCGATTGCGGCGGTCTTCACGGCGTTCGCGCGGGGCGATGAAGAGCGGATCGGCGTGCATCTCGTCGTGACGCAAGCGATTGCGATAGACATCGATGGCCGTGTAGATGGATTGCACGAACGATTGGATCGAAGCCACGCCCTTGCCGGCAATATCATAGGCCGTGCCGTGGTCGGGCGAGGTGCGCACGATGTCGAGCCCCGCGGTGAAGTTCACCCCGTCGTCCATCGACAGTGCCTTGAAGGGCGCGAGACCCTGATCGTGGTACATGGCCAGCACCGCATCGAAGTGGCGAAACGAACCGGCACCGAAGAAACCATCGGCACTGTAGGGGCCGAAGCAGGGGAGTCCCTCGCCGTTGAGACGCTGCACGAGGGGCGCGAGCAGTTCCACCTCTTCGCGGCCGTGCAATCCCTCGTCGCCGTTGTGGGGGTTGAGGCCGAGCACGGCAATGCGCGGCGCGGTGATGCAAAAGTCGCGTTGCAGGGTGGCGTGGAGGCGTTGGAGTTGTGCTTCCACGTGCTCGGCGGTGATTTTCTCGGCCACTTCGCTCAGTGGAAGGTGGATGGTGACGAGCGCCACGCGCATGAGCGGGTTGAGCAAGACCATGAGGGCTTTGCCGCCGCAGACGGATTGGAAAAATTCGGTGTGACCGGGATAGCGAAGTCGGCCGACTGGATGTCGGCCTTGTTGATGGGGCAGGTGACAATAGCGTCGACGCTGCCGGCATTGGCCGCTGCCGCTGCGGCTTCGAGTGAGCGGAAGGCCATGCGACCGGCTTCGGCCGAGGGACGGCCGGGCTCTATTTTCACTTCCTCGTCGCCGATCACGTCAATCAGGTTGAGGCGGTCGGGATGCGCGTCTTCGGGCTGCTCGATGCAGTGCCAGTGCACGTCGAGTTCCAAGGCTTTGCGGTAGTAGGCGGCGACTTTCTCGCTGCCATAGACGATGGGGGTGCAAAGTTCCAAGAGTTCGGGTTGGGCGAAGGCTTTGAGGATGAGTTCATAGCCGATGCCGTTGGTGTCGCCGTGGGTGATGGCGATGCGTATCTTTCTGTTCATTGCGATAGTTGCGGAGGGGTGGCAAAAATGAGGGAAGGGGTGGGGCACCGTGCGCGAGGGCATTAGGCGCGTTCCTCTTCCATGCGTTTGGTGGTGAGCATACCGCAGGCGGCATAGATGTCTTGTCCGCGAGAGGCGCGCACGGTCGTGGTGATGCCGTGGGCATTGAGATAGTCTTGCAGGCGCAGCATGGCCGTTTCGTCCGTGCCGTCGAAACGCGTGTCGGGGATGGTGTGGAAACGGATCATGTTGATGCGACAGTCGAGGGGAGCGAGCAGGCGCACGAGGGCGCGGCCGTGTTCGAGCGTGTCGTTGATGCCGCGAAACACGATGTATTCGAACGTCAAGCGGCGCTGTTTCGTGCCTTCGGCGTAGTCGTCGGTCGTTTTGCGGCAGAAATCATATTGACTCAGCAACTCGATGAGCGCTTCGACGCCGAAAGCGCGTTCGGCCGGCATCATCGCGCCGCGTTCGGCCGCGTCGGGGTGGTGGAGCGAGACGGCCAAGCTGCATTTGCTCTCGTCGAGAAAGCGGCGCAAGCCCTGGCCACCCCCACCGTGGACACCGTGATGCGCTTCGGACTCAAGCGTAACCCCAAGCTGCGGTGAGCGCTTCGGTGGCGCGCAGCACGTTGTCGATGTTGTCCATCGGTTCGCCCCTGCCCCATGAAGACGATGTTGGTGAGACGCTCACGTTCGGGCAGCGAATAGACCTGATTCAATATATCGGCCGCGGTGAGTTGCGCCATGAAGCCCTGTCGACCGGTCATGCAGAACTCGCACGCCATTTTGCACCCCACTTGCGACGAAACGCAGAGGGTGGCGCGCTCGCCGTCGGGAATGAACACCGACTCGATGTAGTGGCCCTTGGCGGTGCGAAAGAGATATTTGATCGTGCCGTCGCGCGATTCGACGCTTTCCACCGGGGTGGAAATGCCCAGGACGTAGGTTTCGGCCAAACGGGCGCGGGCGGCTTTCGAGAGATTGGTCATCTCGTCGAAAGAGCGGGCGTGCTTGTCGTAAATCCAACCACAAAGTTGTTTTCCCACGAAGCGCGGCAGCCCGAGCTCGATCGCTACGGCGGTGAGTTCGTCGAGGGTGAGACCGAGGAGCGCCGGTTTGGCGGAAAGGGGAGTGGAGTTGTTGTCGGACATAGGGGAGTAATGAGGTGAAGGCGCCGGGCGGCAGGCAAAATACGCCGCCGACTAACCATACTATCCTGCAAAAATACGATTTTTTTGCGAGCCTTCGGGCGGCATACGCTGATTTTCAAGTGCCGAGGAGAAGAGTGGCGTGAAAGAAGCCGTGCGAAAGGCGTTTTTCGACGACTTTCGGCGAAAAGTGGACTGCTTTTTGCCGAAAGTCCACGGCTTTCGAGCGAAAGTCCACCACTTTTGCAGCGGAGGAGAGCGAGGCGGCGGAAGAAAAGATTTTTTCGCGCGGCAGATTTGGCATAGTGCGTTCGAATGCTTATATTTGCGGTCTAAATCATTCGTCTATGCAGCAACTTCTACGCTATCTGTTTTCTCTGCTCTGTGTCGTCGCTCTGTCGAGCGTCGGTGCTTTGCGCGCGGCCGATGTGGTTGCCGCTGCTCCCTCGTCGGAGTCGCCGGCATTGGTGGCGCCGTCCGAAGTTTCGATCTCGCTGCGCGGCAATCAGTTGCGCGTGACCAACGCCGACGGACAGACGGTGGAAGTCTATAACATCACCGGGGTGAAAGTCTTTGTGCATCGCGTCGAAGGCGACGATCGCACGTTCACCCTCAGTGCCGAGCGCGGTATTTACATCGTCAAGGTCGGTAAGCTCGTACGGCGCGTGACGCTCCTCTGAGGTGCGTCGTTGCCGAGCGTCGTTGCCGAGCGTCGCAGGCTGTGCCGCCCGCGATGCGCGAAGCCCCGTTGCCGAATGTTGGTGACGGGGCTTCGTGGGGCTAAGCTGTGTATTTTCTCTTTATTGAGTATGGGATTCCCGATGCCCGCTATATTCGAAGTAGGGACTAATCAAATTCTATTTTTTATGGATCATCGTGTTAGAAAAATCGGTGTGTTTTATGATGGTAGTTATGTATTCCAAGTGCGCAATTATTATAAGCGCGTGCACGACCGCCATGGTATCCTAGATTTCAATGGACTGCATACGTTTGTGAAACAGGAGATTGCCCGCATCGAGGGCTTGTCGGAACAGGAATTGAGCATGTGTAAAATTGTGGATGCGCATTTCTTTCAAGGTCGCCGCTCGGCTCACAATTCCGATGCCGAGGCGTTGAGAGGCGAACGGGCTTTCGACGAAATGCTCAGCCGCATGGGCGTGACCACGCACTACCTGCCGTTGAAGAAACGCGGCTCTTTCGAAATGGAAAAGGGCATTGATGTGTGGCTGGCCTTGGAGGCGCTCGAACAGTCGTACTACAAGCACTATGATTTTGTGGTGCTTTTGGCGGGCGACGGCGACTATCTGCCGCTGCTGCGCAAACTCAATGCGTTCGGCATTCGGGTGATGTTGCTCTTCTGGGAATTTGAATATCAGGACGACCGGGGCGGGGTGCGCTATACCTCGGCTTCCGATGCGTTGAAGAACGAAGCCACCTATCCCATGGACATGGTGCAGGTGTGCAACAGCTCGAAAGGTGACATCCTCTTCAGCAACGACAGAATGCGCGACGACGATTTGCAAAGCGAGGTGGAAGAGTTTGAGGGAGTTGTTCTTTCGGTGGGGCGCGATTATGGCTTCATCAAGCAAGAAAGCTTCCCCGACAATGTGTTTTTCCTGACGAAAACGGCCGAAGGCGACCTGCGCCCCGGAGCTCGAGTGACGTTTGCCGTCGAGGTGGGACCGAATGGCAATCTGGTGGCCAAGTTTGTCCGCTCAGTGAAGTAGGATTTGCCCTAAGGCTCAAAAAAAGTGCCTGCGCAACGTGAGGTTGCGCAGGCACTTTTTTGATAGGATTGGAGAACGTACACCGCTTTTTCTGCGTGGTACTGGAATGGAGTGTGGAGAAATTATCCTTGTACCTCTTTGATCTTCTCGGCAATGATTTTCGAGGTCGTTGCGGAGGGTCTGAATGCGGCGCTCGATGTCGGCAACGAGGGAGTTGCCGGCCTTGGACTTTGAGTTGAGGAAGGTGAGATTCGTCTCGTAAGTTTGAATTTCGGCCTTCTTGGTTTCGTAGGCACGTTGGAGACGTTGCAATTCACTTCCACCATTTTGCGCAGCACGACGGGCGATGTTGTCTACACGACGGCGACCGGCTTCGCGGTGCACGGTTTCGTAGATTTTTGTCGCAGAGGGTGCGGTAGGTGCGGTAGATTTTTTCCTTTTTGCGGAAGGGGACGTGGCCGATGGCGGCCCATTCGGCTTGGAGGGCTTTGACGGCTTGTTGAAGTTGCTCGCTGCCTTCGTCGGCCAACTGCTGGAGGCGGGCGATGACGTCGAGTTTCTTGGTGAGGTTGGCCTGTTCCTCTTCGTGAACGCCGGAATTGGCTTCTTTCTTGCGGTCGAAGAAGGCGTTGCAGGCGGTGTTGAAGCGTTTCCACACGGCATCGCTCACTTTGTGGGCGACGGGGCCGATCTTTTTCCACTCGGCTTGGAGCGCAACGAAGGCGTTGGTGGTGTTGCTCCAGTCGGTGCTGTCCTTAAGTTCCTCGGCGCGTTGGCACAAAGCGGTTTTTTGTGCGAGGTTGTCGGCGAGTGTTTCGCGCAGACTGCGGAAATAGTGGGATTTGGCTGTGAAGAAGCGATCGCAGGCGGTGCGGAAGCGCTCGAAAATGGCCTGATTCTGCTTGCGGGGCGTGAAGCCGACGGTTTTCCACTCGTTTTGCATGCCGATAACGAGTTGGGACATGGCATCCCATTCGGCCATGGTGGAGAGGGATTCGAAGTTGAGCGCCTCGACTTGTTCGCAGAGGTTGGTCTTCTTGGCGAGGTTTTCTTCCTCTTCTTGCTTACGGCCGAGGAAGAAGTCTTGGTGGCGCTTGTTGACGGTGGTGGAAGCGGCTTTGAAACGGTTCCAAATTTCTTCGCGCTGCTCTTTGGCTACGGGGCCTGTTTCGCGAAATTCCTGATGAAGCTTTTGCAGCGCGTGGAAAGCGGCGACCACATCTTCGTCTTCGACGAGCTTTTCGGCCGATTCGCAAAGGCGCGTTTTGATTTCGAGGTTCTTTTTGAAATCGTAGGCGCGCATTTCGTGGTTGATGCGCAGGAGATCATAGAACTGCTCGACGTTGTGATGGAAGTTTTTCCACGTTTCGGTGACTTGCTCGGCGGGGATGTTGCCAATTTCCTTCCATTCGGCTTGCAAGGCCTTGAAGCGATCGTACTTCTTGTCGATGTCTTCGGGTTGTGCCACCATTTGTTTGATTTCCTCGATGATATCGAGCTTGCGTTGCAGGTTGGCTTGGCGAGTGGCTTCGGCTTCTGCCGCGACTTTGGCGCGCACTTCTTTGACGGAAGCTACGAGACGCTTGTATTCTTGTTCGTCGGGATCGGCAGCGGGCACGAAATCTTCGGCATTGCCGCCTTCGGCTACGAAGGCTTCGCGGGCTTTGAGGATTTCGTCGTTGTGCAGACGATAGAAGGCGTTGCGCAGGCGGTCGAGAACGGCACGATCGGACGTTGCGGGCTGCTCCACATACTGGCGAAGTTGGGCAAGAACTTCGGCTTTGGTGGTGGGTGTGGGGATCTTGTCGGTAGATTCGGAAGGTGTATTTTTCTGCTTCGGAGGTTTCGACGGGGACATCGGTGGTCGCCGTGGTATTTTTCCGAAACGGGGGCTTGCGTTGCAGAGGCGTTACCTTCGAGGGTTTGTGCGGCTACTTCGAGCTGGGAGGTGTCGAGTTCACTCATGAGAGTGTCAGAGTTAGGAGTTAGGTAAAGAAAGGGGTGGGGGTGCAGCCAACAGCTGCAACCGTTCGTATGCAAATAACGACAAAAATAACTAAACCGCCAAGTTTTCTGCGAAGAAAAATCGGCGGCAAGTCATTTTTGTCGTTATTATCTTGTGAAAAAGGTGCTTTGAGCATTAAATCCAACCAATTCGGCGGAAGAACCACACGAAGAGGATGGAAACAATGATGGAAGCGACGATGGTCAGGGGGAGTCCCCAGGCCCAATGTTCCATGCCGTTGAGCAAGTTCATACCGAAGATGCTGGCGATGAGCGTGGGGAACATGAGAATGATGCTCACCGAGGTCATCGTTTTCATCGTCTGGTTCATGTTGTTGCTGATGATCGAGGCGTAGGTTTCGATGGTCGATTCGAGAATGTTGGCGTAGATGTTGGTGGTTTCACGGGCCTGACTCATTTCGATATTGACGTCTTCGATCATATCGGCGTCGAGTTCGTCGACGGGGAGTTTGAACTTCAGTTTGGAAAGGAGGGTTTCGTTGCCGCGAATGGCGGTGGCGAAGTACGTGAGCGAGTCTTGGAGGCGCGAAAGGTTGATGAGATCGGAGTTGTTGATGGGGCGATCCAAATCGCGCTTGGCACCATCGATGATGGTGCTGATTTGTTTGAGGCGTTTCAGGTACCAAACGGCGCTCGACAGGAAGAGACGGAAGACGAAGTCGACGGAGTCGGTGAAGCCCAAGCCGCGTCTCTTTTGATAGGAGACGAAATCGAGCATCATGTCGGTTTCGAAGTGGCAAACGCTCACGCAGACTTCACGATTGAGGAGCACACCGAGTGGGATGGTGGTGTGGGGCGTACGACTGTGCGCCTCTTTTTGGTAGGGTATGCGAAGAATGATGAGCATCCAGCCCTCATCGTAGTCATAGCGGGCACGCTCATCTTTATCTCGGATGTCGTTGAGAAAGTAATCGGGGATGTGAAGTTCGTCGATGAGGTATTTTTCCTCTTCTTCTGTGGGGCAAGTGGCTTGCACCCAATAGTTAGGTTGCCAGTTTTCTTGGGCTTGCAACCCGTGCTTGTAGTTCCAATACGTGAGCATAGCGAGCTTTCTTCGGTGCGAACGGAGCCGGATAGGAAGAAAGCCGAATGCTCTTCCTATCCGTGACGATGAGGTTTCGTTTCCGCGTGATAGTCGTCCATTTGGAGTTTCAGTTTAGCTGATGCGGTGCCCATTCCATGCGAAAGGCGGGAAGTGGCGCCGTTTTCGGCTGCAAAAGTAGTCTTTTTCGGGCGAACTGACAAGCGTAACAGGCATTTAGCGCCAGACTTTTTGCCCGTTTTCGATGTTTAGTCCACGTGTGGGGGTAGGTAGGACGCGACCGGAGAGATCGAAACGACGGGAGGTACCCGCTACTTGCGTGGGCGCGACCTCGGTACGACGGGGTGCATTCACCCCCGTGAGGGTGCGGTTCGTAAGATGGGCGGCATTGACGATGCGCCCGCTGCGATTGTCGAGGAGGAGGACGGCGATGTGGACGTTTTTGAATGATCGGACGCTACTCGGCAGGTAGCAATCGGTGAAAACGAAGGTGTGGGGTACGCCGCGTTGGAGCGTGGCGGGAACACTACCGGGCTGACCGTAGGCGTCGGGATAGATTTCGCGCGCCACATCGTTGAAATAGGTGCGTGTGTGACCGGGAAGTTGCGTCCATTTGTAGAATCCGCTCGAAGGATCGATGGAGAATCCTCCTCCCGAGTAATAATTGGCTTGAAAAATAAGGACCGACGCTGTCTTCGAGCACGACATAGGCGAGGCGCAAGTCTAAGTTGTGTGCATCTTTGCCGTAGGTGGTGCGCACGGTCAACTCAAATTTGCGCTTGTCGGTGCGCTTGAAACTCGCTTCCACCAAAGCCGAGGCGGGACGAGCGGCCGCGGTGAGGAATTGATTTTCAAAACTATCGAGATAAAAGGACGCATTGCGCACATTTCGATCGATGTGTACTTGGGGATAGGCTCTGAATTGCAAATATTTGTAGGTGTGCGTCGTCATTTCGTCGTTGCTGTGCACGGCGATACCGATGAATTGTTCGGGATGACGCTTGCTCAGTTCGTCGAAGATGTAGCTCCCGATGGGGCAATAGCCGCACCAAGTCGCGGTGCCCTTTTCGTAAACCACGGTGCGGGGGTAGACAATCGGAGCATTGTCGGTGTCTTCGGTGGTTTCGGCAAAGGCCGTCAGTCCGAAGCAGGCGGAAAGCCATATAATAAGGAGAGAGAAAAGGTGTTGCATAAGCGTGTGAGGGGGAGAAAGGGTTATTTTTTGAAGGGTTTGCGCCAGTTGCAACCTTCTTTCCAGCGAGAGCAGCCGTAGGCCGTGTTGCCTTTGATCACCTTGCCCTCGCCACATTGCGGACAGGTGCTGCCAGCGCGGATCACTTTGCGTTTCGGTTTCTCAGCCGATGGAGATGAAGTCGAGGAAGAGGCGTTTGTTCCCTGTTTCGCAGAGAGTTTTGCCGGTAGTTCGGCCGAGGCCGAGGCGGTGACGCGGCGCGCATCGGTATCGCGCAGCACCGTGTCGACGAGTTCGCAGACCATTTGTTTGAGCTCTGCGATGAACTGCGATGCCGAATAGTCGTGGTGTTCGATGCGTCGCAATTTGTTTTCCCACTGTCCGGTGAGTTCTGCGCTTTTGAGGAGTTCTTCCTTGATCACGCCGATGAGTTCCACACCGGTAGGGGTCGCTTCGAGACTCTTGTTGCGTCGACGAATGTAGCCGCGACGAAACAGTGTTTGAATAATGGCCGCTCGGGTGGAGGGACGCCCGATGCCGTTTTCTTTGAGCGCGTCGCGCAGTTCTTCGTTGTCCACGGTGCGACCTGCCGTTTCCATGGCGCGCAGCAGCGTGGCTTCTGTGAAGGGTTTTGGGGGCGTGGTCTCTTTCGCCGTGAGAGTCGGTGTGTGCAGGCCGCTTTCGCCTTTGGTGAAATCGGGGAGCGTGCGTTCTTCTTCCGCGCGTTGCGTGGTGTGCTCGTCTTTCGCGGCATCGCGGCGGAACACTGCGCGCCAACCTTCGTCGAGAATCACTTTTCCGGTGGCGCGAAACGGTACATCGGCGGCCTCGCCGTCGACAGTGGTGGTGGCAAAACGACAATCGGGGTAGAAGACTGCGATAAATCGCCGCGCAATCAGGTCGTAGACGCGACGTTGCACGTCGGTGAGGGCATGCGGCGCAACGCCGGTGGGGATGATGGCATGGTGATCCGTCACTTTCGACGAGTCGAACACCTTTTTCGATTTGCGCAACTTCTCACCGCGCAACGGAGCGAGGAGATCGCCGTAGAGACCTGACAGCCCGTTGAGAATGGTTTTGCTCTTCCCGTACATGTCGTCGGGAAGGTAAGTGGTGTCTACGCGCGGATAGGTGGTGAGTTTGGCTTCATAAAGTTGCTGCACCACTTCGAGCGTGAGATCTGCGCCGTAGCCGAATTTGCGGTTACACTCCACTTGCAGGGCGGTGAGGTCAAAGAGTCGCGGAGGAGCTTCGCTACCTTTTTTTCTTCGTCACCGCCGTCACCGTGAAAGGCGTGTTTTCGATTGCACGCAGCGCGGCTTCCGCTTCGGCGCGGTCGGTGAAACCGCGTTTCGTCGCCCCCTTGTTCTCGGATCGTTCGCCGTTTTTCGCTTCTTCCTCTTCCTCGCTGTTGTCGAGTCGCGCAGTGAAAGTCGTGTCGCGGTAGACAGTGGAGAGCACCCAATAGGGTTCCGGCACGAAGCGTTCGATCTCTTGCTGTCGGTGCACTATGAGCGCCAAAGTCGGGGTTTGCACGCGCCCGATGCTCAGCGGTTGTGCGCCGCGTCGACTGCGATCGCCGAATTTCAGCGTGTACAGCCGAGTGGCATTCATGCCCAGCAGCCAGTCGCCGATGGCACGACACAGTCCGGCTTCGTACAGTCCGCGATATTCTTCCTGCGGCCGCAGTTGGGCGAAACCTTCTTTGATGGCTTCTTCCGTCATCGACGAAATCCACAGCCGATCCACCGGACATTGTGCCGAAGCCTTTTGCATCACCCAGCGTTGGATGAGTTCACCTTCTTGGCCGGCATCGCCGCAGTTGATGATACGGTCGGCTTTTCCGAACAAATCGCAGATCACGCCGAACTGTTCTTCCACCCCTCTTTCAAGCGGATGCCGAAGCGTTCCGGTATCATCGGCAGTGCCGACAGCGACCACGCTTTCCAGTAGGGCGTGTATTGATCCGGATCTTTGAGTTCGCAGAGATGTCCGAACGTCCACGTCACTTGATAGCCGTTGCCTTCATAGTAACCGGCATTGCGCCCCACCCGATGGCGTTGCGTGGCACCGATGATCTTGGCGATATCTTCGGCTACTGAGGGTTTCTCGGCGATGCAGACTATCATTTTATGAAGTAGGGCAAAAGACGTTCTATATATAATAAGGAGTGGAGCGCTATATAATAAGGCGCGAAGTGCATTTCAGACGGTCGTTTCCAGTGCGTCGCCAATGCGTCGGCGGAGGTTGGCTTCCTGTGGAGCGCCGCTGTGCAAAAGTCCTTCGTGCAAGAGCCACCATGCCGAGGCTTGTTGCGTGATCGGGAGCAAATCGTGGGTGGAAACCACAATCGTTCGTCCTGTTTCCTGCGCCACGGCAAAGAGAAGGGCAAAGAGTGCACGTTTGTTGGGGGATCGAGGTGCGCGGTGGGTTCGTCGAGCAAGAGCAAAGGCGTTGCTTGCGCCAGCGCTCGTGCCAGCATCACCCATTGCGTCTGACCGTCGCTCAACGTGTGGAGCGGCCGTGCCATCAGCGCCTCGATGCCGCAGCGTTGTGCCGCTTGGGCGATCGCCGCGCGGTCTTGTTGCGCGGTGGCGATGCCGCGATGGGGAAGGCGCGCGGTCGTCAACACATCTTCCACCGTCAGACTCCCCATGGTGGGGGCGCGTTGTGAGCAGAAGCGCCACTTGGCGAGCACGCTCTTGTGGAGAGCGCTCGAACAATGATTGTCCGGCGAGCCGAATCTCGCCGCGGAGTGGAGGGAGCAGACCGCCCATGCTGTGGAGCAAAGTCGTCTTTCCGCTGCCGTTGCGCCCGAGGATAATCGTCACCCCGCCCACCGGCACTTTTTGCATTGAGCCCTTCGGCCACACAATGGTGAGCGTGCCCGATGCTCAAGTCGCACAATTCAAGCTGATCCATGCATTGCAAAGATAGTGTTTTTTTATCGAAAAAGACTTCTTTCGGCCGCCGCCGTGTTAGTCCACTTTTTCGAAGCGGTAGCCCAAGCGGCGCAATTCGAGTGCCGCCCCGATGCGGTAGAGCGTGTGCAAACTGCGCACATACGCATGGAAGGCCAGTGGACTTTGCGGTTCGATCTCTTCGTGGCGAAGCGCGTCGAGTGCCGTTTCGGCGCAACGCTGCACGAGCGAAACATAACTGCGGCGTTTCGCCGAGTCTTCGCCCAGCCCGAGCACATCGTCGAGAATATGGTCGTCGAGTGCGTCGAAACCTCGGGCGTTGCGCAGCGCAGGGTAGATGCGTTCGGGATGTTGAGCACAAGGCGCCCAGCCCGTTTCCCACAGGTGTGCGAGCGCCATGCCCACAAAACCCATCCAGCCGATGGCCACTGTCGGATATTTCGGAATTTCGGGGAGCGCGTCGGCCACATAAGGTTGTGCCACCGCCTCCCACACCGTTTCGAGGTCGGGAGTCTCGAGCAGTTGCTCGTTCAGCGCACCCATTTTCGGTGCAAAGGCGCAAAAAGCCGATCCGTAAGATTCTTTTCGTAGCGTTCGAGATAGAGCGTTTGAGGATTCATTGGAGGAGAAGTCTTGAAGAAGCACCACGGCGCTTCGGTTCAGAGTTGGTCGAGCGGGTGTCGTTTACCGCCGAGACGTTTGAAGTCCGAAGGCGACATGCCGGTGATTTGTTTGAATTGTCCGCTCAGATGAGCCGGACTCGAATAGTTGAGGCGAAAAGCGATTTCCGACATCGTCAGTTCGCCGTAGATCAGCAATTCTTTTGGCGCGTTCCACTTTCTGTAAAATGAAGAAGCGCTCAATCGTCATCCCCCGCGCAGCCGAAAATACGGCACCGAGCGACGAATAACTTTTCGCCAAGCGGTCGGAGAGAAACGCCGAGAGTTTCCATTTCTCCATCAGGGCGCGATCCGCCACATAGTCCATCACCGCTTGCCGAATCGCCTCCACGAGCACCGAACGGTGGTCGTCGATCAACTCAAAGCCCACCTGCGCCAAATCGTGGCGCAGGTGGGTGAGTTGGTCGTCAGTGAGTGGGTGCGGCAGCACTGCCTTCCCCAGTTCCACCCGGTCGAAGGCCACTTCGTGGCGCTGCAAGAGCTGTTCCACCGCCATGCGGCAGCGGTCGCACACCATATTCTTAATGTGGAGCACCGTTTGTGGTGCAGTTGTCGTGTTCATTTTCTTTCATTTGTCGGCTTTGCGCAGCGTGTAGCCGATCGCTTTTACAGCGTCGATCAGCGTTTCGTCCGTGGCGTCCCCTTCCACCAGTGCTTCGCCGCGTTCCAGATTCACCTCCGCGTGGTTCACACCTTCCACCCTGCGCAACGCCTTTTCCACGTGCGCACTGCAATGGTGGCAGGTCATACCGTCCACGGCGAAGCGGCGAATCTTCGTTGTGTTCTCCGCCGGTGCGTGCTTGTGGGGAGCGCGATGCAGGAGTGGTGCAACGATCAAGGCATAGAGCAGCAACAGCGCCATGACTCCCGTGGAAGCCCATTGCCACCAAGGCATTTCCGGATGGCAGCACGCGGCCATCGGGGTGGAGAGGGGCGCGAAGAGCGTGCGCGGCAATAGGTGGTCGATGCCCAGTCCGAAAACGATGGCACCGAGCGTGAGCGAGCCGAGATAGAGCCAGAGTGTGCGCTGTCCCATGACGCGGCGAATCACCAAGATCGAGGCCATGTTCGATGCCGGTCCCGCCATGAGGAAGACGAGGGCCGCACCCGGCGAAAGCCCTTTCAGCATCAAGGCCGCCGCCACGGGAATACTACCGGTGGCGCACACATACATTGGAATGGCGATGAGCAGTACCACGACATAGGCCAAGAGCGGACGATCGGCAAAGCGAACGAAAAAGTCGTCGGGCACGAAGAGCGTGATCAGCCCCGCCACGACCAAACCGATCACGAGCCATTTGCCGATGTCTTGCACCATGTCGACAAAGCCGTAGCGCAACGCCGTTTTCAGTCGGTCGACAAATCCCGTGTAGGTCGGTGCTGTCGGCACGCACGTCCCTTCGTTGTCACACACGGCGGCCGAGTCGTCCACCGGCGTGGAGGGGGCTTTGTCGAAAGTGTTGACCAGCAAACCGCCGAAGACCGAAGTCACCAAGGCCGCGATGGGGCGCAGGATGGCAAACGGCAGACCGAGAATCGAATAGGTGGCCAAAATCGAGTCGACTCCCGTTTGCGGTGTCGCAATGAGAAACGAAGTCGTGGCACCTTTCGATGCCCCTTCTTTGCGCAGCGACATCGCCGTGGGAATCACCCCGCAGGAGCACAGCGGCAGCGGAATGCCGAAGAGCGCCGCGAGCAGCACCGAGCGCAGATCAGCTCCCGACAGGTAGCGGCTGTAGAGCGAACCCGGTACAAAGGCATGCAATAGGCCCGCCACGAGAAAACCGAGTAGCAGGTAGGGCGACATTTCATTGATAAGACGGAGAATTTCGTACATGATGAATCACTTTGATTTTGATACGGCAAAGGTAGTTGTACGCCGTTCGAAATGTCTTACACAATTCCGCGAAAGATTTACAGATCGTGAACTGAAAAGTAATCGGCTGTAGAAGGTAATATGAGTAGTGAGTGGTCTTTACTGATAACTCGAGATATGGCTAAAATAACTCTGCGTGTGATCCGAGACGAACGAAGGTGATAATTTGTTCCCCCACTTCAGTAAACTCTAACCAAATCAAGAGAAAATCTCCCTCGATGTGCAACTCCATGTGACCGGCATAGTTGCCTATGAGTTTGTGAGGGGAGTATTTGGAAGGTATATCTTTACCGCTTTGAAGTAGTTGAGTTACTATTCGTAATTTGCGTACCTTTTCGGGGTTCCGTGCATACTTCTTGAAGTCTTTGCGGAACTTTGTGGTGTATCTAATCGTTTTCATCACCTAAAATGGATGATAAAAAAGCCTCGTCAGAGCTTGTATTAATCGTTCCGGCGTGCTCTCCTTTGCGTGCTTCGTCACAAGCTTGTTTTGTTTCTTTGTTGTAAGGGCGGTAGCCCCAACGGTAGAGCAGAGTTTCTAAATAGTTACTCAGACTTCTATGTTCGGCTTTGGCTTCTTCTCTAATCTGAGCGAGGATGTTTGCATCTATTCGAATTGAGGTTGATGCTTTGAGGGAGGATATTGCCATATTATATTCTATTTGTTTTGATGCAAATGTAATACCTTTTATTTATACCGCAAAACTGATGAGGAAAAGTTCGATTGTGATTATCTTTTCTTGAGAAAAACAGAACTTGGTTTCTCCATCTTCGGAAAATACCTACCTTTGTCGCACTACCCCCTTTTTTCACTCCCTAATCATCACATCGCCTCATGTACACCTTTGAATCCCTCCCCCCTCGATCGCCACTTGCTGCAATTGGCCGAACGGGGCAATCTTGAGTTCACGCGCCGCCTGCATCCCGGCGTGGAAGGCGTGTTGGGCATTCGCATGGCCGACCTCCGCAACTTGGCGCGCCGCATCGCCCGACAAGTCGCCGCCGCCTACTTGCAGGCCGTCGAGAACGCCTCAGAAACGGAGCAAAGCCCCTACATGGAAGCCCGCACCCTCCACGGTTTGGTGCTCGGCTACGTCCACCCCACGTCCGTCGACGACTATCTCGCGCACGTTGCCCGCTGGGTGCCGCGCATCAACTCGTGGTCAGTGTGCGACGCTTTCAAACTCTCCGATGCGCGCCGCTTGTTGGCCGAGCACAACGAACGTATTTGGGACTTCGCCGGCGAGCGGCTTGACAGCGAGCATGAATACACCGTGCGTTTCGCCGTCGTGTTGCTCATGCTCTATTTCATCGAGTCCACTCACGTCTCCGCCGTGCTCGACCGCCTTTGCGCCGTGCGCCACGAGGGGTATTATGTGCGCATGGCCGTGGCCTGGGCGGTGGCCGAGTGCTACATTCGTTTTCCCGAGCACACCCTGCCCGTTTTCGAGCAGCACCGCCTGCCCCTGTGGACGCACAACAAGGCTTTTGCAGAAAAATCCGTGAGTCGCTCCGCCCCGATGAGGCGGTCAAAGCCCAACTCAAGCCTTGAAGCGCAAAGCGTGAACTTTTAATCGCACGCGAATTTTATCTTTATAGGAAATATCCTTATCTTCGCGTCAATAAAACTCCAACTTTTATGTACGCAGTCGTCTTTGATCTTGACACGAATTGTCTCAATGAGTGCTATGAAGGGGAAACCTATCATGAGGCTTATCGCAAAGTGCGTGATTTCATGAGCGAAAATGGATTCTCTTGGACGCAAGGGAGTGTCTATTTTGGCAATGAAACAGTAGATGCGGTAAAATGCGTGTTGGTCATTCAGAAAAATGGCACGAACCTTCCCTTGGTTTCAAAACCTGCGTTCGGGACATCCGCATGCTCCGAATCGAAGAAAAACAACGACTTGCTCCCGGCAATCAAATTTTAGCCCGTCTCCCTCATTACGGCAGCAGGCGCTCATTCTCCCTCGAGAATGAGCGCCTGCCGTGTTTGGTATCGTTCTGTTCGTCGGCAGGTGGCGCACCGGTGCACGACCTGCCGTTAGAGAGTATGGACTAAAAGAGCCGTTTAGGCCAAAGCCGCGTCGGCCAGTGCTTCGAGCGCCGGCACATCGGTGGTGTGCAGCGCACTCTTCACCGTCACCGTCGGTTCGAGCAGTTCGATGCACTTCAGCTTTTCGAGCTGTGCCTTCATGGCGCGAGCCGCCGTCGCCGCCCAAGAGGCATTTTCGATGATGCCCACGCGGCGATTGCGATAGCCCTTCAGTCCGAGTTTGTGGAGGAAGAAGTGCATCGGGGGGAACACGTCGGCGTCATAGCTCGAAGCCGCCAAGATGAGCGTGCCGAAGCGGAAGGCGTCGGCCACAGCGTGGTCGATGCTGCCGCGCGCCAAGTCGTGGAGCACCACTTCGGGCGCCCCCTTCTCGCGGAGGATTTCCGCCATGCGGCGCGCCGCCTTCTTCGTACCGCCGTGCACACTGGCAAAGGCCACCACCACACCCGGCGTTTCCACCTCGTAGCGCGACCAGATGCGGTACAGGCGCAAAGCTTCGGTCAGTTTTTCGCCCTCCAGCACACGGCCGTGGAGCGAACAGATCATGCGCACGTCGAATTTCTCCACCTTGTCGAGCGCCTTGCCCACCTGCGGGCCGTATTTGCCGCAGATGTTCACATAGTAGCGGCGTGCTTCCGTCGCCCAGTCGTCGGGGTGCGAATCGTAGGTACCGAATTTGCCGAACGCATCGGCCGTGAACATCACTTGGTCGCCGTCGTCGTAGGTCATGATCACCTCCGGCCAGTGCACCAGCGGTGCCGTGATGAAGTGGAGCGTGCGCTTACCCAACGAGAGCGTGCTGCCGTCCTTCACCGCGATGGTGCGGCCGGTCAAGTCGAGCCCCTCGTTGAATTGCGTCATGAATTCGATCGCCTTGGCGCTCGCCACCACTTGCAGCGAGGGGAACGCCGCCAGCGTGTCGACGATGCCACCCGTGTGGTCGGGTTCCATGTGTTGCACCACGAGGTAGTCGGGCGTGCGACCGCCCAAGGCCGTGCGCAGGTTGTCTTTCCATTCCTCGACGCAACGCGCGTCGACGGTGTCCATGATGCAGACTTTCTCGTCGAAAATCACATAACTGTTGTAGCACATGCCTTCCGGCACGGCATATTGGCTTTCGAAGAGATCGAGGTCACGGTCGTCGGCACCGATGTATTTGATGGTAGAGGTAATGTTCGGGTTCATGTCCGAGATAGAAATTGGAGTTAGGTCTGTGTTGAATATTGGGGAAAGCACCGTGGCGTAGCTCGCGGGTGCATTATTGTATTTCGGCTACGGCGCGCAGATAGTTGCGCAGGTTCCCCGCCTTTTGCACTTTCTTGAAAGCCTTGCGCCCGATGGTCGCCTCCGCATAGTCCCAGAAGGGGCGGAGCTTGCGGTGCAGCGCCTCGTCGCCCGGTACGATGCGTGCATAGGCCTCGTGCAGGCCGTCGTGCAGGCGGTGGAGCAGGGCGATTTGTTCGGCGGTCGACCAAGGCGACCGTCACGCAGTTCGGCGCTCAGCGAGGGGCGGGCCAGCAGGCCGCGCCCGATCATCACCCCGGCCACCGTGGGCTGCGCGGCCACAAAATCTTCCACGTCGGTGGGGGTGAGCAGGTCGCCGTTGTAGATCAGCGGGTGCGGACACGCGGCGGCGAAGCGCGCAAAGGCTGCGCGGTCGGCCGTGCCTTTATAGCCCATCACGCCCAAACGCGGGTGGAGGGCGACGCTCACCAAGGGGGCGGCGGCCACGAGGGGCGCGAGGCGGTCGAGCTGCGTGGCGTCGTCCCAGCCCAAACGGAGTTTCACCGAGAAGCCCACTTCGGGATAGGTGCCCATGCGCTCGAAGATGGCGGCCGCGCGCTCCGGCAGCGGCAAGAGTCCGCTGCCGCGTCCGTGGCGTGCCTGCAAGGGAAGGGCAACCCATGTTGAGGTCGATGCGCCGGTAGCCCAAGGGGGCGATGACATCGACCAAGCGCACCAGTTCGTCGGCATCGGCCGCGATGATCTGCGGCACCACCGGCACCCCTCGTTGTGTTCGGGGGCGATGTCGCGGAGGTCTTTGGAGCGTACACCGCCGTGCTCCCACCGCACGAAAGGCGTGTAGTAGGCCGCGATGCCGCCCACCAGTCGGTGGTGCAATCGCCGATAGACGTCGTCGGTGTAACCTTGAAGCGGAGCAAAGTGCAGCGGTTTCATGGGTGCAAAGTTACGGCTTTCTTTTGAATTAAAGATCACGTGCGATAAAAACTCGCACGCTTTCCCCACGCTGTGCGCGCTTTGCGTGGGGCTGTGGCGACCACCGCCTAAGGGGCGGTCGCCGGTGGGGGGAAGCGGAGTAGCGCGTCGCGATAGTATTCATATTGCTTGCGACGCAGGGCAATTTCTCGCGGCAGTCCCTCGCTAATGGAGTTCGTCAGCGTGTCGAAGCGGTCGAGAATCTCCACAATGCGGCGCTGCTCCGAGAGAGGGGGGAGGGGAATCAGGGTTTTCTTAATGTTGTCGTTATACAACCGTGCAATGGTTCCGCCTTTTGACACTTTCCAATCAGCAATTTGATAGCAATAATACAAGAAGCGGTTCAACACTTTACTGTCGTCGCGTTCTAACCACACTATGTTGCTGTCTTGAAAATAAGCGTCTTGCCCATCGAATTCGATGGCTCTTCCTATTGTGCCACTTGCAGAAATAAGAATGTCGCCAATTCGCGGATAGGCATATTTTTTTGTTTGTATTCTTCGAACAAGGTACGTGAGATAAATGCGTCTGCTGATTTTCCGAAAGTTCCTATTTTGTAGAACGGAATTTCTCCTGTTTCAGTCGTGTCTTGTTTCAGAATGCGTTTACACATACGCACTTCGCCTATACTTCCAAGGGGCACTTGTTCCCACTGATGCGGTATGTTGGGTGAATGCGGTAAAGGACCGGTAAGCAACCGATTTCGATAGAAATCATATTGCTTGTTTCGCGCCTCCAGCTCCGCCTCCAGCTCCGCCTCCAGCTGTGTGAACTTGTCGAGAATCTCCACAATACGGGCTTGTACGCGGAGAGGGGGAATAGGGAAGGGTATTTCTTGTAACTTGGCTTTTTGTCAGTTTTGCTCTTCCACCTCCCACTAGGAATGGAGTGTAGTTGACAGTCTTTAAAAAGTAGTAGAGGAATCTGTTGTTTATTTTCTCCGTTCCTTGGATTACGTGTACGTGGTTGTTAGCCCAAATTTTTCCTTCAGCCCATTGTATAGAGTAATGTTCTACACTTGCTGTTCCATCTTCTGCAATCAATACATATACTCCATCATGCGTATATCCTTCTACATAGTCTTGGATATTATTTGCGCCGTAATATGGGGTGTTACCAGGAATTCGGCTCATGCTATTGACGGCTTTGCGAGCATTATTTTCAATGGATATATACTCTTTGTCCCCCAGCGTTTTCCATTCCACGGTTTCTCCGTCGAGGAGTCGTTCGAGATAGGGCAAGAGTTGGGGAGCGGTGGTGGTCATGGGGAAAAGGGGAAGAAAGCGGGTTCAGACAGGGGCGTTTTCGGGCGGTGCCCCCACGTTCGCGAGGAGGGGCGAGGCGCACCCTGCGAAGTTACAATTTTTTCTCGGGAGGGCGGTGCACCGAGGGGCGTTTTTTCGCCCCCTGCCCACGAGGGGCACCGGCCGGCGCACGGCAACCGCCCAACGCGTACGCGTGACGCGCGCGCATCCGGCGTTTTCCGATTTTTTGCCTTCACCTCTTCACTTTTCGCCTGCAAGATGTTGAGCGTCAGTGGGTTGCGGGTGAAGGTTTCACCCTGCCTGTATTCACGCTGATTTTGGTTCAATCATTTGAAACAGAGGCTGTTGCGGGTGAAGGCTTTCACCTTGCGCCCCAATCTTCACCGCTTCCGACCACTTTTGACCGCGGTCGTTGCGAGTGGGCGAGCGGTGCGGCGGATGAAGCGCAGGGTGAAGGAAAAACGGGGGTGAAATCTTCACCCCTAATTCGTTGTGCATGAGTGGGTTGCTGAGGTGGGTGAAGGAGTGAAGGCAAAAAAACGAAAAAAATGGCTGAGTGCGCGTAACGCGCGCGTGAGAGGGAGGGGGCGAAAGGGCGGTTTTCGTCTTGCGTACCGCAAGGGGTGCGAAGCGTGGGCGAGGGCCGACGAAAAGCCGTGGGCTTAGGGACGAAAGTAGACCGGTTTTGGCTGAAAGTTCGCAGGTTTTTCGAGAGGAGTGGACGCGAAGGAATGAAAGTGAGGGGCGAATGCGAAAAAAACGGCAGACAGCGGTGGGCGAATGAGGAGAAATTCGTAAATTTGCGTTCTCAAACGATACCTTAACGGCCATTCGGCCGACACATGCACTATGAACCCTCTCTTTACCCCCTCTTTCTCCCTGTTTTCCGCTGTGGGCGGAAGTTATCTCGGCGAGTCGATCGCGCTGGCGGTGGCCGTCTCGTGGACGGTGTGCGCCCTGCTGAGCGAAACGGTGAGCCGACGTCTCGGTGCGCACGTGGTGAACGTGCTGCGCATGGTGCTCTCGCTCCTCTTCATCGGCGCCCTGCTGTGGGTCTGCACGGGTTCGCCCCTCCCGCCGCGGGCCGATGCCACCACCTGGGGCTGGCTCTTGGCTTCGGGGCTGGTGGGCTATGTGTTTGGCGACTATTGCCTGTTCAATGCCTATTTGCTCATCGGTTCGCGCTTCGGTCAACTCTTCATGACCATCGCCCCTGCGGTTTCGGCTTTGGCGGGGTGGGGCTTGCTGGGCGAACGACTCTCGGCGCAGGCCTTGGCCGGCATGGCGGTGACGATGACGGGCATCGCGGTGTCGATTCTCGGCCGCGATGCGCCCGATGGGGAGGACGAGGGGCGGCACCGGCGCAAAGTGCGCCTCAATCTCCCGACGCGCGGCGTGCTGCTCGGCATCGGCGCCGGGGTGGGGCAGGGCTTGGGACTGACGCTCTCGGCCGTGGGCTTGAAACACTATGCGGCGGTGTGGACGGCGGCGAAGGTGTGGACGTCGACGGCCTTTCTCCTGCCGTTTGCCGCCACGCAGATGCGTGCCGTGGCGGGGCTGCCGGGCTTTCTGATCATCCTCTTCTTGGCGGGCAAGGGCGGCGCGTTGCGACGTGCCTGCACGGACGGCCGCGGCTGGCTGCTCATGGCGGCCACGGTGGTGTTCGGCCCCTTCGTGGGGGTGTCGCTCTCGCTCATGGCCACGCAATACACCTCGACGGGTGTGGCGATGACGATCATGTCGCTCTCGCCCGTGCTCATCCTCTGGCCGGCGCATGTGCTCTTCGGCCAGCGCGTGACGCGCCGCGAAGTGCTCGGCGCACTCATCAGTGTGGCGGGCGTGGCGCTCTTCTTCGTGTGAGGGGGCTGAAAATTAACGGGGACGATTGCGGCTCTCCTTGATTCCGAAAGGGGCAGACGGCCGCTAAGGCACCGCTTCGCCGCCGATGGAAATCGGTGGTTCACTAACTTAAAACAGAAAAGATAGGATGACTGTTGTTTCTAAATCAGACCGCATCACGGATATGCGTCGCCGTTTTGACGACGTGGAAGATTTTATTTGCTGGGGCGAAATAGCCGAAGCCTATTTCGAGCGCAGTGCGTCTTTGTTCTATCACAAACTCAATGGGCATGACGGCAACGGCCGACCGGACGGCTTCACCCGTTCGGAAGCCGAACAACTGCGCGGTGCGTTCTTGGACTTGGCCGAACGGCTGCGCAAAAACGGCGGAGCAACTCGAATTCTGAGCGCGTGCGCTGTCGTATATTCCAATTCCCCCTCGTGCCTTTGGGCGCGAGGGGGAGTTTTAGTGTGGGAGGTGGGCGTGCGATGAGAATGTGACGGAAGAGGAGGGAGAAGTGTATCTCTTGGTAAGTAACTTGGTAAGAATTTCCTTGCTGAGAATGGTAATCTTTTGTTCTTCAGATGCTTTGGTGGCTGAGTGAGCGATAACTTCGAAAGCGGTTATCTTGGTAATGTCGAAGTGGGGTTCTTGTCCTCCATTGTCTGTCATCAAGCGTTTGACGCGACTAATACCGCGGTTGAACCGCACAGTTGCCGCATCACTCCAAATGTCCGGCTGAACCCTCTTTGCTAGTGAGATTATCGTTTTTCTAAGATGCTGTTGACAAGTTGATAGACCCTGGTACCCACAGACTGAGGCCATCTATCATTGGGATTGCTGTCTAAATTGCGTGCTCTTTCGATTGCCTCTTCAATTTTGGGGAGAAGTATTGTCGCGTCGTATTTCGATTCGCTATAGCTGCCCATGAGCCCACGAAGCCTTTTCTTTGTCCAAGTGTAACCTTTAGTTTTGACTTTCTTATTTTCAGATAAACGCGTCATATCTTCTTTAGAATACTGTGCTACATCCTCAAGATGCAGAATGAGCCATAGCTCAAAACAAGGGTTACTGAGACAAAAATTGAAATATTTGTTCTGTGAACACTTCTGAGCTACACCGGAAAGCATTTGCTCCGTCCATTGGTCTTTGTCAACAACCGCCCATAACTGATCGTCTTCATCCATATCATATTTTGCAGCAAAGTCTTGAATCTGACGATAGACATGCTCCGGACTGGACTCATTAGAATCTCTTCGCAAGACCTCGATCTGTACACCGGAGGCATGCAAGGAAGCCTTCAGCTGTTCGAAGTAGATGTTCTCGGTTTCTTTACCTTCTGCCGCAATGACTACAAGGCGACCGGATCTAACCCCTTCCGGGCGCTCAAAGCTCTTACGCTTTCTCATAGCTCACCATTTTAGAGTGTTGATAGGCGCGAAAAAGGTATTGCTCCGTACCGACCTTGAAGATACCCTTTACGAATATTTTCCCTCGGCTTATACTCTGCAAGAGAGGTGAAATGAGAAGCTCCATCTGTAGCTTTCTCAACAAACCACACCTCGTCGGCACGAATGAGCTCTAAGTTAAGTAGATTGGATTCGTGGGTGGAGAAGATCAGTTGAGTGTCTTTGTCTGCTTTGAGGTGTCTGAAGTAATACTCAAGCATCTTCTGAGAAAGCATAGGATGCATACTTCTATCAATTTCATCGATCAGATAGACGCTCTCGTTCAGACGCAAATCAATGAGCATAGGGATGAAATCCAGGATTCTTATAGACCCATCTGACTCCTCATTCATCTCAAATGCAACCTCTGTATTACCTTCACCCTTGTGGATTGTGTTCTGCTTATAGATGGTTGTTGCGCCATTTTCATCAGACTCGAAGAAGTAGATTGCAGAGCCGGATGGAGAAGCTACAACAATGCCTTTACCGGGTTCTGCTTCCGAGAGTAGATCCGTTACCAGTTCCTTGGGTAATTCTATATTTTCCTTTGACACCTTAACGCGTCGTATGTCAACAATACCGGTATTGAAATAATCAAGAAGTGATTTTGTGGCATCAGCAAACTGCTTGTCTCTTTCCACACGGATTGACAGCCCTTCGAACTTAGTCTTAGGGAAGATGATTTTTAGATTCTCTTTCATCCAGCGATAGACCTCACTGATTGCACCGATGCCTTTACCGTTTCGCTTGATGTATTCTGAAAGAAAGCTGTCGCTCTTTGGAGTACTCTTGCTGATGAAACCCACAAGCTGCTTTTCCTCGTCGTTGGCCGTGTTGGTGCCAAAGGTGAAACAGTTGCCATCGGCCACCACCTTACGTGTATAGATCTCCGTGTCTGAACGACTGTTGATCTCGAACAACCATTCTTCAACCACACCTTTAACAGAGAATTCGACCCCGTAGGCGTAGTATTTCCCGCCAACCTTGATTTCTATTTCAACCTTAGAAGGCTTATTCTCTAAAGTTGCAAGCTTAAAAGGCTCCAATTCGTTCTTGGGGACACCTCCCAAAGCGATCTTCTGAAGAAGGGAAACTGCCTTGATGATGTTACTCTTACCGGAGGCATTGGCACCATATATGATACCTGCTTTGAGTACAGAAATATCATCACGCTTTTTGGCGCGACAAACCTGTTCCGGATGCTTATCGCTTTTACCTGCAACGAAACTGATTTGAGCTTCTTCTTTGAACGAGAATAAATTCTCAACTGTTACTCTTAATATCATGTGATGACATATTGTTACTTGTTTCGGGTTGCAAATGTAGTCAATCTAGTTGTGATTCCCAATGTTTATGTCAAATACTTGCGAAAAAAATGTACGAATATATATCTGCGCACTTCCTCAAAGTGCGCAGAACAAGATCGTACATTACTCTGGATAGCAAGAGTATTAAGTATCGTTGTTTGCTAAAAGTTTAGATGCTACAAATGTCGCATTCTGATTTCTGCTAAATAGATCGATCCATTTTACTTCATTGAAGGTTCCCTCTCTTTCTGTTCTTCGCAAGCGTATTCTCGCGGGACGCCGGCGCCTTGCACGGCAAGAAGATGAAATGACGACTCCCCCTCGTGCCTTTGGGCGCGAGGGGGAGTTTTCGTGTGGTGAGCGCGTTGTCGATCGGCGAAGCGAGGTCGACAAACCGCCCGGAGATCGTGATCATTTCTTGTGTTCGATCGTCAAGAGATATTGTCGGTAGCCGCCTCCCGACACTTGGTCGGCATTGATGAAAAGGGTGTCTACGGCGTTCTTTCCTTGGGGGAGGAGGGCATGGTTGACCTTGACGACGCACTCGGCCGTGGTGCTGCCCTTGGCAAACTGCACGACGGGGTTAGGGAGCGAGGTGGTGCCCTGCTTGCTGTGGAGCTTTAAGGGTGAGCTGGGCTTCGTCGGCTGAGGTGGCGCGGACGAGCTTCACTTTCACCTCTTCGAGGGGAGCGGCATCGGTGAATTTGAAGTTGCCCATGGGGCGGAAGAAACTGAATTTATCGAGCTGTGAGGCTGCGACATCGGTCCAATAGGGGTCTTCGCTGCAAGACACTGCCGCTGCGGTGGCGAGTAGGCCGGCGGCGAAGAGGGGAAGAATATGGAGTTTCATTGTTTGAGCTGATGAGAAAAAAGATCCGGGGGCTGCGGAACAAGGGGTGAGCCCCCGGATCGAAACAAACACTTAATTGAAGGGGATTCTTTTCTCGAATAACCTATTTCTGGGTGAGAGGCACGGGTGTGGGCTTCTCGGCCAAGGGGTTGTAGTCTTTGGCTCCGACGGCCTTGTTGGCTTCGCGTTCCTTCTGCGGGATGGGGATGAGCATCACCGGAGAGTTGGCCGGGACGTTGTAGTTGACGCTCTGTTCGAAGCCTACGTCGCGGCGGTCGATGCCCTTGTTGAGGCGGAGGAGATCGAAGTAGGAGAGCCCTTCGCCCCAGAGTTCCACGCGGCGCTGCATCCACACGGCGTCTTGCACGGCTTCGGCGGTGCCGGCGGTGAGGGTGTAGGCGGGATCGCGGTAGGTCTTGACAAAGTCGGTGAGCACCTGTGCGCCTTCGGCGGGTTGGCCGCTCATGGCGAGAGCTTCGGCCTTGATGAGGTACATCTCTTCGACGCGCATCAGGAGAAGGTCTTGGGCGTTGGTCGACTGACCGAGTACACTCTTATACGAGTCGAACTTCACGTTGGTGAAGGGCACCACTTCGTTCTCAAGAACGTATTTCTGCTGTGCGGCAGAAAGGTTGGGCGATTGACTCTCCTCATCGAGGAACCAGCCTTTGCGCACGTCGGTGGCGGGGATGGAGGCGTAGAGCTTGGTGTTGATGCTCTTGGTGGCACCGACTGCTACGTAACCGTAGGCGAAGGTGCACATGTGCGCGGGCCAGTTGACGATGATCGAGGTGACGACGGGGTCGGTCTCTTCGATCTTGATGCCCCACATCCAGTTGCTTTCCTTCATGGAGGTGAAGGTGGGCTTGCTCACGGCTTCGCGAGAGGCGGGGGCGATGCCTTCGGCGGCTGCGGCGGCAATGGCTTTGTCGGCGGCTGCGGCGGCATCGGCCCAGCGTTGCTGTACGAGGGCGACGCGAGCCCGGAGCCCATAGACCACGGCGAGACTGACGAAGCGACGGTCGCTGCGCTCGGTGTCGGTGGATTGGAGATTGACGAGCGCGGAGTCGAGGTCGGTGTTGATGCGCTGATAGACGGCTTCGACGCTCGAGAGGGGGAGACCCTTTTGCTCGGACTCGGCTTGGTTGGCTTCGGTGATCACCGGCACACAGTTGGCCTGTTCATGCCCTTTGTAGGTGAACTGGAAGCTCTGGGCGAGGGTGAAGTAGTCGAAGGCGCGAACGGCCTGAGCCTGTGCGCGGTTGTAGCGTGTGACGGGGTTGGTGTCGTCGCTCTTGACCACGGCGAGCAGGGGCGTTGCAGGCACGGATCTGGTCGTAGCAGTTGCTCCACACCATGCGGGGGAAGCGGTAGGTGACGTTGTTGTCGAGGAGGGTTTCGTTGCTGAACCAGTTGTAGCCATTGGTGAAGCAAACGACATCTGTGCCGCGGCAATCAAAGCCGAGCAACACGGAGGCGTAACCGAAGTCGCAGTGACCTTTGGAGGTGGCTTCGTAACGTGAGAAAAGACTCATGATACCGTTGACGGCCGCCGAAGCGCGCTCGGGGACGCGGTGATAGAGTTCCGTTTTCTGGTCTTCGGTGACGGTGTTGCCCTGCGGTGCGGTGTCGAGATCGGTGCAGCCGGGGAGGGCGAGGAGAGTGAGCAGGCCGAGCGACAACCGGCTCCATTGATATAGTGATTTCATTGTGAATCGGTTTGGAGGATTAGAAGGTGAGTTTCACACCGAAGGACAGCGTGCGCACAGCGGTGTAAGAGTTGCCGTAGACGGATACTTGGCTCTGACGAGGGTCGACGCCTTTGCGCGCAGAGAAGAGCGCGAGGTTGTCGGCGGCGGCATAGAGGCGAGCGGCGCTGAGCTTGGCATGACGTACGAGGTGGCGCGGCAGGGTGTAGCCGAGGGTGACGTTATTGAGCGAGAAGTAGTCGGACGAGACGAGGAAGCGGGTCGAAGTGGCGTTGGCATTGCTGTCGCCGGCGTCGAGACGCGGCACAGGGGTGCGGCGGTTTTGGGGTGTCCAAGCGCGGGCGATGTCCTTGTGCCAAGCGTGACCGGCATCTTCGGTCTCAACGTGCATCAAATCTTTGTAACCTTCGTCGAGCACTTTACCTCCAAGCTGGAAGGAGGCCGAAACGGAGAGGTCGAATCCGTAGGCTTCGAGGGTGGTGCTCAAACCGCCGGTGACGGTGGGCAGGAGGTTGCCCATGGCGCGGCGGCCGTTGTTGTAAGCGTCGTCCCAGCTGCCGGTGAGGACGCGTTGGTTGTCCTCGACAGTCCAATACATGGCGCGACCGTTGACAGGGTCTACACCGGCATATTCAACGAGGTTGAGCTGGAACATGTTTTGACCTTCTTGGTAGAGGCGCGAACTGTCTTTGATGCCTTCCTTGGCGAAGTCGGGGTGGAGCTTTGAGGATCTTGTTGCTCAGGAAGGTGGCGTTGGCTCCCACTGTCCACTTGAATTGGCTGTTGTGGAGGAGCACGGAGTTGAGATCGATTTCCACACCGCTGTTGCGCATCGAACCGATGTTCATCGGCATGGTGGCGTAGCCGTTGGAGAGGGCGACGGGCTTGTTGTAGAGCATGTCGGTAGTTTGGCGGTTGAAGTATTCGACCGAACCGGCGAGTTTGCCGTTCCACAGGCTGAAGTCAACACCGACGTTGAACGAGTTGCTCTTTTCCCAAGTGAGATCCTTGTTGCCCTTGTAGGTGAGGTCGGCATCGCTGAGGGCGCTGTTGGCGCCCGTCAACTTATATTGGTTGAGGTAGGCGTAGTCGTTGCCGATGTCGTCGTTGCCCTGCTGACCGAACGAGCCCTTCACCTTGAGGAGGTCGACCCAGCGGTAGGGCTTCATGAACGATTCCTTCGCCACGTCCCATGCACCCGAGAGGCTCCAGAAGTTGCCCCAACGATGGTCGGGATGGAAGCGCGAAGAACCGTCGCGGCGGAAGCTGAAGCTGGCGAAATACTTTTCAGCCCAGTCATAGTTGACACGACCGAAGAAACCGGCGGTGGAGTATTCGTTGTAGGTGCCGTAACCCTTGCGCTGGTTGATGGTGTTGTTCACCGCCCACACGCCGTCGCGGTAGAGATATTGACCGCTGGCGGAGATTTCTTCGGTGTGGCGATCGTAGCGCTCAAAACCGAGGAGGAAGTCGGCACTGTGCTGACCCCAAGCGGTCTTGTAGGTGGCGAGATACTGCTGGTTGAGGCTGCGCATTTGGTCGAGCTCCTGAGAGGCTTCACCACCCGAATTGGCAGACTGTCCGACAAGGGATGAGCGGGCTTCGTGCACACGGGTATTGTCGACCGTGAGACCCAAAGAGGCCGTGAGCGTCAGCCCCTTTGAGGGGCATCAGGTTGGCATACCAGCGACCGGTGAAGAGGTCGGTGAGGAATTCTCGGAGGTTGTTGGTCAGGTCGCCCACGGGATTGGAGATCGACATGAAGTTGCGCTTGAAGGGCACGGTCTGTCCGTCACCATAGTCGAAGATCTGCTGGCCGGTGGTGGGGTGGCGGGTGAAGCTGCCGTCGGGATTGCGCACATACATGGGGTAGACGGGAGCTATGCTGTTGGCCACGTAGAAAGCGTTGCCCGAGCTGGTACCATACTTGTTGGTCTGCTCTCCGGGGTAGGCGCTTTGGCTGTAAGCGTAGCCGAGGTTGGCGCCGACTTTGAGCCACGACTTGGCCAGGTAGTCGACATTCAGGCGAGTGCTGTAGCGCTTGTAGCCCGAGTTGTCGATGATTCCTTCGTCGTTGAGGTAACCGCTGCCCCAATAGTAGTTGAATCGCTCGTTACCGCCCGACACGCTGAGGTTGTACTCTTGGCGCGTGTTCTGACGGAAGGTCTCGTCTTCCCAGTTGTCGGGGCGGAGATAGTAGAGGGCGTTGCCCTGCTTGTCGCGCACCATGTAGCCGAGGGTGGCATTGGGGTTGAAGGTGCCGTTGGCGTCGAAGAGTTGTTCGCCCTTCGGAGTGGTGAAGACGGGGTAGCCGAGCTTCTTGACGATGCGCTTGTTGGCGTCGGTCATTGCCTGAGCGGGGGTGTGGCCGTTGTTAAAGATGTTTTCGTTGTAGAAGCCTTGGTAGAGGTGCGTCATGTAGGCTTTGGGGGTCGCGGATGACATCGTAGTTCGAGACCTCGCGCGAGTTCACGCCCCAGCGGCCTTCAAATTGGATTTTGGCGTCGCCCGACTTACCTTTCTTGGTGGTGATGAGCATCACACCGTTGGCGCCGCGGGCACCATAGAGGGCGGCGGATGCGGCGTCTTTGAGCACCGAGATGTTGTCGATGTCATTGGGGTTGATCGACGAGAGGTCGCCGTCGTAGGGAACGCCGTCGAGGACGATGAGGGGGTTCATCACGGCATTGATCGAACCGAAACCGCGGACGCGGATGGTGGCGGAGGTGCCGGGCTGACCGTTGTTGCTGGTGGTCTGCACGCCGGCCACGGTGCCGTTGAGGGCGCGCGAAACGTCGGAGACTTGACGATTTTCGAGCTTCTGCGCGCTCATCGTGGCGGCGGAACCCGTGAACGAGGCTTTTTTTCGCCGTGCCGTAGGCGACGACGATGGCTTCGTTGAGGTTGGAGTCGTCCCATTCGAGCACTATGTTCATCGTGCCGTCTTTGCTAATCTCCATGGTGCGGGGTTTCATACCTACATAGGCGACCGTGAGAGACTTCGTGCCTGCGGGCACTTTGGCCAACGAGAAATTACCTTTGCCGTCGGTGAGGGCGACGGTGCGGGTGCCGACGCGTACTGCTGCGTTGACGATGGGGTTGCCTTCGCTGTCGGATACGTGACCCAACACGGCGGTCTGTGCCATCGCTACGCCGCTCATCAAGAGCGCTACGCCGAGTGTGACTGACTTCTTGTTCATATTATCTATTTGTGAATTTGGATTGCTTATCTATGGTGAAGGGGAGGGGATCCACCTTCAGCAAGTGAACAACGTGTTTTGTGACTTGCACTTGTATGTATTTGCAAATATAGGATTGTACACACTTTTGGCAAAGAAACACGCTGAAAAATGAAGCTCGCTCCTTGCGTTTTAACTTTTTAGCGTCCGAAATGCTAAATCCGATTTTGCAATTTGGGGTGGGGTAGATTAAAAAGTGTAGCGATGTGTCGTGTTTTGCTATACGTTTGCGCGATTTTTTTGTCTTGAAAAATGCAATTCTGTGTGCGTGTTGCACGTTTTGTTCTTCGTGTTTGGCAAAATGCGATTGTAAATGCTGCAGGACCGGTTTTTTTGCTGCTGAATGTGTATAGTCTGTTGTTTATACGATGTGTTATGCATGTGCCGTGCCTGTTACCTGCTCATCCTTCCTATCGTCGGATGTTTGCTGTCCTATCAAACACAAAAGAAGCGGGCAGCCACAGGGAGTGGCTGCCCGCTTGGGGTTGGTGTGGCGCGTGTGCGCCGTGAAAGGGCTTTTGGAATCAGCGAACGACTACTTTGCCTTTCTGCACGAGGACACCGCGGGTGTTTTGTGCGACACGGCGACCGGCGAGGTCATAGGCCGGACCGCTGACCACGTTTTGCGTAGCGACGGAGGCAACGCTCGTGGTGAGCTTGGAGGTGACGGGCAGAATGGTGAGGGTCGAACCCTTGTCGGCACCGCCGTTCCAGAAGGCGAACTTGTTGTTGCGGTTGTTCACTTTGTTGGCGGGGATACCGTCTTCGTACATGTAGGCGTAGGCGGGACCGCTCTTGCCGAGGTCGTTAGAGTCGGAGAAACGCCAAACAGCCGAATAGCCTTGGGGAATGGAGCCTACGGGTTGCAGGGTGGGAAAGGAGCTACCGCCTGCGTCGTTGCCCATGTTGGTGGGCGCGGCGAGGACATAGCCCGTGCCGGCTGCGAGGTTGTAGATGCGAAAGCCTTCGGCGTTGTTGCCCACGAAGCACCAGAGTTGTTTCCCATCTTCGGGATTGACTTCGGTGTCGGTGAGCTCGAGCGTTTGCTTCGTGTTGTTGGCTTTGAGGACGTAGCCCTGTTGGCCGATCTGCATGGAGTACCACTGTGAACCGGTGGCGAACTTGCCATTGACGATCTCACCGGGGGTGAAACGCGAATACCACTGGGGAGCGGGTTCGGGTTGGTACTTGCCGTTTTCGATGAAGAGACCTTCGAGGAGCACATCGCCGTCCATCCACTCAGCGGGGAGGGTGAAGGTGTTGTCGGCCTTGAAGATGCTGCGCGGCACGCGGATGGTTTCCCACTGCACGTTGTCTTTCGAGAGGCTGTCGGCGGTGAGGTGATAACCGTGCTTCACGATCATACCGGCGTATTCGAAGCCGTCGGCGGGGTTCATCTTCACGATGAAGGGCTCGCCGAAGGGTGCTTGATAGCTTTCGAGTTTGGCACCTGTGGGCGTGATGATTTCGCCGTTGAGGTTCTGCTGGCGTAGGGTGGCGGTGTTGCCGTGGACGTTGAGACGGATGTCGACGAAGGCACCGCCGTGTTTGAGCACGTCGCTCGAGCCGAGGGGATCGTTGTTGTCCCAGTCTATCTTGTAGCGCATGCGGTAGATGCCGGGAGCGAGATCGGTGGGGATGGTGAAGGGACGCGGCTGGATGGTGTTGCCATTGGCCACGGCTTGTCCTTCGCTGTTTTTTTACCTTGATAGTAGGAGTAGCTGACGAGTTCGGTTTGTGGGTCGAATTGTCCGTCTTGGTTCTTGTCGAGGTAGACGTAGGAGTGCATCCAAGTGCCGGTGTAGGACACGGCGGGTGTCACGACATCGCCGGGCTTGGCGAAGAGGGCTGCGGCGCCGGCGTTGGTGTAGACGGTCTTTGGCGTAGGCACGTTGTAGGCCTGCGTCTTGCCGTTGACCGTGAGGCGAACGGCATCGAGGTGACGGTCATTGCGGGTGTAGGCTTGCTTTTTGTCGACAGCGGTGGGGTAGTAGCCCGTGATGAGCGATGGGGTGGGGCTGTCGTTGACGCTGACATTGTCGATGTAGGCGGCGAAGTCTTCGGTCAGGTCGTGTGGGCTTTCGCAATGGGGCACGATGACGAGGCTGTGGATTTGCACGCCTTCGTTGCCGGCGGCTGGGAGCACGATTTCTTGCCATTGGTTGGCTTCGAGTTCCGAACCTGTGATTTGAGCAAACTGCACCACGTCGTCGCTTTGACCGGGACGGTCTTTTTCGCTTACCGAGACCGATGATCATGGCGCGTCCGGCTTTGGGCGTGTGGATCCAGGCGTGGACGTATTTGGGCGTGGCGGTGAGGTCAAAGGGTTCGTTGAGCGTGATGCGTGCGCCGAAGGTGTTTGAACCGTAGCGCGAGCGTTGCACGGCGAGCACTTTGGCCGAGCCGTTGACGGGGGTGCCGTCGATGGGGTTGAGTTCGCTCGTGGTGGGGTTGTCGAGTAGGGCACAGTTGCCGGTGAGGGGCGCCGGTGCGGAAGGGAGAGGCCTCCCACGTGTCGAACACACCGAGGGCTTTCCAGGTGGTCTGTTCGAAATCGAGGGTGGGCAGGTAGACGTTTTGTGCGGAGGCGGCCATCGGCAAAGCCAGGGCAGCCACGGGGAGGATATGTTTGAGTTTCATTGTGGGTGGGCTTTACAGATTAATAGATGGCTACGCTCTTGAGCAAGGGGCAAGCTTTTGGAGTCTTCGATCGTGATGCGCAGACCGACGGCGTTGGTGCCACGGTCGTAGCTGTGTTCGGTGCTACCGTTGAGGGGGATGATGCGCTTGTAGCCGATAGTGGTTGTGGCGATGTTGCCGCCCGTGGGTTTCCACGTGGTGCCGTCTTCGGTGACTTCGATCTTAAACTTCTTGACGCGTTGTCCTTTGGCGACAAGTTCCATGAGGTCGACGTAGCGCAGGGTTTGGGGGCTGTCCCAAGTGAAGGTGAGGGTGGCTTGCTTCGTGCCGTCGTTCGTGGCCCAGTAGGTCGTGGTGCTGCCGTCGAAGAGGTTCTTCACGTCATAGTTGCGACCGGTGCCGGGGGTGCGCGTTTCGCTGGCGACCACGGTGGCCGTCTTGGCGAGGTTGGTGCCGAAGCGCTGTTTGAGGAGGTTGCCGAGTTGCGTCATGGCTTTGACGGTGGCGTTGGGCAGTGTACCCGATTGGTCGGGGGGGAGGTTGAGGATGAGCGTGGCGTTGCGACCTACCGTTTCGAGGTACATCTGGAAGAGGCGTTCGGCCGAGGCGGGGCTTTCGCCGTTGTGCCAGAACCAACCCAGGTTGGTGGCTTTGGCATCGCTCTCACCGGGATGCCAGTACCAGCCGTTGATGTTGCCGCTTGTGCCGTCGCCCATGCACCAGTTGGTTTCACCGGCCCAGCCTTGTTCGTTGCCGATCCAGCGAGCTTCGCCGCCGACACCCCACATTACGCAGTCGGGGAGGATCTTGTGGACGGAGTCGCGGAGGTTGGGCACGTCGTAGTAGACATTGGCGTCGCCGACGTTGATGGTCTTGTTTTGGCCGCCGTAGTAGCCGTCGCCGCCGTTGGCGCCGTCAAACCACATTTCAAATTGGTCGGTGCCGTATTGTGCGGCTTCGAGACATTGGCGCAAGAACACCTCTTTTACATAGCGGTCGGTGCCGTAGAGGGCCGAGTTGCGGTCCCAAGGCGAGATGTAGAAGCCATATTTCATGCCGAGCTTGCGCGCAGCATCGGCGAAGTCGCGAGGAATGTTGGTCTTCTTGGCGTTGACGTTGGAAGAGGCCGTGGCGTTGTGGTTGGTGGTGGCGGTGGGCCAGAGGCAGAAACCGTCGTGGTGCTTGATCACCGCGATACCACCGCGCATGCCGGCGTCTTTGGCGGCCTGAAGCCACTGCTCGGGGTTGGGGCACTTGGGTGGGGGCGAAACGATTTACGTCTTCATTACCTTTACCCCATTCCAAACCGGTGTAGGTGTTCATGCCGTAGTGGAAGAAGGCATAGAATTCTGTTTCCTGCCACTTGAGCTGGCGAGGAGAGGGCACGGGGTGTACGGGAGCCGGTTCGTTGTCCGGGTTGGGAAGGGTCTGCTGTTGGAGGCTGAAACCACTTTGGGCTTGTGCTGAAAGCGGGAGGCCGAGGCAGCAGAGCAGAGCAAATTGCGTAAATAACTTCATGGATATGGTGTTATATTGTTTGTTCGTGTGCGCAAATATAAAGCAAATTCCACGAACAATCAAACAAAAAGTGGGAAGTAAATGGCAAGTTTGGTTGTCATTTACTCCCACTCGCTGTGTGGAAAGGGGCTGAAAGGTGGAGAGGCGGGCGAGACGTCAACGACCGGCGTACATGTCTTCGTAGTAGCGCAGGTAGTCGCCCGAGGTAATGCGATCCATCCACGCTTGGTTATCGAGATACCAGCGCACGGTTTCCTCGATGCCTTGTTCAAATTGGAGGGAGGGTTCCCAACCCAGTTCGTTTTTGAGCTTCGTGGAGTCGATGGCGTAGCGCAAGTCGTGGCCGGCGCGGTCGGTGACGTAGGTGATGAGGTCGAGATCGGCGTCTTCGGGGCGGCTGAGCAGGCGATCGACGGTGCGCACCACGAGGGCGAACGATGTCGATGTTGCGCCATTCGTTGAAGCCGCCGATATTATAGGTGTCGGCCACGGCGCCCTTGTGATAGATGAGGTCGATGGCGCGGGCGTGATCCACGACGTAGAGCCAGTCGCGCACGTTTTCGCCCTTGCCGTAGACGGGGAGGGGACGACGGTGGCGTATGTTGTTGATGAGCAGCGGAATGAGCTTCTCTGGGAACTGGTTGGGGCCGTAGTTGTTCGAGCAGTTGCTGATGAGCGTTGGCATGCCGTAGGTATCGTGGTAGGCGCGGACGAAGTGGTCGCTCGAGGCTTTCGAGGCCGAGTAGGGGAGTGGGGGCTATAGGGGGTGGTTTCGACAAAGAAGTCGTCGCCGTAGGGGGCGGTGTCGCCGGGGCGCGTGATGTCGAGGGCACCGTACACTTCGTCGGTGGAGATGTGGTAGAAGCGCTTGCCTTCGTAACGTTCGGGAAGCGACTCCCAATAGTCGCGGGCGGCCTGCAACAGGCTGAGGGTGCCCATCACATTGGTGCGGGCGAAGCACATCGGATCTTTGATGGAGCGATCGACGTGACTTTCGGCGGCGAGGTGAATGATGCCGTCGACGTGCTTCTCTTCGAGCAGACGGCGCACGGCGGCGTAGTCGCAGATGTCGAGGCGGGCGAACTCATAGTTCGGCGCGTTTTCCACGTCGGCGAGGTTGGCCAAGTTGCCGGCGTAGGTGAGGACATCGAGACAGATGATATGGTAGTCGGGATATTGCTGAACAAAACGGCGCACGACGTGGTTGCCGATGAAACCGGCGCCGCCGGTGATGACGATGGTGTGCATAGCGTGGGGTGTTGGGGCTGAAAGCAAGGGTTAGACCGTTTCGCCGTCGCGCAGACGGGCGATGCAGGTGCGCAGACTGTCGAGCCAATAGGGGATTTTCGAGGCCGAAGGTGGTTTTGACCTTCGTCTTGTCGAGCACGCTCTAGGCCGGACGCTGCACGGGGCTGGGATATTCGGAGGAGCGACAGGGCAGCACGCGGCAGTCGGTGTGACCGGCTTCGCGTGCCACGGCCACGGCGAAGTCGTACCACGAGCAAACGCCCTCGTCTGAATAGTGGTAGGTGCCGATATGGTCGACCGTCAGCGGTCGGGAAAGGATCGTGAGGAGGGCGCCGGCCAGATCGGCGGCGGCGGTGGGGGTGCCGCACTGGTCGATGACGACTTTCACCTCGGGGCGCGTGCCGGTGAGTTGGAGCATGGTCTTGGCGAAGTTCTTGCCGTAGGGACTATAGAGCCAAGCTGTGCGGAAGATGAGGTGCTTGCAGCCGACGCGGCGAATGGCTTGTTCGCCGCGGAGTTTCGTGGCGCCGTACACGCCGGTGGGGGTGCCTTGCTGGTCTTCGCGGCAGGGGGTGTTGTAGGGTTCGGCGCCGAACACGTAGTCGGTGGAGATGTGCACCAACCAAGCATCAGCTGTGTGGGCGGCGAGTGCGAGATTTTCTACAGCAAGGTGGTTGATGAGGTCGCAACGCTCGGGATCATTTTCGGCGGCGTCGACGTTGGTGTAGGCGGCGCAGTTGATGATGCAGTCGATGGCGTTGTCGTTCACGAAGCGAAGAACGGCTTCGCGGTCGGTGATGTCGAGGGGCTGCGTGAGCGGATCGGCTTGTGCGGCGACATCGGTGAAGTGAAAGGTGTGCGACGCGGCGGCGGAGAGGCGACGAATTTCGCTGCCGAGTTGACCGCCTGCGCCGGTGACGAGAATTTGCATGGGGGATGGGATTCAATAGAGCCGGTCGTCGATGTGGAAGTCGGCGGGGGCTTCGTCAAAGAGGGGATGGTGCAGATCTTTTTCGCTGAGCAGGGCGTCGGCAACGGGCATACGCCAATCGATGTCGAGGCGTTCGTCGAGCAACGAGATACCGGCATCCGATTCGGGGGCGTAGAAATTGTCGCACTTGTATTCGAACACGGCGATGTTGCTGAGCACGGCGAAACCGTGGGCGAAACCGCGCGGAATGAAGAGCTGACGATGGTTTTCGGCGGAGAGTTCGACGGCCACATGTTGTCCGAAGGTGGGGCTGCCGTGGCGGATGTCTACGGCGACGTCGACCACGCGACCTTGCGTGCAGCGCACGAGTTTGCTCTGTGTGTGGGGCATGCGCTGATAGTGGAGACCGCGCATGACACCGCGTGTGGAGCGCGATTCGTTGTCTTGGACAAAGCGGATGGGGCGAACTTTTTCGTCAAATTCGCGTTGGGAGAATGATTCGAAGAAATAGCCGCGCGCGTCTTCGAAGACACGGGGTTCGAGGATGACGACTCCTTCGAGCGAGGTGGAAATGACGTTCATTGTTGGGGAAAGGGGGGCGGTGTGAAGCGCTGTTGGCATGCGGGCGCAGGACGTTGCGGATTATTGCGCTGCGGCGGCGACAGGGCACTGCCTCCTTGGCGGTTGGGAAGGAGAGAACTCCGTTTTTTTATTGTTGTTCGGCGGCACGCTTTGAGAAGGTACTGCCCATATTGGTTTTTGCGCATGGGTTCGGCGATGCGGCGCAGGTCGTCGGCCGTGAGCCAACCTTGGGAGTAGGCGATGTCTTCGAGGCAAGCCACTTTCAGCCCTTGGCGCTTTTCGAGCACTTCGATGTAGGGTGGAGGCTTCAGACAGCGACTCGTGGGTGCCGGTGTCGAGCCAAGCGAAACCGCGACCGAGGGTTTGCACTTTGAGTTGGCCGCGTTCGAGATATTCTTGGTTGACGGTGGTGATTTCGAGTTCACCGCGTGCCGAGGGGCGGATGCCGGCGGCAATATCGACCACGGAGTTCGGATAGAAATACAGACCGACCACGGCATAGTTGGACTTCGGTTGCTCGGGTTTCTCTTCGATGGAGGTGCAGTTGCCCTCCGCGTCGAAGGCGGCCACGCCGTAGCGTTCGGGGTCGTTGACGCGGTAGCCGAAAACGGTGGCTTTGTTGTCGTGCTCTGCCGTGGCGACGGCCGATTGGAGCATCCCGCTGAAGCCGGCGCCGTGGAAGATGTTGTCGCCGAGCACGAGACAGACGCTGTCCTCGCCGATGAATTCGCGACCGATGAGGAAGGCTTGTGCCAAACCGTCGGGCGAGGGTTGTTCGGCGTAAGTGAATTTCACCCCGAAGTCGGAGCCGTCGCCCAACAGGCGACGAAAACCGGGCAGGTCGTGAGGGGTGGAGATGATGAGGATATCCCGTATGCCGGCGAGCATCAGTACCGAGATGGGATAGTAGACCATCGGTTTGTCGAAGATGGGAAGCAACTGTTTGCTGATCCCTTTGGTGATGGGATAGAGGCGCGTGCCGCTACCTCCGGCAAGGACAATTCCTTTCATGGTGATGATGTTATGCTAAAAGGTGGGACGTTTTGCCCGAAAGTAGACTACTTTTGCTCAAAAGTAGAGAGGTTTTTACTCGAAAGTGGAGTGATTTTTACTCAAAAGTGGAGTGTGTTTGGCTACAACTTGTGCGCTTTTGAAGGTGGGTGCGCTGTTTTCTGTTGCATTCAGTCTTTGCGGCGTTCGATCACTTGGACGAGTTCGGGAAGAACGGTGGTGGTGGCGGCCAAGAGGCAGCCGGGAAGTTCGATGACGAGACTTTTTGAGCGCTTGCCCGCTGTTTTCAGGAAATAGCCCTCTTGTCCGTTGAAGGGGCCGCCGATGACGCGCACGCGATCGCCGGCTTTGAGTTTCACTTCTTCGGGAGTGAAGAAGCGCAAATCGTCTTGTGCGGCGGTGCAGAAGGTGATGAAACGCTCCATCTCCGCCTCGTCGATGAGCGTGATGCGGTTGCGCGTGATGGGAGTGGTGCGACCGGAGCCGGCCACCGGCTGCAAGGTTTGGCGACGCACGTGGAAGTAGAGTTTCTTCCCGTGACGGTGTTGTACAAACTGTTTGAAGTCTTCGAGTTCTTGCCAAGTGGCGTAGACGAAGACCCAACCGGAGAGTAGCGGTTGCGAACGCAGCACAACTTTCCCTGTCTTGCTCATGCGAGATGCGGGACGCAGCGGCACAAATGCGCGAAAACCGCGGGCTACCAGGAGTTCGCGCGCCTGTTCTTCCCACATACGGGCTCCACAGAGAATGAACCAGTGGGATTGCCGGGCGGCAGTGGAAGTGAGAGGGGAACCGGGATCTGACATAGGGAAAGGGATGGGGTGCTTATTCGACAAAAAGTAAGTTTTTTTCTTTGGATTTACCAAGAATTGCCCCCACCAAATAGCAAAATCATAGGTTGGAGGAGGTCGATATGGAGAAGGTTCGGCGTTGTCGTCGCGGTGAAGGAGGAAAACAAAGAAAGCGTGCATTCCAAAGAAATGCACGCTTATTAAATAAGGAGAGAATGAATTTCGTTGCGAGGTGGAACGACGTTCAAAATGCTTTGGCTACGAATTGCATATAGAGCACTGCGGCCGGAATGGCGAGGAGCGCCGAGTCGAAGCGGTCGAGCATGCCGCCGTGTCCGGGGAGGATCTTACCGCTATCTTTGATGCCGAGGTGGCGCTTGAAGAGACTTTCTACCAAATCGCCCCACGTGCCGAAAACGCAGACGGTCAATCCGAGACCGACCCAGCCGAGGGGACTGAGGGGAACGTCGGGAAGAAGCTGACTGAGGGCGAGCGCCAAGACGACCACGAGGAGACCGCCGCCCACTGAGCCGATCCATGACTTATTGGGGGAGATGCGCGGAAAAAGTTTGGCAGGAACGAATCGACTGAAAGCCGAACCGCAGAGGTAGGCGCCGGTATCGCTCGTCCAAAGGAAGAAGAAAACGGACAGCGGCAACCAGCCGTTGAAACTCGTCGTACCGGCCGCCGGATCATAGTGCACACCGAGCAGGAAGATCATCGAGAACGGCAACGCAATATATAATTGTGCGGCGAAGGCGTACGCCCAGTTTTTCAGCGGATGCGGTTCGTTGCGATACAATTCGCTGATGAGCAGATAGAGTAGGGTGGCCACAAACGGCAGGAAGTGCGCGTAGGTGAGGTGCCCGGGGTAGCAACATTCGCGGAAGGCGACCATAAATGCCACCGTGGCAGCCGTTGCGATGAAGCGGTTGGCCGTTGCCCCGTCGTGTGCGTTGACGTTGGTGATAAACTCCCAAGTGGTCAGCGCGCCGACCAGCGTGAAGAAGATGAAGAACGCGATTTCACCTCCCAAGGTGCAGCAGACGAGAGCGGCCACGTAGAGTGCGCCGGTGATGGCGCGAAGCACGAGATTGTTCATGTTGAGGATCGAAATGAATCAGTTGGGAGAGAACGGTGCATCCACGGGGTGTGAGGAAGAAGTTCTTGAGGTTTCGGGCGTGTTGCCGCTTTCTTCATAGATTTTTGCGGTTTCCGTTGCCGATTCGGCGGTGGGTGTCATGGCCTCTGCCGATGTGAGCGACGCGTCTGCCGGTGTTTCTTGGTGAACGGGCGGTTGTTCTTCCATGATGATCTCGGCGCGGCTCTTCCACGGACGCGGACCGAAGATATTGGTCACGTCGGCGGCGAAAATTACCTCGTGCTCGCAGAGCAGATCGGCGAGTGCGTTGTGCTTCGCCGCATTTTCCGTGAGCAAGCGCTTGGCGCGTTCGTATTGTTCGTTGATGAGGAGCGACACTTCCGCATCGATGCGGCGACCGGTCTCTTCGGAATACGGCTTTTTGGAAACTTTCTTGGTTGGAGTAGTAAGAGATATTGGGCAAACTCTCGCTCATGCCCAAATAGGCCACCATACCGTAGGCACGTTGCGTGACGCGCTCCAAATCGTTGAGCGCACCGCTCGAAATGCGGCCGAGGAAGACTTCTTCGGCGGCACGACCGGCCAGCGTTGCGCAGATTTCGTCGAGCATCTGTTCCTTGGTGGTGATGGAGCGCTCTTCCGGCAGATACCAAGCGGCGCCGAGCGACTGACCTCGGGGCACAATGGTGACTTTGATGAGCGGATTGGCGTGTTCGAGTAACCACGACACCGAAGCATGGCCGGCTTCGTGGATGGCGATGGCGCGTTTTTCCTCATTGGTCATGACGCGCGTCTTCTTTTCCAAACCGCCGATGATACGATCCACTGCATCGAGGAAATCTTGCTTCGTCACCGCCTCACGGTTGTGGCGTGCGGCGATGAGGGCGGCCTCGTTGCAGACGTTGGCGATGTCGGCGCCCGAGAAGCCCGGCGTTTGTCGGGCGAGGAGGTCGATGTCCAAGTCGGGTTGCAGCTTTGAGGGGACGCAAATGCACGTTGAAGATCGCAATGCGTTCGGGCAGATCAGGGAGATCGACGTAGATTTGACGGTCGAAACGTCCGGCGCGCAGCAAAGCTTGGTCGAGCACGTCGACACGGTTGGTCGCGGCGAGAATGATGACACCGGAGTTCGTGCCGAAACCGTCCATTTCCGTCAACAGTTGGTTGAGGGTATTCTCGCGTTCGTCGTTGCCGCCGAAACTTGCTCCCTTGGAGCGGGCGCGACCCACGGCGTCAATTTCGTCGATGAACACGATTGAGGGGCTTTCTCCTTGGCTTTTTCGAAAAGGTCGCGAACGCGGCTCGCTCCCACGCCGACAAACATTTCGACGAAGTCAGAGCCTGACATGGAGAAGAAGGGTACGCCGGCTTCGCCCGCAACGGCTTTCGCCAACAAGGTCTTACCGGTTCCCGGAGAGCCGACGAGGAGCGCACCCTTGGGGATTTTACCGCCCAACTCGGTGTATTTTTTTCGGGATTCTTGAGAAAGTCCACAATTTCTTTCACCTCTTGTTTCGCGCCCTCTTGACCGGCCACGTCCTTGAAGGTGATGTTCACGCCTTCGCCTTTGGTGTACTCCTTGGCTTTGCTCTTACCCACCCCGAAAATGCCATTGGCAGCGCCACCGGACATTCCTCGAAAGACGAAAAACCAAATGCCGATAAAGAAAATGATGGGCAACAAACTGGTCAAGATGTTGAGAAAGACATTGTGCGTCTCGTCATACGTCACCTTGCCATTGTATTTTTATCGAGTTGAGGTAGTCATCTACCCGATCGGCAGAGGGTATTTGGCGCGCACCTTAGGGTTGCGCGCCCACTTGTTCGGCACTTTGGTGAAAAAAACCGTGCGGATGTGTTCCGGACGAACCGCTAAACTGATTTGTCCTTCGCCTTTGTCGACAATGATTTCATTGCCATAGCCTTTGGCGATGTATTGTTTGAGTTCCGAATAGCTGACCTCTTTTGAGGAGCTGCCGGGATTGGAGTTGCCGAACCAGAGGAAGCCGGCCATAATGGCGATGATGGAAAAATACAACCAAGTCAGGTTGAATTTTTGGCATCTTGGGCTCATGCGGAGATTTATTGTTCTTTTTGGACATGGACGTCTGATTTGTTCACGGCCGCGCTTTGCGGCCGTGTGTGAGATGTCGTATTTAGTCGAGATCAGCGATCTGTGTGATCGCCGCGTCGTCCCAGAGGTGTTCGAGATCGTAGTATTCGCGCGTGTCGGGCAGGAAGATGTGTGCCATGACATTGCCGAAATCCATCGCGATCCACTGGGCGTTGGTGCGGCCGGCGATGGCGGCGGGGTGTTCGCCCATGCGCGTTCGCGCCATGTTCTCGATGCTGTCGACGATACTGTCGGCCTGCGCCGGCGAACCGGCCGTGCAGATCACAAAGGCGTCGGTCGATGCCGTCGGGATGTTGCGCAGATCGGCCACAACTATGTCACGGCCCTTTTTTTCTTGAATACCTTCGATGATGATGTCTATGAGGTCTTTTGTCATAAGTGATGAACGTCGTAATGGAATGATATTGACTTGCTAAGCTGTTTAGGCTTATAGCCAATAGTGTGCCAAGCATCTCTTGGCAGGGTGCTTTGGCTGTGTTATTATTCTTTTTTGAGGATCGAAGCAAAGGCTTCGCGATGAAACTGCATTTTAACTGCGACTTACTTCGAGTCCCTTGTGCGATAGTTTCATGTCGACAAAGCGTGCCGATTCCGTGAGGGGATTTTTCGAGTAGCAGGGTGCGAATGCGCGCGGCCGCCTCGGGGTCTTTCGCCACCATGTAGAGGTAGCCGCCCCCACCGGCGCCCGGCAGTTTGTAGCCCCAGCAGAGGTCGTCGATGCGGCGGCAAAGTTGCGCCACCATCTCGGGTTCCGTGCCGGCGTCGAGGAGTTTGTTTTGCTGCCACGTCTTGCGTACCAAACGGCCGTAGTGTTCGAGATCGCCTTGTTGCAACACCTCGAACATGTCCATGGCATGCTCCTTCATCTCGTCGAGCAGGCGCAGACGCGTGCCGCAGTTGAGGAACATGCCCCGCACGATTTCTGCCAAAATATTCTTGGCCGTGCGCGTGATGCCCGTGTAGTAGAGCAAATGGCAGGCGCGCTGTTCGGGCGCCATGAAGAGCGTGTCGGGCAACCAGCGCGCCACCGGTGTTTGGTCGAAGCCGGCTTTCGTTTGCAGGAGCTTCACGCCGTGCAGCACACCGCCGAACTGGTCTTGCCAGCCGCCGCCCGTGGTGAGCAGTTGCTCGAGAATGAGCGTGCGGTTGCCCACGGTGAGTTTATCCCAACCCAAACCGCAGAAATCGGAGAGCGCGCCGAGCACCGTGGCGGCGAGAATGCTACTCGTGCCCAGGCCTGAACCGGCCGGGATGGCGGCGAGCAACGTGATTTCGATACCGCCGCCGAAAGCGTTGAGGCAGTCGCGGAGGGTGCGGTGCGGTTCGGCGGCAAACTGCGGAAGGAAACCGCAGAGCGCGAGGGCGGCTTTGGGAATGGAGAAGGGCGAGCCCACTTTGTTGAACTGCGCCAACTCTTCGTAGGTGGTGATCACCTCCATCGCGCCGAGGTCGATGCTGCGGCACACGATGTGCGGCTCTTGCGTCGACTTCACATAGACTTGCAAGGGGCTGTTGTCCGTTCAACTCGATGGCCAAGTTCACCACATTGCCGCCCGAGTTCAGACAGTAGGGTGGCGTGTCGGTCCAGCCGCCGGCCACGTCGATGCGCACGGCCGAACGTCCCCAAACGATTTGATCGCGGTAGACATCGAGGCGAGGCAATTGGAGATCGCCGCGAGCCGATTGCGTCAAGCCGTCGCGCAGGAGCGAGAAGGCGCGCGTTTCGTCGCTGTCGCCGTCCTCACCGCGCAGGCGGTGCACCTGTGCGCGGAACATGGCATCGCGAATTTGGTGCATCAGCGGAGCCTCGTCCGTCAAAGCGGGCGGAAGATCGAGGTGGGCGTTGACAAATTTCTGTGCCGCGTCGCGCAGGTCGATCTGATACATCACGCTGCGTTGGTAGTGCTCGGCGAGGAGCGGCAGGTTGTCGCGGCGGAAGGCACGGCGCTGCTGTTCTTGGCGCACGAGATTGGCGCGCGCCGCGATTTCGTCGGCGCTCAAACGCTGTTTGCTGCGCCACAATGCCGTCAACGCCGGGTCGGGTTGTTCGGCCAACATCCACTCGAGGAGGTCAAACAGCTCGTCGGTGGTGTCGCAGACGGGGAACAATGCGGCGGCCTGCAGGTCGTCGGTGCGACCCAGCTCGTCGGCGGTAATGCCGCGGGCAGAAAGCCATTCGCCGACGGGGCGGCCGAGGTAATGGGTGGCGGCATCGTGCACGTCACCGCGGAAAGCGTCGTGGAAAACCATAGGGGCGCAGCACAAACTGGCTGTCGCCGTAGGCTTCGACATCGATGCACTGCCCACGTTGCAGGTGCACGGCGCGGTCGTTCACGGGAATGCCGGTGAGCACATGGTCGCCTTCCAACTGCCAGCCGGCGGGGAGGTGACTGTTTTTCGACCCAAATGTTTTGCAGTTCGGGAGCGAATTTCTGTTCCACGCGAGCGTTTTGCGTGAAGATGGTGCTGTGTTTCTTCACCCCGCGGCGCAGGATCAGACGCTGGTCTTTCACCACGTTTTGGAGCGCTGCCGTGGAGCTGATCATCTCGGGAGTGGTGCCGAAATGGTAGAATTCGCCGCCCGTGAGGGGGAGAACGGCCACGGTGAGGCCGCGCAGTTCTTCATCGTCGGCGGTGGGGTTCGCGCCGAGGGCGCAACCAAATTGCGAATAGAGATCGTAGGCCACGCGGTCGCCGCCTTCGCCGAACGAACGGCGGCGCAGGAGCGAAACGGCGCGGTCGCTCAACAACCAGATGCCCAAGTCCATGAGCGACAAGTGAGTGGAGGCTAACTCGTGCTGCTGTTCGATGCTCGGTTTTTGGAGCATGAAGTCCATACGCTCGGGATGGTCGCGGTGCATGAAGAACACGCCGTGATTGCGCGCCGAAGCGGGATCAGCCCACAGGCCGTAGCACACCACATCGGCTTCGGGCACCGTCAGGAGGGGCTCGGTGGCGCGAATATAGACGTCGCCGCTGGCCACGAGGGTGCGCAGACTGTCGGGAGCGGCCGCCATGATGCGTTCGTAGAGCGGAAGTTGGAGCGAGAGGAGTGTTTGGTCGAGGCGCTGGCCGCGTGCCCAACGAAACACGGGGACGGGCAGCAGCACCTTGCCGCAGGCCGCATAAGCCGGCAGGCGGCGGCTCTGACCGCCGGCGTGGAGGAGAATGCGCTTTTCGCGCGCCAACCATTTGTCGAAGTCTTCGGCCCCCTCGGCGAGGGCGGCTTCTTCGAGCAGCCACGTGGTGCCGCCGCCGCTGCCCAGTTTGCAGTCGACGGGATCGGAGGTGCAGAAATATTCAGTCGTGGGCAGGTCGCTGACCGTGTGGAAACAGTCCACGACATTGGGGGGGAGAGACAGCAGTTTCTTCATATCGGTGGGGAAGGGCGGCACAAGGTGGCCGCCGCAGCAAATGTTTTCCTGCAAAAATAAAGGATTTTGGTGGAAGTGCCAACGAAATGTAATGAATTTCGCCGCCCCGCCTTGCGCTTTGTGCAGAACTTCGTGAAAAGGCACTGCACTTTGTCGTGCCGCCTGAAAACCCGCTGCGAAAACGCGACGTCTTTTTCGAAAAAGTGGGGAGGTTCGTTGCAAAACAAGAGGGCTTTTTCCACTTTCTCGCGCACTTTGTCGAGCGCCCTCTTCGGGGGGCGATGCCGCCGCGGCGGAGAGAAAAATCGCTCCTCGCTTTCGCCTTTTTCCTCGCGTAGGACACGCGGATATGCGCATCGCGATCGCGTACGCGCACTTCACAGAGTTTCTATTTTTTTATGTTCACCCTTCACCTTCGTTGTAACTCTTTCTAAAAGAGAAAGTTGCGGTGAAGAAAGGTGTGAACTTTAGGTGAAGGTAAAAAGGGTGAAGCCTTCACACTTAATGCGTTGTTAATGAGTGGATTCCGCGCTGTGGGTGAAGAGGTGAACATTAAAAACGAAAAACGCCGGACGCGCGCGTTACGCGCGTGCGGCATTTTCAAGGGGGGGGGAGAAGGGGAGAGTAGGCCGAACTGCGAAAAAAGATTTTATCCCAGTAAGTGCTCTAGGTCACTGCTGAGAAAATCTTCCAATGAAACCCCTCCGGAGCCTACAATAAACGAACGCTTGGGGTGGAATTTTTCTGCAAAGGCCGGAAGGCCTGCGTTCATCCCACGACGACCGCTTTTCACCTCGATGGCTGTCACCTCTCCATTGTTGACAATGATGAAGTCCACCTCTTTGTCCTTCTCTGCCTTGTTGCTTGTCGTTTCGCGCCAGTAATACACTTGGTAGTCTGCCTCCTCTGCCCTACTTAGCAAATGAGCGCCGATCGCACTTTCCACCCATCGTCCCCAAAGCATCGTGTCCGTTCTGTCTGTAAAAGAATGACCGGCCTTTATAGGCCGTCAGTAAAGCGTTGTTGTACACTTGGTATTTGGGACAGGAACCACGCTTTCTGGCATCGTCATGGGCATATTTTTGTAATCCGGTGAGTAATGCGCACTGGTCGAGTAGCTCTAAATACGAAGCAAGCGTGGTGACGTTGCCGGCATCTTGCAGTTGTCCCATCAGTTTGGTCAGCGAAAGTATCTCTGCTGAATAACCGCACCCTAACTCAAATAATTGTTTCATAAGCGCCGGCTTGTAGATGTTGGAGGTCATCAGTACATCCTTTTCGATGGCGGGAGCAACCAATGAGTCTTTGATATACTTGCGCCAGCGCTTTTCGTCTCCGATCAGGTGGGCTGCACCGGGATAGCCCCCAAAATAGATGTATTCGTCAAGCGCCACTCCGAAAGCGTCGTGCATTTCCTTGTAGCTCCAGTGCCCGAGCCGAATCAGTTCAAAACGTCCCGCCAATGATTCTGTCAGTCCTCTCTTGAGCAAAGGCGACTGCTGCCCAGCAGTACCACTTTTAGATTGACGCGCTTGTGCGTGTCGGCATCCCATTCTCTTTTGACGACCTCGCTCCAGTTGTCAATTTTCTGAATTTCATCGATGACCAGCAGGCGTTCTGTTTCTCCGCGCAGGGTCATGGTCGTTCGTGCCGCTTCCCACACTCGATGTATCCAGTCACAGTCTTTCGGATCGACGGCATCTGCAAGTTCCAGAGAGTGAGGGATGGATATGTCCTGCAGCACCTGAGCTACGAGGGTCGATTTACCCACTTGTCTCGGGCCGGCCAGTACTTGCATAAAGCGCCTCGGCTCCTGAATGCGTGCTTTCAGCGTGTGATATTGTTCTCGAATATAATTCATGCTCAAAATAAACAACAGAATTTACTCAATTCTAGTTCGGATTTTACTCAATTCTAGTTCGGATTTTACTCAATTTGGGTTGTAAAAGTACTCAATTATTGTTGTTCTTCCAAATGAATGAACTGTTATCTTCATGCCGTTTTCATCGTGTGTTGTAATGAAAGCCCCCGCCGATGAAATCATTTTATTGCTGTCCGCTAAATTTCAAAACGACACGGTTATGTCTGAAAAAGTGTGTAAACTCCAAAGTTCTTATATTTGTGGTGAAACAACGAATAATGAAGCTTGCAACGGAATAAAAAACGGAATTTATTTCCGAACCGGCCTCGAGTGAGGCGGTTTAATGAGTTGATGCGCGTACCTTGGGATAGTTTTTCCAAGCAGGAGTGCGCCCTCTTCCTCGATGAACATAAAGGCGAACAGGGCAACGTTTTCCGTTCTCGTCGTTGCAGTTTTCAACTTCGCATCCCTCGTATTTGCCCGGGTGTTTTTGCTACAGTTTCTTCAAGCATTCCGAAAAAGGTTGGTTGAAGAGATACTGTCCCCAAAACGTGTGTAAGCTCCAAAGTTCTTATATTTGTGGTGAAATAGCTAATCAAACAAAGAACAATGAAGCTTACAGCTGAACAAAGATCGGAAATTATTTCCGAAATGGCCTCAAGTGAGGCCGGTTTTAATGAGTTAATGCGCGTACTTTTGGATAGTTTTTCCAAGCAGGAGCGCGCCCTCTTCTTAGAGGAACATAAAGGTGAACAAGGCAATGGTTTCCGTCCTCGTCGTTGGCGTGGCCACGGTTGCAGTTTCAACTTCGCATCCCTCGCACTCGCTCGGGTGCTTTTCAACCGATCATACTCGGCGTCTTGGCTGCTCAGGAAAGCGAGCGTGCACTGCTTTTTTTCATGAGTTGTATGCGCGTGGACTTTCCTGTGAAGACATCGCCGAGGTGGGTCGCCGCATCTACGGTCACCACTACAGCAAACAGCAGGGTGAGTCGGCTCTCCGGGGCTTGTTACGAGGAGATCCAAGAGTGGCTTGCGCGCCGACTTTCTTCTCATTATTTGGCCGTCTACATCGATGCCACGTTCTGCAGCACGCGTCGCGACGGGAGCGTCTCGAAGGAGGCCTACTACACGATGTTGGGACTGTTGCCCGACGGCGGTCGCGAGGTGCTCACGGTGGTAAATCACCCCACAGAAGGGGCAATTACTTGGGAAATGGAGCTCGAAGCGCTCAAGGAGCGCGGCGTGGAACAAATCGATTTGATCGTCTCCGATGCCTTGAGCGGTATCGAAAATGCGGTGTGTTCGGCTTTTTCCCACGGCGCTGCACCAACTCTGCGTCGTGCATTTCAAACGCAAGGTTTTTGAACACCGTTTCCACCAAAGACAAAGCCGAGGTCGGAGAGGAACTCAAGGCGCTCTTTCCCGTGGAGCATACCGACATGACACCTCTTGCGGCCTATGAGAATTTGCGTACCTTTGCTCGGCGTTGGGGCAAGAAGTACCCGAGCCTTGCCCGATTGGCCAGAGAACGCAATGCGGCCTATTTCACCTATCTGAGGTTTCCCGAAAATGTGCGCCGAATGATTTATTCGACCAACTGGGTGGAACGTCTCAATCGCTGCTACAAGCGCACTTTTGCTCATGCGTGGCGCGATGCCATCTCCCGACTCGGTAGTATATCTCTTGGGCTCTGTGGCCAAGGAGAAAACAGAAGGGACGTATGCAAGACGACTTCCATTTTTTTCGGGAATGGAAAAATCAAGTAAAACGACAAAGAAAAAAATCAACATCACAAATCTCCCTCCGGCTTGGGGTACCCCAAGCCGGAGGGGAGGACAAAGGAGAATCTTACACACTTTTTCGGACATTACCGTTGAAGATATTAGATTCTCACGACAATTTGCCTGCAGAACTTTCGCTTTTTGATTAAGGGGGCTTACTTTGGGAAAAGGAATCCGCAACGCCTATTAATGGGCATTGCGGATAGGAAAATCGTGCCAATTTGACGTTTAGCGGATAGCATAATAGTATTTTCCCTTTTTTATTGAATGTAGGAGCTGTCAGTATGCATCAACAACTCTGTCTCATACGAGACAGAGTTGTTGATGTGTTAGATGTGCATACTACCATTCGTCAGTTTCATTACCCGAAACACCGTTCTTCACGGCTTCTTCGATTTTATTCATGATCACGTTTGAGTAGGCATTTGCCATGACAAGCGCTTTGGCTGAAGTATTCTTGTGACTGTCCTGTTGGGCGAAAGGAAAGCATTTTTCGATAGCCCAAGTTTCTTTAACCTTTACGGCATCTCTATTATTTCCTGCAAGAGCCGTCAACCAGCCACCACCTTGTTTCTTTTCTATTTCGTACGAAGGGATTGTATATGTAACTCTGACCTTTCCGTCCTTTATATCTGTCTTAATAATAGGTGTGATGTTAACAGTGAAAGCGTCCAATCCGCCAACATGTTGGGCAATATTATCAACATACCCTTTACCAATTATCACACCTGCATCCTTGTCATTGAGTTGAATCACTGCCTTTCCACTACCAAAGGAATTGCTGTACCAATAATTGAGAATAATATACAGCTGTTCTTAGATTTGCCTGTACATTCAATTATTTGTGTATAGGTCAGTGCTTTGTTTTTATCCAATTGCAATTTTGCACCAAGATTTGTGGCGGCTTCTTTCCAGTTTTCGCCATACTTTTCTTTGGCATATTTTTCTAATTATTCGGCTCGCATTAGCTGAGCATTCATGCCAATGACTGATAAAAACATCATTGTGCATAGTGAGATCTTTTTAATCATTAGTTCTTTTGTGGAATGAAACGTTTTAGGGAGAATAAAAACTTTGGAGCAGTTGCTTCCAATCTCATAATGAGTTTGGAAGATGTTCTCAATTGATGGTCAGGCAATAAATTGCATTCAACCTTTGGCTTTGCTAATGAATATGAAGCTTGGCGTGAGTGTTATTGTCGTCATTTCGGTTTATGTGTAACTTTCACATGTCAATGAGAAATAATGTGCCAAAAACTCTACATGGTTTATTTGTGCAATAAGCTGTTTGAAGAATGGATCTTGGTGCAAAGATAGGTATAAAAAATAAACAACAGCATGTGTTTGAGCTTGAAATTACAGTTTGCATTAAAAAAAAACATGTAGGGATTTGCAAGCTGAGGGTTGAGTTGTTCAACGATAGCGCACCCATTTCAGGATTTCGCGTATGGTGGGTTTCTTGCCGTACATGAGAATGCCGACGCGATAGATTTTGCCGGCGAGCCACGTCATGCCGAAGGCTGAGGCGTAGAGGAGCGTGAGGCTGAGCACTTCTTGCCAAAGGGGGACACCGAAGGGGATGCGCACCATCATGACCATAGGGGAGGTGAGGGGAAGAACGAAGTCCAAAAAGGCCAAGGGACCGTCGGTGTTACTGCCGCTGCCGATGGCGGCGTACATGCCGAAGACGAGGATCAGGGTGACGGGAAGGGTGAACTGGACGGAGTCTTCCTGACTGTTGACGGACGAACCGACGGCGGCGAGGAAGGAGGCGAAGAGGAGGTAGCCGCCGATGAAGTAGAGGACGAAGCAAATGAGGATTTCGAGGAAGGGGAGATTGAGGGCTGCGGTGAGGGCTTGGGTGATGTCCTCGGGTAGGGCGGGCGTCGTGCCTTGGAGTTGTGCGCCGGCTGCGGCGGCATGGGTGGCCGTGGCTCCTCCGTCGGCGGAGAAACCGAAAACGACGCTACCCACCGTGAGCAGCAGGGTGATGAGCGTGCCCCAAATGGCCAGTTGGGTGATGCCGACGAGGGCGATACCGATGATTTTGCCCATCATGAGTTGGAAGGGGCGGACACTCGATACCATGATTTCCATGATGCGGTTGGTTTTCTCTTCGAGCACGCCTTGGAGTACCATCATGCCGTAGGACATGACAAAAAGGTAGATGAGCATGGTGGTGAGTAGACCGATGGCGCGGGCGAGGTCGGTCGACGAAGTGGTGTCGCGTCCGTTGGCATCCCACTTGTTGGTGTGGGCTTTCACATTGCGCTGCATGTCAGAGACGATGACATTGAGCTGTGGAATGTTGTAGTGTTGGAGTTTCTCTTGGCGCACGGCTTCGTCGAGGTTATTTTCCACATAGTCGATGAGGTCGGGCTGCACTTCTTTGGCACCGGAGATGCTCAGTGCATCGGGGTGCCGGGAGAGGTTGTCGCGGATTTCGACCACGGCTTCGAAGGGGCTGTCGGCAGCTTTGTAGTTGGGGCGCAACACGCTGTCGACGGTGAGCGAGAAACGTGCATCGGGTTTGAAGGCCGTGGCATAGCGTCCGGTGGGATCGATGAGCGCGATTTTGCGTGCCGTCTCGTCATTGCCGATGCGACTCAGCAGAACGGGCGTCGCGATGATGCCCACGAAGAGGAAGGGCATGAGGAGGGTGAGTACGATGAAGGAAGTTTTGCGCACGCGGGTGAGAAACTCGCGGCGGATGATGAGGAGTATCTTATTCATGGTCGGGGGCTGAGGAGGTGGAGAGGTCGGCGCCGACGGTGCGCACGAAGATGTCGCGCATGGTGGGGAGGTGTTCGGCGAAGGCGATGGGTTCGACTTGGGCGGCGAGGTGGCGGAGGAGTTCGGCGTTGGTGACGGAGGGCGATTTGCGCAGCAGGTAGGTGCGGTGGCCTTCGGCATCGGGCGCGCCGGCTTCGGTGATCTCAAAAAGGCGGTCGACGGGTTGGAGCACTTCGCCGGCGGCGGTGAGGGAGTAGGTGTTGTTGCGGAAACGGTGGCGCACGTCGCTCACTTCGCCGCTGAGTACCACGCGGGAGTGGCTGATGAGGGCGATGTCATCGCAGAGTTCTTCGACGCTCTCCATGTTGTGGGTGGAGAAGATGACGGTGTGACCGGCGTCGCGGAGTTCGAGGATTTCGCGCTTTGAGGAGGTCGGCGTTGAGGGGGTCGAAGCCCGAGAAGGGTTCGTCGAAAAATGAGCAAGGGCGGGCGGTGCACCACGGTGGTGATGAATTGCACCTTTTGCTGCATGCCTTTGGAGAGTTCTTCGAGGCGTTTGTTCCACCAGTCGGCGATGTCGAGTTTCTCAAACCACGCTTGCAGGCGGCTTTTGGCTTCGCGGGCGGAGAGGCCTTTGAGTTGGGCGAGGTAGATGGCCTGTTCGCCGACTTTCATTTTCTTGTAGAGTCCGCGTTCTTCGGGGAGGTAGCCGATGTGTGCCACATCGTTTTGCGTGAGGGATGTCCGTCGAAGGTGACGGTGCCGCTGTCGGGGGCGGTGATGTGGTTGATGATGCGGATGAGGGTGGTTTTGCCGGCGCCGTTGTGACCGAGCAGACCGAAGATGTGGCCGCGTTGCACGTCGATGCTCACATCGTTGAGGGGCGGTGTGCGTGGCGAAGCGTTTGCAGACGTGGGAGGCGGAGAGAATGAGATCGTTCATGCGGGGGATTTAGAATAGAAAACGTCTGCGACGCGGCGTGATGAGGCCGGCCGCAGACTATAGGGAGGAAGACGAAACGGATTAGGGTTCGGATTCGCCTTCGATGTAGTCTTCGAGATAGAGTTGCTCGCCGTCGAACACGGCGTAGGGTGAAGAGTTGGATCCAGTCGCCGAGGAGGACGACGCGCGCGCTGTGGGAGAGCATGAGGTCGTAGTCGAGATGGCGGTGCCCGAAAATGAAGAAGTTGATGTCGGGGTGATCTTTGAGATAGGACTTGGCAAACTGGATGAGGGGTTCTTTGTCTTCGCCTTGGAAGGGCGGTTCGCGGCCGTCTTCGCGTTTGAGGCGGCTGTGTTTGGCCCATTGTAGGCCGAAACTTACGCCCTCAACGCGGATGGAGGGCGGCAAAGAGCCATTGCGCCACGGGATGGTGGAAGAGGGCACGAAGGAAGGTGAAACTGCGACTCTCGACGCCGAGACCGTCGCCATGGGCGAGGTAAAAAAATCTTGTCGGCGATTTCGACGGTGCTGGGCGAGGTGTGGAGCACCACGCCGCACTCTTCGATCAAATAATCGCGCATCCACAGGTCGTGGTTGCCGGTGAAGTAGTGCACTTCGATGCCGAGGTCGGTGAGTTCGGAGAGTTTGCCTAAGAAACGCGTGTAGCCTTTGGGAACGACGGTTTTTGTATTCAAACCAAAAGTCGAACATGTCGCCCAGTAGATAGATGGCGCCGGCTTTGTGTTTGATGGAGTCGAGAAAGCGTACCAAGCGCCGCTCTTGCATGCGGCGGCTTTGGATGGCGAGACTGCCCAAGTGGGCGTCCGACAGGAAATAGATGGGCTTCATGTGGTGGAGGTTGTGGGTGGGGACGTGGGGGAGCGGGCGCATCGCGGTGATAGCGGCGAATTTCGCGGCTGTCGTACGTTGCGCTGTGATCGGGCAGGCTGAGGTCGGCCGGCTCGGGGCGTCCGAAATGGTAACGGCCGGCGGCGGCAAAGGTGAGGAGGCGCAGACGGCAGTCGGGGAGAGCGCGAAAGGTGCGCGCCACGGCGGTGAGGGTGGCGCCGAGGGTGATGACGTCGTCGACGATGAGCAACCGGCGCGCGGTGATGGCATCGACATCGCGCAGGGCGAAGATGCCTTCGACGTTGGCGTGGCGTTCACTCGGGGCGAGGGTGGTTTGCGAAGGATTGTCGATGGTGCGTTCGATCCAGTCGGTGCGAACGGGAACGCGGAGCTGTTCGGCAATGCCGAGGGCGATGTGCTCGCTTTGGTTGTAACCGCGCTGCCGTTGGCGTTGCGGCGAGAGGGGCACGGGGACAATGGCCTCGATGCCGTCGAAGAAATCGCCGGCGAGGAGTTCCGCCCCATGACTCGCCCGACAAGGCGGGCGAGATCGGGGCGGTTGTGGTATTTGAAGGCGTGAACGAGGTGAGCCACGGCGTATTCGGGCTTGTACCAAGCGTAGGCATTGACGCGCTCCACGTTGGGTTCGCTCCAAAAGAGGCGTTCCAAGGGGTTGCCGGGACGACCGTCGAGCCGTGTGTAGGGCAGATGGAGCCAACACGAGGGGCAGACACCGGCGCCGGGCAGTGGACGTCGGCACATCACGCAACGTTCGCCCAAAAGGAGGGCGAGGGCAGAACGGAGGGCTTGCCGGAGATTCACGCGGTGGGGAGTTTTTTAGATGAATCCGAGATCGAGCTTGGCCTCTTCGCTCATCATGTCGCGATCCCATTCGGGTTCGAAGACGAGGTTGATGCGCACATCTTTAATACCGGCGATGCTCGAGGTCTTGATGCGCACGTCTTCGACGATGAAGTCGGCGGCGGGACAGTTGGGGGCAGTGAGCGTCATGTCGATTTCGAGCAGTCCGTCGTCGGCGAGGTCTATATTATAGATGAGGCCGAGGTTGTAGATGTCGACGGGGATCTCGGGGTCGTAGACGGTTTTGAGCATTTCGACGATTTGCTCTTCGATTTTCAATTTTTCTTCGGGAGTCATAGGGGAATACTGTGTTGGAGGGTTATCTATTAGAGTCGTCCGGCGTCGGCATAGCTATAATAGTTGCCATCGGCGAGGACGATGTGGTCGATGAGGCGGAGCTGCACGGCATCGCAGGCGCGGCGCAGTTCGTCGGTGAGATGGTCGTCGGCGCGTGAGGGTTGTGGGTTGCCGGAAGGGTGGTTGTGGCAGAGGGCAATGTGCACGGCGTTGGAAACGAGTGCTTCGCGCAGGACGATGCGCACATCGACGGTGGTACTGTCGATGCCTCCGCGGCAAACTTGTACGCTGCGGATGAATCGCAGATTGTTATTGAGGAGCAACACGTGGGCTTCTTCGACGGGTGCGTCGCGAAGTTTCTCGTAGAAAAAACGATAAATCTTCTGCGAGCAGTCGAATTGTTCGGTGTCGGCGTCTTCGGTCTGTCGGCGCGCGCCGAGTTCGCAGGCGGCCAGCACGGTGACGGCTTTGGCGGGACCGATGCCGCGGTAGGCGCAGAGTTCCTCGATGCTGCGTTTGCCCAGTCGTTTCAGACTGCCGCGGCAGTCGTCGAGCAATCGTTGCATGAGGGTGACGGCGTCTTCGCGGTCGTTGCCGCTGCCGACGAGGATGGCGAGCAGTTCGGCCGGCGAAAGGGCGTCGGCGCCCTCGTTCATGAATTTTTCGCGCGGCCGATCGCCGGTGTCCCACTCGTGGATGGCTTTCTTACGCGGGTGGTCGAAGGCGGGCGACGAGGGTTCGAGGAGTTTCACGGTAGAGAAGGTTTGTGGGTGGGCTTATTGGTAGAAGCTGTCGGAGAAAGCTTCGAACTCGCCGCTGTGCAAGACGCGACATTGCCACCAAGCGCGGAGATAGCCGCTACCATAACCCAAAAGTTGGACGAAGGCGGCGGCAATGGCGCGACAACCCACACCGAGTGAGTGTTCGCGGCGCGTGGCGTCGAGACCGATGAGGAGCGAGAAGAGGAAGAGGGGAGAAAGTGCCGTGAGCGAGAGACATTCGTGGCCGAAGATAGCCAATAAAACGGAACTCAACAAAAGAAAGACCACACCGAGGGTGAAAATGGCAGGAAGCAAGTGCACCAATTTGTGCGTGCCGGGATGGCGGCGCGAGAGGTGAATGCGGGCGATGCCGCTGTTGTGGACTTGCTTGAAAAAAACTTGCGCAGATCGGTGCGGCGCTTGTGATACACCCACGCTTCGGGGAAGAGACGACAGTGATAGCCGCCTTTGAAGATGCGGGTGGAGAAATCGATGTCTTCGCCGAAACGCATGTTCGAAAAACCGCCGAGCGCTTGGTACACCTCGCGGCGCACGCCCATGTTGAAGGAGCGGGGGTAGAACTTGTCCATTCCCTTTTTTTGTCCGCGAATGCCACCGGTGGTGAAAAAGGACGTCATCGCGTAGTTGATCGCCTTTTGCATCGGGGTGAACGAGCTGTGGGCGCGATCCGGGCCGCCAAAGGCGTCGCAAGGGGCGGCGAGCAGTTCGGCATCGACGGCGACCAAATATCCTTCGGGCAGGAGTACGTCGCTGTCGAGGATCAGCAGGTAATCGCCTTCGGCACGTTCGGCACCGTAGTTGCGGGTTTGTCCCGGTCCGCTGTTGGGTTTGGAGAAATAGCGGACGCGGAGTCGGTCGGTGTAGCGAGCGACCACCGTTTCGCAGGGAACGCTACTGCCGTCTTCGACAATGAGCACTTCAAAATCGGTGAAACTTTGGCGCGTCAAGGAGTCGAGTAGCTCGTCGCACTCGTTGGGGCGGTTGTAGACGGGGACAATAATGGAAAATCTCATATTTTCGAAGCGTTTCTCACCGGGTGGTGTGAAGAAGTATTTGCCTTTTGGCAGTGTGGGGCAAATATACATAAATAATAAGGAAAGGCCAAGTGTTCACGCCGTTTTGTGTCCTCGAGAGTAGCCTACTTGTTGCGCTAAAAAAGCTTCCCGGCACGCATCGCGCCGGGAAGTTTTGTTTGTGGTTTTTCGAGATCGGGGAGGAGAAAAAGAGCACCTTGCGCGGCCTATTGTCTGAAGCGTGCCATGAGATTGAGGCCTTCTTGTGTGGCACGTTGCGTGATTTCGTGATGCGCCGTTTCCCAATTGGTGTCGAGTGAGAAAGGAGTGGAGGAACGCCCCTCCTTGTCTACAAATTGCAGGGTCACACTTTCGTCCGGGTCGTTGAACATGGGGTGTCGCAAGGAGGTTTCCGTAAAATAGCGTTTCCATTGTTCGTGTTGAGCTTCCGTAAGTTGTTCGTTATTGGTGAGGCGACAATAGACGGTGATAAATTCTGCGAGGAAATAGGCTTGTCGATCCACTTTTTGATAGAGGATGAGCCGATTCTTTTCGCGTTTTGCCGTTTGATGCCAAATGTACATGAGGGCGTTCTGCTGAAAGAATGCAAGTCGCTGTGCGGCAAATCCGCAGCGGGTGCTCCGTTGACGTTCGATGCATTTTTGCATCTCGTAGTTGAATACTCGCTGAGCTTGCGTCCCTTTGTATTGACATGCCCCACAAGGGCGAGGAGCGTGAACAACGGGAGAAAAACCGTGACGAAAACGAGAGATAATCATAAGGACAAGCGTATTCGGGAAATAAAATGGCCTGTTTTTCGTGGAAAACGGGGCTTTTTGCGAGAACGCGTGGACTTTTGGGGAAAAACTTGGGAGATTTTGCGCGTTAGTTGTGGCGCACGCGGTGCGCATTGTTCTTGACGAAATCGTCCCACGACGCTCCCGTGCCGCGTGCCACGGTGGCTTTCAGCGTTTTGGCTGTTGTGCTTTGTGCCGTCCCCACGCGTCCGCGCACCCCTTGTGGAGTGGTGTGGATGTGGTGGCAATAGGCAGCGGCCAGTGCGTCGGTGGCGTCGAGATAAGGGAGCATGCGCTCGTCGGCAATGTTGAGCATACGCTGCATGAGGGCGGCCACCTGTTCTTTCGACGCCGCGCCGCGCCCCGTGATCGCTTGTTTGATTTGCATTGGGGCGTATTCATGAATCGGTATCTGGCGGGCGATGGCAGCGGCGATGACCACCCCCTGCGCTCGGCCGAGTTTGAGCATTGATTGCACATTCTTGCCGAAAAACGGTGCCTCGATCGCCAGTTCGTCGGGGTGAAACGCATCGATCACGCCCATGACGCGCTCGTAGATGCGTCCGAGTTTGAGGTAAACATCGCCCACCTTGCGCAAATCGATCACTCCCATTGCGATCATCTCGGCCTTCTTGCCGCAGATGGACAATAAGCCGTAGCCCAACACGTTTGTGCCGGGGTCGATGCCGAGGATGATGCGCTCTTGCGCTGTCGATGCTGTTGTTCTCACTTGGCAAAAAAATACAGATTCGCGGTGAAAAGACGAAAAAAACAGCGCATTAAAGCGCCGCGTATAACAGATCTTTCTTATATTTGCAGTCCCCAATTCATCAAAACATCATCATCGATTATGTTCAAGAAAGAATTAATTGCCCTCGTTGGTGCATTCGCATTCAGCGCCATGACGGCATTCGCTCAGGGTGTCATGACTTTTGACCAGACCGAGCACAACTTCGGCAAATTCCCCGAAGAGAAACCTCAGACTTACACCTTCAAGTTCAAGAACACCGGCGATCGCCCCTTCGTGATCAAGCAGGCCTTCGCTTCTTGCGGTTGCACCATTCCTTCTTACTCTCAGGAGCCCGTCGCTCCCGGTAAGCGTGGTGAAATCAAGGTGGTTTACAACGGTCGTGGCAAGTACGCCGGCGAGTTCACCAAGGTGATCACCGTGCGCAGCGACGCTTCCAATGAAACCGTGCGTCTGTACATCAAAGGCGACATGCAAGCCGCCAAAGATCCCAACGCAAGCAAGTAAACTGAGCTTACGGCGTGCCGGGGAGTGGACTTTCAAACCGTCCGCTCCCCGGCATGTATCGTTTTTACACCTTACTTCCCTCTTTCCACCATGGCTTCTCACCCCCATCTTGTCATTATGGCCGGCGGCATCGGCAGTCGATTCTGGCCTATGAGCAGCGAAGCTCGCCCGAAACAATTCCTCGATATTCTCGGTTGCGGTCGCACGATGTTGCAACTCACCGTCGACCGCTTCAACGGTATTGTTCCGCCCGAAAACATTTGGGTGGTCACCTCCGAGCGCTATGCCGAAATCGTCGCCGAGCAGCTCCCCGACGTGCCGCGCGACAATGTGCTGCTCGAACCCTGCATGCGCGGCACCGCCCCCTGCATCTGCTACGCCGCATGGCGCATCAAAAAGCGCGATCCCCGTGCCACGCTCGTTGTTTCGCCGGCCGACCACAATGTGCGCGACACTGCCGCTTTCGCCCAAAGCATCGGTGAGTGCATTGAGTTCGCCGCCGAAACCGACGCCATCGTCACCCTCGGCATTCATCCCGAGCATCCCTCTACCGGCTACGGCTACATCAAGGCCGACCTTAGCTATTCCTCCTCGCGCAAACGCAATATCTATGCCGTCGACGGCTTCCGCGAAAAGCCCGATCTCGCCACCGCGCAGCGTTACCTGGAACAGACGGGCTATTTTTGGAACTCCGGCATTTTTTTGTGGAGTGTTTCCACCATCGTCAACGCCTTCCGTGTCTACGCGCCCGGCATCTCACGCATTTTTGAGCAGCTGTTGCCCGTCTACGACACCCCCGAAGAGTGCGCCGCCATTGCAGAGCATTTCCCCGCCTGCGAGAACATCTCTGTCGACTACGCCATCATGGAAAAAGCCGACGACGTCTATGTGCGTCCCTCCTCTTTCGGTTGGAGCGATCTCGGCACCTGGTCGTCGCTTCACGCCGAACTCCCGCACGACAGCTACGGTAATGCCGTGGTGGGCGAAGGCGTCACGCTCTGTGACACCCGCGACAGCATTGTGCACGTCGGTTCCGGCCGCCGCGTGGTGGTGCAAGGCCTCGACAACTGCATCGTGGTCGAAAAAGACGATGCCCTGCTCATCTGTCGCATGAGCGACGAACAGCGCATCGGCTCCTTCCGCAAAGCCAAATAGTCGCGCCGCGCTTCGCCGCCCGCTCCTTTCTTTTTTCCTGTTTGACGTTAATTCATTCCATGAACAAAACGACTCTCCCGCTTTTTGCGCTCGCATTGCTTCCCGCCGGTATGGCGGCACGCGCCGGTGTGCGCACGCTCCCCACGTCCGGTGCACGCCCCAACGTGCTGGTCATCATGACCGACGATGTGGGCTACGGCGACTTCTCCTGCTACGGTGCCAACCGGGTGAAAACCCCCAACATCGACCGCCTCGCCGCCAACGGAACGCGCTTCACCGATGCCCACGCCTGCGCCTCCACCTCCACGCCCTCGCGCTATGGATTCCTCACCGGCGAATATCCCTTCCGCCGTCCCGGCACGGATGTGGCCGCCGGCAATGCCGCCATGGTCATTCGCCCCGAGCAGTTCACGCTGGCCGAGATGTTCAAAGAAGCCGGCTACGCCACCGCCGCCATCGGCAAGTGGCACCTCGGCTTGGGTAGTCGTACCGCGCAACAAGATTGGAACGGACAAATCGATCTCACTCCCGCCGCACTCGGCTTCGAATACAGTTGCATCATGGCCGCCACGGCCGACCGCGTGCCCTGTGTCTACATCGAAAATGGCCGTGTGCGCAACTACGATCCCTCGGCACCCATCGAAGTGAGTTATCGTGACAACTTCGCCGGCGAGCCCACAGGCAAATCTAATCCCGAGTTGCTCCGCCTGCGTCCCTCGCACGGCCACGACATGAGCATCGTCAACGGCATTTCGCGCATCGGCTACATGAAGGGCGGCGGCAACGCGCTTTGGAAGGACGAAAACATCGCCGACTCCATTGTGTCTTATGCGTTGAACTGGATCGACGCCTCGCAAGCCCCTACCGCCGACGGTGCGAAGCGCCCCTTCTTCATGTATCTCTGTACCAACGACGTGCACGTGCCGCGCTGGCCGCACGAGCGTTTCCGTGGCAAGAGTCCCATGGGACTGCGCGGCGAAGCCATCTTGCAACTCGATTGGACGGTGGGGCGTGTGCTCGACCACTTGCGTGAGTTGGGCATTGCCGACAACACCCTCGTCATTCTCACCTCCGACAACGGCCCCGTGCTCGACGACGGCTATGCCGACCACGCCGAGGAACTCGCCGGCACGCACCGCCCCGGCGGGCATTGGCGTGGCGGCAAATACAGTGCCTTCGAAGCTGGCAGCGCTGTGCCCTTCATCGTGAGCTGGCCGGCCGGTGGCGTGCCCCGCGGCCGAGAGAGCAAAGCCCTCGTTTCGCTCATCGACGGCGTGCGCTCGCTGGCGCCCATCGCCGGCGTCGAACTCAATGACACCTTGGCTTGCGACAGCCGCGATTTCTGCAACACTTGGTTGGGACGCACCGACCGATCGCGCGACTACATCCTCTCGATGTCCTACAATCGCGAAGTGAGTTTGCGCACCCCGAAGTGGAAATACATCCCTGCGATGAAAGGCCCCGATAGGGTGCCTTGGGGGCCGAACTATCGAAACCGGTTTTTCGAGCCAACCGCAGCTCTATGAAATGAGTGGGCGCAAGGGCGAGACGAAAAAAACGTGATCGAATACCGCCCGCAAGTCGCCAAGGAATTGGATCTCATCTTGCAACACCAACTGGCCACGCCCTATTTCCGTCGCAAGGCGAAATAAAGGCGCGAAGCCGTGAGTTTTTACAGCTCATTGCTTGAAATCAAATAGCGTCCCCATGCTCTAACAGAGCCTGGGGACGCCATTTTTTATGGTTGTCCGGTAAAAGTTGAGACGTTGCAGATAGGGTACTCTGATCGTTTCTGCGCCCCCCAATCATCGCGCCAATAAAAGACGGTATAGTGTGAGATTCGTATATATTATCGGTATTGAAAGAACTTGAAGGTGTCGATGCCCCTCATTCCCGAAGTTGTGTTGATAAACCATATCTGTCCAGCGTTTTTTAATAAAGACTCCGGTTGTATTTCTCCGTAGAGTTTCATTTCTAAACGAGCCAAACCTTTATATCTTTGACATTTGAAATCGTAATCATTGTAGTCTGCAAATAGCGTGTTGCCGCGGCTATATTCCTCTTTGTAGAAATTCATTATTTCTCGAATAGTATGCTTTGTTGATTTCATGTCAATACGCTTGGCGTAGGTACTTTCTGAGGTTGTAAGCTTTCCATTCACACAATGCCCAATACTGAGTAAAATATAGTACCGGTCGAATTTAGAAAGTTGAGGATATAGGAGATATAAAATAGGAATACCTTCAAAGTTGACAGGGGTTGGGCTTTCTTTTGCCACCATGGTGTTGTTTATCTTTCTTAAATCAGTGAAATCGTGGTATTCTTTTAATTCAGCCGGGGTATGAAAAACAAGAGGCTGGTTACCGATTACGGCATACTCAAGGACGGTCGAAGACAAGTTCTTGATTGAAAGAAAATCTGCTCCGTTCTCTTGGTAGTCTCTTTTCAGGGTAAGCTGACTAAAAACACTTTTCCCTGAAGATCTACCAACAATACTATCATAGGCGACCAAGACGTTCTCTCCGCCAATCACGCAAGGAGTAGAAAGCCGCTCTGTTTTGATTTCGTTTTGACCATTATTCCCCAATATACTGTATTGTACTTCCACTTCTCCGGGAAGATCATCTTTTGTGGTGATTGCAAGGTAATTATGCTGAAGAATCATTCTTTTGCTTACTCCTTCCTCTAAATCAACCTTTGTACATTGGGAAAACAATATAGTGAGAAAAATCCAAACGCATAATTGTAAAGAGATGTTCTTCTTCATTTTGTCGCATCTTTGAAATTAGTATCCAACCCTTAACCAAGAGTTCCACCAATCAACCTTTGTCTAATTGCTGTCCTTTTTCTTGTTCTCGGCATGTCTACTTTTGCACCATAAGCTAACGTCCAGTTTAATTGCTTACAAGAGCCACACTGTCTGATCGTGAGTTTCTCATAATGCTTTTTAATAGGTCTCGGGCTGGACTTTGTGCCGTTTTGAAGTTCACCGGGCAGCAACAGCTTTTATTGCACGTGTAGCGTCGGGAATCAGCGGAAGGCACGGGTCATGAAGTCGTCAAACCACCGAGTGGGCAAAAGCGTGTGGAGCAGCACGAGCGGTTTGGCGCCGAAGCCCACGCGGTAGCGCGTGTTCGGCCGTCGGGCGTTCACCGCGCGGCCGATGGCCTGGCCACCACCGACGGTTCGCTCAGTCTCGCGCCGTGATAGAGGCGGCGCAGCACAGCGGCCGCCGCAGTGGCCTGCGTGGCGTAAGCCCCGCCGCGGGCACTCTCCTCGAGATGGTCGGCCGCGATGTCGCCCCACGGCGTTTTGATCGCACCCGGCTCGATGATGGCTACTCGGATGCCGAAGGGGCGCGTCTCCATGCGCAGCGCATCGCTGAAGGCTTCGAGTGCATATTTTGTGGCGTGATACCACGCGCCGAAACAGACCGTGAAATGCCCACCCATCGAAGCCACGTTCACGATTGTGCCGCTTTGCCGGCGGCGCATGTGGGGCAGGACGCACTGCACCAAGCGCGCCAACCCGAAGAGGTTGACTTCAAACTGCCGGCGCGCTTCGTCGATGGGCACATCTTCCACCGCGCCGTACGAACCATAGCCGGCATTGTTCACCAGCACGTCGATGCGCCCTTCGGCGCGGATAATTTCGGCCACAGCGGCCTCAATGCTTTCGTTTGAGGTCACGTCCAGCCGCAAGGTTTTTCACGCCGATGGCGGCCAAGGACTCCATCTGCTCGACCCGGCGCGCCGCGCCGTAAACTTTGTGCCCTTGTCGTGCCAACAGTTCGGCCGTTGCGTAGCCGATGCCGCTGCTCGCACCGGTGAGGAGAATGACTTTTTCCATAGATTGGGGGGCTGAATGTGTATGTGGGGAATGCGAAGTTACGGAATCTTTCTTGCAAACGCAACTTTGTGCTCGCTCTTTTTGACGAGGACGCGTTTTTCCTCGTCTGCACTCAGGCGAAATCCGAAAGGAACGCGAGAAGGCACGAGCCCGAGAAAGGGATTTCGGAAAAGGGGGAGGTGAGCCGAAAATCCATGTACAAAAACGCCAAGTTCGCGTGCGCGCGTCGTGTGCGCGCGTCCAGTGTTTTTTTGTGTTTTTATGTTCACCTCTTCACATTTGGGGTGTATTTCGCTGAAAAAAATAGTGGGTTATGGGTGAAGATTCCACCCTGTTTTCCTTCACCCAATGTTCACCCTCTGCCATGAGCCGGCACACCACTTGTCGTTTGGTGCAGATGGGGTGAAGGCTTTTATTGCCTTATGTTCACCCTCTTTTTGTGTTGTAAATTCTTGATAGATAGTGACTTGTGAAGAGAGGTGAAGGGTGAAGGCAAAAAGTGCGAAACTCGGTGATGTGGGCGCGTACGCGTACGCGCGTGCGAGGGGTGGGCGCACCTTCGAGGGTGGAAGTCGGCTGCGAGTGGAGGCGTGGGCGGTGAGTGGCGAGTTGGAAAAAAAGGAAGGGACGTTTTTGCGGAAAGTGGGGAGGTGTTGGAGAAAAGTAGACTTGTTTTTTCGAAACAATCACCCTCGCAACTTGAATCGCGAAAATGTTTTTGTGAAACTTGTTGCGAGGGTGAATAAAAAAATGCTTACCTTTGAAGCTGAAAAAAACACGAAAGTGTCGTAGCATTTGTGCTGTTTGCCGTTTTTGCTCGCGTGGGAGAGCGTGTGCCTTGGCGCGGAGCCGTTGTCCGTCGGTGGCCATCGGTCGCGCTTTGAGGTCGGTGTGCGGCGCGTGTGATGCGGCCGGTGCCGTGTGCGGCCGATCACGGGTAGTAGGTGTGGAGCGCGGCGGCGAGGGTGTTTTGCAGCAGTGAGCAAACGGTCATGGGACCTACTCCGCCGGGAACGGGCGTGATGGCGCCGGCAATGGGCGCGACGGCATCGAAATCGACATCGCCTATGAGGCGGAAGCCCGAGGGGCGCGACGCGTCGGGCACGCGGGTGGTGCCCACGTCGATCACCGTGGCGCCGGGTTTGACCATGTCGGCCGTGACAAAACCGGGACTGCCGAGGGCGACAATGAGGATGTCGGCGGTGCGGCATTCGGCGGCGAGATCGGCGGTGCGGCTGTGCACACAGGTCACAGTGCAGTCGGCGCCCTCTTTTTGGAGCATGAGTTGCGCGGTGGGTTTCCCCACGATGTTGCTGCGCCCCATCACCACACATTTTTTACCCCCCGTGGCGACGCCATAGTGGCGCAGGAGGGTGAGGATGCCCAGGGGCGTGGCGCTCACGAAGGCGGGCAGGCCGAGTGCCATGCGCCCCACGTTCATGGGGTGAAAGCCGTCGACGTCCTTGCGCGGGTCGATGGCTTCGACCACGCGGTGCTCGTCGATGTGCGAGGGGAGGGGAGTTGCACGATGAAGCCGTCAATGCTTTCGTCGGCGTTGAGGCGTTCGATTTCGCGCAGCAGTTCGCCTTCGGTGATATCGGCGTCAAACTGAAGCTCGATCGAGGTGATGCCGCAGCTTCGGCAGGCACGAATCTTGTTGCGCACATAGAGTTCGCTCCCGCCGTCGTGTCCCACCAAAAGGGTGGCGAGACAGGGCGGCCGATGGCCTTCGGCCACGTGGCGGCGCACGGTGAGGGCGATGTCGGCTTTGATCTGTGCGGCCACGGCGTTGCCGTCGATGAGCAGCAGGGGTGTGGTGCGGCGTCATGCTTTGGGCATTCCCGGTATGCCGGGCATGCGGCTCATCATTTGGCGAAGACCGTTGCCGCTCACCATCTTCATCATTTTGCGCGTTTGGTCAAACTGTTTGAGCAGGCGATTGACGTCTTGCACCGTCTTGCCCGATCCCTTGGCGATGCGCGTCTTGCGGCTGGCGTTGAGCACCTCGGGGTGGCGACGTTCGTAGGGGGTCATGGAGAGGATGATGGCTTCGACGCCGAGCAGGGCGCTGTCGTCGATATCGACGTCTTTGATGGCCTTGCCCACGCCGGGAATCATGGCGGCGAGATCCTTGATGTTGCCCATCTTTTTGATTTGCTGCAACTGTGCCAAGAAGTCGTTGAAATCAAACTGGTTCTTTTGGATCTTGCGCTGGAGTTTGCGGGCTTCGGCTTCGTCGTATTGCTCCTGTGCGCGTTCTACGAGCGAGATGATGTCGCCCATGCCGAGGATACGATCGGCCATGCGGTCGGGGTGGAAGACGTCGAGGGCTTCCATCTTTTTCGCCGGTGCCGACAAACTTGATGGGCTTGTCCACCACGGCGCGGATGGAGAGGGCGGCACCGCCGCGGGTGTCACCGTCGAGCTTGGTGAGCACCACGCCGTCGAAGTCGAGGCGGGAGTTGAACTCCTTGGCGGTGTTCACCGCGTCTTGACCGGTCATGGCGTCGACCACGAAGAGGGTTTCGTCGGGCGAGGTGGCGGCCTTCACGGCGGCGATCTCGTTCATGAGGGCTTCGTCGATGGCGAGGCGGCCGGCGGTGTCGACAATCACCGTGTCGTAGCTCTTGGCCTTGGCTTCCTGAATGGCGGCGAGGGCGATCTTGACGGGATCTTTCTCTTCGAGATTCATGAAGATGGGCACTTCGATCTGCTCGGCGAGGACGCGGAGCTGCTCGATGGCGGCGGGGCGATAGGTGTCGCAGGCGGCGAGGAGCGGACGGCGGTTTTTCTTCGTCTTGAGGAAGAGGGCGAGTTTACCGGCGAGGGTGGTCTTACCGGCACCGTTGAGACCGGCCATGAGGATGACGGAGGGGCGGTGCTCGAGTTTGAGATCCACACTCTCGCTACCCATGAGGGTGGCGAGTTCGTCGTGAACGATCTTGACCATGAGCTGCGAGGGCTTCACGGCGGTGAGCACATTCTGGCCGAGGGCCTTTTGCTTCACGGTGTCGGTGAAGGTTTTGGCCACCTTGTAGTTGACGTCGGCGTCGAGCAGGGCGCGGCGCACGTCTTTGAGGGTTTCGGCTACGTTGATCTCGGTGATCTTGCCTTCACCTTTCAGTATTTTGAACGAGCGTTCAAGTCTTTCGCTAAGATTGTCGAACATGTATATCGGAGAATTCTGAGTTACTTATAGAAGAGTGTTCCGTGCAAAAATACGAATTTCTTTTCATTTGCTCGGCATTGAGCTGAATGTGAGACAAAAAAGCGCGCTCTCCCGAAAGGGAGAACGCGCGGAAGGGGAGGGTGCACCATTGCCGCCGTATAGGGGCAATGATCTATGCATGTCCGCTGTTTACTGCGCCTTGGCAGGCAGTGCCGGTTGGTGGACTTTGAAAATATACATAGCGGGAGGCCTTACCGAAACGCTGAATTCGAACTGCTTGGGTTGTTGTGTGCGATTGGGGGGGAGCCACCAATTTGAGGGTTGCCGTTCGCTCTTGTTCGTTTCGGGTCAGGTAGATGACGATGTCCTTGTAGTAGGCCGTGTCCTTGTCCACTTTGGAAAAGTCGTGGCGAGTAAAGGTATCCAAGGTTGAGACATTGTTGCTGAAGGAAATCGACGAATGATCACCTACGGTGGTGAAAGTTTCTCCCTCAGCTTTGAGCGTGATGTTGATGGGATCACCATATTTGGGGTTCTTGACATTCGACCAACGCACTTTGGTTTCGGTATTCTTGATGTAATCCTCATTGCAACCGGCAAAGAACGCGCTGCCCAACGTAAAACAAAGTGCCAATGTAGGCAGGGAAAGAATTTTTCTGATCATGATGGGTTTTGTGTGGGAGTTATCAAAGAGTACTGAAGATTGTATCTGTAATATGGGGCTTGGTTGCTTCGAGTGGGTACACTACTAAAAACGGGGCCATCCTTGGTGTTGAAGACGCGACAATAATAATAGCCATTCCTATATCCATCCCAACCCCAATTGCAGTGGAGTAGATTGTACTCTTTGCCATCGGGGGATATTCCGTTGATAAAACCATCGTAGATCCATGCGTGTCCTTGAGAATATTTGTTGAAGAATATCCATGTTTTCCCTTTCTCGCCATTGCCTCTGCCTAATACCAAATTTCCATTTCTGATGTTGACGAAAATGTTGTGTTCGTTGTAATCTTGTACAGGGGTTGCGTGGAACCAATTAGTTCTGTTTACAAAGTTTATAGCGTCATTTACGGATGCTCCTGTCTCCCATTCGTATTTTGCTCTGAAGGCGAGCCCCAAACAGTTCATTAAACTGGCGACTTCCTCGGCAGTATCTCTATAAGTGTATCTATTGCGGATTCTCCCATTGTTTTCTTGGCAATCACTGATTATTCTGTCCCAATTGTAAGTCCAATGTACCCAAGTTCCGTAACTGTTCCAAGAAAGTTCTTTGGGGACTTTGTAAAAAGAACAAATTTGTGCAAAGGCTGTGATGACGCAGCCGGTGTGGGCGTGTGGCATATTCTTGTATCCGGGGCAGAATATATTATATGGATCTTCTTGTCCCCAATTCACTTTGAGAAGAGGCTCAGCTATTTCGGATATTTGCCATCCATTGTATTTGAATGAACGAACATTTTTAGAGTTTTCGTTGTTGTCATGAGTGTTTTCTATTTCGTTTTTTTACCGCGTAATCAAGAAAAGAGAGAAATCCCGGATTGTCTTCTTGGGCGAGATCTCCCGCTTTATAGTTTCCTTTGTCGATCAAAGCGAGGATGGGGCTGGTACGCTTGTCGGCGGCGACGACGGCGAAGCCTTGATTGTCGGCGAAGTTGACGAAGTAGAGCAGGGTGTCGATGGATAGTGAATCGACAGCGGCGCGTGTGGCAAATTGGCGACTGCGCAAGGTTTCGACATTGGCAATGGTGGGACGTGTTGCGCTGCGCGTCTTTTTTTCCCATGGCGGCGAGGAAATCAGCGACTTCGTTTTGCGCTTCTTGGGGAGTGCGAGTTGGAGAATTGTGCTGAACTTCAGGTTGCTTAGCCTGATGTGTCGGTTCATCATTTTGCTCTGTGCAACTTACGACAAAGAGCAAACCGAGAAGGAAAAGAATAGGTTTCTTCATAATGATAATGTTGTTGTATAAAGGTGATTTGTTGCGAATTTAATCTTTTCTTTGAATGTGGCAATACGAGGCTTGTTTTTTAACAAAGTTCCCCGACCGTGCGAGACGATCGGGGAACAGGAGTATGAAGAAACGATAGGAATCAGAAGCGGAATTCGGCGCTGATGCCGAAGACTTGGTTGGTGCGGGTGAAGAGATCGGCACCTTTGGGATTGAGGCGGGCATTTTTGTACCAAAGTGCCCACTTCTTGAGCCGATTTTTTTGGAGGATGGTAGCTTTTTTTCGTTGGGATCCTGCGTGGCGAGCAGACCATTGCCGACGGCAGCAATCTTGGTGGCGGTGGCGAGGGTCTGGTGGTAGTCGGCGGATTCTTTGAGATAGTTCTCGTAGAAGGTGCGGAAGTAGGCCGCGTTGAGCTTGACGTGGTCGTTGAGACGGAAGCCGACACCGACACCGACGCTGTAGGAGTTGACGTTGAAGGAAACGTCGTTCATCATGCGGTCGTTGTTGGGATAGAGGGTGCGCTGCATACCGGCACTGATTTCCCACTGACGAGTGAGGTCGTATTCGGCACCGGCGAGGAACTCTTGCGTGCCACGATCGAGGAGATCGTTTTTGTAGGCGTTCTTGACACCGGACTTGGCCTGTTTGTCGAAATAGTAGTGGTAGCCGAGGTTGAGACGGAGACTTTCGACGGGACGAACGCGAAGACCGACGGTGAGGAGGGCGGGGATGTCGCTGCGCACTTCGGTCTTGTCGGCGAAGGCGGCAAATTGATCGCCGGCGGCTGCGGTGGTGGCGCTGTTCTTCGACTCGTTGGCGAAGGCGATGCGGGTGCGGAATTCATATTTGGCGGCCACATCGACATAGCGGCTGTGGAAGTGCGCACCGAAGATGGGGGCGAGGCCGACTGCGCGTTGGTGCACGTCGATGCTCACGTCTTGCGTGGCTTGGGCGAGGGCACCGGTGGTGTAGGCGAGCTTGCTGTAGTTGTTGAGGCTTTCGGCATAGCCTTGTGCGAGTTTGCCTTGTTCTTTGGCTTCCAAACTCTTGGCTTGTGCCAAAGCGGTGTTACCGGCTTCGATGGCGGCTTGGGCTTCGGTGACAGCGGTCTGCGCCTTCTGTTGTGCGACATGAGCGAGACGACCGTTGGCGGCGGCGAGTCCTTTGCTGTCGGCGCTCAATTTGCCGAAGTATTCGGGGGCGGCCACCATTTTGTTCCTACCGCGATCGCCACCGTTTACCTGGATGTTGCGGAGATAACCGTCATAGTGAGCGGAAGAGAGAACGCCGCGCACACCACCGTAGACGGAGAAGTGTTCGCCGATGCGATAACCGGCACCGAGGGTGAGGCCGTAGAAGTATTGGCGGCCGTGCATGTAGGCGTCGACGTCGTAGCGGTCGAAACCGAGGGCGCGATTGGCGTTGCCGAGGGCACCGAGGAGGGCGACTTTGCTTTCGAAGCTGCCGAGACCGTGCTCGTAAGTGGCTTTACCACCACCGCCGACAAGAGCGAGATTGAGCTGAAGGCTGAGGGGACCGTTGACCCATGCGGCCTGGAGCGAGGGAATGACGGGTGCTTTGGCTTCGGCCTTGAAGAGCTTGTCGCTTGAAGAATTGTTGTCGATGCCGTATTGGAAGGGCTTGAAAGCAGATTGAATCTCGCGAGTCTGATAGGCGGACTGGAGGTTCACGCCGAAGTGGAAGCCCGGCGAGAGGAAGTTGACACCGGCGGGGTTGGAGTAGACGCTGTTCAGCGTGATATTGGCGTCCTGTGCGGGATTGCGCAGGAAGGTGACGCTTTGGTTGGTGTTGGTGAGATAGCCACCGGCCATCATGCTCAGGGTGCTGCCGAACAGCACGGCCGACAAGACAATTTTCTTCATGTGTAGTGGAAAAATGTTGTGGTTGGTTTGGATTGCGAGCGCAAAGTTACGACGACTATGCACACAAACAAGAAAACTGTGCGAAGAATGGGGGCGTTTTTCGCTTGTTTTGTCAGATTGTTAGGTGGAGATGACGATTTTGTGGTGAAATAGGTGGAAGAATTGTGCATTTCTGCACATCTTGAGAGATAGTGAGTAATTTATAAGTGGCCTTTCAACTCGAAATAGCCTTTTTCGGCGATGTCGTAGAGGTCGAGTCGACGACGACGGGCTTCGCGTGTGAAGTGTTCGCGATAGTAGGGGCTGAGATCGGCCGAGAGTACGAGGGTGTGCGGATGATAGAAACGCAGCACGTGAGCGAGGGGGCGGTGCACTTCGTGCGTGATGAGGAGGTAGTCGACGCGGAGGGGCTTTTTCGGGAAAGAATGGGAGAGGGGATGGTCGACAACGGCGATGCGCGCGCCGCAGTAGAGGAGAACGCCGGGAGCGAAGGCCGAAAGACCGGTGCGCCGTGTGAGTGTGTCGCAACCTTCGATATGGCGCAGCGGCGCGAGGGGTAGCAAGGTGGGAGGTTGGTCGAGGGTTTCCCAATGGTGGAGGGCTGTGGTGCGCAGCGCGGTACGGGCGCGGAGGGTATCGGTGCTGAGCACGTAGGAGCGGCCGTCGCGACAAAATAGATGCACAGCGGTGCAGGGATAGGTGTGGTAGATGAGGAGCCGGTCGGCGTGTTGCCGCTGTCGATAGTCGTCGGCGAGTACGGAAAGGCCAAGAAAAAGGAGGGGAAGGAAGAGGAGAGCGAGGCGTCGTGAGAGGTGGAGTTGCTTGCGGTGGTAGACCCTATAGAGTGCGGCGCCGAGCAGCAGATAAGCGGCGGCGGTGGTGAGCAAGGAGGGATGAAGGGAGACGGGGGCGAAGAATCCTTGCGAAAAAAATAGGCAAGAATCTGTTCGAGCAGGGAGAGTGTGCCCGTGAGGAAGGCGGCGAGAAGAGCACGGAGGGGATGAGGAGCAGAAAGAGGAGGCTTCCCCCGAGAAGGAGGTAGGCGAGGGGAATGACGAAGAGGGAGGAGAGCAAACCTGCCCACGGAAAGCGTGCAAAAGTGTAAGCAACGAGGGGAGCTGTGGCAAGTTGCGCGGAAAAGGAGACGACGAGGAGATTCCAAACGGCTTGAAGCCCCTGTTTGAGCAGGCACATGCTGCGAGAGTCGGGTGGGCGTTGCGCAAGTTCGGCGCCGCGCGGAGTGAGGATTTCAAGCGCTGACGGCAAGGGGAGGAGTGGTGCGATGAGGAGGATGCCGGCGACGGCAAGGCACGAGAGTTGAAACCCGAGGTCGAAAAGCCATTGGGGAAAGAGGAGGAGAAGGAAGAGAATGGTGAGTTGCAGGCTGTGGAGGCCGTGCCCGTTGCGCGAAAAGAGGGCGAGAACGGCGGAGATGCTGAACATGAGTGCGGCACGGATGAGCGAGATGGGTAGACCGGCCACAAGGGCGAAGAGCCAAATGCCAACGAGGGAGAGAAGGGTGGAGAGGACGTACCATTTTCGGCCGGCGCGGCGAGCGGGGACGACGACTACGAGCGTATAGAGGGAGTAAAGGATGGCAAGATGCAGACCGGAGAGCGCCAGGAGGTGGCCGGCGCCGCTTTGGCTGAAGAGTTCGCGCGTAGAGCGGTCTACTCCGGTGCGATCGCCGAGCGTCATGGCCGCAAGTAGGGAGGTGGTGTGCCGATCGAGATGGGTTCGGTATTGAGAGATGAGATGAGCGCGAACAATGAGGAGACGTTCGCGCAGCGTGAGCGTGACGGGGAGCTGCGAGCGTTGCCAATCGCCGGCATAGCAGTGGGCGCTTCCACTGATGTCTTGTCGTCGCAGATAAGCCGCGCGATCGGGTTCGCCGGGATTGCGTGCCGTACTCGGCGAAGTGATGCGGGTGTGCAGCAAAAGGCACGTACCGACGTGAAGAGCCGTATGCGGTGGAGCGAGCGGCGCGAGTTTTTTTGCGTCGTATCGGTCAACGAGAGGTCAATGAAGCGACCGGCCTGCGGATCGGGTGCAATGAGTCGGCATTTCACGCGCCACTGTCCGGGATAAAGTCGTGGCGCATCGGTCACCACGGCGTGATGCACCTGCGCTTGTCGTTCGTTGAGCGATGAGAGGCGAGAACGGTCGTGATGCAGGAGGGTGACGCCGAGCAAAAAGGCGGTGAGATAGAGTCCGATCGCTTGTAAAGTCGGGGAGGAAAGGCGTCGAAGAAAAAGGGAGGAGGCTGTGAACAGGCCGACGGCGAGCGTACCCAAGAAAAAGATGAGGGTGGGCTGCGTGAGGCATGGATAAAACCATTCCCCCATTGCGATTCCTGCGGCGAGGGGCAGCAGGAGACGCAATAGGGGAGAGGAAGACGATGCAAAAGGAGCACTCATTGATCGTCATTTTTTACATAGCCGCGCCGCGCTTCGGGCAGTCCGTCCATGATGGTTTGGTAACTTTCCTCCAACAATCGTTTGATGTTTTCCGATCCTTGTGTAGTGGGATGGATCGGCGCATGGATGGTCAGCCGCAGCGGAGCATAGTGTGCGAAATGAAAATCGCGTGTGCGCGGCATGATGTCAAAACTTCCATCTATCGTGATTGGTACAATCGGAAGTTGCAGTTCATCGGCCAGTTGGAATGCGCCTCGACGGAACACTCCCATGTGGCCGGTGAAGGATCGAGCACCTTCGGGGAAGACGGCGAGCGAGGTGCCGCCGACTAAGCGTTGGCGTGCGGCTTTCATCGTTTCGATGATGGCGCGACGACTCGACTTGTCTACGAATATGAAACCGGCTTTTTCACTGGCATAACCCACAAAGGGAATTTTGCGCAACGAGGCTTTCATCATCCATTTGAACTCACGACCGAGGAAGCCCGAAAGAAGAAAAATGTCGAACGCTCCTTGATGGTTGGCGACAAAGACGTAGCTCTGATGCTGTTGCAGGTGTTCGCGTCCTTCGACTTTCACGGGCAGAAAGAGCAAACGAATCGTGAGCCATCCCCATATTCGGCTGGGTGTGAAAGCAAACCAGCGCGACAAGCCCACGGCGCAACCTAAGGCGGTCACCACGGCGGTAAGGATAGTCAAGACTATGAAGATCGGAAAGTAGATGAGGAGTTGATAGAGACGATAGAGGAATTGCATGACGAGTCGGGGTAAGGACAAGTAGTGCGTCGGTTGCAAGAAAGTGGTGGTCGGTCGTTTAGTTACGGCCGTAGCGGCGAGGCATGTACGTGACGGGGCGACCGCAGTAGTTCTCGTTGGTGATGCTTCCTTTGTTGTAGACCAGTGCACCGTTGACAAAGGTGCGCATCACTCGCCAGTTGAAGGTCTTCCCTTCGAGCGGACTCCAATTACATTTAGAGAAGATCTTGTTTGGAGTGAGCGTCCATGGGCTGTGGGGCTTCACAAGGACGAGATCGGCCATGTAGCCTCCACGGAGGAAACCTCGATTTTCGATGCCGAAAGTTCGTGCCGGATTGTGCGACATGAGTTCGACCATGCGTTCAATGGTCAAGACTCCTTCGTCGACCAGTCCTAACATTGAAACGAGCGAGAACTGCACCATGGGCATACCGCTGGCGGCACGTGCGGCACCGCCTTCTTTGTCGGCAATGGCGTGCGGCGCGTGGTCGGTGCCGATGCAGCGAATGCGTCCGTCGGTGAGCGCAGCGCGCAAGGCGTCGCGGTCGGCCGCCGATTTGATCGAAGGGTTGCACTTGATGCGCGTGCCGAGGCGTTCGTAGTCGGCCTCGGTAAAGAGTAGATGGGGAAGACAAGCTTCGGCCGTGATGAGCGGATCGTTGGGAGCGAAGAGCTCGAGTTCGCAAGCCGTTGTGAGGTGCGCCACATGCAGGCGTGCTTGGGCGGCTTTGGCCAATTCGATGGCGTATTTTGTGCTCTTCAGGCAGGCTTCGGCCGAACGAATCTTTGCATGATGTCGCACATGGGGGTCGGCGCCGTAGCGCGCTTGGTATTCCTTCATCGCTTCGACTATCATGGGCGTGTCTTCGCAGTGCACCATGATCGGCAGTCGACTTTGTTCGAACACCGTGCGGAGCGCATGAGGGTCTTCTACTTGGAGCGAACCGGTGCTGCTACCCATGAAGAGTTTCACACCGGCCACCAATCGCGGATTGATTTGGCGCAAGCGTTGGGCGTTGTCGGCGGTGGCCCCGATAAAGAAACCAAAGTTTACATGACATTGGTTTTGCGCCCGTGCGATTTTCTCTTGCAGGGCTTCGGTCGTCACGGTGGCGGGGATGGTGTTGGGCATGTCGAGCACGGTGGTCACACCGCCCGCTGCCGCTGCGCGGCTTTCGCTGTCGAAATCCGCTTTGTGGGTCAATCCCGGATCGCGGAAATGCACGTGTTCGTCGATGACTCCCGGCAGAAGGTAGCAACCTTCGGCGTCGATCACCGAATCGGTGGGCAATACCGGGTCGACATCGCGACCGATGAGGATTTCCTCGATGCGATCGTCCTCAATGACGATACTTCCGACTTGACTGCTGCCTTCGTTGACGAGGATGGCGTTTTTAATGAGTGTTCTTCTATGCATAAATCCTGAGCATTCGGCGGTTGTGCGCACGCGGCGCAAAAGGTTAGGTGGTGCGGGGCTTGATTTTTCCGGTGAGCGCAGCCCAGCGCAGGCGAATCACACCGAAAAGGGCTTCGCCAAAGATGCCACCGCTCATTTTACTGGTGCCCAGTTGGCGGTTGACAAAGACCACCGGGACTTCTTTTGATGCGGAAACCGAGTTTGTAAGCCGTGAACTTCATCTCGATCTGGAACGCATAGCCTTTGAAGCGAATGGCGTCGAGATCGATGGTCTCGAGCACGCGGCGGCGGTAGCATTTGAAACCCGCCGTCGTGTCGTTGATGGGGAAGCCGGTGACGCAGCGCACATATTTCGAGGCGAAATAGCTCATCAGCACGCGTCCCATCGGCCAGTTCACCACATTGACGCCCGACACATAGCGACTGCCGATCGCCACGTCGTTGCCTTCCTCGGCGCAAGCCTTGTAGAGGCGCGGCAGATCTTTCGGGTCGTGGCTGAAATCGGCGTCCATCTCGAACACATACTCATAGTGGTGTTCGAGCGCCCATTTGAAGCCCGCGATGTAGGCCGTGCCCAAACCGAGTTTGCCTTGGCGTTCCACGAGGAAAACGCGGTCTTTGAACTCTTCGGCCATCAATCCTTTCACGATGTCGGCTGTGCCGTCGGGGCTGCCGTCGTCGATGATCAAAAATGTCGAATGCGTGTTCTTGCAAACCCGTCACCGCGCGAATGATGGCTTCTATGTTCTCCTTCTCATTATAAGTAGGAATAATAACAATGCTGTCGTTTTGCTGCATAAGTCAAGAGAATGGTGTGATGCACACTGAAGATGGCGGAAGCGGAGCGAACACTATATAATTATTATATAGGGTGTCGGGAACTTTCCTTTCTCGAAACCGAGAAAAGCGCTGTTCCGCTCAAGGCGCTTATCGCTTCTCGCATACAAAGGTAACAAATCTCAACAATCACACAAAGGCGCACCTTGTTTTTATCTCTTCTCCTTGTGTTTTTGCGCCGCCGAGTGAATGATGCCCATGAGAAAGAGCCACTTTCTCATGGGGATTTGAAGTTTATTCGTATATTTGCCAAATCATCTACTAGAACAGAACTGTATTCAAACTTCAAAAAAACAATGGTACAAAACGTCGATAAGCAAGTTGCCGAATGGCATGAAAACAACGAGCCTGCCAAAATCATTGAGTTGCTCGAATCTCTCCCGCAATCCGCGCTCACTCACGAGCGCATGGGCTGGTTGGCGCGAGCCTACAACAACTTAGCCTCCAACGAGGAGAATCCCGAACACTACGAAACGGCCATCCGTGTACTCGAGAGCATACGCGATGAGGAGAGTGAGAAAGACGAACTCTGGAACCACCGCATGGGTTTTGCGCTCTATCATCTCGACCGCGAAGGCGAAGCCGTCGAATACTTCCTTCGCACCCTCAACGGCAATCCCTACGATTCGTTGCGCGACGATACGAAAAAGTTGCTCGACGATTGCTACACGTTCCTCGCCTTCCCCCGCTACGCCAAAGGCTACTTTGCCGAACGCGTCGAGAAAGCCTGGGCGGCCTTTGCCGAGCATGAAGCCGAATTGCGTCGCCTCGTCGATGAAGGCGCACCCGGCGAAGAAATCCAACAACTGGCTTTCTCTTGTCTCGAACCGGCCTTCCCTGATCTCTCGTTCGAAATCGGCACACAAAACTACCACATCGTCCTTTCGGCCGACGGCACGTGGATACTCTATTGGCTGTTCCGCTATTTCCTGAGCCGCATGCCCGAATCGGTGCGCGAGCACTGGAAATTCTCCATCGGTCGCAACGCCAACCCCAATCTCAGCATCGATTTCGGCGAAGGCAAGATTTCGGCCGAAGAAGTGCAGGTGCTCATCACCGAAGACGAAGGTGGAGAGAGCGTGAGTGTAGAAGTCTACCACCCCCTGTTGCACGCCGGCCAAAGCCCCGCTTGGTGGCGCGCCGAAATTTTGGTGGACAATGCCGTGGGCGAACTGGTCAACACCGAGTTCGTTTCGAAGATCAACGCGCCGGAAGAAGCGCCGGCGGCCGAAACGACCATCCAACTCTCCGAGCTGCGTGAGGTACTCGCTCAACGCTTCGGCGAGGATCCCCGATGGGAGAACATCGATGTCATTTTGCAAGGCACGATGAACTATCGTTTCAAAGAACGAGACGACATCGAACCTGAAGATCTCCGTTTAGACATCATCAGTGGCACCACCTCGATGCCGCGCCTCGTGGGCGAATTTGCGCGCGGCGAATCGGGACACGAAGATCTCCTCCACCGTTTCGGCTGTGTGGGCGGTTTCTTTGCCTTCGACGTGCCCGGCCTGAACGAAATGCCCGAAGCCGAGCGCGAGGCGGCTATCGATGAGGCCTGCACCGCCCTCGAAAACCACATCCGCACCCACGCCGAGGGCAACTGTGTCGATTTCATCGGCCGTGCCGTGGGACGCTTCCACGTCTATGTGGATTTCATCGCCTACGATAACTCCAAGGTATGCTATGCAGCCTTCAAATTCTTCGAAAACTACGACACGACGTTTGCTGCCTTCCAAACCTATCGCCGCGATGTGGCTTGGTACAACATGAAGAAGCAAAAGTAAAGGATTTCAGGTTCATCCGACATTGGGAGTGATGCGGCAATGGTGCGGTGCGTATCAGCTTAGATGAAAACACCTTTCATCCCTAAAACCGTAGGCCACTCTCTTCATCACCTTTAGCTTATCGACCGGAGTTCGGTCTAAGCCATTCTCCTTTTCCTTTCGATGAGTTCGATATTAAGCGAAGGCTTTTGGGGAGAGAAACTATATGCGGCTATGCCTGCCATGAGATTCGCGGCAAATTTCCAAATGTCGGATGAACCACTTCAATCGTCTTAGTACTCATCCCGAATTGGCGATGTCCCTGATAACATTAGATTTGTAGACGCTATAGCGCATTTAGATGACCATGGAGGTAACTACCTTCGCCCAACGCAGGGGCAGTTCGTAAGTAGGACTATTTTATAACATGTAATTATGGAGTATATAAGTCACATACAAGCTCTTATAGAAGAGCAAAAAGCCCTAGGGGCTGTAGAAGAGGAGAGGGGTTCGAGATATGGACATATACCTCAGATAGCTCCAGAGGCATATAATATCTATACATTTGCGCCCCTTACAGACGAGCAGCTCGCACTGCTTGAACGAGTTCTCAATCGTGAGGTGCCTAAACAATATAGAACATTTCTCACCCATGTTAGTAATGGGATGCATATTTTCAGTCGCTGTCTTAATTTATATGGACTTCAAGGAGTCTTAGATCGGCGAGGGGATTTTCAAGGACCCTTTGATTTGTCAATTCCAAATGTTTACGAGCGTCCTTCTAATGCAGATAGCAATTGCTTCTTTTTTGGGAGTTATAGTTATGACGCGTCTCTTCTGTATATAAAGGACGACGTTAGTACAGTATATTATTGTGCTAGGCGAGATGCAACCCCACTCAAAGAGTGGAATAGCTTTTCCGAGATGCTCATAGAAGAGATTCAAAGACTTAAATCTCTACATGGCGCAGACGGAATGCTTAAATCTACCCGTAGAAGTACTCTCCCGATTGCCTAAGTACAAATAGGCTACAAGATGGGTTGATACTTCTTCTAAAAGCACTCTCTCTTCGCTTCGGATAGAAAACTGAAACTCGCAGGAACAAAAGAAGACGCTCTAAGGATAATTCTGACAATGCATGAAGAGCATCTAGTTGGGTATAAAAACAAAAAGTAATAGTTATGAAGATGATGTTTTGGATTGGGTATTTCCCAATGGAAGAGTCCTTTGAAAGCTATTTAGATATAGGGAAAGGCGATGGAGATACAGAGGGGCTAAGAACATTTTGCCAAGAAATGGGGCTTGAAGACTTCGACGAGGATTTTTCATAGCGAAGTACCTCAAAGAAAGTGATAGTATTAATGACTTTCTTGACTTTGTCCCAGCGAAGACACAGTTACTCCTGATCTAATTAAGCGAAAGAAGAAGGACATTGATGAATTGGACTCCTATAATGGACTAATATTTTTAGGGAGTTTTATCTGGGAATAGAAGATGTCGGATAGAGTGTTCTCAATTCAAAACCAGCAAAATTACTCAAATAGCTTTGAAGCACTAAAAGCTGAAGCTCGAGGTATAAGAGATTCTGGAGGAGCTGGAGAAAAGTAATCTTGGAAATTATAATGTTAGGAACTCCCCAGGGAGCAAGTATATTTGAATTATGAGTGTCGTAGATCGCCTTAAAAGACCCACATCTGATCAGGAAGAGTATCTCTATCTAAGTTCCCAAAACTTAGGTGAAGATCTAGATTATATCAAAACAAACAGAATCGAGAATCTAATGCTTATTCCTAATTCTGATGGGTTTCATCTTGATAATATCGATTTTTTACAAGAAATTCCCTTTGTTAAAAGGCTTCAGATGGGATCATGCTCTCAAGTGAAACATTACGAAGGATTAGCCTCTCTTGAAAAACTTAGAGCTACTTTCGTTTTCGTCTAACGAAAAAAACGCCTGTCGACTTATCCCTATTGCAAAATCTATCTCATTTGGATTTTTCCTACTCAAGGCAAATAAAAGGCTTAGACCGACTCTCGAATTTAACTTCAATAGGGGTAGGCAATGGAACAGATGAATATTTTAGGATTGAAGTTTTTCGGAATTATAGTAAGCTGTCAAGATTAGTAATTGGTCGTTCGATATTGAATCAAGGCCTTGCATTCTTGAAAGAAAATAGTTCACTCAAAAACTTGGATTTTACTCATATGAAGAGAGGATTCGATTTAGAGGGCATACAGTACCTAAGGGATAGTCTCAAGAGGCTTAGAATTATGTCTTCAAAGAAAGTTGACAATATTCAGCTGATTTCTGAATTACACAATTTAGAATGGCTTATACTAAGTGATTCAGTTCCCTTGGAGAGTTCTAGGGTTCTAGAACCTCTCAGAAATTTAGAGGCTCTTACTCTGCGAGGTAGTTCATACTTCATTGATGGGGATCTGAGAGCTTTAGAGAAAAGAAGAGAATCTATTAAATATTACAACATAGCCCATAAATCCCATTACTTATACATATAATTGTAAGAAGATACAGAATACGCTTGAAGAGTTCTAGTCCTAAAATAGCGTCTAGTGCCCAGGCTGTGGCTAGGGCTGACGTTCTTAAGTTGCAACAAGAATTGAGAAAGGAGCTTGACCAAGAGCTCTCCCTCAATGAACCTAAAAAGAGTAGGATATAAAGATAAATGAATATGAGTCAGTTGTTTGTTTTGTATACACCTTTCGTTCGTATACCAAGAGATATTCCTAATAGGCTGCACATCACACTATCTGATGTCTATGTAGAAAAAGATAGAGATGCGACTATATCAGGTACATTTAGTGATTGGATAAGTGACAAGCCTATTTTACCCTCTGAGATGTATCTATTCGTTGAGACAAAGAGGAAAGAGCCTGTCTTTGATTATCTCTACTGTCGTACAGATACGTGGGTCATCTCTGAGTTGTTTTACTCTTATCTCAAACCTTATATAGAACATCAGGCAGAGGTGACAAGATGTAGAGTGTTCAATTCCATCCGCTACGAGAGTACTCGAACTTATTATGTGATGCGAGTATACCGCTTTGATAATCGATTGCTCAATCGTCACGAGAAGGAAAAGATTAAACATATAGAAGATTCCGATGCCTTTTTCTTCCCCAGTATAAGCACGCGTAAGTCACAACCCAGCAAACCTGTTTTCTTCTTTGATGAACTGCTTTACAGCGAAGTGATGTTTCTTACAGAAGAGGGCTATCAGTGGGTTAAGCAACACTTATATAAGCCACAAGTGTACTTAGCGAGCGATTACCCAACTTTGTATATGCACGAGCTTGAAGAAAAGTCAATTGCCCATATTCATCCATTATGATGCTGACCTCCAAAAGGAGGAGTGCAGGTAAGAACAATGGAGGTGCTGAGCAAAGGGTAGGGCTATGTGTCGATACCCTTCCTCTATCAGGGTCAGTACTACGGCTACGAAACGGGGATGGCATACAACAGATTCCGGTACTACGACCCTGGGCTGGGCAGATACATCTCTGAGGATCCGATACGCTTTGCTAGTGGAACACTAGCATTGCACAGCTACGTGGAAGATGTCAATAGCTGGGTAGATGTGCTGGGCATTTCTGCTAATACATATAGAGTTCGCCACAGCTGGAATTACAGGCATTCAAAAGGAACGTATAATCCATAAGTACAATGTATATCACAGCCTTCAGATGCACTATAGATGCTATCCAGAAAGCCTTGTTGGATGTGATGAGTAAGACAGACCATTCTAATGGATGTCAAAGGATGCTCTCTCTTGATCCTCGATGTGAGGAGCTATCTCTTTCTAATTTACAGTCACTATTATCACGAAAAGAGTATGTCTCTCCCAATAGCTATACAGCATTCTTCTATAGACCACTGAATGCTCCTGATTTTGTATGTATGAGAACGCCCCTTGAAGATGGTTGGCAGACGCTCTTCAATGTACTATCTTTGGAGTTGGCAGTAGAATCTTACAGAATATCTGCATCAAGTGGTAGGGATGATTTTTATTGCTTTCAGTCTTATCAGCAAGACAAAGAACGTGTTGTCTATCTGATGAAGGATACTAAATGGATTTTCTATGAAAAAGGCGAAAGGCTTCCATTTGAACAAAGTGAAGCTTATGCTAAACGGCGAATAAGAGATCGATTAAATGAACCTATGCTGCTGGATTACTTGTTGCAGGTCGGGCTTAATGCTCGTGATAGCTTGTTCTATCATTCCGAGGATAATATTTTGGTGTTTTATTATACTTGGGAAAGTTAGATATAAAGGTGAAAAGTAGATATGGGAAGAATGTTGGGAAGATCCGAAGACATCTGGCTCACACGAAATATGGAAATGCTTACGCAAAGAAACGATGAAAGAACTACAAGGAAATAACGTAAAAGACAGCTTTATTTGGGTTTTCAATGGCGATAATGGACAATTTCCCAGTGCTATATTTAGAGAGAAGAATGACGCGATCCAATGGATTCAGGATAATTCGCTGTCGGGTATCTTGACAAAATACCCAGTGGACATTCCTCTATTTGATTGGGTAATCGAGAATGGGTTCTTTACTCCCAAGAACGAACTTCAACAAGGAGCTAAAACAAAAGCAAACTTTAGTTCTTCTCATCTAGAGCATTATCATTTTGTATGCGGGAAGTAATACCCGATGGGATAGATAGCCACACTGACAAGTTCATTGGGTGCGAACCTCATTTATGAACGCAACGAGTTTGGGGATTATCTCTTGTAGGTTTCATTGTAAGAAATGGAGAGAGGGAACTTAGTCGTTTTAGGAGATTGCATCATCCTCTTCCTCTTCCAAAGGAGCCTTCGAAAAAAGATACGGAAAGGTAAGATTAAAACTAAAACATATAATGGCAGACTTGAATAAATACTGGGCGTTAAAACAGATAACAGAGAGATGTGCACCTGTCTCTATTCATGAGTGTGTTTTACATACAGCATTCTACGAAAAAAATCCTTGGAGCCTACGTCCAACTGATCATGGGCCTTGGAGAAACGGAAAATGGGAACGAGTGGAATTCCCCGAAGAGCTTTGGTTGATTAGTCCTGACAGGAAGTATAAGTTTGATTTAAGAGAGTACTATGATTGGTTCGTTGTCTCTGAACGATTTCTTTCTCTTTTGCTCTCAATGGAGGTTCAACCTTTCGTTTACAGGGAGGTATTCATAGTAAACAAGAGGAAGCAGTCTATTATTGAGAGTAAATACTACTTCATAAAGTTCTACTCCAAGACAGACGACCTTATTGACAAAGAACAGTCTGTACTACAGCTAGAGAAGACTGGGGGGGGGTAAAGCGTATAGAACGTCTCTGCATTAGAGAAGATGTCACTTGGGAAGCCTTTGTCATATCACCTAGTCCTATATCGTTCACTTTGTTTGTTTCTGAGGAATTTCGTCAAAGATGCAAGGGAATGAAACTCATAGGAATAAAATTCTCTCCTTCAGAAGAGGCTGGACTGAATAGGTTTAGTTTTGAATAGATTTGTGTCCTCTCTTAGAAGTCATCATAGTCTATACGAACCTCTCCTCACGTTCGCTTATGCCCCGTGGTTGCAGTACCCCCGATCGAGGCTATTCGAGAAGAAGAAAATAAGTTATCAAAAACAGATGTGTCATGCTCAAGTATTTTTATAACAATGAAATAGGGTTTCTTGATGTTGACCCGGAATTTATTGCTTTAGGGCTCAAGTATGCTCGGAGAAAGGCAATTGATTCGATCCGGATTAGAACTCTCAATCAGAATTCTGGACATCGCTATAAGATTGACTTTAAGCTTATAGCTTGCCAAGATTTTATCCGTAACTTTACTCTAAATGATGATTTTAAGATTGTTAATCTTAAGGAAGGGAGAGTTTTAAGCGATATGCAATCATTGGTTTCTCTTTCGTTGTTGCATCCGATAGAGATTGAGTGGGAGAAACTTGTTAATTTGGAAAGTCTTGTACTTGATAGTGACAAGTATATTAGAGGATTGTCAGCGTTGAAAACTCTAAGAAAGTTGTTAATGATATCTATGGGGCAAGAGGGCTTTCAAGAAATAACAGCTTTGGAAAATTTGGATAGCTTAGAAATTGGAAGGGTCCGTTTGGAGCATCTAAATGGTATTCAATCGATGAAGTCCTTATCCTCATTAACCATCTGGTATGCAAGTAAATTGTATGATATGTCTCCAATTGCAAGCTTGCCTAACTTGAAGACATTGCATGTGGAATGCTGCAAAAAAACATGACGGACTTCTCTCCTCTGAAAGGCAACAATGTGATTGAGAAGCTCACCATTGATCGAGTTGATAGTTTAGATTTTTGTCCCCCAGATGCAATCTCTATATGCAATTAAGTTTTTCAACTGTATTGATGGGAATTTAAGACCTCTATTAGAAAGTAGAACGCTTAAAGACATTTTCTTCTGTCCCAACAAAAAGCATTATACCCACACCCTGGAGCAGTTAATCACTCAAAGACGAGAACAGCTACGATAGTATTGCCTCATCCGGATTTATGATGCATATCATAAATATGTAAGAGAAGAATTGGGGGCTTAGCCCTGAGAGAACTAGATGAAATTCATGATGAGATTTTAGATAGATCCATTAATGTCGTAAAATAATGATATATGAGAATATGGCAGACTTGAGTAAATATTGGTTCTTACAAAATAGAAAAGAGAAGGGGCTCCAGTTGGTATCTCAGAATGCAGTATACGAACCGAATTCAATGAAAGAAATCCTCATGCTCTACGGCCATCTGATTATGATGAATGGACAAGTTCAGGCTGGAAAAAGGTAGAATTACCAGAAGAATTATGGCTGATTAGCCCTGATAGGAAATATTTATTTGATATTCGTTGGTTCCACTATGGTTTTGTTGTATCAGAACGCTTTCTAGAGCTTTTGCTATCAGATTCAACTCAACCTTTCGTTTATAGAGAGATCATTATTAGAAATAGGAAGAGAATCATAACAGAAGGGAAGTACTATTATTTGAGATTTTATTCAGATACAAGTAATCTTATTGATAAAGACAGGTCTCAATTATCGTATAACAAAAAACATGGCTATATCAGTGCAATCAAGCATCTCTCTATTGTGGAGGATGTTCCTTGGAATGTATTTATGATAAGCGATGCCGTACTTTTGGACAAGTTATTTATTTCTGAATCATTTAGGCAGAAATGTCTCGATCTAAAGTTAATAGGATCAGACATCCTTCCTGCCCAAGAGGCTGGTCTTGCACAATTCTTTTAGTTAGAATATTGATTACGACTTGATTTTTGGACTCATCTATCTGTTCCTAAGAACTTACTAACATAATTTCTCTCCTCACGTTCGCTTATGCCCCGTGGTTGCAGTACCCCCGATCGAGGCTATTTTGATAGTGTAAGCATTCAGTTGGAGCTGAGTGTAGTAAGCCTGTTTTCAGGTGGCAGGGAAGAGTACCGTCTCTCCGATAAGGTGGACAAGTCATACAGCATCGTCTGCGACCAACTCGGTACGCCCACAGAGGCGTATGACGAGGAGGGCAAGGAGACCCAAAGATGGCTCATCATCTGATCCCTGAAAGAATATGGGAATGAATGTAAAAGCTCTCCAAAGGAGCCTTCGAAAAAAGATACGGAAAGGTAAGATTAAAACTAAAACATATAATGGCAGACTTGAATAAATACTGGGCGTTAAAAGAGATAACAGAGAGATGTGCACCTGTCTCTATTTATGAGTGTGTTTTACATACAGCATTCTACGAAAAAGATCCTTGGAGCCTACGTCCAACTGATTGTGGAGGTTGGACAGACGGAAAATGGGAACGAGTGGAATTACCCGAAGAGTTTTGGTTGATTAGTCCTGACAGGAAGTATAAGTTTGATTTAAGAGAGTACTATGATGGGTTCGTTGTCTCTGAACGATTTCTTTCTCTTTGCTCTCAATGGAGGTTCAACCTTTCGTTTACAAGGAGGTATTCATAGTAAACAGGAGGAAGCAGTCTATTATTGAGAGTAAATACTACTACATACAGTTCTACCTCAAGACAAACGACCTTATTGACAAAGAAAAGTCTGTACTACAGCTAGAGAAGACTGGGTGGGTAAAGCGTATAGAACGTCTCTGCATTAGAGAAGATGTCACTTGGGAAGCCTTTGTCATATCACCTAGTCCTATATCAACCACTTTGTTTGTTTCTGAGGAATTTCGTCAAAGATGCAAGGGGATGAAGCTCATAGGAATAGAATTCTCCCCTTCAGAAGAAGCTGGACTTAATGGGTTTAGTTTTAAATAGATTTGTGTCCTCTCTTAGAAGTCATCATAGTCTATACGAACCTCTCTCCACATTCGTATATGCCTCGTCGTAACACCCCTGACCATAGCTATTTTGATAGCGTAAGCACTCAGTTGGATGCTGAATGTAGTAAGTCAGTTTTCTGTTAGTACGTAAGTTGCGTAAGAAGGGACTTAGCCTACCACATAACCGAGAAAGAGATAAAATATCAAGTAGGATACAAGGGAAAGAAACCCTAAATAAAAAAGTCATGAAGGAGCATATTGAGATATCATTTCCTAGTGGTAATCAACAAGGCCAATGTAAATATCAAGCCAATTCTTAATAAGTATAGATATGAATACTTTCATAAGATTTCTCATCACTGTATGGCTATTGCTGGGGTTCATCTCATGCCATAGTTGCGAAGGAAATAAAAAGACATCAATGCAAAAGTTTCGGTCAAAAGTCCCAATAAGCTACCTACCAGGTGAGCTCGATACTCTCTATCAGCCTCTTTCTCGAGATAGCTTCATATTACAAGAATTGCACGATGAATTTAGGAATCCAACAGAGAGGCTATTCCCAATGGAGCAACGAAAGGCACATAAGACATGGATTCTAGAATTCACTTGGAGAGAGAAAGCTGATAGTCTAATCACAGTATGGTATATAAGAGAAGCTGATACATTAAAATGTCTCAGATATTTCAGGTACTCAGAATTCGCCCTTTTCTAATATAAAGACTCCTTAATCAGCCCCTTTAGGTTCGGGTCATTCTTGATTCGCTCAATCTCGCTAGCGACAAGGGTTGGGAAGTCCTGTCAAGAATAAGATTATAACTTCATTCCCCGAAGAACAATTTATAACCTCATAGTATGGCTGTTTGTGTGTACCCTATGGAAGATCGGCGAGGGAAACATGAATTGTTTTGCTTGTCAGATAAGGAAGTCTTTTTGCTTTCAGAAGAGTGTCTTTACCCCTTATTTGGATGCCGAATTGACGATTATGGTAAACGTTTTTGTATCCATGTTAGATCCTAGCAATGCAGGATTTTCTCACTCAAAGGATAATAGACAAAGAGAAAGCATACTGTTATGACAGAGATTATGCGACCCTTCTTTCTTTGTGGAAAAGGTTCGCAAATATTTCCTCGGACATGAGTCTTTTCCTTCTTGGAGACTAAATTAGGCTATATGTTACCTATCCTCTTGAATTTACTTTTGGAATTTCTATGTATTGGACTACTTGAGAATACGAGAACCGGGAATATTCCGCCCCGTTGGTGGAATGTCGGGATTTTTCAGTATGTCAAAGAGCGTGTGCGCTGATTGTGAGGACGACAGTTCGTCCGTTTTGCGCTATATGGATGCCGCAGTGCGGCGGGAAAAGGGAAAGTTGTGTTTGTTCAAGCGCAAAGATAAATCTTTTGTTTCGAATAGAAGAAGTTTTTGCGAAACAATTTTCAGATTTTCTTCGCACTGTGGTGATGATTGATAAAAAAACAAGTGGACTTTCTTTCGAATGCTCTCTTGTTTTGTGTCTTTCTCGGCTTCTTTTGGTGGAAAGCCGCGCGTCTTTTTCTTCTCGTTCCGTCGGTGGTTGCTCCTCGCGTGTGTAGGTACGCCTAAGCGGACACGCGCCTGCGCATCGCGCACTCACCGCAGTTCGCATTTCTTGCCTTCACCCTTCACCTTCACCCGCAATGCGTTGAAAATGGGAAAGATACGCGTGAACTTTCGGGTAATTTTAACACTTCACCGGTGAAGGAAAATACGCCCTTGCCTTCACCTGTAAAGTTTTGTCCGTCAGAGTTTTGTGCCTTTTGGGTGAAGAGGTGAAGGCAAAAAACGAAAAACGGCGGACGCGCGCCTACGCGTGCGCGTTGGCCGGCGCATGGCTCACGATTGGGGTGGGGAGCGCGGTGAGCTGTGGCGCGGCAGAGAAAGACCAATGAGTGGGCAACACCGGCGCGTCTTTTTGCTCCTTGGTTTTGGGGGCGGCGTGGCGTTTCGCTCATCGATAACTCTTTTTAGACGCCACCGCGTGTGGAAAATTTGTATTTTTGCCGTGGGGCGTAGGGCTAAGGGTGTGTGGTTCGCCATTTTGCCCGACCCACCGTTGCCCCCGGCACATCAAAACAAAACAAGACACATGAAAAAAAACACCCGTTCCATTCATTGCGCCTATCCGCGCCGTGATGCTTACGACGCCTTGAGTATGCCTGTCTATGAAAGTGTGGCGTATGAATTCGAAGATGCGGCGACCATGGCCGATGTCTTTTTGCGAACGCATCACGGCTCCCGACTATTCGCGCGTGGCCAATCCCACCGTCACCCACTTCGAAGACCGCGTGGCCGCCATCACCGGGGCGCGCCGCGTCGTTGCCTTCAATTCGGGCATGGCGGCCATCAGCTCCGCCCTCCTTTCGCTCACTGCGGCCGGCGCCAATGTGGTCACCTCGCGCCATCTTTTCGGCAATACCTATGCGCTGCTCACCGAAACCCTGGCGCGCTTTGGGGTCGAAGTGCGCTTTTGCGACCTCACGTGCCCCGAACAACTCGAAACGGTCCTCGATGAGCACACGGCCTGTCTCTTCTTCGAAATCCTCACCAATCCGCAGCTGGAAGTGGCCGATGTGTGTGCACTGGCCACGGTGGCGCACCGTCGCGGGGTGCCGTTGGTGGCTGACACGACGATGATCCCTTTCACGGAGTTCGACGGGCAGGCACTGGGCATCGATGTGGAAGTGGTGTCGAGCACCAAATATGTGAGCGGGGGCGCCACCTCGTTGGGCGGCGTGGTCATCGACTACGGGCATTTTCCGCGATTCACCGAGCGCATCACCCACGAAGCGCTTTTCAATTTGGGAGCCTACATGACACCGCAGGTGGCTCACCTGCAAACCCTCGGACTCGAAACGCTCGAAGTGCGCTATCGTCGGCAAGCCGACACGGCCTTGGCTTTGGCACAGTGGTTTACGGAGTGCTCGGAGGTGGAGCGCGTCACTTATGCCGGTTTGCCCTCGCATCCTGCCCATGCCCTCTTCGCACGACAATACGGCGGGACGTTCGGCGCGATGCTCACCCTCGATTTTGCCGATCGCGCCACGGCCTTTCGCTTCCTCGACGCCCTGCGCTTGGTGCATCGCGCCACCAATCTCTTCGACAATCGCACCTTGGCCATCCATCCGGCGAGCACCATTTTCGGCCTCTTCACCCCCGAGCAGCGCGCCGCCATGCAGGTGCGCGAAACGACCGTGCGCCTCAGCATCGGTTTGGAAGACGTCGACGATCTGCGCGAGGATTTCGCCCAAGCGCTTGCGGCAGCCGTGTCGGTTGCGGCTCAATCCTGATCGACCGGTTCCGCTCCTTGCTTTTTTAATGGACTCCTAACGATTTTTCTACTATGTCTTCCTATCATTTCGACACGCACATTGACCGTGCGGGAACAGGCGCGCTCAAAATCGACGCCCTCGGCCCGCGCTGGGGACGCACCGACTTGCTCCCGCTTTGGGTGGCCGATATGGATTTTCCCACCCCTGATTTCATTCTTGATGCCCTGCGCGATCGTTTGGCGCATCCCATTCTGGGCTACACGGCCGAACCGGCCGACTACCGCCCCGCCATTGTCGACTGGATGGCCGGGCACCACGATTGGCGCATTGCGCCGGAGTGGATCAGTTTCGTGCCCGGTGTGGTGAAAGGCATTGCTTTTGTGCTGGATGCCTTCACGCAGCCCGGCGATAAAATCCTCATCCAACCGCCGGTCTATCACTTGTTTCGCCTGACGATCGAGCGCACCGGCCGAACGGTGGTGGACAATCCGCTGCGCATGCGCGAGGACGGGCAGTATGAAATGGACTTTGACCAACTGGCTGCGGTGGCCGAGGGGGTAAGGTGCTCGTCTTGTGCAACCCTCACAACCCGGGAGGACGCTGTTGGGATCGGGCTACACTCGCCCGTTTGGCCGAGTTCTGTGCAGAGCGCAAGATTTTGGTGGTGAGCGATGAGATTCACGCCGATATGGCCTTGTTCGGTGCGCGGCATTGTCCCTTTGCCGATGTTTCTGCCTGTGCGGCGGCCAACAGTATCACGCTCGGAGCGCCGACGAAGACGTTCAATCTCGCCGGGGTGGTGAGTTCCTATGCCATTGTGCCCGACGACGGGTTGCGCCAACGGTTTTTCGACTGGTTGCAGGCGCGTGAGTTGAACGAGCCCACCGTTTTCGCACCGATTGCCACGGTGGCGGCTTTTCGTCAAGGCGAAAAGTGGCGCCGCGAGATGTTGGCTTATGTGGAAGACAACATTCGTTTCGTCGAGGCCTACTGTCGTGAGCATCTCCCGGCGGTGCGCCCCATTCGTCCCGAAGCCAGTTTCTTGGTGTGGCTCGATTGTCGCGAATTGGGCTTGGCACACGACGACCTGCTCGATTTGTTTGTGGACAAGGCGCGACTTGCGCTCAACGACGGCGAGATGTTCGGCACGGGTGGTGCCGGTTTCATGCGGCTGAATGTCGGCACGCCTCGTGCCGTGCTGGAACAGGCGATGCAGCGATTGTCAGCAGCCGTCGCGCAACTTTGACTTTCGCCTTCGGGCAAAACGCCCCGAGCAACTGAACAGCTGCTCGGGGCGTATTTTTAAGGGGGGGAAGAGAAAGGGGAGCTGTCAGAACGAGATGTCCAGACCGGCGTCGACGACATTGTAGGCCTTCCGCATTTTGACAATCGGGGCGGTGTCGTAGATCAGGCGATAGGTGCCTCTGATGCCGATGGTGGGCGTGATGTTGTACTTGAGATCGACGGCGGCGCCGAAGCGGGCTTTCTTCAAGTAGGTGTCGGGCGTGGCTTGGTGTATGGCCGTGGTGGTGAGTTCCCATTGGTCGCCGATCTTGTGTCGCACACTGAGTGAGAGATGGCTCTTGATGCGGTTGCTAAGGACGTAGGTCTTGGCATCGGGAGCCGTTTCGGGCTGCTCCCACTCTTCGTGTTCGTAGAATAAACCGGCGGTGACCCAAAGGAGGGTGGAGCGGGTGTTGACCAATCGGTAGCGCGACTGAAGTCCCGAAGAGAACTTGAACGCCATGCCTCTGCTGGCTGCCCACTGCGATTCGGCGTAAGGATAGATTTCAAAGGAGCGATCCAGTAAATAGCGAAATTCGCCGTGTAGATAGCCTCCGCTCAGGGCTACATTCTTGCCGTATGAGGAGAACTCAAACTTATTGAGGATGTTGACCACGCGGTTGCGGTGGATGAGGATGTTGAGGTTTGCACTGTTCTTGAACGTGAGCACATTTTCCTTATCGGTTTGGAAGTTGAGCGAGGGGGTGATCATGCCTTGTAGGGTCTTCGTGCTGTCGAGCCTCATCGTCATGTTTTCCGAAAAAAGCAGCTGGGCATAGAGCGTTGTAGGAGCCAGTAAGAGCAGGAAGAGGTAGAGTAGTCGTTTCATTGATTCTGTTTAGTTCGTGATGGATTGTTTCCGGTGCAAAAATAAGCACTTTAAGATGAATTTTGTCGTCGGCGCTTGAAAAAAGTTGTGTTTATATTTGGTTTATGTCATAAACCCTAATTACATTTGCACTCAGAAATTGGGAAAGTTCGCGATAATCCCATTTTTTTCTTTCGTTGTATAGTTTATATTGTAAACCATTTGTCGATTCGTTCTCCGCAACATCAAACAAGTGCAAGACGCGAGTCGGCGAAACGTAATCAAACCTCATCATGAAAAATGAACAACCCATGACCGGGAGGGAGAGTTTGGAACTCATCTCTGCCATGATTGTCGACACGCGTCGGCGCTATCACTTTGAGGATGGCCGCCTCCATCTGTTTTGGGGCTACCTCGACATTGCCGTTGCCCTGCTGGTGTGGGGCGTGGCCTATTTCACACAAAGCGTTTGGGCTAACTTGTTGTGGTGGCTCATCCCCGTGGTGGGCATCCCCGTGAGCCGCTTGCTCTCGCGGAGAAACGAGTCCAAGGGGTACGCGCTCAGCTATACCGACCGCATGATTTCGAGCATGTGGCGCTATGTGGGCTTCCTTTCCTTCGCCTTTGCGCTCATTTGTCTGCTTTTTCTCCTTCGGAGGTCATCCGCAAGTGTGGATGCTGATGTTCTTTACAGTTTCTTGGTGGTGGGCATGGGCACTGCCGTGGTCGGTTTGCTGCTCGATTACCGCTCGATGCTCTACGGCGGCGGCTTTTCCATTTTGGCCGGTGCCTTCGTCCTCACGGCGACCATCGCCGAGAGTCCATTGCTCGAGGTGTGGGCGATGCCGCTTTTCATTGCGAGCCATGCGGCGATGTTTGTGATTCCCGGTCATCTCATCTATGCCGACGCCCGACGTCGTGCGCAAAACAACCCTGCCGGCGATGCCTAATCCACTGCCTGATCTCGATCCTTTGCTCCACTCTCGGTTGCGACTGGCGGTGGTGTCGGTACTCATGAACGTGGAGGAGGCCGATTTCACCTTCCTCCGTGAGCGCACCGCCGCCACAGCGGGCAACCTGAGTGTGCAGCTCGACAAGTTGGCGACGGCCGGTTACATTGAGGTGCTCAAACTCCAATCGGCCAAACGCCCTCGCACCCTTTGTCGCATGACGCCCCGCGGCCGCGCGGCTTTCGAAGCCTATGTGGAGGCGCTCCGTCAGTTTGTGCCTTTCGATTGAGAGGGCGCGGAGAGAACTCCCCTTTGCCGACTGACGGCTCGAATGAAGCACCTGCCTTTGTGCACGCTTCCGGCGGTATGCCGACAGACAAAAGAATGCGCGACGACTCAAGGAGAGCCGTCGCGCATGGTGCTTGAAATATTCGCTGCGTGTTGTCGAAAACTACCGCGTGCTGTTGTCGGAGAACAGATTTTATGCGTTGAGCTGGGAGGGGGGAGCGTGGTCGCCTCCACATTCGTGTACTGACGTGAGCTGCGCGGTCGGCAACCTATGTGGGGAAGTGGAGTGGAAGAGGGTGTAGTCAGACAAAACGGATGTAGCCTTCTTTGCGCGGCGGGGTGTGCGAGGGGAAGTGTTCGGCGTGGCCAACTACACAAAGGCCGATGCCTTCGACGTCGGCGTCGATGCCCCATTGGGCGAGGAGGGCTTTCCCTTCGGGACGGTCGAACATCTCGTGTGCGCGGTGGATCCAGCACGCACCCAAACCGAGGGCGTGGGCGGCGTTGAGCAGATTGCCCATCACGAGCGAACCGTCGTAGAGATAGGTGGGTTGGGCGCGATCGGCCAGGACGACCATGACAACGGGGGCACCGTAGAACGGATCGCCGTCGCGACCGAGGATTTCGGCGTTGAGGCGCGAGAGTTCGTCGCGCACTGCGCGGTCGGTGACTACGATGATGAAGGGCGACTGGCGGCCGCGTCCCGTGGGGGCGTTGGCGCCGGCATCGGCAATGCGTTGCAGATCGGCAACGGAGGGAAGGGAGTCGGGCGCAAAACGCTTGACGCTGCGCCGGGTGAGTAGCATGTCGAGAGCTTCCATGAGCGAAGAATGAGGGTTTTCTGTGTGCCGGCGCGAGCAGGGGAGGAGAGTTGGCGGAAGTGGAGCGCGCCCGCGTCGAGAAAACGGAGTGAAACAATGAACGAGGTGTGGCGCAAAACTACGATTTTTTGTGTGAACAGGCGCAATGGTCGCGCCGCATTTGCGAAAATAATTGTATCTTTGCTCCAAACCTACAACCCGTATGTCAGACTACATTGTTTCGGCCCGAAAATATCGTCCCACGAGTTTCGACTCGGTGGTGGGACAGAAGGCCCTGACCACTACACTCAAAAACGCCATTGCCGGCGGAAAATTGGCGCACGCCTATCTGTTTTGCGGCCCTCGAGGGGTGGGTAAAACGACTTCGGCGCGCATTTTTGCCAAGACGATTAACTGCCTTACGCCCACTTCGACGGGAGAGGCTTGTGACAGCTGCGAAAGTTGTGTGGCGTTCAACGAAGGGCGCTCGTACAATATTCATGAGCTGGACGCGGCGTCGAACAACTCGGTCGACGACATCCGCGAACTCATCGAGCAAGTGCAGATCCCGCCGCAGGTGGGGCGCTACAAGGTGTTTATCATCGACGAGGTGCACATGCTCTCGCAAGCGGCCTTCAACGCGTTTCTCAAAAACGCTCGAGGAGCCGCCCGCACATGCCATCTTTATCTTGGCGACCACCGAGAAACACAAGATTCTTCCCACCATTCTGTCGCGTTGTCAGATCTATGACTTCAACCGCATGGAAGTGTCCGAAACCGTGGCGCACCTCAAACATGTGGCGGAGAGCGAGGGGATAAAATATGAAGAAGAGGCGCTCAATGTCATCGCGCGAAAAGCCGACGGCGGTATGCGCGACGCGCTTTCGATCTTCGATCAGGTGGCTTCGTTCACGAACGGAAATATCACCTACGCCCAGACGATTGAGAACCTCAATGTGCTGGACTATGATTACTACTTCGACGTGACCGACCGCATCTTGGCCATCGATATTCCGCAGGTGATGCTCACGCTCGACGGGGTGTTGAGCAAAGGTTTCGAGGCGGGGCATTTCATCGGTGGTTTGGCGGGGCACTTCCGCGATTTATTGGTGAGCCGCGACGCGCAAACACTCCCCCTGCTTGAGGTGGCGGAGAGTGTAAGGGGCGCGCTATGCCGAACAGGCGGCACGTTGCACACCGCGCTTCCTCTATGCCGCGCTGAAATTGTGCAACGATTGTGACATCAACTACCGCACCGCGCCCAACAAGCGTTTGTTGGTGGAACTGACACTGATCCAAGTGGCACAACTCTTGCAACAAGAGGACGTGCCCCCTTCCGGGCGTCGCCCTACGCTGCGACTTCTCCCCATCTTTAAGCCGGCAGCGGTCCAGGTACCGACGGCCGGTGCGCCTCTTCAGAAAACGAGTGCGCCTCCCTCTACGAATGCCGCGGCAGTTCACCCGGCAATGAATCCTCCGACGGCGCCGGCTTCCGCTGCGCCCCGACAGACGTCTTCGCCGCGCACGTCTCATCAGCCGTTGGCGACGACGAAACTCCAAACCATTTCGCTCACTCGACGACCACAGCCGACGGCCGGCACGGAACTGCCCACATCTGCACCGGAAACGGCCGGCGGACAGCCGACTACAGTGACGCGCAACGAGCCATTCAACGTGGAAGCGCTGGAATACCAGTGGATGCGCTTCGCCAACGAACTTCCCCCGGTACAACTGGCCGATGCCGGTCGCTTGAAAATGATTCGGCCGCAGTTGGCAGACGGACAACGTGTGGTGGGCGTAGTGGAAAACGAGGCGGCCGCGGCGCATCTGAACAAAATCTTGCCGGCGCTGACCGTTTTCCTTCGTCGCGAACTGCGCAACGACAATGTGGTGGTGACTTTTGTGGTGAGTACGACTACTCCCGAGAAGAAGCGCGTGTATTCGCCGCGTGACATTTTCCGCCAGATGGTCGAAAACAACGAGGCATTCCAGCGCTTGGCGGTGGAACTCCAACTCGAATTGCATTGATCCACACGGATCATGCTCGATAGTTCATTCTAAAATACTCATTATATATTATATCTCCTGACATGGCAGACAATAAGAATCGTTATATCACCGTGGCCTACAAACTCTATTCGGACAACGAACAGGGTATCCACGAGATTTTTGAGGAAGCTCCCGAAGCACATCCTTTCCAATTCATCACCGGTCTTTCGGCCGCCCTCCCCGCTTTCGAAGCGCAGGTGGCAGAGCTCAACGAAGGCGACAGTTTCGACTTCACGCTGAGCGTGGAAGAGGCTTTCGGCCCCTATGAGGAAGAACACGTGATCGAGGTACCGAAAGAGATGTTCCACGTGGACGGACGTTTCGACAAAACACAAATTTATCCCGGCGCTATTTTGCCCCTCGTGAACGAGGAGGGAATGCGCTTCGAAGGATTGGTGCTCGACGTGAAGGAAAGCACCGTTAAACTCGATTTGAACCACCCCTTGGCCGGTCGCGACTTGCACTATGTGGGTAAGGTCGTGACAGCCCGCGACGCGACGCCCGAAGAAATTCAGGGTATGATCAATATGATGTCTGGCGAAGGTTGCGGTTGTGGCTGCGGTCATGACCACGGCGACGACCATGAATGCTGCGGCGGTCACGGTCATCATCACCATGGCGACGACCACGAATGCTGCGGCGGACACGGTCATCATCACCACGGCGACGACCACGAATGCTGCGGCGGACACGGTCATCATCACCACGACCACGATCATGGTCACGATCATGGTCACGGCGAAGGCGGTTGCGCTTGCGGCGGTCGCTGAGGACTGTCTGAAATACAGCTCTTTTCGTATTGATGGGCGGCGCGCCTGCGATGAAAACATCGTGGCAAGCCCGAATCTGTTTTCGTCCAATTCTGCAGGAGTTGTCAAGATGCGTTCCGCTGTTGGCAATGTCCTATAGAGAAAAGACGTCTAACTTGACCAATGAGAAGAGTCTGCGCAAAATAAATGAGAGCTTTCGCACCAAAAGGGCGAAGGCTCTCATCGTTTATGATCAGCAAAAAAGAAGATTATGAATACGTTTGGTCATTATTTTCGACTGACGACCTTCGGTGAGAGCCACGGTGTAGCCGTGGGCGGCGTGATCGACGGCATGCCTCCCGGTGTGAAGGTGGATGTGGACTACATTCAGCGCGAATTGGATCGTCGTCGACCCGGCCAGAGTCGGATCACGACCCCGCGTAGTGAAGGCGACCGCATAGAGTTGCTTTCGGGCGTGTTTGAAGGGCGTACAACCGGTTGTCCCATCGGATTTGTTGTGCGCAACGAGCAGCAGCATTCTGCAGACTACGATAATTTGCGTGATGTGTTTCGCCCGTCGCATGCCGATTTCACCTATCAAATGAAATATGGTGTGCGCGACCACCGCGGCGGCGGCCGAAGTTCGGCACGCGAAACCATCAGTCGTGTAGTGGGAGGTGCCTTTGCGAAACTCCTCTTGGCCGATTTGGGCGTGGACATCAAGGCTTGGACGCGGCAAGTGGGGAATGTGGTGCTCGATCGAGATTACCACGAATTATCCCTCGATCAAATTGAAGCGAATGCCGTGCGCTGTCCCGATGTCGAAGTGGCGGCAGAGATGGAGCGCTTGATTTTGGACGTACGTGCCGACGGCGACACCATCGGTGGAGTGGTGGAATGCGTGGTGCGCGGTTGTCCGCCGGGGTGGGGCGCGCCTGTCTTCGACAAACTCCACGCGCAGTTGGGGGCGGCGATGTTGGGGATCAATTCGGCTAAGGGCTTCGAGTATGGAGCGGGATTTGCCGGTTGCACCCTGCGCGGATCGCAACTCAACGATGTCTTTGTTCCCGGATTTGCCACGGCGACCAACCACAGCGGCGGTATTCAAGGCGGCATCTCCAACGGCCAAGACATTGTTTTCCGAGTGGCTTTCAAGCCCGTGGCGACCCTCCTGCGCGACCAGCAAACGATAACCAAGACCGGCGAATCGACGGTGGTGCATGCCAAAGGCCGTCACGACCCTTGTGTGTTGCCACGCGCCGTGCCGATTGTTGAGGCGATGGCCGCCATGGTATTGGTCGATGCCTATTTGCAGCAGCGCACTGTCGCATCGGAGATCGACTAATCGTTCTTGTGTAACTCAACAGACGGCGGATTTTTCAGCAAGCGCGCTTTGTTTGTCAGACGAACGCCGCTTATTTCTCGATGGATTGCCCTCTTTTCTCGGCAGATCCCTGCATTGAGCGCGAATTATTGTCGCGAAATGAGGCAGCTCGGAGAATCTTGTACTGTTTTTTCGGCCTTTTTTGTGTTGTACGGCAACTTTTGAGTTAAAATAGGGCGTGGATGGAGGTTTTTATTGCCTCTTGCTTGCTGTATGTTTGCAAAAGGTCTATATTTGCACCATGTAGTTGTCGCGATGATAACGAGAAAATAGTTTAGTTAAGTCTAGTTTAGTTTTTGTGTTGGTTAATGGGGCACCGTAATGACGGATGTCCCATTAATTTTTTGTGTAGAACGCAGTAGACTCCGGGAAGTGCACGGTGGTTTCTCGTTATAGACTTAAAGAACTCGTTTGTTGCCATTTCCTCGTTGCGTAGCCGTTTTTTATAGTCCGGCCACGTTTCTCCCCGTCTTAGTAGAAAAAGTCCGCCACAAGCGGTAAATGGTCACTGATTCCACCGTGATAGAAAGGACCGAGGTAACTGCGAAAAGGTTTTGTGAGCGTGCCGCGTCCCAAGGGCTCCAACAAAGGTGGGAAAGCGAGGAGGTAAACAGACCGAATGGACGTGTGGAAAGGCATTTCCGAGGAGAGTAGCGCCGGCGAAACGAGCATTTGATCGATCCGACTCCATTCACCGCGAAAATAGTACGTGCCGGCGATGTCTTTGTGCCCCTCAGCCGGCAGCGGTGTGGCATGTGGAGTGAGCGCAATGAAGGTGGGCGAAAGCACTTCGCGGATAGAACGATTTTGCGGTTCGTCGTTGAAGTCGCCCATGGCCAGTAGCAGCGGACGATGGCGCAGATGCGCGATGCTGTCGGCCATTTCACGCAGCAGCTGTGCCGCGCGCAAACGGTAAGGCTCGGAGGCCGCAGCCCCTCCGCGGCGCGACGGGAAATGCACGACAAAAACATCGAGGGTGTCGCCGTGAGGCAGCCGTCCCGCCACGTGCAATAGGTCGCGCGTCGGACGTTCTCGCGCAGCGGCGTAGGGCACGCGGCGCGTTTCGCTATGCAAATACGCAAAGGTCTCGGGCTGATAAAGGAGAGCGACGTCGATGCCGCGCCGGTCTGCGCTGTGCGTGACCACATAGTGGTAGCCGAGGCGCGCAAGCCGAGTACGGTGACAGAGAAAATGCACCACACTGTCGTTTTCCACTTCGCAAAGCGCCACCAAGTCCACCGGCTGCAGCCCGCCGGCGGCAAGAATCGTTTTGGCGAGCGAAGCTTGTTTGTGGAGGTAGCGCGGTGTGTTCCAACGACGTTCGGCAGTGGGGAGAAACTCCTCATCGGCGAAGCCTCATCGTGCAGCGTGTCGTAGAGGTTCTCGACGTTCCACTCCATCGCGCGGAATCGAACGGTGTTTCTAGGCTGACTGTGGAACAGCCCCGTGTGCCGTTGTGCCAAACTGCTGAGCGTGCCGCAAAAGCATAGGAGGCAAAGCAAAATGCAGCGCCGAAAAGCACATAAAAAGAGCCGTGGCCGAGAAGAAAGAAGGAGTGCAGGGTGTTTCATGGAGAAGAAAAAGAGCCCGGTGCACCACGTCCCGGCGGAACGTGGTGCGCCGGGGGATTATTCGTGGTGATAAGGTTCGCCGCGGAGGATCGTCATGGCACGATACAGTTGCTCGGTGAAAAACAAGCGCACCATTTGGTGGGAAAAGGTGAGGCGCGAGAGCGAAATTTTGCCGTTGGCGCGCGCATAGACGGCCGGAGAGAACCCATAGGGACCGCCGACGACGAAAACCAGGCGACGTGCACCGCTGCTGTGTTGACGATCGAGGAAAGCAGCGAACTCTATGGAGCGAAACTCGCGCCCACCTTCGTCGAGTAGCCAAACGGCATCACCGTCTTTCATCGAGCGCAAGAGCAATTCGCCCTCGCGTTCTTTCTGTTGTTCGAAAGAGAGTGATTTCGCATTCTTCAATTCGGGAATCACCTCGAGCTCAAACGGCATATAGTGTTTAATCCGGCCGGTGTAATCGTCGATGAGAGTCGAAAGGTGCTTGTCGACGGTGCGACCGACGACCAAAAGGAGCAATTTCATAGGGAGGAGAGAGATTTTTCGATGAGTGGGTCGAGAGGGTAACAGCCGTGATGCAGCGCTGTTCGAAGCTCTTGGCGATCAAGGCACAGCCTAAGTGTTCAACAGAAGAAAGCCCATTCGAAACAGAAAACCCTCCTGCTCGAAATGCTAACGAGTTCGAGCAGAAGGGCGATTGCGCGATTGCGCGATTGCGCGATTGCGCGGTTGCGCCGGGCGAAGAGGGCGAGTTGTCGGGTTTCGGTGCCGTGAACTGTAGAGCACACACCACCGATACCGACGAACGCGATTTATTCTTCGGTCTTTTTCCGACGCGTGGTGCGGCGCTTGGGCTTTTCTTCGGCGGGAGCCTCGATTTTCACACCGGCCAATTCGGGGTCGATCATGATGCGGCCGCAGTATTCGCAGACGATAATCTTCTTGCGCATGCGGATATCGAGCTGACGCTGGGGCGGAATCTTGTTGAAGCAACCACCGCAGGCATCACGCTGCACATAGACGATGCCCAAACCGTTGCGCGAACTCTTGCGGATGCGTTTGAAAGCCGTGAGCAAGCGTGGTTCGATGTTCGTTTCGAGCGACTTCGCTTTTTCGCGGAGCTTTTCTTCTTCCGCCTTTGTTTCCGACACAATTTCGTCAAGCTCCGTGCGCTTCAAATCGAGGTCTTGTTGACGGATGTGGAGCGTTTCGTTGCCGCGGTTCAGGTCGCCCTGCTTGAGTTCGATGAGACGTTCGGCCTCGCGAATCTTCTTTTTCAGCAGTTCGATTTCCAAGCCTTGGAATTCGATCTCCTTCGTGAGGTTATCGTATTCGCGGTTGTTGCTCACATTGTCGAGTTGCTTCTCGTAGCGCGTCACCATTTCCTGAGCGGTGCTGATATCTTCGTGCTTGCGAGCGATGTCCGCCTTGATCGTCTCGATTTCTTCTTCGTACTTCTTGAGACGGTGGGTCAGTCCTTCGATCTCATCTTCCAAATCTTGCACTTCGAGCGGAAGTTCGCCGCGCAAGGTCTTGATTTTGTCGATTTCCGAAAGTTTCGTCTGCAGTTGGTAGAGGTTTTTCAACTTCTGTTCCACAGACAAATCGGCGGGATTTTCTTTTTTGCTTGCCATATATATAGTGGAGTTTAATCGTTGGGAAGCGCCTCGCCCGTTTTCCGCTTTTCGTTGTCGTCGTAGCGAGCAAAAAGGGGAGGGGTGTTGTGTTTAGAGATAATGGATCGGGTTGGTGCAAATGGTCGTTTGCGCCGTGGGCAAATCCGGGAAATTGTCGTGAAGGAGGCGTTCGAACAAATCAATCGTGAAGCGTTCGCTCTGATAGTGCCCCAAAGCCGCGAGCCACAGTTCGTTTTCGTGCCCGAAAAAGTGGTGATAGCCGATCTCGCCCGTCAGATACAGGTCAGCGCCCACCTCGGCTGCTCTGTCGATGAGAAATTCGCCCGCGCCGCCGCAGAGCGCAATGTGCTGAATCTGACGTTTCGGTCCCGGAGTGTAGAGGAGCGCGTCGACACCAAATTGTTGCTTCACCGTAGCCAACCAGTCTTGAGCATCAACGGGTTGCGGGAGTTCGCCGACCAGTCCGCTACCCGCATCCTTGCCGGGGATGGGCGAAAGCCAGTCGAGTTTTTGGAGTCCGAGTCGCGCTGCGATTTCAAAATTCACTCCGCCGCGCGCATTGTCGAGGTTAGTGTGCGCCGCATAGATTGCGATGTCGCGTTGCACGGCCATGCGGATGCAACGTTGCACCTGCGTGCTGTCGCTCACGCACTTCACGCCGCGAAACAGCAGCGGGTGGTGCGCCACGATGAGGTTAAAGCCTAAACGAGAAGCCTCTTCGATCACGGCTTCCGTCACGTCTAAACACAATAATGCCCCTGAACACTCGTTCCCTGTTATTCCTATCTGCAAGCCGGCATTGTCGTAGCCTTCCTGCAGGGGCAGCGGAGCGAAATTTTCAAGGGCGCGTGCGATTTCTTGAATCTGCATAAGCTGGTGCGCTATAAATGGACACGGCGGAAATGCCGAATCACACGAGCAAAAATACAACTTTCTCCCGGAAAAAACAAATTCTTGCGCTGATTCTCAACGAACTGAGGAGGAGATAGGGGCTAAGCAAGTAAAAAATGGGGAGATTTCATAGAGAAATCACCCCATTTATTGTGTTGAGCAGATCAGCCGGTGTGGAAACGCCCGCTGCTACCAATATATCAAGGCAGTACTACGCGCTTGCCGTAGCGGATGTAGACCCCATGAGGGGCAGCATCGTTGGCACGGCGTCCCGAAAGGTCGTAAAGTGCGTTGGCTTGAGAAACGATTGAAGTGCGAGCCTGCGAAACGCCTGTGCCCTTCAATGTCAGTCTATAGACTGCAGTGGCGTGTGAGCGCACTGTGGTGGTGAAGCCGGTTTCTACCTCGTTCTCCAAGTTTTTTTGCGCTTGGCAATCACGAGCCTGATAGCGGCCTTTGATATTGAGCGCCGAGAACTTAGCGAAGTCAAATTTCACCTGCTGCTGAGTCGGACCTACATTGGTGGCCGAAATGGCCCACATCGCCGTTTGCCAAATCCTTCATGAAGTAGTAGATGTTACCTTCCTGACCGACGAATTCGGCTTGCTGTCCCATGGCATCTTGGTCGATAGCAATGAGGTCGGCGTTGGTAATGATGGCTTTGTCATCGGCAGAGAGGGGCTTCGTCAGGTCGAAAGACAGGGTGAGCGGCGAAGACCACATGCACCACAGCGCAAACTGCGTGCGATATTCGTCTTGCGTCATACCCGGGCCGGTGAGACAAAGGTCAGAGCTGGATTTACCCGTGCCGTGGATCGCTACGCACATCATGTCGGCATCGTTGAAGCGGTTCACGCCCGAGTAAGCCCAAAGGTCTTTCATCGCGGCAATGCTTTGGATCACACCGATACCGCCGCCTTTTCCTTGCCAGCAGTCGCGCGTGTCGTAGGTGGCGCGCCAAGTAGTGGCACCCGTCGTCGAACCCCATTTCCAAGGTTCGCGCACACCCCATTCGCACATGTAGAAGAGGATATCACGACCCGAATTCTTGAGGGCATCGCCCATCGCCTTGTAGCGTTGTTGAGCTGAAATGGCATCGCCGGGAGCACCGCAATAGTCATATTTCAAGAGGTCTACACCCCATTTGGCGTACTGCTTGGCATCGATCGTTTCGTAGCCATACGAACCGTAGGCACCGGCGCACGTTTTGGGAGCAGCATCCGAGTAAATACCGAACTTCAGCCCCTTGTCGTGTACATATTTCACCGTGGCACCCATGCCAATGGGGAATTTCGCAGGATCTTCCTTCGGCGTGCCGTCGCTGTTGCGTTGGGGAGCGTGCCAAAGGTCGTCGATGATGATGAAGTCGTAGCCCGCATCGCGCAGTCCCAAATTCACCATGTTGTCAGCCACAGTTTTCACCACTTGGGTTGAAATCTTGTCCTGTACCACATTCCAAGAGATCCAGCCCATCATCGGTTTGGGCTGTACCAATTTTCCGCTCACCGTCACTGAAGCGGGGAAAGTCTGCGTGTTTCCGTCGGTCGTCACCAAAATCTTATATTCGTAGCGGCCTTCCGTACTGATTTTGCCTTTTACAGCACGGCGTTGCCCGTTCCAATATAAGCCTTCGGGCAAATCGGTGACGCTGACCGTCGACGAAGGAGCAGAAGGAACGATCTTGTGGAGGAAACGCGTGTTGGGCAAACTGAACAATTCGGTGGCGCAGGCCAGCGAAGGCGTCAGTTCGGCTTCAGAAACGATGACCGGACGGGTCGAATTCTGCTCGCGATACACGAAGTAGGCGTTCGCCCAGTCGAAGTGGTCTGCCCAGTTTACACCGTTGCCTTCGTTCGCTTCCAGAATCAGGTATTTCCAACCTTCGAGTTCAACATCCACCGCTACGGGTTGCTCGTGACGGCGGGCCGTGCCTTCCAGTTTTACCTCTTCGCGGCCATCTTCGCCGCGTAGAATGACGCGATAGCCCACAATCGCTGAGCGGTCGGAAGCGTCTTTGTTGGTTTCGGCATCAATACCGGCCATAGCGCGGAAATGCGACACAGCACCGTTGAGTTTCACCACAATACGTGATTTGGCGTGCACGCCGACACCGCTTTCGTAGGCCGTGTCGTTAATCACCAGCGGGTTGTTGTCAATGCTCTTGTTCGGGCGAACCGTGCCCCAGCCGTTTGTGATGTTTTTCAAGTCCATCGAACTGAGTGGAATAAATTCTGTTCCGGTCTCTTGGCTGACGGGGAGTTTCACAAAGTTGGCCGCGCTCAAAGCGGTGGCAGGCACTACTTCCGGTTGTTGGGCATCGGTCGTACAGAGAAAATGCGCGTTGGCCCAGTCGAAATGGTCTGCCCAGTCATTATTGTTACCGAGGGTGGTTTCAAGGACAAGAAATTTACCGTCGGTCAAATCTACATCAAGCGTCTGCCCTTTGTCGCCGCGCTTCATCACTCCCGAGGCCTTCACTTGACGTGTGCCGTCTTGCTTGATGAGCACCACGTTATAGCCTACAACAGCGTGATTGGGCTTGTTGTCCGCCCCGTCGTCTACGCCGAAAGTGGCTTTGAAGCGGCGCACGCCTTCGTTCAGTTTCACTACAATCTTGCCCGGAGCGTGAACGCCCAAACCGGAATCAAACGTATCGCCGGCAATGGTCAGCGTACCACCGCGCACACTCTTATTGAGTTGAATCGCCATATTGTTGTTGCCGTTGGTGGCATTTTTGAGGTCGATTGTGCTGAGTGCAACCACCTTTTCGGTGGTGCTACCGGTGGGAAGCGTGAAATGGTCGGCCAACGCAGGCGGGGCGGACAGCGACATCGCGAGGAGACTCGTGAGTAGAATTTTGTTCATTTAGAGGTATGAGAAGGTTGTTATAAATGGCATAGAACAGCATCTTTGGGATGCCGTTCTATAGTTGTACAGTCTTGATCTGTAATTATTTTTGCTTGCGCTTGCGCACGCTCGACGACATGGTAGAACTACCTTTCTCCGATTCATCGATGCCGAGTGTCTTTTTCAAGTTGCGGCGCACGATGTTGGCGAACTCAATGTTTTCAGAGAGGCGGAAAACGAGGGTGGCATGGCTGCGCACCTTCGTGTCGAAACCACCCTTCACAGCACCCACGTCGGTGCGCTGTTGGCAATCGCGCACCTTGAAAGCACGCAACCCCTTGGCCAGTGAGAAGCGGTCGAACTCCAGATGAAACTTTTTCTTCCTTTTTCGCCCACATTGGTCACGGCAATGGCCACATCGCCGTTGCTCAAAGGCTTTTGGAAGTAGTAGAGATTGCCGTATTGACCGACGAATTCAGCGGGTTGCGCCAGTTCGTCTTGGTTCAGGTCGATGAGTTCCTTGTTGGTGATCATCGCGCGATCGTCCGCCGAAATCGGTTGGCTGAGGTCGAAGGAAATGAGCAAAGGTGATGACCACATGCACCACAGCGCAAACTGGGTGCGGTATTCGTCTTGCGTCATGCCGGGACTGGTGGCACAGAGTTCCGAGCTGGATTTGCCCTTGCCGTGAATGCCCACGCACATCATGTCGGCATCGTTATAGCGATGCACGCCGCCGTACGGCCACAAGTCTTTCATCAGGTCGATGCTTTGCACCACACCGATGCCGCCCCGCTTGCCCTTCCAGCAGTCGCGCGTGTCGTAGGTGCAACGCCACAGCGGCGCACCGGTTTCGAACCCCATTTCCAAGGCTCGCGCACACCCCACTCACAAATGTAGAGCATGATGTCACGGCCGGAACTTTGCAGTGCCTCGCCCATCGTGCGGTAGCGCGAAATGGCTTCGCCCACTTCGGTGGGCGCGTGGCAGTAGTCATATTTCAGCAAGTCGACGCCCCAAAGTGCATATTGCACGGCGTCTGTCTTTTCGTAGCCATACGAACCGAAAGCCCCGGCGCAGGTCTTTTCTGCCGCGTCGGAGTAGATACCAAACTTCAGGCCTTTGCTGTGCACATAGTCCACCGCGGCTTTCATGCCCTGTGGGAATTTGGCGGGATCTTCTTTCGGCGTTCCGTCACCGTTGCGCGCCGGAGCGTGCCAAAGGTCGTCGATGATGAGGTAGTTGTAGCCGGCTTCTTTCAGTCCGAGTTGATCCAATTGATCGGCCGTGGCGCGCACCACCTTATCGGAGATGTCGCCTTCGAACACATTCCACGAAATCCAGCCCATCACCGGACGGGAAGCGGCATAGCGCTCGTCGACGGTGAGGGTCACGTCGTGCGGAACCAACGTGCTGTCGGCGCGGTCGGTCAAAATCAAATTCACGCTGTAGTGATAGGTGCCGGGTGTCGTCACGCGACCTTCCACGCGACGCAAATCCGCGTTCCAATGCAGCCCTTCGGGCAGTCCGGTCACCACGATCGGCGCATCGGCGGGATCGGTCTTGATGCGTTGCATGAACGGACGCGAAGGAGCGGCGAATACTCGATCGGAAAAATAGAGTTTGCTGTCTTGTATGCTCGGCGACTCCGAGCCGTCGTTCTTTGCGCGTTTCTTGTCGGCCGACACCGGAAGACCGAGGGCGAGAAAGAAGGCGCACAACAAGCTATATACGAAAAATCTGTGTTTCATCGTCTGTGAACTATGGGTAGTTTGCTGCAAATATACGAATAATTCTGTGTCGAACAAGTTTAGTCGAAGTTTTTCTACACAAAACGCAAGGGCGCTGTGCAAACCGGCGCGAGAATGTAGATTGAGACGCGTCTCGCAGTGAGAAAACCCGAACTCTTTTTTCGCCGGCAGCGTGCGACGTTTTTTCTCGGAGGAAGGGGTGGGGAGAAAAGCGTGCCATGGGGTGAACTTTCGTGGCGCCGAATGGCCTTGCGCGCATAATGCGCGCACAGCTGTTTTCGATTTTTGCCTTCACTCCTTCACTTTTGTGCGACAAGTAGTTGAATGACAATGCGTTGGGGGTGAAGGTAAATCGGATTTGGGTTCACCTCCGAGACGCAGAACGTAGTTTAGTTTTCTTTTTCATGTAAAACTAACGTAAAACGATTGCTTGCTTCCTGTTTTGCGGTGAAGCCAAAATCGCCCTTTTTCTTCACCCCTAAAGTGTTGAAATATAAATTGATATCGAGGAGGGTGAAGGAGTGAAGGCAAAAATCGAAATTCGCTGAGTGCGCGTATACGCGCGTAGCTGTTTATTGATTTTGGTTTGTTGGCTTGTAATTAAACTTCATTCTTGGTTTTGAAAACAAGGCGAGTTGTACGATAAAATTCCCGACTTTGCGTGGAAAATCCTCTTCTTTTTTTCGAAACCGGACTGTTTTTTTTGCTCAGCTGTTTCGAAAAAATATGGGCGTTGCGTGTCCCGATAGAAAAGAGTCTCTCTGCGCGTCGAAGCGGGCAAAACGGAGAAAAGGGGGCAATTCGCCAACAGGCGAACTGTCGGTCGCCGGCCGGATCCTTTCGCCACCGCCGACCGCGGAACAAGGCGCCGGACAGTCGGAGCGCAGAGACTAAACCTAATGACCCTTCTCCCTTCGACCGGGAAGGGAATGCACGCAATTTTTCCTCGCTTGAAAATCAAGCTCTTTTTGCCATGGCGAAAAGGGGTGCAAACAAATTATTTTCCCTAACTTTGCCCTTATTACACACAACGACTTCTGTTGAAGAATAATTTAATTCGATATCGTATGATGACGAGTAAACAAGAGATCTGCGGCAACTGGTTGCAGAGATACACTAAACTGGAACTCAGTGAGTTCGGAGATTTGATATTGTTGACCAACTTCAACAATTACGTCGATATGTTCTGCGAGCAGATGAACGTGGAGCCCGTAGGTTTCGACGCGAATATGCGCGCCGCCACCGCCGATGGAATCACAATGATCAATTTCGGTATGGGGTCGCCCAACGCTGCCCTGATCATGGACCTGCTTTCGAGCATCAATCCCCGCGCGGTCTTGTTCTTGGGCAAGGCGGGCGGCATTTCCAACAAGACCCAGTTGGGCGACTATGTGCTGCCGCTCGCCGGCATTCGCGGTGAGGGTACGTCCAACGACTATTTCCCCCCCGAGGTGCCGGCTTTGCCCGCCTTCATGTTGCAACGCGCCATCTCGACGGCGCTCCGCGATGCTTCGTTGGACTATTGGACCGGCACGGTCTACACCACCAACCGCCGCGTTTGGGAGCACGACGAAGAGTTCAAAGCCTATTTGCGCCGTACGCGCGCTATGGCCGTCGACATGGAAACGGCGACACTCTTCTCCTGCGGTTTCTACAACCACATCCCGACCGGCGCCCTCTTGCTGGTGAGTGACAACCCCATGACGCCCGAAGGCGTGAAGACGGAACGCTCTGACAATCATGTGACTTCTAATTTCGCTGCTACCCACGTACGCATGGGTATTGAGTCCTTGCGACTCTTGCAAGGCGACCGAAAGACTGTGAGACACTTGAAGTTCGACTGGTAATGGCCAAGAAGACGACCAACGCCGTCACGCACGAAATGATCGTGCGTGATGTGCGAGCCGGGAATGTGCGGCCGGTCTATTATCTGATGGGCGAGGAGGGGTATTACATCGACCACCTCGTCGATTTCTTGGTAGACAGTCTTTTGCAGCCGCAGGATCGAGATTTCAATCTGATCACCTTCTTCGGCGCGGAAACCGATATGCAGTCGGTGGTGCACGCCGCCATGGGCTTCCCAATGGGGGCCGAAAAACTGGTGGTCGTGGTGCGTGAGGCGCAAAACCTCAAAGACACGGCGCCGCTGGACACTTACCTCAAATCGCTCGACTCGCCCAACGCGCAACCTACGGCGGTTTTGATCCTCTGCCACATGAACGGCACGCTCGACCGCCGAAAACCCACGGCAAAAACTGCTGGAGAAGGTGGGCGTGCTCTTCGAGAGTGCAAAACTACGTGAGTGGCAGCTGTCGAAATGGGTGACGGATTACGCCAGACGCAAAAAAGTGCCGATCGAGCAACCGGCCGCGGAATTGTTGGCCGAGGATGTGGGGGCAGACCTGAGCCGTTTGGCCGGAGAGTTGGATAAACTCACCGTCGCGGCCAATGGAGCGCCGATGGGTATCACCTTGGCGCTGGTGCAATCGCACATCGGCGTGAGCAAAGAGTTCAATATCTTCGAACTGACGGATGCGCTGGGACGAAAAGACATCGCAAAGGTCAATAGAATAGCGAACTACTTTTACAAAAATCCAAAGCAGAATCCCATTCAAATGGTGATGCCTGCTTTGTTTCGCTTCTTCTCGCAACTGATGTTGGCCTATTATGCGCCCGACAAATCGCGCAGCGGAATCGCTTCTTTTGTGGGAGTTTCCGATTGGCAGGCGGAACGCAATATCATGCCGGCTATGCAGAACTATACCGGCCGAAAAGTGATGGATATCATTACGCAAATTCGCCGAACAGATGCACGGAGCAAAGGGGTGGACAACCCCGTCATCTCATCAGAAGATTTGATGAAGGAGCTGTTCTTTTTTATTTTGCACTGAGTATTTCTATCTCGATTGCTTAGCACGATTTTTTTCCCCGAGTTTTTCTTTTCTGAAAGAAGACTCGGGGATTTTTATGTGCTTCGTGGTCGAGCGGAAGGTGGGGAGTTGCCCGGCTCGATGGGGCAGTGCAACGGGTGCCCTTGCCCGGGACTTGCTGCTGGGAGGCACGGACAAAATCAACGGCTAATGCGTGGGGGGAGGAGGGTGATGGGAGGAAGAGAAAGCGGGGAGATGCGGCGCGTAAATCGGATTGCTGAATGTGCAAGAAGAAGGCCGGCCGAGAAGACTTTGAAAAAAATAGGCGCGTACCATTTTTTTGAGGAGATTTCGGCTGCTCTATTTCTGCTCGTTTGGCGTCCATTTTTCGACGCTGCTCATTCTTGTTCGGATTTTTGGGGCAAAATAGAAGCGGAAAAAAAGCGGCTCATCGCCGCTTTTTTTATTGCATACTCGCTTCGTCGATTTTTTTTGCGAGGAGGAAGGAGAACATCAGACACCTATTATATAGAAGAAGAGGGGTGGGGCAGTGCTTTCTTGCCTTTGCCGCTCGAGAAAAGGGGACGAAGCGTCCCACCGGGCGTATGGTGGAGTGGAGTGGGGCGTTTGATGTAAATTGTCCCGTTTAGGGCGAGAAATAAGGGCTAAGCGGAGCGAAAGAGGGAGGGAAAGAGGGAATTTTGCTCGTGAGCGGCGGCAATAGAGGACAAAGACTGATTTATTTGCATGCAGCTTGCTAAACCTGTTTTTCTTTCTCAATATGTTGAATACTAATTAGTTGTGTGTCGTTTTTCGCTCTGCTAATGCGAAAAACAGCGTTTTTAGGTTCTTGGAGACGGAGGAGGGGACGTTGGCGCGATTTTTTTGATTGATATGCTGTGAATCGAGCCTTCTCTCTCGGTGAATTGACAAAAACAAAGCGAGGTGAAATACATAAGATTTCAAAATCAAAATCTGACAAGTGGTACGAAAGACTAAATTTCAGCGTGTGTAATTTGGTTTTGTACTCTATCTTCGTATTGATGTGTAAATGTAAAATACTAAATTGAGTGAGTCTGAATTTGTAAATATGCGATTTGTATTTTCTGCTATATCGATTTGTAAACCAGATTTTTTTCCGTAGTTTTGTTGAGGTGTTTGTCTTGAAAAATATGCGTTTTTTTCGCGTGTATACCCCTGTTTTGATGTGTATAACTTGCTCTTTTTCAGCCTATGTTGTTTGAAAATCAGTCTTTTACCTTATTTTGTCGGAGTAGTTTTACCCATATTCTTTGCCGATGTGAATTTGGAGATATAGAGTTTTGTAGTGAAGCGACACAGCTGATGCACTTTGTTATTTACTTGTGTAAATACATTTGTGGTGTAGAAATGTTGATTTTCTCTCATGTGAATTTTGGAGATCTCGGTTTTAATCTCTACTTTTGTAGATGAGATCGCGAGTCTGAGTTCGTCTTTGTGAATAACTAAATTCGCCTCTTCAGAGATAGTCGCTCCACTTTTTCAAAAGTAGGTACCAGAAGAATGCTCGGCGAGGTAGATTCCTCGATTTTCTTCGCTACGTTCGTAAAAAAGCGGATAAAGTGAGTCGTATATCCGTTGAATGAACTGCATATTGAGGTCGATCTTGCTCGGAAGCGCATTTTTGCCCTACAATTTGCCCCCCTGCTCCTGCTCGCCTTTCTACGATTTGGACGCAACCGTTCAGTAAAAACGTCGGCGAAACGTCGAGTTTTCTTTTTTACGGCTACGTTTTTCTCTCTTTTCGACTCCCTCCTCAGGGGGCGTCTGTGAAGTTTCTCGTTTTAATCCACGCTTATTATTATGGCCTCAATGACAGACCCCAGCGAAACGATGTATCTCCGCATTAAAAAAAGTAATGGAGAGTTACGGTTTACAGCAACAAGCCTTCGCGAAGAAGCTGGGTGTTTCGCCGGCTACGATCTCCAGCATCTACACCGGGCGCACAAAACCGTCGAACAATTTGGTGCAAGCGATCCATCGTGAGTTTCCGGAAATCAATACCAACTGGTTGCTTTTTGAAGAAGGCGAGATGCGGTTGTCGTCGACGACTTTTTCTGCTTCTTCTGAACAGGAAGAACTTGTGCAAAATGTCGTTTCTCATGAAATGCAGCCTTCTTCTCCTTTCCCCCTTTGGGAGGTGAGATGCCTATGTTCTTTGCTGAAGAAACCCCACAAGTCACGCCGCCTCCCCAGCCGGTGCAACCCCAGCCTGCTCGTGCTACTGCTGCGCATCGTACTCCAAACCGAACCGCTGCGCAGCCGGTTGAGTCGGTTTTTCATACTAACGCGAATGCTTTTTGACAAACAGCCTCGTCGAGTTAAGGAAATTCGCGTGTTTTATGATGACGGTACCTTCGAAGTTTTTGCACCGGCGAACAAATGAATGATCCCGCTGTAATGAGGTGAGAAGTTTGAGCGGCTATGAAAACATAATTTGTCTCGAACGTTCCATGAGAATAAAGTCGGTTCTTCGTTGCGAGGCGAACCGACGAAAGGTTTTTTTCTGTCGTATGAGTTTTTCCCTAATTTGAATTTACCGCCGGTCACGTTGCGAACGCGTCCCGGTGCCAACGGTCGGCCGACGGTGTGGGATGTGCTTCGCCAGAGGTATGTGACGCTCACCGCCGAAGAGTGGGTGCGGCAACACTTCGTGCATTATCTTATTGCGGAGTGTGGCTACCCTGCCGGTTTGTTGGCGAATGAAATTGCTCTCGATGTCGGTGGCGTGCGCAGGCGCTGTGATACGGTGCTCTTTGCGCGCGAAGGGGCTCGCCCGAGAGTCATCGTGGAGTACAAGGCGCCGCAGGTGCCCATCACGCAGGAGGTGTTCAATCAGATCCAGAGTTACAATAGCGTGCTGAAGGCCGATTATTTGATCGTGAGTAATGGGCTGCGGCATTATTGTTGTCGTATGGATTACGAAGGAGATCGGGTGATTTTCCTCCGTGAGATTCCGCGTTTCGAGGAGTTGATATAATAATATATACAGCGCGTAGGTTTTTCCAGGCAGTTGGCGTGTAGGAGAGAGGGTGGTTGAGGTTGGTAGATCCATTTTGTAAGTGGGGGATACGTATTTTTCGAGGACAATGTTTGATATTCTCGAAACTTCATTCTAATTTTGTCCCCGAATATTACATAAAACAAACGCGCTGAAGCCGTTCGGCGGCAGAGGTGTCAACACAGCAAACTAACAAGAAATGGACAAAGCAAAATTCGAACGTGTGATGGGTGTTATCGGCACTGTCACCGCCGTACTGATGTACGTGTTTTACATCAACACGATCAACAATTACCTGAACGCAGCCCCCGGCACGCAGAAAGACTGGTTGCAACCGGCCATGGCTTGCATCAACTGCTGCATTTGGGTCGCCTATGGTCTGTTTAAGGAGCGCCGTGACTGGCCCGTTGCGATCGCCAACGCCCCAGGTATTGTCTTTGGTGGTGTGACAGCTATCATCGCTTTGATGTAATCTTGCCGCGGCGCGCTGTTTCTTTCCCCATTTACCCTAATTCATCATGTCGGACAATCAGAAAATGCCCTCCAATTCCCCCAAACAACCCACTCGCCGTGGTTTGTTCGTCTTTTTGCCGCCTTGGCTGTCGTAGTTGTGGCCGCAGGTAGCTATTGGCAATATCGTCATACCGAAGAAATTCCCGCTTCGACGACTTCCGAAGATTCCCTCGTTGCGAAAAACCGAGAGGCCGGTGAGGCTTTCTTGGCGCAGAAGGCGAAAGAATCGGGCGTACAGACGCTGGGAGGCGGTTTGCTCTACAAAGTGCTGAAATCCGGTAGCGGACAATCGCCCACCGCTTCGAGTACCGTGGTGGTAGATTATGAAGGACGACTGATCGACGGCACGGTGTTCGACAGTAGTTATCGGCGCGGAGAGTCGGCAGAGTTTCCCGTCAATGGCGTGATTCAAGGCTGGCAAATTGCACTCAAAGCCATGAAACCCGGCGACGAATGGGAGATTTATATCCCCTCCTATTTGGCTTATGGCGAAAATGGTTCGGGAAGCAACATTCCGCCCGCTTCGACTTTGATTTTCAAGGTGGCTTTGCGCAGCGTGAAGTAAGCGAACCCTACTTGAAAATTCTTTTTATTCTCGTCTCGCAAGGGGAGTCGTAACGAAAAAGGCTCCGCTTGCGAGACTTTTTTGTGCATTCTACGATCATGGCCGGCGAGGAGAATTTGAAATACCCCTTGCTTACCGACGGCTCTGTGCAAACCACGGTGTTGGAAGCCATCGACAAAGACGAAGCGTGGTTGCGCGCGGAATTGGCAAAGATGGGCTATTCGGATCCCTCCAAATTGTTCTTGGTCGATTACTTGGGCGGACAATTAGTGGTGACGCCTAATGCTTAAAAAAGAGGAGTAGAGGCCGATATTCGCCTTAAAATCCTTATAACTTTGGGTTTAGGTGCGAAAAATGCTATTCTTTCTTGGCAGAATGAACGGAATAGTCTATATTTGCAGAAACCAATTTCAAATTCAGATTTCAATGGTTCATTTGGTAAGCGCAAATCGTTGGTGGCACAACTCAGGATTTTTAATCGTGGGTTGACATCTCGTGTACGTTTATTGAAGACCATAAGGAGTATAAGAGACCTGTCGTGACTCACGGCAGGTCTCTTTTTTTCGTATCCCTACGACAAGGCGTTTTTTGCGGCCGGTACCACTGCGAGGCGCTTGAGTAGGGGCGAAAAAGGTGGCCGTTTTCTACCCGTTGTTCGGCGTAGTTGCTTGTTGCGCAAGCATTTTCTGCGTGTCGGTAGTGAGAAAGGGATTGAACAATCCAAATTTCTCTCACTCGTTCGGTGTAGGTGGCTGTAGATCAGTCGGTTTGTGCAGATGTACGGCCGGCAACCGGCAACATACTCCCCATTCTTCATCCCCGAAGAGCGCATTTCGGCGCTCCTCTCAACATTTCCAACTTATGAATTCGTATCAAGTAGATCAAAATGGTTTTTACGGCGCCTTTGGCGGTGCCTATGTCCCTGAACAACTCTGTTCCGTATTGCAAGAATTACAGTCGCAGTATCGTGACATCATCGAAAGTCCCGCATTCCAGCGAGAGTTTCACACCTTGTTGCGCGATTACGTCGGTCGCCCCAGTCCTTTGTATCACGCCCGCCGCCTGAGCGAAAAATACGGGTGCAAACTCTACCTCAAGCGCGAAGACCTCAACCATACCGGTGCGCACAAAATCAACAACGCCCTCGGCCAGATCCTCATCGCCCGCCACATGGGCAAACGGCGCATCGTGGCCGAGACCGGCGCCGGCCAACATGGGGTGGCCACCGCCACGGCTTGTGCCTTGATGGGCATGGAGTGCATCATCTATATGGGGGCGCTTGACATCGAACGCCAGCGCGTCAATGTGGAACGCATGCGCATGCTCGGCGCAGAGGTGCGTGCCGCACAGTCCGGAAGCCAAACCCTCACCGATGCCGTGAACGAAGCCTTGGCCTATTGGTGTGCTTGCGCCGACGACACCTTCTATCTCCTCGGTTCGGCCGTCGGCCCGCATCCCTACCCCGACATGGTGGCTCGCTTGCAAAGCGTGATCAGCGCCGAGATCAAAGCGCAGTTGCTCGAAAAAGAGGGACGCGACTACCCCGACCACCTCATTGCCTGCATCGGCGGCGGCTCGAACGCCGCAGGTACCATCTATCATTATCTGGACGACGAACGTGTGCGCATTGTCCTCGGAGAAGCGGGCGGACACGGCGCGGAGAGTGGAAAAACGGCCGCTACTCTCACCATCGGCACTCCCGATGTGCTGCACGGCAGTCGCACCCTCGTGATCAAAGATGCGCAAGGCGAAGTGGCCGAACCTTATTCCATTTCGGCCGGTTTGGACTACCCCGGCATTGGCCCCCTCTTTGCCCATCTCATCACCGCCGGACGCATACAAGTAGAAGCCATCACCGACCGCGAAGCACTCACGGCGGCCTTCGAACTCTCGCGCTCCGAAGGCATTATCCCCGCCCTCGAGAGCAGCCATGCGTTGGCCGTGCTCTCCAAACTCACGTTTCGTCCCGATGAAGTCGTGGTACTTACCGTGAGCGGCCGCGGCGACAAAGATCTCGAAACCTATCTGTCGCACAAAGCCGACATCTTGGGCGAATGAGTGCAGCGGCATTGAAAAACGAGGCCTTGGTCGTTCCATCATCGCGGGTGCGGAGTGCCGCGCAGGACGTGCTGATCGTCGATTGTCACGACTCCTTTGTCTACAATTTGGTACAACTCGTACGCGAGGTGCGGCGCTGTGCCGCATTTGGTGTCGTGCGACGAAGTGGAAGTCGCAAGCGTCGATCGCTACGACCGCGTCTTGTTGTCGCCAGGCCCGGGACTTCCCTGTGAAGCCGGTCGGCTACTCGATGTTGTGCGGCGGGCTTCGGGGCGTGTTCCCGTGCTCGGTGTGTGTCTCGGCCTGCAAGCCATTGCCGAAGTCTTCGGCGGACGCTTGCGCCAACTCGCCGAAGTGTACCACGGCATCGCCTCCGCGTGCCGGATCACGGCCGATGATGAACTTTTCTCCGGCTTGGAAAAATCCCTTTGTCGTGGGGCGTTACCATTCGTGGGTGGTCGATCTCACTGGTCTGCCCGCTTGTTTGGAAATCACCGCGCAGTCGCCCGACGGCGAAATCATGGCTTTGCGTCATCGCACGTTGAATGTGCGCGGCGTGCAGTTTCATCCCGAGAGCATCCTGACCCCAAGTGGGCGCAAACTGATGGCGAATTGGCTGCGAGCGGGTGAAGTTTCGGTGCCGTCGACCGAAGATTGAAGTGCGCAATGGCAACGGCTGTCGGTGCTTCCTCCGTAGTAGACTGAAATGCCGTGTCGACATCCCGAAGATAAGGGGGCGACACGGCATTTCGTGTGGAGTTTTCGCGCAAGCGAGCGCGACTCGCTTTTTCGTATTTTCGTGCTCTCATTCCCGCAATGTTTTCTATCGTTTTTCCCCACAGCAGTTTATGAAAATACCTTATTCTTTCTGACATACACGGCTCGATCACTGCGCTCGATGCCGTTTTGGCACATTATGAGCAGATGGGTTGCGACATGCTCCTCTTGCTCGGAGATTTACTCAACTACGGCCCTCGCAACGGCCTCGCCCCCGGTCTCGATGCCCCCGGCGTGGCGGCGCGACTCAACGCCATGGCCGATCAAATCGTGTGTGTGCGCGGTAATTGCGACAGCGAAGTCGATCAAATGCTCCTCGACTTTTCTATCACCGAGACCTGCGCGCATCTCATCGACAACGGCCGCCACATTGTTCTCACCCATGGTCACGTCTATGGGGAGCAATGTCCGCCGCGTGGGCGTATCGATCTCTTGTGTCAAGGCCACGCACCTGCCCCACATCACGCGCCACCCCGACGGCACAGCCGCGCTCAACACCGGCAGCCCCACCTTCCCCAAAGGCGGAAACCCTCCCACTTTTGCCACCTACGACGACGGTCTCGTGAGCCTTTGGCAGCTCGACGGCACCTTGCTCGACAGTTATCAACTCCCCCACGCCTAATGTCACAACCTCTCACTTCCCCCTTCCGCCTGATCGCCTTAGATCTCGACGGCACGCTCACGAATTCCGACAAGGTCATCACGCCCCACACCTTCGAAGTGCTGATGCGCGCCCAAGCCGCCGGCGTGCGCCTCGTGCTCTGTTCCGGACGCCCCACCTATGGCATCGCCGCCCTCGCCCGTCAGCTGAAACTCGAGGAGAACGGTGGTTTCGTGCTCTCGTGCAACGGAGCCAACATCATCGATTGGGCCACCGGCGAACTCCTTTTCCGTCAACCCCTCGAGGGGCGATTCCTACCGCAGTTGTTGGAGTTGGCCGATGCGCACGGCTTGCCGTTACTCACCTATCGTGACGACTGCATCCTCGCCACGCGCAATGATTCGGTCTATCTTGACGAGGAAGCCCGCATCAATCAAATGCCCGTTGAGGTCACGACCGATTTCATCGCCGAGGCTTCTCGTCTCGAAGGCGGTGCGCCGAAGTGCTTGATCCCCGGCGATCCCGAATTGCTGGTAGAGTTGGAAGAAAAGATGAAGACGATTTTCGGCGAGGCGCTCTCCATTTCGCGCTCCGCACCGTTCTTCCTCGAAATCATGGCGCCCGGTGTGGGCAAAGACCACTCTTTGGCGCGCTTGTTGGCGCAGCTCGATCTGTTGCGCGAACAACTCATCGCTTTCGGCGACGGTTTCAACGATCTCACCATGTTGCGTTTCGCCGGCATGGGTGTGGCGATGGCCAATGCCGCCGACGAAGTGAAGGCCGTGGCCGATTTTCGTCACGCTGTCCAACGACGAAGACGGCGTTGGCCACGCGGTTGAGCAGTGGGTGCTCAACGCTTAACGGTGCGTTCTCAAATTCCCGCCCGTCTGTCCGCTAAGCGACAGAAAAAGGCGCAAAAGAAAAGCGTTTCGCCACTCGACAACGAGCGGCGAAACGCTTTTTATGTACTGTGGTAGAGTCGTGGCGAAAAACGGACTTCTTTTTCGCGAAAAGTTGGGAAGAAATGCGCGAAAGTTCCCCTGTTTTCTCGGCAAGGAGGCTGTTTTTTTCTTCCTTGTAGCACGGGGATGCGAGCTTGCGGAGGAAAGTTGAGGTGAAATGCACACCGGCCGCCTGAATCGTGTGGTGGCGTAGGCGCATTCCGTGAAGGGGCAGTTGCCATCGCATGGGGAGAAAATGCACCATGTGGCGGCGTGAGTGCATCCCGTGAAGGGACAGCTGCACGGCGGCTCAAAGCCACTCGCGCAGCTCGTCGAGGCGGTGCACCTCGCGAGTGGGCGCTGTGGGGGCGGTGAAGCTTTCGGGATGGCGGTTGAAAAAGGCCGTGTCCAGCCCCACATTCATCGCGCCGACAATGTCGGTCGAGAAATTGTCGCCGATCATCAGCGTGTGGGCGCGGTTGGCTTTCGTCTGCGCGAAGGCAAAGTCGAAAAATCGCTGCGAGGGTTTGTTCGCACCGGCCTCATCGCTCAGCACCACCGTGTCGAAATGATGGCGCATGCCGGCGGCTTCGATTTTTCGGTGCTGCACTTCGGCGAAGCCGTTGCTGCAAATGAGCAGGCGGTAACCGCGTGTGCGCAGGTGGTCGAGCAATTCGTGCGCCCCCTCCACCACGCCGGGCTTGGTGCTGCAGAGTTCGAGAAACGTGTCGCTCATTTTCAGGCAATAGTGCGTCGATGTGTCGCAGTTGTCGCCCTCGGCGAGCGGCAGACGGAAGCGTTCGACGATGAGGGTGTCGCGATCGATTTCACCGTGGGAGTATTGCATCCAAAGCGCTTCGTTGGTGCTCCAATAGGACTGCGAGAAGCTGTCGAAAGAGGGAAAAATGTTGCTCCAAACGGAAGTGATCGAAGAGTTCGCGCAGCGCTCAGCGATGAGTTGCCGCGGGTGTCGTAGAGCGTGTCGTCGAAGTCGATGAAAAGATCGGTGTAGGGAAGGGAGGGAGTCATGCCGAAATGAGAAAAAAGGGGGAAGGGAGAACAGAAAGTGGGCGACCTCAGCGAAGGAGGGCGCGGCGTGTGCGCGTGCTGCGCAGTGGTTCAGTCGAAAAAGCAGGCGGTAGTGTTCGGCTTTCTTTTTCGAGTGCCAGCGGATAGGCGCGCGACGACGAGGGCATACGCCAGAATTCGATGTCACGTCCCAGTGGGTGCGTGTCGCTCGGGCACAGCACGAACGTGCCGATCTTGGGGAGTTGCTTCACATTGAGGGTTTCGCAGAGCACTTTGCCCGCCAGTCCGCCCGTGGTGACGATGCGTTTGCACTCGGGCATGGGGGCCAGGAGCGAGGCGATGTCGGTCGGCTCCACCACCTCGAGGAAGGCATCGGCGGCGTTGCCTTTCAGTCGGCGCACACGGCGCGCGGTGTCGAAAAAGGCCAGGCCGTGCTCGGCCGAGAAGGCGCGAATGGCCGCTTCGTCAAAGCGTTTTTCGCCCTCGACCACGAAATGCAGGCGGTCGTCGAAGAAGAGGTGACCCATGATGCGCCAAAAGTCGTTGATGAAATTGGGGTAATAGAAGTGCATGCACCAACGGTTGGCCGTGGGAGGGAAACTGCCGAGAAAGAGCATGCGGCCGTTGGGCGGCAGGAAGGGCGAAAAGGGGTGCGACTCGATGGGCAGTTCGTTTTGAGCTGCGAGTGCATCGGGCGAAGCGGTGGGCGGCGTGGCGGTCGGGGATGGGGAAGAGTAGGACATGGAGGAGGAAAAAGTGACGGTGGAGCAAAGGGAGCTAAAAGCGGCGCACGGCGTGGCGGCAATGGGCTTACCACGCGTGGCGGTCGAGGAATTGGCGCACGCGGCGCTCGTATTCTTCGGGGTGGTCGATGTAGCTCATGGCGTGTGCCGAGTGGGGCGCGATCCACAGGGCTTTGATGCCCGGTTTGGCGGCATAGAGCGGATGCACCATGGCGGTGGGCACAAAGTGGTCGTTGCCGCCGTGGATGAAGAGCATTGGTTTCCGGCAGCGGCGCACGGCTTCGAGTGCCGAGGCCTCGTCGAACGACCAACCGTAGCGCCATTTGCACAAGGCGGAGGTGGCGGGAATGATGGGGAAGGCCGGTAGGCCGTAGCGCACACGGAGTTCGTTGGTGAAGATGTCGCGTACGGAGGTATAGCCGCAGTCTTCGACGAAGGCGCGCAGGTAATTGGGCTGCCCGTCGGTGCCGCTGAGCATCATTGTGGTGGCGGCGCCCATGGAGATGCCGTGCACCACGAGGCGGAGGCTGTCGGGCGAAAGGTGGAAGAGGCGCGGGGCGAACTTCGCCCAGCGGAGCACGTCGAGGCGGTCGTTCCATCCCATGCCGATGTGCGTGCCGGGCGTGCGGCCGTGGTAGCGCAGATCGGGCAAGAGGAGGTGGGCGTTCATCGAGCGAGCATACATGCGCCCGAGGTGATACATGCGTCCCGCGGCATCGCCGTAGCCGTGTACCAGCAGGGCGACCCTCTGCGTGGGACGGGCGGAGCGCACGTAGCGGGCGTGGAGGGGCGTGCCGTCGGGGGCGGTGATCGTGGTGTCGCGCAGGGCTTGGGCACGATCGAGGCTATCGAGCCACGGTCGCAGGGTGGGAACGTAGTGAATCATGGTGTCGCGCGCTGTGGCTTCGCGGCGATAAGGGCTCGGCTCGGGACAAATGGCGGTGCGCAGCATGAATTCGGCCGTGCCGTAGAGGCCAAGCAGCAGAACGATGAGCAGACTGACGAGCAGACCGAGAAGGGAGTGGCGGTAAGGGCGGAGACGCATGGGCGAAGCGAGAATGCTGTGGAGGGAAAAAAGAGGGAGTGTACCTATACGTGAACTCCCTCTCCCGAAATTGCTTTCAAGAGAGGGAGTTTTATTGTAGCTTGTGCGGCTGCGCTATTGCGCTGACCACAGGCAAAGTTACTTATTTCTTCAGCTTGAGGTCGTAGTTCATGCCGGAAGCAGCGGGAGTGAGCGTGCTGTCGCCAACGAGGCTGAGCGTGCTGTCGTTCTTCTGGAGGAAGTAACGAACGTCGTCCTGAGCTACCGTGAGCTTGAAGCCCTTGGCGTCCTTGCTCTCAACGGCTTCGAACTTACCGCTGTGAGTTTGCGTAGCGTTGTCCTTCGTGTTCTGTTCGCTGAGCGAGAAACCGTTCGTGCTGTCCTGAGCGAGTGCAAGACGAGTGTTGAACGTCGCGTCACCGCCGGGGAGTTCACCTTCGAATACGAGCGAGTCAGAAGATGCTACTGCGCTGTCGCCACTGTTGGATGCTTCGGTAGTTTTACCTTTTTGTTGGCAAGCCACCATCAGTGCGCTTGCTGCAACGAGAAAGAGAATCTTTTTCATGTGAATGTGATGAATGAGTTGTTTGTTTCGGGGCAAAGTTATGGATTTCCCCCATGTGGAAAATAGCTTGGGCGATAAAAAGATGCAAAACTCAACGTAGTTTGTCGTTTTCGGAGGTTTGATATGGCAAATTTGTAGGTCTGGGGGCAAAATCGCGCGGGCTGAGGTTGGGATTCCCAATATTTATTCGCAATTTTGCCGAACGCCTTTTTCCGAATCGTACCCTATTTTTGCGCGCAAAGTCGCCCCGTTGAGGATAAAACGGCCGAGTTTGGGTTCGCTGCCGCGGCAGCCGCAAGACCGAAGGGCGCCGGAAGGACGAGAAAACGCATATAAATCATACAGCCTTATGCAAAATATCGGTGTTTTTCTCTTCGCACAGTGATGTGCCGGCCGCATATCACGAAGCGGCTCGACAAGTGGGACAATGGATCGGCGAAACACGACGCACCTTGCTCTACGGAGGTTCGAGTATGGGCCTGATGGAGGTGTTGGCGCGCGCGGCCAAGGAAGCCGGTGCCCGAGTGTTCGGCATTGTGCCCCAGTTTGTGGTGGATCGTAACCACGTGAGCGAAACCCTCGACGTGGAAATTCGCACCGCGGCGCTGAGTGACCGCAAAAACGGTGATCATCGACCGCAGTGATGTGCTGGTGGCGCTGCCCGGCGGCGTCGGCACGCTCGATGAGGTCTTCACTTTGTTGGCCGGTCGCACGGCAAACGAAACCCACAAGCGGGTGATTCTCTATGATGTGGACGGTTGCTGGCAACCGCTCATCGCATTGCTCGATCGCTTGGTAGAAGCCGGACTTTACAGCGCCGACGAGCGCCGACAGGTGGGCGTGGCCGGCAATATCGCCGAGCTCGAAATGCTCTGCCGCTGATCGGTTGCTCACGGTTCCTATATATAATGAGTGCTCCCATATATAATAATGAGTGCGCTCACACTTCATTTCCACTTTATCACGGCATGACGCATCCCTTTTCCCAGACGTTGCTGGATTGGTACGCCACGCACGGACGCGAGTTGCCGTGGCGAGAAACCGCTGACCCTTATCGTATTTGGATTTCTGAGATCATTCTCCAACAGACGCGCGTGGCGCAGGGCTACGACTACTATTTGCGCTTCGTGGAGCGCTTCCCCACGGTCGAAGTGCTCGCTGCCGCAACGGAAGACGAGGTGTTGCACCGTTGGGAAGGGCTGGGCTACTATTCGCGGGCGCGCAATCTGCACGCAGCGGCACAACAGATTGTGGCGCAGGGCGGTTTTCCGCGCGACTACGCCGGCGTGCGGGCACTCAAAGGGGTGGGCGACTATACGGCTGCGGCCATCTGTTCGTTTGCCTACGGCCTGCCCACAGCGGTGGTGGACGGGAATGTCTATCGCGTGTTGGCACGTTATTTTGCCATCGACACGCCCATCGATGTGGCCGCCGGCAAGAAAGAGTTTGCTCAACTGGCCGATTCGCTGATGGTGCCCGCGCGTGCGGCGGACTATAACCAGGCGATCATGGATTTCGGGGCGGTGCAGTGCACGCCGCGGGCACCACGCTGTTTAATTTGTCCGTTGGTCGAAACGTGTGCCGCCCGACAGACGGGGCAGGTGGAGGACTATCCCGTGAAGAGCAAGAAGGTGGCCGTCACGCACCGCTATTTCACTTACATTCTGCTCGTCGACATTTCGGCGGAGGAGCCGGCATTGCTCATACGGCGCCGACCTTCGGGCGATATTTGGCAGGGATTGTACGAACCGCTGCTCATCGAAACGCCCGCACCGATAACGGCCGAAGAGGTGGAGGCACATCCGGATTGGAAGGCCTGCGGTGTGGGCGAAGCGCCGTTCGAGATGTTGGTGCGCGATCTCAAACACGAACTCACCCACCGGCGCTTGCATGTCGATGCCTATGTGGTGCGCGCCGCTGTGCCGCCGGCAGCCGATTGGTTGCGGGTGCCGCTCACTGCATTGGCGGACTATGCTTTCCCAAAAGTGGTGAACCTCCTATGCGAACGCGCCTTCACTCCGTCGTCGGAATGAAGGCGCGTGGATTTTTTTTGAAGAGAGAGGCACACTTAGGCCTGCATGCGCAGATAGGTTTGCCCGAAAGCGGTGACGGCTCCGCTCTCGCGGAAGCCGCCGGCCTCGTAGAGTCGGCGCGCAGCGGGGTTGTCGGGATCGACCAACAGGGGTGGGGCGCAGTCCGAGTTGTGCGGCTTGCGCCACGGCTTGGGCAAGGAGGGCGGCGCCCACGCCTTTGCCGCGCTGCGACGGGGCGACGGCGAGCGAATCGATGTAGTATTCGCCGGCCACGGCCTCATCTTCCATGCTGTCGACGTCCATTCCGGCAAAGGCTGGCAGAAGGGCGAAGGTGCGCGTGCGGAGGGGGTGATAGTTGGCGCCGTCGTAGGCCAAAAATGAGGGCCAACGGGCTCATCGCCGATCTTGGCCAAAAGGGCGTGTTTGTAGCTGTAGAGCACGTCGTCGCGGCGACATACGGCCGTGAGTTCGTCCCATGCTTGGCGTTGTTCGGCATTGAGCGGCTCGTCGTACATGTGCCAATGCAAGGCTTCGAGCACATGGCGCGCCACAAAGCGCGCATCGTCGGCAGTGGCCGGGGAGAAAACAAGTGGTTGCATCGTGGAATATTATTTCTTGTGGCGAAGTTACGCGAAAGCTTCCCACCTGCCAAGGGAAACGCGGACAATCGCTGCCTTTTCCAGCCCCCAAGGATAAAAAAGTCCGCAGTTAAAGCGAAAAAAACAAGACGATGGAATGCCGAAAAAAACTTAAATATCGGGCTCAAATCTCTAAAAAAACTTAGATTGTCGCTTGCGACACATGACGCTTTTTCTACCTTTGCAATCAGATAACCGAACCTCGGTGCTGAACAGCCCTCTTTCGGACACATAGACAACAAAATAAATTCTCAAAACGCGCAACGTATGGCAATGGTTTCCAACTGTCCGCTCCCGCCTCAAGAGGTGTCGACGCTAAACCTAAGCCGTCACTTTGCCAAAAAACGACAAACTATGGCTACCGTATACGATTTCAAACTCAACGATAAAAAGGGTAACGAAGTAAGCCTTTCCGACTATAAGGGCAAAGTTCTGCTCATCGTGAACACGGCTACCGAGTGTGGTTTCACTCCTCAATATGACGAACTCGAAGCACTCTACAAGGCGCATCGCGCTCAGGGACTCGAGATCCTCGACATTCCCTGCAATCAGTTCGGCGGTCAAGCTCCCGGTACGGATGAGGAGATTCACGAATTCTGCACGATGAAGTTTGGCGTGGAATTCCCCCAATTCAAAAAAGCCGAGGTCAACGGCGAAGGCGAATTGCCCCTCTACACCTTCCTCAAGCAGCAGAAAGGTTTCGCCGGTTTCGATGCCACTCACAAGTTGACGCCCATTCTCGAGGGCATGTTCGACAAGGCCAATCCCGATTGGCGCAAGAGCGACGATATCAAGTGGAACTTTACCAAATTCCTCGTGGATCGTGAAGGAAACGTGGTGGCTCGCTTCGAACCCACGCACGACATTAAAGACATAGAGCAGCAAATTGAGCAGCTCTTCTAAGCTGACTATCAAACACTAAACTCCTATCGTATGACCGACCGGCGGTGCGTGATGCATTGCCTGTCGGTTGTATGCGCTTAGGCTAAAAACAGACGAACATGGACTACGAAAAATTGAAACTCGACAAGCAGCTTTGCTTTCGGCTCTATGCCGCAAGCCGCCTCATCACGCAAGCTTATCGTCCGTATTTGGACAAGTTGGGCGTGACCTATCCGCAATATCTGGTGCTGATGGTGCTTTGGGAAACGGATGAGCTGCCGGTCAACGACATTGCTAAGCGCTTGGCATTGGAGACCAACACGGTGACGCCCCTAATTCAGCGAATGGAACGCGAGGGCATCGTTAATCGTACGAAGGGTAAGGTGGATACGCGCCAAACCATCGTGAGCCTGACGGCACACGGTAAGGAGTTGCGCGAACAGTCGGTGGGTATCCCCGATTGTATGCTTGATATCCTTTGTGGACACGGAGTGCAGGAGTCGTCCATCTCATATTCTCCCATTGCTCGACGAACTTATCGATAGCCTCAAGAAGCGCGAAAAAGCGAACTAAGGTTTGCTCCTTTTTTGCGATTGATCTGCCGGCTCCTTGGCCGAAGGCGATCTCACTGCGCGACACGCTGAGTGCCGCGCAGTGCTTTTTGTGCCGTGGTGAGCGGCCGCGCTTGCGAATGGAGGAACTCATTATAATAAGGTGTGGCACCGGAAAAAGAATCGGGCGCGATGCCTTTACCGTTTGTGCTCGGTTTTTTTCGATGCGACGAAAAAAAATCAAGACGCGGAGGACGTAGAATCAAAAGTTGTTTATAACTTTGCGAGAGGAACTCACCTTTATTTATGTCTATCCCCCATGACGACTGAAATAAATCTGCGCGAGCCACTCAAAGAATACTTTGGTTTTGAGTGCTTCAAAGACAATCAGGAAGCCATCATCAGCACACTGCTTTCCGGGCAGGATGTTTTCGTGCTGATGCCCACAGGCGGCGGCAAGTCACTTTGCTACCAACTGCCTGCACTGCTCATGGAGGGGGTGGCTATCGTGGTCTCGCCGTTGATTGCCTTGATGAAAAATCAGGTCGACGCGATGAGGCAGACGGGTGAAGACAACCGTGTGGCGCATTTCATCAATTCGTCGTTGCCCAAAACCACGATCGAAGCGGTGAAAGCCGACATTCTAAACGGACACACTAAACTACTCTATGTGGCCCCCGAGCAATTGACCAAGGAGGACAATATCGCTTTTCTCCAATCGGTCAAAATCTCGTTCTATGCCATCGACGAAGCGCACTGTATCTCCGAGTGGGGGCATGATTTTCGACCCGAATATCGGAAGATCCGCCCGCTTATCAACAAGATCAGTCCCGCCCCTGTGATTGCACTCACGGCGACGGCGACGGCAAAAGTGCGTACCGACATCAAGAAAAAGTCTCGGCATGCCCGATGCCGTAGAGTTCAAAAGCTCGTTCAACCGCCCGAATCTTTATTACGAAGTACGTCCCAAAAGCGAGAAAGTCGACTATGACGTGATTCGTTTCATCAAGAGCCGTCCGGGTGTGAGCGGCATTATCTATTGTCTTTCGCGCAAGCGCGTGGAAGAACTCACCCGCATTTTGCTCGCCAATGATATCAAGGCCAGTGCTTATCACGCCGGTCTGGATGCACAAGTGCGATCCGACACGCAAGATGCGTTCTTGAAAGAAAATATTGACGTGATCGTGGCTACCATTGCCTTTGGCATGGGGATTGACAAGCCCGACGTTAGATTCGTGATACATTACGATATTCCCAAAAAGTCTCGAAGGCTATTACCAAGAGACGGGACGCGCCGGACGAGACGGCGGTGAAGGCTTAGTGCGTTGCGTTCTATTCGCACAAAGACTTGCAGAAGCTCGAAAAGTTCATGGAAGGTAAGCCCGTGAGCGAGCAGGACATCGGTCGCCAACTACTCAAGGAGACCGCGGCCTATGCCGAGTCGGCTGTATGCCGTCGGAGGCTCTTGCTGCACTATTTCGGAGAGCAGTATGAGCCGGACAATTGTGGCAACTGTGACAACTGTAAAAACCCAAAGAAAAAAAGTGGAAGGAAAAGATCACTTATGCAAGGTCATCGAGACTGTTCTCGAAACGAAAGAGAACTTCCGCGATGACTATATTAAAGACGTATTGATGGGTAACGCCACCGATGAGGTGGTGGCTCATCGTCATGATGAATTGGAATGCTTCGGCATCGCCGAAGATGTGGAAGACGACCGCGTGTGGAACGCCGTCATTAAACAAGCGCTCATTGCCAACTATCTTAGTAAAGATGTGGACAATTATGGCGTATTGAAGGTTACTCCTGCAGGAAAAAAAGTTTTTCAAGAAGCCAGAAAGCTTCCCTGTGGTCGAAGATAACGATTTCGATGACGAAGCCATCGCAGGTGCTGCTTTGCAACAGAGCGGAGCCGCCGCGGCACTTGACCCGCAGTTGTATCGCCACCTCAAAGATCTTCGCAAAAACATGGCGAAGGAGTTGGACGTTCCGCCTTATGTGATCTTTCAAGACACTTCGCTTGAAGCCATGGCTTCGACTTATCCGCAAACCGTCGAGGAATTGCAAAATATCCCCGGAGTCGGATCCGGAAAGGCGAAACGCTACGGTACCCGCTTCTGCGAACTCATCCGGCGCCACTGCGAGGACAATGAGATCGAGCGCCCCGAAGAGTTCCGCTTCCGCACGGTACCTAAAAAATCGCAGCTCAAAGTAGATATTATCCGCGCGATTGACCGCAAAATTCCCCTCGACGAATTGGCTAAGGCCAAAGGACTCGATTTTGTAGACCTGCTTGATCATATTGACGCCATTGTCTACAGCGGAACAAAGATCAATATTGACTACTTCTTGGACGATATCATGGACGAAGACAGCATCGCCGACATCTTCGACTATTTCCGCGAGAGCGATACGGACTGTCTCGACAGTGCTTACGACGAACTCGGCGATGATTATACTGAAGACGAGATTCGCTTGGTGCGGATCAAGTTCCTCTCCGAAATGGCCAACTAACAACCCTTACCCAATATGTCCACCACTCCCGAAGAAATTCAAGACAAAAAGGAAACGCTCAACTTTATCGAGCAAATCGTGAAAGATGATCTCGCCGCCGGCAAGAACGGCGGGAGCCTTCAAACGCGTTTCCCGCCGGAACCCAACGGCTACCTGCACATCGGACACGCCAAAGCCATCGCCATGGACTTCGGAGTGGCGCAAAAGTTTGGCGGCGTCTGCAACCTCCGCATGGACGATACCAACCCTCAGAAGGAAGACCACGAATATGTGGAAGCAATTAAGCAAGATATTGAGTGGCTGGGCTATCATTGGGGAAAAATCCTCTATGCCTCCGACTACTTTGAGGATCTTTGGGAGTTTGCTGCGGCCTTGATCAAACAAGGTCGCGCCTATGTCGACGAACAAAGCAGCGAGGAGATCGCGGCGCAGAAGGGCACGCCCACACGTCCCGGAACGCCCAGTCCATACCGCGACCGTCCGGTGGAAGAATCCTTGCGCCTGTTCGAAGAAATGAACAGTGGACGCATTGAGCCCGGCAAATGGTGTTGCGCGCCAAGATTGATATGGCCAGCGACAACATGCACTTCCGCGATCCCATTATGTACCGCGTGCTCAACATGCCTCACATTCGCACCGGCAACAAGTGGAACGCCTATCCCATGTATGACTTCACACACGGGCAGAGCGACTATCTCGAAGGTGTGACGCACTCCATTTGTACCCTCGAATTTGTTCCCCACCGTCCGCTTTATGACCTCTTTGTAGACTGGTATAAGGAAACGCGTGGAGAGGATCTTTCGGATAATCGTCCGCGTCAGTTTGAGTTCAACAAACTCAATCTCAACTACACGCTGATGTCTAAGCGAAATCTCCTGATTTTGACGAAAGAAGGCGTGGTCAACGGTTGGGATGATCCCCGTATGCCGACCATTTGTGGCATTCGTCGTCGCGGTTACAGTCCTGAAAGCATCCGCAAGTTCATCGATAAGATCGGTTACACCACCTTCGATGCACTCAACGATGTGAAGTTGCTTGAGAGTGCTGTGCGTGCCGATCTCAACGAACGTGCCACCCGTGTTTCGGCTGTCCTCGATCCGGTGAAACTCGTCATCACGAACTATCCCGAAGGGCAGTTGAAGAACTCGAAGTGGTGAACAACCCCGAACGTCCCGAGGAAGGAACGCACAACATTGAGTTCAGCCGTGAATTGTGGATCGAGCGTGCCGACTTCAAAGAAGAAGCCGATAAAAAGTTCTTCCGTATGACGCCAGATAAGGAGACCCGTCTCAAAGGCGCCTACATTGTCAACTGCACCGGTTTCAAGAAGAATGAAGAAACCGGTCTCGTTGAAGAAATCTACTGCACCTACGATCCCACCTCCAAGGCCGGTACCGAAGGCGCCAACCGCAAGGTCAAAGGCACGATCCACTGGGTAAGCTGCGCTCATTGCCTGCCCGCCGAAGTGCGCAACTACGCTTGTCTGTGGACTTGTGAGAATCCGCGCGACGCGATCAAGCAATACGAAGACGAAAACGGCGTACGCGGTATCGATGCCATGCGCCCCTTCCTCAATCCTGACAGCATTCGCATCAACCACAACGCCTATGTGGAAAAATATGTGCAGACCCTTCAGCCGCTCCACTATTTACAGTTCACGCGTACGGGCTATTACAATATAGACCCCGATTCCACGCCCGAACATTTGATCTTCAACAGCACCGTTTCGCTCAAAGAAGACAAACACAAATAAAAGATCCGCGCACGTTCCTATTGTTGCAACCGCGCCACCCGTTTTGTGCGGGGCGTCCACAGTTTTCGCAGCAACGCGCGCACAATTTGCCCACCTATGAAGCGAGAACCCACAGATCTCAAAGCCCTGGTGAGCGAGTACGAACAAAAAATGTCGGAGGCGTCCGTTCCTTTGTGGATGGACGCCCCTGATCTTTTGGATATACTCGACTACTACGAGCAAAACAATCAATACTTCGAGGCCGAAACCTGCATCCGCCTTGCCCTTCGTCTGCACCCCGATGATCCGGAAGTGCAGATTCGTCGTGCCTATCGGTTCAAAAACGAAGGCCGTTGGGCAGAAGCCGATGAAGTCGTGCGCAAAATGTCCGATCAGCAGCACCTCGATGTGCAATTTTATTATGCCGAGCGTGCCCTCAGCCGTATGGAGTTCGATGCAGCGGACACCATTTACGAAAAAGTACTCGCCGACGAAACCGATCTCGATTCGCGTTTGCAGGCCGAAGAAGGCGAAACCCCGATGGGCATCAACGATCTTTTGCTTGAAATCGGCGAACTCTTTTTAGACTACGGTCATCCGGCCTATGCGCGAAAGTATTTATTGCGTATCCCCGAGCAAGCAACCGAGTTTCCGCGAGCGCAGTTGCTCCAAGGCGAAGTCTTGGCGCAATGGGGCGCCCACGACGCAGCGCGCGAAATGGCAGAGAAAGTGCTCGATATCGATCCTTACAATCTCGATGCTTGGCTCTTTTTGGCCGATATTTCCAACGAACAAAAGCAATTTGAGAAGTGTGTTGAGGCCGCAGACTTTGCCATTGCCATCGAACCGCAGAACGAAAAAGCCCTCCGCTTCAAGGCCATTGGCGAATTGGGGCTGGAGCATTGGGACGAAGTGCTCAAAGTCTACGAAACCTATCACGCCCTCTTTCCCAACGACTACAGCATGGCGCTCTCGGCCGGAGAAATTCTCGTCAACCGTCGCGAGTTTGCACAAGCCCGCGAGGTGCTCGAAGTTGCCGCGCAGAACTGTCCGAACGAGAACCCCGACAAAATTCGCATAGCGAGCGACCTCGCCCTTACCTATGCGGCAGAAGGCGATATGCGCACCGCCTATAGCATGTTGGCCTCCACCTCCTCGCTCGGAGTGGAGCAGGCCGAAATTCATTTGCGCACCTTCGAACTCGCCGTCGCTCACCGCCAACCCGATTTTGCGGCCGATGTCATCGCGCACATGGCGCAGATGTACGGCTTCACCCCCGATGCACGGCGCCGCATTGCCCATGCCCTTTGTGAAAACGATTGTTTCGACGATCCCGGCTCCGGCGGCATCTGGCGGGCGCTGTTCAATTCGCGCCCCGAAGATTCCGCGCCGGCCGCCCCCTACATCGCTTACGCCGCTCGGCGATTGAAGCAGGGCGCGTTCTATCTCCGCTGGTTAGAAATCGCTTTGCGCGAAGAGCCTCAACTCACGCGCCAAATTTTCACCCAAGTCTATCCTTTTGCCTCCCCCGACGCGCTGCTCGACAGTGCACGCGGTGAGTTTCCCGATGAGGCTTCCGCATCGTCAAATCCTTAATATCCATACATCATGCACCTTTACCAACGTATTCAATTTTGGGCGCTGACCTTTGTGGCATTGTTTGTGACCGTCTGCGTACAAGCCGCCGCGGCAGTCGACAACCCTCGTCCCTTCGTCGTGCCCGAACTCACTTCTTGGCAAGGCGCGCGTGGGGAATTTCATCCCACCGGGCGCATCGTGGTGACCGATCGTGCCTTCTTGTCTGTGGCCGAACGCTTTGCCGCCGACTATGCCGAACTCTTTTTCGCGTCGTCTCACCGTCGTGCAAGGCAAAGGCCGCGCCGGTGACTTCGTTTTGGCACGTGCTGATCGTCGTGACACCCTCGGTGCGGAAGGTTATCGCCTCACCGTAGGAGAAACCGCAACGATCACCGCCACCACACCCCAAGGCGCATTTTGGGGTACGCGCACCATTTTGCAAATCAGCGAACAGACCCGTTCGCATGCCCTGCCTAATGGGGTCGCCACCGACCGCCCCGCTTATCCCGTGCGCGGTTTCATGATCGATGTCGGCCGCAAATACATCCCCATGGACTATTTGCGCCAACTCGTCAAGGTGATGGCCTACTATAAGATGAACACCTTGCAGGTGCATCTCAACGACAACGGCTTCAAGCAGTACTTCGGCAACGATTGGGCGAAGACACCCGCCGCTTTCCGGCTCGAAAGCAACTTCTTCCCCGGCCTTACTGCGCGCGACGGCAGCTATACGAAGAAAGAGTTCCGTGCTTTCCAACGCGAAGCCGCCGCGCAAGGCGTGGAAATCCTCCCGAGATCGACGTACCCGCCCACTCTCTGGCGTTTACGCACTATCGTCCCTCACTCGGCTCGGAAGAATTCGGAGCCGATCACCTCAATCTTCGCAATCCCGCCGTTGTTCCCTTCCTCGACAGCCTTTTCACGGAGTATTGTGCCGGCCCCGACCCCGTTTTTGTCAGCCCGCGCGTGCATATCGGCACAGACGAATACAGCAACAAGGACAAAGCCGTGGTCGAACTCTTCCGTTCGCTCACCGACCACCTCATTCGCCACGTCGAACGCTACGGCAAACAGGCCGTGGCCTGGGGTGCGCTCACGCATGCCGACGGCCAGACGCCCGTCAAGAGCAAGAACGTGATTCTCGAAGCGTGGTATAACGGCTATGCCGACCCCGCGAAGATGAAAGCCCAGGGCTATCAGCTCATTTCCATCCCCGACGGCTATGTTTACATCGTCCCCGCCGCCGGTTACTACTACGATTACCTCAACTGCCCGATGCTCTATGAGAAATGGACACCGGCGCAGATCGGCAATCAGAAGTTCGAAGAAGGTGATCCCGCTATTCTCGGCGGAATGTTCGCCGTTTGGAACGACCACGCCGGTAACGGCATCACCGTGCGCGACATCCACCACCGCGTCATGCCCGCTCTCCGCACCATCTCCGCCAAGACGTGGACAGGGGCAGCCGTGAGCGTGCCGTATGCCGAGTTTGCCCGCCGCGGAGCCGCCCTCAGCGAAGCCCCCGGCGTCAACCTCCTCGGCCGTCTGCCCGGTATTGCCGAAGGGCGTGCCACCCTGCGCTGTCCGCGTCCCGTGTTGATGCCCAATGCTCCCGTCGATTGGGTGGGCGATGCCGTGGGCTACGATTACACCGTCAGCTTCGATTTGCAAGCCGACTCCGTGCGCCGCGGCGATCTCCTCTTCTCCTCGTCCGATGCCACTGTGTATCTCGCTTCGCCCAAGAACGGCAAACTCGCCTTCGAGCGCGAAGGCTATCTCAACGAGTTCGACTACGTCGTGCCCGCCGGTCGCAAAGTGCGCCTCACCTTTGTGGGCACCAACCGCGAAACGCTGCTCTTTGTCGACGGTCGTTTCCGTCAAGCCCTCTATCCCTTGACGCTCGGCAGCGCATCGACAGACGCCGGTCTCGCCGGCGCGAGTGCCGATCCCTATGCCGCGTCGAAAATGTACTACCAGCGCACGCTCGTCTTCCCCTTGCGCGCACCGGTCGCTTTGTCGGTCGCATCTTCGACCTTAGCGTTTCCAACTACGCCGAACGTTGATTTCGCTCTCCGCCTATAAGCCAAACGGCACCGCCACACTGAAAAGTGGCGGTGCCGTTTTTGTTGTCCCTCGTGATGAACGAGAGGTGTGTGTATTTGAGCGCCTCAAATTGCGAAGGCATGCCCACTACCGTGAAGGCCAAGCCTTCGCTCTTTTTCGTTTTCAGGTTGTAGGCATAGAAGCCGTAAGCCTCGTTGTTGCCGCAGCCGAAATAGATCTTGCCGTCGCGTTCGCCGACTGCCACGGCGTGACCGTTGGAATAGGGGATGCCGTCGATCTTCTGAATGCTGCGCTGTTGGAGGTCGATCACCACGGGGAACATCACCTTTGCCAAATAGGGGTTCTTGTTGTTGGGGTCGAGGGCATAGTTGGCGGCCATCGCGTAGACCTTGCCGTCCGAAGCGAGACGAATCGTGCCCACATAGTCGATCGAACCGTCGAAACCCTGCACCTTCGTCGTGCGGTAGTTGATTACATAATCGGGGTCAAATTCCGTCTGTCCCTTGCGAATGCGCAGCATACCGCCGTCGAAGCCGGGTTTGTAGCCGAAACTGCCGATGCAGCTGACGTAAATGTCACCCTGTGCGTCCACAAAAATAGAATGTGGGTCGATGGGGCGCGTCGCAAAGCACAGTTCATGCTTCGTGTCGCTGATCTTTTTCACCACCTTGTCGCTTTGGGTGTCCACGACGGCCATGTCGGCCTGTTTCGCCGTCGGCATCCATTGCGCGTCAAACTGGTTGAGTCCCACGAAAAGGAGACCGTCGCGTGCCACCATGGCGGCGGGTGCCACACGCATGTCCTTCTGTGCAAAGGCGTTCAGGTCGATTTCTGCAGTTTTCTGCATTGTCGACGGATTGAAAGCCCAAATCTGCCCCGTGTTTTGGAACGAAACGTAAGCCTTCGTGTCGCTCACCTTGCACACATTGGCCGCCCCGGCCCCGGCCGGCAGCGCGAGTGTGCCGCGCAGTTGCAGTGTGCCGTTGGTTTCATAGACATAGTGGCGCATCTCCGCCTTGTTGTTGCCCATATAGTCGGGCAGCACAAAAATATCGCGCCCCTGCACCACGGGAGGAGCACCGAAACCGGCCGGAACGGCCTTGGCGTTGTCGTAGTGTCCCTTCAGTCCGTCGACGAGTTGCATGTAGCACACGCCGCTTGCCCCGTCGGGGTTCACCACCGTGGTGGTGATCAGTGTCGAACCTTGCAGCGAACCGTTGGGTTTGTCATTGTCGCACGCAGTCTGAGCCAGCAGCATCACGCCGGCCGCTGCGCAAAACAGCATCTTCTTGAACATAGGTAATAGGTATTTTGAGTAGAAAATGAAATACACTGGGATCAGCGCAGCAAGTAGCGCAGTTTCACCGAGAAGGTGCGGCCGGGCAGCGGCCGATTGAACTCCGACACTGTTTCGCGGTCGGTGAGGGTTCTTCACTTTCAGCGTCAGCGTCCAGCGGCGGTGAGCGAAACTCTGTTCTATGGCCGCATCGAAGGTGAGCGAGGTGGGAATGATCTTTTCCAAATAAGCCCCCATCTCGAAGTCGTAGGAATAGCGGTGCACATACGAGGCGTCGAACAGCAGGCGCGTGTTTTGGCCGCGGCCGAAGAGATCGGCGCGGTGCAGTTCGCCGCCGAAATTGGCCATCAGGTAGGGGATGTTCGGGATGCGCAAACCGTAAGTGGGGTTGGCGGCCTTTGAGTTGGGGAAGGTGCGTCGACGGTCGCGCAGATCTTGCCACGTGCCGTTGGCGTAGAGGTAGCACCAGCGCGTCACGTCGGCTTTGATCTCCGCTTCGATGCCCATGGTGCGCACTTGTCCGAAATTGGTATAGCGCGCCATCGTGGGCAGGAGGTCGGGCGTGAAGCGCACCATGTCGGTGAGTTCGCTCACGTAGGCATTGAACTCAGCCTCCCACACGCGATCGTCGGCCGTGCGCCGATGATAGAGCAAACCGAGGTTGACGCTCTTGTTGCGTTCGGGCAGTAGATCGGGAGAGGGGAGGATGTTGAAGCTATTACCGAGGAGTTCTTCGCTCGTGGGGATGCGCACTTCCGAACCCACCGAGCCTTTGAGCATCCAAAGGGGAGTGAAACGGTAGCAGGCGGCGAAGTTGCCGCCCCATTCGCCGCGGTCGATGTGAATGGTCTTGATGTCGCGCAAATAGAAGTTGTGCAGCATTTTGGCGCGCGAACCGATGAGAAAGTGCTTCGCCGTTACGGCCGTCTGCAACCGGCGATTGAAGAAGAACGCCTCGTAGGACAAGCCCGTGGTGAGCGCCGTGAGGCGACTGTCGAAGTTGGCCGGATAGCCCAGCGAGCGATCCATCAGTTCGTTGTGCGGCTGTTGCCACGTGCCGGTGCCGTAGAGGTTGAGATTGAGGGCGTGATCCGGTCGGAGGGCATATTCCAAATTCAACTTGCCCATCCAATCGTGCGAACGGTGGTGTCCGTCCGAGGCAAACGGCCCCTGTTTCGCCGCCCAAAAGGCGAGAGGGTGCGATAGGTGCGGCCGTCCCAAGCGTGGCGCACGCGGGCGGTGTCGCAAAGGCCGTAGCCCCCGATGTTGTAGGCCGTGGTGAAATCGAAATCCAAGCCCGAAACAAAGAAGTTTTTGCGCTTCGCTTCGAGCGAAACGAGGAAGGACGAAGCGTGGTTGTGGGCGCTGCGATAGTCCCATTCGATGCCTTGGATGCCTTGGCGCGTGGAGGTGAGAATCAATTCTGATTTGAGTTCGTCGAACCACAACTTGGTTTCCTTGATCGATCCCCCGATCACCGCTTTGCGAAAGGCGTCGTTGTTGCGACGCACGCGGCGGTCGCCTTGGTGGTGGAGGGTCATCTCATAGTTGTTGTCCGACGCCACATAGAGTCCGCCTATGCCCAACTCGAGCCCAAGGTCGGAAAAACTGCGTTTGAAAACGCCGTTGGCGCGGTGGGTGTTGTAGCTGCCCACCTCGTAGGAGGCATCGAGATAGCGCGGCGGATAGTCTTTGATCACGACGTTCACCGCGCCGCCCATGGCTGTACCCCCGAAACGGTAGGGCACGATGCCTTTGTAGACTTCCACGCGCTCGATCATGTCGGTGGGCACGTCGTCGAGGCTCACAAAATTGCTCATCTGGCTGATGGCGGCGCCGTCGATGTAGAGTCCCATGCGCTTTCCCTCGAGACCGCGCACCGAGATGCGCGAACTACTACCCACCCGCCGGTGGAGCGGATGGTCACGCCGGCCACGCGGCCGAGCACCTCGTTGAGCGACGAAGCCGTGCCTTGCAGTTGGCGCGCCGAGAGGAGCGTCACGGCCTGCGGGGCGTATTTGAGGCGCGTGGCTTCGGCATGTGCGGTGACGGTGGCCTCGTTCAGCCGGCGCGAAGACGACACCACGGTGCTGTCGGTGACTGTGCCGGCCGGCGCCGGGGAAGAAGCTGCACCGGCGGCGAGCGAAAGCGGAGCGCCGGCGCAAGGAACGACACCCACCAGGAGGAGGGGGAGAAGATATTTTGTAGGGTTTCATGCCATGTAGGTTTCAACTTGCAAAGTTAAAGGCTTTCGTGAGGTAGGGCAATACCCATTTTAGGGTATATGCTGTGCTCTTTTTGGCATGCATTAGGGGCATTTTTTCTCCTTTTTCGGGATTTCGTGCCGGAGGAATACCCAAATGTAGTGAACCACGGCGTTGTCTCGTTCGAGATGGAGCACGGCGAGCGCGAGACTTGCGAGCGCGAGACGAAAGTGGAGAAGTTTGCCGAAAAAGTAGGGAGGAATTGGCAAAAAGTGGAGAACTTTTCTCGAAAGTTGTGGACTTTTGCGGCGTGCTCCGCCGCATTGAAATATAATTTGAGGTGCATAGATTAAGAAAAAAAGAATTTCGTTTTGCTGTTGTTGGGTAAATGACTACCTTTGCATCTTGAATTCTAATTAAAAATTGTTGCGATATGAAAGTTGAAAAAGAACTTTTTATTTATTGCGGTCTTCCTTTTTGATGGGCGGTTGCAATACAACCCTTAAGGATGAACTGGAGGTAAAAGATGAACAGAATTCGATAGAAATACAAGCTCTTTATTCAGAAATTGCTGCGATAGATGAGAAGCCTTGGCGTACCTTGGATGAAGCTATTTCAATAGCTTCTGAGGTGATCAGGCAAGATCGTCCGCAAATGCGCTCAAACAATCTTCGAGAGCAGTTCAAGATTGAAGTGCTTTCGTTTAATGAGGGCAAAAGAAGTACGTGGGGGACAGAATAATGAGCCTGATTCATCAGTGTATGTCTGCAATCTCGGGAAAAATGAAGGTTATGTACTCGTTTCTAGGGATCGTTGTGTGCCTGAACTATTGGCTTATGCACCAAGTGGGGCACTCCACGTCGACTCTATTGATACGAATCATCCACTTCATCCTTTTGTAGAACGATTGCCAGAATTCTATGAAGAGCATAGACGTGCTTTTGTTAAGAAAAAGCGATCGATAGGCGAAGGATCTGAGAGAATGGAGAGACTAAAACCTGTTGATAAGGAAGAGGGGGGAGGTTCTTATCATGAGCCGCGTACGATGTGGAGAGAACTTGAGTGGGAAAATCAAAGTACCCCTGCCAAACATCTTGTTCAATCTGCATGGTATCAAGGTGTTCCCTACAACATCCATGCTCCCATTGTCAGAGACGGAGTCAGAGCACAATCGGGATGTGTAGCAGTCGCTGTTGGTCAATTGTTGGCTTATCATAAGTATCCATCTAATATAGATGGTTATCCCATAAACTGGGAGTTGCTTACAAAACATGAATATAGAAGAGCTCCTCTTCAAGACGATTATAAACATCCGTTCCATTTAGAAGTCGGTAAATTACTGCGTAAAATTGGAGATGAATTGCATAATGAATGGGGAGAAAGGGAGACTGGAGCGAGTGAAAAGAATATACCACCGTTTCTAAGGAAAATAGGGTATAATGTTCCCAGTAATCCTATTATCTCTTATAATGAAGCTGATGTCAAAGGAAGTCTTGATAGAGGATTGCCGGTTCTTGTTAGCGGATATAGTGAAAAAAGTACCTATCTAACAGGTATTTGGCCTTTCCGTAAGAAACATACCAAATACGACGGGGGGCATGAATGGCTCATTGACGGATATCTCCCTCAAGTACGGTTGCATCAATTGGTAGATATAGATTCTCATAAAATACTGAGTACAAAAAAAGAGACTCGTCTACTGGTTCATTGTAATTGGGGATGGGATGGAGATTGTAATGGTTTCTTCCTTTCAGGAGTGTTTGAAGCAAATCATGCAGTGATAGAAGATGAGTACATCCGACTCAAATATGAGAACACTCGGTCTTCAAAGAATGATAAGAGTAATTTTCAATACGAAATCACGATAATTCCATACATACACCCATGAAGTCAACCTCTTTTTACCTGTTTGTAATGCTCTTTCTTGCAACAACATTTTTCTCTTGTGAAACAGTCGAACCGAGTCACCGAGCTACATGGGGAGAGATTGTCAACCCGGTTGAAGCTTTTATGTATCCCCGTGATCTACAAGTTTACGCAGACGGGGAAGAGGGTAGGAGATGGCTTATTCTTGTAGTGCCCGACAGTACAAAAAGTTCGTTTGCGCCCACCTCAAAAAGCACGCCTGCAGAAGTGGCGCGCTATAAGGAGCTTTCCCAACTCGTGGGCAATCCGACTGAGCCGGTGGTGAATGAAAGCAATTTTTACGGCACTTGGCTCACGCAGGGAGTGAAGGCTATCCGGGTTGTGCGCACGCAGGCCGATGGGCGCGACGAAGAGGTCACTGCACAATGCGGCAATCTCTATTTCTATACGTACAAACAGATTTTCGACTGCCAATTCAAATGTGGAGATCGAAGCATCTTTGCCAAGCCGCTCGGGGAGGTCGTCGAGGCGGATTACCTGTGGCTTCCGGGTAGAGATGTGTTTGGCTTGATCACTCCCCCAAATCCAGACCACCTCAAGCAGCGCATTGTGCTGCGCCTTGCCGACGGAACGGAAATAGAAAAAGAACTCTCGGAAAAAGGGAAAAAAATAAAGGTACAAGATCACGAACTGCGTTGCCGGAAGAGGGCAAATACGCAAAATCCCCGGCCGTTATGAGGTCGGGGATTTTGCGTATTTTGTTGTAAAGGAAGAGATTGGCTTGCTTAGTCGATGAAGCGGCGCGTGAGGGGCGCAAATTCGTCGACGCGGCGGTCGCGGAGGAAAGGCCACCAGCGGCGCACGTTTTCGCTGCGTTGCAGGTCGATGTCGACCAGGTAGACGCCTTCGCTCTCGGTGTCGGCACGGAAGAGGAGTTCGCCTTGCGGACCGGCCACAAAGGAACTACCCCAAAACTGAATGCCGTTGGTTTGGCCGCTGGGATCGGGTTCGTGACCGACGCGGTTGACGGCGATGACGGGCAGACCGTTGGCGACGGCGTGACCGCGCTGCACGGTAGTCCACGCTTCGCGCTGGCGCTCTTGTTCGGCGGGGACGTCGCTACTCTCATATCCGATGGCGGTGGGGTAGATGAGGAGTTCTGCGCCGCGGAGTGCCATGAGGCGAGCGCCCTCGGGATACCACTGATCCCAGCAGACTTGTACGCCGAGACGGCCGACGCTCGTGTCGATGGGTTCGAAACCGAGGTCGCCGGGGGTGAAGTAGAACTTCTCGTAGTAGGCGGGATCGTCGGGGATGTGCATCTTGCGATATTTGCCGGCGATGGAGCCGTCGCGCTCAAAGACCACGGCAGTGTTGTGGTAGAGGCCGGGTGCACGGCGTTCAAAGAGGGAGGTGACGAGCACAACGGCGTGGCGGTGTGCGAGTTCGCCGAAAAACTCGGTCGAAGGACCGGGAATGGGTTCGGCGAGGTCGAAAAGTTCGGTGTTTTCTGTTTGACAGAAGTAGGGGTGTTGTGCAGTTCTTGCAGCACCACGAGTTCGGCTCCGCCTTGAGCGGCGGTGGCGATGTGTTCGGCGAGTCGGTTGCGGTTTTGTGTGGGATCAGGCACACAAGGCATTTGAATGAGAGCAACTTTCATTGTGCGGAGGAGGTTTCGAGGGGAAGAAAGAATGGGAGACAGCGGAGGTTCGACGGTTTAGTCGAAACGAACGACTCCGCGGGGGTATTGCATCGTGACGCAATGGAGCGAGCCGTGCTGGCGGATGAGGCTGCGACAGTCGACACCGACAATCTCGTGGTGGGGGAAGGCCTTTTGGAGGGCACGACGTGCGGTTTCGTCGTGGTCAGGCTGGGCGTAGGTGGGAAGGAGCACCGCGCGATCCATGATGAGGAAGTTGGCGTAGGTAGCCGGTAGGCGCTCACCGTCTTCGTCGTGAATGGCATCGGGCATCGGCACGGCAATGAGACGATAGGGACGATCGTCGGACGTGCGGAAGGCTTGCAGTTCGGCCTCCATGGCTTGGAGTTCGGCGTAGTGCTCGTCGGCGGGATCGTCGCACTTGACGTAGACGATGGTGTGATTGGGACAAAGGCGAGCGAGGGTGTCGATGTGCGAATCGGTGTCGTCGCCGGCCAGATAGCCGTGGTTCAACCAAAGCACGCGCTCGGCACCGAGGCGTTCACGGAGTAGCATTTCCACTTGTTCGCGATCGGTTGTCGGCACAATGTCGGCGGCATTGCGGCGGTTGGCGTTGAGCAGGCAGGCAGCGGTGGTGAGGAGTGTGCCCGCACCGTCACTTTCAATCGCGCCACCTTCGAGTTCGAAATCGAGGGCCGAAACATAGTGTCCGCGGAGCCAACCGGTGTCGAAAAGTCGACGATTGATGGCGTTGTCGCGGTCGGCGGCGAATTTCCCGCCCCAGCCGTTGAAGCGGAAATCGAGCAATTCGGCCCCGTTGTCGGAGAGGACGGTGAGAAAGCCGTGATCACGCGCCCAAGTGTCGTCGGTGGGTGCACTGACGAAGTGCACGTTTTGCAAAAGCGGCGGCGGGAAGTCGGCGCGAGAGCAAGGTTTGTACTTCGTCGGGCTCGGGAGTAACGATCAAGAGGGGTTGGCGAACCGCTATTTCGTAGGCGAGGCGAACGAAGGTGTTGGTGACCTCAGCGAGCATGTAGTGCCAATCGGTGTCGGCGTGCGGCCAGGTGAGTTGCACGGCGCTTTGGGGCGCCCACTCTGCCGGGAGCACACGCTGAGGACGGGGTTCTTGACGTTCGACATCGGCGGCGCGCTGCACATCTTCGAGGTGCAGTTCGGCGGTGCAGCCGAGACCGGGTTGGGGAGGGAGAGCTTCGAAGCCATGGTGGAGTCGCTGAAAGGATGATAGGCCGGGAGGCTAATTATTCTGCGCGGAGTGCACCTTCGGGGTGGTAGCCGCGGAGGAAATCGGTGACGGTCATTCGCTTCTTGCCGGCAAGTTGAAGTTGCGTCAGTGCAAGGTAACCGTCGGGGAAGGCAATTTTGAAATAGGTCTTGCCGTCGGTGAGTACCGTGCCGGGCGCTTCTGCCACGGAAGTCTCTTCGCGTGTGGTCGCATAGATCTTAAGCATCGTGCGTTTGCCGTTTTCCTCCACCAGTTCTGTCCATGCAGCGGGGTAGGGCGACATGCCGCGCACGAAATTAAAGGCGCGTTTCACGGGGAAATCGAACGCCAAACGACAAGTGTCTTTGAAAATCTTGGGGGCGTGGCGAATTTCGGTGTCCGTCGTCAGCGTATCTTGGTCGATGGGGCGAATGTTGCCGGCAATGATGTCGTCGACGGTTTGTGTCACCACACTGGCGCCGATGTCGCGCAGACGGTCGTGGATGGTTTCGACGTTGTCCTCCTCGCTGATGGGCGTGCGCGCTTGGTGGATGATGCGGCCGGTGTCAATTTCGTGGTCGAGCAAGAACGTGGTGACGCCAGTCTCGGTGTCGCCGTTGATAATCGCCCAGTTGATGGGGGCGGCACCGCGATATTGGGGCAGCAACGAAGCGTGAAGGTTGAAGGTGCCGTGAGGCGGCATGTCCCAAACCGCTTCGGGCAACATGCGGAAGGCGACGATCACTTGCAGATCGGCGCGATAGCTGCGCAGTTCTTCCAAAAAGTCGGGATCTTTCAGTTTCTCCGGCTGGAGAACCGGGAGGTTGTGCGCCACAGCATATTGTTTCACAGCGCTTTGTGACAGTTCGCTTTGGTGGCGACCCACGGGTTTGTCGGGCATGGTGACCACGGCCACCACGTTATATCCGCCTTCGACGAGGGCGCGCAGACTACCGACGGCGAAGTCGGGAGTACCCATGAAGACGATACGGAAATCTTGTCGGTTCATCGTAGAGAAATGTATGGTTTCAGCAGATCATTGCGGGATAAATGACCGTAACTACATTATTTTGTGCGAAGATACGCCTTTTTCGCCGAAAAAAGAGTACCTTTGCTGCGCTAAATGTATAGACTAGACTCGGTAAAGTCTGCGTTTACGGTGCTTTCGCGTGACCGGATACCTATTTATATATAGGTGGTCGCAACGTGCGGCGAGCGTTTTCCGGTGCTACTCCTGCGCAATGAGCAGAAGTTCGCACAGCGCGTTGCCGTTTGTCGACTTGTGGCGCGAAAAAGCCCTCATTATTCGTGTTCAAAATAAATAAAGCATAAACACCACACCTCATGAACATTACTCTCGAACAGTCCGGAGTGAGCGCCCTCGTCTCGCTGAAGATGGAGAAGGCCGACTATCAGGACGCTGTCAAGAAGGAACTCAAAAATATCGCGGCGAAAGCCGAAATGCCCGGTTTCCGCAAGGGCAAAGTACCCGCCGGCCTGATCAATAAGCGTTTTGGCACGGAGGTGAAGATGAACGAAATCAACCGCCTCGTGGCTGAAAACCTCCAAGATTTCATCGAAGAGAAGGAACTCAGCGTGCTCGGCGAACCCATGATGTCTGAACAGCAACAAACACAAGACATCGAGAACCAAGACGATTTCGAATTCAAGTTCGACATCGCCCTCGCTCCCGCGTTCAAAGTTGAACTCACCGATAAAGATCAGCTCAACTACTACGACGTAGAAGTTTCTGAAGAGCAGGTCGACGAGCAAGTGAAGGCTTTCGCACAGCAAGCCGGTCACCCCGAAGAAGTGCAGGAATACGCCGATCGCGACATCTTGCGCGGTGCTCTCGCCGAACAAGACGCAGAAGGCAACTTGCTCGAAGGCGGTATCAGCCTCGACAGCGTGAGCCTCATGCCCAGCTACTTCGTCAGCGACGATCAGAAGAAACTCTTCGAAGGCGCCAAGGTGAACGACGTCATCACCTTCAACCCCTCCGAAGCACACGGCGAAGCTGAATTGGCCGCTCTCCTCAAGCTCGACAAGGAAGAAGCCGCTAAGCACACCGGCAAGTTCACTTTCCAAGTGAGCAGCATCAGCCGCTTCGTGCCCGCCGCCTACGATCAGGACCTCTTCGATCGCGTGTTCGAACCCGGCACCGTGAAGACCGAAGAGGAAATGCGCGCCAAGGTCAAGGAACTCATCCAAAACCAATACAACCAAGACGCCGATATGAAATTCCTCATCGATGTGCGCAAGTACACCGAGGAGAAAGTGGGTAAGCTCGAATTCCCCGAAGCACTGCTCAAGCGCTTCATGAAGCTCCAAAACGCCGACAAGGGCGAAGAGTTCGTAGAAAAGAACTTCGAAAAGAGCCTCGAGGAACTCCGCTGGCACCTCATCAAGGAACAACTCGTTGAGGCCAACAAGGTGACCGTCGGCTACAACGACATCAAGGAAGCTGCCCTCCAAACGGCACGCCTCCAGTTTGCACAATACGGTCTGACCAACGTGCCCGAGGAATACCTCGAAAAACTACGCCAACGAAATGCTCAAGGATCGCAACCAAACGAACGCTTTCGTTGATCGCAGCGTGAACACCAAGCTCGCCGCTGTACTCAAGGAAGTGGTGAAACTCGAGCACAAGAGCATCTCGTTCGAAGACTTCGCCAAGTTCTTCGAAGCCGAAAACGCTGAATAATAGCACATCGCACACCGGCAGATAGTGGCTTAGGCACACTATTTGCAACATAATCGGATGAGGGTGAACGGGTGATAATCATCCGTTGCCCTCATTTGCCTTTTTCTATCGTGCCTTCCGCAGCCGGAAGCCCGAGTTTATTCATCCTTATCCAGAAGCATCGCATGAATCCCGATTTTCGCAAATTTGCCACCCAAAAGTCAGGCATCAACTCAATGGTGTTCGACGACGTGGTCGCCGTCCAAAACCAATATCTCAACCCCTATATCCTCGAAGAACGTCAACTCAACGTCACCCAAATGGACGTGTTCAGCCGCTTGATGATGGACCGCATCATCTTCCTCGGCACCCCCCATCGACGACAGCACCGCCAACATTCTTCAGGCCCAGTTGCTCTATCTCGACTCCACCGATTCGGGCAAAGACATCTCCATCTACGTCAATTCGCCCGGCGGTAGCGTCTATGCCGGTCTCGGCATCTACGACACGATGCAGTTCATCCAGAGCCCCGTCGCCACCATCTGCACCGGTATGGCCGCTTCCATGGCCGCCGTGCTCCTCGTGGCTGGTGCCGAAGGCAAGCGTTCGGCTTTGCCCCACAGCCGCGTCATGATCCACCAGCCCCTCGGCGGCGCACAAGGTCAGGCCTCGGACATCGAGATCACCGCACGCGAAATCATGAAGCTCAAAAAGGAACTCTACACCATCATTTCCGAGCACAGCCACACCGATTTCGACAAGGTTTGGGCAGACAGCGACCGCGACTACTGGATGACCGCAGAAGAAGCCAAAGAATACGGCATGATCGACCGCGTGTTGGCACGTAAAGCCTAAATCATTCATACCCACATTACTTTGACAAAATCATTTTATGGCCAAACGTAATTCACAAGAAGAGCATTGCGCCTTTTGCGGTCGTCCGGCCTCGGAAGTCGATATGCTCATTCACGGCACAGATGCCTGCATCTGCAGTGACTGCGCCGAGCGCGCCAAAGAAATCGTCGACAACAGTATGCGCACCGCGCAGGCCGAGAGTGTCGAAGCCGATTTCGGCGAACTGCCCAAACCCAAGGAGATCAAAGCCTATCTCGACCAGTACATCATCGGGCAGGACGATGCAAAAAAATACCTCGCCGTAGCGGTCTACAACCACTACAAGCGTCTGTTGAGTCACCATGCCGAAGACGACGACAACGTCGAGATCGAGAAGAGCAACATTGTCATGGTCGGTTCGACCGGTACCGGTAAAACCCTCTTGGCGCGCACCATCGCCAAACTCCTCAGGTGCCCTTCACCATTGTCGACGCCACGGTGTTCACGCAGGCCGGTTATGTCGGCGAAGACGTGGAAAGCATCCTCAGCCGTCTGCTGCAAGTGGCCGACTATGATGTGGCTTTTGCAGAGCGTGGCATCGTCTTCATCGACGAAATCGACAAGATCGCCCGCAAAGGCGACAACCCCTCCATCACCCGCGACGTCAGCGGAGAAGGCGTGCAACAGAGCATGCTCAAATTGCTCGAAGGCTCCATCGTCAATGTGCCCCCCAAGGGCGGACGCAAGCACCCCGATCAGGACTACATTCAGGTCGATACCCACAACATCCTCTTCATTTGCGGAGGAGCGTTCGACGGCATCGAGAAGAAGATCGCGCAGCGACTCAACACCCACACCGTGGGCTACGATTCGGTGCAAAACAAAAAGAAGATCGACACTTCCGACCTCATGCAGTACGTCGAACCGCAAGATCTCAAGTCCTTCGGTTTGATTCCCGAAATCATCGGTCGTCTGCCGGTGCTCACCTATCTGAATCCCCTCGATCGCGAAGCCCTGCGCAACATCCTCACCGAACCGAAAAACTCCATCACGAAGCAGTACACCAAACTCTTCGCGCTCGATGGAATCAAACTCACCTTCGAACCCGAGGTGCTCGACTATGTGGTCGATCGCGCGGTGGAATACAAACTCGGTGCGCGAGGCCTTCGCTCCATTGTCGAATCGATCATGACCGAAGCCATGTTCGAAGCGCCCTCCGACAATCGCAAAGGAATTCACTGTGACGCTGGACTATGCGCGTCGACAATTCGAAAAAAATCCGATCGTTTGCACCACTGATTCCCTTTTTTTCAGTCTTCGCAGCGCGAAGAAAAATCACTTTGCTCCCTCCTGCCCGAAAGTTTTTCGGTCGTGAGGGAGTTTTTATCCTACGCGCGCACGCGTACGCGCGCGTCCGGCGTTTTTCGTTTTTGCCTTCACCTCTTCACCTTGTGGACGTAAAGTTTTGGTGCTGAAAGGGTTAAGGGTGAAGGAAAGAGGGGCGAATATTCACCGGTGAAGTGTTAAATCGGTGTTGATCTTCACCCTTCTTCCTTTTGATAATCAACGTGTTGTGGGTGAAGGTGAAGGGTGAAGGCAAGGAATGCAAACTCGCTGAGTGCGCGATGTGCGTGGGCGCGTGTCCGTTCGGGCCTGTCTGTGCACGTGGGAAAGCGAGGGGGCAAGGAGGGAGGCCGCCGAATGTCGGCTTTTTCCCGAAAAGGAGTGGGGGCTGGGAGAAAAAATAGGGAGGGTTCGAAAGAAAGTCCACTTGTTTTGAGCGGATGTTCTCTGTTTTTTTCGATTGTGTTGAAATTTTTTTCTTTTTGGAAAAATTGTGTCTGTTCGAGATAAAATCAGTAGTTTTGCCCTCGATAAAACACAACCTCCTCTTTTTTTCCGCCGTTCTGCGGTGTCCATATAGCGTGAATCGCCCGGCTTTCGGCCGATGCGTCAGCGCAAATGCTCTTTGATTTGCTGAAACAATGAAGTGCCGCGAAGGCAGGGTGCTGTGGGCGCGGAGCAATTCATCAGCCTAAAAAAATGAGTCGGATGAAGGGCTTCTCTCGCCTCGTCTGTGCCTGCGATCGACGGCGGCGCCCTTTCGCATCCCTCCTTCGCTTTTGGGGGCACTTGCCCTTCAGATAAGCTGTCCTCTCGCTTTTTTCGTCCCATCAAAGGGGGCAACCTACCAAAAATGCGTAACTTTGCCCATGCAACGCCACGGCTGCCATCCGCCGCGGTGCCGCGCTAACTCATCGATAAACATGAAACACTCCCTTTTGGCCACTGCGCTCCTCTTGTCCGGCTTCGCTTCGACCGGCGGTGCGCTCCGTGCAGCCGACCGCAACACCGTCACGGTGGCGGTCTTCTCGCTCAACGATTTCCACGCCGGACTCCTCCCCAATCCCGCCCAGCAAGTGCCGGGCGCGGCGTGGGTGGTGCAAACCCTCGATTCGCTCAAAAGCGTCTACCCCTATAACGTCACCGTTTCGGCGGGCGACAATTTCGGCGGCAGCTTCTTCTACAATGCCACGCGCAAAACAAGCCTCATGCCACAGCTGTTCAAAGACATGGGCATCCGCGTGAGCGTGCTCGGCAACCACGAGTTCGACGAAGGACAGGGAGGTGCTGGCGCGCAAATGGAATGACGTGGAGAACAAGCCCCGCTCGTGGGAAATCACCTATGTGGGAGCTAACGTGCGTGAGACCGCAACCGGCCGACAGCCCGACTATGTGCAGCCTTGGGCGGTGGTGCCGGTGCGCATCAACGACCGGCGCACGGTCAATGTGGCTTTCGTGGGGCTCAGCACCAGCAACACACCGTGGCAAACCTCGGCACGGCGCGTGGTGGGCTTGTCGTTCGACGGCAACTACACCGGGGTGCTCGACTCCCTGCGCCGTTTGCCCAACTACAAGGAGGTGGAAGAAGCGCCCGTGCGCTTGATCCTTTGCCACATCGGCACGGAAATGAAAGACGGACGTGCCGTGTGGGAAGACCGCGACGAGAAGAACCTCCAAGCCATGGACAATGCCGACTTCTGCGGCGTGCTTTCGGGGCACACTCACTTGGCCGTGATCGGTGAGACCGACAGCAAGCGACCCATTCCCGTGGTGCAGGGGCTGTGGCACGGCATCTACGTGTCGATGCTCAAATGCGAAGTCGACACCGTGACCAATCAGGTGGTGAAGGTCACCCCCGAATTGGTGCGCGTCAACCCCAAAGCGCGACTCAACCCCACGGCGACGCGACTGCAAGCGCAGATCGAGGAGCAATATCACACCATACTCTTCCGTGGCATCCTGCTCAGTCAGAAACTCACCGAAGCGGATAAGGCCATTGAGCACGATCGTCATGTGGCACGTCAGCAAAGCCCCATCGGGCGCTTGGTGTGCGAGAGTTACGCCGCGGCCTATCGCCGCGACCGCCACTTGCCCGACGACGCACTGGTGGTGGGCGTCAGCCATTTGGGCAGCATTCGGTCGGGATTCCCGAAAGGCGACATCACCGTGCTCAATGTGGGCGAGGTGCTGCCCTTTGCCAACAAACTCAACGCGTATAACTACACCGGCCGCCAGTTGCTCGATTTGATGAACTTCGGCTACACGGAGTGCAAACTGGGCTTTGTCCAAACCTCCGGCGTGATTCCGGTGCTCGACAAGCGCGGCCGCGTGACGTCGATCTCCCTGCAACTCCCCACCGGTCGCATCGTACCCATTCGTCCGAATACGAAACTCGTGCTTGTGGCCGATGATTACATGACGACGGGCGGCGACGGTTATCCCGTTCGCCTCTTCCCCAAGCAAGACGAACTGCCCCACTAACATGCCGGTTTCCACCGATTCGTTCATCGCCTATCTTCGCACGCTGAAGAAGATCGGTTGACCGAGTTCGGTGAAGTGATCTCATCGCATTTTATCACAGAATCTTTGATGCGTCAACTCTTCGGAGCCCTCTTTCTTTTTCTGCTCGCCTGTCCTACGCTGCTTGCGCGTGGGGTGGGCGAGTGGCGCTGGGAGAGCGGGGGAGATACGCTGCGCTGTGCTTTGCCGATGGGGAGCGGTTCGCTGCCGGCTCCGGAAGGGCGTTTGCCGCGAGCAAATGAAATCCGCGTGCAACTCCCGGCCGACACGTTGTCTTCTTGCAAAAAAACCGAAGGACTACGACGGATTGTGGAAGGTCGATTTTTCGGCCTACGGACTGATTCCGCGACGGCAGAAGGTGGAGGACCGATGGCGCAACATTCCCGAGGATTGTCGCATCGATTGGCGGCGAAAACGCGAACGCCCCATCTGGGATTTCCTGATGGATGTGGCCACCTTCTTCAACACCTTCGACACCACTTATGTGCAGCGCGATCGATATGCCGCGCAGGTACAATTATATAATACCCATTTCCTCCAACTCATTCGCTTGACCGGAAGCGACGCCGAGGGGCACTCCCAGTCGTTGGTGTTCTCGCCGGCACACTGGGTCAAAATCGGCCCTTATGTCACTTGGCATGGCATTTCCTTCGGCTATTCCTTCGGGGTCGTGCCGGATCGTTACAAAAGTAAAGCCACTGAATGGACTGTGGCAGCCTACAACTCGAAGATGGGTTTCGATTTCAGTTACGTGGCCAGTCGGGGTAACTTCAATCTGTTGAGGGCTTCGGGCATCGAAGGGGTGGACAATGCGCAAATCAAAGAGGTGCGCTTCCCGGCGATGCGCACCCACACGCTCGCCGTCAATGCCTATTATGTGTTCAACTATCGGCATTTCTCCTATCCCGCGGCTTTCTCGCTCAGCACGGTGCAGTTGCGCAGCGCCGGTTCGTGGCTCTTGGGCGCGCGCTATGACGATCAGGCACTGCACTTCGATGCGCAGCGCACCGAGTCTTTCATCAAGAGCCTTTCGCCCAAGGCCGAACTCATCGAGGCCTTGCGCGTCGACAAAATCAACTATCGGCAGTTGGGCGTCTCGCTCGGCTATGCTTATAATTGGGTGCCGTGGCGCGGTTGGCTCTTTTCGGGCAGTGTCGCCCCGGCCTTGGGGTATAAATATCAGCGCGGCGAAACCTTCTCCACGCAAACCCTCTGGCGAAATATCGAGAACTTCAACTTCGATTGCATCTTTCGTTTCGGCATCGTGCGCACCAATGGGCGCTATTACGCCGGTGTATCGACCGTGAGCTACTTGTACGACTACGGATACACCCACTTCAAACTGCGCAACTCCATTCATTATATCAAGCTCTATGTGGGATTCAACTTCAGTCGCTTGCCCATGTTTCGTGGTGAGAAGCGCGCTGCAAAAGCGGCGGTTGTGGAGTGAAGAACAGTACAAGCGAGAGAACGATCAAGCGTGCTTCCAAAAATCGAAGTGCAACAGCAGAGTTCTTCAAAAAGAATAGCCTAATTTTTGCACTTGCCGGTTGACTCTACGCTTGAAAAAAATTGCAAGTTCCTACGCAAAACGTTTGGCACGTCGCATTTTTATTCCTAAATTTGCAGCGTGAGTGTAGGAGTGAAGTATCTCCTCGCGAACCGTTACTGCGACACGTCAGTCGCCCGAAAAAGAACTCTCAGTGCCCGTTCCTAATCTCGATCGGTTGTTGCATCGGGTTTTGTAACTTGATGAAAAATCAAACGATAAGATGCGGATACAGCAAATTCATAAATTCAATTCATAATCTAATGAACAAGAAAAATCATTAATGGCGCATTGCTCGGTCTGCTCGTAGTGGCAGCCCCCGCATGCTCTTTCGTGTCCTGCAAGGACTACAATGATGATTTTGCTTCCGTTCGCAAGGAGATCGCTGCCGATAAGGCTGATCTCGTGAAGGTCAAGGAAGACCTGAATGGACAAATCAACGCTTTGAAGGGAGACCTCGAAACGGCCAAAAACGAAGGCCGGTGAACTTGAAAGGAAGCTCGCCGGTTACACTAAGACGAGTGATCTCGAGGCGAATTACGCTAAGAAGAGTGATCTCGAAGCCTACGTTAAGAAGACCGATGTAGAGGAGCTTCGCACGGAAGTCGCCAAGATCGCTGTTCTCACAGAGAAAGTGAAGGGCCTCGAAGAGGCTAAAGGTCAGTTGGTGACGCTTATCAATGGCAAGGTTGATCAAGCAAAATTCAACGAAGAGGTTGCTAAAATTGCCGGAAAGATCGATGCTGTTCAAGGTAACGTGACAACGCTTGAAACGACGCTCGGTACGAAAAATTACAGCGCTCGTTGAAGCTGATAAAAAGCTCGATGGTCGTATCAAAACTCAAAAGGATGTTCTTGACAGGTTTGAAGAACTTCTTAGGGGTGTGGAGAAGAAAAATTTCCTCAGTGACGCGCAAATCCAAGCCTTGAATAGTATTACCACTCTCAAGGAAGATGTAGCTGCTAACAAAAACGGCTGTCGGTGGGCACACAGAGAAGATTACTAAACTTCAAGAGGCTCTCGATAAGGCGAAGGCGGATCTCGGTATCGTGCAGACGGAACTCGCAACTCGTCTCACGCAGGCACAGGTGGAGGCTCTCATCAACGCCAAAGTAACTCCCCTTCAAGAGTCGATCAACGAGATCGATGAGGCGCTTGGTGTGCTTGAAAACAATCTCCTCACGAGTCTTGTTCTCGTTCCCGATAGCTACTATGGCGGTGTCGAGGCCGTTGAAAGCAATCAGTTTGCTTACAATGCTTGGACGGTGAACAAAGTAGAGAATGGGGTGGTTACTTACACAACGGCTCCTAAGAAGGGCGCTAACCCTACAACGACTAGTCGTTATGCTGAGGCGGTTTATCTTTTGAATCCGTCTGGTGCTCTTCTTGATACGAAGCCCGAAAACTTTACTTATCTTGCCTATGACCGCGTAACGCGCGCAAACACCGAAGCTCAGGTGACGGTGAAGAAAGCGACTGTAGCGGAGGGTAAGTTGACGGTAGTGCTCGATATTGCAGGAAAAACGAAGGATCCTGAAGCTGATGGAATGATCACTGTGGCTTCTCTGCAGTATAAGGCACCCACAGAGGATAATGACAAGCCTCGCATCATTAGTTCTGACTTTGCAGCTATTTATACTAACGAATATAGCAAGCTCCAGATTTTCGATCTTGAGAAAAAAGCAGCTGCTCCGACCTCTCTGAATGTTTCAACAGTTTGGGATGTTAATAATGAGGGCGGATCGAAAAACATTGCAGAAGCGATTCAAACGCAAGGCCAACAGGCTGATGGCACGCTGGCCGCAATGGACAAGAACGCTGCAGAGAAGGTTAGTCGCCTTACGAAGAATGGTTTCCACTACGAATACCACCTCGTGAAGACGGATGCTAACGACAAGTCCTACGAAGCCTTTGAGTTGGATCAAAAAACAGGCGTGATCAAGGCGAAGTATGATGCTAATAAGCCTTTTGTTCATGTCGGTAAAACCGCAACGGTGCGTGTGACACTTGTTCACGGTACGGATGTGGCCGCACTTGGATTCTTCAAGGTGCATATCTCTCAGAAAGATAAGGTCGTTAAAGAATTCACCAACACCAACGAAAAGAAGTTTACTTGCAGCGACCAGGAAGTTGCAGCTGATAAGTTCGAAGCTGATGTTAATCAGGTAGCCGAGGTCATCAAGGCACAAGCTTCGCTCGAAGCACAAGACTGGGAATTCGTTAAACCCAATGGTGAACTTACGCAGTTCTATTTCGAAAGTGATGTAGCTAAGGCGGTTGCTCCGGCGAAGAAACTTGGTAAGGTAACTCTCTCCGCAGATGGTAAGAAACTCGTTTGGGAGGGCATCACGAAGGAGCAGGTGGCTACCCTCAAAGCCCGGTGCAAGCGTTGCTACTACGTTAAGGTGCAGAAGAAGAGCGATACTAACGTTAAGTTCTTTGTGAAGTTGACTTACAACCCCGCAAGCGAGCAAGCTGCGCCTGTGGCTGAGTTCGTTGGTGAACGCATCAGCAACGACTGGTTCTTGAACAACATCCGTACGAACGAGAAGGAATTGCGCATGCACTTCAACATCGATCCTACGAACGCTAAGTTCAACCGCTTCGACAAGTTCATGTACTCGATCAACGAGAGCTACAAGAACGGTACGGTGAAGATCAAGGATCTCTCCGGCTACTCGCCTGCTGTCCTTGCTTCGGTACACTCCGGCTGGCGCTTCGTAACGCCGAAGGAAGCTGTGGTTCCCGGAAACGATGGTAAGCAGTACACCCTCACGGTGAGCCAGAATGGTCTCCAACTGCTTGCTAACAACGTGGTGATCGCTACGATCACGAACGAAGGTACGATCGAATTGCTGAATAACTCCACCACGCAAGTTCTCTTGAACAACGCCGGTCAGAAGCAACTCAAGGCGCTTGAGACACTCACGGCTCGCGTAGCTTACGTTACTACAGTATGTGCCGGTGGCAACATGAAGACGCTCACTACGAAGGGTGAAAACGAGTTCGACGTGAAGTTCCTCCGTCCGCTCGACCTCAACTTCAACGGAGCTGTTGAATTCACTGATGCTAGCATCGGTACGAAGACCAAGACGCTCGACTTCACCGACATCGTGAAGTTCACTGACTGGCGTGATCGTAACGCTGCTCAAGTTCTCGCTAACGATGGTGTAACGTTGGAAGCCCTCTACGGTGTGACCACGATCTATGTGGCTAACGAAGCTGAGTGGACGACGAACCTCAACGGTGACAACATCGCAACGACGAAGCTCGTTGAGAACTATGGCGACCGTGGTCTCCACATGACCGGTGGTACGGCACTTGTTCTGCCTCCCGCGGCTCTCGTTCCCGGCTTCAAGGCTTATGATGTAAATCATCTGCCCTCGTTCACTTACACCACGCAGCAGAAGACGTTCAAGGATTACCAAGTACGCGTACCGGTTAAGGTAGGTTACTCTTGGGGTACTTTCAACGATTACATCACTGTGACCATCAAGGGTACGGTCAACAACGACACGAACAACACGCGTCGCAAGTAATCTCTCGATTACAAGACGTAATGAATAATGCGAAGAGCAGTGCAGGCTTGCCTGCCTGCTCTTTTGCTTTTTATTGAAGGACATGAATATGAAACAATTCTTTTCTTTGGCCATCTTGGCCGTGGGAATGCTCTTTGCTGCCTGCACCGGTTGTAAGTCGGACAAGCAACAAGGCCCTCAACCTACGGAATTTGAACAGAGCATGACCAAAAAAAGACACTGCCGATGTGCAGAAAACCATTGGACAGTTCTTCGGATTCTTGAAAAACAAGAAGTATTATGATGCAGCGCAGATGCTTTATTCTCGACCCATGGGGGAGGGGAGTGAAGTGCAGTTGCTTTCAAACAAGGAAATGGATGACTACGTCAGCTTCTGGAAAAATTTTGATTTCGATTCCTACAGCATTGACTATGTCAAGTTCTTTTCAGCCGAAAACAACGAAGTGGCATGTAGCGTTGTACTCATGAAAGGACTGAACGGTGCACCGGATGCGAAAAACGCAGATGTTCTTTACCCCCGTTTATCGGGATGGCACTTGGCGTTTGATTCTCACTGACAGCCGTCACGGCGAATCTACTGTGACGCAGGAAGGAGAAACTGATGCAAAAAGAACTCTACGAAAGAAGAGATTCGCTGAAAAAAACTGTACCGAAAAAAAGCGATGCTGCGAAGGAAGCTAAGAAATGACTTCCTGAATAGAATATCTTTTTGCTCCAATTTGCTCAGGCAGATTGGAGCAATTCGTCTTTTACAGCCCAACGCGCGGAGGTTCAAAACCGAATTCGTAACTTTGCCCAATACAAGATAAACAGTTCATTTTATGGCAGACAGTACAACAAAAATACATCCACGGCATTTGCATCGCAAACTCAATATCTTGGTAAAAGTAGGTATGTTGTTGATGGAAAGTGCCGGAGACAGTAACCGCATCGTTCGTAACATGCGACGAGTCGCGGCTTTCCTTGGGTTGGACAACGATAACTTGCACATCGATATTCTTTATGGTACGATCAAAGTGAGTTATAGCGACGAATCGCATTCGTTCAGTCGTTTTGCTCACTCGGATAAGTACACGATCAATATGAAAGGTTTGGCAAATGTCAGCCAACTTTCGTGGAAAGCGATCCGGGAAGACGAGTCCATCAAATCCTTTGAGCGTAAATTGGACGATCCAACTTTGGCAAAAGCGGATTATCCTGCATGGATGGTTATTCTCGGTGCGGCGATGGGTAGTGGAGGTTTCTCTGTTTTGTTTGGTGGCGACTGGCCTTCGTTCGTTCCGGCCGCGATTTCCGGCTTTGTGGGCTTCTCGGTACGCTACTTCATGTTGTCCAACCGCTTCAATTTCTACATGGTCACCGCACTCACCGCTTTCCTCGCGACATTGACGGCGTGGCTCATGTTCCTCATTTTGCCGGAAGGTTTCACACAGTGTCCTTACCACTCCTTCCTCTGTTGTGCGCTCTTCCTCGTTCCCGGGGTCGCCCTGATCAACTTCCTTGACGACATGCTCGACAATTATTTGCTGGTCGGCTTGGCTCGATTGGGCAATGCGGCTTTGCAGATCGCATCGATGACTTTTGGTATTGTTTTGGCCGTTAGTGTGTGTGGAGTGACGAATTTCTTGGGCAACCTGAGCATGCAACCCATCATTTCCTATTGGGAAGCGGCGGTGGTGACCGGAATCTCAGCCACGGGCTTCGGAATGATCTTCAATGTGCCGCGCCGCTCTTTTGCCGATTGTCGCCTTATTAGGTATTCTCGGCATGTGTCTGCGCAATTTCATTGCGTTCGATCTCGCTCAAAGGGCTCATTTTTGGGCTCTTTGGCCGGTGCGACCCTCATTTCTTTGTTGGCTGTGCGCTTTGTACACGCGACGAGAAGTCCAAATCACGTCCTAACGATTCCCGGTGTGATCCCCATGGTTCCCGGGATATTGATGTATAGAGGTATTTTTTTGGTTTCGTACATCTCGGAACCGACGCCGCAGAGTTCATGGCAGCTTTCAGCAACTTGCTCAATGCGGGGCTGATTGTCCTCTGTCTTTCGATAGGAGTAGCCACACCGAATATATTTGTTCGCCGTTGGATTGCAAAAAGACGCCGAGAAGAACTCAATGCGCTCGTGGCCGAACGACGGAAACGAGGAAAATTCGTTGATTTGGCCGATTTTGATTGATTTTTGCCTGTGGGACGTGCTTTTCGCTGTGAAGCACGTCCCACATTCATTTTGCGAATAATCGCGCAGAATAGTTATTTCTGCAAAGTAATGAGTTTGCAAAATCACTACTTTGAAGAAAAAGTTGAGGATTTTTCCTCGAAACGCTTGGAGTTTTGAAAGAAACGCCGTACTTTTGCACTCGCAATCGGGAAGCAGCGCTAATCGCAACGCTGAACAACAAGATTGCAGTGATAATTGACTTACTTACATAAACGAATCAAGGAAGATATAAGAACAACGAAGCATCTACTTAAGTAGGTGCTCGGGTAATGAATAATCTCTTGAAGAGATTGTTTTTTTGCTAACGTCAATCTACGATTCAATGGATACGACATTCTGAATCAGAAAACAAACAAATATCATATTTACAATGAAGAGTTTGATCCTGGCTCAGGATGAACGCTAGCTACAGGCTTAACACATGCAAGTCGAGGGGCAGCATGGAAGAAGCTTGCTTCTTCTGATGGCGACCGGCGCACGGGTGCGTAACGCGTATCAAACCTGCCTCATACTCGGGGATAGCCTTGCGAAAGTAAGATTAATACCCGATGTTATTATTTCACCGCATGGTGGATTAATCAAAGATTTATCGGTATGAGATGGTGATGCGTCCGATTAGGTAGTAGGCGGGGTAACGGCCCACCTAGCCTTCGATCGGTAGGGGTTCTGAGAGGAAGGTCCCCACACTGGAACTGAGACACGGTCCAGACTCCTACGGGAGGCAGCAGTGAGGAATATTGGTCAATGGACGAAAGTCTGAACCAGCCAAGTAGCGTGCAGGATGACGGCCCTCCGGGTTGTAAACTGCTTTTTAGTTGGGAATAAAAAAAGGGACGTGTCCCTTATTGTATGTACCTTCAGAAAAAGGACCGGCTAATTCCGTGCCAGCAGCCGCGGTAATACGGAAGGTCCAGGGCGTTATCCGGATTTATTGGGTTTAAAGGGAGCGTAGGCGGATTGTTAAGTCAGCGGTTAAAGGGTGTGGCTCAACCATACATTGCCGTTGAAACTGGCGATCTTGAGTGCAGACAGGGATGCCGGAATTCGTGGTGTAGCGGTGAAATGCTTAGATATCACGAAGAACTCCGATCGCGAAGGCAGGTGTCCGGGCTGCAACTGACGCTGAGGCTCGAAAGTGTGGGTATCAAACAGGATTAGATACCCTGGTAGTCCACACAGTAAACGATGTATACTCGCGGTTTGCGATAGACAGTAAGCCGCCAAGCGAAAGCATTAAGTATACCACCTGGGGAGTACGCCGGCAACGGTGAAACTCAAAGGAATTGACGGGGGCCCGCACAAGCGGAGGAACATGTGGTTTAATTCGATGATACGCGAGGAACCTTACCCGGGCTTGAACTAACGGTGACGAATCTAGAGATAGATTTTTTTCTTCGGACACCGTTGGAGGTGCTGCATGGTTGTCGTCAGCTCGTGCCGTGAGGTGTCGGCTTAAGTGCCATAACGAGCGCAACCCTTCTCCTCGGTTGCCATCGGGTAATGCCGGGCACTCCGTGGACACTGCCATCGTAAGATGTGAGGAAGGTGGGGATGACGTCAAATCAGCACGGCCCTTACGTCCGGGGCTACACACGTGTTACAATGGGGGGTACAGAAGGCCGCTACCCGGCGACGGGATGCAAATCTTTAAAACCTCTCTCAGTTCGGATCGGAGTCTGCAACCCGACTCCGTGAAGCTGGATTCGCTAGTAATCGCGCATCAGCCATGGCGCGGTGAATACGTTCCCGGGCCTTGTACACACCGCCCGTCAAGCCATGAAAGCCGGGGGTGCCTGAAAGCCGTGACCGCAAGGGTCGGCCTAGGGTAAAACCGGTGATTGGGGCTAAGTCGTAACAAGGTAGCCGTACCGGAAGGTGCGGCTGGAACACCTCCTTTCTGGAAGCTCACAGAGCTCTGAATGTCTTATTCTGTAGTAGTTAGCCATTACATCTTATATCTCGATTCGTTTATTCTCATAATGAGCTTTTATGCTCATACGGGGGATTAGCTCAGCTGGCTAGAGCGCTTGCATGGCATGCAAGAGGTCATCGGTTCGAATCCGATATTCTCCACTTCGCTTCACTCGATGAAGCAAGAGATCTTTGACATATTGAACACGCAACATGAAGTATTGATGATGTGCGTAAACGACGTAAACGAGTTTACTCGTCTACGAGTCTACGAAACTCACAATACTCCCAAGTAGTAATACAAAGGTAAACGAAGTACAGCTTTAAGTATATCTGCCACCGACGCTCTTAAATGAGTAGTTCGGTTCGGAAGAGAAAGTACAAAAGGGCGTACGGTGGATGCCTAGGCTCTTACAGGCGATGAAGGACGTGATAAGCTGCGATAAGCTGTGGGTAGGTGCAAATGACCATTGATCCGCAGATTTCCGAATGGGACAACCCGGCAGGTTGAAGACCTGTCATCCCGCTAAGCGGGAGGCTAACGAGGGGAACTGAAACATCTTAGTACCCTCAGGAAAAGAAAATAATAATGATTCCCTTAGTAGTGGCGAGCGAACGGGGAAGAGCCCAAACCGTGGAGGTCTCGGCCTTCACGGGGTTGTAGGACCACGATGTTGGACTTGATTCGATTAGAGGAACGTTTTGGAAAGAACGACCATAGAGAGTGACAGTCTCGTACTCGACAATCGAATCGGCCATAGTGGTATCCTGAGTAGGGGCGGGACACGTGAAATCCTGTCTGAATCCGGCGGGCCCATCCGCCAAGGCTAAATACTCGTAAGAGACCGATAGCGAACCAGTACCGTGAGGGAAAGGTGAAAAAGCACCTCTGTCAGAGGAGTGAAAAAGTTCCTGAAACCGTACGCCTACAAGCGGTCGGAGCAACGTAAGTTGTGACGGCGTGCCTTTTGCATAATGAACCTACGAGTTGCCGTCGTCGGCAAGGTTAAGCGCAATGATGCGCGCAACCGAAGCGAAAGCGAGTCTGAATAGGGCGCATAGTCGGCGGTGGCAGACGCGAAACCAAGTGATCTACCCTTGTCCAGGTTGAAGTCCCGGTAACACGGGATGGAGGACCGAACCGATAAGCGTTGAAAAGCTTCCGGATGAGGTGAGGGTAGGAGTGAAAGGCCAATCAAACTTGGAGATAGCTCGTACTCCCCGAAATGCATTTAGGTGCAGCCTCAGGGCGTTCCCTGTGTGAGGTAGAGCGACTGATTGGATGCGAGGGCTTCACCGCCTATCAAGTCCAGACAAACTCCGAATGCACACAGGCTAAGCCCGGGAGTGAGGGCGTGGGTGCTAAGGTCCACGCCCGAGAGGAGAAGAATCCTGATCACCGGCTAAGGCCCCGAAATCTGGGCTAAGTTAAACTAACGAAGTGTGGTCCCCGTGACAGCTAGGATGTTGGCTTGGAAGCAGCCATTCATTCAAAGAGTGCGTAACAGCTCACTAGTCGAGGGACCGTGCATGGATAATAATCGGGTATTAAGCCCGGTGCCGAAGCCGTGGGATGTCTTAATGACATCGGTAGGGGAGCATTCATGCGGCCTTGAAGCTCGAGGGACAACCTCGGGTGGAGCTTCATGAAAAAGCAAATGTAGGTATAAGTAACGATAAAGAGTGTGAGATGCACTCTCGCCGAAAGACTAAGGTTTCCAGGGCAACGTTAATCGTCCCTGGGTCAGTCGGGTCCTAAGGCTCATCCTAATGGAGAGGCCGATGGCAGAAACGGTTAATATTCCGTTACTATCTATTGGGGCGATGTGGAGACGGAGGAGTGACACTTCCGCGAGCTGACGGAATAGCTCGTTAAAGACCGTAGGTGTTGAGGATGGCAGGCAAATCCACCATCCGAGCTGAAAGTCGATAGTATGCAGCGTCTTCGGACAATGCAATAGCGAAGGTAATCCTACTCCCGAGAAAATCCGCTAAGCTTAACCCATTAGATACCCGTACCGTAAACGGACACACGTAGTCGGGTAGAATATACTAAGGCGCTTGGAAGATTCATGGTTAAGGAACTAGGCAAATTGACCCCGTACGTTCGCAATAAGGGGTCCTCGTCGCAAGGCGAGGCGCAGAGAATAGGTCCAGGCAACTGTTTAACAAAAACACAGGGCTGTGCGAAATCGAAAGATGAAGTATACAGTCTGACACCTGCCCGGTGCCGGAAGGTTAAGAGGAGAGCTTAGATGCAAGTCGAAGGTTTGAATTGAAGCCCCGGTAAACGGCGGCCGTAACTATAACGGTCCTAAGGTAGCGAAATTCCTTGTCGGGTAAGTTCCGACCTGCACGAATGGTGTAATGATCCGGACACTGTCTCAACCATGATTCCAGTGAAATTGTAGTATCGGTGAAGATGCCGATTACCCGCGATGGGACGAAAAGACCCCGTGAACCTTTACTATAGCTTAACGTTGTAACCGGGCAGTCGATGTGTAGGATAGGCCGGAGACTTAGAAGCGGGCACGCCAGTGTTCGTGGAGTCGCTGTTGAAATACGGCCCTTCGGCTGTCTGGTTCCTAACTCCTTTAATAGGAGGACCGCGTTTGGTGGGTAGTTTGACTGGGGTGGTCGCCTCCAAAAGCGTAACGGAGGCTTCTAAAGGTGCCCTCAGGCCGATTGGTAACCGGCCGTAGAGTGTAATGGCAAAAGGGCGCTTGACTGAGAGACCTACAAGTCGATCAGGTGCGAAAGCAGAGCATAGTGATCCGGTGGTTCCGTATGGAAGGGCCATCGCTCAAAGGATAAAAGGTACTCCGGGGATAACAGGCTGATCCCTCCCAAGAGCTCATATCGACGGAGTGGTTTGGCACCTCGATGTCGGCTCGTCACATCCTGGGGCTGGAGAAGGTCCCAAGGGTTGGGCTGTTCGCCCATTAAAGTGGCACGCGAGCTGGGTTCAGAACGTCGTGAGACAGTTCGGTCTCTATCTATCGTGGGCGCAGGAAATTTGCGTGGCTCTGACACTAGTACGAGAGGACCGTGTTGGACTGACCTCTGGTTTACCGGTTGTGGCGCCAGCCGCACCGCCGGGTAGCTAAGTCGGGATCGGATAAGCGCTGAAAGCATCTAAGTGCGAAGCCGGCCACAAGATTAGATTTCCTTATTAGGGTCGTTGTAGACGACAACGTTGATAGGGTGCAGGTGTAAAGACGGTGACGTCAAAGCCGAGCACTACTAATCGCCCGAAACTTTCCTTCCAGCAGCAGATGATACTTAAAGCTGTCGCTTACTTTTGCAATCACTCTCCGAAATGAGAGGAAGACAACTACGACAGGAATTTGTAATTCAACTATACACAGCGCGTGTTCAAGAGATATTTCCGGTGGTTATAGCGACGGGGTTCCACCTCTTCCCATTCCGAACAGAGAAGTTAAGCCCGACCGCGCCGATGGTACTGCACACCCGCGGGAGAGTAGGTCGCCGCCATTTTACAACAAGCCTCGA